>Ga0209478_1000063_pt1 | contig 251805 bp, 274 predicted proteins | sample DewCreD2012metaG_5_FD_184109 | JGI IMG/M metagenome (GOLD analysis project Ga0209478, IMG submission 184109) | Hot spring sediment bacterial and archeal communities from British Columbia, Canada, to study Microbial Dark Matter (Phase II) - Dewar... ...
CGGGGGCAGTAGGGGAGCCAGAGCTGGTGCTGGCGGCACTTCTCCCAGAAGAAGCGGGTCTCGGGGCTCGGTTCGGGCACCGGCTTCATGTAAGGGCGACGCTGCGCCAACGCTACCCTCCTCACAATACAGTGCCGCGGCAGGCCTACGGGCGCCGGGCGGCATCTAGTCCCGCATGTTAGCTATCCTTCCCGTGAGGGTCAAGGTTCCCTCCTCGCCCTTGTCCCTCTAGCAACCCTGTGCTATACTACCGCCCGAAACGCGACGACGTTCACAAACTCCCGTCCATGCTGTCCGAGTGGGGCCACGTCGGTTTTCTGCTGGTGCTGGCCGTCATCTTCCCCCTGGGCGGCGTCGTCACCTCGTGGCTCTTCTCGCGCCTGCGCCTGCGCCCCGACCGCCCCAATCCGGTGAAGGAGGACACCTACGAGTGCGGCATCCCCACCGAGGGGCCGGCCTGGGTGCAGTTCAACTTCCGCTACTACATCTTCGCCCTGCTGTTCGTCATCTTCGACGTGGAGGCCGTGTTCCTCTTCCCCTGGGCCACCTCCCTGGAGCGGGTGGCGGTGGCGGGCTTCATCGAGGTGCTCACCTTCGTGCTGGTGCTGTTCATCGGCCTCATCTACGCCTGGCGCAAGAGGGCGCTGGAGTGGCTGTAGCGACGGCGCTGGCGGGGCGCAGCGGCCCCCGGCGGAAGGGGGAAGGCTAGGATGCCCACCCGCTTCCTGTCGGGACTGGAGCTGGCCCACCGCATTTCCCAGCACCTGCCCGAGGCGGTGGTGGACGCCAACCCCGAGTGGGTGGAGGTGCGGCCCGAGGTTATCGTCGAGGTCTGCCGGTTCCTGCGCGACGACGAGGAGACGGACTTCAAGTTCCTGAGCTGCCTCACCGCCGTTGACCGCCTCGACCACTTCGAGGTGGTCTACCACCTGCAGTCGCTGCGGCGCAACCAGCTCGGCGTCCTGAAGGTGAAGGTGAGGGACCGGGAGGAGCCGGAGGTGCCCTCGGTGACCTCCGTCTGGCTGGGGGCCGACCTGCAGGAGCGGGAGGCCTACGACCTGATGGGCATCCGCTTCCGCGGCCATCCCGACCTGCGCCGGCTCTTCCTGTGGGAGGGGTTCCCGGGCCACCCCCTGCGCAAGGACTGGCTGGGGATGCCTGGCCAGCGGATGCCCGGGCTGCAGCGCTTCCCGGGCGAGCCGGGGGAGCCCGATACGGGGAGGGGATAGGGATGGCCATGCGCACCGAGCCCTTCGTGGTCAACGTGGGGCCCCAGCACCCCAGCACCCACGGCGTCTTCCGCCTGCGCCTCACGCTGGATGGCGAGCGCATCGTGGACTGCCAGATGGTGATGGGCTACCTGCACCGCAGCATGGAGAAGCTGGCCGAGGAGCGCTCCTTCACCCAGAACATCCCCTTCACCGACCGCACCGACTACCTGGCCGCCATGACGGGCAACCTGGCCTACTGCCTGGCGGTGGAGAAGCTGGCCTCGGTGCCGGTGCCGCCCCGTGCCCACTGGATACGCACCATCATGGCCGAGCTGCAGCGCATCGCCTCCCACTGCATGGCCATCGGCACCTTCATCAACGACTGCGGCGCCTGGCACACGCCCCTGCTCTACATGATGCGGGAGCGGGAGAAGGTGCTCGACCTGTTCGAGCTGGCCTGCGGGGCGCGGCTGACCACCAACTACATGCGTATCGGCGGCGTGGCCCGCGACCTGCCGCCCGAGTTCCTGCCCCGCCTGCGCGACTTCGTGAAGGAGATGCCCCAGCGCATCCGCGAATACGAGGACCTGCTGGTGGAGAACGAGATCCTCATCGCCCGCTCGCGGGGCATCGGCGTGCTGCCGGCGGACAAGGCCATCGCCTACTCGGTGTCGGGCCCCATGCTGCGCGGCTCGGGGGTGGCCTGGGACCTGCGCAAGGCCGACCCCTACGCCGCCTACGACCAGGTGGAGTTCGACATCCCCGTGGGCACCAACGGCGACTGCTACGACCGCTTCATGGTGCGCCTGGCCGAGATGCGCCAGTCGGTGCGCATCCTGGAACAGGCGCTGGACATGATCCCCGCCGGCCCCTACCAGACCCAGGTGCCCCTGGCGCTGCAGCCGCCGCCCGGCGAGGCCTACGGGCGCATCGAGTCGCCCCGGGGCGAACTGGGCTTCTACGTGGTCAGCGACGGCGGCCCGGCGCCCTTCCGCTTCCACATCCGCTCCCCATCCCTCATCAACCTGACGCCCCTGCCGGAGCTGGTGAAGGGGATGACGGTGGCCGACGCCATCGTCATCCTGGGTAGCGTGGACATCGTGGTGGGCGAGGTGGACCGCTGATGCCCCTCCTGGCCGAGTGGTGGGACCTGCGCGACCTGGGCAACTTGGTGGGCGCCATCCTGGAGTGGATCGCCGACCGGGGCGCCCCGGCCTGGGTGCCCTACGTCCTTTCGGGCATCGTCGGCATCGCCGCCGTGCTCCTCTGGGCCATCCTCAGCCAGCTGGCCTTCATCTGGATCGAGCGGCGGGTGCTGGGGCGCATGCAGGTGCGGCTGGGCCCCAACCGGGTGGGGCCGTGGGGCATCCTGCAGCCCCTGGCCGACGCCCTGAAGGTGCTGGCCAAGGAGATGGTCACGCCGCGCAACGCCGACCGCGTCCTCTACTGGCTGGCGCCCATCGCCGTGACGGTGCCGGCCATCGTGGTGCTGGCCGTCTTCCCCTTCGCCCCGGGGATGCTGGTGGCCGACCTGAACGTGGGGGTGCTCTACATCGTGGCCGTCACTTCCACCGCCACCATCCCCGTGTTCATGGCCGGCTGGGCCTCCAGCAACAAGTATTCCCTCCTCGGGGCCATGCGCAGCGTGGCCATGCTCATCAGCTACGAGGTGGTGCAGGTGCTGGCGCTGCTGTCGGTGCCGGTGTTCGTGGGCAGCATGCGCCTGCTGGACGTGGTCGGCTGGCAGGACCGCTACAATGCCTGGCTCATCTTCCTGCAGCCCCTCTCGCTGCTGGCCTTCCTCTTCGCCAGCGCGGTGGAGGTGAACCGCACGCCCAGCGACATCGCCGAGGCGGAGTCGGAGATCGTGGCCGGCTACCACACCGAATACGGCGGCATCCGCTGGGGCATGTTCCAGCTGGCCGAATACGTGGCCGGCTTCGCCGTGGCCGCCACCGTGACCACCCTGTGGCTGGGCGGCTGGACGCTGTGGGGGCTGGAGGAGTGGGTGCCCGGCTGGCTCATCTTCCTGGGCAAGCTCTACGGTTCCTTCTTCCTGTTCATCTGGCTGCGGGGGACGCTGCCGCGGGTGCGCATAGACCAGCTCATGGGCTTCGCCTGGAAGTTCCTGCTGCCCCTGATGCTGCTGAACGTGCTCCTGGCCGGCGTGGAGAAGGTGGTCTGGGCGGAGACGGACGCCCCTGCCGGGGTGGTGCTGCCGGCCTTCGCCGTGCTGAACCTGGCCCTGACGGTGGCGCTGGTGGTGGGCTGGGGCGCCATCGCCGGCGGGCTGCGTCCGCAGATGCGCCCCAAGCGACCCCTGCTGGTGCGGGACGTGGGCGGCATCTACTACCAGCCCCTGCCCTGAACGAGGACTGCGGTGGAAGACACGGGCAGCGTCGTCGCCTTCTGGGCGCTGGCCGTCGTCACCCTGGGCTCGGCCCTGGTGACGGCCCTGGTGCGCGACCTGGTGCGAGCGGTGGTGGCCCTGGTGCTGAGCTTCCTGGGGGTGGCGGGGCTGTTCGTGCTGCTCTCGGCCGACTTCCTGGGGGTGGCGCAGGTGCTCATCTACGCCGGCGCTATCTCGGTGCTCATCGTCTTCGCCATCGTGCTGACGCCCCGGGCTGCCCGCGACAACGCCGAGACGAGCATGCGCCTGCCCGCGGTGCTCCTAGCCGGCGCCCTGGCCGGCCTGGTGATAGCGGTGGCCGTGGCGACCGACTGGGGCGACGGCGCCCGCGAGGGCTTCCGCGAGACGGCCTCGGCCATCGGCGAGGCGCTGCTGTCGCGCTACGTGCTGCCCTTCGAGGTGGCCTCGGTGCTGCTGCTGGCGGCCATGCTGGGGGCCATTGTCCTGGTGCGGGAGGACTGAGGGGTGAGCGTCGGCCTGGAGCACTTCCTCGTCCTCTCGGCCCTCCTCTTCGGCGTAGGGCTCTTCATGGCCCTGTCCAAGCGCAATATCGTCGGCATCCTCATGGGCATCGAGCTGATGTTCAACGCGGTCAACGTCAGCCTGGTGGCCTTCGCCCGCTTCCTGGAGGCGGCCGAACGCCTTTCGGGGCAGGTGTTCGTGGTGTTCACCATCACCGTGGCGGCGGCCGAGGCGGCGGTGGCCCTGGCCCTGGCCGTGGCCATCTACCGCCGCCGCGAGACGGTGGACGTGGACCGCATAAACCTGCTGCGCTGGTGAGGAAGCCATGTGGTATCGGCTGATGGAGGTCAAGAGCGCCTACACCGCCGAGATGTGGAAGGCGCTGTTCAACGCCGAGGCCCTCTCGGTGCTGGTGGTTCCCGCCTCCTCGTGGGCCGAGGAGGCGGAGCTGGAGCCCCACACCATCTATGTGCCCTGGGGCAAGGGGCACGTGGCGCGGGAGATCATGAGGAAGATCTAGCATGTTCGACCCGATACCCGAGGCGGCCGCCTGGGCCATCGTCCTGCTGCCCCTGGGCTCCTTCGCCGTCATCGCCCTGGCCTCGCTGTTATCAGCCAGCGGGGTGCGCCTGTGGCGTCCGGCCTGGAGCGGCTACCTGACCATCCTCGCCATCGCCGCCGCCCTCGTCCTCTCCATCTGGGCGCTGGACTCGGCCATCCAGAGCGACGGCCACGCGGTGGGCTTCCGACCGCACGAGTGGGTGACCGTCGGCCCGCTGCGGGTGGACATCGGCTTCCGTCTGGACGGCCTCTCGGCCCTGATGCTGGTGGTGGTCACGGGCGTCTCGCTGATGGTGCAGGTCTACTCCCAGGGCTACATGGCCGGCGACCCCGGGTATTCGCGCTACTTCGCCTTCATGTCTCTCTTCACCGGCGCCATGCTGGGGCTGGTATCGGCCTCGAACCTGGTGCAGCTCTTCGTCTTCTGGGAGATGGTGGGCCTGTGCTCCTACCTGCTCATCGGCTTCTGGTTCCACCGCGATGCGGCGCGGCGGGCGGCCACCAAGGCCTTCCTGGTGACGCGCCTGGGCGACCTGGGGCTGGTGTCGGCCATCCTGCTCATCTGGTGGCAGACGGGCGAGCTGGACATCGCGCGCATTCACGAGCTGGTGCTGGCCGGGGCGGTGGGCAGCAGCGTGGTGGCCTTCTTCGCCGGCGGCGTGTTCGCCGGGGCGGTGGGCAAGTCGGCCCAGTTCCCGCTGCACGTGTGGTTGCCCGACGCCATGGAGGGCCCCACGCCCGTCTCGGCCCTCATACATGCCGCCACCATGGTGGCAGCGGGCGTCTACCTGGTGGCCCGCCTCTTCCCCGCCTACGCCCTGGCCGAGGAGGCCATCACCACCGTGGCCGTCATTGGCGCCGTCACCGCCCTCATGTCGGCGCTGCTGGGGGTGGTCATGACCGACATCAAGCGGGTGCTGGCCTACTCCACCATCAGCCAGCTCGGATACATGATGGCGGGGCTGGGCTCCTTCGCCTTCGCCCCGGCCATCTTCCACCTGTTCACCCACGCCTTCTTCAAGGCGCTGCTGTTCCTGGGGGCGGGGTCGGTGAACCACGCCACCGGAACCTTCGACATGCGGCGAATGGGCGGCCTGGCCCGCCACATGCCCGTCACCTTCGCGACGACGACCGTGGCGGCGCTGGCGCTGGTGGGCCTCTTCCCCTTCGCTGGCTTCTGGAGCAAGGACGAGCTGCTGGCGGTGGCCTGGGACGAGCGGCCGGTCGTCTTCTGGGCGCTGCTGGCGGGCGTCTTCCTGACCGCCCTCTATGTGGGCCGGATGCTCTTCCTCACCTTCGGCGGCGAATACCGGGGCGGCGAGGCGGGCGAGCACGGACACGCTCCCGCCCACCCGCACGAATCGCCGCCGGTGATGCTGGCGCCCATGCTGTTGCTGGGGGGGCTGGCGGTGGCGGCGGGCTTCAGCAACCTGGGCCACGGGGTGGAGCACCTGCTGGCCGGCGCCCTGCCCGCCGAGGGCGAGGAGCTGGCCGCCGAGCCCCACTTCCGCTTCGGCATCGCGGCCGGCTCGGTGGCCGTGGGCCTGGCGGGGCTGGCGGTGGCCTGGCTCGTCTACGGACTCGAGGCGGTCTTGGCCGAAGCCGTCGCCCGCGCCCTGGCGCCGCTGCACCGGCTGCTGGAGCGCAAGTATTACCTGGACGAACTCTACGAGGGGGTCGTCACGGGGCGGCTGGTGCTGGGCGGCGTCGCCCGCGGCCTCGACCTGTGGGACCGCTACGTGGTGGACGGCATCGTCAACGGCATCGCGCAGGGGGCGCGGGAGGCGGCCGACCGCCTGCGGCTGGCCCAGGCCGGGCAGCCCCAGGTCTACGGCGCTGCCCTGGCCCTGGGCATAGTGCTGGCGACGGTGGCGGTGCTTCTGGCCAACCCGTGACGAGCGAGGAGAGGGGCCGATGCTGTCGTTCATGACCTTCTTCCCGCTGGCCGGAGCGGTGGCGGTGGCCCTGCTGCCCCGCGCTCGGGAGACGTGGGCGCGCTGGCTGGCCCTGGCCATCTCGCTGGTGGTGCTGGGCTGCGCCCTGGCCCTCTTCGCTGCCTACGACCGCGACGGCGCCCAGTTCCAGTTCGTGGACGCCCACACCTGGATCACCTCCGAGGTGGCGCCCTTCACCGTCCGCTACCTGCTGGGGGTGGACGGCCTGTCGCTGCCCCTGGTGCTGCTGACCGCCTTCCTGACCACGGTGGCCGTGCTCATCTCCTGGAACATAGATCTGCGACCGCGGGAATACTTCGCCTGGTTGCTGGTGCTGGAGACGAGCCTGCTGGGGGTGTTCAGCTCCCTCGACCTGGTGCTCTTCTTCCTGTTCTTCGAGCTGGAGCTGGTGCCAATGTATTTCCTCATCTCCATCTGGGGCACCGGCAGGCGGGTGTATTCGGCCTGGAAATACGTGCTGTTCACCTTCTTCGGGTCGGCCTTCATGCTGGTGGGCATCCTGGCCCTGGGCTTTGCCGCCGGCACCTTCGACATGCGCGAGCTGCAGACGATGGGGCCGCTGCGGGAGGCGGTGCTGCCGGCGGCGGTCATCTTCGCCTTCCTGATGATCGCCTTCGGCATCAAGCTGCCGGTGGTGCCCTTGCACACCTGGTTGCCCGACGCCCACACCGACGCGCCCACGGCGGTGAGCGTCATACTGGCGGGCGTGCTGTTGAAGATGGGCGGCTACGGCATCCTGCGCCTCTGCTTCTCCATCCTGCCCGACGTGGCCCGCGACGCCGCCCTCTTCCTGGCCGCCTTCGCCGCCGTGAGCGTGCTCTACGGCGCCCTGGTGACGCTGATGCAGCGCGACCTGAAGCGGCTCATCGCCTACTCCAGCGTGAGCCACATGGGCTACGTGCTGCTGGGCGCCTCGGCCCTGGGGACGGTGGGGCTGACGGGGGCGGCCATGCAGATGTTCACCCACGGCCTCATCACCGGCCTGCTCTTCGTGATGGTGGGGCTGGTCTACGACCGCACCCACACCCGGGCCATACCGGAGCTTTCGGGGCTGGCCCACCGCATGCCTTATGTGGCCACGGTCATGGTCATCGCCGGTCTGGCCTCCCTAGGCCTGCCCAGCCTGGCCGGCTTCGTGGCCGAGATCACCGTCTTCCTGGGAACCTTTCCCCGTCACCAGTTGCTGACGGTGCTGGGGGTGCTGGGCGTCCTGCTGGCGGCGGGCTACATCCTCTGGATGGTGCAACGGGTCTTCTGGGGCGAGCCCAGCCCCCGCTGGCAGGGCATCGGCGACGCCGTGGCCTGGTGGGAGCGGGTGCCCACCCTGGCCCTGGTGCTGGCCATCGTGCTGGTGGGCATCTATCCGGCGGTGGTGATGGACCTGTTCGAGCGGGGCGTGCTGCCCATCGCTTCCAGGTTGGGGTAGCGGGCCATGGAGAGCGTGAACCTCATCGGGCCGCAACTGCTGCTGATGGCGGTGGGCGGGCTGCTGCTGGTCTGCGACGCCTTCGCCACCCTGCTGGGGCCGCGACGCTGGCTGGTCTGGTATGTGGTGGGGACGCCCGCGCTGGCGCTCCTGGGCGGCCTCGGCTCCCTGCTCTGGGCGGTGGCCCACGCCGTCACCGACACCCGCGGCAGCGCCTTCTTCGGGACTTACGAGCTGGACGACTTCTCGCTGTTCTTCGCGGTGCTCTTCGCCGGTGTGGTCATCGCCGTGGTGCTCTTCTCGGTGGACTACCTGCGGGGCAACCGTCACCAGGCCGAATACTACGCGCTGGTGCTGGCGTCGGCGGCGGGGCTCATGTTTCTGGCCGGAGCGCGGGACCTCATCGCCATCTTCGTGGCCCTGGAGCTCACCAGCATCTGCCAGTTCATCCTGGCCGGCTTCCTGAAGGACGACCGCTCCAGCGAGGCGGGCATCAAATACCTGCTGCTGGGGGCGGTGGCGGCTGCGCTGACCCTCTACGGCATGGCGCTCCTCTTCGGCCTCTCGGGCTCCACCAGCCTGGCGGGCATCGCTCAGGCGGCGGCCGGGGCAGACGAGCGGCGCCTGGGCTTCGTGCTGGCGTCGGTATTGCTGGCGGTCGGCCTGGGCTTCAAGATGGCCATCGTCCCCTCCCAGATGTGGGTGCCCGACGTCTACCAGGGGGCGCCGACGCCGGTGACGGGCTACCTGTCGGTGGGGTCCAAGGCGGCAGGCTTCGCCGTGGCCATGCGCATCTTCGTGGAGGGTTTGGGCGACCGGGCCATCGCCCCCGACTGGGCGATGATGTTCGCCGTCCTCTCGGTGCTGTCCATGACCCTGGGCAACGTGGTGGCCCTGGTCCAGAACGACATCAAGCGGCTGTTGGGCTACAGCTCCATCGCCCAGGCCGGCTACTTCCTCATCGGCCTGGCGGCGGTGGCGGCCGGGGAGCCACAGGTGGAGCTGGGGGTGGGAAGCCTCCTCTTCTTCGCTGCCAGCTACGCCTTCACCAACCTGGGCGCCTTCGCCTGCGTCATCGCCATCTCCCACCGCATCGGCAGCGACAGCATCGCCGACTACACGGGCATGGCGAGGCGGTCGCCGCTGCTGGCCCTGGCCCTGACCCTCTGCCTGGTCTCCCTCACGGGCATCCCGCCCACGGCCGGCTTCGTGGCCAAGCTCTACATCTTCAACGCCGCCGTGCAGGCCGACCTGGTCTGGCTGGCGGTGGCGGGCGTGGTCAACAGCGTCGTCTCCGCCTACTACTACCTGCGCATCGTGTTGAACATGTATGTGGGCGAGCCGACCAGTCCGGAGCCGGTGCGCCCGACGCCGCTGCTGGCCCTGACCACGGCGGCGGCGGTGGCGGGCCTGCTGGCCCTGGGCGTCTTCCCCTTCCCCGTCATCGAGGCGGCCGAGGCCGCCGCCCGCGTCCTCTCCTGACATGCCCTCCCGCCTGCGGGTGGACGTGCGCATCGAGCGTCCCTTCCGGCGTGACGTCTCCGCTCCCTGGCTGCGACGGGTAGCACGGACGGCGCTGGTCGCCGAGGGGGTGACGGCGGCCGAGCTGGGCGTCGTCCTCACCGACGACGACGCCGTGCGGGAGCTGAACCGCACCTACGCCGGCGAGGACGCCAGCACCGACGTCCTCGCCTTCTCGCTGCGCGAGGGCGAGAGCTTCCCCTCCCCCGATGCCGTCCTGCCCCTGGGCGAAGTGGTCATCTCCCTGCCCACCGCCCGCCGGCAGGCGGAGGCGGCGGGGCGGCCCCTGCCGGAGGAGGTGGCGCACCTGCTGGTGCACGGCATCCTCCACCTGTTGGGCTACGATCACGCCGACCCTGCCCAGGAAGAGAGGATGCGAGAGCGAGAAATGACGATCTTGGCGCAGATACGGGGCGAAAATTGACTCGCAGCGGCCGCCGGGACTAGAATGTGGGCCGAGAAGGGCGAGGCCCAGCCACAGGAGCCTTTCGGGAGGTGAAGTGCGGTGGAGACACGAGTGGCCATGACCGCCGACGCCCGCGCCAAGGTCGCTTCCGCCCTCCAGAAGTCCCTGGTGCACGTGCTCGACCTCTCCCTCCAGGCCAAGCAGGCCCACTGGAACATCTACGGCCCCAACTTCCGCAGCCTTCACCTGCAGCTGGACGAGGTGGTGAACGACGCCCGCGCCTACGCCGACCTGCTCGCCGAGCGGATGCTGGCGCTGGGCGTCCCGGCCGCTGCCCAGGCGGGCGACATCGCCCGCGACAGCGACCTGCCGCCCCTGCCCGACGGCGAGCTGCGCGACGAGGAAGTGGTGCGCCTGATGATAGAGCGCCTGAGCCAGGCGGCCGCCGTCGCGCGGCGGGCCATGGACGAGGTGGAGGACGACCTGGCCAGCCAGGACATCCTCATAGACGTGGTCAAGGGGCTGGAGAAGCACCTCTGGATGTTCCAGGCCCAGCAGCAGCGCTGAGGGGTCAACTGGACAGAACGCGTCCTGGCTGAGGGGGCGCTGGCCGCCTATACTGGGAGCCGAGATGGTCAGCCAGGGCCCCGGCCCCCAGGTGCTCTACCGCAAGTGGCGCCCCCAGCGCTTCGCCGAGGTGGTGGGCCAGGAGCCGGTCACCCGCACGCTGCGCAACGCCATCGCCGCTGGTCGCGTCTCCCACGCTTACCTCCTCTGCGGTCCGCGGGGGACGGGCAAGACCTCCCTGGGGCGGCTCATCGCCAAGGCCGTCAACTGTCAGGCGCCCGAGGACGGCGAGCCCTGCAACCGCTGCCCTTCCTGCCAGGAATACCTGTTCGGCCAGGCGCCCGACCTGGTGGAGATGGACGCCGCCAGCAACCGGGGCATTGACGAGATACGGCGCCTGCGCGATCGGGTGGGCCTGGCGCCCATGGGCGGGCGCTATAAGGTCTACCTGATAGACGAGGTGCACATGCTCACCCAGGAGGCCTACAACGCCCTGCTGAAGACGCTGGAGGAGCCTCCGCCCCACGTCATCTTCGTGCTGGCCACCACCGAGCCTCACCGCCTGCCCGCCACTATCGTTTCCCGCTGCCAGCGCTTCGACCTGCGCCGCATCCCCCTGCAGGCGGCGGTGGAGCGGCTGGCCCAGGTCTGCCAGGCCGAGGGCTACCAGATAGACCGGCGCGGGCTGGAGGCCATGGCCCGGGCATCGGGCGGCTCCCTGCGCGATGCCATCAACCTCCTGGAGCAGGTGGTGGCCTACTACGGCCCCTCCCCCACCCCCGACCAGGTGATGGACGCACTGGGGCTGCGGGCCGACCCCCGCGGCCACGAACTGGTGGCGGCCATTGCCCGTGGCGACCTGGCCTCTGCCTTGCGGGTGGTGGCCTCTGCCCGCGACGACGGCGTCGAGATGCGCCAGCTGGCGCGGGAGGCCGTCGCCCACCTGCGTGCCCTGCTGCTGGTGCGGGCCGGCGCCGCCGACACCCTGGACGTCGCTCAGGAAGAACTGGACGAGCTGGAGCCCCTGGCACGGGCGGCATCCGAGGAGCGCATCGTGCGCGCCCTGAAGGCCCTGGCCGGCGCCGACTTCCGCGACGACCCCTATTCGCCCCTGCCGCTAGAGCTGGCGCTGCTGGAGGCCCTGGGTGCGCCCCGGTCGGCCACCGACCCGTCGCCCGCCCAGCGGGTCGAAGCGCCGCCGCCCCCGGGCGCCGCGGCCAGCCCGGCGCCGCCGCCGGCCGCCCCATCCCCTCCGGCCGACGACCCCGACTCCCTGCAGCAGCGCCTGGTGTCCCTTTGCCGCAGGGTGAACCTCGCCCTGGCCGACCTGCTCATGAACGCGCGCGTCGCCAGCGTCGCCGAGGAGGAGCTGGTGCTGGTCTTCCCCTTCCAGCGGTTGGCGCAGCACATAGACCAGCCCATGTATCGCGAGGTGCTGGAGCGCATCGCCGCCGAAGCGCTGGGAAGGCCGGTGCAGGTGCGGCTGGAGGTGGCCGGCGCGCCCCGTCGCAATCGGGGCGGCCACCTGGTGCAGGAGGCCCTGCGCCACGGCGCCGTGCCCATCGGCCAGGAAGGAGGCAGCAAGGATGCCCCCGCAGAGACGGCCTGAACGGGACCTGATGCGCCAGCTCCAGCAGCTTCAGGAGCGGGTCGCCCAGGCCCAGCGCGCCCTGGAGGAGACGGTGGTGGAGGCCTCCGCCGGCGGCGGTGCCGTGACGGTGGTGATGAACGCCCGCCCTCAGCTGCTCTCCATCGCCATCCGGCCCGAGGCGGTGGACCCCGACGACGTGGAGATGCTGCAGGACCTGGTCATGGCCGCCATCAACGAGGCGCTGGAGAAGGTGCGGACGGCCCAGATGCAGCAGGTCATGGGCATCGCCGGCGGCCTCGGCCTCCCCGGCCTCAACCCGTAGCGACCTAGCGCAGCTTGAACGCACCCGCCGGGCGGACCGCGTCCGACTGCAGCGGCGCCAGCTCTCCCAGCCGCAGCCCCGCCCCCCGGCTCCCGGCCAGCACCAGCGAGCGGTAGCGGAAGTCGCTGCCCGGGGCGGCCTCGCAGTAGAGTCCTTCCAGGTAGAGGCCGGCCGCCGCCGTCCGCTCCAGGAGCGCGGCCAGGTCTCGCGCCCGCAGCGGCCCTGTGGCCAGCACGGCCCGGTCCAGCGACTCCTCGAAGCGGGGCCGACGGGATACCAGCCACCATCTGGCCACAGCCCCGCCGTCAACGTCGCGTGCAACGGCCTCGATGCCTGGCACGAACTCGGGCAGGTTGGGGGAGCCTACGACCGCCAGGGAGCCGTCGCTGGCGGCCACCTCCCGCGCCGCCTCGAGCGTATTGGCCCGCACCTCCGTCCGCGCCCGCGGCAGGTGCTCCCGCAGCCAGTCCTGCACCAGGTCCAGGGAGCGGTGGCCCAGGACGACCTGCACCCGCAGCAGGGGGCTACCCTTCCGCACATACAGCCCGCAACGGTAGGGGATGATGCTTTCGGCTATCACGTGGAAGGCCGGCTCGGCCAGCAGGACGCTGGCGGTGGGGGTGAAGCCGGAGCGGCTGGTCTCCACCGCCAGGCAGAGGGCCTCGACCTGCCCTTCCCGCAGGGCGGCCCACATCTCGTCCACCTCGGTCAGGTAGCGGGGCTCCCCCACCCAGCCGTAGCTCTCCCGTATCTGCTGGTAGGCGCGCCAGGCGAAGGTGCCCGGGCCGCCCAGGACTGCTATGGGGCCGCTCATGCCCTACCTCCAGTCGCCTCCAGGTGCGTTCAGGGCCCTCCGCTGCCCCCGCCGGGGTAGGGCCGCTGGCCCCTGGCCAGCTGGGCGGCCACCTCGACGATCTTGTCCTCCTCGCCGCCCACCACCTTGCGCCGGCCCAGCTCGAGGATGATCTGCTTCGGGTCCACGCCGAAGCGCTCGGCCGCCCGGAAGGTGTGCAGCAGGAAGCTGGAGTAGACGCCGGCGTAGCCCATCACCAGGCTGGGGCCGTCTATGATCTGGGGGCGGGCCATGATGGGCAGCACCGCCTCCTCGCTCACCTCGATGAGCCGCAGCCAGTCCACCCCCGTGCGGTAGCCCTCCAGCTCCAGCACCGCCGCCACCACCTCCAGGGGGGCGTTGCCGGCCCCGGCCCCCAGGCCGCCGAGGCAGCCGTCCACGTAGCTCGCCCCCTCCTCCACCGCCGCCAGGCTGTTGGCGACCGCCAGCCCCAGGTTGTTGTGGGCATGGATGCCCACCGCCACTTGCAGGCCGTCCACCAGCGCCCGCACCCGCTCCCTGGTGCCCCTGGGGGTGAGGGCCCCGGCCGAGTCGGTGACGTAGACGCAGTCGGCCCCCGCCTCCTGCATGATGCGCGCCTGGTGCAGCAGCTCGGCGGGGCCGATCATGTGGGCCATCATCAGGAAGCCGATGGCCTCCATCCCCATCTCCTTGGCCATGCCGATGTGCTGGATGGCGATGTCGGCCTCGGTGCAGTGGGTAGCGATGCGGGCCACCCGCGCCCCCCGCTCGTAGGCGGCGGCAAGCTCCTCCTTGGTGCCGATGCCGGGGAGGAGCAGCACCGCCAGCCTGGCCTGCCGCACCACCTGCGCTGCCGCCGAGAGCAGCTCCAGCTCGTCCTCCCGCGAGAAGCCGTAGTTGAAGGAGCTGCCCCCCAGGCCGTCGCCGTGGGAGATCTCGATGGTGCCCACCCCCGCCTCATCGAGCCCCCGAGCGATGCGCACCACGTCCTGGCGACGGAACTGGTGGGAGAGGGCGTGGCTGCCGTCGCGCAGCGTCGAGTCTATCAGGCGCACCCAGCGCCCTTCGCTCATGCCCCCCTCGCCTCCTTGGCCTGCGCCTGGGCCAGCCTCGCCCGCGCCACCTCCTCGCCCACCCGCACGGCGGCGGCGGTCATGATGTCCAGGTTGCCGGCGTAGGGGGGCAGGTAGTCGCCGGCGCCCTCTACCTCAAGGAAGACGGTCACCTTCTCCTCGTCGAACACCGGCGCCACCTTCAGCCGGTAGCCGGGCACGTAGCCCTGCACCCTGGCCACTGTCTCCTCGATGGCGCCCACGATGGCCTCCCGGTCGGCTGCCCCGTCGAGGGCGGCGTAGACGGTGTTGCGCATCAGGATGGGCGGCTCGGCCGGGTTCAGCACGATGATGGCCTTGCCCCGCTCGGCCCGCCCCACCTGCACCAGCGCCCGGGCGGTGGTGCGGGTGAACTCGTCTATGTTCTGGCGGGTGCCCGGGCCGGCGCTCTTGCTGGCGATGGTGGAGACGATCTCGGCGTAGGGCACCGGCGTCACCGAGCTGATGGCGGCCACGATGGGCACCGTGGCCTGGGCGCCGCAGGTGCCCAGGTTCAGGTTGGGCTCCGCAAGCACGTCGCCGATGTTGACGTAGGGGATGACCAGCGGCCCCAGGGCGGCGGGTGTCAGGTCTATGGCCGTCACCCCCAGCTCCCGGTAGACGGGGGCGTGGGCGGCGTGCACCCGGGCGCTGGTGGCCTCGAAGACGATCTCCAATCCAAGCTCCCTGTAGCGCGCCCTGAAGCCCTCGATCCCGTCCACCGTCGTCTCGTAGCCCAACCGTTTGGCCAGGGCCAGCCCCTCCGACTGCGGGTCTATGCCTACCACCAGCGCCAGCTCTAGCAGCTCGCTCCGCCCCAGCTTCAGCATCAGGTCGGTGCCGATGTTGCCCGTGCCCACGATGGCGCAACGCACCTTGCCCATTCCCTCTACCTCCAACCTAGACGACGCTCAGCTCCACCCGCCCCAGGCCGGGACAGGAGGCAGCAAGCCTCTGCCCCGGGCGCAGGGGCACCGCCGCCACCACCGCCCCCGAGAGCACCACCTGCCCCCGGCGCAGGCACTCCCCCAGCTCGCCCAGGGCGTTGGCCAGCCAGGCCACCGCCCGGGCCGGGTGCCCCAGCACCGCCTCCCCCTTGCCCACGGCGGCCGCCTCCCCATCCACCCAGAGGGCCAGGGGCAGGGCAGCCAGGTCCAGGCCCGTGGGCGGGCACCTCTCCTCCCCGAGGACGAAGCGGGCCGAAGAGGCGTTGTCGGCGATGGTATCGGCGAGCCTTATGCGCCAGCCCTCTATGCGGCTGTCTATGACCTCCAGCGCCAGCGCCACCGCCTCGGTGGCCGCCAGGACGTCCTCCTCCCTCACTCCCGGGCCGGCCAGGTCGCGGGCCAGGACGAAGGCGAACTCGGGCTCGACCCGCGGAGCGATGAGCTGCGAGCAGGGGAGCTCTGCGCCCGAGGGGAGGGCCATCGTGTCCAGCAGGTGGCCGAAGTCGGGGGTGTCTATGCCGAACATCTGCTGCATGGGGCGGCTGGTGAGGCCGATCTTCCAGCCCACCACCCTCGCCCCCTCCTCGAGCTTGCGGGCGATGAGGGCCCTCTGGACGGCGTAGGCGTCGGCCACGGTCAGGTCGGGATAGGCGTCGGTCAGGGGCGGGATAGGGGAGCAGCGGTGCTCGGCCTCGTATAGCCTCCGCGCCAGCTCCTCGGCCAGAGCCTCATCCATGAGAACGAAAGGATGCTCTTCTTGCCAGTCCGGCCCCAGGCATTAACGTAGGGCTACAGCGGCGGCGCCTCAAGCCGCTTGTCCCGTCCTGTGGGACAGATGCGAGCGCCGTCGGTCCGACTCGCCCGTGCCGGTCGCGCCGGTGGTCGGCTGCCCCGGTGCCCCTGTCCCGCTACCGGGGACAGGGGCATTGACGCCGCTGCCGGGGGTGCCGCCAATGGCCTATAGTAAGGCCGGAGGAGGTAAGGCCGATGGAGCTGACGGAGGAGGAGACCAGCCGCTACGTGCAGGCGGGGCCGCTGCGCGTCCACTATAACGAGGCAGGAAAGGGAGAGCCCCTCATCTGCATCCACGGCGGTGGCCCGGGCGCCTCCGGCTGGAGCAACTACCGGCGCAACATCGGCCCCCTGTCCCAGCACTTTCGCACCATCCTGATAGACCTGCCCGGCTACGGCAAGTCGGACAAGACCATCCACCTGGAGGGAGGACGCTTCGCCTTCTACGCCGGGGTGGTGAAGGACTTCATGGACGCCCTGGGCATCGAGCGATCCCACTTCCTCGGTAACTCGCTAGGGGGCGGCACCACCCTCAAGTTCGCCCTGGAGCATCCCCAGCGGGCGGGGCGCCTGGTGCTGATGGGCCCGGCAGGGATGATAGGCCCCTTCAGCCCTCAGCCCTCGGAGGGGCTGAAGGTGCTCTGGCGCTACTACGACCCTCCCGGCCCGTCCCTGGAGCGCCTGCGGGCCTTCGTCGAGGTGATGGTCTATGACCCCTCCCAGATCACCGACGACCTGTTACAGGAGCGGTTCCAGGCCAGTATCCAGCCCGAGGTGATGGCCAACCCGCCCCTGGGCAGGCACGTCGCCAGCCGGGCCGAAGAGCTGTGGCGGGAGCTGCCCCGCATCCACCACAAGACGCTGGTGATCTGGGGCCGCGACGACCGCGTGCTCCCCCTCGACCACGCCTTCGTCATGCTCAGGCTGATGCCCGACGTGCGGCTGCACGTGTTCGCCAACTGCGGCCACTGGGCCCAGTGGGAACAGGCGGAGGAGTTCAACCGCCTCGTCATCAGCTTCCTTACCCTTCCCGACGGCTCCTGACCCCCTGACGCTGTTCGGGCGCCCTTCCTTATAGTGGTGTGCGGGGCCCCGCGGAGACATGTTCCATCGGCGGCGGTGGAGCAGCCGTCGCGCCTGGGAGTGGCACCGGCGCCAGCCCTGGCTGGTGGGCTGCAACTTCGTCCCCAGTAGCGCCGCCAACCAGCTCGAGATGTGGCAGGCCGAGACCTTCGACCTCGAGACCATCCGCCGCGAGCTGGGCTGGGCGCGGGAGTTGGGCTTCAACACCGTGCGCGTCTTTCTGCACCATCTCGTCTGGCAGCAGGACGCCCACGGCTTCCTCGAGCGCATGGACCGCTTCTTAGACGTCGCCTGGGGGCTGGGCATCGCCACCATGTTCGTGCTGCTGGACGGCGTCTGGGACCCGCGGCCGCGGCCGGGGCCGCAGCCGCCTCCCCGACCGGGCGTGCACAACTCGCGCTGGCTGCAGAGCCCGGGCGCCGAAGTGCTGGGCGACCCCTCGCGCCACCACGAGGTGCGGGACTACGTGCAGGGCGTCATCGGGCGCTTCCGCGACGACCCTCGTGTGCTGGCCTGGGACCTGTTCAACGAGCCGGACAACGAGAATGCGGCCTATGCCGCCAGCGAACTCCCCGACAAGGGAGAGATGGCGCTGCTACTGCTGGACAGGGCCTTTCGCTGGGCACGGGCGGCGCGCCCCCGGCAGCCCCTCACCGCCGGCCTCTGGCGGGGGGAGTGGGACGACCCCCGTCGCCTCTCGGCCATTGACCGCCTCATGCTGGAGCAGTCGGACGTCGTCTCCTTCCATTGCTACGGGCCACCGCGGGAGGTGCAACGCCGACTGGAAGCGCTGGCCCGTTACGGCCGCCCCCTGCTGCTCACCGAGTTCATGGCCCGCCCTTTGGGCAGCACCTTCGAGGGCGTGCTGCCCCTGCTGAAGGAGCGGAAGGTGGCTGCCTACTGCTGGGGGCTGGTGGCGGGCAAGACCCAGACCATCTATCCCTGGGACTCGTGGGCCAGGCCCTACGAGGGGGAGCCCCAGCTCTGGTTCCACGACGTGCTCCGACCCGACGGCACCCCCTACCGGCCGGAGGAGGCCGAGTTCCTGCGTCGCATCACCGCCGACTAGGGGAGCGATTCCATCCGCAGGCCGTCGTCGGCCTGGCAGACGTGCAGGCGGGCGGACAGGCCCGTGCGCCGTCGGTAGGGGGCCAGCACCTGTGCCTCGAACCGCTCGATGGCGTCGCGACGGGCCAGGGCCAGCACGCAGCCGCCGAAGCCGGCCCCGATCAGGCGCGTGCCCAGCACCCCCGGCACCGCCAGCGCCAGCTCTACCAGCAGGTCCAGCTCCGGCGAGGAGACCTGGAAGTCGTCGCGCAGGCTGAGGTGGGACTGGACGAGCAGCGGCCCCAGCCCCTCCGGGCTCCCCTGGGCCAGCAGGGAGGCGGCCCGCAATGTCCTCTCCTCCTCGCTCAGGAAGTGGCGCACCCGCCGTCGCAGCGTGTCGCCGAGGGAGGCCCCCGCCCGCTCCAGGTCCGCCCACGTCGCCCGGTGCAGGCTGGGGAGGCCCAGCAGGCGGGCGGCCTCCTCGCACTCGCGTCGGCGCTGGTTGTAGGGTGTCTCGGCCAGGGGGCGCCGCACGCCCGAGTCCACCACCGCCAGGCAAAGGCCCCGCTCCGCCAGGGCCAGGGGGAGGTGGCGCAGGGTCAGGTCGGCGCAGTCCAGGAGCATGGCGTGACCCCGGCGCCCGCAGGCCACGGCCAGGGGGTCCATGGGGCCGCAGGCCACGCCCACCGCCTCGTTCTCCACCCGCTGGGCGAGGAGCGCCAGGCGCCGATGGTCGAGCTGCACCCCGGCCAGACGAGACAGGGCCGCCAGCAAGGCCACCGTCAGGGCGGCCGACGATGACAGCCCCGAAGCGATGGGGATGCGGCCGGAGACGGCCAGCAGCGCTGGCGGGGCCTCGATGCCCTCCTGGCGCAGCAGGGCGAAGGCGCCCCGCACGTAGGCGCGCCAGCCGCTCGCCGCGACGCCCTCGTCGGGGCGGAAGGAGTCCTCCTCGGCCAGGTCGAGGGCCAGGGCGACCGTCTCCCGGGTCGGGGCGGGGGCGGCGGCCACCGCCAGGCGCCGGTCCACGGCCGCGGGCAGCACGTGGCCGCCGTTGTAGTCGGTGTGCTCGCCGATGAGGTTGACGCGCCCGGGCGCGTGAGCGAGGACGGCCGCGTCGCGTCCGAATCGCCGTCGGAAGGCAGACAGCAGCGGCCCCCATTCGCCTTCGGCGTCCATGTCGTCCCCCAGTATAGGAGGTCGTTCAGGGTGCCCTGCGCCTGACTTATAATGTGCTTAGCTGAGCAAAAGAGGGGGCGTTCATCTTGCAAGAGTCTGCCGCGGCCGTCGGCCCCGTGGCCCGCCTCATAGAGGAGTTCCACAAGCTGCCGGGCATCGGCCCCAAGAGCGCCCAGCGACTGGCCTACCACGTCCTGCGGGCGCCCATCGCCGAGGCCCGCGCCCTGGCCGAGGCCATCCTGGAGGCGCGGGAGCGGGTGACCCTCTGCTCCCGCTGTCAGCACCTGACCGATGTGGACCCCTGCCGCTTCTGCTCCGACCCCCAGCGCGACCGCAGCCTCATCTGCGTGGTGGAGGAGCCCTTGGACGTGCTGGCGGTGGAGCGCAGCGGACGCTTCCGTGGCCTCTACCACGTGCTGCACGGCGTCATCTCACCCATGGACGGCGTCGGCCCCGAAGACCTGAAGGTGGGCGAGCTGCTCGACCGGCTGCGGTCGGGCGAGGTGAAGGAGGTCATCGTGGCCACCAACCCCAGCCTGGAAGGGGAGGCCACGGCCATGTATCTGGCCCGCCTGCTACGGCCCCTGGGCGTGCGGGTCACCCGTTTGGCGCGGGGCCTGCCCATGGGCGCCGACATCGAATACGCCGACGACATCACCATCGCCCGCGCCCTGGAGGGGCGGCAGGAGCTTTAGGCGGTGGAGCAGCCCAGGCTCTTCAAGACCGAGGCCATCGTCCTGCGTCACCGTCCTCTCGGGGAGGCCGACCGCCTGGTGGTGCTCCTGTCGCCCACCCACGGCAAGCTGGAGGCCAAGGCCAAGGGCGTGCGCAGGGCCAAGAGCCGCATGGGCGGGCACCTGCAACCCCTGACCCGCATCGTGGCCCAGCTGGCCCAGGGCCACAGCCGCCCCGTGGTGGCCGGCTGCCAGACGCTGGAGAGCTTCCCGTCGCTGCAGGCCGACCTGGACAGGCTGGGCATGGGCCTCTATGCCTGCGAGCTGGCCGACCGCTTTCTGCCCCTGGGCGCCGAGGCCTACCCCGCCTACAGCGCCCTGCTGGAGACGCTGCGCTGGCTGGAGCGGGGAACGACGCCCGCCCTGGCCCTGCGGCGCTTCGAGGCTCGGCTGCTGCACCTGAGCGGCTTCGGGCCGGAGCTGGAGCGCTGCCTCTCCTGCGGTCGCGGGCCGCTGCCGCGGGGGGCCTTCGCCCCCCTGGCCGGGGGCGTCCTCTGCCCCGCCTGCGCCCAGGGGCAGGCGGGCGCCCGACCTCTCAGCGCCGGCGCCCTCTCTGCCCTGCGCCTGCTGCAGCGGGGGACGACGGGCGAAGTCTCCCGCCTGCGCCTGCCGCCCGCCCTGGCCAGGGAGGTGGAACTGCACCTGCGCGCCTACATCGCCCACCTGCTGGAAGGGGACGCCCGTAGCGCGGGCTTTCTCGACCACCTGCAGCGACAGCCCCTCGCTGCCGGCCAGGAGGTGTGAGGATGCCGCTCTACGAGTATTACTGTCGGGCCTGCGACGACGTCTTCGAGGCGCTGCGGCCGCTGCGCGAGTCCGACCGTCCGGCCGTGTGCCCCCGCTGCGGGCGGGAGGCGGAGCGCATCATGCCCACCTCTTTCGCCGCCCGCTCCTTCAAGGCCGGCTACCCGCAGCGGGTGCCCTACCACCAGCGCCCCGTCTACAACCGGCCGCCCAAGTTCGACCGCGTCATCGCCCCCGTGCGCCAGGAGACGACGGAAGGCCAGGGAAAGGAGGGATGAGGATGCCGCTCTACGAGTATTACTGCCGCCATTGCGAGGGCATCTTCGAGTATTTCCGACCCATGCGCGACGCCTCCCTGCCCGCCCCCTGCCCCCAGTGCCACCGCGACGCCGAACGCATCATGTCCAGCTTCAACGCCTTCACCATGCGCGACGGCTACCCCCGCCGCCTGCCCGACAAGGGCACCTACTGGCACCTGGAGAAGGAGGTCAAGACCCTGGCCACCCGTATGCGCCACTACGAGCACCCGGAGCTGGCCGAGCCCGAGGTCAAGCCCAAGCCCACCAAGGGCGAACTAGAGGACAAGGCCGAGAAGGAGCGCCTGGAGAAGGCGGACGAGTCCTACCGGCGCAAGTGGGGCATAGACAAGCAGGGCTTCCCACTGCCCATCGCCGTCAAGAAGAAGGAGCCCAAGACCATCATTACCCCCCACGGCCGCGCCGAGGTGAAGGACTGACCGCACCCGGCCTCAGCCGCCTGCGCCGAGGCGCCCGGACACCGACTCAAGCACCGCCCGGGCCAGGGCCAGGGCACGCCGGGCTGTCGCGGCGTCGTAGACGCGGTAGGGGAGGCTGCCCGGCAGGGCGTTGGGGTAGCGCGTGGCCACGTAGAAGGTGTCCAGCAGCCCCCACTCCTGGGCCCGCTGCCCGAACTCGGGCTCGTAACTGGCCGCCATCCGGCAGAGGCGCTCCACCGAGCGTCCCAGCACCATCTCTTCGCCCTGGGCGTAGAGGAAGCCCTTGAGGCCCTTTTCCGCCGCCTGTTGGGCCAGGAAGCAGGCCAGGTAGTGGGCGCCTTCCTGCGACAGGCGCTCGGCCCAGCGGAGGTCTTCCCGCGCCTGGTCGAGCCAGCGGCGGCCTTCCTCAGCGGGCTCCTCTCTCATAGAGCACCTTCAGGTCGCGGGCCAGCGCCCGGCCGAAGGGACGCCGCTGCATCTCCTCCCACTCCGCCGGCGTGTAGCAGAAGATGTCGGCGTCCACACCCAACCGCAGGAGGGGGTAGAGGCGCATCAGGCGCTGCACGAAGTCCAGCTCCGTCTCCATCACCACTACCAGGTCCAGGTCGGTGAAGAGGTCGCGGCGACCGCGGGCGTAGGAGCCGGTCACGCCCACCCAGACCACCTCGGGCAGCTCGCGCAGACGGGCGACGGCCCGCTCCAGCGCGGCCTCCAGAGCGGCGGTGTAGCGGGCCCGCTCCCGTGCCAGGCGGTCGGCGGCGCTCACAGCGCCATTATAGCGGCGGCGGTTAGCTGCGACGCTCCAGGATGTATTCGGCCAGGTCGTGCAGGGTGCGGCGGGCCTCGGTGTCGGGCAGCGGGGCCAGCGCCTCCCAGGCCCGACGGCAGAACTGCCGCGCCATGGCGTAGGACTCGGCGGGGATGTCCGACTCCCGCACCATGAGCACCGCCTGCTGCAGGTGGTCGGCGGTGCGCTCGCGGAAGAAGCGCTGCACGGGGTTGTCGCCAGGGTAGCGCTGCATCAGCAGCAGCGAGGGGAGGGTGAGGGTGCCCTGCATCAGGTCGCTGCCCACGGGCTTGCCCATCTCCGCCTCGTCGCCGGTGAAGTCGAGGATGTCGTCCACGATCTGGAAGGCCATGCCCAGGTTGTAGCCGTAATCGCGCAGGGCCTGGATCCACTCTTCGGGCGCCTCGGCCACGATGGCCCCGCCCTCGCAGGCGGTGGCGAAGAGGGAGGCCGTCTTGCCGGCAATGCGGTGCAGATATTCCTGCACGTCCTGGCGCGAGTCGTAGGCCGACATGTCCTGGTTGATCTCGCCCCGCGCCATCACCACCAGCGTGTGGGCGAAGAGGCGGATGACGCGCACGTTGCCGGTGCGGGCCACCAGCTCGGCGGCGTAGGCGAACATGTAGTCGCCCAGCATGACGCAGGTGCTGTTGTGGAAGGCGCTGTTGACGGTGGGTCGGCCGCGGCGGGTGTCGGCGCTGTCTATCACGTCGTCGTGCACCAGGGTAGCTGTGTGCAGGAGCTCCACCGAGGCGGCCAGGGGCACCAGCAGGTCGAGACGGTAGTTGCCGAAGGTGCCGGCCAGCAGCACCAGGGCGGGCCGCAGCCGCTTGCCCGAGCCCGAGAGCACCATCTCCAGCATCTGGGCCAGGGGCTGGTAGTCTACCTGGCGCAGGGAGGAGATGACCTCCTCCACCAGGGCCAGGTCTTGTTGGACGGGGCCGTAGAGGCGGGAGGCCACCATCAGGCCGCCTCCTCGGCGCCGATGTCGCCCAGGCCGAAGAGCCAGGCAGCGGCCAGGGCGGTGCCCCGGGCCACCCGCGCCGGCTCCTCGCCGCGCAGCCGCGCGACGGCCTCGACCGTTTCCGGCAGGTAGGCGGGCTCGTTGCGCTGGCCCCGTCGTCCCTGGGGCGGCAGGTAGGGGGCGTCGGTCTCCACCGTCAGCCAGCGCAGGGGGATGCCGCGGGCCACGGTGCAGATGCGTTCGCTCCTGGGGTAGGTGCAGGTGGCCGGCACCGAGACGAGGAAGCCCAGCCGCACGTAGCGCAGGGCCAGCGACAGGTCGCCGGCGAAGCAGTGCATCTGCCCCAGGGGGCGGTCGTGGGGCCACCGGCCCAGCATGGCGCGCTCATACTGGCCCAGCAAGGCGAAGGTCTCCTCGTCGGCGGCGCGGGAGTGGACGACCACGGGCAGGCGCAGCTCGCCCGCCAGCTCCAGCTGGGCGCGGAAGGCCCGCCGCTGGTCTTCAGGTGGCGAAAGGTTGCGGTAGAAGTCCAGCCCCGTCTCGCCGATGGCCACCACCTTGGCCGAGTCGGCCAGGCGGCGCAGGGAGCGCAGGGCGCGCCCGTCGAACCCGCTGGCGTAGTGGGGGTGGACGCCGATGACGGCGTAGACGTCGGGGTGCTCATCGGCCAGGTCAACAGCCCGACGGCTGGACTCCAGGTCCCAGCCCACCACCACGAAGGCGCGCACCCCCGCGCGCCGCGCCCGCTCCAGCACCTGGGGGCGGTCGGCGTCGAACTGCCGGTCCTGCAGGTGGCAATGGGCGTCTACCAGCACCATCAGGCCCCCAGGCGGGCTTCCTCTTCGGCCACGATGATCGGGTCCAGCTTCTTGAACAGGGGCTCTGGCTCCAGCAGGTGCTGGCCCGGGCGGGGCAGCTCGAACTTCCAGCCCTGGGACTCCAGCGTGCCCTTGTAGCCCAGCATCTGGTGCAGCCGCTGGCCGGTGAAGGGCAGGTAGGGGTAGAAGGCCACCTTCAGGCCGTTGATGGCGGCGATGCTGGTGTAGATGACGGTGGCGCAGCGAGGGCGGTCCTGCCCCACCAGCCGCCAGGGGGCGCTGTCCTCCAGGTAGCGGTTGGCCTCCCGCGCCGCCGCCATGGCCGCCTCGATGCCCGCCCGGAAGCGACAGGCGGCGATGTTCTCGCCCGTGCGCCTGAGGGCCTGCTCGACGTTGTGCAGGAGCATCCGGTCGCGCTCCAGAAGCTGGGCCGGCGTGGGGATGGTGCGGTCGAAGTGGCGGTAAGCGAAGGCCAGCACGCGGTTCACCAGGTTGCCCCAGGTGGCCACCAGCTCATCGTTGTTGCGGCGCACGAAGTCGGCCCAGGTGAAGTCCGAGTCGGACGTCTCGGGCATGGTCACCGCCAGATAGTAGCGCAGGGGGTCGGGGTCGTAGCGGGAGAGGAAGTCCAGCACCCACACGGCCAGGTTGCGGCTGGTGGAGGCCTTGGCCCCCCGCACCGTCTGGTATTGGTTGGCCGGCACGTCGTAGGGCAGGTTGTAGGGCTCGCCGGTGGCGTCGGAGTAGGCCATGAGCTGGGCCGGCCAGACGAGGGTGTGGAAGATGATGTTGTCCTTGCCGATGAAGTAGTAGGTCTTGCAGCGCGGGTCCTGCCAGAACTCCCGCCACTTCTCCGGATCCCCCTGCCGCTGCGCCCACTCCTTGGAGGCCGACAGGTAGCCGATGACCGCCTCGAACCAGACGTAGATGCGCTTGTCGTCGTAGCCCTCCAGGGGGATGGGCACCCCCCAGGAGATGTCGCGGGTGATGGCCCGGTCGCGCAGCCCCTGCTCCAGCAGCGACAGGGAGAAGTTGAGGACGTTCTTGCGCCAGTGGGCCTTGTCGCTGGAGAGCCAGCGCCGCAGACGGTCGCTGTAGGCGCTCAGGCGCAGGAAGAAGTGCTCCGACTCCCGTATCTCGGGGCGGGAGCCGTCGAAGCGACAGCGGGGCTCGATGAGGTCCACAGGGTCGAGCACGTTGCCGCAGTTGTCGCACTGGTCGCCCCGGGCCGCCTCGTAGCCGCAGATGGGGCAGGTGCCCTCCACGTAGCGGTCGAGCAGGAAGCGCTCCTCCACCGTGCAGAAGGGCAGGCGCATGGAGCCCTTGTAAATGTCGCCGCGCTGGTAGAGCTTCAGGAAGATGTCGTGGACGGTGCGGGCGTGGTTGTCGGTGCCGGTGGAGGTGTAGAGGTCGAAGCTGATGCCCAGCCGCCGCCACGTCTCCAGGAACTCCTGGTGGTAGTGGGCGGCGATCTCGGCCGGCGTCTTCCCCTCCTGCTCGGCCCGCACGGTGATGGGCGTGCCGTGCTGGTCGCTGCCCGAGACCATCAGCACCTGGTTGCCGGCGGTGCGGTGGTAGCGGGCGAAGATATCGGCGGGCAGGTAGGCGCCGACGATCTGCCCGGTGTGCAGGGGCCCGTTGGCGTAGGGCCAGGCGACGCCGATGAATATCTTCTCGGCCATAATCCGCTCAGTTGTGGATTTTAACACAGCCCCCCTTCCCCAGGGCCGCCTCTCCCCTCCAGCCAGAGGCGGTAGACGAGGCGGCGGGGCACCCGGTGGCGGGCGGCGACCTGCGCCACCGCCTCCCTGGCCCGCACCCCCTGCGCCCGCAGCGCCGCCAGCTCCCTTCGCAGCGTCTCCTCGTTGGCCTGAGCGGTCGCGGCAGGGGCGCCCTCTATGACCAGCGTAAACTCCCCCCGTGGCTCCTGGAAGCGCTCCAGCGCCTCCGACAGCCGCCCCCGGAAGACCTCCTCGAAGGCCTTGGTCAGCTCGCGGCACACGGCCAGGCGACGGTCGCCCAGCACCTGCAGGGCATCGGCCAGGGACTCCCGCAGGCGGTGGGGCGCCTCGAAGGCCACCAGCGTGCACTCCAGGCCCCCCACCTGGGCCAGCAGGCGCCTGCGCTCGCCCGGACGCCGGGGCAGGAACCCCAGGAAGAGGAAGCGGTTCGCGGGCAGCCCCGAGACGGCCAGGGCGGCCACCACCGCCGACGGCCCCGGCACCGGCACCACCCGGAAGCCGGCCGCCGCTGCTGCCGCTACCAGGTCCGTGCCCGGGTCGCTGATGGCCGGCATCCCCGCCTCCGATACCAGCGCCGCGTCCCCCTCCCGCAGGTGGGCCAGGACGCGGGGGATGCGGGCCGCCTTGTTGTGCTCGTTGTAGGAGAGGAGGCGGGTGCGGATGCCGTAGTGTGACAGCAGCTTGCGGGCGGTGCGGGTGTCCTCGGCCACCACCAGGGAGACCTCCCGCAGCACGCGCAGGGCGCGCAGGGTCACGTCCTCCAGGTTGCCGATGGGCGTGGCCACCAGGTAGAGCACAGGCACGGGCCGCTTACCGGAAAAGCGCTAAAACTCATTGCTGGAAAGGGGCCGGCAATCGTTGACCGAGGCACCCCCGCCTGCTATATTCTCATTAAACATAGGTCTGCGCCCAGCGGCAGGAGGGTCGGGAGCTCATGAGTATCGTCCCCATGAAGGAGCTGAAGCCCGCCTACGGCTTCGACGACGTGGCCATCGTCCCCGGAACGGTGACCGTGAACCCGGAGCTGACGGACGTGCGCTTCGCCCTGGCCGACCATGTCTTCGAGCTGCCCATCCTGGCCGCTGCGCTGGACGCCATCGTTGACCCCGGCTTCGCCATCGCCTTCGGGAAGATGGGCGGGCTGGCCGTGCTGAACCTGGAGGGCCTCTACACGCGCTACGAAGACCCCTACGCTGCCATCGCCGAGATCGTTTCGGCCTCGCAGGAGGAGTCGGCCGCCGTCATCCAGCGGCTCTACTCGGCGCCCATCCGCGAGGACCTGGTGGGGGAGCGGGTGCGGCAGATAAAGGCCGGCGGCGCCGTCTGCGCCGTGGCCGCCACGCCCGCCAACACCAAGCGCCTGGCGCCCCTGGCGGTGGAGGCGGGGGCCGACATCTTCGTCGTCCAGTCCACGGTGACCACCGCCCGCCACATCTCGCGCTCCCTGCGGGGCCTCATCTTCGAGGAGCTGGTGGAGACGCTGAAGGTGCCGGTGGTGGTGGGCAACACGGTCACCTACGCCGCCACCAAGGAGCTGATGGAGACGGGCATCGCGGCGGTGCTGGTGGGTGTGGGGCCCGGCGCCAGCTGCACCTCGCGCGAGGTGCTGGGCATCGGCGTCCCCCAGGTGACGGCCACCATCGAGTGCGCCGCCGCCCGCGACCAGCACTACCGCGAGACGGGGCGCTACGTGCCCATCATCACCGACGGGGGCATGCGCACCGGCGGCGACATCTGCAAGGCGCTGGCCGCCGGCGCCGACGCCGTCATGCTGGGGAGCATCTTCGCCCGCACGCAGGAGGCGCCCGCGCGGGGCTACTCCTGGGGCATGTCCACCGGCCACTCCCAGTTGCCGCGGGGCACCCGCATCTACACCGGCGTGGACACCACCCTGGAGCGGCTCCTCTTCGGCCCCACCTCGCGCACCGACGGCGCCGAGAACCTGGTGGGGGCCATCCGCACGGCCATGGGCATGTGCGGAGCGCGCACCATCGCCGAGTTCCACCAGGCGGAGATGGTGGTGGCGCCGGCCATCAAGACGGAGGGCAAGGCCTTCCAGATGGCCCAGGCCGCCCGCCGCTAACGTTCCTCGCCTATTTGCGGCAGCCCCCTGCGGGGCCCCCGGCCCTTCCGTAGCCATGCCTAATTTGCTGTCAAAGTGCTGTCAAACGGCCCCAGCGCCTCCCCCAGGCGGGACTAGTTGACGGCCCGGGGGCAGGCACCGTCAAGCAGGAAGGCGACATCTTACGGGCGAATTGTCCACCTCGCCAAGCTCGCCTACGTGAGACACAATAGAGGCGGGCGCCCCAGGTGCGGCCTGGCCAGCCGCCGACCAAGGGAAGCCCGCCGCCTGCGCCCGGCGGGGCCTGGGGCAGCCATCGAGGCGCAGCGATGGCGGTCAAGGTCGTCAGCCAACTGCATTCTGCCACCGGCCTGCAGAGGGTGGACCTGCACGCCCCAGGCCCACACTACGGCCTGCCCGACGGCTGGCAGGCCCAACTCACCATCCTGGCCCTGCCCGACCCCCTGCCCTCGCCCCAGGAGATGGCGGCGGCCAAGGAGGCCCTGGCCCTCCTGCCCCCCGAGCGGTTCGGCTCCGGCATCAGGCTGCGGCCCATGGCGCTGACAACAGGCAGGGGAGAGCGCTTGCGCCTGGAGCGCCCCCTGCTGGTGGGGGCCGTGGTTTGGGCCGGTGACGGCTCCCGCATCGAGGCCACCTGGAGCAGCGACGGCAGGCTGCGCACGGTCCATCACGGCCCGCCCGAGGGGGCCAGCGAGCTGGAGCGGAGGCTGCGGCAGGTGCTGGGGCTGGCCAGGCGGGGGAGGCCGCCCATATTCCAGGGGCGGGAGGAGTGCCTCCAGGTGCTACGCCAGGCGGCCCAAGAGCTTAGGCGGCAGGGGCACTACCCGAGCCAGGACAAGGTGGCCCAACTCCTCTCCCAGCGAGGCATGACCTGGGCCGCAGACCCCAAGACCGCCCTGAGAAGCTGGCTCAGACGCTTCGCCATCAGCTGGCACGGCGACGTCCTCTCCTAGCAGCCGACACCCCCCGAATTTTTACCCTTTTCGCTCTCTAGCTAGGCGTGGCCACCCCTGCCTAGGCTAACTTTCGGGAGTTGAGAGCGTGAAGGTGACCGTAGACCTGCCCATCGAGGCGACCAGACGGCTGGTCAAACTAGCCGTCCGGGAGAGGCGACCGCTGCCGCTACAGCTTGAGGTGCTAGTCCTGCAAGCGCTCGGCCTCTGGCCGCCGCCCGACGAGAACCAGGAGCGAGAAGACGAGGCCCGCCGCCAGTGCTCTTCGGGGGGGCAGGGGGCGGCGGGCCCCGAAGTCCAGCACCGAGGGGGTGACCTCGATGCACAGAGATTCTAGCAGCCGGAATCGCTCGCTGCCCAGCCTCGGCCCGCTGCCGGTAGCCATCTACTGGACGAAGGGCGGACGGCGAATCTGCTTAGGCAAAATCTTCAAGGCCAGCGACGGCGCTAGGGCGAGCCTGGGCAGCCCCTACCGCCGGCGGGACGTGCCCAAGGAAGTCTCCCTCCCCGCCGACGCCGTCGCCTTCCTGAAGCGAGCCGGTGTCCAGGACTGGATTGTCCGCCTCGATGGCGGCGACCAGCCCTCAGAGGCGTGGCGGGTGGGCCTGGACTTCTTGCTGAGGTTTGGCCACCGCCGACCTGATGGTGAGGTCTACATCCGTTTGGCCGACATGGAGCCCATCGAGCCGCCTCAATGGCCCTATGCGAGACGGGAAATGGACATCCCGCCGCAGGCGATGCAGCTGCCCCTGCCGCTCGGCAGCGGGTCAGAGGCGGCAAGGGTTGCGTAGCCGATGGAGGAGGCGACAGCGAGCTAGCTAGAAACCCGGCGGCCCAGGCCCACCGCCTGCCCGGGCCGCCAGCAGAAGGGAGGCGAGCACGTGCCTAAGAACATCGTAGCGCAAGTCGGAGAGGCTGGCCAGGCCCAGCAGCCGAGGCCCCGAAAGGCCTCACCCCGCAAATGGGCCAGGGTGCCAGCCGCCGTCCTGCTGGCCTCCGAACTCCTGCCCCTGGACAAGGTCGTCTTCGGCACCCTCATGCTCTTCGCCAATCGCAAGTCCAACGCCTGCTGGCCGAGCCGTCGCCTCCTGGCCGAGCTGCTGGGCGTCCACCCGAGCACCGTCCAGCGCTCCCTCTCCCGCCTCGAGTCCCTGGGCTTCCTGAGCACCGAGTCCCGAGGGCCTGGGCGGGCAAGGCTCAGGCGCTTGTCCCCCCGGCCTGACGGCGCACAGGCGCAACACCAGAGTTGCATGGATGCGCCGTCTGACGGCGCACCCATGCACCAGGGTTGGTGCGCCGGTGCGCCGTTTAACGACGCACAGATGCGCCGTATGAACCATAAAGAAGGGAAGAACCAGGGGGTATGTAACCAGGGTGTTGTTGAGGAACCACGCACCATCTGCCACCACCAGGTCTTGGACAGGGAGGACAAGGGCTCCGCCGGGGCAGGAGCTAGAGGGGAGGCCCCCAGGCCTGGTCCACAACAAGAGGCCCTTGTCCAGCGAGAGGTCATAGTAACTCTCCCGCCCGGCTCCCCCCTGGCCAGGCTCGAGCGGGCCGTCGAGCGGGCCGACGGCATCCTCCAAGCCTACGCCGAGGCCCAGCCGGTGGACTTCAGGGAGAGGCTCAGCGCCGCCTCTGCCCTCTCGGCCCGCCTGAGGGCCTTCCTGCGCCGTGCTGAGGAGGCGCTGGACGGCCTCGTCCTGGATGCCCTGGTAGATGCCCACTTGGGTGCCTACGACGAAGAGCCTACCCGGGAGAAGCTCCTGGCCCGCTTCGAGCGCCTCTGCCGGGCCAGCCGCTTCTCGCTGGACGAGCTGGAGGAGGCCACGGAGGAGTGCTACCAGCTACTGCGGGCCAGCAAGTTCCTGTTGGCCGGCCTTGCCACGGCCTTGAGCCGCCCCTTCTGGCCGGACGATGGCTTGGCCGGGGCGGCAGTCCGTGGCGCCGAGGAGTTGACGGGGCTGTCGGGCCGGGAGTCGTGGAAGGTGGCGCTGGAGGCGGCCTTGTGCGAGCTGACCCAGCTAGTAAAGGACGACCAGGGCTGCTGGTGGCGGGTCGTTGAGCAACAGAAGGTGGCAAGCCTGGCCAAAAGCTTTCCGGAGCTGAGCAGCTACATCGCCGCTGTCAGGCGCAACGGACACAGAAAGCTGGAGGTGGACGGACCATGACGACAGTGTGCACCTGTTGTCAGCTGTTTCCTGCCCAGACCACCGTCAGCCTGCCCGTCTGTGGCGGCTGCTCCCGCACCCTGCCCGAGGCGGTGCGGGGCCTGCCGCCAGTGCTGGCGACGCTCGTGCGGGACATGGCCCGCTCGGGCCGGCTGGAGCTGACCCTGCTGGACAGCCTGGTGCTCAGCGCCTTCGGCCTGGCCCCCGAGGGGGAGCGGCTGCGGCCCCGGGACGTGGCCTACTACTTGGCGACCAGGGCCAAGCTGAAGCTGCCCACCACCGCCATCCGCCGGAGCATGCTCCGCCTGGAGCGTTGCCGCTACCTGCGGCGGGTAGGGGGCGGCGGCCACCCTGGGGCCAGCGACCTGCTGTTCGAGCGCCGGGACCTGCTCAAGGAGGCGCTCGGGGCCTTGGGCCACCCGGCCAGAATAGGCGACATGGGCCTTTAACGAAAGGCGCAAGGCGTCTATTTTCTGCTCGTCCCTACCCAGGCTGTGGCCAGGCGGGGGCCGTCCCAGGGGGCCCCTGGCCCTGTCCCCCTCCTGCCGCCAGGCCAAGGCCATAGGCAGCCCCCCTTGTCCGTAGGGACGCACAGTGCTGAAGGCCAGAAATCACTTCTAGGGTAGGCGGGTGAACTAGAAGCGCCAGATGACCCTCGTGACCCCCCGCCTGTCGGCCATCCTGACCCGCCGCCTGCGCCTCACCTGTCGCCCCCGCTGTCCCTGGGCCTGCTGCCGCCTCCCCCCAGCCTGCGTCAGACCGCCCAGCAAGGCCAGAAAGTCCAGGGAGGGCACCGGTGGTGAGGAAGCCGCCGCAGCGGGGGCAGGACACCGAACGGGGTCGCATCTGAGGCCAGCGTAGACCCCGGCAGGCCCTTGGCGCAACCCGTCCGCCAGGCTATGGGGTCTTTTTTGGGCCTGTGACTCATAGCCAGGTTAGGGGCATGCCGAGCGTCCCAAAACGGCCTCCCTCCGGCCCCCTTGCCCAGGCCCCCGCTCTAGCAGGTCGCCAGAGGCCCCGTCAGGCCCGTAGAGGCCCCCTCGCTCCCTGCCCTAGTCTTTCCCCCTTTGCCCATCGCCCTGGGCCAGCCCTAACCCCTTGAGGACAGGGTCATTGGCCTGCGCCTGCGGCGCAGGCTCGTGGCAGGTGAGGCGACCGGCCTCAGGAAGGAGGTGAAGTGAGCGATGCAGGCGACCAAAGAGGCCCAGGTGCTGGCCGTGGGCTATTTGGGCTGCTGCCGGGTCGCCTTCTACGAGGACGGCTCGGCCCGCCTCTTTTGCTGCCCGGACGGGATGACCCTGACGCCCGACCTGAGCTGGCCCTTGCTCCGGGTCGTGGCCCGCACCCTGGAGCGGGGCCAGTTCCAGCAGGTCCGCCAGGCCATCTGCCGGGCCCTCGACCCCAGCAGCCCCTCCCACTGGCAGGCCCTGCGGGAGATGGGCTAGGGGGGCGGCGCCTGGCGTCGCCGCCACAACGACGATGGGGCAGGCAGGCCCCAGGGGCCAGGGCTGCCTGCCCCAGGCCAAACCAAGCGAAAGGAGGTCGAAGCCGATGCAGATTCTAACCATCGAGCGCATCGAGCGCAAGACGTCCAGCAAGGGGCAGCCCTACGCCGAGGTCCACGCCGGCGACGGGCAGGTCTACTACGCCTGGGACCGCCAGGTCATCGAGTTCCTCCAGCCCGGCGGCACCTACGAGGCCGAGGTGAAGGAGGCTGGCCGGTTCCGCAAGCTCACCGCCGTCCGCCACGTCGCCAGCCAGAACGGCCCCCAGCCCGTCCAGGCCCAGGAGGAGCCCCAGCCCGGGCCGGAGGCGGAGGCCACCCTCACCATCAAGGTGCTGGTGGCCTTCGACCGAGAGGCGGTGGAGGCCCTGAAGGCCCTGGCCCAGGCGCTGCGGGCCATCAAGTCCTAGCCATTACCCCACGCCCAGGGAGGGCAGGGGTCTGGCCCCGCCCTGCCTCCCCCTGGGCCATCTCTCCCATCCCGTCCTGGGAAGAGATGCCTAAGGCTTGCGCCTGACGGCGCTCGCCATAGCGAGTGAAGACCAAAAGGAGGTGATGCGCCCATGACCATCGAGCAGCGGCAGGCCCAGGCCGAGGAGCGGCTGGCCATGCTCCGGAAGGCCAGGGAGCTCCTGCCCTACGCCATCGCCCTGGTGGACGCCCTGGGAGGCCCCACCACCCTGGCTGGCGACCATGACCCCGTAGCCCTGGCCCTGGCCTACGCCAACCGCAGGTGGCTGCGGGCCACGTGGTGCCCCGGCCACGGCCAGGAGCACCTGGCCTACTGGCTGGACTTGGCCAAGGGGGCCCACGGCTGGATGTGCACCCGCCCTGACTGCCTGGGCCTCGTCCAGCTGGGCTAGCCCATCGGGGGCGGTCAGGGAGCACAACCCCTGGCCGCCCCTAGCCATCCAACAGCGAGAAGGGAGGTGAAAAGCCATGCTGCCCTGCTTGTGGTGCCGGGCCCCCCTGCGCTTCCTGCCCGGCAGAGGCTGGACGCACCTGGAAGGGGGCACCTACGTGGTGTATTGCCCGTCCTGCGGCTGGAAGGGCGCTCCCTACCCCAGCCCCAGTCGCTGCCCCAGGTGCGGCAGCCGCCAGCTAAGGGACGACCACTGCGCCACCCCCAGGCGGAGCTAGGGGGAGCCGAAGGGGGGCAGGCCAGGGGGCCATGGTTGGAGCACAGTTTGCACTCCAAGCATCCCCTGCCCTGCCCACCTGCCCCGGCCCCCAGGAAAATGCCGAACCGCCATTTTCTAAAATGACAGTCCGGCATTTTCTGGGCCCCCTCCTGGGTCTGGTCAATGGCGAGGGCCTGGGCCTAGTCGAGGGCCAGGGCCTGGGCCACCATCTCCCCCACCACCCTGGCGTCCTGGAGGGCATGGGCGTAGGTGCCGGCGGTGGTGGCAGGCGTGGCATGGCCCAAGTAGCGGCTCACCAGGGTGACGGGGGCCCCCATCTCCAGGGCGATGCTGGCCGAGAGGTGCCGGAGGTCGTGCAGCCTTATGGGCCTGAGCGAAAGCCTCCTCGCCTCCCGGTGGAGGGCGTGGGTGATGGTAGTCCTGTCCTGGTAGCCCTCCCCCTCCCTCTGGGCGGGGAAGACCAGGGCGTCGCCCACCACCGGCAGGCCCCGCTCAAGGAGCATCTCCCGCTGCCTGCGCAGGGCCTCCATGGCCAGGCCTGACAGGGGCACCGTCCTGCCCTTGCCCGTCTTGGTGGTGGCCCTCTCGACCCACCTGCCGGACAGCCTCTGGACGGAGCGGGAGACGTGCAGCACGCCCCGCTCCCAGTCCACGTCCCGCCACCTGAGGGCCGTCACCTCCCCCACCCGCAGCCCGCAGGCCAGGGAGAGGGCCCACCAGGGCCAGTGGGGGCTGCGCCTGGTCTCCCTGAGGAAGCGCCCCGCCTCCTGTAGCGTCCACAGGGGCCGCTCCTCTCGCCTGGGCCGGGGCGGGTCCACCCCCTTGAGGGGCGATTCGGGGAGCCAGCCCCACCGGACGGCCAGGTTGAGGGAGAGCCTCAGCAGGCGGTAGCAGTCCCAGACGGCCTTCTGGCCCACCTCCCGGGAGAGGTCGCTGAAGAGCACCGCCAGCCGCTCGGGGGCAAGCTGGGAGAGCCTGGCCCTGCCCAGGTGACGGAGGATGAGCCCAGCGAGGCGGCGGCAGTCCTCCCGTGTCCTCTCGGCCCAGGCCCCCTCCTTGGCGGCAAGCACCGCCTCCAGCAGGTCTTGCACGGTGCGCCTCCCCTCCCTGGGCAGGAGCCCCCGCCTGGCCCTCTCCCTGAGGGCCCTGAGCCTCTCCTGGGCCTCCCTCTTGCTGCGCCCGTAGGCGTAGAGCCTTCTGCCTCCCACCGAGAGCTGGCCGCACCACCTGCCGTCCCTGCGCCGGTAGACCGAGCCGTCTCCCCAGGCCATGGCCTTCCTCCCTGCCTGGGGAAAAGTGCTGTCAAAGTGCTGTCAGGCGTGGGGCCAGATAGGGCGGCCAGATTCAGTTGGTGGTGGCGCCGGCCATCAAGACGGAGGGCAAGGCCTTCCAGATGGCCCAGGCCGCCCGCCGCTAACGTTCCTCGCCCGGAGCGCACTGGGGCGCGAAGGCCCCGAAGGCCCAGTCCAGCAGCCGCTCGGCATCGCCCACGGCGTCGTCGCTGGCCAGCACGCTCACCACCAGCCGCCTCCCCTCCCGGTCCGCCGCCGCCACGATGGTCTGTCGTGCCTGGTCGGTGTAACCGATCTTGACGCCGATGGCCCCCGGATAGCGGTAGATGAAGACGTTGCTGTTCCAGAGCAGGGGGCCTGGCCAGTCGGGCTGGTAGGTGCGGGAGGCCACCATGCGGGCCAGTTCCGGCCGGTGCAAGAGCAGGCGGCCCAGCATGGCCATGTCGTAGGCGGAGCTGTAGTGCCCCTCCTCGTCCAGGCCGTGGGGGTTGCGGAACTGGCTGTCGCGCAGGCCCAGCCGCTGCAGCTCGCGGTTCATCAGTTCCACGAAGGCGGGGACGCTGCCGCCCACGTAGCTCGCGATGGCCAGGGCGGCATCGTTGCCCGAGGCCAGCAACAGGCCGTAGAGCAGGTCGCGCAGGGAGAGGGTCATGCCCGGCTTCAGGCCCATGACGGTAGAGCCGGTGGTGAAGTTCAGCTGGCCCCCGTCCACGTTCACCGTCACCTGGGCCGAGAGGGGGGCGCTCTCTTCGGCTACCAGCGCGGTCAGTATCTTGGTCAGGCTGGCCGGGGGCAGGCGCTCGTGCTCGTTGACGGCGTAGAGGACGGCTCCGCAGGGCTCCTCCAGCACCGTCAGCGCCCTTCCCAGCACCGGCGGCGGGGGAGATAGGGGCTGGGGACGGGGACGCTCGACCACCGGGCCCCCGCCCTGGCCGGGCGCCGCCGTGGGGAGGGGTCGCTGCCCGCCGACGGCGACCGCCTCCTCGCCCGGAGGGGAGGACGGGGCCTGCCCGTCCTGGCCCATCATCATGGCGGCGGCCGATCCGACGATGGCGACGACGGCCAGGAGGGGCAGGAGGGGCCACTACCGACGCCGCGCCCGACGGCGGGACGGCAGATAGCCGTAGCGGTAGCGACCTCTCGGCCCCCTCACGGTAGCGACGGCGGGCGCCGGCGGCCCATCTCTGACCGCGTCCAGACCCGGCCCTGACCGCTGCGGCGGCGGGGCCAATCCGGGGCGCGGCCCTCAGGCGTATAATAGCCGAGACCAAGGCCGCAGGGGGAGGTGAAGGGACGTGTGCATCACCTGCGGGTGCGACGAGCCCGAGGACAACCACGGCGACCCCCGCCACATCACCCTCAGCCAGTTCCGACAGGCGGCGGAGGCTGCCGAGGTGGACATGAACCAGCTCCTGCGCAACATCGAGCAGGGGCTGCGCCGTCACGGCGGCGTCCAGTAGGGCAGGCAGGGGGAGGGGCAGGGCAGCCCCTCCCCCACACCCGCGCCACCGCACCATGCGCCGTCTCTGGAGCGAGAGCCCCGTCGTCGCCGGGCGCTGGACGCTGCGGGAGGCTGTCCAGGGAAAGCCCCTGCGCCACCCCAGCCACCCGCTGTTCGTCCACTTTCCGGCCGCCCTGCCCATAGCTGCCTTCGCTTTCGACATTGCCTCCCGCGTCCACGCCGACCTCACCCTTCCCCGCGCCGCTCTCTACAACCTGGCCTTCGCCCTGGGCATGACGCTGCCCGCCGCCCTCACCGGCCTGGTGGACTACCTGCCCATGGTTCCCGGCTCCCGCAAGCGACGACTGGGCACCTACCACCTGCTCTGTCAGGTGACCGCCGTCGCCCTCTTCGCCGCGAGCCTGGCCCTGCGTCTCCTGGACTACGATGCTCGCCAGACGCCCCCGGCAGCCGTCGCCCTGCTGGGCCTGGGCTGCCTGGCCGTCGTCGTCGGCAACTACTTCGGCGGGACGCTGGTCTACCGTCAGGGCATGCGGGTCAGCGTGGACCTCTGAAGGCCGCCGCCGCCGGGCTGCTATGATGGAGTGGGGTGCGGCGCCGCGCCCCCGTGACAGGCATGCCGGCCAACCTGCCGCCCCAATACCACGAGGCGGAGAAGCGCTACCGGGCCGCCCGCACCGTCCCCGAGAAGCTGGCCGCCCTGCAGGAGATGCTGGCGGTGATGCCCAAGCACAAGGGCACCGACCACCTGCGGGCGGAGCTGCGGGCCAAGATGGCCCGCCTGATGGACGAGTTGGAGCACCCCACGGGGCCGCGGGGCGGCCGCAGCCATCCCTTCTCCATCCCCAAGGAGGGGGCGGGGCAGGCGGCGCTGGTGGGGCCGCCCAACGTGGGCAAGTCGTCCATCGTGGCCGCCCTGACGGGCGCGCCCACGAAGGTGGCGCCCTACCCCTTCGCCACCCAGTTGCCCCAGCCGGGCATGGCCCGCTTCGAGGACGTATGCGTGCAACTGGTGGACACCCCGCCCCTGGCCGAAGGGCGGCTAGAGGGCAGGCTCTTCGGGCTGCTGCGCAACGCCGACGCCCTGCTGCTGGTGACGGATCTGGGGGCCGACGCCGTGGCCCTGGCCGAGGGCACCATCGTCCTGCTGGAGGCCTGGGGCATCGAGCCCCTGGGCCGGGGGCAGAGGCCCGACCCCGCCCACTGGCAGGCCCAGAAGCCCCTGGTGGTAGTGGGCAACAAGGCCGACCTGGACGGCGCCCTGGACCAGTTCCAGCGCCTCCAGGACGCCTTCGGCGAGCGCTTCCCGGTGGTGATGGTCTCCGTCCAGGAAGGGGTGGGGCTGGACGACCTGGTGCGCGAGGCCTTCCGCGCCCTGGGCGTCGTGCGCGTCTACACCAAGCCGCCAGGCGAGGAGCCCAGGCTGGATGCCCCCCTGGTCCTGCCCGCCGGCAGCACGGTGGAGGAGGCAGCCGAGTCGCTGCACAAGTCCTGGCGCCAGCGCCTGAAGTATGCCCTGGTGTGGGGCTCCACCAGGTTCCCCGGGCAGCGGGTGGGCCGCGACTACGTGCTGTCCGACGGCGACATCGTCGAGCTGCACGGCTGAGGCTCAGGCGCGCACGGCCAGCACGCGCTCCCTGCCGGCCAGGTCGCGGTGGACCTCCAGAGCGGCCTCGGGCAGGGCGCGGCGGGCCAGTTCGGCCAGCGGCCCGGCCTGGTGGGGGGCCATCTCCAGCAGCAGGAGGCCGCCCTCGGCCAGCAGGGGCGGCACCTGCTCCAGCAGCCGGGCGATGACGCGCAGGCCGTCGGGTCCGCCGTCCAGCGCCAGGGGAGGCTCCCGTCGCACCTCCGGCGGCGCTGTGGCCAGCTCCGCCGTGGGCACGTAGGGCAGGTTGGCGACCACCAGGTCGAAACGGGCGCGGAAGGGGGACAGCAGGTCGGCGACGGCGAACTCGACCTGCCCGTGCAGGCCCAGGCGCCGGGCGTTGCGGCGCGCCAGCGCCACCGCCGCCGCCGAGATGTCGGTGGCCAGCAGTCGCAGGCCGGGCGGGCCGTGGGCGGCCAGGGCCAGGGCGATGGCGCCGGAGCCGGTGCCCACGTCCACGGCGAGGGTGGACTTCCGGGCACGCTGCCGCAGCCAGCCCAGGGCCACGTCCACCAGCAGCTCCGTCTCCGGCCTGGGGACGGCCACGGCCGGGGTGACCTCCAGCTCCAGGCCGTAGAACTCGCGTCGGCCCAGGAGGTAGGCCAGAGGGTCCCGCGCCAGCCGCCGCCGCACGAGGGCGAAGAAGGCGTCGCCGTCGGCGGGCGACAGTTGCTCCGACAGGCGGGTGTAGAGGGCGGCGCGGTCGAGACGGAGCACGTGGCAGAGGAGGGCTTCGGCCTCGATGGCGGCCTCGTCGGGCGCCACCGGCGCCAGGAGGCGCCGGGCCTCCCGCAGCGCCTCGGCCAGGGTCACACCGGGCGCCCCTCCAGCACCTGCGCCTGCTCGTGCTCCAGCAGCGCGTCTATGATGGCGTCCAGCTCCCCGTCCAGCACCGCCTGCAGGTTGTAGAGGGTGAGGCCGATGCGGTGGTCGGTCACCCTGTCCTGGGGGAAGTTGTAGGTGCGGATCTTCTCCGCCCGCTCGCCGCTGCCCACCTGGGAGCGACGCGCCGCCTCGATCTGCTCCTGCTGCTTGCGCTGCTCCATGTCCAGCAGCCGCGCCCGCAGGATCTGCATCGCCCGCTGACGGTTGCGGTGCTGGGAGCGCTCGTCCTGGCAGACCACCACCATCCCCGTGGGCAGGTGGGTGATGCGCACGGCGGTGGCGTTCTTCTGGATGTGCTGGCCGCCGTGCCCCGAGGCGCCGAAGACCTCGATGCGCAGGTCTTTCTCGTCTATGTGCAGGTCCACCTCGTCCGGCTCGGGTAGGACGGCGACGGTGGCGGTGGAGGTGTGGATACGCCCCCCGGCCTCGGTGACGGGCACCCGCTGGACGCGGTGGACGCCGCTCTCGTATTTCAGGCGCGAATAGGCGCCCTTGCCCCGCACCTCGAAGATGACCTCCTTGAAGCCACCCAGGTCGCTGGGGCTGCTGGAGATGACCTCCACCTGCCAGCCCTGCCGCTCGGCGTAGCGCGAATACATGCGGAACAGGTCGGCAGCGAAGAGGGCTGCCTCCTCTCCGCCGGCCGCCGCCCTGATCTCGACGATGACGTCCTTCTCGTCCAGGGGGCTCTTGGGCAGGAGGGCCAGGCGCAGCTCCCGCTCCAGCCGCTCCATCTCGGCCTGCGTCCGCTCCAGCTCCTCGCGGGCCAGGGCTGCCAGCTCCGGGTCGGAACCGTCGGCGATGATGGCCTCGGCGTCCCGGGCCGCTTGCTGCAGCCGCTTGTATTCGCGATAGAGGGAGACCGTCCGCTCCAGGGCGGCGTGTTCCTTGGCCAGCGCCTGCAGACGCTCGTAGTCGGCGGCCACTTCGGGGCGGGCCATCTCACGGGCCAGCTCTTCGAAGCGACGCTCCAGTTCGGCCAGCTTCTCCCACATGCTGCTCACCACAACAGCGCGGGCCCCCTGCGGGGGCCCGAGGCAATTATAGCACGGGCTAGGGGCGCAGCCGCGCCGCCACCTGCTCCAGGGGCACCGTCTCCTGGTGGCCGTCGGCCAGGCGCCGCACGGTGACGGTCCCCTCCGCCAGCTCGCGCTGCCCCAGGATGAGGGCGTAGCGGGCGCCGCGGGCGTCGGCCTGACGCATCTGGGCCTTCAGAGAGCGGTCGCCGGTGGCCAGCACGGCAGCGATGCCCTCCCGCCGCAGGCGGCTGGCCAGGCGCAGGGCGGCCAGCCGCGCCTGGGGCGTCTGGTAGGCGACGAAGGCGGCGGGCACCGCCACCGAGGGCGGGGTGGCCTCCTGCCGCTTCAGGTTCAGGATGATGCGCTCGATGCCGGTGCCGAAGCCCACGGCCGGTGTGGGCGGCCCCCCCAGCTCCTCGATGAGGCCGTCGTAGCGGCCGCCGCCGCCGATGGCCGCCTGCGCTCCCTCCACCGGCGGGTGCACCTCGAAGACGGTGCGGGTGTAGTAGTCGAAGCCCCGCACCAGGCGCGGCTCCAGCTCGTAAGGGATGTCCAGCCCTTCCAGGCAGGCCCGCAACTGGGCGAAGTGTTCGGCGCACTCGGGGCAGAGGTGCTCGGTGAGGGCCGGCGCCCCGGCGATGACCGGCTGACAGGACTCCTGCTTGCAGTCCAGCAGGCGCAAGGGGTTGCGCTCGTAGCGCTGGCGGCAGTCGGCGCAGACCCGCTCCAGCTTGTCGCGGTAGTATTCGCGCAGCAGGGCGACGTAGGCGGGGCGACAGCGGGCATCGCCGATGGAGTTCAGGCGCAGGGTCAGGCCGGTGAGGCCCAGCTCCTCGTAGAGGCGCCAGAGCAGCTCGATGACCTCGGCGTCCAGCAGCGGGCTGCCGTCGCCGATGGCCTCGACGCCGAACTGGTGGTGCTGACGGTAGCGTCCCGCCTGGGGACGGTCGTAGCGGAAGATGGGGGCGATATACCACAGGCGCACCGGCTGGGGACGGGCCTGCAGCCCTCGCTCCAGGTAGGCGCGGCAGACGGGCGCCGTCCCCTCGGGTCGCAAGGCCAGCTCCTGCCCGCCCCGGTCGCGGAACACATACATCTCCTTCTGCACGATGTCGGTGGCCTCGCCGGTGGTGCGCACGAAGAGGGCGGCCGGCTCGAAGACGGGCGTGTCTATGCGCCCGTAGCCGAAGAGGGTTGCCAGGCGCGCCGCCGTCTCCCGCACCCAGTCCCAGTAGGGCTGGTCTTCGGGGAGGATGTCCTGGGTGCCGCGAGGGGCCTGGTAGCGCAGGGACATGAGGGGCCTTCTCGTTGCGTCTGGGCGCTCGGCCCGCTAGCTTTGAGGATACCGGAAGGCCGTCCCGCTGCCAAGGCGGAGGCCCGAGACCCCCGGGGGAGGACCGACATGGAGCTGAAGGGAGCGCGCGTCATCGTCACCGGCGCCTCGAGCGGCATCGGACGGGCGGCGGCCATCGAGTTCGCCCGCGCCGGTGCCCACGTGGTGCTGGCCGCCCGCGACCGGGCAGCCCTGGCGGAAGCCGCTAGGGAAGCGTCGGCCTTCTCCGTTCGCGCCCTGGCCGTGCCCACCGACGTGGCCGACCCTGCCCAGGTGCAGGCGCTGGTGGAGCGAACCGTGGCCGAACTGGGCGGGGTGGACGTGCTGGTGAACAACGCCGGTCTGGGCCTCGACGCCGCGGTAGCCGATGGTTCGCTGCAAAACATGCGCTACCTGTTCGACGTCAACTTCTTCGGGGCCGTCCACTGCCTCCAGGCGGCTGTGCCGCACATGCGGCGGCAGCGACGGGGCGTCATCGTCAATGTGTCGTCGGTGGCGGGGCGCATCGCCACCCCCTACAGCGCCGTCTACGCTGCCACCAAGGCCGCCCTCATCGCCCTCTCCGACGCCATGCGTCTGGAGCTGGCCGAGGACGGCATCCGGGTTATCTGCGTCCTGCCCGGCTACACCGTCACCGAGTTCCATCGCAACAAGCTGCGGGAGGTGGCCACGCCGTCGCCGTCGGGCGCCATCCGGGGCGTGGCGGCGGAGAAGGTGGGCAGGCGTATCGTGCGGGCGGTGCGGCGGGAGGAGCGCACCGTCTACGTGACCCTGGCCGACCGGATGGCGGTGCTGGTGAAGGAGCTGGCGCCCGGTCTGGTGGACTGGGGCCTGCGCCGCCTCTGGCTCTCCTCCCGCCGCCCCCAGCCGCTCGCCCCGTGAGCCTCCGCCCACGGCTCGGTGACTACTGCGCCAGCCAGCCGGGCGGCCGACGGCCCGAGCGGTTTTCGGGCGCGCTCGGGCCCGCTTCCCCGTCGTCGCCGGTGGAGGAAGACGCGACACCGAGATAGATTGACCGCACCAGCGGGTCGTCGCGAAGACGGTGGCTCGGGCCGGAAAGCACGATGTATCCGTTCTCCAACACGTATCCGCGCTCGGCCACGCCCAGCGCCAGCTCGACATTCTGCTCCACCAGGACGAGGCCGAGACCACGCCTCTTCAGTTCGGTCAGCGCCTCGGCGAGCTGTCCGATGAGCAACGGCGACAGCCCCGTGGAAGGCTCGTCCAGGATCAACAGCTTCGGGGCAGCCATCAGCGCACGGCCGATGGCGAGCATCTGCTGCTCGCCGCCGCTCAGGGTGGCGGCTATCTGTCTGGAGCGCTCACGAAGGCGCGGGAACAGGCCGTATACGTAGTCGAGTCGGCGGGCCAGCTCTCGTCTGCTTCCCACCAGGTAAGCCCCGAGCAAGAGGTTCTGTTCCACGGTCTGGTTGGAGAACAATCGCCGCCCCTCGGGGACGAGCGTGATGCCGAGAGCGGCCCTTCTGTGCGGGGGGAGCGGGGTCACGTCGCGCCCGAGGAAGCCGATGTAGCCCCGCAAAGGCCTGTAGATTCCGGCCAAATTGTAGGCCAGGGTGGACTTGCCGGCGCCGTTGGGCCCGATCACGCACACCGCTTCTCCGTCCTGGACTTCCAGGCTGGTGTCGTGCAGGACCTCCACGGTGCCGTAGGCAAAGCTCAGCTCTCTGACGACCAGCACTTCCCTTACCCCGACCCTTTGCTGCCCAGGTAGACCTCGCGCACGGAAGCGTTCTCCTGGATCTCGGCCGGAGTCCCCTCGGCCAGAATGCGTCCCAGATTGAGCACCAGCACCTGATCGCAGACGTCCATCACCAGCCGCATGTGGTGCTCCACGAGCACGATGGTCATGCCGGTCTCTCGCAACTGTGCTATGAGGTCGGCCAGGGCGATGACCTCCGACTGGTTCAGGCCAGCGGCAGGTTCGTCCAGCAGCAACACCTTGGGCCTGGTCATCACCGCTCTCGCTATCTCCAGCAGCCGTCGCAGAAGATCCTGCCCAGCGAGGGGCGGTCGAGCCCGCTGATGAGGTTGAGCATGGTGGTCTTGCCCGCCCCATTGGGCCCGATGATCCCCTTGACCGTGCCTCGTGTCACCGCGAACGAGACGTCGTCCACGGCTACCAGTCCGCCAAAGCGCTTGGTCATGTTTTGAGTCCGCAGAACGACAGCGGATGTCATGCCCGTTTCGCCCCCCAAGTGCCTGTCCAAAGCGGCTCCTGTGAGGCGTCCCTCACCGGCTGCCGGGTTGACCCGGGCAGAACGGCGACGACGGCGTTATGCGGGGGGTGGTAACGCAGCCTGTCGAACGGGGGCCTGTGACCCGAGGCTCTGCTATGGTGCTCGCCCGAAGGGGACTTTTTGTCTGTGATAGACTTATTTTCGCTATGATGGCTCGCACCGTGGGGCCCGAGGACTTGCTGGCCAAGGTGCGCGAATACCTGCCGCCCCAGGGCGTCGCCCTGGTGGAGCGGGCGCTGGAGTTCGCCACCCGCTGCCACGAGGGCCAGTTCCGTCGCTCGGGCGACCCGGCCATCACCCACCCCCTGCACGCCGCCTACAGCGTCGCCGAGCTGCAACTGGACGCCGAGACGGTGGCCGCTGCCCTCCTGCACGACGTGCAGGAGGACTGCGCTGTCACCAACCACGAGCTGGAGAAGCGCTTCGGACGCACCGTCGCCCGCCTGGTCGAGGGGGTCACCAAGCTGGGCCAGATCCCCTGGCAGGCCCTGGAGGAGAAAGCACCCGACGAGCGGCTGCAGGCCGAGAACCTGCGCAAGATGTTCCTGGCCATGGCCCAGGACCTGCGCGTGGTGCTCATCAAGCTGGCCGACCGCCTGCACAACATGCTCACCCTGCACGCCCTGCCACCGGAAGACCAGGCCCGCATCTCGCGCGAGACGCTGGAGATATACGCTCCCCTGGCCTCGCGCCTGGGCATCTGGCAGTTCAAGTGGCAGCTGGAAGACCTGGCCTTCCGCTACCTGGAGCCGGACAAGTATCGCGCCATCGCCGCCATGCTGGCCGCCAAGCGGGAGACGCGCCAGCGCTACATCGCCCAGGTACAGGAGGTGCTGAAGGGCGAACTGGAGAAGAACGGTATCCGCGCCGAGGTGCAGGGGCGGGCCAAGCACATCTACAGCATCTACCAGAAGATGCAGCGCTACACGGTCGAGGGTCGCAGCCCCCACGAGATCTACGACCTGCTGGCAGTGCGGGTGCTGGTGGACACGGTGCCCGACTGCTACAAGGCGCTGGGGGTCGTCCACGGCCTGTGGACGCCCATCCCGGGCACCTTCGACGACTACATCGCCAAGCCCAAGGAGAGCATGTATCAGTCGCTGCACACCACCGTCATGGGGCCTGGAGGCCGGCCCCTGGAAGTCCAGATACGGACTCACGCCATGCACCGGGTGGCCGAATACGGCGTGGCCGCCCACTGGCGTTACAAGGAGGGCAGCGGCGCCGACGCCCGTTACCAGGAGCGGCTGGCCTGGCTACGCCAGCTACTGGAATGGCACCGGGAGCTGGCCGGGGCCGCCGAACTGGTGGAGGCGGTCAAGACCGACCTGTTCCAGGACCAGGTCTACGTCTTCACGCCCAAGGGCGAGGTGAAGGAGCTGGCCCGCGGCGCCACGCCCATAGACTTCGCCTACCTGATCCACACCGACCTGGGCCACTCCTGCGTCGGTGCGCGGGTCAACGGGCGCCTGGTGCCCCTCAACTACCAGCTCCAGAACGGCGACGTGGTGGAGATCATCACCAGCAAGACCTCTCGTGGCCCCTCCCGCGACTGGCTCAACCCTCATCTGGGCTACGTGCGCACCAGTCACGCACGCCAGAAGATACGCCAGTGGTTCAAGCGACAGGAGCGGGCCGAGAACATCGCCCGCGGCCGCGAGATGCTGGAGCGGGAGCTGAAGCGCCTGGGCCTGCACCTGCCCGACGTGGAGGAAGAGGTGCTGCGCGCCGCCCAGGTGCCGACCCTGGAAGAGCTCTGCCTGCGCATCGGCTACGGCGAGATGAGCACGCAGCAGGTGGCCCTGCGCCTGTCGCACCTCATCGAGCCGGCGCCGGGGCCGACGGCTGCCCCGCCTGCCCAGCGCCCCACCTACACCGGCGGCGTGCGCGTCCTGGGCACCGGCGACCTGCTGACGCGGCTGGCCCGCTGCTGCCAGCCCGTGCCCGGCGATGCCATCATCGGCTACATCACCCGCGGCGAGGGCGTCACGGTGCACCGGCAGGACTGCGGCAACGTGCTGGCGCTGGAGCGGGAGCGTCTAGTGGAGGTGGAGTGGGCCGACGGAGGAAACGTCTACCCAGTGGCCGTGCGCATAGACGCCTGGGATCGGGTGGGGTTGCTGCGCGACCTGTCCACCCTGGTGGCCGACGAGCGGGTGAACATGACCGGCGTGCACACCGACGAACACCAGGACGGCACCATCACCATCTACGTGACCCTGGAGACGCGGGGCGTGGCCCAGCTCATGCGGCTGCTGAACAAGCTGGAGACGGTGCGCGGCGTCATCTCGGTGGAGAGGCAGTTGCCGGGGACGGCGGGCGTGTGAGCCGCGTTCGTTTTCGGCTACACTGATGTTGGGCGCCCCCGTAGCTCAATGGGAAGAGCGGCGGCCTTCTAAGCCGCGGGTTGCGGGTTCGAGTCCTGCCGGGGGCGCCACGCCACGTCCTCCTTCAGCCCGATGCTGAGCCGCGCCTGATTCGCGGCGAATCGCTCCTCCAGCGCGATCTGTGTGCGCTGGAGGGAGCCCTGGGCGCCGCTGCCCTAGCGGGGGCGATGGCGGAGGGATGGCGCCTGCCCACCGCCAAGGTCGTCGCCGACGCCTGTCACTTCTGACCGGTCGCCGTTGTATACTGCCCAGCGAAGGGCCGGCGTATGCCCGAGGCCGTTGATGCCACCGTCCGCCTGCGCGGCCTGACCTTCCACTACCGCGACTGGGGAGGCGAGGGGCCGCCCCTGCTGCTCCTGCACGGTCTGGCCTCCACCAGCCACATCTGGGACCTGACGGCGCCGCTTCTGGCCAAGCGCTTTCGCGTGCTGGCCCTCGATCAGCGCGGCCACGGCGAGTCCGACAAGCCCGATGACGGCTACGACTTCGACTCCTTCAGCGCCGATGTGCACGCCTTCATCGCTGCGCTGGGGCTGCAGCGGCCCGCCCTGGTAGGGCACTCCTGGGGCGGCAGCGTCGCCCTCCATTACGCCGCTGCCCACCCCGTCGTGCCCCGCGCCCTGGTGCTGGTGGACGGCGGCTTCCTGGACATGGCCTCGCTGCCGGGGAACACCTGGGAACGGGTGGAGCGAGAACTGGCGCCCCCCGACTTCACGGGCATGACGGTCGAGTCGCTCCTCGCCTTCGCGCCGCGCACGGAACTGGGCGCCATCTGGGGGCCGGAGGTGGAGCGGGCGGTGCTGGCCAACTTCTACATCGGCGAGGACGGCAGCGTGCGGCCCCGTCTCAGCCGCGACCGGCACATGCGCATCCTGCGCGCCATCTGGGAGTTGAAGGCGTCGGAGCTCTATCCGCGCATCGCCTGCCCGGTGCTGATGGTGGCGGCGGCAACGTCGGCACCCCAGGGGCGGGCGGCCGACTTCCTCGCTGCCAAGCGCCTGGGCGTCGCCACCGCCGAGCGGCTGCTGCGCCGCAGCCGCACCCTCTGGCTGGCCGACACCATCCACGACGTCCCCCTGCAGCGTCCGCGGGAGCTGGCCGAGGCCATCGTCGCCTTCCTCGAGGCCGAGGCACCATAGCGCCCATCGGCGCATAATAGCCTGCGAAGACCACCCTGCGGAGGTCGAGAGTTGGACCTGCTGTTGCGCGACAAGGTGGCCGTCATCGCCGGGGGTAGCCGCGGCATCGGCCGGGCGGTGGCCCTGGCCCTGGCCGAGGAGGGCTGCCGGCTGATGCTGGCAGCCCGCGGCGAGGAGGGGCTGCGGCGGGCGCAGGAGCTGGTCGAGGCGAGGGGTGCCGAGGCGTCCATCTTCGCCGGCGACCTGACCCGCCCCGATGACTGCCAGCGCCTAGTAGATGCCGCCCTCGACGCCTTCGGGCGCATAGACATCCTGGTAAACAGCCTGCACGCCTCGCTGCCCGGGCGGGACGAGGAGACCTGGCGCCGGGGGCTGGAGGCGCTGCTGCTGACACCGGTGCGCCTGACCGAGCTGGTGGCGCCGGTGATGCGGGAGCAGGGCGGGGGCGTCATCGTGCACCTGGCTTCCATCTGGGGTCGAGAGGCGGGCGGCACGCCGGCCTACAACGCCGCCAAGGCCGCCCTCATCTCCCACGCCAAGGCAATGGCGACCGCCCTGGCGCCCGACGGCATCCGCGTGGTGGCGGTGGCGCCGGGCTCCATCGCCCATCCGGGGGGCACCTGGCGACGGCGCCAGCTGGAGGACCCGGAGGGGATGGCCCGCTTCACCCGCGAGAACGTCCCCTGGCTGCGCTTCGGGACGGCAGAGGAGGTCGCCAACGTGGTGGCCTTCCTCTGCTCGCCACGGGCGGGCTGGGTGACGGGCGCCTGCGTGGTGGTGGACGGCGGTCAGGGGCGCAGCAACATCTGACGCCCTATACGTGGCTCAGGGCGCCGCCCTCGATCCAGACCACCTGGCCGGTCATGTAGTCGGCGGCGTCGGAGGCCAGGTAGACGGCGGCGCCGGCCACCTCTTCCGGCCGCACCAGCCGGCGATAGGGCAGGTAGCGCTCCAGCTGGGCCTTGGTCTCGGCGTCCTGCACCAGCCCCTCGCCCTCCACCCAGCCGATGCCCAGGGCGTTGATGCCCACCCCCCGCCGGGCCCACTCCAGGGCCAGGGCGCGGGTCAGGTTCAGCACGCCGGCCTTGGCGGCGCAGTAGGCAGCGGCGTTGATCAGCCCCCGCTCGGCCAGGAGCGGCACCAGATTGACGATGCGCCCCTTCCCCTGGGCCAGCATGACGCGGGCGGCGGCGCGGCAGGCCAGGTAGACGGCCGTCAGGTTGCCCTCCAGCACCCGTCGGAAGCGCTCGGGGGTCGTCTCCTCCACCGGGGCGGCGTAGGGGAGGTCGTGGGCGTTGACCAGGATGTCCAGGCGCCCCAGTTCGCGGACCGTCCTGTCCACCGCCGCCTCCACCTGGGCCTCGTCCAGGGGGTCCAGGGCCAGGGCCAGGGCGCGGCGGCCTAGCGCCCAGGCCTCGTTGGCGCAGGAGTTGGCCGCCACCTCTCCTTCGCGGCGGGAGGAGGTGGCGACGCAGGCCACATCGGCCCCTGCCTCGGCCAAGGCCACGGCGATGGCGCGGCCGGTGGGGTGCTCTACCCCCATCACCAGGGCGACCTTGTCGGCAAGGGACATCTCTTTCATGTCTGCACCTTCCTGAGGGTTATCTGGCTGGCCTCCAGGGCGGCGGGCAGGGGCGCCCGGGCGCCGCGATAGGAGCCCGGCTCCCGCATCACGTATTCCTCGATCCAGAGGTCGAAGGGGCGGTCGCCGCTGTCGGCCCAGTGGATCATCTCCTGGTGCAGGGGGTGGTTGTAGAAGGCCTTCAGCGACTCCCGGTCGCGCCACCAGGAGAGAACGAGGAAGGTCCGTGGCAGGAGGCCCCGGGGCCTCTCTACCAGCTCCTGATAGAGCAGCAGCCCTTCGGCGGCGAGCAGCGCGCGGCGGAAGCGACGCCAGCGACGCCCGAAGTAGAAGAAGACGCCGAAGGGGTGTCGCCAGCGCATCCCTGCCACCACCAGGATGGGCGGGTTCTCCAGCTTCAGCATCCCTATTCCTCCGGCAAGGGCACCCGCGGCGCCAGGCCGGTGGGGGCCTGTCCTGCGGCCAGCCCGCCCCCTTCCAGGGCGATGACCTGGCCGTTCATGTGGTCGGACAGGGACGAGGCGAGGAAGACGCAGGCCGGCCCCAGCTCCTCGTCGCGGCCCACCCGCCCCATGGGAATGAACTGGCCGCCGCGCAGATACTGGAGCACCGCTTCGTTCTCGTGGGGGAAGAAGCCGGGGATGATGCAGTTGGCCTGGATGTTGTGGCGGGCGTAGGTCAGCGCCAGCGAGCGGGTGAAGTTGATGATGGCCGCCTTGGCCGAGGCATACATGAAGTTGTTGCGCCCGCCCCGCAGCCCGTATCCCGACGAGACGTTGATGATCTTCCCCCCGCCCTGACGGATGAGGTGGGGGATGGCAGCGCGGCAGCAGTAGAAGACGCTGGAGAGGTTGGTGTCTATGCCCAGGTGCCATTCCTCGTCGGTGATCTCCTCCAGGGGCTTGCCGAAGCCGGGGGTGGCGCCGCCGGCGTTGTTGACCAGGATGTCCAGCCGCCCGAACTCGCGCACCGTGGCCTCGACCAGGGCGGTGCACTGGTCGGAGCGGCTGACGTCGGTGGGGATGGCCAGGGCGCGGCGCCCCTTCTCGCGGACGAGATTGGCCGTCTCCTCGATCTGGTCGCGGGAGCGGGCGGCGCAGACGACATCGGCGCCGGCCTCGGCCAGGGCCAGGGCCATGGCGCGGCCCAGCCCCCTGCCGGCGCCGGTGACCAACGCCACCCTTCCATCCAGCCTCAAACCATCTAGCACGCTCACAAGTTCCCTCCTAATCCCATTGTTCACGCTTCAATCGCTCATATAGGCGCAGAAGCAACGTGCGTGTCCGTCGGCCGTTGAGAGCCAATCCTGCAATCGTGAGCGTCACGATGACAACAATGATTGTGACGAAGCTCGGAGGCCCTATTACTCCCCCTGCAAGCAGCACACCATACACAGTCAATGGCAGGGTAGCGATCATTCCTGACGCCGTTATTAGTAGCATCATACTGGCATCACCGCGTATGACTGTCCGCCTGACACGACCAGTCGGATTCAACTCTCCTCGCAAGTATATACCGTAGGTTCGCCCCGCGCGTTTTTTCTGGGGTTCATGGTCCGGCTTTCTCATGAATTAGCATGCCCCTCCTCAGCGGAACCTGGCGTCGCGCCACTCCAGGGCCGCCCGCAGCCCCTGCTCCTTGGCGATGCGGTAGAACTCCCGCACCACCGGCGCCTGGCGGGCGATGGCGTCCCGCTCCGCCGCCAGCCGTTGCATGGTGCGGGCGCCCATCAGCTCCAGTGCCAGGTTCACGATGCGCTTGTTGGCCGCCAGCAGGTCCACCTCGATCTGGGCCATGCGGTCGGCCAGGGCCTCCACCTCCGCCTCCAGCCGGTCCGCCGGCACCGCCTTCAGCACCAGGCCGATGCGCTCCGCCTCCTTGCCGCTGATGGTGTCGCCCGTCAACAGCAGCCGCTTGGCCCACTGGGGGCCCACGAGGTAGGTCCACATGTGGTTCACGGGGGAGCCCATGGCCCGCACCGGCGGGAAGCCGAAGACGGCGTCCTCGGCGCAGATGACGATGTCGCAGAGGAGCACCAGGTCCGTGCCCCCGGCCAGACAGTAGCCGTGCACCTGTCCGATGACGGGCTTGTGCATGTCCCAGATGGCCATGCGCAGGTCGAGCCCCCGCTCCAGGAACCAGATGTCGCGCTCCATGGTGATGTTGGTGGGGGCGTGGGTGCGGTCGCCGGGGGGAGGCGTGATGTCGTAGCCCGAGGAGAAGGCGCGACCCGCCCCCTTTAGCACCACCACGTGCACGTCCGGGTCGCGGTCGGCCTCCCACAGCGCCCGCGACAGCTCCTGCATCATCTGCCAGGAGATGGCGTTCAGCTTCTCGGGGCGGTTGAGGACGATGCGCGCCTTGCGCCCCTCCCGCTCGTAGAGGATGGTCTCGTAGCTCATGGTCGCCTCCTCGCTGGCGCCAGATTAACGCGACGAAGAGAGGGCTTCAATCCTCCCCAGCCGAGAGCACCGCGCCCGCCTCGCCCGTCTCGGCCAGGCGCAGGGCGGCCTCCGCCAGCCGTTCCGGCCGCGCCCGTCCGGCCACGGCCATGAGCCGCACCCCGGCGGCCAGGCATTCGCCCACCAGCGGCCCTATCTCGGTGCCGCCCACCACCACGATGGCCCCGCCGCCCGTGCGCCTCATCTCCCGCGACCCGTGGCGGCAGGCCAGGGCCAGGGCCTCGGCGGTGGCGGCACCCAGGTCGGCGCAGAAGAAGAGGGCGTCCAGTCCGGCCAGGGCCTTCGCCGCCTGGCGGACCATCACCCGCACGGCCATGTCGTTGGCGGCGTCTATGGCCTGGGCGACCACCGGCTCCTGCTGGGGACGGCTGAGGCGACGGGCCAGTCGCTGCACGGCGAAGGCGGCGTCGGCGCCGGTGCTGGCGGCCACCAGCACGAGGCGGGCGCCGGCGGCGGCCAGGGCCTCGGCCACGGCCCGGCCCGCGGCCGTCTCGGCGCCCAGGACGATGGCCCGCCTGTCCTGCCAGGCCAAGGCCATCCCCCTCCGTCAGGCGGCATCGCTGGCGAGGACGCGGGCGGCCGCCTCCACCCCCGCGCCCCTGGGCACCTCGCAGCCCTGGCGTCGCAGCTCCACCTCCAGGGCGTGCAGCAAGGCCAGCACGTTCTGGGGCTGGGACGAGTAGCCCATCAGGCCGATGCGCCACACCTTCCCCGCCAGGGGGCCGAAGCCGGCGCCGATCTCGATGTTGTGCCGCTCGAGAAGTCCCTGGCGCAGGGCGGCCTCGTCCACCCCTTCGGGCACGCGCACGGTGGTGAGGGGCGGCGCCCGCAGCGACTCGTCGGCCACGTGCAGGCGCAGGCCCATGGCCTCAAGGCCCGCCCACAGGGCGCGGGCGTGGCGCCGGTGCCGGGCGATGCGCTCCTCCAGCCCCTCCTCCAGCACCAGCCGCAGCGCCTCGCGCAGGGCGTAGAGCATGGTCATGGGCGGCGTGTGGTGGTAGCGGCGGGGGCCGCCGTAGTAATCGCGGATCATGGTCAGGTCCACATACCAGCTACGGCACGGCTCCTTCCGGCGCTGGATGGCCTCCACCGCTCGCGGCCCCACGGTGATGGGCGCCATCCCCGGCGGCGCCGACAAGCACTTCTGGGTGGCGCTGTAGACCACGTCCAGGCCCCAGGCGTCCACCTCCAGCGGCGCCCCCGACAGGGACGTGACCGCGTCCACGATGACGAGGGCGCCCCGCTCGCGGCAGAGGCGGGCGATCTCCTCCAGCGGCTGCAGCACGCCGGTGGAGGTCTCGGCGTGGACGATGCAGACGGCCTTGGCGCCGGGGTGCTGTCGCAACGCCTCCTCCACCCGCTCGGGCGGGACGGCCTCCCCCCACTCGGTCTCGATGGCGACTACGCTGGCGCCGCAGCGACGGGCCATGTCGGCCATGCGGGTGCCGAAGAAGCCGTTGATGCAGACGATGACCGTGTCGCCCTCCTCCACCACGTTGTAGATGGCCGCCTCCATGCCCAGGCTGCCCGTCCCCGATACGGGCAGCGTCAGGTCGTTCGTGGTGCGGAAGACGGCCCGCAGGGGCACCTGGGTGTCGCTGAGGAGCTGCAGGAAGGCCGGGTCGAGATAGCCGATGACGGGGGCCATCATCGCCCGGTAGACGCGGGGGTGGACGTTGGAGGGGCCGGGGCCCAGCAGCAACCGCGGGGGCGGGTTCAGCTCCGTCAGCTCCATCACCTCTCCTCCGGTGGCTGCCAGCGCAGGACGGGGCGGCGGGCGGCGGTGGCCTCGTCCAACCGCCGCAGGGGGGCCGTGTGGGGCGCCTCGCGCACCAGCTCGGGGTGCTCCTCGGCCTCGCGGGCGATGGCCAGCATCGCCTCGCAGAAGGCGTCCAGGTTCTCCTTCGACTCCGTCTCGGTGGGCTCGATCATCAGCGCCTCGGGCACGATGAGCGGGAAGTAGATGGTGGGCGGGTGGAAGCCGTAGTCAATCAGCCGCTTGGCGATGTCCAGGGCCTTCACGCCCTTGGCCCGCTGCCGCAGCGCCGAGAATACCACCTCGTGCAGGCAGGTGCGGTCGTAGGGCAGGTGATAGGCCTCCCTGAGGCGCGCCCGCACGTAGTTGGCGTTGATGACGGCGTTCTCGGCCACGGCCCGCAGCCCCTCGGCGCCCAGGGCGCGGATGTAGGCGTAGGCCCGCACCAGCACGCCGAAGTTGCCCCAGAAGGCCGCCAGCTTGCCGATGCTGCGCTCGGGCTGCGAGAGGCGGTAGGAGCCGTCGGCCTCCTCCACCACCGGCGCGGGCAGATAGGGGGCGAGGAAGGCCCGGCAGCAGACGGGGCCGGCGCCGGGGCCGCCGCCGCCGTGGGGGGTCGAGAAGGTCTTGTGCAGGTTCAGGTGCACCACGTCGAAGCCCATGTCGCCGAAGCGCGCCCGCCCCAGGAAGGCGTTCTGGTTGGCGCCGTCGCCGTAGAGCAGGGCGCCGTGCCGGTGCAGCAATTCGGCGATGCGGACGATGTTGGGCTCGAACAGCCCCAACGTGGAAGGGATGGTGAGCATCATGGCTGCCACCGACCCGTCCACCTCCTGCTCCAGGAAGGCCATGTCCACGTTGCCCTCCCGGTCCGAGGGCACCGTCACCACCTGGAAGCCGCACATGGCCGCCGAGGCGGGGTTGGTGCCGTGGGCCGAGTCGGGCACCAGCACCTTGCGCCGCCCCTCCTCGCCCCGGTCGCGCAGGTAGGCCTTGACCATCAGCATCCCCGCCAGCTCGCCCTGGGCGCCGGCGGCTGGGGCGAGGCTGCAGGCGTCCATGCCCGTGACCTCGCACAGGAACGACTGCAGCCGGTGGAGGAGGGCCAGCGCCCCCTGCACGGTGGACTGCTCCTGCAGGGGGTGGGGTTGGAGGAAGCCCGGCAGCCGCGCCGCCTCCTCATTCACCTTGGGGTTGTATTTCATGGTGCAGGAGCCGAGGGGATAGAAGCCCGTGTCCACCGAGTAGTTGAGGCGAGAGAGGGCCAAGAAGTAGCGCACCACCTCGTTCTGGGGCAGCTCGGGCAGGCGCAGGTCGGGGCGCAGCAGGTCTTCGGGGGGCAGGTCGGCGGCGGGCACGTCCAGGGGCGGGAGGTCCACCCCCGCCCGTCCGGGGCGCGACAGGTCGAAGGTCAGACGGGCGCCCAGGTCGTCCCGTCGCGGGTCGGGTCGGCCGATGCGGTAGTCCATCTCCTCACCGGGGCGAGAGGGCAGCCAGGCCCTCCACTAGCCGCTCGATCTCCTCGCGCGTGTTCATCTCGGTGACGCAGAGCAGGAGGCCGTTCTCGATGCGGTCGGACACGTCCAGCCCGCCGATGATCCCCCGCTCCAGCAGCGCCTCGTTCACCAGGGCGGGGGGACGCGGGCAGCGCACCACGAACTCCTTGAAGAACACGCCCGTCAGGGGCAGGGAGTAGCCAGGCAGGGCAGCGATGCGCTCGGCGGCGTAGTGGGCCTTGTGGTAGCAGAGTTCGGCCACCCGTCGCAGGCCGCGGCGCCCCAGGGCTGCCAGGTAGACGGTGGCGGCCAGGGCCACCAGTTGCTGGCTGGTGCAGATGTTGGACGTGGCCCGCTCGCGGCGGATGTGCTGCTCCCGCGTCTGCAGCGTCAGCACGTAGCCGGTGCGACCGTCGCGGTCGGTGGTGCGGCCCACGATGCGCCCGGGCAGGTGACGCAGGAACTCCTTGCGGGTGGCCAGCAGTCCCAGATACGGCCCGCCGAACGTGAGCGGCCAGCCCAGGGGCTGCCCCTCGGCGGTGGCGATATCGGCCCCGTAGCTACCGGGGGGCCGGAAGAGGCCCAGGGAGACGGGGTCGGTGCTGGTCACCAGCAGGGCGCCGACGCGGTGGGCGGCCTCGGCCATGGCGCCCATGTCCTCCAGGTAGCCGAAGAAGTTGGGCGACTGCACGGCCAGGCAGGCGTGGGACTCGTCCAGGGTAGGTGCCTCGGGCGAGACCACGTCCACTGCCAGGTCGCGACCGAAGGCGTAGGTGCGGACGACGGCCTGGTAGCCCGGGTGGAGGGTGGAGAGCAAGGCGATGCGGCGCCTGCCCGTCACCGAGGCCGCCATGAGGCAGGCCTCTGCCAGGGCGCTGGCGCCGTCATACATCCCGGCGTTGGCCACGTCCATCGCCAGCAGCTCGCAGACCATGCTCTGGAACTCGAACATGGTCTGGAGGGTCCCCTGGGAGATCTCCGGCTGGTAGGGGGTGTAGGCGGTGTAGAACTCGGAGCGGGAGACCACCTGCAGCACCACGCTGGGGACGAAGTGGCGATAGGCGCCGGCGCCCAGGAAGCAGGCCATCCCGTCCTGGCCCGGGTAGCGATTGCGCCCGGCCATCTCGGCCATCTCCCGCAGCAGCTCCGGCTCGGAGAGGCCGGGGGGCAGGCGGAGGCCCTCGATGCGCAGGTGGGCGGGGATGTCGGCGAACAGATCTTCGACGCTCTCGACGCCGATGACCGCGAGCATCTGCCGACGGTCCTCGTCGGTGTTGGGGATGTAGGGGTGGGGGGAGCTTCCGCCCATGCTCTCAGCCCTGCATCTCCTGGGCCACGTAAGCATCGTATTCGGCGGCCGTCATCAGCCGCTCCAGCTCCGAAGGGTCGGCGAGGCGCACGCGCAGCATCCAGCCCTGGCCGTAGGGGTCCAGGTTGACCAGCTCCGGACGCTCCTCCAGCTCGGCGTTCACCTCCACCACCTCGCCCGAGACGGGGGAGAAGAGGTCGGACACGGCCTTGACGGACTCGATCTCCCCGAAGGGCTCCATCTGCCTGACGACGGTGCCCACGGGGGGCAGCTTCACATAGACGATGTCGCCGAGCTGGTCCTGGGCGTAATCGGTGATGCCCACGGTGCCGACCCCGTCCTCCACCCGCACCCACTCGTGCTCTCTGGTGTAGCGCAGGTCTTCAGGGCTGGGCACTCGTCGCCTCCTCTCGTTGCCCCGACCGGGGCGGGCGGTAGAAGGGCCGGGGCACCACCCGCACCGGCAGGGGGCGGCCCCTCACGCCCACTGTAAGGGCTGTCCCCGGCTGCGCCAAGGGGGGCGGCAAAAAGCCCATGCCGATGCTCACGCCCAGGGTGGGCGAGTAGCCGCCGCTGGTCACCTTCCCCACCTCGTCCTGGCCGCGATAGATGGGGTAGCCCGCCCGCATGATGCCCCGCTCCGTGGCCCGCAGGCAGGCCAGCAGCCGCCGCGGGCCCTGCTCTCGCACCCGCAGCAGGGCCTGGCGGCCCACGAAGGTCGCGCCGTCGTCGAGGCTGACAGCGAAGGCCAGGCCCAGCTCGAAGGGGTTCACGCTCTCGTCTATGTCCTGCCCGTAGAGGGGCAGGGCTGCCTCCAGGCGCAGGGTGTCGCGGGCGCCCAGGCCACAGGGAACGACCCCTGCCGCCAGCAGCCGCTGCCAGAGGGGGGCGCCTGTCTCCGCCTCGACCACCAGTTCCAGGCCGTCCTCGCCGGTGTAGCCCGTGCGCGAGGCGAAGAGGGTGCCCTCGCCCCAGGCCACCTCTAGGCAGGCGCGGCGCGGCAGCGAGCCCAGGGCCGGAACCAGGGCGGCGGCGCAGGTCTCCACCGCCCGCGGCCCCTGCACAGCGATCATGGCCGTGCTACGGTGCCTGTCCACCAGCCGCGCCCCGGTGGGCAGGTGGGCTTCCAGCCAGCCCCGCACCCTGTCGGCGTTGGCGGCGTTGGCCACCACCAGAAAGCGCTCCCCGGCCAGCCGGAAGACGTAGATGTCGTCCAGGATGCCGCCGCTCTCGTTGCACAGGAAGGAGTAGTGGCCCTGGCCGGGCGCCAGGCGGTCCACGGCGTAGGTGCAGAGGCAGCGCAGGCCGGCGGCCGCCTCTGGCCCCTGCACCTCGAAGCGCCCCATGTGGGAGACGTCGAACATGCCCGCCGCCCGCCGCACGGCGTGGTGCTCCTCGACGATGCCCCGGAACTGCAGAGGCATCTCCCAGCCGGCGAAGGGCACCATGCGTGCCCCCAGGCGCAGGTGCTCCGGGTAGAGTGGCGTGCGGAGGAGGCTCGTCTCACCCATCGCCTGCGGGCGAGAGGGGCTGCCAGCGGCGCCTTCCCTCCTCCAGCAGCAGCCGTCCCAGCCCCGGGTAGGGGGCATGGACGGCGATGAGGAGGGCGCGGCGCTCCAGCGCCTTCTCGATGACCTTCTTCTTGGTCTCCAGGTTGACCAGGGGCAGCACGTCGAAGGCCGAGAGCCAGGCCACCCGCTCCAGCATGAGTGGGTGCTGGGCCACCTCCCCCAGGTAGATGCCCAGCTCGCCGTCCGACTCCAGCTCCACCAGGTAGTGGCCGGCGGTGTGGCCGGGGGCGGGCACCATGCGCACCCCGGGGGCGATCTCGGCCGGGCCGTCCACCAGCTCCACCAGGCCGGCGTCGTCCAAGGGCTCGAAGTTCTCGCGCAGGTAGGTGGCGCGGGTGCGCTCGTTGGGGCGCTGGGCCTCCTCCCACTCGGCCCGGGGGACGAAGTAGCGGGCGCGGGGGAAGGTGGGCACCGGCCGACCGTCCTCCAGGCGGGTGTTGCCGCCGGCGTGGTCGAAGTGGAGGTGGGTGTTGACCACGATGTCCACGTCCGCGGGCGCGATGCCCTCTCGCGCCAGCTCCGCCAGCAGGCGTCCCGTCTCCTCCAGGCCGGCCCCGGCGGGGCTGCGGGAGCCGCGCTTGCTGCCCACGCCCGTCTCCACCAGCACCAGCTTGCCGGCGGCCCGCACCAGCAGGCAGTTGAGGCCGGCGGTGAGGCGGTGCTGCTCGTCCAGGGGCCCGGCCAGGGGCTCCCATAGCACGCGCGGCGTCACCCCGAACATCGCCCCGGCGTCGAAGCGGATGGGGCCGTCGCTGACCACCAGCAGCTCCAGCCGTCCCAGCCTGGTCCAGACACCCATGGGGCAAGGTCAAGATAGCCGCCGTCGGCCGAGGCGGTCAACCACGGTTTGCCCGCCGACGCTTTCGGCGCCTATAATGGGGTCGCCATCTATAGCTCGCCAGGAGAGGGAGGCATGGGAACGCCTTACGCCTATTTCCGTCGCCAGTTCGTGCCCCTGTCCGAGGCCAAGATCGGCGTAATGACCCATGCCTTCAACTACGGCACCGCTGTCTTCGAGGGCATCCGCGGCAACTGGAACGAGGAGGAGGGGCAGATATACCTCTTCCGCATGAAGGAGCACTACCAGCGCCTGCGCCGCAGTTGCCGCATTATGCTCATTGACTTCCCCTACAGCGACGAGGAGCTGGCGTCCGTCACCACCCGTCTGGTGGAGCTCTCCGGCTTCCAGGAGGACGTCTACGTGCGGCCCCTGGCCTACAAGAGCTCGGAGGTGCTGGGGGTGCGACTGCACAACCTGGAGGACGACTTCCTCATCTTCGTGGCGCCCTTCGGCCCCTACCTGGACGTGGAGAAGGGCGCCCGCTGCTGCACCTCGTCCTGGCGACGGGTGGAGGACACGGGCATCCCCGCCCGGGCCAAGATCACCGGCATCTACGCCAACTCGGCCCTGGCCAAGACCGAGGCCAACCTGAACGGCTTCGACGAGGCCATCATGCTGGACGAGCGGGGCCACGTCTCCGAGGGCAGCGGCGAGAACATTTTCATCGTCCAGGACGGCAAGCTGGTGACGCCCCCGCCCTCGGACAACATCCTGGTGGGCATCACCCGCGACACGGTCATCACCCTGGCCCGCGAGGAGCTGGGGGTGGAGACGGTCGAGCGGCCCATAGACCGCAGCGAGCTATACGTGGCCGAGGAGGTGTTCATGACCGGCACCGCCGCCCATATCACGCCGGTGGTGGAGATAGACCACCGCCCGGTGGGCGACGGCCGCCGCGGGCCCCTCACCGCCCGCCTGCAGGAACTCTACTTCCAGGTCATCCGTGGCAAGCACCCCAAATACCGTCACTGGTGCACACCGTGCTATTCGCAGGTGAGGACATAGCTTCCGAGCGGCCCGCTACCTGGCGAGGGGCCCTCTTGGCCGCCGCCGTCGCTCTGGGCTGTTTCGCCCTGGCCGGCCTCCTCGCCCACCGCGTGGACGGCTGGCCCATCTCCTGGCCGCGCTTCCTGGCCTACGTCAGCGCCGGGCTGCTGGTGGCCGCTGGGCTGGCCTTCGCCTACTGGGCCTACGCCTGCCGCAGCCTGCGCTACGTGCTCACCAGCGAGCACCTGGCCGTCCGCTTCGGCCTGGCCTGGCACCTGGTGCCCTGGTCGGCGGTGAGGGAGGTCGCCAGCGCCACCACTCGCCCCAGGGTGTGGGGGCTGGTCTGGTGGGGCCTGCGGGCGGGACGGGGACGGGCCGGCGACGGGCGGCCCTCGCTGACCTTCGCCACCCGCTGGCGCCACGACGCCCTGGTAGAGGTGCGCACGGACGCCGTCACCTACGTGCTGTCGCCCGGCGACCCGGTGCGCTTCCTCGCCCAGGCACGCCGGCTGGCCCACCTGGGGCGGCAGCGCCCCGAGGCGCCCGAGCGCAGCGAGCGGGTGGGGCTGGCCGCCCTGCCCCTGTTCGGCGATCGGGCAGCGGGGGCCCTGCTGGCCCTGGGCCTCCTGCTGGGCCTGGGGCTGCTGGCCTACGTCTTTGCCATCTACCCGGGCCTGTCGGCGCAGGTGAACTACGTGCTGCCGCCCCTGGGCGAGGGGCAGGAGCTGGTGCCCAAGAAGGAGCTGTTCAAGCTGCCGGCCACGGCCCTGGCCCTGCTGGGGGTGAACGTCCTGGCCGGGCTGGCCCTACACCTGCGGGAGCGGGCCGCCGCCCACCTGCTGCTGAGCGGCGGCGTGCTGGTGCAGGTGCTCTTCTGGGCGGCGACGGTGGCGGTAGTCTCGCACCTGTAGGGGGGCCGCCATCGGCAGGCGTCTGCTCTGGCCCCTGCTCCTCATCCTGTCGCTGACGCTGGCCTGCATGGCCGGCGGCAGCGGCGGAAGCTCTCCCACCCCCATCGCCGGGACGGCCGCCCCTCTCGCCGCCGTCGTCTCGCCCACGGGCCAGCCGCCGACGCCGACTCCCGCTGCCAGCCCCACGCCTGCCGGCCCGCCGACCGCCAGCCCGTCGCCGAGCGCCCCGCCGGCCGCCAAGGGGGAGACGCCCACCCCCGCGCCTGTCCCCACCCCTGCCGCGGCCGGCGGCACCTACATCGCCCTGGGCGACTCGCTGACGGTGGGGGTGGGCTCCACGCCCGGCAACAGCTTCGTCGCGCTGGTGGCCCGTGCCCTAGGCGAGGGGGTCGAACTGCTCAACCTGGGGCACTCGGGCGACACCAGCCGCGACCTGATGGACCACGGCCACCTCGACCGGGCGCTGGCGGAGATACGCGCCCGCAATTCCGACGGCCGCAGCGACAACGACGTGCGCCTGGTGACCATCACCATCGGCGGCAACGACCTGCTGCGCCTCTTCTTCGACTACGTGGCGCGGGGCCGCTGTGCCAGCCGCGAGCAGTTCCTGGCCTCCCAGGAGTGCATAGACGTGTTCCGCGCCACCCTGGCAGCCCTGGCAGCCAACCTGAACGTCATCCTGCCGCGTCTGCGCCAGGAGCTGCCCGGGGAGCGCATCGTCCTCTTCACCCTCTACAATCCCTTCTCGGGTCGCGATGCCGTCATCGGGGCCCTGGGCGACCTGGCCCTGGAGGGCGACTCCAACACGGTCATCGCTCAGGGGGTGAACACGGTGCTGCGGGCGGCCGCCCGCGCCTATGGCCTGGTCCTGGCCGATGTCTTCCCGCCCTTCGAGGGCCGCGGCGGGGAGCTGATAGCCCCCGACGGCATCCACCCCAACGACCGGGGCTATCGGGTGATGGCCGACGTGGCCCTGGTCGCCCTCGGCGTTCCGGCACGATAGCCGTGGTGCGCTACGACGCGGTAGTCCTGGGGTCGGGGCCGGCTGGCTCCGCCTGCGCCCTGTTGCTGGCGCGGGCGGGGGCGAGGGTGCTGCTGCTGGAGCGGGCGCGTCTGCCCCGTGACAAGCCCTGCGGCGGTGGCGTGACCCTGCGGGCCTGCGCCTGGGCGCCCGTGGACCTGACGCCGGTGGTGGAGCGGACGGTCTTCGGGGCGCGCTTCTCGCTGGCACTGGGGCCGCACTTCGACCGCTGGCACCCCTTGCCCCTCACCTACATGACGCAGCGCTCGCGCCTGGATGCTCACCTCTCCCGCGCCGCCGCCGAGGCCGGCGCCGACCTGCACGACGGCGAGCAGGCCCTCTCCCTGGAGACGGGCGACGGCGCCGGGGCGACGGTGCGCACGTCGCGCGGCGCCTACCGCGCCGCTGTGGTGGTGGGGGCCGACGGCGCCAACGGCCTCGCCTCGCGACTGCTGGGCGCCCGCGACACCTACGAGGAGGCGGTGGCCCTGGAGGGCAACGTGACGGTGCCGGCGGCGCTCCTGGACGAGTGGCGGGAGCTGGTGGCCCTGGACTTGGGCGGCCTGGCCGGGGGCTACGGCTGGGTCTTCCCCAAGGGCGACCACCTGAACGTGGGCGTCGGTGCCTGGAAATACGCCGCCTCCACCCTGCGCCCCAAGCTGGCAGACCTCTGCCGACGCTACGGCCTGCCCGCCGACGCGGTCTGGGGCCTGCGGGGGCACCACCTGCCCCTGCGCCGCCCTCACTCACCCCTGGCGCGGGGGCCGGTGCTGCTGGTGGGGGACGCCGCCGGGCTGGTGGACCCCCTCTCGGGCGAGGGCATCCACATGGCCTTCTACAGCGCCCGGCTGGCGGCTGCCGCCGTGCTGGACTACCTGGACGGCCGCTCCCCCGACCTCCGCCCCTACGAGGACGCCGTGGCGCGGCTCATAGCGCCGGAACTGGAGATGTCGCGGCACCTGCACGAGGTCTTCCACTTCGCGCCGCCGCCCTACGTGGCCCTCCTGGCCCGCAGCGAACACTTCTGGCGCCTCTTCTGTCGCCTCATTCGCGGCGAGCTGACTTACGCCGGCCTGGTGCGGATGCTGGGGCCGCTGCTGCCCCTGGTGCGCTTCTTCGGTCGGACGGCGCGGCGTCGGCGCGAGGCGCGGGTGGCCTCAGCCCTGGGCGTGCGGTCGCCGTCCGCGACGGTTGCGGAAGGCCTCTAGATAGCGCTGGCGCTGGCGCTCCTGGGTCACGTGCAGGTAGACCTGGGTGCTGGTGGGGGTGGCGTGCCCCAGCAGCTCCTGCACCACCCGCAGGTCGGCGCCCCCGTCCAGCAGGTGGGTGGCGAAGCTGTGGCGCAGCAGGTGGGGCCAAACGCGCTTGTCTATGCCTGCCCGGGCAGCATACCGCTTCACCAGCTCCTGCACCCAGCGACCGGACAGACGACCGCCGTCGCGGTTGAGGAAGAGGGCCCGCTCGGCGGCGTCTCGCGCCAGGAAGGGGCGCCCCTCGGCTAGATAGCGACGCAGGGCATCCACCGCCGGAGCCCCCAGCAGGACGATGCGCTCCTTCCCACCCTTGCCCATCACTCGGGCGGTGGCCTCGGCCAGGTCCAGGTCGTCCACGTCCAGGCCCACCACTTCGCTCAGGCGCACGCCGGCGGCATAGACCAGCTCCAGCAGGGCGCGGTCGCGCAACCCCTGGGGCGAATCGTCGTCGGCAGCCTCGATGAGGGAGGCGACGTGCTCGTAGGTCAGGTAGCTGGGCAGGCGGCGGGGGCGACGGGGGCCGCGCACCTGCTCCAGGGGGCTGGACGTCAGATGCCCCTCCCGCACCAGGAAGCGGTAGAAGGAGCGGACGGTGCTCACCTTGCGGGCGATGCTGGCCGGGGCCGTCCCCCGCTGGTGGAGGAGCGCCAGGTAGAGGCGGAAGTCCTGTCGCGTCACCTCCGCCACCTCCAGCCCCTGCCCGGCCAGGAAGGCCAGGAACTGGCGCAGGTCGTTGCCGTAGTTGCGGACGGTGTAGGGAGAGAGGTTGCGCTCGGCCGCCAGATGGCGCAGGTAAGCCCTCACCCACTCCTCGTCGCCCATCTGTGCCCTCAGGCGGGGACGGGGGCCGATCCGCTCCAGCTACAGGCGGTGCAGCGGGCACCCTCGCGGCCATCGGCCAGGAGCAGGCCGCCGCACTGGGGGCAGGGGGTCGGCAGCGGCCGCCGCCAGACCACGAAGTCGCACTGGGGGTAGCGGGAGCAGCCATAGAAGGAGCGCCCGCGGCGGGTGCGCCGCTCCACCAGATCGCCGCCGCAGCGGGGGCAGGCGGCGCCGGTGCTGACCAAATAGGGACGCCTGCCGCGGCAGGCCGGGTAGCGGGAGCAGGCCAGGAAAGGCCCGTAACGGCCGCGCTTCACCACCATCGGCGAGCCGCATTCGGGGCACTCCTCCTCCGCCGGCTGGGGCGCCTCCTCCCCCTCCAGGGGTCGGGCGTTGCGACACTCGGGGAAGCCGGAGCAGGAGAGGAAGCGCCCCCGCCTGCCCCAGCGGATCACCATGGGGCGTCCGCACAGGTCGCAGGTCTGGTCGGTGGCCTCGGTGGCCCTGGGCGCCCTCTCCGCCCGGGCCAGGGCCTGCGCCAGCGGCTGGTAGAACTGCTCCACCACCGGCTGCCAGGGGCGCTCGCCACGGGCGATCTCGTCCAGCCGGTCTTCCATCTCGGCCGTGAAGCCCACGTCCACGAACTCGGGGAAGTGCTGCACCAGCAGGTCGTTGACCAGCCGCCCCAGGTCGGTGGGGCGCAACTGGCGGCCTTCCCGCTCCACGTAGCCCCGCTCCAGCAGGGTAGCGAGGATGACGGCGTAGGTGCTGGGCCGGCCGATGCCCTTCTCCTCCAGCGCCTTGATGAGGGAGGCCTCCGAGTAGCGACGGGGCGGCTCGGTGAAGTGCTGGCTGGGCGTCACCTCCAGCAGCGAGAGGACGTCGCCGGGGGCCAGGTCGGGCAGGGCGCTGCTGCCGTCCTGCTGCTCCTCCTCGTCGTCGCTGCCCTCGATGTAGAGCTGACGGTAGCCCGGGAAGACCAGCACCGAACTGCTGGCCCGCAGCAGGAGCGGGTCGCCGGCCGCTGGCCGGGCAGCGATGTCGGCCGAGCGCACCTCGTAGTGGGCGTCGGCCATCTGGCAGGCCACCGTCCGCTGCCAGATGAGGGTGTAGAGCCTGAGCTGGTCCTGGGTCAGGTAGGGGCGCAGGGACTCCGGCTCCCGCAGCACCGAGGTGGGGCGGATGGCCTCGTGGGCCTCCTGGGCGTTCTTGACGCGGGTGCGGTATTCGCGCGGTGCGCGGGGCAGGTAGTCGGGGCCGAAGTGCTGGCGGATGTATTCGCGCACCTCTGCCTTGGCCGAGTCGGCCAGGTGGGTGGAGTCGGTGCGCATGTAGGTGATGAGGCCCACTTCGCCCTGGTCGCCCAGGCGCACCCCTTCGTAGAGCTGCTGGGCGATGACCATGGTCTTCTGGGCCGAGAAGCCCAGCCGTCGGGCCGCCTCCTGCTGCAGGGTGCTGGTGATGAAGGGGGGCGGCGGCCGCCGCGCCTGCCGCTTCCTGTCCACCGACTCGACGCGATACTGGGCCGAGCGCAGGAGGGCCACCAGGCGCTGGGCCTCCGTCTCGTTGGGTATCTCCAGCTTCTCGCGGCGGCCCAGGTAGCCCACCAACCGGGCGGTGAAAGAGGCGTCGCCCTTGGCCAGCAGCGCCTCGATGGTCCAATACTCGCGGGGGACGAAGGACTCGATCTCTCGCTCCCGCTCCACCAGCAGGCGCAGGGCCACCGACTGCACGCGCCCGGCCGAGAGCCCCCGCTTCACCTTCCGCCAGAGGAAGGGGCTGAGCTTGTAGCCCAGCAGCCGGTCGAGGACGCGACGGGCCTGCTGGGCCTCCACCAGTCGCATGTCTATGTCGCGGGGGTTGCGGAAGGCCTCCCGCACCGCCTGCGGGGTTATCTCGTGGAAGACGACGCGCCGGTAGGGTCGCCCCAGCAGCCCGGCGGCGTGCAGCAAGTGCCAGGCAATGGCCTCCCCCTCGCGGTCGGGGTCGGTGGCCAGGTAGACGGTGCCCGCGTCTTGGGCCGCCTCCCTGATCTGGCGGATGGCCTTCCCCTTCTCCTTGAGGACGACGTAGCGGGGCTGGAAGCCGCCCTCGATGTCCACGCCCAGCTCTCGCTTGGGCAGGTCGCGCACGTGGCCCAGGGAGGCCAGCACCCGGTAATCGCGGCCCAGGATGTTGGCGATGGTGCGGGCCTTGGCCGGCGACTCCACCACCACCAGGTCGTGGCCGTTGCGCCGGGCCATGGTCAGCGCCCCCCTCCCGTCAGGGAGTGGGCGCGCACGTAGGTCATGATGCCCACCTGCTTCACCAGTCCTTTCAGCTCCAGCATAGCCAGGGCGCTGCTTACCGTCGCTATGGGCAGGCCGCTGAGGCGGCACACCTCGTCCACGTGCTTCGGCTCCCTACCCATATGACGCAACACGGTCGCTTCCGTGTCGCCGTCGGGGGTGGGGGCGGCCAGGGGCGCCTGCTGGGGCACCAGCGTCAGGTTCAGCTCCTCCAGCACGTCCTCCACGCGCTGCACCAGCTTGGCCCCCTGCTGCAGCAGCCAGTGGGGGCCCTGGCTCTGGGGCGAGAAGATGCTGCCCGGCACGGCGAAGACCTCTCTGTCCTGCTCCACGGCCCAGCGGGCCGTGTTGAGGGCGCCGCTGGTCATGTCGCCCTCCACCACCAGCACGCCCAGGCCGATGCCGGCCATGATGCGGTTGCGCCGGGGGAAGTAGTCGGCGCGAGGGATGGTCCCCAGGGGGTAGTCGCTGACCAGGGCGCCCCGCTCCATGACCTCGCGGGCCAGGCGGGCGTGTTCGGGCGGGTAGACCAGGTCGAGGCCGCAGGCCAGGACGGCGATGGTCCTGCCGCCCGCCTCCAGGGCCGCCCGGTGCGCGATGGCGTCTATGCCCCGCGCCAGCCCGCTGACGATGGTGATGCCCGCCCGCGCCAGTCCCCAGGTCAGCTCCTCGGCCGCCTGTCGCCCGTAGGCGGTGGGGCGGCGGGTGCCCACCACCGCCAGGGCCACCTGGTCCCGCTCCGTCAGCTCGCCGCGGACGTAAAGCACCGGCGGCAGGTCGTATATCTCCTTCAGCAAGGGCGGATAGGCCGGGTCGTGCCAGGTGAGGGCACGCACGCCGTGACGGGCCAGACGCTCCACCTCCTGCTCGGGCGATATCTTCGCCCGCCGCTGCACGATGGAGGCCACCGTGCGCTGGTCGAGGCCCGCCGCCATCAGCTCCGAGGCGGAGGAGCGCCAGGCCTCCGCCAGGTTGCCGAAGTGCCGCTCCAGCAGCTGGAAGCGGGCGCGCCCCACACCGGGTATGCGGTTGAAGGCCACCCAGAAGGGCAGGTCGGGCCGCATAGCTGGCACCCATTCTAGCATGGGGGTCGGGAAGGGAAGGGGGAAGGGGCGTCAGTCGGCCTGGGGCTCGGCCGGCTGGCGGCGCGAGACGTGCACGCGCTTGATCTTGCGCCCCAGCATGGAGACCACCCGCAACACCAGGCCGTCCACTTCGATCTGGTCGCCCACCGCCGGCACCTTGCCCAGGTGGTGGTAGATGAAGCCGCCCACGGTGTCGTAGTCCTCGTTCTCCAGATGGACGCCGAACGTCTCCTCCAGGAAGTCCACGGTGACGCGGGCGTCGAGCAGCAGTTCGCCGTTGCCGAGGGGGGTGACCGGCTCCTCGTAGGTGTCGAACTCGTCGGCCAGTTCGCCCACGATCTCCTCGACGATGTCCTCCACCGTCACCAGGCCAGCGGTGCCGCCATACTCGTCCACCACGATGGCGATGGACAGGCGCTGGTGCTGCATCTCGGCCAGCAGGTCGTGGACGGGCTTGGTGTCGGGGACGAAGTAGGCCGGGCGCATGAGCTGGCGCACGTTCTGGGGGCGGCTGTGGTTGGCCAGGACGCGCAGCACGTCGCGGGCGTGCACCACCCCGACGATGTTGTCTATGGTCTCCTCGTAGACGGGGAGGCGGCTGAAGCCCTTCTCGACCATGACGCGGGCCACCTCTTCGAAGGTGGCGTCGGCCTCCACCGCCACTATGTCCACCCGCGGCACCATGATCTCCCAGACGGTGGTCTCGGCCATCTCGAGCACCGAGCGCATCATGGCCATCTGGGCGGGGGAGGGTTCGTGCCCCAGCAGCCGCGCCACCGCTCGCAGGGCCGTCTCCTGCTGGTCGGGCGCCGACCGCCGCAGGAGGGCGCCCAGGGGACGCCCCGCCAGGGCGCACAGGCGGGCCACGGGTCGCACCAGGGGCAGCCAGCGCTGACGGGGCAGCCGCGCCACCGTCAGCCGTGCCACCCCCTGCAGGCCCAGCCAGGCGCCCACGGCCAGGAGGCCTCCCACCGTCCAGGCAGGGGGCCTGTCGCCCAGGGGCTGCGAGAAGAGGCGGGCGGCGGCGACGGCCATGGGCACCAGCAGGGACGCGCCCAGGGCGGTGGCGCCCAGGCGGGCGTCATCCCAGGCCCAGAGGGCAGGGCGCCTGCCCTCGCGAGGGGGCCGCCCGTGCTGTGTCCAGGGGCCCAGGTGCAGGCCGGCGTCGGCCAGGGCCACCGGGGCCAGGAGCGCTATTGCGGCGAGGAAGACCAGGAGGCTAGCCCAACTGTTCGCGTCCACTCTCGTCCCTGGCGCCGCCCCCCTCCAACGGGCGGGCCGGCACACCCACCACCACCACCCCCGGGGGCACGTCCCTGGTTACCACCGAGCCCGCGCCCGTGGCGGCGCCCCTCCCGATGCGCACCGGGGCCACCAGCATGGTGCCGCTGCCGATGAAGGCCCCGTCCTCGATGACCGTGCGGTGCTTCTCCCTGCCGTCGAAGTTGCAGGTGACGGTGCCGGCGCCGATGTTGACCCCTTCTCCTACCTCGGCATCGCCCACGTAGCTGAAGTGGTTGACCTGGGTGTTGCGGCCCAGGCGCGAGGCCTTCACCTCGGCGTAGTTGCCCACGCGTACCCCCGGCCCCAGGTGGGCGCCCTGGCGCAGGTGGGCGAAGGGCCCCACCTGCACCCCCTCCTCCAGCACCGACTCCTCCACCACCGAGGCCACCACCTGGCAGCCGTCGCCGATGGTGGAGTCCACCACCACCGCGTTGGGCCCGATGAGGCAGTCGCGGCCGATGACGGTGCGGCCCGAGAGGGTCGTGTTGGGGCGCAGGACGGTGCCGGCGCCCACCCGCACCTCCGGCCCCAGGTAGGTGGTGAAGGGGTCTTCGATGGTCACGCCCGCCTCGGCGAGAGCGAGGCAGGCGCGCAGCCTCTCTTCGATGGCCTCGCGCCAGCGCGCTTCCAGTCGCGACAGGTCAGCGGACGTGCGGGGGTCTCCGGCGGGGGCCACTGGCCACCTCTCAGGAGCGAAAAGGAAAAACGCCGTCCAGGGTGCCCTGGCTGGCGGGCACAGCGGCGAAGCGGCTATCTGGCGGTCTGTCCTTCAAAAGCGGTCTGGTCGGCCCCGGCCAACCGCCCTTATGCTAACTGCCAGGCCAGCGCCCCGTCAAGGCCCGGGCTGCCCGCGGCGCAGAGGCGCTGGCCCGGTGCCGTCTGCACCGCTGCATGCGCCTCCGCTGACGGGGGTGCGAGCGCTTGACAGGGGGCGACATCGGCTGCTAACAAGTGCATAGAGCGAAGAAGGGGTCTGGCCGTTCTGCCATAGGTGATGTCATGAGCGCCTCCCCGGGCCGGCGATGGCCCTGGCTCCCTGCCCTCCTGCTGGCGGTGGCGCTGCTGGCCGTCGCCTGCGCCGGGGGCGGCGGCGAAGAGGCTGGCCCCGCCGAGGCGGGGGCGGCGCCGAAGCCGGTGCTGCGCCCCAGCACTGGCTGCTCCTCCCCCGACGCGGCGCTATACCAGGGGGCCGGCTCCAGCCAGGTGCGCCAGATCACGGTGGAGGGCGCCGCCCGCGACTACCGCGTTTACGTCCCGCGCTCGGTCAGGGCCGACGCGCCCGCGCCGCTGGTCTACAACTTCCACGGCCTGGGCTCCAGCGCCCTGGCCCAGGAGATCTACTCCGGCCTGCTGCCCCTGGCCGAGGCGGAGGGGTTCGTGCTGGTGAGCCCCAACGGCCTCGGCTCGCCCCGCGGCTGGCGGGTGCCCGGGCTGGTGCAGGGGCAGCCCGACCCGGAGCGCGACCTGCGTTTCTTCGACGCCCTGCACCAGCAGGTGACCGCCAGCCTGTGCATAGACCTGGACCGGGTCTACTCCACGGGCATGTCCAACGGCGCCTTCTTCTCCTCGGCGCTGGCCTGCGCCCGCCCGCAGGTGGTGGCGGCCATCGCGCCGGTGGCGGGCGTCTTCTACCCGCCCGACGGGTGCCAGGCGCCGGTGCCGGTGCTGGCCTTCCACGGCACCGCCGACGCCATCGTCCCCTACCGGCAGGGGCTCATCTTCAACGTGATACCCTACGCCGGTGCCGAGGCCTACGTGGACGCCTGGGCTCGGCTCAACGGCTGTTCGTCGCCCGCCCTGGAGCGGCTGGGCAGCGAGGTGGTGCGTCGCGCCTACCAGGGCTGCCGCGCCGATACCGTCCTGGTGACGGTGGAGGGAGGCGGCCACACCTGGCCCGGCTCCCGGCTGGAAGACCTCATCGGCCGCTCCGCCGGCGGACAGCAGGGTGCCGCACCGACCCCCTTCCCCACGGCGGTGCCCGACCTGGGCTACACCACCGTCCAGGTGTCGGCGGCGGCGATGATGTGGGACTTCTTCCGCCAGCACGCCCGCAGCGGCGGCTGAGGCGGCTCACTCCAGGCGGAAGGAACGGACGGCCAGGGCCGCCATCGCCAGGCCCCAGGCGCCCACCAGCAGGATCTGGCGCCAGGCCGCCGATACCGGCTCGCCGTCCAGCAGCACCGTCCGCAGGGCTTCCACCAGCGGTGCCAGGGGCAGGTAGGAGACCAGTTCGCCCAGGAAGCGCGGCAACTGGTCGGTGGGGAAGAAGACGCCCGACAGGAACATGAGGGGCAGGCCGATGGCGTTCCCCATGCCCGCCGCCGCCGGCTCGGTGCTGACCGCCCCCGCCACCACGATGCCAATGTTCAGGAAGACGAAGTTACCCAGCAGCGCCAGCGGGAAGGCCCAGAAGAAGGTGCCGGGCAGGTCGGCGCCCACCAGCCTTCCCACCCCGAGGATGATGGACGTCTGCAGCAGCGACAGGGCCAGGAAGGCCGCGACCTGGGCGACCACGAAGGCCGACACCGGCAGCGGGGTGGTCTGGATGCGACGCAGGATGCGCTTGGCCCGGTAGCCCACCAGCAGAGTGGCCATGCCGATGATGGCATACTGCATCAGGCCCATGCTCAGGATGCCCGGCACCAGGAAGTCCATGTAGCCGATGTCCCGCCCGGCGACGGCCTCCTGCTGCAGCCGGAGCACGGGCTGCACCCCGGCCGCCTGCAGGTTGAACTCGTCGAAGAAGCGCTCCAGGGCGCTCAGGGCCATCTGGTTGAGCTGGACGTTGGCGGTGCTGTAGTAGACGCGTGCTGGCTCCCGGTCGGCCGCCGCTGGCAGCACCAGCACCAGGTCGTAGTCGCCGTTGCGGAGCTTGCGCAGCGCCTCGGCCTCGCTGCGCTCGTCGGCGGTGTCAAAGAGCTCCATCTGCGCGAGGGCCTGGCGCAAGGGGGCGCTCAGGGGGCCGGGCGCCTCCTCCACCAGGGCCATGTCCACCTGCGGCGGCCGGTCCAGATTGAACAGGGCGAAGACGCCGATGAACATCACCGGGAAGGCCAGCGCCCAGAACAGGCTCACCCGGTCGCGAAAGAGCATCTTCAGGTCGGCCAGGACGAGCTTCAGCAACATCAGTCGCGCAGCTCCTTGCCGGTCAGGGCTAGGAAGACGTCCTCCAAGGTGGCCCGCTCCACGGCCAGGTCCACCAGCCCGGCCCCCAGCTCCTGCACCCGCGCCAGCACCAGGGGCAGCGACCGGGTGACGCTCCTCACCTGCAGGCGGTAGAGACCGTCGCGACCGTCGGCCGGACAGGAGACGTCCACCACCCCGGCCACGGCCAGGGCCCTGGCCTCCACCGGCCGGTCCAGGTGCAGGCGCAGGTGATAGGGCGCCTCCAGCCGCGACACCAACGCCTCGGGGGTGTCCAGGGCGACGATGCGTCCCCCGTCCATGATGGCCACCCGGTCGCAGAGCACCTCCGCCTCCTCCATGTAGTGGGTGGTGAGGATGACGGTGCGCCCCTGCTCGCGCATCTGCCGCACCAGGTCCCAGAGGGAGCGCCGCGCCTGCGGGTCGAGGCCGGTGGTGGGCTCGTCCAGGAAGACCACCTCCGGGTCGTTGACCATGGCCGCTGCCAGGGAGAAGCGCTGCTGCTGGCCGCCGGAAAGCTGCTTCAGCAGGGCGTCGGCCCGCTCTTGCAGCCCCACCATCTCCAGCAGGGCCTTGGGCGGGACGCGACGCGGATAGAAGGCGCCAAACAGGTCCAGGATCTCCCGCAGGGTGAGGAAGTCGAAGTAGGCCGAAGCCTGCAACTGGACGCCGATGCGCTGCTTCACCTCCCGGGCCTGGCGCTGGGGGTCCAGGCCCAGCACCCGCACCTGCCCGGCGTCGGGCCGCCGCAGCCCCTCGATGATCTCCAGGGTGGTGGTCTTGCCGGCGCCGTTGGGGCCGACGATGCCGAAGGTCTCGCCCCGGCGCACGGCGAAGCTGACGCCGTCCACGGCTACTATGTCGCCGTAGCGCTTGTGCAGCCCCTCGACTACGACGACATCCTCTCCGCTCATGGCACGCGGGTGGCGTTTTCCCCCGTTCCAGTATCGCCCAGGGTCAGGCCTGGGGCAAAAAGGCGCGCAGGTCCTGCGACTCGTCGGCCAGCCGTTCGGCGTCCACGACGGCGCGGGCCTGGATAAGCTCGCGGCAGGCGCGGATGTCGCGGGGGCGGTTGATGGCCAGGGCCGCCTCCAGGCGCCCGTCGCGCAGGTAGAAGGCGGTGAAGCGGCGCCCGGCCACGTCGCCGCGGAACACGACCCGGTCCCAGGCGTCGGCGAAGCCCACGTATTGCATGTTCAGGTCATATTGGTCGGACCAGAACCAGGGCACCTCGGCGTAAGGCTCCCGTCGCAGCATGTTGCGGGCGGCGGCCGCCCCCTGGTTCTGGGCGTTGTGCCAGTGCTCCACCCGCAACCGTCGGCCCAGGACGGGGCTGTAGAAGCGGGCCACGTCGCCGGCGGCGAACACGTCGGGGTGGGATGTCTGGCAGAACTCGTCCACCACGATGCCGTCGTCCACCGCCAGGCCGGCCGCCTCGGCCAGTTCGGTGGCGGGGGCGATGCCGACGCCCACCAGGGCCAGGTCGCACTCGATGCGCCGTCCGGAGGCGGTCACCACCGCCCGCAGGCGCGAATCGCCCTCGAAGCGCTCCACCCCCTCGCCCAGCACCAGCTCCACGCCGTGCTCGCGGTGGATGTCGGCGTAGATGCGGCCCACCTCGGGGCCCAGGGCCCGCTGCAGGGGCACCGGCAGCACCTCGATCATGGTCACCTCCAGCCCCTTCTCGCGGGCCGAGGCCGCCACCTCCGAGCCGATGAAGCCGGCGCCCACCACGGCCAGGCGGCGGCCGGGCTGCAGCTCCCGGGAGAGGGCCTCGCAGTCGTCCAGGGTGCGCAGGTAGTGGACGCCCTCCAGGTCGGCCCCGGGCACGGGCAGGCGCCGCACGCGGCCGCCGGTGGCCAACAGTAGCTTGTCGAAGGAGAGGCGCTCGCCACTGGACAGCTCCACCCGCTTCGCGGCCAGGTCCAGGGCCACCGCCCGCACGCCCATCAGCAGCTCCACCTCCTGCTCGGCCCAGAAGGACTCGGGCTGGATGAACACCTCCTCGCGGGGCATCTCGCCGCGCAGGTATTCCTTAGAGAGGGGCGGACGCTCGTAGGGCGGGTGCGGCTCCTCGCCCACCAGGAAGACCTGGCCGTCGAAGCCCTCCTTGCGCAGGGCCTCGGCCGCCCTGCCCCCGGCCAGGTTCGCGCCGACGATGACGATGGTGCTGCGCCGGGCCATCCCCTTCACCTCGCTGACCTTTTGTCACCATTCTACGCCTGGCAGCGGCCAGCGGCCCCGTCTATACTGGATGGCGAGGTGGAGCGACCATGAAATACCGTCGGCTGGGCAGGACTGACCTGAACGTCTCCGAGGTGGGCTTCGGCGTCTGGTCGGTGGCCACCAACTGGTGGGGCGTCAACGACGAGGCGCTGGGCAAGCGCCTGCTGCGCCGCGCCTTCGACCTGGGCATCAACTTCTACGACACGGCCGACGTCTACGGCAACGGCCGTGGCGAGACGATGCTGGCCGAGGCCCTGGCCGGTGTCCCCCGCGACCGCGTGGTCATCGCCACCAAGTTCGGCTACGACTTCTACAGCCATCAGCGGGAACGCAGCGGCCACCGGGAGCTTCCCCAGGACTTCTCGCCCGCCTTCGTGCGCCGTGCCCTGGAGGAGAGCCTGCGCCGCCTGCGGACCGACTACGTGGACCTCTACCAGTTGCACAACCCGCGCCTGTGGGCTATCGAGCGCGACGACCTCTTCCGGTTGCTGGACGACCTGCGGCGGGAGGGGAAGGTGCGCTACATTGGCGTGGCCCTGGGGCCGGACATCGGCTGGGAGGAGGAGGGCATCGCCTCCATGCGCCAGCGGCGGGTGGACAGCCTGCAGATCATCTACAGCATCCTGGAGCAGCAGCCAGCCCGTCGCTTCTTCCCCGTCGCCCACGAAACGGGCACGGGTCTACTGGCGCGGGTGCCCCACGCCTCGGGGCTGCTGGACGGCACCTACACCCCGGGCATGACCTTCCCCGAGACGGACCACCGCAGCCACCGGAAGCGGGAGTGGCTGGAGCGCTCGCTGCGGCGGGTGGAGCGCATCGGCTTCGTTTACGGCGCCGAGACGGGGCGCAGCATCGCCCAGGCAGCCATCCAGTTCTGCCTGTCGGAGCCGGCCATCGCCTCGGTGCTGCCCAACATCACCAGCGAACGGGAGCTGGAGGAGTTCGCCGCCGCCCCCGAGACGCCTCCCCTGACGGCCGACGAGGTGGCGCGGCTGCACGACCTGTTCGACCACGACTTCTACCTGGAGCCGGAAGAGGCCAGGGCCTAGCCCGCCCCGAAGATTGACTGGACGCTCGCTAAGGGCATAAAATGGCGGCCGACAGCGGGGGTGAGCCGATGCTGGAGCCCTTCAACCCCTTCCGGCCCGAGGTGGTAGCCGACCCCTACCCCTACTACCAGCGCTACCGCCAGCAGGAACCCGTCCACTACAGCGAGGCGCTGGACGCCTGGGTGCTGACCCGCTACCGCGACGTGGAGGCGGTGTTGAACGACGACCGCTTCTCGGCCAACCGCCGCCTGGCCCGCAACCGCTTCGCCCAGCTCATGGTGCAGCAGGAGATGCAGCGCATGGGGCCCGTGGGCCAGGTGACCACCATGCTGGGCGCCGACCCGCCCGAGCACACCCGCCTGCGCCGCCTGGTGAGCAAGGCCTTCACCGTGCGGGCGGTGGAGAGCCTGCGCCCCCGCATCCAGCAGCTGGTGGACGAACTGCTGGACGAGGCCGAGGCCAAGGGGGACTTCGACCTGGTGGCCGACCTGGCCTTCCCCCTCCCCGTCATCGTCATCGCCGAGATGCTGGGGGTGCCGCCCGAGGACCGGCACCTGTTCAAGCGCTGGTCCGACGACGTGGCCGCCAGCCTGGGCCTGCTGACCCGTCCGGACGTGGCCGAACGCGCCCGCCAGAGCATCCTGGAGATGACCGAATACTTCCGCCAGGCGGTGGCCGAACGTCGCCGCCGCCCCCGCGAAGACCTCATCAGCGGGCTGGTGGCGGCCGAGGAGCAGGGCCAGGCCCTATCGGAGCAGGAGGTGCTGGCCACCCTGGTGCTGCTGCTGGTGGCCGGCAACGAGACCACCACCAACCTCATCAGCAACGGCATGCTGGCCCTCTTCCGCCACCCCGACCAGTGGGAGCGCCTCTGCCGCCAGCCCGAGCTGGTGCGGACGGCCGTGGAGGAACTGCTGCGCTACGAGAGCCCCGCCCAGGCCACCAGCCGCGTCGCCCTGCAGGAACTGGAGATTGATGGCCGCCGGGTGGAGCCCTACCAGATGGTCATGTGCATCATCGGGGCGGCCAACCGCGATCCGGAGGTGTTCGCCGAGCCGGACCGCCTGGACATCGCCCGCGAGCCCAACCCGCACCTGGCCTTCGGCGACGGCATCCACTTCTGCCTGGGGGCGCCCCTGGCCCGGGCCGAGGCGCAGACGGCCTTCGCCGCCCTGGCCCGCCGCTTCCCTCGCATCCGCCCCCTGAGCGACCGGGCCGAGTGGGGGCCCAACTATATCCTGCGCGGCCTCAAGCGCCTGCCCGTCTCGGTCCGCTAGGAGAGCGGCGCTGGTATCATAGGCTCATCATGGGCCCGCGGGCGGCAACGGTGGCCCTCGTCCTGCTGGGGCTGCTGGCCTTCTGCGCCTGCGCCGCTCCTTCTTCGCCGCCCGCCGCCGAGAGTCCGCCCCACGAGGAGGAGTCAGCGCCGGCGGCGCAGCCCGCCGAGTCGCTGGCCACCGGAGAGCGGACCCCTGGGCAGGAGCGACCGGCGCCCGACGCCCACACGGTGGCGCCCCAGCCGGCGGGCGATGTGGCACGGCCCCAGGCCAGCAGCCCGAGCGGCAAGCGCATCTGCCTCGACCCCGGGCACGACGCCAACTCGCCCGGGGCCTCCGCCCGGGACGCCGCCGGGCGCACCATCTTCAACGAGCACGACCTGACCCTGGCCGTGGCCTACCGCCTCAAGGCGTTGCTGGAGTCCGAAGGCTTCGTCGTCTGCGTGACCCGCGACGCCGAGGGTCGGCCGGTGGCCGTCCCTCGCGACGAGAGCGGCGACGGTCGCCTGCAGGGGTGGGAGCGGGCCCAGGCCAAGATAGACTACGTGAACGCCTTCGGCGCCCGCGTGTTCGTCTCCATCCACTTCAACGGCATCTCCGACCCGTCGGTGCGCGGCAGCGAGGTCTACTACCCTGACACCGGCCCCTACGAGGAGAACAACCGCCGGCTGGCCGCCACCCTGTTGCAGTCGCTCCTGGCAGCCATGCGCGAGGCCGGCTACGGGGCCACCGACCGCGGCATCAAGAGCGACAACTACAAGCCCTATGGCCGCCTCTGGGTCCTGGGCTACAACGACCAGTTGGCGCGACAGGCGCGATGGCAGGCAGGGGCGCTGGTGGAGGTGCTCTTCCTGACCAATCCCGCCGACGTCTCCTTCCTGCAGCGCCCCGATGCCCTGGACGTTATTGCCCGCGGCCTGCGCGACGGCATCGTCCGCTTCTGGCAGGAGACCTTCCCTGCCGACCGCCCCCAGTAGGCGGCCGTAACCTGTTCGTAATGGCAAATATCGCCCCTGTTATGCCCCCGCAACGTGGCCCGGTGCAACCTTATGTCTCGGGAACGGCTGGGAGCCCCCTCCCGGTAGCGAGCGGTGGCGCCTCCTGGTGCGGTGGTGTGGGGACGGTCGGGACTGCGAGACCAGGGCCACCGCCCGCTATCGGGGTGGGGCTCGTCACTTATGCAGGGACGTAGGGGTTAATCGTAACGCTGGTCCGAGCGCAGCGCCTCGGCGTCCAGCATGTAGCCGATGCCCGGCATGGTCTTGATGATGGCCGGCTCGGCCGGGTTCTCCTCCAGCTTGCGGCGCAGGCGCGAGACCCACACCCGCAGATACTGCACGTCGTCGCGGTATTCGGGGCCCCAAACCTTGCTCAGCAGCTCGCTGTTGGTGAGCACGCGACCGGCATGGGTGGCCAGTTGCTGCAGTAGCAGCCACTCGGTGCGGGTGAGGGGGACCATCTGCCCGCGGCGCAGCACCAGCCGGCGGTCGAGGTCAATCTCCAGGTTGCCGGCCAGCACCAGGCGCCTGCCGCCCAGCCGCGGGCCGGAGGAGCGGCGCAGCACGGCGCGGATGCGCGCCGCCACCTCCTCGGGGCTGAAGGGCTTCACCACGTAGTCGTCGGCGCCCATCTCCAGGCCCCGCACCTTGTCCGAGTCGGTGTCGCGGGCGGTGAGGAGAATGACCGGCGCGTCGGTCACCTCCCGCAAGCGCCGCATCACCTCCAGGCCCGACATGCCGGGCAGCAGGATGTCCAGGACGATGATGTCCGGCCGGTGCTCCTCCGCCAGGTGCAGGGCCTCCTCGCCGTTGTCGGCGGTGATGACCCGGAACCCCTGGTGGCCCAGCTCCTGCCGCAGCAGTCGCAGGATACCGGGCTCGTCGTCCACCGCCAGCACCAGTGGCTGGGTGCTCATTCCTCGTCCTCGTGCCAGACGGGCAGGGTGAAGGTCACGTCCAGGCCGCCGCCCTCACGCAGTCGTGCCCAGATGCGCCCCGACTGGGCCTCCACCAGGCGCTTGCAGACGGTGAGGCCGATGCCGCCGCCGGCCCGGCGACCGGCGCTGGCGCGGGCGCGGTAGAAGCGCTCGAAGATGCGCTCCAGCTCGTCCCCGGGCACCCCCGGCCCCCGGTCCATCACGTGCACCTCCACCTCCTCGTCCTCTTCCATGTGCCGGATGAGCACCTCCACCGGCGAATCGGGCGGACTGTAGCGCAGGGCATTGCCGAGCAGGTTGCGCAGGACCTGCTCCAGGTAGACGGGCTGGGCGGCCACCGGCCTGGGCTCCCCCTGCACCGTCAGGTCGAAGGAGCGGGCGGGGAAGCGCTCGCGGTAGGAGGTCAGGAGGCGGCTGGCGACCCGCTCCACCAGCACCGGCTCCGTCTCCGCCTTCTGGCCCAGCTCCAGGCGGGCCAGGGCCAGCAGGTCTTCCACCATGCGGAAGAGGCGTTCCGACTCCTGCTCGATGTCGGCCAGGATGGGGTCCCAGGTCTCGGCGCCCAGGCGGTCGCCCCGACTGCGTAGTATGCGCGCCCCGCCGTATATGGCAGTGATGGGCGTGCGCAGCTCGTGGGAGATGAGCCCCAGGAACTCGTCCTTGGCCTCGATAGCCCGCTGCAACTGACTGTAGAGGCGGGCGTTGTCCAGGGCGAGGCCCGCCCGCCGCCCCAGCTCCTGCATCAGTGACACCTGGCGGGGGCCGTAGCGCCGGCCGGAGCCGTCCAAGGCGACGGTGATGGCGCCGGTGGCGTGGCGAGCGGTCGTCAGTGGCGCCACGATGGCCGAGCGGAAGCCCGCTCCCCACAACGCCCGCAGCAGCCTCGCCTCGCTACGCGGCGCCTCCTCCAGCGACCGCTCGGCGATGTCGGCGTAGAGCAGCGGCCGGCCGGTGCGCACCACTCGCGCCGCGGGGTGAGACGAGCGCAGATGGGGCGGACAGAGGCCCTCCACCGGCGCCCGCCTCCGCCTGCTACCGCCCTGCGACACGAGGGTGACGAAGCGGTTGTCGTCGTCCAGGAGGCATATCTGGCAGTAGTCGGCCAGGCGTGGCACCAGCAGCCGGGCCAGGGCGGTCAGGCACTCCTTCACGTCCAGGGGCGGCGCGAATATGCCGGACATCTCGGCCAGGACGGCCAGGGCCTCCTCCTCTTCCTTGCGGGCGGTGACGTCGGCGCACACACCGATCAGCCGTCGCTCGGGGCCGCGCCTGCCCCGCACCACCCGCCCGTGGCACTCCACCCAGCCGGTGGTCCCGTCGGGGCAGAGGACGCGGAACTCCAGGTCGAGGGAGCCCTCCTCCACCGCCCGGCGGAAGGCGTCGGCCACGGTCTGGCGGTCCTCTCCGTGCACCCGCTGCAAGAAGGCGTCGAAGTTGCCGGGGAACTCGCCTGGGCGCAGGCCGAACATCACCTCTAGCATCTCCGTCCAGCGCATCTCGCCCGTTTCGGCGTCCCACTCCCAGGCGCCGAGGCGACCGGCGCGGAGGGCCAGCTCCATGAGCTGACGGTCGCGCCGCTGCCTTCCGGAGGCGGAGCGGCGCTGGCGGGTGGCCGCCGGGCCGCTGGAGGCAGCGGGGGGCTCGGAAAGGGCCTCTCGACTCATGGGGACGCGGGGACCTCCGCAGGACACATGGACGACCAGCGGCCCCGCAAAACGGACAGGGGGCCGACCGACGGCGCGAGAGGAAAGGCGCCTTCGTCCACTCAGGCCGATTTTACGGAGAGCACAGGCGGGGGACAATGCGCACAACGTTATGTTTCCATTAGAGGTAACGAAATGATACGATTTTGCAACCCATAGCGGCCCTTCATTTTCACCTTCGCCGCCGCCCCTGCCGTAGGATGGACGGAGAGGCGACGGGCTGCCGCTGAGGGAGGGGGTGGGCAAGCCGTCCCCGCCGGAGGAGAACGATGGCTATAACGTGCCTGGTAGTGGAAGACGAACCGGCCATCCTGCGCCTGGTCACCATCGTTCTCGAGGAGATGGGCTGCCAGACCCTGGCGGTGCCCGACGCCGAGACGGCCCTGGAGGTGCTGGCCCACCACATCCCCGACCTCGTCCTGGCCGACGTGCGCCTGCCCGGCATGGACGGCATCGAACTGGCCCGTCGGCTGAAGCGGGACCCCAGCCTGGCCAGGACGCCGGTGCTCCTCATGAGCGCCTACGGTGAGCCTGCCGACCACGACGGCGACGGCTTCCTCCCCAAGCCCTTCGACCTGGAAGAGCTGGCCTACTTCCTCGCCCGCTACATGGGGCGCTGACGCCCCCGCCCTGTTAGACCCTTGCAAGCGACAACCCCATCGCTGTTATGCCCCCTCTATTACCGGCGGGGCACACTGACAGCAGGAGGTGCACGATGCTGTTGCTCATAGTCCTGGCGGTCCTGCTCATAGCCCTGTTCGGGGGACTGGGCGTCCTGCTCCATCCGCTGTTCTGGCTGGGCATACTGGTGGCTTTCCTGGTAGGTGGCCTCGGCTGGTTCGGCCACCGGCACTACTGAGGCCCCACACGACGATGGAAAAGGCCCCGGCTGGAGCCGGGGCCTTTTCGCTGCCGTCAGCGCGCCGGTGGGCCCGTGACTGCTCACGGGTAAGGCTCGCCGCCGTGGACCGAGCCGCGCCAGCCGCCCGTCTCGCCGCCGCGGGACTCGATGAACTGCTTGAAGCGCTTCAGGCCGGCCTCCAGGCGGCGGGCCATGAAGCCCAGCTTGTCGCCCATGGCCTCCATCCAGTCCTCGGGCTCGTATTCGAGCTGCACGTCCACCAGCGTGCGGGTAGGGCCCAGCGACTGGAAGCGGACGATGCCGGCGTTGCCGGTGCCCTGCTCCGCCTGCCAGGACACGATCTGGTCCGGCACCTGCTCGACGATACGGGCGGTCCACTCCTTGCGCTTGCCGCCCACGTTGGCCACCCAGCGCAGCCGCGTGTCGTCCAGCTGGACCACCTCCTCCACCCCGTCCATGAACTGGGGGAAGAGCTCGAACTGGGTCCACTGATTGTAGGCGGTGCTGACGGGCACCTCCACCTCGATGGACTTCTCAACCATCGCCATGTCGTCACCTCCCATCGCGTGTCGTCCTGGAGAAGGCTAGAGCAAGGGCGCCGTGGGAGGCATAAATGGCCACGAGGGGCGCCGGTAACAGCGCCATAACAGGCTTCGGGCGCTCCGTTAGTGAAACTTTGCCTGCCTCCTCGGCGCTGTTACGGCGCAGCAACCCAAATGGCGTTAGCCTTTGCCTAGTCCGAACAGAGAGGGGGGACATTCATGGCTGAGGCGGGCCGCCTGGCGGTGCGGGAGCCCGGGCTGGACACTCCCCGGGCCTACGCCCGCCGCGTCCACGCCCTGGCTGCCATCTACGGCGCCCTCTTCGTGAGCTCCCTCGCCGGGCTGGCGGTCATCGTCTGGAAGGCGCAGCTCTTCGTGACCCTGTCGCAGCGCTCCAACGTGGAGACGCTGGTGCTGGCCTTTTTCTTTATCTTTTTCCTCTACGTGGCCCTGGTGAGCAGGTCTGGCGCCGCCGGTGCCCTGCACATCGGCTACTTCGCCCTGCGGCGCCTGTGGGCATCATCGCCACATAGGCGGCCGCGGCCCTACCACTGGACGAACATGGGCATGACCACGTGGACGTAGTTCTCCAGCCCCACCGGTCGGAACACGCCCGGGCTGGTGGGGCTGGTGGTCTCCAGGGCCACCTGGGAGCAGTCCAGCACCTGCAACACGTCCTGGAGATACTTGGCGTTGAAGGCGATCTTGGCCGGCTCCCCCTCCACCAGGGCGTCCAGCTCTCCCCGGTGCTCGCCCAACTCCTCGGCCCGCGCCCACACCACCAGCCTCCCCGGCCCGCCCCCCTCGGCCGGCTCGATCTGCAGGCGGACGATGTTGGAGCCGTCGCGGGCGAAGATGGCCGCCCGCCGCGTCTCCTGCAGGAACTCCTTCAGGTCGAGGACGGCGCGGGTGCGATGCTCCTGGGGTATGAGTTGGCTGTAGTTGGGGAAGGTGCCCTGCACCAGTTGGGCCACCATCTCCACGTTGCGCAGGCGGAACAGGGCCTGGCTGCGGGCCTCGTTGACGGTGAAGAGGACGGGGTCCTCCTCGTCGGCCAGCAGACGGTGCAGCTCGCGCATGGCCCTGGCCGGCACAATGACCTCGATGCGCTCCCCGGGCGCCTCCTCCACCGACAGACGGTGGACGGCCAGGCGGAAGCCGTCGGCGGCGGCCAGGGTGAGGGAGCCGTTCTCCAGCAGGGTGTGCACGCCGGTCAGCACGGGGCGGGTGTCGTCGGTGGCGGCGGCGAACTCCACCTGGGCGATGGCCGTGCGCAGCGCCTCGGGGTCGAGACGGGCCGCCGGCCCCGGCGCCACGTCCGGTATGGGCGGGAAGTCGGAGGGGTCGGCGCCGCTGATAGTGGCCTCGTAGCGGCCACAGGCCAGGTGCAACTGGCGCGCCTTGGGAGCGATGGCCAGGTCTATGCGCTCGTTGGGCAGGGAGTTGACGAACTCGCTGAACAGGCGGGCGGGGACGGTGATGGCCCCCTCTTCCTCTACCTGGGCGCCCACCCAGGAGGTGATGGCGATCTCCAGGTTGGTAGCGGCTAGGCGCAGGCGGCCGGCATCGGTGCGCAGGAGCACGTGCGTCGTCTGGGGGAGGGTGCTGCGGGTGGCCACGGCGCGGCCCACCACCGCCAGGCCGCGGGCCAGGTTCTCCTGCAGACACGAAAGTCTCATGGGCCTCTCTCCTGGCAGCGTTCTCGGTTAGGGATTTATTCCCTTATACAGAATGCCCGGGTCGGCATTAGTATACACCGGCCGACAGGGGCGGACAACGGGGTTATGTCAAGCGGACGCCAGGGCGCGGCGGGCCGCCGCCAGCGTCCGTTCGATGTCCTCCTCGTCGTGGGCCAGGGAGACGAACCAGGCCTCGAACTGGGACGGCGGCAGCAGCACCCCCTGCTCAAGCATGGCGGCGAAGAAGCGGGCGAAGCGTCCCGTGTCGGAACCCTGCGCTGAGGCGTAGTCCCGCACCGGCCCCGGCGCGAAGAAGAGGGTAAGCATGGAGCCGGCCCGCTGCACCACCCCGGGCACGCCCGCTTCGGCCAGCGCCGCCGCGAGGCCCCCCTCCAGCCGGGCGGAAAGCTCCTCCAGGCGCCGGTAGGCGCCCTCTTTCCGCAACAGGCGCAGGGTGGCCACGCCCGCCGCCATGGCCAGGGGGTTGCCGGCCAGCGTCCCCGCCTGGTAGACGGGGCCCAGGGGGGCCACCATCTCCATGATGTCGCGGCGGCCGCCGTAGGCCCCCACCGGTAGGCCGCCGCCGATGACCTTCCCCAGGCAGGTCAGGTCGGGCGTGACGCCGTAGGCGGTCTGGGCGCCGCCCCAGCAGAGGCGGAAGCCGGTCACCACCTCGTCGAACACCAGCAGGGCGCCGTAGCGCCGCGTCACCTCCCGCAGACCCTCGAGAAAGCCGGGCGCCGGCGGCACCACCCCCATGTTGGCCGCCACCGGCTCCACGATGACCGCTGCTATCTCCTCGCCCCGCTCGGCGAAGAGGGCGGACACGGCCGCCAGGTCGTTGTAGGGCAGCACGACGGTCTCGGCGGCGTAGGCGGGGGGCACGCCCGGACTGTCGGGCAGGCCCAGGGTGGCGGTGCCGGAGCCGGCCCGCGCCAGGAGGCCATCGGCGTGGCCGTGATAGCAGCCGGCGAACTTGACCACCTTGCTGCGGCCCGTATAGGCGCGGGCCAGGCGCAGAGCGGACATGGTCGCCTCGGTGCCCGAATTGACGAAACGGACCAGCTCCAGCGAGGGCAGCGCCTCCCGGACGAGGGCGGCCAGCTCGATCTCCAGCTCGTTGGTGAGGCCGTAGGCGGTGCCGCGGGCGGCCGCCTCCTGCACGGCCGCCACCACCTCCGGGTGAGCATGGCCGGCGATGAGGGGGCCGAACGCCATCAGGTAGTCAACGTATTCGCGGCCGTCGGCGTCCCACAGCCGCGATCCGCGGGCGCGCACGGCCACGATGGGCTCGGCGCCCACGGCCTTGAAGGAGCGGGCGGGGCTGGACACCCCGCCGGGCATGAGCGCCCGCGCCCTCTCCAACAGGCGGCGGTTAGCCCCGGACACCTTCCACCCCCAGGGCGGGCAGCAGCTCCAGCAACGAGCGTATTTTCAGGTCGGGGGCGGGCACGCGTCGGGGCCGTCGTCGGCGCCCCTCCCGGTCTAGCCAGGCCACGCGTAGCCCCGCCCGGCGCGCCCCCAGCACGTCGGGCAGGGGGTTGTCGCCCACGTAGAGCACCGCTTCCGGCCCCATCTGCAGCCGCTCCAGGAGGGCGGCGAAGATGCGGGGGTCGGGCTTCAGCGCCCCCGCCCGCTCCGAGGTGACGATGACGTCGAAGTGCAGGCCGTTGCGTCGCAGGGCCGCCAGCAGGAAGTCGTCGTCGGCGTTGGAGAGGAGGGCCAGGCGGTAGCGGGGAGCCAGGGCTGCCAGCACCGTCGGCACCTCGGGGTGGACCATCGCCTCGGACAGGCGCTGGCGCACGAAGAGGGCGGCGGCGCGCGCATCGCCCCGCAGCCCCAGCCGACGGAAGGAGTCCTCGAACTGGCGCGTCCAGGCCTCCAGGAAGCGCAGGTAGAGGGGGCGCCGGTGGTTCTCACTGCGCAGGCGGTAGGCGGCGCGCAGGAAGTGCCGCCAGAGCTCGGCGGCATCGGCCTCGAGGCCCTGGGCCGCCAGCAGCTCGGCGAAGGTGGCGATGAAGTCCGCCTCGGAGAAGGCGAAGATGGTGCCGTAGCCGTCGAAGGCCACGGCACGGACGCCATCCAGCAGCGGCAGGCGACGGCGCGGCGCTCTAGCGACGGGCATGGTCGGCGGGAGGCGTCAGCCCGCCAGCCAGCGGGCCGCCTCCTTGGCGTGATAGGTGATGACGATGTCGGCCCCCGCCCGGCGGATGGCCGTCAGCACCTCCAGGGTGATGCGCCGCTCGTCCAGCCAGCCCATGCGCGCCGCTGCCTTGACCATGGCATACTCGCCGCTGACGTTGTAGGCCGCGATGGGCAGGTCGAAGCGCTGCCGCGCCCGGGCGATGATGTCCAGGTTGGGCAGGGCGGGCTTGACCATGACGATGTCGGCGCCCTCGGCGATATCGGCCTCGATCTCCCGCAGGGCCTCGCGGGCGTTGGCCGGGTCCATCTGGTAGCCGCGGCGGTCACCGAACTGGGGGGCCGATTCGGCCGCCTCGCGGAAGGGGCCGTAGAAGGCGGAGGCGGCCTTGGCCGAGTAGGCCATGATGGGTATGTGGGCGTAGCCCGCCTCGTCCAGGGCGCGGCGGATGGCCGCCACCCGCCCGTCCATCATGTCCGAGGGCGCCACAATATCCGCCCCCGCCTCGGCGTGGGAGAGGGCCATGCGGGCCAGCAGCGGCAGCGTGCGGTCGTTGTCCACCTCGCCCCGCACCACCACCCCGCAGTGGCCGTGGTCGGTGTATTCGCACAGGCAGACGTCGGTGATGACCACCAGGTCGGGGTCGGCGTCCTTCAGGGCGCGGATGGCCTGCTGGACGATGCCGTCGGCGGCGTAGGCCTCGCTGCCCACGTCGTCCTTCGTCCTGGGGATGCCAAAAAGGAGGACGGCGCCGATGCCCAGGGAGCGCAGCTCCTTCGCCTCGGCGGCCAGCATGTCGGGCGAGAGGCGGAACTGGCCAGGCATGGAAGCTATCTCCTCGCGAAGGCCACGGCCGTGGGCCACGAAGATGGGGTAGACGAAGTCGCCCGGGTCGAGGGTCGTCTCGCGCACCAGGGCGCGCAGCGCCTCCGTGCGTCGCAGACGGCGAAAGCGCAGGAAGGACTCGACGGCCGTGCGCGTGGTCATCGCTCTCTACCCCCGCTGGCGTAATGACGGCACAGGGCGTCCACCAGTCCGGCCATAGTATACTCTTCGGCTACCACGTCGGGCGACCGCCCCAGCACCTCACGCACGGTGGCGGCGGTGACGGGGCCGATGCAGGCCAGCGTCGTCCGCTGGAGGCTCTCGGCGTCCGGCCCCAGCAGGGCGACCAGGTTCCGCACGGTGGACGAGGCGGTGAACACCACGGCGTCTATCTGGCCGCGGCGGAGCATGGCCAGGGCCTCCTGGGGCACCCGCTCCGGCAGGCGAGCACGGTAGAGGGGCAGCACGTCCACGCGGGCGCCAACGGCGGCCAGCGCCTCCACCAGGTCGGGGCGGGCCTCCTCAGCGCGGGGCAGGAGGACGCCGTCGCCCGGCCGCAGGTGGGGAGAGAGGGCCGCCGCCAGCCCCTCGGCGATGTATTCCCCAGGCAGCAGGTCGGGGACGATGCCCTGCGAGCGCAGGGCCTGGGCCGTCCCCGGGCCAATGGCCGCCACCCTCACCCCCGCTAGGGCGCGGGCGTCGCGACCGCGGGACTCCAGCAGGCGGAAGAAGACCTCGACGGCATTGGCGCTGGTGAAGACCGCCCAGCGGTAGGCGCCCTCGGCCAGGCGGCGCAGCGCCGCGGCGGTGGCGGGGCCTTCGGGCAGGGGCTCGATCTCGATGACGGGCACCTCTACCGGCAGGGCGCCCGCCTCCAGCAGCTGCCGCGAGAGCTGGCCGGCCTGGTGTCGTGCCCTGGTCACCAGCACCCGCCGCCCGAACAGGGGGCGGGCCTCGAACCAGGCCAGGCGCTCGCGCAGGCGCACCACCTCCCCCACCACCAGGACGGTCGGCGGCCTGAGGCCGGCCGCCTCGACCCTGGCCACGATGTCGGCCAGGGTGCCGGTCACCGTTTCCTGCTCGGGGGTGGTCCCCCAGCGGATCACCGCCACCGGCGTATCGGGCGGGCGCCCGTGGGCGATGAGCTCCTCCACCAGCCGCGGCAAGGTGCGGGTGCCCATGAGCACCACCAGGGTGTCGGTGGCGGTGGCCAGTCGCTCCCAGCGCAGGGCCGACTCCTCTTTGGTCGGGTCCTCGTGGCCGGTGACGATGGCCAGCGACGACGAGAGGCCGCGGTGGGTGGCCGGTATGCCCGCGTAGGCGGGGACGGCCACCGCCGAGGTGACGCCCGGCACCACCTCGAAGGGGACGCCCGCCTCGGCCAGGGCCAGGCACTCCTCGCCGCCGCGACCGAAGACGAAGGGGTCGCCGCCCTTGAGCCTCACCACCCGCTTGCCCTCCCGTGCCCTGGCGATCAGGAGACGCTCTATCTCTTCCTGCGAGGCCGACTCGCCGCCGCCTTCCTTGCCCACGAACACCAGCTCGGCGTCGGGGCGGGCGTGGGACAGGAGCAGGGGCGAGACCAGCCGGTCGTAGACGACCACGTCGGCGAGGCGCAGCGCCTCCAGCCCCGCCACGGTGATAAGGCCGGGGTCGCCCGGGCCGGCGCCCACCAGCCAGACCTTCCCCACCCGGTCGCGGCCCATGCCTAACCTCTGGGCTGCAGCGCTCCCGCGCCCCGGCGCAGGAGCTCCTCGGCCAGGGCCTCGCCCAGCGCCTCGGCCCGCTCCAGGGGGCCGCGGGCCTCGCCGCGGAAGAAGGCGTCCGCGCTCGGGGCGGCGGCCAGCCCCCTCAGCCACAGGCCGTCGTCCTCGGCCACGGCCAGGGCGGCCACCACGGCGTTGCAGCCGCCGCCGAACCGCGCCTCGAAGGCCCTCTCGGCAGCGACGCAGGCGCGGGCGCCGGGGTGGTCGGCGGCGGCGCAGAGGGCGACGGCCGCGGCGTCGTCCTCCCGGGTCTCCAGGGCGATGGCGCCCTGGCCAGGGGCGGGGAGCATCTCCTCCGGCGCGAAGACCTGCGCCACCCGGTCGGCCATGCCCAGGCGCGAGAGGCCGGCCAGCGCCAGCACCACCGCCTCCATCTCCCCCTCCAGCGCCTTCCGCACCCGCGTGTCCACGTTGCCGCGTATCTCGACCACCTCCAGGTCGGGGCGCAGCGCCCGCAACTGGGCGGCGCGGCGGGGGCTGCCCGTCCCCACCCTGGCGCCCGCGGGCAGGGACTCCAGCCTGCGGCCGTCGCGGGAGACGAGGCAGTCGCGGGGGTCGTCGCGGACGGGGACGGCGGCCACCGTCAGTCCTGGCGCCGGCCGCGAGGGGAGGTCCTTCAGACTGTGGACGGCGATGTCTATCTCGCCCCGCAGCAGCGCCTGCTCCAGCTCGGCCACGAAGGCCCCCCGACCACCCATCTGGGACAAGGGAGTGCGGCGGTCGCGGTCGCCCCGCGTCCGGATGACGACGACTTCATACGAGAGCTCGGGGCGGGCGCGGCGCAGGGCAGCGATGGCCAGGTCCGTCTGGGCCAGGGCCAGGCGGGAGCCACGGGTGCCGATGCGAAAGGTGCGCCCCGCCACGGCGGGCACCTCAGCGACGGGGCGGCTCCAGGGGCAGGCCGAACAGGTCGGCCACCACCTCGCGGTAGAGGGCGATGTCGGCCCCGTCCTTCAGGCGGGCGATGGGGCGGTGCAGCAGCTTGTTGACGATGGCCGCCGTCATGGCCTCGATGCGCTGGCGGTCCTCGTCCGAGAGGCCTGTCAGGCGGCGCAGAGTCCGCTCCAGCTCGCGCCGCCGGACCTCCTCGGCCCGCTGGCGCAGGGCGGCGATGACCGGCACCACGTCCAGCGACTGCCACCACTCCTGGAAGCGGCCCGCTTCCTCCTCGACGATGGCCTCGGCGCGGCGCAGGTCGCGCAGGTGGACGCCCTGGGGCGCTGCCACCTCCTGCAGGTCGTCTATGTCGTAGAGGTGGACGCCGGACAGGGAGCCCACGGCCGGGTCCACGTCCCGGGGCACGGCGATGTCTATGAACACCAGCGGGCGCCCCTCTCGTCGGGACAGGACGGGCGCCACCTGCTGCGGCCCCAGCACGAAGCCCGGGGCGCCGGTGGCGCTGATGACGATGTCGGCCTCTGCCAGCGCCTCGGCCAGGTGGGAGAAGGCGAGCGGCTGGCCGCCCAGGGAGCGGGCCACCTCCACCGCCCGGGCGTAGGTGCGGTTGGTGACCAGCAGGCGACCGGCGCCGGCCTCGGCCAGGGCGCGGGCGGCCAGCTTGCCGGTGCCGCCGGCGCTCACCACCAGCACCGTGCGCCCCTCCAGCCCTCCCAGCACCTGACGGGCCAGGGCCACGGCGGCGCTGCCCACCGAGGCGGCCCAGCGACCGATGGCCGTCTCGCGGCGGGCGCGCTTGCCCACTGCCAGGGCGGTGTGAAACAGGCGCGAAAGGAGGCCGTCTACGCAGCCGGCGTCGGTGGCGGCCGAGAAGGCGTCCCGCACCTGGCCCTGGATCTGGCTCTCGCCCACGACCATCGAGTCCAGGCCCGCCGCCACCCGGTAGAGGTGGCGCACCGCCTCCAGCCCCGTCAACACGTAGAAGCGGGACGGCTCCACCCGGGCATCGCGCAGGCGGAGGAGCAGGGGCACCAGCCGCCCGGCGTCGGCCTCGCTGGCCACGGTGGCGTAGAGTTCGGTGCGGTTGCAGGTGGAGATGAGCACGGCGGCGCCCAGCTCGTCGCGCAGGCGCGAGAGGGCGCGGGGCAGCTCGGCGGGGGCGAAGGCCAGGGCCTCCCGCTCCTCCACCGGAGCGGTGTGGTGGCTGATGCCGGCCAGGGCGATGACGGGGGCCTTAGCCTTCATGGACCGCCTCCGCCGCCAGCAGGGAGCGGCGCAGGCGCTCGCGTGCCTCCTCCCGGCGCCCCTGGCGCAGGAGTGAGAGGAGGGTTTCGTCCAGGGCGCGGTTCCACGTCTCGGGGTCCACCATCAGGCCACGGGAGCGCAGCTCCTGGCGCACCTCGCTGGCCACCTCCAGCATCAGGGCGTATTCGTCGCCGAGGAGCCTCTCCAGCTCCTCCCTCAGCTTGCGGGCCGCGGCCGGGCTCCCTCCCCCCGTCGAGATGGCGATGGTGATGTTCCCCTTGCGCACCACGGCCGGCATGATGAAGTCGCAATTGGGCGGGTCGTCCACGGCGTTGACCCACACCCGCCGCTCCTTGCCCTCGCGGGCCACCTGGGCGTTGACGGCCCGGTCGTCGGTGGCCACGAAGGCGAGGACGTAGCCCTCCAGGTCGCCGGGGCGGTATTCGCGGGGCAGGTGTCGCACCCGTCCGTCGCGGGCCAGTGCGGCCAGCTCCGGGTGCAACTCGGGGCTGACGACGGTGACGCGGGCGCCCGCCTCCAGCAGCCCCTTCACCTTGCCGAGGGCCACCGTGCCGCCACCGATGACCACCACCGGCCGGTCGCGCAGGTCCAGGTAGACGGGGTAGTAGGGCGTCGGCACGGCTGCCCCCTAGTCCCGCTGGCCGTCCTCGGAGTAGGCCTCGGCCAGGGAGAGGAGCACCTGGTCGGCCAGGCTGGAGAGGAGGTCCCAGACCTCCACCGCCTCCTCGGCCGAGAGGTTGTTGCGCTGGCACAGCTCCACGGCCGAGTCGGTCAGCCCGCGGCGGAAGAAGACGAAGGCCTCCAGGGCCGTCTTCAGCGGCAGGCCGTCCTGTCGCAGCTCGCGCCCGTATTCGAGGGCGATGTCGCGGGCCTCCTCCAGCAGCCGCGACCGCTGCGAGCCCCGGCCCAGGTAGTCGGAGACGAGGGCCACCAGCCGCCGTCCCAGGGGGCGCAGGCGCTCGCGGGCGCTCTCGGGCAGGGCCGTATACCACTCGGCGGCCTGGGCGCGGCCCCGCTGCAGGCGACGGCGGATGCGGGCCAGGGCCAGTTGCCCCAGGTCGCGGTAGGAGGCGCGACGCTCGGCCGTGTGCCCCTCGATGAGGGCGCGCAGGTCTTCCTCCGAGAAGCGGCGGTGGCCGCCGGGGGTGCGGAAGGAGCGCACGTGCCCGGCATCGGCCCAGCGACGCAGGGTGGACTCGTTGACACCCAGAAGCTTGCAGGCCTCGCCCAGGGTCAGCCAGCGGGTGGGCCTGGTCTCGGTGCCTTCGCTCAGCGCTCGCGTCGTCACGGCAAAACCTCACCAATCCTCCAGAATTTGTCTTTCGTCACGCCATCACTGCCGATATTATAACCGCCCGTTGCTCGTGTCAAGCGTCACAATGCTTCCAGCGCCTGCGAGTGCCCCAGGCTCCCCCCGGGCTCCTCGGGCGGCAGGTAGCGCAGCGTGAGGCCGATCCAGTCGGCCCGCGAGTCCAGGCAGCGGCCCAGGCCGCTCAGCAGCCCCACCGCCCGCATGATGAGCACGACCTCCCGCGGGTAGTCCACCAGCGGGTTCCGACGGAAGAGGCGCAGCAGGCAGGCGTTGGCCTCGGCCACCAGCTCGCCATCAGCGTAGGCGCGGCCGGGGCGGGCGCCAGCCAGGAAAGCCTCGCGGAAGGCCAGCAGCAGCGCCGGGTCCCAGCGCTGGGTGCGGAAGCCCAGCTCGGCGAAGGCCTGCACCAGCTCCTCCGTCTCCCCCACCAGCATGGCCCGGCTCAGGCGACGGTAGCCGCGGTGAAAGCGGGGCGGCAGCCGACGGCAGAGGCCGAAGTCCAGCAGCACCAGCCGCGGCCCCGGCTGGACGAGGAAGTTGCCCGGGTGGGGGTCGGCGTTGAAGAAGCCGTGCACCAGGATCTGGTGGCAGTAGACCTCCAGCAGCAGCCGGGCCACCTGCTGGGGGTCAATGCCCGCCCGCTCCAGGGCGGCCACGTCGCTGATCTTGATGCCGTCCACATATTCCAGCACCAGCACCTGGCGCGTGGTGTGCTCCTCCACCACCGCCGGCACGACCACGTTAGGCCAGTCGGCGAAGATGCGCGCCATGTCTCGGGCGTTCCTGGCCTCCTGGCGGAAGTCCAGCTCCTGGGGGATGAACTCCTGCAGCTCCTCGACGATGGGCATGAAGTCCAGCCCCCGCTCCAGCTTCCCCAGCAGCGACAGGAGCAGGCGCAGGGTGGACAGGTCCACCTGCACGATACCGTCCAGGTCGGGATACTGGACCTTCACCGCTACCCGGCGGCCGTCGCGGAGGCGGGCGCGGTGCACCTGGGCCCAGGTGGCGGCGGCGATGGGCTCGCCCTCGAACTCGGCGAAGACCTCCTCGGGGCGCCCCAGCTCCCGCTCCAGCACCTGGCGCACCACGGCGTAGGGGCGGGGCGGCACCCGGTCCTGCAGCCGTGACAGCACCTGCACGTATTCGTCGGGCACCAGGTCGGGGCGACTGCCGATGACCTGGGCCAGCTTGATGGTGGGACCCTGCAGGCGGACGGCGGCGTCGTAGATGCGGCGGGCGCTGCGGGTGTGGTGGGCGCGACGCAGCGCCTCGGCCCGCTCCCGCGCCAGCCCCAGCCGTCGCTCCCGCAGGGAGATGAGCTTGTAGCCCAGGTAGATGCGCGCCGCCAGCGCAGCGACGTGCAGCGCCCGCAAAAGGTGTCGCCAGCGGCCCATGACAGCGTCCACGACCCATTATCGGCCGCTGGCGCGATAGGGGCCAGGCGCCTCAGGGCCGCACGTGCAGGCGGGACACCAGGGGCGTGAAGCGGGTGTGCCCCGTCTGCAGCACGTCCCCGCCGTGGCGCTGGCGCAGCCAGTCCGTCCAGCGGGACAGGCTCTCCCAGCGCCAGAGGGGGTCGCGGAGGCCGGTGTCGGTCAGGGGCAGGAGGAGCTGGGCGGCGGGCACCAGTTGCGAGGCGCTGAGGCCCACCAGTCGCACCGGCCGTCCCGGCGGCTGCCAGGCGCGCGGCAGCAGGCGACAGGCGGCGTCGAACAGCAACTGGTCGGCGTAGGTGGGCGCGGGCAGGGACTGGGAGCAGGAGAGGGAGGCCATGTCGGCGAAGCGCAGCTTGAGGGTGACGCAGCGGGCCCTCTGCCCCTGCTCCCGCAGCTCGGCGCCGATGCGCTCGGCGTGCAGGCGCAGCACCGCCTTCACCGCCGCCGCCGAGGAGACGTCGTAGGGCAGGGTGACCTCCCGCCCCACCGACTTGGCCGCCAGCGGCGGCTGCACCGGCCCCGGGTCCAGGCCGCGGGCGTGGAGCCAGAGGACGTGCCCGCGGACGCCGAAGCGCCCCGCCAGCAGGTCGCGGGGCAGGCGGGCCAGGTCGCCCACGGTGGAGACCCCCATGGCGGCCAGGGCGCGCTCCGTCTTCCTGCCCACCCCCGGCAGGGCGGCCACCGGCAGCGGCGCCAGGAAGCCCTCCTCCTCGCCCAATGGGACGACGAGGAGGCCGTCGGGCTTGGCGAGCTCCGACGCCACCTTGGCCACCACCTTGGACGAGGCCACCCCCACCGAGCAGGCCAGCGACAGCTCTTCGCGCACCCGCCGCCGCACCTCACGGGCCACCGCCTCCGGCCCGCCGAAGAGGGCCTCGCAGCCCGTCAGGTCGAGGAACGCCTCGTCCAGGCCCAGGGGCTCCACGTCGGGCGTGTAGTCCTGCAGGATGGCGTGGAAGCGGCGGGAGAGGGCCTCGTAATAGGCGATGTCGGCGGGCAGGAAGACTGCCTCTGGGCAGAGGCCACGCGCCTGCGCCAGGGGCATCGCCGTCCTGACGCCGCAGGCGCGGGCCTCGTAGGTGGCGCTGCACACCACCCCCCGGTCGGTGCCTCGCGGCCCCCCGCCCACCACCACCGGCCGCCCCCGCAGGTGGGGGCGTCGGGCCACCTCGGCGGCGGCGAAGAAGCAGTCCAGGTCGGCGTGCAGGATGGGCCGCGGCCGCCTGCTCAGCGTCAGCATCGCCACCGTATGTGTAGCACATATGTTCTCATAGCCGGCAAGGGGGCCGTGTCACCGTCAGGGCGTGTATACTACCTCTGCCAGACGGCGAAACAGGGGGCGAGGGCATGGCGCAGGAGACGAGGGAAGAGGAGGAAGTGGGCCGGGTGATGGACTACTTCGCCCGCATCGGCGTGGCCGGCGTCGAGCTGACGGGCAGGCTGCGGGTGGGCGACCGCATCCGCATCCGCGGCCACACCACCGACCTGGAGCAAGTGGTGGAGAGCATGCAGATAGACCGCCAGGCGGTGCCCGAGGCCGGCCCGGGCGCCAAGGTGGGCATCAAGGTGGTGGACCGCTGCCGGCCCGGCGACCGCGTCTACCGGCTGTCAGGGTAGGTCACCCGCGCCGGCGCACCGGCTTGTCCACCGCCTGGACCTGGATCAGCTCCCGCAGGTCTCGGAAGCGGTAGTCCTGGCGCCGCACCAGCGCGTGGTAGGAGCCGAAGCGCTGCTCCGCCGTCTCCTCCTCCACCAGGTCAAGAGGGTCGTAGTGGTCGTCCTCGTCGGGCGGGAAGAGGCGGCGTATCTGGTAGGTGGTGGTGCGCTCGGCCGGGATGCGCCCGATGTCGCGGATGAGCCGTCGCATCTCCCGCGGTCTCATGCGCTGGCCATACTGGGCACCCGCCGCCGTGGAGATGGACTCGTTGATGAGGGTGCCCATGAAATCGTTGCAGCCGGCGTTGAGGCAGAACTGGGCGAACTTGGGCCCCTCCTTCACCCAGGACACCTGCAGGTTGGGGACCCAGTTGTTGAGCATGATGCGCGAGACGGCATACATCTTCACCACCTCGGCGCCGGTGGCGCCCGGCCGCACCCCTGGCACCAGCCCCTTGCGCCACATGGGCGCCTCCTCGTGCACGAAGGACAGGGGAACGAACTCGGTGAAGCCGCCCGTCTGGCGCTGGATATCGCGGATGAGGGCGATATGGGCCGCCTTGTGCCGCTCCGTCTCCACGTGGCCATACATGATGGTGGCCGTGGTGGGGATGCCCAGCCGGTGAGCGGTCGTAATGACCTCCACCCACTGGGCAACGCTGATGCGCCCGGGCGAGATGCGCCGCCGCACCTCGTCGTCCAGGATCTCGGCCGAGGTGCCGGGCAGGGAGCCCACCCCCGCTTCCTTCAGCGCCTTCAAGTAGTCCTCGATAGAGCAGCCGGTGCGGATGGAGCCGTAGAGCACCTCCTCGGGCGAGAAGCCGTGGATGTGGATGTCGGGCAGCTCCCGCTTGATGGCCCTGGTCAGCTCCACGTAGTAGTAGCCGTCCATCTTGGGCGGCAGGCCGGCCTGGATGCAGACCTCGGTGGCGCCCAGCTCCCACGCCTCGCGGGCGCGACGCACCACCTCCTCCACCGGCAGGAAGTAGCCCTCCTCCTCGCGGTGGTCGCGCGAGAAGGCGCAGAAGCCGCAGTGCTTGATGCAGACGTTGGTGAAGTTGATGTTGCGGTTGATGACGTAGGTGACGACGTCGCCGACGCGACGGCGGCGCAGCTCGTCGGCCACCAGCACCAGGGCGTTCAGTTCCAGCCCCTGCGCCTGGAAGAGGCGCGTCCCCTCCTCGACGCCGATGTCCTCTCCCCCCAGCGCCCTCTCCAGGATGCGGGCCACCTCCCGGTCGAGCATGGCCAGCATCCGGTCCCACAGGCCCCGCAGCTCCGTCATCCCTTCCAGGCCCAGCCTGTCCACGGCCATCGCTTCCGCCTCCAGGTCAGTAGGGTCCTTCCATCTCCGGGCGCACCAGCCCCGACTCGTCCACCAGGGCTGCCACCCGCTCCCGCAGCGGCTCGGGCACGAACTCGGACCGCCGCACGTATTCCGGGTAGATGGGCAGGCGCTCCCGCAGTTCGAAGCCCTCCTCGCGGCAGACCTCCCTCAGCTCCCGCAGCTTGGGCCAGGGGGCCTCGGGGTTGATGAAGTCCTGCGTCAAGGGCGAGACGCCGCCCCAGTCGTTGATGCCTGCCCGCAGATACCAGCGGTATTCGCGCGGCGCCAGGTTGGGCGGCGCCTGCACGTTCATGTCCTGCAGCACCAGCCGCGCCACGGCGATGGTGCGCAGCATGTCCACCAGCGCCGGCTCGGGGTGGTCCCACATGGCGATGTCGGGCTTGGCGCGGAAGTTCTGGACGATGACCTCCTGGATGTGCCCGTAACCACGGTGCAGGTCGCGGATGGCGAAGAGGGAGTCCACCCGCTCGCGGGGCGTCTCGCCGATGCCGATGAGGATGCCGGTGGTGAAGGCCACCCGCTGCCTGCCCGCCGCCGCGATGGTCTCCAGGCGGCGGGCGGGCACCTTGTCGGGGCAGCGGTGGTGGGGCATGCCGGGCCGCAGCAACCGCGGCGAGACGTTCTCCAGCATGATGCCCATGGAGGCGTTCCAGGGCCGCAGCATGGCGATGTCGTCCTCGCTCATGAGGCCCGGGTTGGCGTGGGGCAGCAGGCCCGTGCGTCGCAGCACCAGGGCGCACATGTCGCGCAGGTATTCCAGGGTGGTGGCGTAGCCCCGCTCCTGCAGCCAGCGCCGGTAGGTGGGATACTTCAGCTCCGGCTTGTCGCCCAAGGAGAAGAGGGCCTCCTTGCAGCCCAGCAGCCGCCCTGCTCTGGCCACGGCCAGCACCTCTTCGGGGGTCATGGTGTGGGCGCCGGCCTCCCCCGGCCGCTTGACGAAGGTGCAGTAGGCGCAGACGTCGCGGCAGAGGTTAGTGAGGGGGATGAAGACCTTGCGCGAGTAGGTGACCACCCGCCCCTTGTAGCGGTCGCGCAGGGCCGAGGCAGCCTCCAGCAGCGCCTCCAGGTCGGCGCCCTCGGCTTCCATCAGGCCGTAGCACTGCTCGGGCGTGGGCGGCGTCCCGTCCAGGGCGCGGGCCAAGGCCTCGCGGACGGTGGAGCTGGGGGCCCTGCGCAGGAGGGGCATGCTGGCTCCGTGCGGTCGAGTGCACCCTTCAACTTAGCGGCGCCCCGCCCGCCTGTCAACGACAGTGCCCCCCGTCCGGCAGGGCCGAAGCGCTGCCGCTGTGGGGTGGACGGGGCCCGGTCGCAGAGGCGGTGCGTTCTGCCGGGGAGCAGGCGCCCTTGACACTCGACGGTGGCCCCGTCTACTGTCGCGGCGAGGAAGGCCCATGCTGCGCTACATCCTCTGGCGCCTGCTGCTGAACCTGCTCGTCCTCCTGCTGGTGGCCAGCCTCGTCTTTCTCGTCCTCCGCCTGACGCCCGGGGGCGTGCTGGAGGCCGCCGCCCAGGGCGCCCAGGGCGACCCCCGGCAGGCCCGTGAGGCCGTCCGCCGCTCCCTGGGCCTCGACCGTCCCCTGCCGTGGCAATACTGGGACTACATCAGCGGGCTGGCCCGGGGAGACCTGGGCCAGTCCTTTCGCACCCGGGCGCCGGTGATGGAGGAGATCCGCCAGCGCATCGGCCCGTCGCTGGAGCTGGGGCTGCTGCAACTGGCGGTGGCCATCGCCACCGGCGTGCCGGTGGGGGTGCTGGCGGCCGTCCGCCGCGACACCTGGGCCGACTACCTGCTGCGGGGGGCGACCGTGCTCCTATTGGGCATCCCCGCCTTCGTGCTGGCCATCTTCGCCCTCCTGTTCTGCGCCCGCTATCTGGGCTGGACGCCGCCCATCACCGCCTACCGCGACCTGGTGCCGCTGCCGCCCTTCGACACGCCGGCGCCCGAAGACCCCTGGGCCAACCTGCAGGTGATGGCCCTGCCCGCCCTCATCGGCGGCCTGGGCACCGGCGCCATCGTCATGCGCTTCCTGCGCTCGCAGATGCTGGAGGTGCTGGGACGGGAATACGTCCGCACCGCCTGGGCCAAGGGGCTGCAGGCGCGGGCGGTGGTGCTGCGCCACGCCCTGCGCAACGCTTTGCTGCCGGTGGTGACGGTGGTGGGGCTGGTGCTGGGCACCCTGGTGGCGGGCAACGTGGTGCTGGAGGCCATCTTCCTGATACCGGGGCTGGGGCTCTATGCCGTCAACGGCGTCCGCCAGAACGACTACCCCGTGGTGCAGGGGATGACGCTGCTGGTGGCCTGCTTCCTGGTCTTCGTCAACCTGCTGGTGGACGTGCTCTATGCCTGGCTGGACCCGCGCATCCGCTACGCCTGAGGAGGCGGCGGCACGGCAGTCGGCCCCGCCCCTGCCCTGGCCACAGGCGGGGGAAAGGGCCCGCCGCCGCACGCTCCTGCGGCTGCTGCGCCGGCGTCCCCTGGGCGCGGCAGCGATGGCGGCGGTGCTGGCCATGCTTGCCCTGTCGCTGGGGCCGCCCCAGCCCCGCTTCGGGCTGCCCGACCTGCCCGCCCGCCCTCTCGGTTTCGAGATGGGGCGCCCCTTCCTGGCCCGCTACGGCCCGGAGGACTTCTTCCGCGACGAGTCGGGACGCCTGGCCCGCTTCCAGGGCCCCAGCCGCCAGCACTGGCTGGGCACCGACGACAAAGGACGCGACGTCTGGTCGCGGCTGGTGTGGGGCACGCGGCGCTCCCTCTTCTTCGCCCTGTGGGCACTGGCCCTGGGCACTGTCGGCGGGACGGCGGTGGGGCTGGTCTCGGCCTACTTCCTGGGCACCCTCGACCTCTTGCTGCAGAGGCTGATGGACGCCCTGCAGTCCTTCCCACCCCTGCTGGTGCTGATGCTGGCCGTCTCGCTGGTGGAGCCGAGCCTGCGGGTACTGGCCGTCGCCCTGGCCATCGTGGTCATGCCCGGCGCCCAGAGGGTGGCGCGCAGCGTGGTGCTTTCGGTGCGACAGGAGCCCTACGTCGAGGCGGCGCGGGCGCTGGGCGCCTCGCATCTGCGGGTGATCGTGCGCCACGTGCTGCCCAACGCGGTCGCACCGGCGGTGGTGGTATTCACCGTGGGCCTGGGGGCAGCGGTGCTGGCCGAGGCGGCCCTCTCCTTCATAGACCCGTCCACGGTGCCCCAGGCCGCCTCCTGGGGCCTGATGCTGGCCGAGGGGCGGGCCTTCATGTTCGAACACCCCCACGTGGTGCTGGCAGCGGGCGGGGCCATCGCCCTGGCGGTGATGGCCTTCAACCTGGCCGGCGACGCCCTGCGCGACGCCCTCGACCCCCGCCTGCGCCTCTTCTAGTCCCGCCAACGGTCGTCCCGCTCGACCGCGGGCGCTACCGGACGCTATAATGGCCGTCAAGGGCTGGCCTTCCGGCCGGCGGAAGGGGGTGAGAGCCCTGCCCAGGCTGGCCGGCCGACGCCTCAGCAGGCGTCAGTTCCTGGGGGCGGCAGCCGGGCTGGCAGCGGCGCTGGCAGGGTGCGGCGGCAGACAGGTCCAGCAGGGCCCTCCACCGATGGCCTCGCAGGAGGCGGAGTCGCCCGTGCGGGGCGGCATCCTGCGCCTGCCGGGCTACGAGGCGGCGGTGCTGGACACCCTGGACCCACACCAGACCCAGTTCGGCCCCATATACAGCTCTCATTCGGCTGTCTTCAGTAAGGTCCTGCGCTACCAAGACCCTCTCCAGGGTGTCATCGTCCCCGACCTGGCGCTGGCCATGCCCGAGGTCATCGGCGACCCGCCCCTGGAATACGTCGTGCGCCTGCGCCCGGGCGTCCGCTTCCAGCGCCCCGGCGCCGTCCTGGGCCGCCCGCCCTCGCGCGAGGAGCAGATGGTGGGCGGACGGGAGCTGACGGCCGAGGACGTCAAGTTCTCCTTCGAGCGGCAGATGAACCAGGCCAGCCCCCGCTGGCCCTTCTACTACCGCGCCTACCAGTATGAGACCATCGAGTCCATCCAGGTGGTGGACCGCTACACGCTGCGCTTCCGCACCCGCGGGCCGGTGGCTCCCTTCCTGCACTACCTGGCCGACACCAACGCCTTCATCGTGGCGCGGGAGGTGGTGGACGCCAACGACGAGATGAACCGGCAGGAGGCTATGATCGGCACCGGCCCCTTCGTCTGGGAGCGGCTGGAGGTGCTACAGCAGTCGCGCTTCGTCCGCAACCCTGACTGGTTCGGCTGGGATCGGCCCGACCTGCAGCGTCCCTACCTGGACGGCTACACGTCCATCTTCGCCTTCGACGACGCCGTCATCGAGGCCGCCTTCCGCGAGAAGCGCATAGACGTAGCCCTCTACCAGGCCAATCCCCAGTGGGTGCTGCGCCTGCGTCAGGAGGTGCCCGGCCTGCAGACGGCCGATGTGGGGCTGGCGGCCTGGGTCAACGCCCGCCTGCGGGCCGACCGCCCGCCCTTCAACGACTTCCGCGTGCGGCGGGCGGTGCACCTGGCCACCGACCGCCAGCAGATCATAGACGCCATCTGGCAGGGCTACGGCAAGATGCACGGGCCCGTCAGCCCGCTGGTGCACTGGGCCTTGCCGGAGGAGGAGCTCACCTCCCTGCCCGGCTACCGCCGCGGTCGTCGCGAGCGGGAGGAGGACGTGGCCGAGGCGCGACGCCTCTACGAGGCGGCCGGCAGGCCGCCCATCGAGGTCACCTTCTCCAACATCCCGCCCGGGCTGGCCAGCTATGCCCCCCAATACAAGCGACAACTGGAGCAGGCCCTGGGCGGCCAGGTGGAGGTGCGCGTCGTCTCCCAGAACGAGATTTCGGACGGGCACCGGCGGGGCACCATCGCCTTCAGCTTCGCCTACGACAACGGCTGGATAGACCTGGACGACTGGCTCTACCCCTACTTCCACAGTCGGGGGACCAAGAACAGCTTCGGCCTGCGCGACCCCCAGCTCGATGCCATGCTGGAGGCCCAGCGGCGGGAGTTCGACCGCGACCGCCGGCGGGAGCTGGGCTGGCAACTGCAGCGCTACCTGCTGGAGCGGGTGCTGGTCAGGCTGGACATGGCCAGCCCGGTGGAGCTGTGGGTGGCCTGGCCATACTATCGCGGCTTCCGGCCCCTGGTCTTCTTCGGCACCTCATACCAGCTGGCCGACGCCTGGCTGGACTCGCGCCACCCCTCCTTCCGCGGGCGCCCCACGGGCAGCTAGAAGACGGTGACGGTGCTGCCGCCGTCCACCTGCACGGTGGTGCCGGTGATGTAGCGGGCCTTCTCGGAGCAGAGGAAGAGCACCAGGTTGGCCACGTCCTCGGCCTCGCCCAGGTAGCCCAGGGGTATGCGGGCCTCCTCATCGCCCACCACCTGCTCCAGGGTGCGACCCGAACGACGCGCCCGGTCTTCCAGCAGGGCCATCAGCCGCTCGGTGGCGATGTTGCCCGGACAGACGGTGTTGACGGTGATGTTGTAGCGCCCCAGTTCCCGCGACAGGGTCTTGGCCAGGCCCACCACCCCCAAGCGGGTGGCGTTGGACAGCACCAGGTAGTCCAGGGGCTGCTTGACGGCCACCGAGGCGATGGCCACCACCCGCCCGCTGCCGGAGCGCTTCAGGTGGGGCAGCGACTCCCGCACCAGGCGCACCACCGATAGGAGCATCTGCTCGATGGCCCGCTGCCAGGCCTCCTCGGTCAGCTCCTCGAACAGGGCCGCCGGCGGGCCGCCCACGTTGGCCACCACGATGTCCAGCCGTCCGAAGGCGGTCACCGTCTCCGACACCAGGCGGCGGATGTCGTCCAGCCGCGACAGGTCGCAGGGGACGGGCAGCGTGCGGGCGCCCGTCTCGGCGGCGATGGCGGCGGCCGCCTCCTCCAGGGCCTGCCGGCCGCGGCTGGCCAGGGCCACCTGGCAGCCCTCCCGCGCCAGGCCGAGGGCGATGGCCCGCCCGATGCCACGGCTGGCCCCGCCCACGATGGCCGCCTTGCCCGCCAGTCCCAGGTCCATCGCCGTCAAGACCGAATTTAAGGCTTCGTCCGCCCGAGGCAAAGGGGGCGCTATAATGGCCTTTGAGCGCCCGCCCGCGGGCGCGTATGCCGACGACAGCATGGCCAGGGCCCTGCGCAAGTCCCCTATCTACACCCGAGCCGGCGACCGGGGCGAGACCTCCCTCTTCGGCGGCGAGCGGGTGCCCAAGGACCACCCCCGCGTGGCCGCCTACGGCGCCCTGGACGAGCTGAACTCCTGCCTGGGGGTGGCTATGGCCTTCCTGCGCCAGCGGCGGGTGGCCGCCGCCCTGCGGGAGGTGCAAGCCGACCTCTTCCAGCTCGGGGCGGAGCTGGCCAGTCCGGGCTCCGACCGCTTCCGCCTCCCCGCCGAGCGGGTGGAGGCCCTGGAGCGCCTGATAGACGCATACGATGCCAGGCTGGAGCCCCTCAAGAGCTTCGTGCTGCCAGGCGGGGCGCCGGCCGCTGCCCTCCTGCACCTGGCGCGCACCCTCTGTCGGCGGGCGGAGCGGGAGGTGGTGGCCCTGTCGCGCCGGGAGGAGGTGGCCCCCCACGTCCTGGCCTACCTGAACCGCCTGTCGGACCTGCTCTTCGTGCTGGCACGTTATGTCAATAAGGCCGAGGGGCGACGCGAGACCCCCTGGCGGGGCCGCTGACATGCAGCGTCGCCTCTATCTGGTGCGTCACGCCCATCACGCGGGGCAGGGGCGCATTGCCGGGCCCGAATCGCCCCTGACGGCGCTGGGAGTGCGGCAGGCCCGCGCCCTCGCCCGACGCCTGCGGGGCCTCGACTTCCGGGCCCTCTACTCCAGCCCCTACCTGCGGGCCCTGGAAACGGCCCGCGTGCTGGCCCGCGCGCTGGGGACGGAGGTGCGGGTGGACGAGCGGCTGCGGGAGTGGGAGGCCGGCGCCTGGACGGGCCTCTCGGCACAGGAGCTGGAATTGCTGCCCGACGGCCTGCGGCCCGCCCGCGATCCCAACTTCGCGCCCCCCGATGGCGAGAGCGCCCTTGACGTGCAGCGCCGCGTCCAGGACGTGCTGGACGACATTCGCCGCCGTCACAGCGAGGGCAACGTGCTGCTGGTGTCCCATTCGGGGGTGCTGGCGCTGATGGTCTTCACGCTGCTGGGCCAGCCCATGGACGCCTGGGGTCGCGTGGCCTTCGTCCTCGAGCACGCCTCCCTGACGGTGGTGGAGGAGGGCGGCACTCTGCCCCATCCCGTCCTCGTGTGCTACAACGATACCTGCCACTGGCGGTGCCGGCCGTGATCCCCGTCGGCGACGAGCCGCGCAGCCGCGCCTTTCCCTTCGTCAACCTGGCCCTCATCGCGGCCAACGTGCTGGTCTTCTTTTACGAGCTGAGCCTTTCGCCGCGGGAGCTGCAGCTCTTTTTCTTCGACTGGGGCGTGGTCCCCCGGCGACTGGTGGGCTGGCTGGAGTCGCCCTCTGGCTGGGAGGCCCCGGCCACCGTCTTCACCAGCATGTTCCTGCACGGGGGCTGGCTGCACCTCATCGGCAACATGCTCTACCTGTGGGTGTTCGGCGACAACGTGGAGGACGCCCTGGGCCACCTGAAATACCTGCTCTTCTACCTCGTGTCGGGCATCGGGGCAGTGGCCCTGCAGGTGGCCCTGGACGTCAACGGCCTGGTGCCGATGGTGGGCGCCAGCGGCGCCATCTCGGGGGTGCTGGGCGCCTACCTGTTCCTCTACCCGACGGCGACCGTTTCGGTGCTGGTGCCCTGGTTCTGGTTCTTCGGCTTCATGCCGGTGCCGGCGGCGGTGCTCATCGGCTTCTGGTTCCTGCTGCAGCTGTTCAGCGGCGTGGCCTCTCTGGGGGCGCGAGCGGTGGGCATCGAGGGCGGGATAGCCTTCTGGGCGCACGTGGGCGGCTTCGTGACGGGCTTTCTGCTGGTGCTGCTGCTGCGCCCCCGTCGCCGTTCACGCCTCGTCCAGCGCTGGGACCTGTGGGACTGAGCGACAAACCCTTGACAAGGTTGCGGGGGCGCGTATAATTTAGCCGGAGCTAAATTGAGCAGATGCTAAGGTAGACCGGACAATAGGGCGCGGAAAGGGGTGTCGGCCATGGCTATAGACCCGCAGGTGCTGCACCGCCTCACCACCGAGGAGGACCTGCCCGAACTCGACCTGAGCTGGCTCAGGCCCGAAGACCGAGCGCGGGTGGAGGCCACCCGCCTCCGCCCCGGCCGCAAGGGCCTGACCCTCGACCTGATGGAGGCGGGCCAGGAGCTGGCCGACGCCAGCGACGACTACACCGCCCGCCCCCGCGGCGCCGAGCGGCACCCCGCCGCCGCCCGCCACCACCTCTACTACCCCCTGCGCCACGAGACCTGGTCCGACAACGTCCGCCTCCTCTACGAGGAGGCCGTCCAGCGGCAGTGGTCGTCGGCCACCGACATCCCCTGGCACACCCTGAAGCCCCTGCCCGACGACGTGGAGCGCGCCTGGTGCCAGTTCGCCACCTTCCTCACCGAGGTGGAGTTCATCGCCGGCGACACCCCCGGACAGTGGCTGGAGCGCATCAACCCCGAGTGGTATGAGGTCAAGCTCTTCCTGCTCACCCAGATCATGGACGAGGCCCGTCACCTGGACGTCTTCCGCAAGCGGGCCCTGGCCAACGGCGGCGGCCTCCTGCAGGAGAGCGGCGGTGGCGGCCTGCGCATCATCCTCGAGTGCCAGGACTTCAGCGAGTTCTCGGCCATCATGCACGTGTTCGCCGAGGCGCTGGTGCAGACCCTGTTCCGCTCCGGCGAGGCCCTGGCCTACAACGAGGCCGAGAAGGCCATCTTCCGCCTCTGCGCCCAGGACGAGTCGCGGCACATCGCCTTCGGCGTCATGCACCTGAAGCACATCCTGGAGACGCAGCCCTGGCGCCGCGAGGAGATCCACTACTACCTGGACAAGATCGAAGGTCCCCTGGCCCTGGACATGCAGTCGGGGGCCTCGGCCAACGCCCCCCTCTTCGACGAGGCCATCATGGTGCTGGCCGGGGGCGGCCGCAAGAACATAGACAAGGGGTTCGACTTCCTGATGAACCTGCGACGCCGCCAGGTGCTGGAATACCTGCACCGGCTGGAGGTGGCGGGGCTGCCCGAGCGCCGCTACCGCATGAACCCCACCCTGCGGGCCTTCATCGAGACCTAGGACGCCCGCGACCGGGGAGGGCGGGGCCGTCGGGGGTCACCCTGGCGGCCCTTTCCGGGAGCACGAGAGGAGAGGCGAGGAGATGAGCCAGCAAGCGCCTGAGGTGCCGGAAGAGCTGGCCGCACTGGCCCGCGAGCGCGACTTCCCCCTGGACCTGGTGCGGCGCGCCCTGGCCCTGGGGTTCGCCCCGGCCGCCATCCGCGCCCAGATCCTGCGCGGCATCAGCCCCCAGCAGGCAGAGGAGTTCATCGTCCAGCAGGAGCGGCTGCGAGCGGGCGAGGACGTGTCCGTCCCCGACGACGTGGCCCAGATGGCCCGCAGGCGCCGCTGGCCGCGGGAGCTGATACAGCGCGCCCTGCGGGCCGGCCTGCGCATGGAAGAGGTGCGGGCCATGCTCGAGGCCGGCCTGCGCTTCGACCAGGCCGAACGCCTCATCATCATCCGCGAGCGGGCCCAGGAGCGCCAGCGGGAGTCGCCGGAGCAGCGCCAGCGGCGCCAGGAACTGGCCTGGATGAACGTGCGCACCGAGTGGGGCGTGCGGGTGCGGCCAGGCAAGAAGGGCCTCACCCTGGGCTCCCTGAACGTGGGCAGCTACGGCGACGTCCCCGACTACTGGCCCTACCAGACAGAGATGCCGCGCGGCGCCCAGCACAACCCGGGCGCCCCTTCCATGGGCTACACCATCTACGAGAAGGCGGAACTGTGGGCCGACAACGCCGCCGACCTCTACGAAGAGGCCATCCAGCGCCAGTGGAAGCCCGCCACCGCCATCCCCTGGGACGAGATCGAGCCCCTGCCCGAGCCCCAGGAGAGGGCCCTGGCCCAGCTCTGCACCTACCTTTGCCAGAACGCCCTCGTCTGCTCCGACGTCATCGGCAAGTGGCTGAAGGAGATGTCCTACGGCTACCACGAGGTCAAGGTCTACATGGCCACCGCCGGCTACGACTACGCCCGCCACTTCGACGTGTTCCGCAAGCGGGCCTACCTGAACGGCATCGGCATGGGGCGCCAGAGCCCCGGCTACTACCTGCGGGTCATCAAGGACGCCCGCCGCTGGACGGAGACGTCCACCGTCATGTTCATCTTCAACAACAGCTTCGTCATGCACCTCTGTCAGGTGGGCTACTACACCGCCGGCAGCCCTGGCGACGCCCTCATCTTCCGGCTGGCCATGCAGGACCTGGCCCGCCAGACGGCCTACGGCGTCAAGCACCTGCAGTATTTCCTCATGCGCAAGCCCGAATGCCGCGAGGAGGTGCACACCTACCTGCAGCGGGCCGAGGCCCTCTTCGCCTACGAGGACGACAAGGACCGCACCCTGGCCGAAGCCCTGATGGTGCTCTTGGGCGGCGGGCTGGGGCAGGAGGAGCTGAAGCGGGGCTGGGCGCTGCTGGACTACTTCCGCCGTCGCTGGCTGCGCGACTACCTGCAGCGGCTGGCCGCGGCCGGCGTGCCCGAGCGACGGGAGCGGCTCTTCCCCTACCTGCGGCAGTGGTCGCCACAGCCGGCCGCCGCCCGCTAGGGCAGGGCGCCGTCCCCGCCCCGGCCCACCGACGCTAAAATGGTCTGCGAGGAGGAGAGGCCATGTCCCAAGAGACTGCCACCGTGCGCGCCACCTTCCCGTCCCTGGAGTGGTTCCAGGCGCTGAAGGAGATCGTCAACGGGCAGGAGGCCTACCGTCGCATCGGCACCTGCGACACCACCATGGGCATCAAGATCCCTGACCTGCAGAAGTTCTACGTGGTGACCTTCGAGGCCTTCGAGGTGGCCGAAGTGCGCGAGGCCACCGAGGACGAGGTGGAGGACTGCGACTTCTGGCTGGAGGCCCCCTACGCCCGCTGGAAGGAGATGCTGGAGAACATCAAGGCCAACGGCAAGGCCGACCTGCAGCACACCCTCAACACCCTCGACCTGGAGGACCCCGAAGGCTTCGCCCGCTCCCACGACGGTCTGCGCCGCGACGCCTTCTACCGCTTCAACCAGTCGCTGCAGTTCTTCTTCGACGCCTCGGCCGCCATCGAGACCGTCTTCGTCCAGTGAGCGGCTGGTGGACTAGCGGTAGAGCACCTGCAGGCCCAGGCGGGCGTCCAGCTCTCGCACCAGCGCCTCGGCCAGGGAGCGGCCCACGGGCGCCATCAGCCGCTCCAGCAGGGCACGGCGCGGCCGCACGTAGACCACCTGCCGCGGTGCCCTGCCCATCTCCGAGGCCATGTCCAGGGCCATCTCCAGGTCGCCCAGTTCGTCCACCAGCCCCAACTGGCGCGCCTTGGCAGCGGTGAAGAACTCGCCGGTGGCGTAGGAACGCACCGTCTCCTCGGGCAGGCCGCGGCGCTCGGCCACCAGCGAGATGAACCACTGATAGTATTCGTCGCGCAGGGCGGCGATCTTCTCCGCCTCTTCGGGGGTGGGCTCCCGCCAGGGCTGCATCATGTCCTTGTGTTCGCCCACGCGGCTAACGAACATCTTCACGCCGATGCGCTCCAGCAGGTCGCGCACCACCGGCCGGGCGATGATGACGCCGATGGAGCCCACCAGGGCCGTGGGCGGGGCGACGATGCGGCGGGCGGCGCAGGCCACCACGTAGCCGCCCGAGAGGGCCTGGGAACGCACGTGAGCCACCACCGGCTTGGTCCGGCCCAGGCGCAGCACTGCCCGGTGCAGCAGGTCGGAGAGGGCGGCCGACCCGCCGGGGGAGTCCACGTCCAGAACCACCGCCCGCACGCGGGCGTTGTCCTCCAGCCCCCGCAGCAGGCGCACCGTCTCGGCCACCCGCGCCCCCTGCATGAGGGGCCCGTGCACCTCCACCAGGGCGATGCGCGGCCCCGGGCCCATGGGCATCCCTAGGCGCGTCCAGAAGTCCATCTCCTGACCTCCCCGGGGGCTTCCAAGTCTTGCCGCCCCCCTGCTATTATGCCCGCAAACGCAGCCGGAGGCATGGCCATGCCGGGCAAGATGGACGAGTTCACAGTGCACCAGGCGGTGCTCCCCCTGGCCCAGGTGGCCTCCGACGACCCCCACTGGCAGGACCGCCTCTACTTCAACCTGCACGGGCAGGACGGCGCCTTCCTGGCCATCACCGGGATGGGGGCCTTCCCCAACCGCGGCACCATGGAGGGCTATCTGCTGGCCGTCCACCGCGGCCGCCACTACGCCAGCTTCGTCTCGCGTCCCCTGGCCGGCGACCGCGAGGAGATGACGGCCGGCGGCCTCTCCTTCGCCGTGGTGGAGCCGCTGCGTTCCTGGCGCTTGCAACTGACGCCCGAGGGCGGAAGGGTGCGAGGGCACCTGCTGTTCGAGGCGCGCTGCCCCGCCTACGACTTCGAGACCATCCGCTGGCAGAAGGGCGAGGCGACGGTGGTCCACCAGTGCCACTACACCCAGGCGGGCCGCTACCTGGGCGTCCTGGAGGTGGACGGCCAGGCGCTGGAGGGGCTGATGGGCATGCGCGACCGCTCCTGGGGCATCCGCAACCTGGCCCAGGTGGACATGTGGCTGTGGGCCTCCGTCCAGCTACCCGACGCCTGCATCACCGCCTGGCAGTGGGAGACGGCGGCCGGCGAGCGGATCTACTGCGATGGCGCCCTGGTGCGCGAGGACGGGCAGGTGCGACGCATCGTCTCCCTGGCGCACCGGCTGGAGCTGTGGCCCGCCTCGCGACGGCACCGGCGCACCCGCCTGGCCCTGCGCCTGGAGGACGGCCAGGAGCTGGAGCTGTTGGCCGAGGAGGTGGCCAGCGTCTACCTGGGGCGCCAGCCGTCGGAGTGGTCGGACGACGACGAGGAGACGCGGCACCAGGCCGACGCCGCCGCCCTGGGCTACGACCAGTTATGTCACTTCCGTGGAGAAGGTGTGGAAGGCTGGGGAGTGCTGGAGTTCGCCCTGGTGGGGGGCTACCGCCCCTACGGCATCGCCCCGGCGCGTCTAGGGTGACGACTGCCCGGCCGGCGCCGGTGGACCCTCCGGCGGCCGCCCCTCCCCCTCGTCGGCCTCCTCACGGGCCGCTGCCTCCTCGGTCGGAAGTCCCTGCTCTGGCTCCTCGGTGGGCACTGCCTCGGGCGCGCTCGGGCGCGAGGAGAGCAGGTCGTCCAGGAAATCGCCCAGGCTGAGGTCGGGCAGCAGGTCGTGGGCCAGCAGGCGCCCCCTGTCCACGGCGTAGACGTTGCGCCGCCCCTGCCGCTGCTTGACCACCACTCCCGCCCGCTCCAGGTCGGCCACGATCTGGTAGATGGCCCGCTCGGTGAGGCCGCTGGCGAAGGCCATCTGGCGCAGGGTGGCGTCGGGGTGGCGCAGGATGTAGGCCAGCACCAAGCCATGGTTGCTGAACAGGCGCCAGCGACGGGCCAAGGCCTCACCTCGGCCCGCTGGCCCGGGCGGGAGACGCCTTCGGCAGGCCTGTGGATAACATCTGGAAAACTCCCCTTAGCGAGGGCCACCGACGACGTTGACAGAGCAATGCTAGAAGCATAATTCTTGTGTTATCAATCTGGCCTAACTTTTCGAGAAAAAAATTGCTGGAAGGCTCTTTCGCGAACCATTTTTCTCCTTCCAGCTTTAGACGACCGGAAAGACGGGCCAGTTACGAACGGCAGAGGGAGCCAGAGGCACAGCGATGGCCAGACGCAGAGGCGGCCTGCAGGTCGAGGCCGAGGCGGTCTGCCCCGACCACGCCCTCTTCAGCCGCGTCTTCGAGGACTACTTCCCCCGCCTGATGTCCTATGCCGTCAGCCGCCTGCGCGACCGCGACCTGGCCGAGGACGTGGTGGCGGAGACGTTCAAGCAGGCCTACCTGCGCTGGTGCACCCTGCGCGACCAGGAGGCAGTGGGGGGCTGGCTATTCTCCATCGCCCACAACATAATGGTCAGCCAGATGCGGGCCCGCGCCAGGGCCGCCCTGCCCCTGGACGAGTCCCCAGCGCTGGAGTGGACCGACATGGCCCCCACCCCCGAAGAGGAGGCCATCCGCCAGGACGAGGCGGAGCGTCTGCTGCGCCTCCTCTCCCGCCTCTCGCCCCGCGAACAGGAGGCCCTGGCCCTGCGCTTCGATGGCGGCCTCTCCAGTCGCGAGATCGCCCAGGTGCTGGGCACCAGCGAAGGCAACGTGCGCCTGATCATCTTCCGCGCCCTGCGCCGCCTGCGCCAGCTGCTGGAAAGGGAAGAGGGCGAGGCTTAGGCCCCGCCCTCCCGTCGGCAAGCGTCGCCCCTGCCTAGCTCTCCCGTCGGGGCCCCACCACCCCTTCCCGCCTCAGCGCCTCGATCTCCTCCCAGCTGAAGCCGAACTCCAGTAGCACCTCTTCCGTGTGCTGGCCGAACTCGGGCGCCGGGCGCCGGAAGCTGGCCGGCGTCAGGCTCAGGTTGACGCCGGTGCTGACCATGCGCACGGCCCCGTAGGCCGGGTGCTGCACCTCCACGATCATGTCGTTGGCCAGCACCTGCTGGTCCTCGACCACCTCGCTGTAGTCCTGGACGACGTCGCACACCAGGTCGCGCTCGCGCATGAGCTGGACCCACTCCCGGGCGGGCCGGGTGGCGAAGAGCCGGTCCATCTCGTCTATCAGCGCCATTAGCTCGTTGGGGTGGAAGCGCATCCAGTCCACTGTCAGTTGCTCGGGCGACAGGAGGGTGCCGGTGGTCTCGCGCATGAACTGGCGGAAGGGGGGCCAATAGCGGCCGACCTGGGCCATGCCCAGCATGATCCAGCGCCCGTCGCCGCAGCGGTAGTGGTTCCAGAGGGGGCTGGTCAGGCGGCGGGGCAGGCGGGGCATGGGCTGGCCGGAGTAGGTGCCCGTCAGCAGATAGGTGTTGATGTTCCAGGCCTGCACGGCGATGGACGCCTGCAGCAGGGAACCGTCCACCATCTGGCCCTGGCCGGTGCGCTGGCGGTGGAACAGCGCCGTCATCACCCCCAGGGCCAGCAGGAAGGCGCCCACCTGGTCCACCAGCCCGTTGACGGTGCGGGAGGGCGGGCTGTCGGGCTCGCCGGTGACGCTCATGATGCCGCCGCGGGCCTGCAGCAGCGGGTCCAGGGCGGGCCAGGAGGCGTTGGGGCCCTTCAGGCCGTAGCCCGAGGCGCAGGCATAGACCAGCCCGGGGTTGATGCCCCGCAGCGTCTCGTAGTCTATGCCCAGGCGCTGGGCCACCCCCGGGCGGAAGTTCTGCACCACCACGTCGGCCCGCTCCACCAGCCGGTAGAAGACCTGGCGTCCCTTCTCCTGGCGCAGGTCCAGCACCACCCCCCGCTTGTTGCGGTTGTGGGTCTCGAAGTAGGCGTTGGGGGCGTCGGGTCGGGGAGCGTAGCGCACCATGGAGCGGCCCGGGTCGGGGCGGTCGGGCGCCTCCACCTTGATGACGTCGGCGCCGAAGTCGGCCAGGATGGCCGTGCTCATGGGCCCCTGCTGCCAAATGGTCAGGTCCAGCACCTTTATGCCCGCCAGCGCCTGTTCCATCTCCTTCCCCCTGTCTAGTCCTTGCGGCCCGAAAGCTGCTTCAGTCGCTCCACCAGGCGGGGCAGGGCCACCCCCGCCGGAGCGCGCACCACCACGTCGCACAGGTCGGTGAGGGCCGTCTCATCGGGGTTGAACTCGATGAGGGCGCCCCCCTGCATCTTCACGTCCACCGGGAAGCCCGCCGCCGGGTAGACCACCCCCGAGGTGCCTACCAGGAGCATGCAGTCGCACATGACCGTCTGGCGAACGCACTCGTCCAGGGCGTCGCGAGGGATGGGCTCGCCGAACATGACCGTGTCCGACTTGACCAGCCCCCGACAGTGGGGGCAGCGGGGGGGAAGCTCCTCGATGGGGAACTGGTCGCTGGGCCAGCGGGCGTTGCAGGCGATGCAGCGCAGCTTGGTGCGGTTGCCATGGATCTCGGTCACGTTGCGGGAGCCGGCCTCGAAGTGCAGGTTGTCTATGTTCTGGGTGATGATGTGCTTCAGGAAGCCCAGGTCCTCCATCTCCTTCAGGGCGTAGTGGCCCGGGTTGGGGCGGGCCCGGGCGAGGGCCTCGGCCAGCTCCCGGTAGCCCGCCCGCGGCGACAGGCGCTCCTCCCACCAGCGCTGGGGGTCCTGCAGGAAGCGCTGGTAGCCCAGCATGTCCGGCTCGCCGTATTTCGTCCAGAGGCCGCCCGGTCCGCGGAAGGGCGGTATGCCCGACTCCACCGACAGCCCTGCGCCCACCAGGGCCACCACATGGCGGGCGCCGAGGACGATGCGGGCCGCCTCCTCGATGGCCGCTTCCACCTGCGGCTCCAGGGTCACGGTCCTTCCCCCTCCACCTGCTGCCGGACGCCCGACGGCAGCACGGTGACCACCACCGTGCGCTCCCTGGGGCCGTCGAACTCGGCCAGGAAGATGCCCTGCCAGCGGCCCAGGGCCAGGTCCCCGGCCGCCACCGGCACCAGCGCCCACTGTCCCACCAGGCTGGCCTTGATGTGGGCGTCCGCGTTGCCCTCGTAGTGGCGGTAGGGGGCGTCGTGGGGCACCAGGGCCTCCAGCCGCTCGATGATGTCGCGGGGCACGTCGGGGTCGGCGTTCTCGTTGATGACGATGCCGGCGGTGGTGTGGGGCACATAGAGGTGGCAGAGGCCCTCGTCCACGCCGCTGCGGCGCACCGCCTCCCGCACCTGGGCGGTGATGTCCTCCAGGCACTGACGCTGCCGCGACCGCACCGTCAGACGGGCGCGCACGGGCTCACCTCTTCGGCCCATTATAGCCAGCGGGCCAGGCAGCAGCCACGGCTTGAAGGGACGGCCCGCCTGCAATACCTTGGCCTTGCCATGACCAGGGTGCCCGTGGCCCTGACCATCGCCGGCTCCGACTCGGGCGCCGGTGCCGGCATCCAGGCCGACCTGAAGACCTTCGCTGCCCTGGGCGTCTACGGCGCCTCGGCCATCACCGCCATCACCGCCCAGAACACCCTGGGCGTGGCGGCGGTCTTCGAACTGCCGCCCGACATGGTGGCCGCCCAGATTGACGCCGTCGTCGAGGACATGGGCACCGACGCCGTGAAGACGGGAATGCTGGCCAGCGCCGAGATCATCGCCGTGGTGGCCGAACGGGTCCAGCGCCACGGCCTGGGCAACCTGGTGGTGGACCCGGTGATGGTGGCCAAGAGCGGCCACCCCCTCCTGCGGGCCGACGCCGTGGACGCCCTGCGTCGCCTGCTGCTGCCCCTGGCCACGGTGGTGACGCCCAACCTGCCCGAGGCCGAGGTGTTGCTGGGCCGCACCATCGTCACCGAGGAGGAGATGGCAGCGGCCGCCCGCGAGATAGCGTCCCTGGGCGCCCGCGCCGTGGTGGTGAAGGGAGGGCACCGCCCCGGCCCGGAGGCGGTGGACCTCCTCTACTGGGAAGGGCGCGTGCAGAGGCTGGTGGCGCCGCGCATCGAGACCAGCGCCACCCACGGCACCGGCTGCACCTTCGCCTCGGCCATCGCCGCCGGCCTGGCGCGGGGCCTGGACGTGCCCGAGGCGGTGGTCAGGGCGAAGGAATACCTGACCGAGGCCCTGCGCCGCGCCTACCCCGTCGGCCAGGGGCGCGGCCCCGTGGACCACTTCTGGCGCTGGCGCACCCCGGACGCCTAAGCGAGCGGCGGTGCCCATCGAGAACGCCTGTCCTGCGCGGGAGCGTCGTCGGCGCGACGGACCCCGCGGGCATTGACGGCCTCGGGGCGGGCGCCTACAATGCGGGCGTCGTCAACGCAGGTGGAGGAGGGAGAGGTCGTGGCCGTCTTTCGCCAACCCCATGTGCCCGTCAACCTCTATCGCAGCGACCGTCGTCTCATCGTCGCTGCCCCCTTGCCGGGCGTGGAGCCCGAGGACATCGAGGTGGAGGTCGCGGCGGACTCGGTTACCTTCCGCACGCGGATGCGGGGCATCCACCAGAACAACAAGGAATACATCGTGCGCGAGTGGGAGATCGGCAGCCACGAGCGCACCGTCGCCCTGCCGGAGACGATAGACCCCCAGCGCGCCAACGTCAGCTACGGCAACGGCGTGCTGACGGTGGTGTTGCCCCAGGCCGGGGGCGGCCGCGGGGCGGAGCGGCGCCTGTTCCGACTGCACAAGGTGCGCTGGGCGCGGGGACACTTCGTGGGACACCAGGGGCAGGAGCTGCGCCCGGCCGCCAGCGAGACCGCCCACCACCGTCCCTGAACGGCCCCCTGCCCCCAGCGTATTCATCTTCACCGGCGAAGCCCACCGCCGGTTGACAGGGTAGCGACGGCGCAATAGAGTGGAGACGTCAGCGAAATAGTCGAGGCCTGCCGGAGGACAGGCCCGCACGGGAGCTCGGGTCCCCGGGCGGCGCGCCCGGGGCGGCCGGGCTGAGAGGCCCCGACCGCAGCGGGGCGACCGTCGGAACCTGACCTGGGTAATGCCAGCGGAGGGAAGGGCACGGCAGGCGGCAGCGAAGGCCGAACACGGCCAGCGGTCCACCGCCATCCCCCTCTCCGCACCCCGTCCCCCGTCAGGCCCCAGGAGGTGATGGCCGTGGCCCAACTGCAGGAAGTGGTGCGGGTGCCCCTACTCCCGCCCTTCCCCAACAGCCGCAAGGTCTACGTGCAGGGCTCCCGACCCGACATCCGCGTCCCCTTCCGCGAGGTCTCCCTCTCGCCCACCCAGGGTCGCGACGGGCCGGAGGAGAACCCGCCCGTCCGCCTCTACGACACCAGCGGCCCCTACACCGACCCCGAGGCGAGCATTGACCTGGCGCGGGGCCTGCCTCCCATCCGCCGGCCCTGGATCCTCGAACGGGGCGACGTGGAGGAATACGACGGCCGCGCTCCCGACCCGCGCGACGACGGCCTGCGGCCGGGCGAGGAGCGGCGCTTCCCTCTCCCCCAGCGGCGGCGGCCGTTGCGCGCCCGGCCGGGCCGCGCCGTGACCCAGATGCACTACGCCCGCCGCGGCATCGTCACCCCCGAGATGGAGTTCATCGCCATCCGCGAGGGGGTGGACCCCGAGTTCGTGCGGCAGGAGGTGGCCCGCGGCCGCGCCATTATCCCCGCCAACATCAACCATCCCGAACTGGAGCCCATGATCATCGGCCGCAACTTCCTGGTGAAGGTCAACGCCAACATCGGCAACTCGGCCGTCTCCTCCTCGGTGGCGGAAGAGGTGGAGAAGATGGTCTGGGCCATCCGCTGGGGCGCCGACACGGTGATGGACCTCTCCACCGGTAAATACATCCACACCACCCGCGAGTGGATCCTGCGCAACTCGCCGGTGCCGGTGGGCACCGTGCCCATCTACCAGGCGCTGGAGCGGGTGGGCGGCAGCGTCGAAGACCTCTCCTGGGAGGTCTACCGCGACGTGCTCATCGAGCAGGCCGAGCAGGGGGTGGACTACTGGACCGTCCACGCCGGCGTGCTGCTGCGCTACATCCCCCTGACGGCGCGGCGGGTGACGGGCATCGTCTCCCGCGGCGGCTCCATCATGGCCGCCTGGTGCCTGGCCCACCACCAGGAGAACTTCCTCTACACCCACTTCCGCGAGATCTGCGAGATCGCCCGCGCCTACGACGTCTCCCTGTCCCTGGGCGACGGGCTGCGTCCCGGCTCCATCGCCGACGCCAACGACGAGGCCCAGTTCGCCGAGCTGCGTACCCTGGGCGAGCTGACCAGGATCGCCTGGGAACACGACGTGCAGGTGATGATCGAGGGCCCCGGTCACGTGCCCATGCACAAGATCAAGGAGAACGTGGACCTGCAGATGGAGCTGTGCCACGAGGCGCCCTTCTACACCCTGGGGCCCCTGGTGACCGATATCGCCCCCGGATACGACCACATCACGTCGGCCATCGGCGCAGCCATGATCGCCATGTATGGGACCGCCATGCTCTGCTACGTGACGCCGAAGGAGCACCTGGGGCTGCCCAACCGCGAGGACGTGAAGCAGGGGGTCATTGCCTACCGCATCGCCGCCCACGCCGCCGACGTCGCCAAGGGCCACCCGGCCGCCCAGCGGTGGGACGACGCCCTCTCCAAGGCCCGCTTCGAGTTCCGCTGGGAGGACCAGTTCAACCTGGCCCTGGACCCGGAGACGGCCCGCGCCTATCACGACGAGACCCTGCCCGCCCCGGGCGCCAAGCTGGCCCACTTCTGCTCCATGTGCGGGCCCAAGTTCTGCGCCATGAAGATCACCCAGGACGTGCGCGAATACGCCGAGAAGAAGGGCATCCGCCTGGAGGAGGCCATCGAGGTCGGCCTGCGGGAGAAGGCGCAGGAGTTCCGTCAGGCCGGTGGCCGCATCTACCTGGAGACGTGAGGGGATGGTGCACGCGATGGACGACTACCTGGAGATCGCCGGCAAGCGCTTTCGCTCTCGCCTTATCGTGGGCACGGGGCGCTTCCGCAGCATGGAGGAGATGGTGGCGGCCATCGAGGCCTCCGGCGCCGAGATGGTGACGGTGGCCATCCGCCGCCTTCCCCTCGACCGGCCCGACGAGCCCAACCTGATGGACTACATTGACTGGGACCGCTACCAGATCCTGCCCAACACCGCCGGCTGTCGCACGCCCGAGGAGGCCATCTTCACCGCCCGCCTGGCGCGGGAGCTGACGGGGAGCAACTGGATCAAGCTGGAGGTGGTGCCCGACCCCCGCTACCTGCTCCCCGACCCCATCGGCACCCTGCGGGCGGCCGAGAAGCTGGTGGCCGAGGGCTTCGTGGTGCTCCCCTACATCCACGCCGACCCGGTGCTGGCGCGGCAACTGGAGGAGCTCGGCTGCGCCACCGTCATGCCGTTGGGTTCGCCCATCGGCTCCGGCCGCGGCATCTTCACCCTGGAAGAGATCCAGATCATCGTCGAGAACGCCGGCGTGCCGGTGGTGGTGGACGCGGGGCTGGGGGCGCCCTCCGACGCCTCCCTGGCCCTGGAGATAGGCGCCGACGCCGTGCTGGTGAACACGGCCATCGCCCAGGCCAAGGACCCGGCGCTGATGGCCCAGGCCTTCCGCCTGGGCGTGGAAGCGGGGCGCAAGGCATATCTGGCTGGCCGCATCCCCAAGAAGCCCCTGGCCGAGGCCTCCAGCCCTGTCGAAGGGGTGCCCAGGCCCGCCCCCTGAGGGCTGTCGTCTCCTCTCTGGCCCGAAACGCTAAAATGGTGCCGGACTCCGGCCAGGAAGGAGGCGCTATGGAGGACTGCATCTTCTGCCAGATCGTGGGCGGGCAGGCGCCGGCCAGCGTCGTCTACGAGGACGCCGATACCATCGCTTTCATGGACATCGGCCACGTGAACCCCGGGCACACCATCGTGGCCGTCAAGCGCCATGTGCCCGACATCTTCGGCCTGGACGGCGACCTGGCGGCGGCAGCCTTCCGCACCGTCGCCACGGTGGCCCAGGCCATACGTCGCGCCTTCTCCCCCGAGGGGCTGACGGTGCTGCAGGCCAACGGGCGCGCCTCGTGGCAGACGGTGTTCCACTTCCACTTCCACGTGCTGCCCCGCCACAGCGACGACGGCGTGGGCCTGACGTGGCCCGCCAAGCGCCCGGCCCGGGAAGAGCTGGAGGCCAACGCCGACCGCATACGCCGGGCCCTGGCAGCGGGGGGTGGCTAGCCTGGCGCGCCCCTTCTTCCCCCTGCCCTGTCTCATGCTCGTCACCGACCGCAGCCGGTCGCACCTGCCGCTGCCGGAGGCGGTGGCGCGGGCGGTGGCCGGGGGCGTCAACGTCGTGCAACTGCGGGAGAAAGACCTGCCCGCTCGCGACCTGTTGGCCCTGGCCCTGGCATTACGCCGCGTCACGGCCGGTCGCGCGCTGCTGCTGGTCAACGACCGGGCCGACGTGGCCCTGGCGGCCGGCGCCGACGGCGTCCACCTGCCCGAAAGGGGCCTGCCGGTGGCCGAGGCGCGCCGCCTGCTGGGGCCCGGGCGGCTGGTGGGGCGCTCCGTCCACTCCCCCGACGAGGCGGCCAGGGCCGAGGCCGAGGGCGCCGACTACGTGGTCGCCGGCCCGGTCTACCCCACCCCCTCCCACCCCGACGCCCTCCCCGCCGGGCCGGGGCTCATCGCCCGGGTGCGGGAGGCCGTCCGCGTTCCGGTGCTGGCCATCGGCGGGGTGACGGCGGCCACAGTGCCCGAGGCCCTGGCAGCGGGCGCCTCGGGGGTGGCCGTCATCTCGGCCATTCTGGATAGCGACGACCCCGAGGCAGCGGCGATGGCCCTGCGCCACGCCCTGGACGCTGCCTGGGCGGAGGTGGGGTACAGGCGATGATCCGCGTGACGGTCAACGGTCGCGAGCAGGTGCTGGAGCGCCCTCTGACCGTCGCTGAATACGTCCAGTCGCTGCCCGTGAACCGACGCTGGGTGGCCGTGGCCCGCAACGGCGAGGTGGTGCCCCGCGACCACTGGCCCGAGGTGCTCATCCAGGACGGCGATGTGCTGGAGGTGGTGCGCATGGTCGGCGGGGGCGCCGCAGGTGGTAGAATAATGGCGGTCCGGCCCCAGGCCAGGCCCGGAGGAGGTGAGCGGGCATGATGAGGTGGCTCCTCGTAGGGTTCCTTCTGGGCGTCGCCGCCGGCTTCGCCGTGGGCGTCCTCACCGCACCCAGCCGTGGCTACGAGGTCAGGCAGCGGTTGCGGGAGCGCGCTCAGCCGGCCGTGGAGCGCATGCGCGAGCGCCTGCGCCTGATGCGGCAGCGGGCTGCCTAGCGCAGTCGCCCCAGCAACGCATAGGTCTGCAGGAACAGGCGCACGAAGTCGGCCAGGAACGAGGCCGGGTCCGCCTCCAGGCGCGGGTTCACGTGCCGGAAGATGGCGATCTCGGCGTAGCGGACGGCCTTGTCCCTGGCCAGCAGGTCGTCGCGCAGGCGGAGGGACTCGCTGTAGGGCACCAGCGGGTCGTGGCGATCGGCCACGATGAACACCTCCGCCCGCACGTCGTCCAGGTAGTTGCGGGGCGACAGCGCGTCCAGAGTCCGCGCCAGCTCCGGCGGCGCCCGCGAGAGCAGTTCGTAGGCCCTGGCCGGGTCGCGCTCCAGCAGCACCGCCTGCACCAGGGAGGCGGTGGGCGAGAGGGAGGCGGCGGGCACCCGCGCCCCCGCGTCCAGGGCCGCCGCCAGCAGGTCGCGCTCGCGGCGGTCGGGCACGAAGTAGAGCAGGCTCGTCTTCAGCACCTCCTTCGCCCAGGGGTCGGGCTGCCAGGGCCGGCGCTGGCCGTCCACCAGAATGGTCTCGGTGGCGACCGACACGATCAGCTCGCGCACGTCGTGGTAGCCGCCGAAGGAGCCCAGGGCGGCCACCTGGTCGCGGATGCGCGGGTCGGCGGCGGCCGCCGTGGCGATTCCTTCCCCCACCGAGAAGCCCAGGATGGCCACCCGCTGCGGGTCAACGTAGGGCTGCTGCCGCAGGTAGAGGAAGGACTGAACGACCGTCTCCACGTCTTCCGGCGATAGCACCTTGCGGCTCAGGCGGGGCAGCACCGGCATCATGACCACGATGCCGTTGCGGGCCACCCCCTGGGCCAGGCGCACCGCCCGCGGGTCGTGGCGGGCGGCCGGCGCCGCCCCGATGACCACCAGCAGGGCGCCCCGGGGCGAATCGCCAGGCGGACGGTAGATGTCGGCCTCGAAGGGCTGGGGCGGCTGGCCCGCCTGCAGGGTCACCGTCTCCGTCCGTGGCTCCGGCCCGGCCAGGGCTGCCAGGGGCCCGGGCAGGGGCATCAGCACCTGGGGATAGAGCAGCACCGTCCGGGCCGCCTGACGGTAGGCCGGCACCGACCAGAGGCCCGAGGCCAGCGCCAGCGCCAGACAGGGGACGAGGACGGCCAGCCAGTAGCGGCGCAGGAAGCCCTTCACCGGACGGGCACCCTCTGCTATTCTACCTGCCAGCCGTGGGCCGTCTGCGAGGTCTCTACGTCATCGTGGACCCGGACGCGGGCGCGGCGGGCCGCGAGCTGGAGATCGCCCGCGCCGCCCTGGAGGGGGGTGCCCGCCTCCTGCAGCTCCGCGACAAGACGCGCGAGAAGGGACTGCAACTGCCCATCGCCCGCGAGATGGCCCGCCTCTGCCGGGAGCACGGCGCCCTGTTCATCGTCAACGACCACGTTGACCTGGCGCTGGCCTGCGGCGCCGACGGCGTCCACGTGGGGCAGAAGGACCTGCCCGTGGCCGCCGTGCGGCGCCTCATCCCCCCCGATTTCGTCGTCGGCTGTTCCACCAACAACGTCGAGGAGGCCCGCGCTGCCCAGGCCGATGGCGCCAGCTACGTATCGGTGGGGCGCCTCTTCCCCACCGCCTCCAAGCGGGACACGCGGCCCGCCACCCTCGACACCCTGCGAGCGGTGAAGGCGGCCGTGCAGGTGCCCGTGTGCGCCATCGGCGGCATAGACGAGAGCAACATCGAGGAGGTGCTGGCCGCCGGCGCCGACATGGTGGCCGTCATCGCTGCCGTGGTCGGCGCCCCCGACCCGAGGGAGGCCGCCCGACGTCTCGCTTCTCGCTTCCGCAACTAGTCCAGAAAGCGGGAGGGGGAGAAAGGCCCCAGAGGAACGGGCGGCTGCCTCCCCAGCAGCAGGGCGACGACTGCCTCGGCGGTGATGGGCGCCAGCAGGATGCCGTTGCGGAAGTGGCCCGTGGCCAGGCTGAGACCCTCCCAGCCGGGCACCGCGCCGATGACGGGGAGGCCGTCGGGCGAGCCGGGCCGCAGGCCCGCCCAGGCCGCTGCCACCTTCGCGCCCGCCAGGGAGGGAACCAGCGTCCGGGCCATGCGCCGCAGGTGGGCCAGCCCGCGGGCGGTGGTGCGGGGGCGGAAGCCCACGTCCTCCACCGTGGCGCCGGCGTAGGTGAACCCCTCCGCCCTGGGCACCAGGTATCCCTCCGTCCCCCAGACGATGCGCCCCACGACGCGACGGCGATAGGCCAGCATCTGGCCACGGCGGGGGGGCGTGAGCAGGGGGACGCCCAGCGGTCGCAGCAGGCGCCCCGTCCAGGCGCCGGCCGCCACCACCACGTGCGCCCCCGTCAGAACGCCGGCGGGCGTGCGCACGCCCAGGGCCCGTCGGCCCCGGCGCAGGATGCCCAGCACGGGCGTGCCCAGGAGCAGGCGGGCCCCACGGGCCTGGGCGGCCTGCGCCAGCGCATGGGTCAGGCGCTGGGGGTCCACCTGCCCCTCCGCCGACGAGAGGAGGGCGCAGCGCACCCGCGGCGACAGGGCCGGCTCCAGCGTCCGCGCCTCCTCGCCGTCCAGCCACTCCAGGGGCAGGCCCGTCTCCCGCTGCCAGCGGTGACGCAGGCGGAGGGCGTCCTCCTCCTCGGGCGACAGGGCGACGCGCAGGATGCCGCAGGGCCGGTAGCCGATGTCGGTGTCGGTGGACCGTCGCAGCTCCTCGGCCAGGGAAGGGAAGAGGGCGAGGCTGGCCAGGCACAGGTCGAGGAAAGGCCCCGGGCCGTGGGCCTCGGCCAGCGGCGCCAGCATCCCCGCCGCTGCCCCCGACGCCTCCCCCGCCACCTCTCCCCGCTCCACCAGGGTCGTCGGCACGCCCTCCCCCGCCAGGCGATAGGCGATGGCGCAGCCGATGACCCCGCCGCCCACGACGATGACGCCGGCGTCCCCGTCCACGCCTCTACTATGCCCCCGCCGGTGAAGGGGCGTCCAGGGCGCTGTTTACCCCCCGCTGCTGTCCCTGCTAGAATAGGGCCGAGCTTGCCCCCGGCAGGCCCATTCCACGTCGAGGTCCGACGATGCGCTGGGGAATCACGCTGCCCCTGGACGGAGTCCCCCTCGCCGCCCACCGCGAGGTCGTGGCCGAGGCCGAGTCCCTGGGCTACACCGATGCCTGGACGGCCGAGGTGGACGGCACCGACGCCTTCGTGCCCGCCGCCACCGCCCTCTGCTGGGGCCAGAACATCCGCGTGGGCACGGCCATCGCCAACGTCTACGCGCGCGGGCCGGCCATCCTGGCCCAGACGGCCATGGCCCTGTCGGAGCTGGCCCCGGGCCGCTTCTGCCTGGGCATCGGGGCTAGCACCCAAGTCATTGTGGAGCGGTGGAACGGGCGCAAGATGGAGCGCCCCCTGGCCTACGTGCGGGAGATGGTGCGCTTCCTGCGGCAGGTGATGGCCGGCGAGCGGGCTTCTAGCGAGCTGCTGGGCGTCCAGGGCTTCCGCCTGTCGCGGCGGCTGGCCGAGCCTCCCCCCATCTTCATCGCCGCCCTGCGGGAGGGGATGCTGCGCCTGGCCGGGGAGGTGGCCGAGGGCGTCATCATCAACTGGCTGGCGCCCGGGGACGTGCCCAGAGTGGTGGAGACGGCCCGCGAGGGGGCGCGCCGGGCGGGGCGCGACCCCGAGGCGCTGGAGGTGGCCTGCCGCATCTTCGTCCTGCCGCCCCTGCCGGACTCCGTGCTGCGGGCGGTGGGCCGCCGCCTGGCGGTGGTCTACCTGACGGCCCCCGTCTACGCCGCCTTCCACCAGTGGCTGGGCCGCGGCGAGCAGATAAGGCCGGTGCTGGAAGCCTGGCAGGCGGGGGAGCGGCAGCAGGCAGCGGAGATAGTGCCCGACCGGCTGCTGGAGGAGCTGCTGGTCTTCGGCTCCCGCCAGGAGTGCCTGGACAAGATCCTCGCTTACTGCCACAACGGCGTCACGGTGCCGGTGCTGCAGTTCATCGTCCCGGGCGAGGACCCCGCCCAGCGAGGGCAGATGACGCGGCGCATGCTGTCGGAGCTGGCCAGACCCTAGGCAGGAGGCGAGAGATGGACCCCCAGGGCAAGGTAGCGATAGTCACCGGCGGCGGCTCGGGCATCGGCCGGGCCACGGCCCAGGCCCTGGCCAGGGCAGGGGCGGCCGTGGTGGTCGCCGACGTGGACGCCGACGGCGGTAGCGAGACGGTGCGCCTCATCGAGGGCGAGGGCGGCCGTGCCGCCTTCGTGGCCGTGGACGTCACCCGCTGGGAAGACCTGGAGCGCATGGTCTCCTTCGCCGAGGAGACCTTCGGTGGAGTGGACATCCTGCACAACAACGCCGGCGTGGCCACCGGGCGCCCCCGCTTCCCGGAGGCGCCCCGCGAGCGCTGGGAGCGCACCCTGAACATAGACCTGTGGGCGGTCATCGCCGCCGTGCAGGTGACGGTGCCGGCCATGCGTCGTCGCGGAGGAGGGGTCATCGTCAACACTGCCTCTCTGGCGGGGGTCATCGGCTACCAGCCCGACCCCGTCTACTGCGCCGCCAAGCACGGCGTGGTGGGCCTGACGCGGGCGCTGGCGTTCCTGAAGGACGAGGCGGGCATCCGCGTCAACTGCATCTGCCCGGGGGTGGTGGACACGCCTCTCATCTACCGCGGCCTGCAGACGCTGGCGGGGCCGGAGCGGCAGGAGTGGGAGTCCTACATCCGCTCCATGCCCAAGCTGCGGCCGGAGGAGGTGGCGGAGGCCGTCCTCACCTTCGTGCGGGACGAGTCGCTCAACGGCGAGGCCATGGGCCTGCTGCCGGGGAGCACCCCGCGCCTCATCCCGCCGCCCATCCGCCTGGAGCGCGACCCTTCGCAGCGCCTGCGCTGAAGGCTAGGCCCCCCGCAGCTGCGGCATGCTGGACTGGTCGGCGATGTGCAGTCCTCGCCGTGCCAGGTTGATGGCCTGCTCGCCCACCGTCTCGAAGCCCTCGCCCACGGTGCCGCCTGCCAGGTAGCGGGCATACATGTTCTCCAGGATGACTGCCAGCTTGAAGTGGGCCAGGACGATGTAGTAGTCCAGATTGCTCAGGTCGCGGCCGCTGCGGCGGGCGTAGCGCTCGGCCACCTCGTCCCAGGTGGGGAAGCCGGGCAGGGCCGTCAGGGCGCCGGCGGCCACCCGCAGCGCCTCGTCCTCGCCCCGCGCCCAATACATGCGTAGCATGCCCACGTCGGCCAGGGGGTCGCCCAGGGTGGCCATCTCCCAGTCGAGAATGGCGATCATGTGCCCCTGAGGGTCGAGGATGGCGTTGTCCAGTCGGTAGTCGCCGTGGACGATGGAGTGGTCGCTCTCGGGCATGGTGAAGCTGTTCAGCCGCCGACACAGCTCGTCCAGCTCCGGCACCTCCCGATACTTGATCCGCTGCCACTGCTCGCTGAACCGCCTCACCTGCCGCGCCAGATACCCCTGCGGCCGGCCGAAGTCCCCCAGCCCCACCTCTTCCGGCCGGATGGCGTGCAGCCGCACCAGGTTGTCCACCAGCTCCTCGGCCATCAGCCGCCGCTGCCCCTCGTCGTAGCGCCGCGCCACCTCCTGCGGGTTGGAGGGGACGAAGCCGTCCACGAACTCCATGATGTAGAACTGGGCACCGATGACCTCATTGTCGCCGCAGAAGGCCAGGGGGCGGGGCACCGGCACGTCCGTGTCCTTGAGGGCCGAGAGGACGCGGAACTCGCGGGCCATGTCGTGAGCGGTGGGCTGCACGTGGGAGAGGGGTGGGCGCCTGAGCACCCAGGCGCGGCCATCGGGCGCCTCCAGCTTGTAGGTGAGGTTGGAGCGCCCATGGCCGATGAGCCGCGCATCCAGGTCTTCCACCTCGGCCACGTTGGCCCGGAACCAGGCCACTAGGCTGTCCATCTTGATGCCGGGGACGTCCTTGCCCATGACGCACCTGCCTGCGCTGGCGTGCCTCTGTCAAAGGGAGGCCACGACCATTATAATAGGCGCTGGCCCGGCGATAGCTGCCGTCGGGGCGAAGAGGTCGTTGCCATAGACGAGTCAGGAGGTAGGTCATGGCCATAGACTTCACCCTGCCGCCCGACATCGAGGAGGTGCGCCGCCGCGTCCGCTCCTTCATAGACGGGGAGGTAGCGCCGGTGGAGCGGGAGCTGGAGGGCGCCCCCCGCGACGAATGGGTGCGGGCCATCGGCCGCCTGCGCCAGCGGGCGCGCGAGGAAGGGCTCTGGAACCCTCACCTGCCGCCCGAGTGGGGAGGCATGGGGCTGCGACCGGTGGCCATGGCCTTCGTCCAGGCCGAGGCCGCCCGCGCCGGCATCGGCCCCTTCGTCCTCAACTGCCAGGCGCCCGACGAGCCCAACATGCAGACCCTCCTCCACTGGGGCACCGACGAGCAGAAGGAGAGATACCTGCGCCCCCTGGCCGAGGGGCGCGTCCGCTCCTGCTTCGCCATGACCGAGCCGGAGGTGGCCGGCTCTGACCCCACCCTCATCCAGACGCGGGCGGTGCTGGAGGGCGACTACTGGGTGCTGAACGGGCACAAGTGGTTCGCCTCGGGCGCCCGGGGCGCCTCCTTCGCCATCGTCATCGCCTGCACCGACCCCGACGCCGACCCGCCCCAGGCCCGCAACTCGGCCTTCATCGTGGACATCCCCACCGAGGGGTGGGAGCTGGTGCGGACCATCAGCACCATGGGCGGCGAGGGCAACCACGGCGAGATCTACCTGCGCAACGTGCGCGTGCCCGCCGGCAATCTGCTGGGCCCCCGCGGCCAGGGGCACATGCTGGGCCAGTTCCGCCTCGGCCACGGTCGCCTCGCCCACTGTATGCGCTGGATCGGCCAGGCCGAAATGGCCCTGGAGATGATGGTGGACCGCGCCCTGAAGCGCTACGCCCACGGCTCCTACCTCTACGAGAAGCAGGCCATCCGCTGGATGATCGCCGAGTCGGCCATGGAGATCTACATCGCCAAGCTGATGGTGCTGCACTCGGCCTACAAGATCGAGCAGGGCCTCCCCTTTCGCCAGGAGGTGGCCATGGCCAAGGTGCACGTGGCCAACGCCCTCTGGCGCACCATAGACCGCGCTATCCAGGTGCATGGCGCCCTGGGCTACTCCACCGACACGCCCCTGGAGCGGATGCTGCGGGGCGCCCGCGCCGCCCGCCTGGTGGACGGCGCCGACGAGGTGCACATGGACTTCATCGCCCGGCACGTCATCGAGGCCTACCGCGAGAAGGGGAGCGTCAAGTCGGCCCTGGGCGACCTGCTCTAGCAGCCTTCAGCGGCCGGCCAGCAGATAGCGTCCCCGCACCCAGGCGCTGAACACGTCCATGGCCAGCGTCAGGGCCAGGACGAGCAGCAGCAGGGTGGCCAGGCGAGTATATTCCAGCGTCTGCAGGTAGATGTTGACGTAGAAGCCGATGCCTCCCGCCCCGGCGAAGCCCAGGATGGAGGAAGCGCGCACGTTGTATTCCAGCATGAACAGCAGCTGACTGATGATGGCGTTGGCGCTCTCGGGCCAGAGGACGAAGCGGGCCAGGTGCAGTCTCGAGGCGCCCACCCCGCGCATGGCCTCCACCACCTCCGGGTCCACCCCTTCGAACAGCTCGGCGTAGAGCTTGCCCAGGTAGCCCACGGTGTAGAGGGCCAGGCCCAGGGTGCCGGCCAGGGGCCCCAGCCCCACCAGGATGACGAACAGCACCGCCCAGAGCAGGGCCGGCACCGTCCGCGCCACCGCCACCGCCAGCCGCGCCAGCAGAACTAGCGGCAGGGGCGCCAGGACGCGGGCGCCCATGAGGCCCAGGGGCAGGGCGACGAGGAAGCCCAGGAGGGTGCCGGCGAAGGCCATCTGCACCGTCTCCCAGAGGGCGCGGCCGGCCAGGGGCAGCACCCCCAGGTCGGGCGGAACGGCGTCGCGGGCGAAGGTGACCAGGTTGGCAGCGCCCCGCCCCAGGCGCTCGGCGTCGAAGAAGCCCAGGTGTTGCAGCGCCAGGGTGAGCAGGACCGCCCCCGCCAGCCAGAGCAGGAGGTCCCGCTTGCCCACCAGCTCCCATCTCATGTCGGCGCCCCCTCCAGCTCCGCCCAGGTGACCGATCGCGCCGGCCCCCAGTAGGCCACCTGCCCCTCGCGCAGCACCATGGCCAGGTCGGCGAACTCGTGCACCAGCGGCAGCTCGTGCATGTTGACGACGAAGGTGACCCCCTGCGCCTCGCCCATGCGCCGCATGACCGAGAGCACCTCCGCCGCCCGCGGCAGGTCCAGGTCGGAGACCAGCTCGTCCGCCAGCACCAGCCGCGGCCTCTGCATCAGCGCCCTGGCGATGGCCACCCGCTGCCTTTCGCCGCCGCTGAGCTGGTAGGCCTTCTCTCGCGCCTTGTGGCCGATGCCCAGCGTCTCCAGCAGGGAGCGGGCGTGTTCGGCCTCCGCCCTGGGGAAGAGGCCCAGGTAGTGGGCCGGCCCCCGCAGGCGTCCCAGAGCGCCCATGAGCACGTTCTCTAGGGCGCTCATGTTGCGCACCAGCCCCAACTGCTGGGGGATGTAGCCGACGCTGGGACGGGAGGAGGCGCCGTTGCCCAGGGGCTGGCCCAGCACCTCGATGCTGCCCCGCTGCGGGCGCAGCAGCCCGGCCAGCAGGCGCAGGAGGGTGCTCTTGCCGGCCCCCGATGGCCCCATGATGGCCACGAAGGCGCCGGCGGGCGCCTCCAGGCCGACGCCCTTCAGCACCCACTCCTCGCCCCGGTAGGCGAACCAGAGGTCGCGGGCCCGCACCGGCCAGGGCGCGTCCACTGCCGCCCTCCTCCTGCCCCGCGGCGGCCTAGCGGGAGGCCGCCAGGGACTCGGTATACTGCAGCCTGGTCAGGCTCAGGTAGCGCTGCAGGGCGCCCAGGTGCTCCTGGGCACTGGAGCGCTGGAAGCCCACGAACAGGGCCGAGACGAACTGTCGCATCAGGTCGCGGTGCTCGGGGGCGCCCAGGGCCTCGATGGCCGCCAGCACGCGGGAGCGCAGAGGCTCCTGCAGGCTCTTGCCGAAGACCACGGCGTGGGAGGGCAACGGCCCCTGGCTCTCCAGCTGGCGGGTGTTGGCCAGCACCTCCCGGTAGAGGGACTCGGGCACGTCGCCGGCGATGACGGTCACGTCCACCTGGCGGGCGCGCAGGGCCTGCCAGCACTGCTGGTAGCCCCCGCCGAAGATGTAGTCGGAGAAGAAGGACTTGGGGTCCACCTGGCCCGAGGAGGGCGTCTGCAGCAGCCCCAGCTCCACCAGGCGGCCCAGGGGCCCCACGTAACCGGAGGTGGAAAGGGGGCTGGGAAAGCAGGCCTTCTTGCCCCGCAGGTCGGCCAGCGACTGGTAGGGCGAGTCGGGGAGCACGATCCAGTAGGAATAGTAGTAGGGGGCCTCCACCTTCTGCTGGCCGTGGATGACCTCCCGCACCTCGGCCAGCACCAGGTCGGCGTCGGCCAACTGGGTGGCCAGATAGGAGGGCCAGGCGCTCATGAAGGCCACCTGGGCGTGGCCGAAGCGCAAGGCCTCGACGATGCCGGCGTAGCTAGTGGGCACGTAGATCTCGATGTCCACGTCGCCCAGTCGCTGCTCCAGGAACTGCTCGATGGGGCGGGCCTTCTCCAGGACCTCGCTGGTGGCCAGGGTGGGCTGGACGGCCACCACCACCTTCTGCCTGGCCTCTCCCGACGGCCCCGGTTCGCCCCGGCCACAGGCGGCGAGGACGACGGCGGCGGCCGCCAGGGCCAGGGCCAGCGCGAGGGTGCGGCGCATGATTACCTCCTGCCCGGGTGTCTGTCCAGGCAGAAGCCTAGCATAAGCACGACCTAATGTCAAGGGTTAGCGTCAACGAATTCCTTGCAGGGAGAGCAAAATTGGATGGTTTTTAAAGTTCCGACTGTCTAAACCGACGCCCGCCTACGGCCCCGGCTCCGGGGGCGACGGCCCCTCCCAGCGCCGTTCGATGTCCTCCAGCAGTCGCTCCAGCTCCGGCGACAGCGGCGGCGGCTCCGGGGCGCCCTGGCTGGCCGCCTCCTGGTCGTAGGCCCGCTCCAGGTCCTCCACCCAGCCGCGCAGGCGCGGGTCGCGGCGCACCTGCTCGTCCAGGCTGGCGTATTGCCTCTCCGCCTCCTGCCACAGCCGCTGCAGGGGAAGCTCTACCTCCAGCACCCGCTCCAGGGCCTGCAGCAGCTCCACCAGCCCGCGGTAGTCGCGCTCCAGCTGAGCGTAGGCCGGCACCTGCACCAGCAGCGACAGGGCCTCGATGCCCCGCCCCCGCGCCTGTTCCGTGGCCAGGGTCAGGATGGTGGTGGGGCCTTCGTAGCGGCTCTCGCGCACCCCCGCCCGCCGCATCCGCTCCAGCAGGGCCGGCTCGGTGGCCGAGCCGGTGACCACCAGCGGCCGCGTGTGGGGCACGGGGCCGTAGTAGCTGCCGATGAGGCAGTAGCGTCCGGCGCCGACGCGGGCCATCAGCTCCACCAGCGACTCCACGTAGTCCTCGCCGTGGCTGTGGGGCTCCAGGGCGTGCACCAGCAGCCAGTCCCGCTCCTGGGCGTGGCAGTAGCGCACGAAGGTGTTGGGCACCGATACCTCCCTTCGGTCGCCGCGGCGGTAGAGGTTGGGACGGTAGCGAGTGAAGTCGTAGAAGAGTCCCGGACGGGAGAGCTGGGCCAGGTGCTGGGCGCCCCAGGCCTCTTCCAGGAAGGCCAGGGCCATGGTGCCCACCGAGCCCACGTCTATCCAGGGCTGCAGCGCCAGGACGACTGTGGGTCGCTCCAGGGCAGGCAGGGGCTCCACCACCTCGAAGGCGCCCACCTGCACGGCCCCCGCCCTCCTCCCGGCGCCTCACTCGCGCATGGCGTCGGCGTCAACGCCCATGCGCTGGCACCACTCCACGTAGGCCAGGGGGAAGATCTCCGACGGCTTGATCTCGCTGCGGCCGCCCCAGAAGACGTTGGTGTAGAGCACGGGGATGCCCACCTCGGCCAGGTGACGGTCTATGGCCGCCTTGTGGGCCAGCAGCCAGTCCTTGTCCTGGCCGTGGGCCACCGCCATCAGGTTCACGTTGTGGAACTCGGGCCCCGCCTCCCGCCAGTAGCAGTGAGTGAGGACATGGTGGCGGCCTATCTCCTGCCCCGCCTTCACCTCCAGGCCCGGCGGCACCGCCCAGTGGAAGAGGGCGTTGTAGCGGGCCACCCGCTGTCCGCCCGCCACCGGCTTGTAGTGCTCCAGGAAGGTGGAGAAGCGGCCGATGAGTCCGCGCCGGTCCAGGGCCTCGGCCACCCGGTAGAAGGTCTCCAGGTCAACGCCCGCCTCGGCCGCCCGCGCCCGCCAGATGTCGGGCACGATCTCCTCGGGTCGGAACTCGCGCTTGAGGGCGGCGAGCACCCGCCACTCCAGGTCGCTCAGCCGCTCCTCGACGATCCACTGCACGCGGGCGGGCTGCGACGACTTGGCGCCAGGCTCTAGGCCCCGTCGCCGCGTGTGCCCCACCCCCAGCACGAAGAGGGCCCTGGCCGGCATGATTCGGTAGCGCAGGGCGCCCACCCGCTCGGCCAGCAGACGACAGTGCTTCTCCAGCGAGAAGCCCTGGGGCACCTTCAGCGTCGTCCACAGACGGTAGGTGGAGCCGGGGCTGGCCACGTCGGTGGTGCGGATGACCACGTGCCCGCTGAAGGGGTCTTCGCGGAACATGAAGTCGAAGGCGGCGTGCAGGCGGTCCTGGGGCACCTCCCAGGCCACCAGCGCCCCCTGGGCCAGGTTGGTGGCGAGGAGGGTCTGGCGCACGCGCCGGATGGTGCCCGCTGCCAGCATGGCGCGGACTCGCTCCATGACCGTCTCCAGGGGGAGGCCCGTGCGTCGCGCTATCTCCCCCAGGGGGTCGCGCAGGAAGCCCTGCAGCCCGTCCTCCGACACGGACAGGATGGCCACGTTGACGGAGTCGTCTATGGTGACGGGTATGTCGGCGGTGGTCATGTCCTATCTGCCCTTTCTATGCCCCTTCCAGGCTCATTATAGGCCCCCGTGACGGCGGCGGCGACCGCGCCTCAGCCTTCTGGGGCCTGGCCGGTGACGCGACGGGCCGCCTCGCGGAAGAGCTGCCGGTGCTCCTCGCCCTGGCGCAGTGCCTGGTTCACCTCTGCCTCCCGCAGGAGCGCCTGGCGGTTGTCCAGGGCCAGCTCCAGCACCTCCTTGGCCGCCTTGAGGGCGGAGAGGGAGTGGGCGGCCATCTGCCCGGCCAGGGCCAGCGCCTCGCCCACCAGCTCGCCCTGGGGCACCAGTCGGTCCACCAGCCCCAGGCGGAGGGCCTCCTCCGCCTCCACCACCCGAGCGGTGAAGACCAGCTCCTTGGCGGCGGGCAGGCCGACGATGCGGGGGAGCTGGGCTGCCCCCACCACCAGGCCGTAGCTGACCCCCACGAAGCGGAAGCGGGCGTTGGGCGAGGCCAGCCGCAGGTCGCAGTTGATGGCCAGCAGGGCGCCGCCGCCGTAGGCGTAGCCGTTGACAGCGGCGATGGTGGGCTTGGGGAAGCGCAGCACCTTGGCCAGGGCGCGGCCCGTTACCTGGGGCAGCTCCGGGTCGGCCACCTGCTCGGCCATGTCGGCCCCGGCGCAGAAGGCGCGCTGGCCGGCGCCGGTGATGACGGCCGCCTTCACCTCGTCGTCCGCCTCGAGGGCGTCCAGGGCGGCGTAGAGCTCTTCGGCCAGGCGGCGGCCGAGGGCGTTGTGCTTGTGGGGGCGGTCCAGGCAGAGCAGTGCCACCGCCCCGTGCCGCTCCAGCCGCAGCTCCCTGAAGTCCAATCTCGCTACCCGCTGCTCGACCTTGCGTCCATTATAGGGCGCTCGGCCTGTAACGGCTGCCTCTGGCGCGGGCTGCACCTTTGTGCTCTACTAGGACACGGACGCCGGGGGGCCGACGCCCCCCGCGTCCGTCGCTATTCCCGCTGGAGGTGCCGTCATGTATGTCCTGGAGAAGGAAGGGCGCTTCGTCATACCTCGCACCGAGCTGACCTACCCCTGCCACACCCTGCGCATGCACGAGAACGCCGCCGCCACCAACGCCGACCTGGTCATGGCCGATTTCGAGGACGCCTGCCCTTACGAGTTCAAGGGGGAGCCCAGCCGCAAGGTCATGGTGGAGGCCCTCAACACGGTGGACTTCGGCAACAAGGTGGTGACCGTCCGTCCCAACAACATCCGCTCCCCCTTCTTCCTGGGCGACCTGGAGGCGGTGATGCTGGGCGCCCCCGACCGCTTCCACGGCATCATCCTGCCCAAGGTCTACAGCCCCGACGACATCCGCTACGTGTCGCGCCTGCTGGACGCCCTGGAGCAGCAGGGCGGCTGGAAGACCCGCGTGCAGCTGGAGGTGCTCATCGAGACGCCCCAGGCCCTCCTCCACGCCTACGAGATCGCCACCGCCTCGGACCGCATGGTGGGTCTCATCTTCGGCATCGCCGACTTCGCCGCCACTCTGGGGGTGGGCGAGTTCGGCGGTGACCAGACCAACTTCCTCTATGCCAAGCAGGCGGTGGTGGTGGCGGCCAAGGCCGCCGGCCTGCACGCCATAGACTGCGTCTACCCCGACATCGTCCGCCGCGACACACCCCCCGACGAGGCCGAGCGCATCCGCGAGGGGCTGCGCCGCAAGAACCGGATCGCCGCCAGCGTGGGCATGGACGGCGCCTGGGTCATCCACCCCTCGCAGGTGGACGTGGTGAACGAGGTCTTCACCCCCAGCGACCAGGAGATCGAGAAGGCCAAGGAGGCGCTGGAGGCCTACTACCGCCTGGGCGGCGGCTCCATGATCAACCCCGTCACCAACGAGTTCGAGGACGAGGCCTCGGCCAAGATCAAGCTGATGGTGCTGGCCAAGGGGGTGCAGGCGGGCAGGGTCAGCGCCGAGTACCTGGCCAGCATGGCCGAAAAGTCGCGGGCCATCACCGGCTACGACATCCTGCAGACCTTCCGCCGCCTGGCCTAGGCGCGGCCGCTCCCCCGGCCGCGGGGCCGCAGCCCGGGGGCCAGGCCCAGCGCCGGGCCAATGGCGCCATAACTGGCCAAGGCGGTGTATAATCTAGACACCTGCGGTGGGATGCCGGCGGGGGAGCGCTTACCATGAGCGACGCGCTGGCCGGGAGTAGACGGGGCCCCGGGCTGACGGTGGCCCTGGCCCGACTGCTGACCATCCCCTTCGTGCTGTCGGTGGGGGTCGGGGCCTTCGCCATCACCTACTACGCCTTCGATGCCCCCCTGTTCGGCGCGGTGGTCTACGGCCTGGTCTCGTTCCTGCTGGCTAGCGCCTTCCTCTTCAGCCTCGGCCTCCTATACCAGCGGGCCGACCTGGACGCGCTGCTGGAGCGGGCGCCCATCCTCTCGCCCGAGGAGCGTCAGGCCATCTTCCAGCGCTCGCTGGAGGACGTGCGCCGCCGCACGGCCGTGGCCCAGGCCTGGAAGAACCGTCGCGTCTTCTATCAGAACGCCCTCCTCATCGCCCTGGCCCTGGTGGGCATCGCCGCCATGGGCCGCCACTTCTTCGGCCTCTACCCGCGAGAGGTGTTCATCGTGCCCTTCCCGGCCCTGGTGGCCATGTCGGCCCTGGCCGCCCTCTTCCTGCCCAGGGTGCTGCTGATCGTGCTGCTGCTGGCGGGGGTGGCGGTGGCCATGATGGCCCTGGGGCTGGGGCCGGAGTTCGTCCTCTTCCTGCTGCCCTACCTCCTCACCTTCCCCCTGCTGATGGTCATCAACTTCCTGATCCTGTTCGGGCCGCTGGCCATCTTCAACCTGATGCAGATAAAGATCATCCGGCCGGGGGAGGCCACCTGGGGCGTCTCCATGGACGACGTGCGGGGCCAGGAGGAGGCCAAGAAGCAGATCCTGACCGCCCTGCGCATCTTCGCCTCGGCCGAGGGGCAGAAGCTGGTGGAGCTGGGCGGACGGCCCGAGCGGGGCATCCTGATGGTGGGGCCGCCGGGCACCGGCAAGACCCTCATCGCCAAGGCCATCGCCAGCACCCTGAGCGCCCCCATCATCATCACCAACGGCTCCGCCTTCCTGTCCACCTTCCTGGCCATTGACGTGCTGGTGATGCTCTACATGCGCCTGCGGGCCGAGGGCCTGGCGCGGGAGTTCGGCCGGGTGGTGGTGTTCATAGACGAGGCGGAGATGCTGCTGCAGCGGCGGGGCGGCATGCAGTCGGTTCAGACCCAGGGCACCACCCGGCGGGTGGACAGCATCTGGAGCATCTTCGACTACGACCAGAACGGCTGCATCTCGCCCTGCGGCCTCATGTTCGACCACTCCTCGGCGCGGGAGGCCTTCTGGGAGCGGAAGTTTCCGCCCCGCCAGCAGACGGCGCCGCAGATGATCCCCTTCCCGTTCTTCGGCGGGGCGGGCGGCTTCTCCCTGGCCATCTTCCCCTTCCTGGTCTGGCTCGACGGCATGGACTCGCCGCCCCTCCTCTCGCGGGTGGTGCGCAGCAAGTTCAACGAGTTGCTGGATGTGCTGTTCGTGCCGCCCTACCTGCGCCTGGGCGGTGCCACCATCTACCTGCGGCTGCCGCCGGCGCGTCCTCCCACCCATAACGTCTACTTCTTCGCCGCCACCAACCGCCCCCACCTGATAGACCCGGCCATGCGCCGGCCCGGACGCTTCGGCAAGACGGTGGTGTTCACCACCCCCGGTGAGGCGGAGCGGGAGGACATCGCCGCTCTCTACTTCTCCAAGGTCGCCCACCACCCCAGCCTGGATGACCCTGAGCGGCGCAAGGAGTTCGCGCGGGTGACGGTGGGCCTGAGCCCGGCCGAGATCGAGCAGGTGATCCGCGATGCCGTCAACTACCGCCACGACCACATCCAGCGTCTGAAGGAGATACGGGCGGCGGTGGAGGCCGGGCGGCCCCTGAACCGGGACTCGCAGAAGTTCTGGGAACGCTACCGCCACGAACTGGAGCGGGACGACTGGGACAAGCCCTGGGTCACCTGGGACGCCCTGATGGAGTCGCTGGCGGCCGTCCGCCACGGCACCGCCAAGCCCACCCGCACCACCGAGCGCAACCGCGAGCGGACGGCCTACCACGAGTTCGCCGGTCACTTCCTGCCTCTGCGCTACTTCTGCGGCGAGTGGTACCGGCCCATCGTCCTCTCCATCATGCCCCGCGGCGAGGCGCTGGGCATGGTGGCCCACGTGCCCATCGAGGAGCACGACCCCCAGCCCCAGCATGTCCTGGAGGGGCTGCTGCGGGTGAGCGTGGGCTCCATCGTGGCCGAGCGCCTCTTCTTCCGCGACAACGAGCCGGGCGTCTCCAAGGACCTGGAGAACGCCACCCGCATCGCCGCGGCCATGGTGGGGCTCTTCGGCATGGTGCCGCGCCGCTGCAGCGCCGAGGAGCGCCGCCGCTACCTGCGCATCGGCGAGTCCATCCTGTCGGTGGCCAACACCCACCCGTTGCTGCCCAGCGAGAGTAACGGCTTCGTCTCTTCCACCCTGGGCTCGCCGCGCAAGCGCGAGGACGTATGCGTGCTGCTGGGGCAGGCCTTCGTGGACGTCTACCGGCTATTGCGCAAGAACCGCGACCTGGCGCCCCCTGTGGTGCGCGAGCTGCTGGAGAAGGACGAGCTAGTGGGTCGCGACCTGGAGCGCCTGTGGGACACCCTGGAGCTGCAGCCCCTGCACCCCGACGACAAGGCCGTCTGGCCCGAAGAGGAGGTCGCCCCCGAGAACCCGTTCTACCGCAACTCCGACGGCAGCCACGCCCAGGTGGCCAGCAACGCCTGACAGGGGGAGGCGACGGGATGAGGGCAGCGGCGGCGGTCGCTCTCCTGGCAGTAGTCCTGCTGGCCACGGCCTGCGCCCGCGACCTGGCCTACGAACGCCCCGAGTTCAGCATCCGTGGCAGCGACAACGACGAGCGCATCCGCTCCATCGCCTCGGTAGTGCGCAAGGAGTTCAAGGACGTGGTGGCCGTGCCCAGCGCCCAGATCGTCACCGACGACCAGGGCACCCGTGCCCAGTTCCTGGTGCTGATCACGGTGCCCCGCGAGACCTTCTTCGATTCCCCGTCCAGCACGAGCCAGTTGCAGGCCCAGCAGGACGCCCGACAGCAGGTCAACTCGGCCATCGCCACCCTGCTGCGCCTGAGCATCAAACACCTGGTGCCCCAGGACTTCACCATCCGCTCCATAGTGCTGGAGCTGGTGCTGCCCGACGGCGGTGTCCTGGAGGTGGTGGGGCAGGTGGAGCAGTTGCGGGGCGTCCCCGACGATGCCCCGGCGCAGGACTGGCTGGAGAGGCTCTCGGTGAGCAGGCAGGTGGTGGTGCCGGAGTCCGTCTGGCAGGACCTGCTCAACCGCAGCGGCCTGCGCTCCCCCACCCCCACGCCCAGGCGCTAGGCCGGCCTGGGGCCCTCGTCACCTCTGAGGGCGGCCAGGAAGCGCCGCTCCAGGTCGTAGGCCTCGGCTTCCAGGGGCAGCCGCGCCGAGTAGCGAAAGCCCCTGCGCCCCATGTCCCAGAAGTATTTGAGCAGGAAGCGAACGTAGCCGTAGCGCCGGAACTGCTCCACGTGCTTCAGCTCGTGGGCCAGCAGGGCCAGAAAGGTCGGGTCGGCCAGGTCGCAGCGCCGCTCGCCCAGGAAGATGAAGGGCGCCACCGTCATGGCGCTCTTGCGCAGCACCACCCGCACGAACCAGCACACCGGCCCCCGCTGCACCAGTCGCACCCGCGACAGGTCCAGGTCCGGGAACCAGGGCTGCAGCAGCTCTGCGACCGCCGGTGGAAGCCTCATTCCGGCACCATTCTCTCAGCCGTTTCCGGGCAGTGGGAGTCGTGGGCTGGTGCCCCGTCTCTTTCCACCGTGCGCCAGGCGGCATCCGCAGGCGCCGTTCGCTGTTCCACTCCCCGCCCCTTCGCCGACAGCGACGGGTGGAGTGGTCGGCCCGTAAGCCTCCCTAGGTAGACGGCGACCTCGCGCAGGACCTGGGCCACGGAGGGCTGGCTGTGACGGATGTTGTGGCTCATGCTAAGGGCGAAGCCCCCTGCCAGACCGCTTTCCCTGACAAGGCCTCGCCCGGAGCCCCATCATAGCCCCCTGGGAAGGCTAAAGGCGCTCGTGTTGTGCCTGTCGGAGAACTGGCAGAGCTACTGCCTGCACCAGCATGACCCCCAGGCGCCCACCACCAACAATCGCACCGAGCAGGCCATAGGCCGCTTCCGCATCCGGGCCAGGGCCATGCGGGCCATCGAGTCCTGGGCCGGGCTGGAGGCGGCCTTCCTCCTCCCCCACCTGAAGGTGGCCTGATGGGCCCAGGTCCACAGGGGCACCTGAGGGACAGCGCCCACCCTCCCATCCTGAGAAGGATCGCAACCGAACGTGTGACAGTCACCAAGCCCCTAGCACATTGACAGTGCCAGCTTAAACGGGTATGCTGGCGCCCTAAGCAAGGGGGCGGAGGAGGGTTCGTGTCTGACCTGGATATCCTTGCCCGGGCGCCGGCCCCGGGCTGGCGACGGCCATAGCGACTGGCTGTCGGGGGTGCTGCATCCCCGCAGGAATTGGCGACTGCCGCGATCCAGTCCTTGGCTTGCGGTGTGCGGTCCGGAGGTGGGATGCCTGCGCTGGATAGCCTGGTGGGCATGGTCAGTGGATTCCTCTGGAGCAGATAACCCTAGCCGACGCCTTGTGTCACCTGTGGTCGGTCGAGCAGGCCAGGGGCGGGGATCGGCACACCAGAGTTGCGGTGCGCGCCACGGCCCAGCTCCTTGTCGAACTAGTGGTGGGCAAAGGCGGTGCAACTGAGTATCGGTTGACAGGCGCTGGGGTGCAACATAGCATTCCCTCAAGGTCTACCAGGTGGCAGCGTGCGGCAGAAAGGGAGGAGATTCTATGCTCAGGACGGCTCTGTGCGATTTGCTGGGTATTGACGTGCCCATCATCCTTGCCCCCTTCGGTCCATGGGATGAGGTTCGGCTTGCTGCCGCGGTATCCAATGCCGGAGCGCTCGGCAGCGTCGGTACAGCCGTGCGCTCCGTGGATGAACTCCGGTCACAGTGGGAGCGTCTGCGCGAGTTGACCGACAGGCCGTTCGCCATCAATCACACCGGGCGTCCGTTCAACGAAGAAGCATTCGAGGCGACGCTTGAGTTTCGACCGGCCGCGATCTCCTTTCACATGGGCATTCCGAGGGATCTCATCGCGCGCGCTCATGACCGGGGAATTCTATGGATCCAAACCGTCGGTGATGCCGCGAGCGCCGAGGCAGCGGTGGATGCGGGAGCGGATGTCCTGATAGCGCAAGGATGGGAGGCTGGCGGCAACGCCGGCTGGGTCTCGACTCTCGTGCTCGTTCCGATTGTCGTTGACATCGCCGGCGACATTCCGGTCGTCGCCGCTGGAGGGATCGGGGACGGGAGAGGCATCGCCGCAGCCTTTGCGCTGGGGGCTCAGGGTGTGAGCCTCGGAACGCGGTTTCTCGCAACGACCGAGATGGACATCGCACCCGCCTGGAAGGAGCGGATCGTCCAAGCCGACGCTCTCGACGCGGTCAAGGTGCCCCACTCGGAACTGGTCATGCCGCCATTCAATCTTCCGCAGATAGGACTGCCCTTCGCCCCACGGGCCCTTCGAACGCCGCTGATAGAGCAGCTGGAGCAATCACCCGAATCAATTGACCCGGCTACGATCGCTCCTCGCTTGCTTGAGGCCGTCCGCGCAGGCCGCGGCGAGGATCTATTGCCGTTCACAGGGCAATCGGCAGGACTGGTCCATGACGTTTTGCCCGCTGCGGAGGTCATCGAGCGGCTCGTATCGGAAGCGGTTGCTGCGCTCCAAAAGGCCGGGCGCGTGATCGTCTGAGGGGACTGTAACCTGGGCGGTTGGTCTGGGGGGTGAGGAGGGGGAAGGGCGGGCCCTCCCTATAGTCGGTCTAGAACGCATCACAGACCGCAGGGGGTTGCCCGCCCATGAAGAGCCCCCTCATGCGCCTGCCCCAGGTCACGCCCCAGCCCGAGGGGACGCTCCGCGCCTGTCCCCGCTGCTCTTCACCTCCCCTGCAGGCCTGGGGCAAGACCAGGAAGTCCCTCCGCGACCTGGGCACAAGCCAGGTCATCGCCCGTCGCTACCGCTGCCCGGCCTGCCGCCACACCTTCTGCCGCTACCCAGAGGAGGTGGACAGGCGGCACCAGGGCTAGCGCACGGCCGCCCTGGCCGCCCTCCTCTGGGCCTCTCCACCCACGCCACAGCCGCCCTCCTGGCGGGGCTGGAGGTGGCCCTCTCGGCCACCACCGTCTGGCGGGACGTCCTGCTGCTCCCCCAGGAGGTCAAGGGGCTGCTTGGAGGGAGGCGGGTGCGCTGCCTCGGGCTGGACGGCTCCTGGGCGAGGCTCCGGGGTAAGGGCAGGGGGATGATGGTGGCGGTGGAGATGGAGGAGGGGCTGCCCCTGGCCGTCTTGCTGGTGGACGAGAAGGGCTCCAGGGTCCTCTTGCCCCTCCTGCAGGTGAGGGACAACCTGGGCTGCTATCGGGCCGTGGTCAGGAAGCTGGGGCTCAGACAGCAGCTCTCGAGCTTCCACCTGCGGCGCTGGGCGGGCAGGGAGCCCCTGCGCCTGGAGAAGGAGCTGGAGGAGAAGTGGCAAGGGATCATCGCCCAAATAGAAGGGGGCTCCCCAGGGAGAGCCCCCGATGGGGGGATGAGGCTGTTGCGGCTGTGGCAGGGGCTCACAAAACTCCGCCCAGGGTCCTAGAGTCTTCTGAGGAAGCTGAAGGCGCTCGTGCTGCGCCTGTCGGAGGGCTGGCAGAGCCGCTGCCTGCACCACCGTGACCACAGCGTGCCCACTACCCTCGTCCTAGCGAGCAGGCCATAGGCCGCTTCTGCATCCGGGCCAGGGCCATGCTACGACGGGTGGGTGCCTGCGGCATCTTATTCCTTCCGAAGCAGCTGCTCCACCACCCGCCGGGCCAGCTCCAGGTCCTGGATCACGTGGGCACCCACCATGATGCCCGGGCGGTCGCCCTCGGGCATGCGCTCGATGGCGATGACTATGGCGTCGTCCACCAGGGCGCCCTGCACCGGCACCACGACCAGGGCGGGGTGCCCGGCGATCTCCTCGAGGCGGAGGCGCTCGAAAGGCGCCTCTACCGCCACCCTCGCCTCGCCAACGAAGTAGCTGCGGAACATGTATCCCGATCCACCCGCTGTGTTCGGGAGGTACGCCGCGACGGAGTCCACCCGCACTTCAGGCGACAGGCAGCCGACCACCCCCACAGGCGTGTAGGCATCCGGCGCCAGGGCGCCCTCCAGCAAGGGGTGGTAGAGCTCCGACCTGCGCACCAGCTCGTCCGGAGGGCGGCCTCGCTTGTCGCAAGCTGGCCAGTCACTCCAGCTGGAGCCGATTACGAAGGGACCCAACGGCCCCTGATAACGGGCAAGCTGTTGGTCTTCCTGCAGCGCCTGTTTCGCTCGCGCGACCACGTCCTCCCCCGGGGGCTGTTCCTCCGCCCCCGGTCCAGCCCCTCCCCCGCTAGGGAAGGCGCCCAGCCGCTGGGCCGTCACCGTGCCTGCGAGCGCTAGAGCGGCGATCACCACGATGAGGCCGATGGCCCGACGACCCATCTCCCATCACCTCCGTTCCCGTTCAAGGATACCACTGCCACTTGTGCAGCCAGTGCGTCCAGTGCCAGACTTCCAGGCCGGCCCTGCCGATGGGGTTGTTGTTAGGGTCTGTATTGGAGGCGGCCAGCGCCCAGCATCCCTGGCAGTCCTGGTGCACGTGATGCCCGGTCCAGCCCGTCCCGCCCTGACAGTTGCCGTCGCAAACAGTGCTGGCTTAGATCTCTATGTCCTGCTTGTAGCCGCAGGGCTCAGGGCGGCCCATATGTCCAGCTCCGCTCCGTTGGGGTTTACGTCACGCACGTGGACGTACCGCTACCTGCCCATGAGGCGGCCACGGAAGTGCACCGCCCTGAACTCGAGATAATCACAATGATCTCTGTACTCGCCGTCGTAGAGGAATACGGAGAGCACTGGCCGGGCCGTGCCGTAGAAGGCGCATCAGGCCGATGGCGGCACCCCGGCCCTCCACCGAATTGGTGCTGTAGATATGCACCCTCACCTCCTCGGGGTAGTCCAGGAGGGAGAGGTAGCCCTCGGCCTTGGCCTCGATGTGCCGGGCCAGGGCCGGCTTCTCCCTGGCCACCACTGCTGCCAGCTCCCCCAGCCAGTGGCCTCCCTCCTCCCGGTCCCGGGAGCGGCGCAGGCGGAAGAGGGCCTCCCTGGCCTCCTTCATGGCCTCCCGGGAGAGCCCCCTCTCCAGGTGGCGCTGCCGGTGCAGCAGGCAGAGCCGGTGCTGGGCGCAAGCGAAGGGCTTCCCTATCACCTCCCCCAGGCCCCGGCAGTCGTCGGTGACGAACGGGAGCACCCGGTCCACGCCGCGGCCCACAGGTCCTGCAGCACCTGGCATCATGCGGCCTTGCTCTCCCCCCTTGAGCGCCCAGAGGCCCAGCACCTGCTTGGTGCCGGAGAGGCCCGCGCCCAGGGCCACGAACAGGGAGATCTCCTCCATCTTGCCACCTTCGCCCCTCAGCTTGGCGCGGCAGGCGCAGGTGCCGATGGCGAGTCGGTCGGGGGCAGGGGCTGCGTCTTTGCACCGCTCCGGCTGCTCCCGGATGAGGGCCTGGGCGTCCTCCGGGGCCTCCCGGGAGAGGGGCATGCCCAGGCTTCCGCCCGGCCCTGGGCAGCTTCAGGTCCAGCTGGCCCAGGGTGAGCTGCAGCTTGCGCCCATAGAAGCCGCCCTCCCCTTGCTCATCTCTAGGAAGCGCTGCCTCTCCCGCTCCATGGGCCTGTGCAGCAGCTCCTCCAGCAGGTGGGTGAGGGAAGGTCTCATGCCCCATTGCATGCGCTCGCACATCTCGTCTGCCAGTCTGTCCAGCCACTCCTCGCCGGCCCCTGTCTCCTTGCGCTTCCTCGGCATTCGTCTCACCTCCATCCCTCGACTGCCCACAGCATGCACAATTTCGAGACACCCCCCGTGGACCTGGAAGCGGGGGCCCTCACCGTGCGCCGCACCCTCCAGCGGGTGGAGGGCGAGCTGGTGTGGGGGGAGCCCAAGTCACAGGGGGCCCGCCGCACCGTCCCCCTGCCTGGCCCCCCGGCGGCGCTGTGGGAGCACCGCCGCCGCCAGTTGGAGGAGCGGCTGGCCCTGGGGGAGGCCTGGCGGGAGACGGGGCTGGTCTTTACCAGCTCCATGGGCACCCCCCTGGAGCCGCGGCGTGTCCACAGGCTCCTTCAGCGTCTCCTTCAGCAGGCGGGGCTGCGTTCCGCCCGCTTCCGCGACCCCAGGCACACCGCCGCCAGCTTCCTCCTGGCCCTGGGCGTCCACCCCCGGGTGGCTATGGAGACCCTGGGCCGCAGCCAGGTCTCCCTGACCATGGACACCTACAGCCACGTCCTGCCCGCCCTGCAACGGGAGGCGGCGGAGCGGCTGAGGGAGCTCCTGGGCGGGTGAATGGCTGTCAATTTGGCTGTCAAGCGGGAGACATCGTGACGATTTCAGGGCCAAAACTGTGGCAGATCGAATCTGGAGTGGTGGAGGGCCCGGTGGGATTCGAACCCACGGCCCTGGGATTAAAAGTCCCCCGCTCTGCCGCTGAGCTACGGGCCCAGCTATATTTTGCGGCCGCCCCCTCAGCGCTGTCAAAGCGCCTACCCCGTCCGACGCCAGCAGCGGCGGTCGCAGGTGGCGGCGTCCGACCGCCCTGGCGAAAGGCAGGAGGGCGCCCGCTCTGTCGCTCCCTGGCCCCTCGCCTGAGGCCTTGCTAGAATGAGCCGAGAGGGAGTTGACGATGCAAGAACGGGACACCGAGGCCGCCCGCCCCAAGCGGGCGCTGGTGGTGGCCGCCCACCCCGACGATGCCGAGTTCGGCTGCGCGGGCACCGTCGCCCTCTGGTCGCGCAACGGCTGGGAGTTCTACTACCTGGTCTGCACCGACGGCTCCAAGGGCTCCAACGACCCGGAGATGGTCCCCGAGCGCCTCATCGCCACCCGCCGCCAGGAGCAGCGGGAGGCGGCCCAACTGCTCTGGGTGAAGGAGGTCTTCTTCCTGGACTACGTGGACGGGGAGGTCACCTACTCCCGCGAACTGGTGCGCGACATCGTGCGCTACATCCGTCTGCTGCGTCCCGACGCCGTCTTCACCCACGAGCCGGCCCAGATCATCGCCAGCCGTGCCATCAACCATCCCGACCACCGGGCGGTGGGCGAGGCGACCCTGGACGCCGTCTACCCCATGGCCCGCACCCGTCCCGCCTACCCCGACCTGGTGGCGGAGGGGCTGGAGCCCCACCGCGTCAGCGACGTCTACCTGTGGAACAGCTCCGAGCCCAACTTCGAGGTGGACATCACCGACGTGCTGGAGCTGAAGATACAGGCCCTCCTCTGCCATCGCAGTCAGATCCACGACCCCGAACGCCTGACGGAGAACCTGCGCCAGCGCCTGCGCAGCGACGAGGGCCGCTACCGGGAGCGCTTCCGCCACATCCAGCTCGCCTTCTAGGGCAGCACACGGCTGCGAGACCTGCGCGCTGGCCGATGGGGCCGGTCGCTGGGGCAGAAGCAGCAGACGAGACGCTTGCGTCTAGGCTGGCTCGCCCCCCGGCGGGCGCGGAAGCGAGAGGAAGCGACCTTTCGTCTTCTGGTATTGTCCCGAGGGGGACTCAGTTGTCGGCGGTGCGGCTGCCGGCCGAGGGAACGGGGAACTGGCGCAGCAATCTCTGGGCCTCGCTGCCCACCCCCAGGTCGAGGCAGTCGCAGTAGGTGGAGTAGATAGCCCGGTCCAGGAGGCGCACGGCCTCGGGGGCCAGCAGGTCGCGCTGCTCGTAGCGCTGTCGCAGGAGGCGCTCCAGCCGCGATAGGAAGTAGGTCTGCAGGTTGGCGTAGCGGCCCTCGCCTCCCCGCACTCCCTTCAGCTCCTGCCTGCCCTCCAGGGTGGGCTCCATGCTGTCCACCTCCCACTTGTAGGATATCCCACGGGACATCCCGTTACAACCACCCTACGGCGCCTCGGCCTGGAAGGAGCGGTCCTGGTGCCCCGGCTGGATCAGTAGGTGTAGCTGCGAGCGCAGGGCCAGCGAGTGGTCGTCGTTGGCCGCCCGGTCGGCGTCGTCGTCCGACTGCCAGACGGAGACGCGGCCCATCTCGCCGGAGCCGTCGGCTGCCTGCACGTAATAGGCAGCCAGGCAGCCCGGGAAGCGACGGTAGTAGGCCACCAGCTCGCGGTTGAGGCGGTCCACCTCCGCCTCGTGACCGGGAATGGGCCGCATGAGGGAGACGCGGATGTAAGCCATGGCCTGCCCCCTGTATTGGCCTGCGGTAGCAAGAGTCTACAGCGGGCGGGGGCGGCCTATCAAGACGTCCCTACAGTCGCAGCTTGCCGTGGGAAGGCTGTCGCCGGCGCTGGCGGCCGTCGTTGGCCAGCTCGCGCTCGATCTCCTCCACCGGGATGGCCCCCACCTCGTAGACGTAGCCGCACATGAGACAGGAGGCATAGGCCCCATACCAGTCCTCCTCGAAGACCAGGGAGCCACGGCAGCGGGGGCAGACCTTGGGCTTGGTGGTGGTCACCATCTTAGCCGGCCCTCCTCAACAAAAAAGCCTCCGTCAGCAGGTGCTGACCAAGGCCTTTCTGACGCCTCCGAGGTTAGTTGACGGGTTCGGGCCGAAAGGCTTAGCCCTACTCGCCCCACGGGGCGAGATTCACCCCAAGAGAGCCTGTCCCCCGGTCCGCCTCACGGCGGATTAGGCGGGGCCACAACCCGGCGGGTTTGTGACCTCGGTAACATTTTAGCCATCGCCCGCAGCCCTGTCAAGCGTCATCGCCGGCGTTCCCTTCCGGCGCCCGGGCCGTAACGCGTTCCCAGTCCTCAGGCGTGTCCACGTCCAGGGCGCCCTCCGGGAAAGGCACCAGCCGCGCCCGCTGACGCTGGCGCAGCACCACGCCCTTGGCGCCCCGGTCACCTGACAGCGCCATCAGCTCCGGCCACAGCTCGCGGGCGAAGAGGGCGGGCACGCCCACCGTGTCGCCGTAGGTGCAGGCCACCACCGGCGCCCCGTCCTCGCGCCAGAGGGAGGCCATCCGCCGCAGCAAGGCGGCGGAGACGGCAGGCTGGTCGCAGGCCAGCACCAGGGCGGCCCCGGCCTCGGGCCAGCCGTAGGCCAGCGCCTGCAGGCCGACGCGCAGGGAGGAGGCCATCCCCTCCTCCCACCCCGGGTTGGGGACGATGTGTGCCTCGGGCGGAAGGCCCCTCTGCGCCTCCTCGGCGTGGGCGCCCACCACCACCAGCACCGGCCCCAGCCCGGCGGCCAGGGCCTCCCTCGCCACGTGTCCCAGCAGGGTGCTATCGCCGTAGGGGAGGGCCTGCTTGGGGCGGCCCAGGCGCCGGGAGGCGCCGGCGGCCAGAACGATGACCCCCACCGGCCCGCCGCTCATCTCAGTCCACCTGGACCTCGATCCTGATGTTCCGCCCGCCCCCGGGCCACTCGTAGGGCACCTCCTGGCGCCACTTGTCCCAGACCAGGCTGCGGCTGTCATTGTCAATGGCGACGTAGGCGGAGAAGGCCATGGCCACCAGGCCCATGAGCAGCAGCAGGGCCGCCAGGGAACGGAAGAGCACACCCACGGCCCGTCACCTCCCTCCTTCCGTCTGGGGGCCGACGTAGCCCGTCACCAGGATATCATCCCCCAGGCGGCGCACCGAGACGCGCTGCAGGCGCAGCGCCTCCGCCATGACCCGCGCCCCCCTTCCCTCCACCGCCCCCCTGGCCTCCCTGGCGCCGACAATGACCGGCGCGATGACGGCATGCACCTTGTCCACCAGCCCGGCATCGAACAGGGAGCCCAGCACCTCCCCGCCCCCCTCCACCAGCAGCAACAGGACGCCCCGCCGCCCCAGCTCTCGCAGCAGGGCACCCGGGTCGGGGTGGCCGTCGGCGGCGGGCAGGAGCAGCACCTCGGCGCCGCGCCGGGCGATGGCCTGGCGCCACTCGGGGGACGATGCCCCGGTGGTGGCCACCAGGGTCGGGGCGGCGGTGTCCAGCACCCGTGCCGTGGGCGGGATGCGGCCGCGCCCGTCCAGCACCACCCGCAGGGGCTGGCGGCGGGCGAGGCGGCCGCGGGGACGCGCCGTCAGGTGAGGGTCGTCGGCCAGGACGGTGCCCGACCCCACGGCGATGGCGTCCACCTGCGCCCGCAGGCGATGGACCCACTCCCGCGCCCGCGGGCCGCTCAGCCAGCGGGAGTCGCCGCTGGCGGCAGCGATGCGCCCGTCCAGGCTGGCGGCGAACTTGACGACGACGAAGGGCAGGCCGGTCGTGCGATGCTTGACGTAGGCCTCCAGCAGCCGTCGCACCTCGGCCTCGCCCTCGCCCAGGTGGACGCGCACCCCCGCCCGCTCCAGCTCGGCCAGCCCGCGACCGGAGACCTGGGGGTCGGGGTCGAGCATGGCCACGTGCACCTCGGCGATGCCCGCCTGCAGGATGGCGTCGGTGCAGGGAGGGGTGCGCCCGTGGTGGGCGCACGGCTCCAGGGTGACGTAGAGGGCAGCGCCGCGGGCCGCCTCTCCCGCCCCCGCCAGGGCCACGACCTCGGCGTGGGACCCGGGCGGCGGCCGCGTGTGCCCCCTGCCCACCACCCGCCCGTCGCGCACCACCACCGCCCCCACCGCCGGGTTGGGGGAGACGCGCCCCAGCGCCCGCCTGGCCTCGGCTAGGGCCAGCCGCATGTGTGGCCCCACAGCAAGACTTATGATAGCGCCCGATGGTAACATGGACGTCGGGGCGAAGGCCATGGCCGAGGAGCCACGGGTCAACGAACTGCTGGTGCGGGGCATCGTGGTCGGCCTCTTCGCCGAGAACTGTTGGATCATCGGTAACCGCCGCACCGGCGAGGCCATCTGCATAGACCCGGGCGACCAGCCCCAGGACATCCTCGCTTTGGCCCGCGACCTGGGCGTGCGGATCAAGCTCATCGTCAATTCCCACGGCCACCTGGACCACATCCTGGGGGTGCGGGCCATCAAGGAGGCCACCGGCGCCAAGTTCCTCATGCACCGCGACGACCTGGAGATCGCCCGCAGCGCCGGCCGCTCCGCCCTGATGTGGCTGGGCCGCTACGTGGAGCCGCCGCCCGAGCCCGACGCCTTCATCGCCGACGAGGACGAGGTGGACGTGGACGGCGTCAAGCTGAAGGTGATCCACACCCCCGGCCACACCCCCGGCTCCTGCTCCTTTTACACCGAAGGGATGCTCTTCTCCGGCGACACCCTCTTCCGCGGCTCCATCGGCCGCACCGACCTTCCGGGGGGCAACTACGACCAGGAGATGGCCAGCATCATAGACAAGCTCCTCAAGCTCCCCGACGAGACGGTGGTGCTACCCGGCCACATGGAGGAGACCCGCATCGGGGTGGAGAAGGCCACCAACCCCTTCATCCTGATGGAGCTGCGCCGCCGCGAGCAGCGCTAGGGGCGGCGCTCGTCGAGGAAGTCCTGGTAGGCCCGCGAGGGCGTCGGTTCCTTCTGTCCCTGATACTTGCTGCCCAGGCCGGGCGAGCCGTAGGGGCGCTCCACTGGGGTGGAGAGGCGGTAGAAGGAGACCTGGGCGATCTTCATGCCGTAGTAGAGGGCGATCGGCATCTGGGACTGGTTGGACAGCTCCAGCGTCAGCCTCCCCGACCAGCCCGGGTCCACGTAGCCGGCCGTGGCGTGCACCAGCAGCCCCAGGCGCCCCAGCGACGACTTGCCGTCCACCCTGGCCACGATGTCGTCGGGGAGGACGATGGTCTCGATGGTGCCGGCCAGCACGAAGGTGCCGGGCTGGACGACGAAGGGCTCGTCGTCGGCCACCACTACCCGCTCGGTGAGGTCGTCGGTGGGCTCGCGCACGTCCACATAGGGCCGACGGGTCACCTTGAAGATGCGGAAGACTCGGTCCAGGTGCAGGTCCACGCTGGCCGGCTGGATGGCATCGTCGCGCAGGGGCTCGATGACGATGCGACCCTTGGCCAGCTCTTCGCGTATGCTCCGGTCCGAGAGGACGGTCATCACTACAAAGATGACGCGACGTCCCACCTGCTGTCCCCCCTCCGCCGCCGGCGCCTTCTCCACCAGGTTTCCCCATCGGCGGCGCGGGCGCAAGCCCCCGCTCCTATCCCCCTTCCGGCCCCACTCGGTGCATAATGGACAGGTGAAGGACGAAGATTACCGACCCGAGAGCGCCTTGCCGGAAGACGACGAGCAGCAGCCGCCGCCCGCCTCCGACGGGACCGCGGCCGACGACCCCTCCCACCCGCCGTCTGACCCGCCGCGGGAGCCCTTCGCCGACGATACCACGGCCCAAGGCTGGACGCCGGCCGACGGCTGGCAGGGGGTCGAGACACCGGCGCCGGAGCGCCGCCTCTCCCTGCGGCGGGTGCTGGTGGACGCCCTGGAGACGGTGCTGCTGGCCGTCTTCATCTTCCTGGCGGTGCGCTTCTCCTTCCAGAACTTCCGCGTGGAGGGGGTGAGCATGGCCCCCAGCCTGCAGGACGGCGAATACCTCATCGTCAACAAGCTCGCTTACCTCAAGGTGAACCTGTCGGTCTTCGACTGGCTGCCCTTCGTGGACGCCGGCGACCAGCCCCTGCACTATCTGTTCGGCGCTCCCAAGCGGGGCGACGTGGTAGTCTTCCGCTCTCCCGACCGGCCGGAGCGGGACTTCATCAAGCGCATCATCGGCCTGCCCGGCGACACGGTGGCCATTGACGCGGCCACGGGGCGGGTCTACGTCAACGGCCTGCCCCTGGAGGAGCCCTACGCCCGGGGGCGCACCCTCTGCACCTCGTCCCTCATGGGCTGCGGCCCCTGGGTGGTGCCCCCCGGCCACTACTTCGTCCTGGGCGACAACCGCGAGCAGAGCCAGGACTCCCGCTCCTTCGGCTTCATATCCGAGGGGAGCATCATCGGCAAGGCCCTCATCACCTACTGGCCGCCGGAAGACATCGGCCTGGCCCCCAACCATTCGGTCTCCTTCGCCAGCCCCTAGGCCATGCTCGGCCCCTGGGAGGAGCAGTTCGTCGCCCGCCAGCGGGTGGCGCGGCTGGCCACCGCCGACGCCGACGGCCAGCCGCACCTGGTGCCCATCTGCTTCGTCTACCTGCGGGGCGCCTTCTACATGGCCGTGGACGAGAAGCCCAAGCGCTCGCTGCGGCTGAAGCGCCTGCGCAACGTCCAGGAGAACCCCAGGGTGGCGCTGCTGTTCGACGAATACGACGAGGACTGGTCGCGCCTGGCCTGGGTGATGGTGCTGGGGCGGGCGGAGGTCCTGACCGGCGGCCCCGAGCACGCCGAGGCGGTGGCCGCCCTGCGGCGCAAATACGAGCAATACGGGGCGATGGCGCTGGAGGAGCGTCCGCTCCTGCGCATCGCGCCGGTGCGCGTCCTCTCCTGGCGGGCCACACCCTAGCTGCACGCTCCCGCCGGGGCCCCGCGCCTCCCCCGGCGACGGCTACCCGGCAGGGACGAAGCCCCGCCGCCGTATCCGTGCGCACGGATACGGCGGCTGCAGACGGGGGCCGCGTGCCTTTTCAGCCCCGCCCCGTTTCGTCGAACGCTGTCCCGGACGCCCGAGGCCGCCTTTCCTTGACGCCCCCTCCCCCGCGGCCTAACATGGGACACGGTGTGGGCGGAGCCTGCGGGGCAGGCAGAATACGCAGGGAGGTGCGGCGAAGATGGTCACCCTGAGCGTCATCAAGGCCGACGTGGGCGGTTTCGTGGGCCATTCGGCCTCCCATCCCGATGTGTTGGACACGGGACGGGAGGAGCTGGAGCGGGCCAAGCAGAGGGGGCTGCTGATTGACTACCACGTCAGCTACTGCGGCGACGACATGTTCCTGGTCATGACCCACGACCGGGGCGAGGACAACGAAGAGGTGCACCGCCTGGCCTGGGATACCTTCCTCAAGGCCACCGAGGTGGCCAAGAAGCTCAAGCTCTACGGCGCCGGCCAGGACCTCCTGGCCGATGCCTTCTCGGGCAACATCCGCGGCGCCGGGCCCGGCTCGGCGGAGATGACCATAGAGGAGCGCCCCTCGGAGCCGGTGCTGGTCTTCATGGGCGACAAGACCTCGGCCGGGGCCTTCAACCTGCCGCTCTACAAGATGTTCGCCGACCCCTTCAACACCCCCGGCCTGGTCATCAGCGACCCGCTGCACCACGGCTTCGCCTTCGAGATCCACGACGTCAAGGAGCACAAGAAGATCACCCTCAACGCCCCCGAAGACCTCTACGACATGCTCATCTTCCTGGGGGCGCCCTCGCGCTACGCCGTCAAGCGGGTGTTCAACCGCTCCACGGGCAACGTGGCCGCCGTCTCCAGCACCGACAAGCTCTCCCTCATCGCCGGTCGCTACGTGGGCAAGGACGACCCGACCATGATCGTGCGCGCCCAGGGCGAGTTCCCGGCCGTGGGCGAGGTGCTGGAGCCCTTCACCAACCCCTTCATCGTGGAGGGGTGGATGCGCGGCTCCCACCATGGCCCGCTGATGCCGGTGGCCCTGAAGGACGCCCACCCCAGTCGCTTCGACGGCCCGCCCCGCATCGCCTGCCTGGGCTTCCAGCTGGCCAACGGCAAGCTGGTGGGGCCGCGGGACATGTTCGACGACCCGGGTTTCGACCAGGCGCGGCGCAAGGCCAACGAGGTGGCCGACTACCTGCGCTCCCTGGGCCCCTTCGAGCCCCATCGCCTCCCCCTGGAGGAGATGGAATACACCACCATGCCCATGGTGGCGGCCAAGCTGGCCGAGCGCTGGCAGCCCCTGGAGTAGGAGGCGCCATCGCCAGGCTGCTGCTGGCCACCGGCAACCAGGGCAAGCTGCGGGAGCTGCGCCAGCTCCTGCAGGGCTGCGGCTGGGAGCTGTTCTCGCCGGCCGAGGTGGGCATGGGGCCGGGCCACTTCCCGCCCGAGGGCGAGGACTCCTACCGCGACAATGCTATACTGAAGGCACAGGCGGGGGCAGGCTACAGCGGCCTCGTCTGCCTGGGAGAGGACTCGGGGCTGGAGGTGGATGCCCTGGGCGGTGCCCCGGGGCCGGCCTCGGCCGTCTTCCTGGGGGCGGAGGCGAGCTACGAGGAGCGCTTCCGCCACATCCTGGGGCGGCTGGAGGGGCTGCCCGAGGCGCAGCGCTCGGCCCGCTTCCGCTGCCTGATGGCCGTGGCCGACCCCGCCACGGGGAGGACGTGGACGGTGGAGGGCGTTTGCGAGGGCTTCATCGCCCGGGAGCCCAGGGGCACGGGCGGTTTCGGCTACGACCCCATCTTCTATCTGCCCGCCCTCATGTCCACCATGGCCGAGCTGCCGGAGCACCAGAAGAACGTGGTCAGCCACCGAGCGCGGGCGGCCTGGCAGGTGCGACAGGTGCTCAAGGAGCTGCTGTATGAGCTTTCCCGACGGTGAGCTGATCCCCCTCACCAGCGTCAGCGCTCGTCCCGCCGACCTGCCGTCGGCGCCCGACCGCGGGCTGGTGGACCCGGTGGGGCGCAGCATCTACTACCTGCGCATCTCCGTCACCGACCGCTGCAACCTGCGCTGCGTCTACTGCATGCCCGAGGAAGGGGTCCCCTGGCTACCCCGGGAGGAGATCCTGACGCTGGAGGAGATCGCCCGCGTGGTGCGGGTGGCGGCCGAGATGGGGCTGCGACGGGTGCGCCTCACGGGGGGCGAGCCGACGGTGCGCCGCGGCCTGGTGGACCTGGTGCGCTGGATCGCCGCCACCCCCGGCATCGAGGACGTGGCCATGACCACCAACGGCGTCGCCCTGGCCTCCATGGCCCGAGACCTGGCCCGGGCCGGCCTGCGGCGGGTCAACGTCTCCCTGGACACCCTGCGCGCCGACCGCTTCCGGGCCATCACCCGCTGGGGGAACATCGAGGACGTCTTCGCCGGCATCGAGGCGGCCCGTCGCGCTGGCCTGCGCCCCCTCAAGCTCAACGTGGTGGTGATGCGCGGCATCAACGACGACGAGGTGGTGGACTTCGCCCGCACCACCCTGGACGAGGACTGGGAAGTGCGCTTCATCGAGTTGATGCCCTTCCTGGACGAAGAGACGTCCTGCATCAAGGGCGAGGGGGCCTTCGACCTGCAGTTCGTCCCCACGCGAGAGGTGAGGCGGCGCATCGAGGCCGCCCTGGGGCCGCTGCAGCCGGCCGAGAGCGAGAGCGGCTCCGGCCCCGCCCGCTACTACCGCCTGCCGGGGGCACGCGGGCTGGTGGGGTTCATCAGCCCCCTGAGCGAGACCCATTTCTGCGCCACCTGCAACCGCATGCGCCTGACGGCCGACGGCAAGATCCGCCCCTGCCTGCTCACCGACCACGAGGTGGACCTGAAGGGCGTGCTGCGCTCTAGCGCCGACGACGAGGCGCTGAAGGGGGCCATCCTGCTGGCCCTGCGCACCAAGCCCGACGCCCACCACCTGTGGGACGGCAACCGCCCCCGCTGGCGCAAGATGGTCCAGATCGGGGGATAGCGATGGCCGACCCGGGCCGCCTCACCCACCTGGACGAGGCGGGCAGGCCGCGGATGGTGGACGTCACCGCCAAGGCCGAGACCCTGCGGGAGGCGGTGGCCAGGGGCCGCGTCCACCTGCAGCCCGAGACCCTGCGCCTCATCGCCTCGGGACAGGTGGCCAAGGGCGACGTGCTGACCACGGCGCGGCTGGCCGGCATCATGGCCGCCAAGCGCACCCACGAGCTCATCCCCCTCTGCCATCCCCTGCTCCTGACCGACGTGGAGGTGGACATCCGGCCCGACCGGGCCGCCTCCTGCCTGGAGATAGAGGCGCGGGCGCGCACCACCGGCCGCACGGGCGTCGAGATGGAGGCGCTGGTGGCGGTGGCCGTGGCCGCCCTGACCGTCTACGACATGGTCAAGGCGGTGGACCGGGGCGCCCGCATCGGCGACATCCGCCTGGCGCGCAAGACGGGCGGCAAGAGCGGCGACATCCTTCTGGAGGACTAGCGCCGCCCTTGCTGCCGCTCCAGCAGCAGCTCCACCACCCTGGTCAGGGCGCGGTAGGCCAGCAGCACGTAGTCGCGGGGGTGGAGGTCCAGGGGCTTCAGCTCCTCCTTGCGGGTGGCCACCGGGTCGGCCGCCTCCTCCGGGAAGAGGGGCACCTCCTCGCCGATGACCAGCTCGTAGAGCTCGCCGTCGGGCGCCAGGACGATGCAGCCGCGGCCCAGGTCGCCGACGGCCGGCTCGTCCACCTCGATGCCGTAGGTGAAGAAGGCGCCCGGGAAGGGCGGGAAGGGGTCAAGGCGGGCGACCGCCTCCCGCAGCAGGTGGCGCAGCCGCCGGGCCGTCCGCTCCAGGGCCTCGTCGGCCTCGGCCTTTAGGTCCAAGGGGTCCAGGGCTTCCATGTCGCTACAGTTTGAAAAGAAGCATTTGAGACAATTGTCCAAAGTGATATAATTTCTTTTGCCATGGGCGGCGGCCTCAACCTCCAGTCCACCCGCCAGGAGATCATCAACTACCTACAGCGGGCTGGCCGGGCCACCGTCAAGGAGCTGGGCCAGGCCCTGGGCCTCACCTCCACCGGCATCCGCCAGCACCTGACGGTGCTGGAGCGCGACGGCCTAGTGACGGCGCGGGAGGAGCGGGGCCGGGTGGGCCGCCCCACCCTAGTATACTCCCTCACCCCCGAAGCGGAGGCCCTCTTCCCCAAGCGCTACGACGACCTGGCCCTGGCCCTGATGGAGGAGGTGCGCGCCAGCGACGGCAACGAGCGCCTCCACCAGCTGCTGCGACGGGTGGCGGCGCGCATGGCCGCCCAGTATCAGGCGCGGGTGGAAGGACGCCCCGTCCGGGAGCGGGTGGAGGAGACGGTGCGTATCATGCAGGAGCAGGGCTGTCTGGTGGAGTGGCGCCAGGAGGGGGAGCAGTTCTTCATAGACGAATACACCTGCCCCTTCACCAGGGTGGCGCAGCAGGAGCCCGCCGTCTGCGCCCTGCATGTGGAGATGGTGCGGCTGCTGGTGGGCGCCGACACCCGCCTGGCCCAGAGCCTGCTGCGGGGCCAGCGGGCCTGCACCTATCGCGTCAGGCCCCAGGTGGGGGCCGGCCTGGGCTAGCGCCTCTCCCCTTTTCCGTCCAGCGGGCGTATCCTCGTTAGCGCACCCCGCCAGCAGTGACGGGAGCGATGGTGCTCTGGGTGTCCCAGTTCAACATCGTCGCCGGGCAGACCTTCGAGGACGGGCCCTTCACCGGCGCCTTTCCCCAGCGGGGCGGCGGCGACGACATCTGCGACCTCTACCTGCTGGTGGAGCCGGCCCTGCCCGGCAGCGAGGAATACTGCAACGACGTGGCCAACCTGGTGGGGGAGTCGTTCCATCGCTACCGCCTGTCGGTGACGGGGGGACTGCTGCGGGCGCTGCTGGCCGCCCATACCGATCTGAGAGGCTGGAACAGCCGCAGCCTGCGCGATCAGCAGGTGGCCGTGGGCATCTCGGCCCTGGCCATGCACGGCGAGGAGGCCTACCTGGCCCAGGTGGGGCCGGCCCTGGCCTACGCCCGCCAGGACGGCCGCCTCCGCGCCCTGCAGCCCGCCATCCCCGAGGCGCGGGGCCCCCTGGGAGTGGGCGACGCGCTCTACCCCCACTTCTCGCGCCTGGAGCTCTCCCCCGGCGACTCGGTGCTGCTGGTGGCCTCCACCCTGCCCACGGCCCTGACGGAGGGAGGGCTGGCCGACCTGCTGGCCGGGCCGGCCGATGCCTGCCTGCCCGCCCTCTACCAGGCGGTGCGCTCCCTGCCCTGGTTCGGTGCCCTCCTGCTGGCGCTCCTCCCCGAGGCTGGTGAGCGGACGTGATCGTCCTGGGCATCGAGACCTCCTGCGACGAGACGGCGGTGGGGGTGGTGGAGGACGGCCGCCGCCTGCTGGCCAACGTGGTGGCCTCCCAGGCGTCCCTGCACGCATCCTACGGCGGCGTGGTGCCGGAGGTGGCCTCCCGCCGCCACCTGGAGCTGCTGCTGCCCGCCCTGGAGGAGGCACTGGGCCGGGCCCGCCTGCGCCCCGAGGCTCTCGACGCCATCGGCGTGACGGTGGGGCCGGGGCTGGCGGGCTCCCTGCTGGTGGGGGTGAACCTGGCCAAGGCCCTGGCCTACGCCTGGGAGCGCCCCCTGGTGGCCGTCAACCACCTGGAGGCCCACATCTACGCCAACTGGCTCCTGCCCGACGAGCCGCCCCGCCTGCCCGCCCTCTGCCTGGTGGTCTCGGGGGGCCACACCGAGCTGGTGGTGATGGAGGGCCACGGCCGCTACCGCCTGCTGGGCCGCACCCTGGACGACGCCGCCGGCGAGGCCTTCGACAAGGCGGCGCGGCTGCTGGGGCTCGGCTTCCCGGGCGGCCCGGCCATCGAGCGGACGGCGGCCGGGCACGGGGGCGCCCGCCTGCGCCTGCCCCGCGCCCGCACCCGCGGCGCTTACGACTTCAGCTTCAGCGGCCTCAAGACCCACGTCCTGCGCCTGGTGCGGGGCGAGCACGGGCCGGTGCCACCGGCGCCCGAGGTGGCGGCCGCCTTCCAGGAGGCGGTGGTGGACGCCCTGGTGCAGCGGGTGCTGCGGGCTGCCCAGGAGCACGAGGTGGCCGAGGTGATGGTGGTGGGCGGGGTGGCGGCCAACCGCCTGCTGCGGCAGGAGCTGGCCCGTCGCTGCCACCTGCCGGTGCGAGTGCCGCCTCCCGACCTCTGCACCGACAACGGGGCGATGGTGGCCGCCTGCGCCTACTACCGCCTGACCCTCTTCGGCGAGGAGGCGCCCCTGGACGTGGACGTGCGCCCGGGCCTGCGCCTGGCCTGAGCCTCAGCCACCCGCCGCCTGCCCCCGGTATTCGGCCTCGGTCACATGAGCGCCCCAGATGGCGCCGCTGCCGGCGTCGTCCACCTCCCACATGGCGATGTGGGCCATGAAGTGGTCGGGGGCGGCGCCGTGCCAGTGCTCTTCGCCCGGCGGGGTGTGGACCACGTCGCCGGCCCGCACCTCGAGCAGCGGGCCGCCCCGGGCCTGCACCAGCCCGCGCCCCTCCAGCACGTAGAACGTCTGGCCGCGGGGGTGGGAATGCCAGGCGGTGCGGGCGCCCGGGGCGAAGCGCACCAGGCTCACGCGCATCCGCTGGTAGTCGCCTTCGCCCACCAGCACGTCCACCCACACCTCGCCGGTGAAGGTCTCGGCCGGGCCCTTGTTGCTCTGGCGTCGGGAGCGCACTTCCATCGCCTGCCTCCTGCCCACGAGTATATGCCCCACCACGCCGATGAGGGACGGGCGGCCGGGGGGCCTCATTCGCTGACGTAGTAATCGCGGCGGCGGCGCTGCACATAGGCCTGCACCTCGGCCGAGGAGACCCCCAGCCGGTGCAGGGTGTGGCGCACGAACTCCAGCCCCGCCTCGAAGCCCGGGTGGACCACCTCGTCGGCCCCCAGGCGACGCAGGGTGCGGTGGCTCTCGGGCCCGGCGCCGCGGGCGACTATGTCCACCTGGGGAGCCAGGGCCCTTGCCGCCGCTACGATGGCCTCGGCCGAGGCGGGGTCGGCGTGGGTGATGGCCAGCACCCGCGCCCGCGCCAGCTGGGCCTGCACCAGCACCGCCGGGCTGGCCGGCTCGCCGTGGACGTAGGGGATGCCCTGCTCCCGCAGCCACCGCACCGCCCACGGGTCCTGCTCGATGACCAGGCAGCGGAAGCCACGGCGTCGCAGGGCCGTCACCAGCTCGGAGCCGGCCTCCCCCAGGCCGCACACCACCACGTGGTTCACCAGCGTCTCGCCAGCGGCCACCCCCACCTCGGCCGGCGGCGCCGCCCGCAGCAGGGAGTCGGCCAGGGCCGCCCCCCAGCGCAGGGCGAAGGGGGCCAGCAGCAGGCTGAGGAAGGCCGACCCCAAGAGCGCCGAAGCGGTGCGCTCGTCCAGCACCCCCTCGTCGCCGGCCAGCGATACGGCCAGGAAGGCGAACTCGCCCGTCTGGGCCAGCAGCAGCCCCGACAGGAGGGCCGTGCGGGGCAGGTAGCCGAAGGCCAAGGCCAGCCCGCCCACGATGACCAGCTTGCCCACGGTGCCCAGGGCGGTGAAGGCCAGCACCTCCGTCGGCGCCTCCACCAGCGTGCGCGGGTCCATCAGCATCCCCATGGAGACGAAGAAGAGGGCGGCGAAGGCGCTGCGCACGGGCACTACCTCGGCCAGCCCCTGCTGGGCGTGCTCCGACTCGGCCAACACCAGCCCGGCCAGGAAGGCGCCGAAGGCGGCTGAGAGGCCCGTCAGGGCGCCCAGAGCCGTCCCCCCCAGGGCCAGCACCAGCGTCGCCAGCAGGAACATCTCGCGGGAGCCGCGCAGGGCCAGCAGGGAGAGGAGCCGCGGCACCACCCGGGTGGCCAGCACATAAGTCAGGAGCAGGAAGCCGGCCGCCTTGGCCGCCGTGAGGCCCAGCGTGATGCCCAGGGACCCTTCGCTGCCCCCCAGGACGGGCATGGCCACCAACAGGGGCACCAGGCTCAGGTCCTGCACCATCGAGACGCCCACCGCCACCCGCCCGTGGACGCTGTCCACCTCCCCCCGCTCCTCCAGCAGCCGCAGGGCGATGGTCGTGCTGGAGCTGGCCACGGCCCATCCCGCCACCAGGGAGGCGGTGGTCCCCAGCCCCAGCAGGCGGCCCATGAGCATCCCCAGGCCGATGACCGCCCCCACCTGCACCAGCCCGCCGCCGATGGCCACCGGCCCCACCTCCCGCAGCCCCCGCAGGCTGAGCTGCAGCCCGAGGCCGAACATCAGCAGCGCCACCCCCACGTCGGCCAGGCGCTGCACCGGCTCCACCTGGGCCACGGGGCCGGGGGTGTAGGGCCCCAGCAGGAGCCCGGCCACCAGATAGCCGATGACCGGTGGCACCCGCAGGGCATGGGCCAGCGCTACGCCGGCCAACGCCGCTGCCAGCACCACGGCCAGCAGGCCGACCAGGTCTGTCTCCGGCATCGGGAGGACCTCTGTGCGGAGGGGGAAGGGACGCGGGCAACGAGGGCGGGAGGAGTCCCCCGCCCCCTATCTTACCATGCGCCAGCGGGCGCTAGCGGTTGGTCTCCTCCAGCCAGCGCAGGAACTGGGGGTCCTTGCGCCAGCCGGGACGCACCTTCACCCACAGCTCCAGGAAGACGGGGCGCCCCAGCAGCAGCTCCAGTTGCTGGCGGGCGCGGCTGCCCACCTGCTTCAGGGCCTGGCCACCCTTGCCGATGAGGATACCCTTCTGCCCCTCCCGCTCCACGAACACCAGGGCGCGGATGTAGTCCTTGCCCCCGTGTTCGGCGTCCCGCTCCCGGAACTCGTCTATGGCCACGGCCACCGCGTAGGGCACCTCCTGCCGGTAGAGGTGGTAGACCTCCTCCCGCACGATGTCGGCGGCCAGGGAGCGCTCGCTGCGGTCGGTCACCTCCTCGGGCGGATAGAGGGCCGGCCCCTCGGGCAGGTGGCGGACGATGAGCTGCAGCAGCAGGTCCAGGCCGTCGGCCTTCAGGGCGCTCACGGGCACGATCTCGCGGAAGGGGTGCCGACGGCTGTATTCGTCCATCACCGGCAGCAGCTCGGCCTTGTTGCGCAGGGTGTCCACCTTGTTGATGGCCAGCAGCGCCGGCTTCCTCTCCGCGGCGATGAGGTCCATGAGCATCTCCTCGATGTCCCCGGGCGGACGCGGCTCCACCATCAGCACCACCAGGTCGGCCTCAACGACGGCGTCGCGGGCCAGCCGCACCATCCGCTGGTCCAGCAGGTGGGCGGGGCGTCCCAGGTAGCCCGGCGTGTCCAGGAAGACCACCTGGAAGCCGTCGCCGGTGAGGATGCCGCGCACGTTCTGGCGGGTGGTCTGGGGCCGGGGCGACACGGCCGACACCTTGAACTGCAGGAGCTGGTTCAGGAGGGTGGACTTGCCCACGTTGGGCCGCCCGACGATGGCCACCGCCCCCGCCCGGAAGGGCAGCTTGCCCCGGCCTTTGCCCCTGCTGGCAGCCATGGCCTCAGGACAGGGGACAGCGACCGCAGCCGCCCCGACTGCAGTAGTAGCGGAAGAGGTAGAGCATCCCCTGACCCCGCTGGGCGCCCAGGGGCACGGCCCCGCCCAGCGCCTCGTCCAGGTGGCGGGTGCAACCGTAGCGGCCGGGACGGGGCAGGGAGCGGTAGAGCCGCAGGACGGCCGCCGCCAGCGAGCGGTCGCGGGCCTCCTCGGCCAGGGCCAGGGCGAAGGGGAGCACGGCGTTGACGGCCAGCTCCACCGCCCTCCCCCGGCCGATGCTCCCCCACGGCCCCCGCACCGTCAGGGCGGCCAGCAGACGACGGGCGTCCCCGGCCCGCACCGGCGGCAGCAGGGAGGGGGAGAGGCCGGGCCCGGCCACCCCCGCTAGCAGGCAGGCCAGCGCCCCCAGCCGCCGCTGGGGGCGGTTGACCGGCCGCTGGGGGTGGAGAGGGCGCGGCTGCTGGCCCGGCAGGAGGGCGAGGAGAACGTTCAGGGCCAGCGACGGCGCCCGCGAAGGAGGCGCCGCCACCAGCACGCGACGCAGCCGCTGCCACGACAGGGCCGCAGCCAGGCGGCGGAAAACCTCCTCGTTGCCTCCGTAGCCGCAGGCCTCCACCAGGGCGCGGCAGAGGGCCTCCTCGCCGCCCACGGCGGCCGCCGACCGTCCCAGGCGGTAGGCCTTCTGGCGCAGGCGCATGTCGCCCATCTTGTCCAGGAGGCGCGCCACCTCGTCCGTGCCCAGCCGCCGCACGGCGCTGCGACAGGGCTCCTGCCACGGCCGGCGCCCCCGCGACTCCAGGTGCGGCCCCACCGCCACCACCGGCACGCGCCGGCCGCAGGCCAGGGCCGTGTCCTCGCCCGTGTCGTCCCAGAGGACGACGTGCAGCACCAGCCCGTCGTAGGCCGGGTCCAGGTGGTGGCCGTGGCGACGGAAGTCGCTGGCCAGCACGTGCACCTCCACGTCGCCCCGCTGCAGCCCGTCGGCGGTGGCGATGAGGGCGTGGCGAAAGTCGGGCCCCGGCCCCGGGTTGGGGAGGCCGCGGAAGACCACCCGCAGGGGCTGCCCGCCGCGCGTGCGGAGGGCCGCCGGCGGCAGGCAGGCCTCCAGCCAGAGGCGGGCCAGCTCTCGCTCGCCCCCGCCGCTCTCAGGCGCCCGGGCGGTCTCGGCCATCGCCCTCCCCTTCGTCCCCGTAGGCGAAGCCGGCCCGCTCGGCCACCAGGGTGAGCAGGCGGGCCGAGGCGCCCCGGGGACGGTAGCGGGCCGTCTCCCAGTCGCTGACGGTCTGCTGGCGGACGCCCAGCTCGCGGGCCAGCTCGGCCTGGCTCAGGCCCAGGAAGAGGCGCAGGCGCCGCACCTTGCCGGCGTCCCAGACGGGCCCTTTGCTGCCCATGACGCCTTTCATTCTACACGCTTCCGTGTAACCGCACAACCGCTGCCCCGCCGCCCCCGCCCCCGCCTCCTCGACCCCGGAGCAACGTCGTCGTAGCTGCAGAGCTCCAGCTCTGCCCGAGACGGACCGTTCGGGCAGGCATCGGCCTTTGGCCGGCCTGAAGGCCTGCAGCTACGGCGTATGCGGGCGCCCGTGCTGAAAAGCGCAGCGCTTCTCCTGCCAGGGGAGTCCGTTCAGGCGGCGACGGCGTCGGAGAAGCGGCGGCGCAGGCGGGCCAGCGCCCGCCGCCCCAGACGCAGCGCCGTCCTGGCCGCCTCGTCCTCGCCCCCGCGGCCGACGCGCGACAGGGCCTCGCCGATGGCCTGGGCCAGGGAGCGGGCCCGCTCTCGCGCCGTCCCCTCGTCCAGGGGCTTGAACCCCTGCAGCTTGCGCGGGCCCTCCCTCCCCCCCTCGGCGATATACCAGTCGCGGAAGGAGAGGCAGCCCGCCCCCAGCAGGGCATAGCCCAAAGGCGCACAGGGGGGCGGATAGCCCAGCGACAGGACGCGAGCGGTGAGGGCGTGCTCGGGGGAGTCGTATTCCACCATCAGGCTGCCGCCGGGGGGCACCAGCGACCCCAGCAGGCGGAAGAGGCGCCCCTCCCGGCCCCGTTCGGCCAGGGACGACTCTCCCCCGTCGAAGCGCAGGCGGGGCAGGTAGCGCACCAGCTCCACCCAGTTCTGGGCGGGGAAGCGGCCCCGGTTGTAGAGGGCCAGGGCCAGGGGCGCCGCAGCCGGCCTCCCCTCCTCGTCCAGGGCGAAGAGCTGGAAGTAGAGGGAGCCCACGGCGCCCGCCGGCCCCAGCAGCACGGCCAGCGTCAGGCCGTCCAGGCGTCGCCCCTGCAGGCGGGCCAGGGGGTGCCCCTCGGCCCAGCGCCAGCGGGGGCCCAGGGCCTCCTCCAGCCGGCGCCGAGCGACGGCATTAACCCTGCCCATACAGATGTGTATTATAGTCGCGCAGAGGGCGATAGACGAAAGGAGGCTGCCATGGCCTACCAGGAAGTCATCGTTGAGAGGCAGGGGCGGGTGGGCATCGTCACCCTCAACCGTCCCCACCGTCTCAACTCCCTGGGCCGCCCCATGACCGACGAGATGCGCCAGGCGCTGGAGGAGTTCAACGCCGACCCCCAGGTGGGGGCCATCGTCCTTACCGGCGCGGGGCGTGCCTTCTGCTCCGGCGCCGACTTCGAGGGCTTCCGGGCGGCCGCCGAGGGGCGCGGTCGCCAGACGGGCGGCGGCGGCCTGGCCAACTGGATCGAGTTCGTCCAGCAGTCGAAGCCCATCGTCTGCGCCATCAACGGCTATGCCGTGGGCGCCGGCCTCACCCTGACCCTCCCCTGCGACGTGCGCATCGCCTCCGACCAGGCGCGGCTGTCCATGCGCTTCGTGCGCCTGGGCCTGGTGCCCGAGCTGGCCAGCACCAAGCTCCTGGCCCACATCGTCGGCATCACCAACGCCCTGGAGATGATGCTCACCGGCCGCTTTGTGGAGGCCGAGGAGGCGCTGCGCATGGGCCTGGTCAACGCCGCGGTCCCCCACGAACGGCTGCTGGCGGCAGCGGTGGAGAAGGCGGCCGAGATCGCCTTCAACGCCGACTCGGCCCTGGCCGCCGTCAAGCGGCTGGTGTGGGCCAACCTGTTCGAGCCCGACCTGCGGGCCGTCCAGCGACGGGAGGGAGAGGAGTTCACCGCCGCCCTCCAGGGCGAGCCCTTCCGGGAGGCGGTGCGCGCCTTCTTCGAGAAGCGGGAGCCGCGCTTCCACGGCTCATGACCTCCCTGGACTACCGGCAGGCCATCGCGTCGCTGCTGGCCTACGCCGACTTCGAGCGTTCGGGGCGCTTCGCCGACCGCCCCGACGTGGGGCCGGTGCTGGCCCTCCTCTCGCGCCTGGGCGACCCCCACCTGGGCCGCCCCACCGTCCACATCACCGGCAGCAAGGGGAAGGGCAGCGTGGCAGCCATGCTGGAGTCGGTGCTGCGCCACGCCGGCCTGCGCACTGGCCTCTACACCAGCCCCCACCTGGACTCCTACTGCGAGCGGGTGCGGGTGGACGGGGAGCCCATCGCCGAGGACGAGTTCGCCCGCCACGCCCGGGCAGCCCTGGCCGTCGCCCGGGAGGTGGCGTCCTCCCTCCCCGGACGCCAGCTGGTCACCTTCGACCTCCTCACCGCCATCGGCTTCCTCGCCTTCCGCCAGCACGGCGTGCAGGTGCAGGTGGTGGAGGTGGGGCTGGGCGGTCGGGTGGACAGCACCAACGTCTTCCCGCGCAAGGAGGCGTCGGTCATCACCCCCATCAGCCTGGAGCACACGGCCATCCTGGGCGGCACGCCCGCCGCCATCGCCCGCGAGAAGGCGGCCATCGTGCGGCCCCCCGGCCCCCTGGTGCTGGCGCCCCAGTCCTACGCCGATGCCAGAGGAGTCTGCCTGCAGGCGGCGGCGCGGGCGGGGGTGGAGGTGGTGGACGTGGCCGCCCGCTACCGCTGGCAGCCGCTGGAACGGGGGCCGGAGGGGCAGCGCTTCCGCCTGGAGTGGCAGGAGGGCGCCCTGGAGCTCTGCCTGCCTCTGGCCGGCGCCCACCAGATGGAGAACGCCGCCACCGCCGTCGCTGTCGCCCATGCCCTGGCCCGGCAGGGGCTGCCCGTGCCCGAGGAGGCCATCGTGGGCGGGCTGGCGGCGGTGCGCTGGCCCGGGCGACTGGAGGTGCTGGCGCGGGGGCCCACGGTGGTGGCCGACGGCGCCCATAACCGCGACTCGGCCCGTCGCCTGCGGGAGGCGTTGCGCGACTACTTCGGCGCCAGCGAGGCGGTGCTGGTGGTGGGCACCCTGGCCGACAAGGACATCGCCGCCATGGCCGAGGAGCTGGCGCCGGTGGCGACGGCCGTGGTCGCCGCCCCCTTCGATCACCCCCGCGCCATGCCCGCCGAGAGGGTGGCGGGCGCCTTCGCGGCCCGCGGCTGTCGCGTCCGGCAGGCGCGAGATATAGAAGATGCCCTGGGCCAGGCATTGGCCATAAGCGCAGGGCGGGTTTTAATATGTCTAACAGGTTCCCTGGCCTTCGTGGCCGTAGGGCGCCGTCTCCTGACGGCAGATCGGGCGAGGTGAAAGCATGAACCGAGAACAGCGGCGCCGGGCCGTCATCACCGGCGTGGGCGCCATCACCCCCTTGGGCAACTCGGTGGAGGAGTTCTGGCAGGGCTGCCTGGAAGGGCGGTCGGGCATAGACTACTTGACCCAGTTCGACGCCTCCACCTACCCGGTGCGCATCGCTGGCGAGGTGAAGGGCTTCGACCCCGAGGACTACATGGACCGGCGGGAGGCCAGGCGCATGGCCCGCTTCTCCCAGTTCGCCGTGGCCGCCGCCCGCCAGGCCATCGAGAGCGCCGGTTTGAAGCCGGAGCGCGAGGACTCGGAGCGGGTGGGCGTCCTGCTGGGGGTGGGCATCGGCGGCTTCCCCAACGTGGACGAGGGGATGCGCACCGTGGTCAGCAGGGGCGGCATGCGGCTCGACCCCTTCTTCATCGCCAAGATGCTGCCCAACATGGCCGCCGCCCACGTGGCCATGCAGTTCGGCCTGCGCGGCTACAACAACACCGTCACCACCGCCTGCGCCGCCGCCACCCAGGCCATGGGCGACGCCCTGGAGCTGATCCGCAGCGGCCGGGCCGATGTCGTCCTGGCCGGCGGCGCCGAGGCCGCGCTGTGCGAACTGGGGCTGGCCGGTTTCGCCGTCATGCGCGCCCTCTCCACCCAGAACGAGCCGCCCCAGAAGGCCAGCCGCCCCTTCGACGCCAAGCGCGACGGCTTCGTGGCCGCCGAGGGGGCGGCCATCTTCGTCCTCGAGAGCCTGGAGCACGCCCTGGCCCGGGGCGCCCCCATCCTGTGCGAGCTGGCCGGCTACGCCGCCACCGCCGACGCCTACCACATCGTCGCCCCCTGCGCCGACGGCGACGGGGCGGTGCGCTGCATGCGCCTGGCCCTGCAGGACGCCGGCGTCTCCCCCGAGGAGGTGGACTACATCAACGCCCACGGCACCTCCACCCCCCTGAACGACGCCATCGAGACCCTGGCCATCAAGCGGGTGTTCGGCGAGCGGGCCTACCGCATACCCGTCAGCTCCACCAAGTCCATGGTGGGACACTGCTTCGGCGCTGCCGGGGCGGTGGAGTGCGTGGCCGTGGTCAAGAGCATCGAGACGGGCTGGCTGCACCCCACCATCAACTACGAGCACCCCGACCCCGACTGCGACCTGGACTACGTGCCCAACCAGCCGCGCCAGGCCGAGGTGCGGGTGGTGCTGAAGAACTCCTTCGGCTTCGGCGGGCAGAACGCCTGCCTGGTGTTCAAGCGCTTCGAAGGGTGAGGGGCGCCGCATGCGGGTGCTGGTGGCGGGGGGAGCGGGCTACGTCGGCTCCGTGGCCGTCCAGGAGCTCCTCGCTCATGGCCACGAGGCAGTGGTGCTGGACTCCCTGGTGAGCGGCCACGCCGCCGCCGTCCCCCCCGAGGCGGAGCTGGTGGTGGCTGACGCCCGCGACGACGAGGCCCTGGCCAGGCTCTTCGCCTCCCGTCGCCTGGACGCCGTCCTCCACTTCGCCGCCTACACCGTGGCCAGCGAATCGGTGCTCCATCCCGGGCGCTACTTCGCCAACAACGTGGGCAGCGCCATCTGCCTGCTCAACGCTTGCGTCGCCTACGAGGTGGAGCTGTTCGTCTTCAGTTCCAGCGCCGCCGTCTATGGCACCCCCGACACGGTGCCCATCCCCGAGGACGCGCCCCTGCGCCCCATCAACCCCTACGGCGAGTCCAAGGCGGTGGTGGAGCGGCTGCTGCCCTGGTTCGCCGCCGCCCACGGCCTGCGCTACATGGCCCTACGCTACTTCAACGCCGTGGGCGCCTCGGGCCCCCTGGGCGAGGACCACCGCCCCGAGACGCACCTGCTGCCGCGGGTGCTGCAGGTGGCCCTGGGGCAGATGGAGGCAGTGCCCATCTACGGCGCCGAGTACCCCACCGCCGACGGCACCTGCGTGCGCGACTACGTGCACGTGCGCGACCTGGCCCGCGCCCACGTGCTGGCCCTGGAATACCTGGCGCGGGGCGGCGAGAGCGGCGCCCTGAACCTGGGGACGGGCCAGGGCTACAGCAACCTGCAGGTGGTGGAGGCCGCCCGACGCGTCACCGGCCATCCCATACCGGTGCGCTGGGAGGCCCAGCGCCCGGGTGACCCGCCCGTGCTGGTGGCCTCGGCCCAGCGCGCCCGCGAGGTGCTGGGCTGGCAGCCCCGCCACACCTCCCTGGAGGAGATGGTGGCCTCGGCCTGGGAGTGGCACCGCGCCCACCCCCACGGCTACCCCGAGTGAGGGCCCCTCAGAATACACCCCTGATCAGCGGCCAGAGGACGCTCTCCCACAGGCTGCCCACCGCCAGCCCCGTCCAGAGCAGCGAATGGGGCAGCGCCGCGCCGACGCCGATGGCATAGGCCAGGGGGCGCCCCAGCCGCAGCAGCAGGAGCACCACTGCCCGCCAGAAGGGCCCGAACCAGAGGACGCACAGGGGCACCGCCAGCAGCCACACCAGCCAGGGGCGCTCGGGGCCGTCCAGCAGCGGGCGGAACCACTCCCGCTCCAGCGCCCAGCGCTGTAGCGTCCGCAGCACTTCCTCGCCGTCCAGCAGCAGCAGGAACAGGAGACAGAGGGCGCCGGTGAAGCCGGCCATGGCCAGGGCGCCCGGCCATCGGCCCAGGGTCGCCACCAGCAGGAAGGGCAGAGGGGCGGCCAGCCAGGCCTCCAGCCGCCAGATGGTCACCGCTGCCACCACCCGCGGCGTCAGGTGACGGCGCAGCAGCGCCAGCAGGGAGGGCCGCGCCTCCTCCCGCACCGCCGCCCTTCTAATCGAGAGGGAACGTCGCCACCCGCTCATACACGGCGCCCGCGGGGTGGAGGTGGCTGCGCATCAGGCTCATCTCCGACAGGGACATTGTAACGGGCGGGACCGTTACTCGGGGCAGGACGCTCGGCAGCAGGGCCGCCACGCGGCGCATCTCGTTCTCGGGCACGCGGGCCAGCGTCAGATGGGGGCTGAAGGGGCGACCCTCGCGGGGGAAGCGAAGGGGCGCCAGCGCCTCCTCCACCCGCGCCTGCAGCCGCTCCAGCCGTTGCCGGTCGCCCTCCAGCCCCACCCAGAGCACCCGCGGGCCGCGGCGGTCGCCGAAGGTGCCCAGGCCGGCCAGGGCCAGACGCAGCGTGCCGCCGCCGGCGGCCCCCTCCAGGGCAGCCATGATCTCTCCCAGCCGCGCGGCGGGCGTCTCGCCCAGGAACTTGAGGGTGAGGTGGATGCCCTCGGGCCGCACCCAGCGCAGTCGCTCCAGCCCCTGGGCGCGCAGGATCGCCTGCACCGCCGCCAGGGCCTCCCGCACCGGCCCCGGCAGCTCCAGGGCCACGAACAGGCGCCAGCGCTCCCCTTCAGCCATCGCGGCAGCCCAGCAGCGCTAGAGCGTTGCGCGACCAGCGCTCGGCCAGCGCCCGATCGGGCAGCGAGGCCAGGGCCCGCTCCTGCCCCAGCAGCGGGAAGTCGCTGCCGAAGAGGAGGCGGTCGTCGTCCACCAGGGCCAAGGCGTCGGGGGAGTAGAGGAGGGGGACGGCGGCGGTGTCGAAGTAGAGCCGACGACAGACCTCCCGCACCTCGGGCATGTGGGCGTAGAAGGGGAGGCCACCGCCCAGGTGCGCGCCGACGATGCTCAGGTCGGGGTTGGCCTCGGCGAAGCGGTAGAAAGTGGCCAGGGCCAGCCCCTCCTTGCCGGCGTAACGGTGTCCGACGGGTTCCGAGACATGGAACAGGAGGGCCAGCCCCAGCCGCCGCGCCAGGGACGCAAGCCGTTCGCCCGCCGGCCCCAGCAAGTCCCAGCCCTGGCTCTCGGGTCGCAGCTCCCCCAGGCCACGGGCACCGGCGCGGGCGCAGCGCTCCGCCTCCTCCTCGGCGCCCGGACCAACCGGGTTGACGGTGCAGAAGGCCACTAGGCGACCGCCGCTGCGGGCCGCCCACTCCAGCAGGTAGTCGTTGTGGCGACGGCACATCTCCTGGTCGCGCCAGGCGAAGCCGAGCATAAAGCTTATGTCAACTGCCGCCCGCTCCATGCTGGCCAGAAGGTCGGGCGCCGTGGCCAGGCGTGCCCGGGGGTTCCCGTAAAGCTCGCCGAAGGTGGGGTCGGCGCGCAGGTATTCCTCCCGCGCCTCCACCACCTGCGGCGGGAAGACGTGGGTGTGACAGTCCACCACCATCACGCCGCAGTTTACCTGCCCGGCCAGGCTACGGCCAGACGCGGGGCCCCGCTGCTCCCAGGGGACAACGCAGGGTGCGTTGTCGCTCGCTTCGCCCCGCCCTATAATGGGTATCGCCGGGAAGGGGACGGCCTCGACGGCGTTGGCGTCGCTCAGCGCAGATAGGCTCCGCCAGCTGGAGACGGTGGCCCGGCGGGTGCGGCAGCACATCGTCCGCATGACCGCCGCCGCCGGTTCCGGCCACCCTGGTGGCTCCCTATCCTGCGTCGAGATCCTGGTGGCCCTCTACTTCCACGTCCTGCGCCACGACCCGCAGAACCCCTACTGGCCCCAGCGCGACCGCTTCGTGCTGAGCAAAGGCCACGCCACCCCCGCCTACTACGGCGTCCTGGCCGAGGCGGGCTACCTCCCCGCCCAAGAGCTGCTCACCTTCCGTCGGCTGGGCAGCCGCCTGCAGGGGCACACGGTCATGGGCTGCCCGCCGGGGGTGGAGATGTCGGCTGGCGCCCTGGGCATGGGCCTCTCCTTCAGCGTGGGCCTGGCCCTGGCCGCTCGCCTGGACGGCGAGCCCTGGCGCGTCTACTGCCTCCTCTCCGACGGCGACTGTAACGAGGGGCAGACCTGGGAGGCGGCCATGGCCGCCTCCCACCACCGCCTGGACAACCTGACGGCCATCGTGGACTACAATCGCATCCAGAACGACGGCTTCTCCGACTACACCCACTACCGCGGCCCCGACAGCCGCGACCGCCCCGGCGGCTGGGTGGCGCCCGACGGCTACACGGTCAACATCATGTCGCTGGAACCCTTCGCCGAGAAGTGGCGCGCCTTCGGCTGGCAGGTGCTGGAGTGCGATGGCCACGACCTGCAGCAGCTCGTCGCCGCCCTGGAGGAGGCACGAGGGGTGCGCGGCCGGCCCACGGTCGTCATCTGCCACACGGTGAAGGGGCGGGGCGTGAGCTTCATGGAGCACAACCCCGCCTTCCACGGCAAGGCGCCCACCCCCGAACAGGCGGAGCAGGCGCTCAGGGAACTGGGGGCGTAGGATGCTGCAGACGGGACGGACTGCCGCCACCCGCGAGGCGCTGGGGCCCACCCTGGTCCGGCTGGCCAGGGAGGGGCTGGACATCGTGGTGGTGGACGCCGACCTAGGCGTCTCCACCACCACCGCCCAGTTCGGGCGCGAGTTCCCCGAGCGCTTCTTCACCATGGGAGTGGCCGAGCAGAACGCCGTGGGCGTGGCGGCGGGGCTGGCCGCCGCCGGCAAGGTCGCCTTCGTCAGCTCCTTCGCCGTCTTCATCCCCGGTCACTGCTACGACCAGGTGCGGGTGGCCGTCGCCCAGCCCAACCTGAACGTCAAGATAGCCGCCTCCCACGGCGGCATCGTCACCGGCGAGGACGGCGCCTCGGCCCAGTCGCTGGAGGACCTGGCCCAGATGCTCGCCCTGCCCACCTTCCGCGTTGTCGTCCCCGCCGACGTGGTGGAGTGCGCCCAGGCCATCGAGGAGGCGGCGCGGCGCTACGGCCCCTTCTACATCCGCATGGTGCGCCCGAAGGTGCCGGTCATATACGACGAGCCCTATCGCTTTCAGTTAGGGAAGGCCCACCGCCTGCGCGACGGCGACGACGTGACCATCGCCGCCATCGGCGTGATGGTGCCCGCTGCCCTGGAGGCGGCCGAACTGCTGGCGCGGGAGGGCATCACCTGTCGGGTGCTCAACATGGCCTCCCTGCGCCCGCTGGACGAGGAGGCCATCGTCGCCGCCGCCCGCGAGACGGGGGCCATCGTCACCGCCGAGGACCACAGCGTCCACGGCGGCCTGGGCAGCCTGGTGACCAGGGTCACGGCGCGCGAATGCCCGGTGCCGGTGACCTGCGTGGGTATGGAGACCTTCGGCACCAGTGGCCGCTGGGACGAGCTGCTGCAGCACTTCGGGCTGACGCCGGAGCGCCTGGCCCGCGAAGCGAAGGCGCTGCTGGCACGCAAGCGTGCCAGCGTCTAGTCCTTCATATACCCGTTGCCCTCGAACTCCTCGTCCTCGTCTTCTTCCTCGTCGCCTTCCTCGTCGGAGTAGACGCCCTCTTCGCGGCCCACCCACACTGTGACCACGAAGTCCTCGCGCAGGGGGTCGGTGCTCAGCACCAGCCGCTCGTCTATCTCGCCGATGAGCTGGCGGATCTCGTCCTGGGTGAGCCTCTCGCTGACCACCAGGGTGGCGTAGACCACCTCGGGGCCGTAGTGGAGGTCCACCCGCCCCACCTCGTCGTCGTCCAGCTCGATGGTGTAGCACTCGGAATAAGGTGTGCGACACTCGCGCTCGAAGTGGAAGCCTCCCATCAGTTGCCTCCTTTCGCCGGGGCTAGGGGCGGACGTGCCCGTTGCCCAGGACGAACCATTTGTAGGTGGTGATCTCCCGCAGGCCCACCGGCCCGCGGGCGATGGTCTTCTGGGTGGAGTCTATGATCTCGGCCCCCAGGCCGAACTGGGCGCCGTCGGTGAACTGAGTGCTGGCGTTCACATAGACCACCGCCGTGTCCACCTCGTCCAGGAAGCGCATGGCCGCCGAGTAGTCTTCGGTGACGATGGCGTCGGAGTGGCCGGTGCCGTAGCGCTCGATGTGCTCCAGGGCCTCGTCCAGGGAGCCCACCACCTTCACGGCGGCGATGGGCGCCAGGAACTCCTTACCGAAGTCTTCAGGCGCCGCGGGCACCGCCTTCAGCCCCGCTATCTCCTGGGCGGCCAGGACGGACAGGGCTTCCGGGTCGCAGCGCATCTCGATGCCCTTCTCGGCCCACACGCGGGCGATGAGGGGCAGGAACGACGGCGCCACCTCACGGTGCACCAGCAAGGTGTCCAGGGCGTTGCAGATGGACCAGCGGCGGGTCTTGGCGTTGTCCACCACCCGCAGCGCCTTCTCCAAATCGGCGGCCCGGTCCACGTAGGTGTGGCAGACGCCGATGCCGCCTACCAGCACGGGCATGGTGGCGTTCTCGGCCACGAAGCGGATCAGGTCGGCCCCGCCGCGGGGCACCATCAGGTCTATGTAGTCGCGCATCCTGAGCAGCTGCCCCACCAGGGCGCGGTCGGTGTTCTCCATCAGTTGCACGGCATCGGCCGGCACGCCCGCCTGGGCGATGGCGCGGCGCAGGAGGCGGGCCAGGGCGCGATTGGAGTTGATGGCCTCCTTGCCCCCCCGCAGGATGCAGGCGTTGCCGGCCTTCAGGCAGAGGCTGGCGATGTCCACGGTCACGTTGGGGCGGCTCTCGTAGACGGCAGCGATGACGCCCAGTGGCACCCGCTTGCGCCCCACCTGCATGCCGTTGGGCAGGGTGCGCATCTCGATGACCTCGCCCACGGGGTCTGGCAGGCGGGCCACGGTGCGCACGTCGGCGGCCATGGCCCGCAGCTTGTCGGGGGAGAGGACCAGGCGATCCAGGACGGCCTCCGACAGGCCCTGGCGCTGCCCCTCCTCCAGGTCGAGGCGGTTGGCAGCGAGGACCTCTTCCTGGGCCTCCTCCAGCCCCCTGGCGATGGCCTCCAGCGCCTCGTTCTTGACGGCGGTGGAGAGACGCGCTAGCGCCCGGGCCGCCTGTCGGGCGGCCCGGCCCATCGCCTCCAGCTCCTGCGCTACAGCGGTCACGGCATGCCTCGTCGCGGCCTTCGCTCCCAGTATAGCGCCGACGGCGTTCTCCGGGGGCCAGCTAGCCGGCCCGGCTGCCTGTGGGCCGCGGCCGGGGCACGCGGATGCAGCTGCGTCCGGACAGGCCCAGCAGCAGCCTGGCCTGCGTCTCCAGGTCGGCCGGGACCCAGACCTCGTAGCCGGTGCGCCCCTGCTTCAGCCGGGCGGGGATGCCCTGGCGCCGCAGGGTGCGCAGGCAGCGCTCCGCCTCCTCGCGGGTGGGGGCCCCGGCCACCACCAGGTCGGCCCGGGAGCGACGTCCCCCCAGGGGCCACCAGGCGCGCCCTGACGGGAACAAGCGGCGCATCATCTGCCGGCGCCTCCTCTCTCGCTGGCGGGGCCTACTTGTGGCGGCGCTGCCAGCGGGTCTTCTTGCGCAGCTTCTTGTATTTGTGGCGCCGGATCTTGCGTCGGCGCCACTTGAGCACCGAGCCCATATCTCCTCCCTAGCTCTCCTCTCGCGGACGGAACTTCACCAGCGCTACCTCTTCGCCCGCTGCCTCGAAGACGGCCTCCACCGCCATGCCGATGCGCACCTCTTCCGGCGGGACACCGACGATGTTGGTCACCAGCCGCGGCCCCTCCTCCAGCTCGACAATGGCCAGGACGTAGGGCACGTCGTTGCCGAAGGCGGGATGGGCCGGTCGCCGCACCACCGTGTAGGTGTAGACCCGGCCACGGCCACTGGCCGTGGTCCACTCCAGGTCGTCCGACAGGCAGTGGGGACAAAGGGTGCGGGGATACAGGAAGGGCTGGCCGCAGGCACGGCAGCGCTGCAGCCTCAGCTCCCCCTGGCGGGCACCCTGCCAGAAGGGCCGGGTGGTCTCGGTAGGGTGGGGAACGGGCTTGCGCACCTCCTGGGCCATCACTCCACCCCCAGCACCAGCGAGACCTCCTCGCTCATGATGCCGCCGTTGCCGTTGACGAAGGCCAGCTGGCAGTCGCGCACCTGCCGCTGCCCGGCCCGGCCCTGGAGCTGGCGGGCCGCCTCGGTCACGTGGGACATGCCCCCGGCCAGCCCGGCCTGGCCGAAGGAGAGCTGGCCACCGTGGGTGTTCAGGGGCAGGTCGCCGCGGTAGGTCAGGTCGTGCTCCTCCACGAAAGGCCCGCCCTGGCCCTTGGGGCAGAAGCCCGCGTCCTCCAAGGTGACGATGACGGTGATCGTGTAGCAGTCGTAGACCGAGACCAGGTCTACGTCCGCGGGCGTCACCCCGGCCATCTGGAAGGCCCTGGGCGCGGTGTAGGCCACCGGCGACGTGGTGATGGAGGGCGCCTGGGCCAGCGACATGTGGGTCACCTTCTCCGCCGCCCCCAGCAGCCAGACGGGCCGGTGGGGGGAGCGCCGGGCGATGTCCGGCGCCGCCACCAGCACCGCCGCCGCCCCCGTGCAGGGCATGACGATCTCGTAGAGGTGCAGGGGGTCGCAGACCAGGGGCGAGGCCAGCACCTCCTCGATGGTCAGGGGGCGGTCGAAGAAGAGGGCGTCGGGGTTGGCGTTAGCGTTGGTCCGCTGGTCCACCGCCACCTTCGCCAGCTGGCGCGCGGTGGTGCCGAACTCGTGCATGTGGCGCATGGCGATCATGGCGTAGCCGGAGTTGGCGCCCATGGGCCCGTAGGGGCTCTCGAACTCCCGCGCCGGCAGGCGCGCCGGACGCCCTCCCCGGGGGCTGTAGAAGGACTCGGGGTCGAGGACATCGCCGGTGACGCAGACGGCCGCCCGGCAGAGGCCGGCGGCGATGGCCGCCGCCGCCCGCCAGACCATGCCGCAGGCCGAGGCGCCTCCCAGGTCCACCGTCTCGGCGAAGCCGGGGCGGAGCTGCAGGTATTCGGCCAGCACCGACGGCCACATGAGGGCGTGTTCGCCCAGGGGCGGCGCCACCAGCAGGCCGTCCACGTCGCCTTTCTCCAGCCCCGCATCGGCGATGGCCAGGCGGGCTACCTCCGCCAGCAACTCCAGCACCGGCCTCCCGTCGGGGTGACGGGAGGGCTTCAGCTCGCCGATGCCGACGATGGCAGCGGAGCGCTTCAGGTCCATCACCCTTCCCTCAACAGCACCAGGTTGTCGCGGTGGACGACCTCCTGACCGTAGGCGTAGCCGAGCACCTCCTCGATGCGGTCGGAGCGGAGGCCACGGATGGCCTCCACCTCGCGGGCGCTGTAGTTGGCGATGCCGCAGGCGATGCGCCTTCCGCGCTGGTCCAGCACGGCCACCACGTCGCCGCGCTGGAACTGTCCCTCGACCGCCTTCACCCCGGCCGGCAGGAGGCTGGCCCGCCCGCCCAGCAGGGCACGGGCGGCCCCCTCGTCTACCACGATGCTACCACGCAGGGAGAGGCCGGCCAACAGCCAGCGCTTGCGCCCCTCCAGCCGATCCACCGTCGCCGGGAAGAGGGTGCCCAACTCCTCTCCCTGGGCCAGGCGCACGAGCACGTCCCGCTGGCGACCGTGGGCGATGACCACGTCGGTGCCGGAGGCGGTGGCCAGCCGGGCCGCCTGCAGCTTGGTCACCATACCACCACGCCCCTGGCCGTGAGAGTCGCGGGCCAGCCGCTCGATCTCCTCGTCAATGCGCTCCACCCGCCGCAGGGGGCGGGCGCCCGGGTCGAGGTAGGGGTCGGCGGTGTAGAGGCCGTCGGTATCGGTGAGCAGCACCAGCAGGTCGGCCTCCACCAGGTTGGCCACCAGCGCCGAGAGGTTGTCGTTGTCGCCGATGGTGGCACCCTCGATCTCCTCCACCGCTACCACGTCGTTCTCGTTGACGATGGGGACGACGCCCAGCTCCAGCAGGGCCAGCAGGGTGTTGCGGGCGTTGAGGTAGCCCTGGCGGTCGGCCAGGTCGCGACGGGTGAGGAGCGTCTGGGCGACGGTGATGTCGTGCCAGGCGAAGAGCTGCTGGTAGGCGTTCATCAGGTCGGTCTGGCCCACTGCTGCCAGCACCTGCCGCTGGGGGACATCGCGGCCCTCGCGCCCGCGTCCCAGCCGGTGCCGGCCGGCGGCGATGGCGCCGGAGCTGACGACAATGACCTGCGCCCCCAGCTTCTGGAGGCGGGCCACCTGCCCCACCAGGGCGGCCATCACCTCCAGGTCGAGACGGTCGCCGCCGGCGGTGAGGACGTTGGTGCCCAGCTTGGCCACCAGCCGCCGATAGCGCAGAGAGGGAAGGTCGGGAGGGCGGCCTTCCGGCAGCGAGGACACCGCGGGCTTCACCTGCATCCTTCGCGCAGGCGCCCGCAGGCGCTAGGGCCGGCGGGCGCCCCTTACCTCGGCAATCATATTAACACCTGCCATCGGCCAGGCGGAAGGCTGTCTTCTAGGCGCCACCTGTGATAGAATCCTGCCTTCGGAGGCGAGAGATGAGGCGACCGGCGAAGCTCCTGGCGCTGCTTCTGCTCTTCTGGGCCGTTTCCCTGATGCTGCCGACGGCCGTGGGCGCCCAGCCGCGGCTGCTGGAGAGCACGCCCAGGCAGGACGCCCGACTGGGGCGTCCGCCTCAGACGATGCGCCTCTGCTTCAGCGAGCCCATCGCGCGGGCCAACCCTAACGACTACGGCCTCACCCTCACCCACGCCGGCGGCGCCAGCGTCCCCCTGTCCGTCCGCCCCACTGCCGACGGCACCTGCCTGGAGGCCCAGGCCGCCTGGCCCCAGGAGGCCACCGGCGCCTACACCCTCTTCTGGCGGGTGCGCCAGGAGCAGGGGGGCCAGTCCCTGAGCGGTTCCCTCTCGTTCACCATCGCCCCGCCTTCTCGGCCCGACGTGCTGCGCCTGTCCCTCCTGACGGCGGCAGCAGTGGGCGGCGCGGCCGTCCTGGGCGTGCTTCTGACCCTCTTCCGCTACAGCGTGGGCTTCGAGCCCCATCGCCCCCAGGCAGAAGCGGAGTCGGAGTCGCTGGCGGGCCACCACTAGGCCAGAAAGGAGAGCCATGCCGCTGCAGGTGGGAGAGCGGGCGCCCGAGTTTGTCCTCACCGACCCTCAGCGCCAGCAGGTGCGCCTTTCGGACTTCCTAGGCGAGAAGCACGTGGTGCTGGCCTTCTACCTGCTGGCCTTCACCCCCGGCTGAACGCGGGAGATGTGCTGCTTCCGCGACCTGTGGCAGGGGTTCGCGGAGGCCGACGCCCAGGTCCTGGGCGTGAGGTAGACCCCTTCCCCAGCCAGGGCGTCTTCGCCCGCGAGCTGGGGCTACCGTTCCCCCTCCTGAGCGACTGGCCGCGCTACCAGACCTGCCGCGACTACGGGGTCTGGCGCGACGACCGGCCGGTGCCGTCCCGAGTGACCTATGTCATTGACAAGGAGGGCATCATCCGCGGCGTCATCGAGAGCGAGAGCGACATGGAGGTGCACGCCCGCGAGGCCCTGCGCATCCTGCGCGAGCTGGCCGCCGGGGAGGGCCGACCGGGCTAGAAGGGCCGCCATGGACGGGGGAGCCACCCCCGGCTATAATGGCCCTAGCACAGATATTCGAGGCGCCGGACGCCCCGGCGCGGCCGCGAAGCGACGGTGGAAGAGCGCGTCGTCTCTCCCGATGCCCAGGCCGAGGACTCGGCCCTGGACGCCACCCTGCGACCCCGGCGCCTGGCCGACTTCGTGGGCCAGGACCACATCCGCGAGACGCTGCAGATCGCCATCGCTGCCGCCAGGGGACGGGGCGAGCCTCTGGACCACGTCCTCCTCTTCGGCCCGCCCGGACTGGGGAAGACGACCCTCGCCCACATCATCGCCCACGAGATGGGCGTCTCCATCCGCGTCACGTCGGGGCCGGCCATCGAGCGGCCGGGCGACCTGGCAGCCATCCTCACCGGCCTGCAGCCCGGCGACGTGCTCTTCATAGACGAGGTGCACCGCCTGCCGCGGGCGGCCGAGGAGCTTCTCTACCCCGCCCTGGAGGACTTCCAGCTGGACATCGTGCTGGGGAAGGGGCCGGCCGCCCGTTCCATCCGCCTGCGCCTGCCCCCCTTCACCCTGGTGGGCGCCACCACCCGCTACGCCCTCCTCAGCGCTCCCCTGCGCGACCGCTTCGGCGCCGTCTACCGCCTGGACTTCTATTCGGAGGAGGAGCTGGCGGCCATCGTGCGGCGCAACGCCGGCGTCCTGGGCGTGGAGATAGACCAGGAGGGAACGCGGGAGATAGCGCGCCGCTCGCGAGGGACGCCGCGCATCGCCAACCGCCTGCTGCGACGTGCCCGCGACTACGCCCAGGTGCGCGCCGGCGGCGTCATCACCGGCCCCGTCGCCCGACAGGCCCTGGAGCAACTGCGGGTGGACCCCCTGGGGCTGGACGAGGTGGACCACAAGCTGCTGCGCACCATCGTGGAGAAGTTCGCTGGCGGGCCCGTGGGCATCGAGACCATCGCCGCCGCCATCTCCGAGGACCCCGACACCATCATGGAGGTCTACGAGCCATACCTGATGCAGGCGGGGCTGCTGCAGCGCACCCCCCGCGGGCGGGTGGCCACCCCGCTGGCCTACCGACACCTGGGGCTGGGCGCCCCGGACGCCCTCCAGCGCCCGCTCTTCGAGTGACTGCCTCGGGAGGCGATGGGTAATGAACCGCGCGCACGACTGGCTCTCTCAGGCCCAGCGCGACCTGGAACAGGCCGAGGACTCCCTTCGGGCCGGCCGCCACGAGTGGGCGTGCTTCGCCTCCCATCAGGCAGCGGAAAAGGCAGTGAAGGCGCTTCACCTCTGGCTGGGCCAGGACGCCTGGGGACACTCCGTAGCGCGGATGCTGGAGGAGGTTGCGTCGCGGGTGGCTGTGCCCGATGAATTGGTAGATAAGGGGCGGGTGCTGGACACGTTCTACGTTCCCACTCGCTATCCCAACAGCCACCCCGAAGGGGCGCCCTACGAGCACTACGGCCCGCTGCAAAGCCGTGAGGCGTTGCGCTATGCCCGTGAGGTCGTCGAATTCGTCCGTGCTCAGATGGCCGGGGCGTGAGGAGGTGCTGGCCGCCTTCCGCCGCTGGGCGCAGGAGCAGGCAGCGCTCCACCCCCACGTCCTGCGTATCGGCTGCTTCGGCTCCTACGCCCGCGGCGACTGGGGGCCGGGCAGCGACCTGGACATCGTGGTCATCGTCAGCCGGTCGGATGAGCCCTTCATCCGGCGCGCCCTTGCCTGGGACACCCTCTCCCTGCCCGTGCCCGCCGATGTGCTGGTCTACACGGCCGAGGAGTGGGAGCGAATGCAGCAGACGCCCTTCGGGCGGAGGGTCGCGCGGGAGGCCATCTGGGCCTACGGCTGAGGCCCCAGAATCTCGCCCACCGCCAGCGTCAGCTCGGGGAAGGCCAGGGGCGAGAGCGTTTCGCCCCGGCGCAGCGTCCGCACCTCCCCGTAGCCCCCGGCCCCAGGCCCACGGTAGACCTCCACCGCACCCGCCGCCAGGTCCACCAGCCACGCCTCCATCACCCCGTGACGGGCGTAGAGCGGCACCTTCACCTGCCGGTCGTAGTCGGCCGACGTCTCCGCCACCTCCACCACCAGCAGCACGTCGGCCGCCGTGGGGTGGGCCGTGCCGTAGTAGTCCGCCCGCGGCCGCAGCAGCGCTACGTCCGGCTGCGGCTCCGAATGCTCGCCCAGGCGCACGGGGCTCTGCACCCGCACTATAGCGCGGTCTTCCAGGCCCCGCCAGAAGAGTCGCACCAGGCGGTCAACGCCGGCGGCGTGTCTGGGGCCGATGGGTGCCATGTCCACGATCTCCCCGTCTATTAGCTCCACCCGGTCGTCTTCGCCCAGGATCCCCGCCTGGGCCATGCGGTGGTAGTCCTCCACGCTGAACCGGTGCCGCACCACCGTAGCCATGGTCGTCCCCCGCTGCTCCCTCACCGCTCCGGCCCCAGAATCTCGTCCACCGTCAGCGTCAGCTCGGGGAAGGCCAGGGGCGAGAGCGTTTCGCCCCGGCCCAGCGTCCGCACCTCCCCGTAGCTCCCGGCCCCAGGCCCACGGTAGACCTCCACCGCGCCCGCCGCCAGGTCCACCAGCCACGCCTCCGCCACCCCGTGACGGGCGTAGAGGGGCACCTTCACCTGCCGGTCGTAGTCGGCCGACGTCTCCGCCACCTCCACCACCAGCAGCACGTCGGCCGCCGTGGGGTGCCCCGAGGCGTAGTAGTCCGCCCGCGGCCGCAGCAGCGCTACGTCCGGCTGCGGCTCCGAACGCTCGCCCAGGCGCACCGGGTCCTGGACGGAGAGGATGGCGCGGCCGCGCAGGGCGCCCGAGAGGAGGTCGGCCAGTCGCTTCACGGTGCCGGCGTGTCTGGGGCCGATGGGTGCCATGTCCACGATCTCCCCGTCTATCAGCTCCACCCGGTCGTCCTCGCCCAGGATCCCCGCCTGGGCCATGCGGTGGTAGTCCTCCACGCTGAACCGGTGCCGCACCACCGTAGCCATCGCTCTCACCCGCTCCAGTATAGCGCCTCTAGCGCAGGCGCAGGGCGGCCCCCACCTCGCCGTAGGGCGGGAAGGACTGGGCGCCGCTGACGAAGGCGCCCCCGCCCGTCCAGCTCAGTTCGCACCACAGGCCCGGCTGCACCGGCGCCGGGCAGGTGCCTCGCGGCACGGCGCCGAAGCCCTGGATGCCGTCGTAGAACGTCATCAACGACGCCTTGTTCGGCACCGGGCTGGTGTTGAAGGCGGCTGCCATGGTGGTGCCCAGGAAGTCGTAGGCGGCCAGATAGAAGTTCCAGTGTTCCGCCCCCGGCCAGATGCGCCGCGCCAGGCCCCCCACCCGCACGAAGGGCGAGCACCCCGCCTGGTTGCAGGCCGCCAGCTGGTAGTAAAAGGTGAGACCATCGCTACCGGGCACCCCCACCACCAGCAGGTTGGGGAAGGCCATGGCCGACACGGCGATGCCGGTCTCGTTCAGGCCGAAGGTCATCTCGAAGTTGAGGGCGCTGCGCAGCACGTAGTGCGTGACGCCCGACGGCGGCAGCCAGGTTATGGACGCCTGACTGGAGGAAAGGGGCCGGATGGCCACCAGCGACGGCGGGGGCGGCGGCGAAGGCTGGGCCTGCACCAGCACCGCCCCGTCGCTGCTCGTGCAGGTGGCGCCCCGGCCCAGGACGTCGAAGCACTCCTCCACCGCCAGCGACAGGCCCACCGCGCCCGCCGGCGCCGACGACTGCACCTGGAAGTTGACGGCCAGCAGCAGCCCCGACATGCCTGTGGCGTGGACGAGGCTGCAGCGCGCCTCCCCCGGCACCGTCAGGTTGCATTCCGCCAGCACCCCCAGGGCCACCGCCGAGGCCGAGGTCGCCTGCAGGCGGGCGGCGTCATAGGCGATGCGCACCGTCAGGGCGCCCAGGGCCACCTGCGGGTCGGGGCTCACCTGGAGGGGGACGGTGGCCACGCCCCCGGCCGGGGCGGCCGCCACCCCCAGGGACACCAGGGCCGACTGGGCGCGGCCCGTCGCTGCCGCCGACGCCACCGCCAGCGAGAGGGCCAGCCCCGCCAGCGCGAGATTGCGCCACATTCCCGACCTCCGCCGGTGGTCTCATTCTCAACCCCCTGCCACCCCCGGGGCCTCGCTGCGCGCGAGGCCCCTTCCGCGCAGTATAGCACGCGCCCCGTATACGGCGTAGCTGCAGGCCCTCAGGCCTGCCAGCCAAGAGCTTCCCCTGCCCGGGCAATCGGCTTGTGGGGCAGGGCTGAAGCCCTGCCGCTACGACCGCGAAGACACGACCCCCAAACGGCAGGGGGCCGGGGGTTGCGCACCCCCGGCCCCCTCGACAGGCCAACCAGGCCCCGTCCTAGTGCGTGCGCACCGCCACCCCCACCTCGCCGAAGGGCGGGAAGGCCTGCGACACGCTCACGAACGGGCTGCCTGCCGCCCAGGTCCGCACGCACGAAGACCCAGGCGCCACCGTGGGGCACGACCCCTGCAGGACTCCACCGAACCCCTGGACGCCGTCGTAGAAGTTGAAGTCCGAGTTCTTACCAGGCACGCTCACCTGGTTCTGGCCCCAGGCGAAGACGGTGCCGGCGAACTCGAACGCACCCATGACGAAGTTCCAGTGCTCGGTGGTGCCGGCGGGGAACTGCCTGGCCGCCAGCGCCCCAGCGAACACGAGCGGCGAGCAGCCGGCGCTGTTGCAGGCCGCGATGCGGATGTAGGTGGTCTGCATGTCCCCCGTGGGCAGCGGCACGAGGATGATGTTACCGCTCACCGCCGTGACGCTGCTGCAGGACTCACCCACGAAGTTGAAGTCGCTGGCCGTGCACAGCCGGTAGCTGGTGGCACCCGCCGGCGCCTGGAAGGTGATCTGGGCCTGGGTGCTGGTGGCAGGCCACAGGGCCACCTGGGTAGGCGGCGCCGGCGGCACGCTGGGCGCACCAGCCGCCTGCACCGTAATGTTCAGCGTCGCCGACGGGTTGGCCGTGTTGGGGTTGCCGTCGTCGCAGCTCACCAGCACCGTGAAGCTGCCCGGCGAGGCGGCCACGGCCGTGTTGGTGCTGTTACCACCGCTGGTAAGCACAACGCCCGGCGTCACCACGCCGCCGCCGCCCCCGAAGGACGCCCAGGCGCAGGGTATGTCGTCGGCCACGGGGTTGCCGTCGGAGTCACGCACGGCCGCCGTGAGCGGCTGGGTGTCGCCCACGTTCATGGTGGTGTTGCCCGTCAGGGTGACAGCGGCCGTCGGCCCCACCACCTTCACCGTGGCCGTGGCGCTAGGCTCGCCGACGTCGAGGTCGCCCCCATTGTCCAGGTCGGCCCAGCAGGTAAGGGTCACGTCGCCCCGCCCGCCGTTGTCCTGGCTCTCCAGGGTGAAGAAGGCGAGCCCAGATGCGATTGTCGCCGCCGGCCCGGCAACGTCCCCGATGTTACCGGTGCCGTCCGGGTCAACGCCGTTGGCGAAGACGTCGGTGGCGTCGCCGTCGTCGTCGAAGTCGGGCGGGGCGCCGGCAGCCACCTTGATGTTAGCCAGGCCACGGCTGGCGGTGGCGATGGTGCAGATGACGTTGACGTTGGGCACCGGGTTGTTGGCCGAGTCGGCCACCCGCACCGCGACCAGCGAGTCGGGGTCACCGACGAAGGTCATGGCCCCGGTGGCGGGGTTGATGTCCTGGGCCAGGCGAGCCTCCTTGGGCGTGATGGTCGTGGCCGAGGCGGTGCCCACCCAGATGATGCGCACCGAGTCGGAGCCGATGCCCGAGACGCTGGCGGTGATGGTGGCGTCGGTGGCCGTCAGCGACACCACCTCGAAGATGGCGATGCCGTCGGGGTTGTCACCAAGACCAATCCCGGTGATGACAGTGCCGGCGGGCAGGGTCAACACCAGCTGCACATCGGCCAGGTCGTCGAGACCATCGGTGACCCCATCACGGTTCACATCGATCTTGCCGTCGATGATGTCCACCACCCGCGGGCCCGCGGGGGTAGTCAGCACGACGCCGGCAAGGTCGTCAGCAGCGTTTGTAGCCGCGTCTTCGTTGACGTCCACCTGGCCGTTGATGATGTCTACCTGGTCTATCGCGCCGGTGGTCAGCAGCAACTGGACATCCGCCAGTTTGTCGGTGGCGCCTATAACGCCGTTCTCGTCGACGTCCACCTGGCCGTCGATGATGTCTGCCTTGTCCGCTGTCCCTCCAGCGGTGTCGCTCACCGCCTGGGCTGTCACCGACTGGACATCAAGGCCATCGAAGAGGGTGCCCTCGCAGGTTGTGGGAACACCGTCGCCGTCCAGGTCGCCCGTAGTGCAGACCCTGCTCCACTTGGTGAAGAAGGCGCTGCCGGTGGCCGTGAGGGCGACATTCACCGGAGCGGCCGCCGTGGAGTTGGGGTCGCCGCTGGTGTCCCGCACGTGCACGGCCAGCCGCACGGGGATGCCTGCGGCGACGCTGATGGCGTCGTCCACGTTGTCGTTGTTGGTGTCCAGGTTCAGGAAGTGGCTGGGAACGGCGTTGCCTACGGGCCACAGGTGGTGGCCGGCGAAGGCCGAGCCCGCCGTCTTGATGATTTCCACGCCGGGCCCGGTGGGGGGTGGATGGGCCTCGGCGGACTGGTAAGGCCCGGCCAGGAAGACCAACGCCGCCAGGGCCCCGAGGACGCCCAGCGCCCACAGGGCCAGGGCCGCCGGCCTTCTGCCTTTCCTTACTCCTGACTTCATACCTTACCTCCTTGTCCTCGCTAGTCTCAGCTCGGACTGTGGTCGGGGCACCTGCTGGCGCCCCACAGCTCCTGGTCCCTTGCGCCCCTCTCCGTCGGCTCTCACCTCCTTTCGGCCGCAAACGCTGCGGGCGGCCCGGCCGCCGGCCCCTGCCGCAGGCCTGCGGCCCGCCGCCCCTCCATCACCACCTCCACCCCTTTTCTCAACGTCTGCCGGGGGCCCCAGGTTACGGGCGGCCGCAGCCGAGTCCCGCACCCGTAGCCCTCCTGACGTTATTAACGTCGGCGGTGGGCCTTGGGATACGGGCGGTCGCCGCCCCTTTCCATCCCCCGCCTTTTTTTAACGTCCACGGGGGGCTACAGGATACGGGCGGCTGCCGCCAAATCGCGCACCCCTGCCCCACCCGACGTTATTAACGTCCGCGGGGGGCCGGAGGATACGGGCGGCCCGCGCCCGTTTCATCCCCTCTTCCCCACCCGACGTTATCAACGTCCACGGGGGGCCGGAGGATACGGGCGGCCCGCGCCCGTTTCATCCCCTCTTCCCCACCCGACGTTATCAACGTCCACGGGGGGCCGGAGGATACGGGCGGCCAGCGCCCGTTTCGCTCCCCTTCCCCACCCTCTTTATCAACGTCGGCGGGGCGCCCGCGGTTACGGCCCCCGCCGCGCAGTTCGCCCCGCCTCTTCCCTCCCGACCCCGCCGGACGCTCCGCCGGCGCAGGCCGACGCTCGCAAGCGATATTAGCGCCCCGCCACCAGCGCCGTCAAGGGCGTGTGCTCGTCCCATACATATGGGACAGGAGGGGGTGGGAGGCCAGCTCTGGGTGCTGGTCTCTAAGGTATTGGGCAGGGCTCCTGCCCTGCAAGGCCTGATGGGGCCGCAGGTAGTTGTAGAAGGCCTGCCAGGCCTGCACCAGGGGCCTGAGCTCCTGGAGGGTCCAGGGCAGGTCATAGGCCTCGTAGAATTCGTAGCGCCAGCTGCCCTGGGCCCGCTCCACGTGCCCCTGCCTCCTGGGCGAACGGGGAGGGGTCAAAAGGAGCCTGATGCCCAGCCTCTGGCACTCCTCCTCGAACTGGGCCCTGAACTCGGAGCCTCCGTCCACCTGGATGGCCGTTATGGGGAAGGGGCAGGAGTCCAGGAGCCCCTTGAGGAACCTCCTGGCCGCCTGGGCGGTGGCGCGGCGGTAGACCTGGGCCACGTCCCAGCGGCTCACCAGGTCCTTAGCGGTGAACTGGCGGAGGGTGACCCCTGGCAGGGGCGAGATGGTCAGGGTGTCTATCTGCACCAGCTCCCCAGGGGCCCTGGGCCGGTACCCCTTGGGCAGGGGCTGGGCCCAGGGGCGCCTGGGCCTGCGCCTCCTCGTCCTCCCCTTGCCCCCCTGCAGGGGCACAGGCCCTATCTCCCCCCTCGCCCTCAGGTAGGAGAGGATACGCCCTACAGTGGAGACCGACGCCTGGTATCCCTGGGAGCGCAACAGGGGCCCCAGCTTGTCCTTGCCCAGGGCGGGGAACCGGCGCCTCAGCTCCCGCACCGCCAGCACCAGCTCCAGGGGCCAGGAGCGCCCCCGCACCCGCCGGGGCCGCCTGCTCCTCTCCGCCAGCCCCAGGGGCCCCTCCTCCCTCAGGCGCCGGCGCCAGCGGTAGAGGGTGGAGCGGGAGAGCCCCAGCAGCCTTGCCGCCTCCCAGGAGCTGAGGCCCCTCTCCCTCATCCCCTCCCAGGCCGAGAGCCAGCGCAGCCGCTCTCGGGCCCTGGGCGAGGGATCCTGCACCCTCAGCCTGGCCACATGGTAGAATGACCTGGGTAGTCCCACTACCCGCATCGGGGGCCACCTCCTGCCTTTGTGATCTCTTACCCGGAAGGTTGGCCCCCTTTCCTCTTGTCGTCTACCCCCTACCTCTGCCCATCCCCTTGTCCCATATGTCTCTGAACGAGCACAGGGCGGCCGCACCCCTAGCGGTTGAGGAAGGTGTCGAACACGTTGATGGCCGCCGGCCCCAGGATGACGATCATCATGGCCGGGAAGATGAGGAACACCAGCGGGAAGACCATCTTCACCGGCGCCTGCTGGGCGGCCAGCTCCGCCTGCTGACGCCGCTTCAGGCGCAGGAAGTCCGACTGGGCCTTGAGGGTCTGGGCGATGCCCACGCCCAGTTGCTCGGCCTGGACTATGGAGAGGACGAAGGTGCGCAGGTCGTCCACGCCCGTCCGCTCGCCCAGGTCGGTCAGGGCCTCGTGGCGGTCGCGGCCCACGGCGATCTCGCGCAGGGTGCGGGAGACCTCGTCGCTGAGGGGGCCGGGGAGCTTCTCGGTGACCCGCGCCAGGGCCGCCTCCAGTCCCAGTCCGGCCTCGACGCTGACGGCGATGAGGTCGAGGGTGTCGGGCAGGGCGCGCAGGATGCGCCGCTGCCGCTGTCGGGTCGCCCCCCGCAGCAAAAAGAGGGGGGCAGCGAAGCCGACCAGGGCCAGCACCAGCCCGCCCATGAGGGCCAGGGCGAGGGGCAGGCCCATGAGGAGCGCCAGCCCGGTCACCGCCACCACCGGCAGGAGGGTGCTGACCACCCAGACGGCGAGGAAGGCGCCGGGGGTGGTCTTCACCCCGGCCAGGGCCAGCGACTTCTCCAGGTCGGCGGTGACGTTGGCGGGCATGAGGCGGGCCATGGACCGCTCCAGCCAGCGCAGGGACGGCAGCAGCACCCTCTCCCGGAAGCCGGGAACGGCCTGCTCGCCCTCCTGCTCGCGCCGTCGCTGGGGCGAGAGGCCCTGGATGCGGGCCAGGAGGTCGCGGCGGCCCCCGCCCAGCAGCAGGAGGCTGACGAGCCCGACGAAGAGGCCGACGGTCAGGGAGGCCAGGGCCAGCACCGCTCACACCTCGATGGCCAGGATGCGGCGCAGGAAGTAGATGCCCAGCAGCTCCATGCCCAGCCCCACCCCCAGCATGATCTGCCCCATCGTGCGGGTGAAGAGGAGGCCCACGTAGTCGGGATTGAGGAGCATGAGGACGCCGGCCAGGAAGAAGGGCAGGCCGCCGATGACCATGGCCGACATACGCTGCTGGCCGGTGAGGGCCTTGATCTCGCCCCGCAGTCGCACCCGCTCGCGCATGGTGCGCTCGACCATGGCCAGCAACTCGGCCAGGTTGCCGCCCACCTGCCGCTGGATGATGAGGGCCGTCACCACCAGGTCCAGGTCGGGGCTGCCGACGCGCCGGCTGAGGCCGTTGAGGGCGTCCTCGAAGTCGGCGCCCAGTTGCAGCTCCTGGATGGTCACGCCCAGCTCGGAGCTCAGGGGCTCCTGGACGCGCCTGGCGACGAAGTCCAGGGCCTGCAGGAAGCCGTAGCCGGCCCGCAGGCCGCTGGCCAGCAGGGGAAGCGCCTCCAGCAGTTGCGCCTCGATGCGGGCCTGGCGTTTGCGTCGCTGCGACTGCACCAGGAAGCGCGGCACCTGGTAACCGATGACGAAGAAGACCGGCGGCAGGAAGAGGGGCGCCCCGAAGAGCAGGGGCACCAGGGCGAAGAGCATCCCCAGCACCACCCGCAGCAGCACGTATTCCACCGGCCGCAAGGAGATGCCGGCCTGCGCCAGCTCGCGGGCCAGGGGCGACTCGGCGCCCCACCAGCCCAGAAGCGTCCTGCTCTGGCGGGGCTTGAGCACGGGGCGGCGCCGCTGACGCCGCCGCGCCTGGGGCTGCTCCTGCACCCCCTCGCGCATACGGGTGACGCGTTGGGTCAGGGTGCCGCTGCCGCTGGCGGCCCCGGCCAGGGCCACCGCCCCGCAGAAGACCGTCAGGCCGCCCAGGACGGCAGCCAGCGCCTCCAGCATCTCACCACACCCCGGCCACGAACAGGTCGTTGGGCAGCTCGATGCCAGCCAGGCGGAACTTCTCCACGAAGCCCGGGCGGATGCCTGTGGGCTGCACCTCGCCCAGCACGCGCCCCTCGCCGTCCACGCCCCGCTGCACGAAGCGGAAGATGTCCTGCAGGGTGATGACGTTGCCCTCCAGCCCCACCACCTCGGTGACATGGGTAATGCGCCGCACGCCGTCCACGAAGCGGGCCACCTGGATGATCATGTCCAGGGCCGAGGCGATCTGCTCGCGGATGGCCCGCTCGGGCAGGTCCACGGCCATGAGCACCATGTTCTCCAGACGGTGGAGGGCATCGCGGGGGGAGTTGGCGTGGACGGTGGAGAGGGAGCCCTCGTGACCGGTGTTCATGGCGTTGAGCATGTCGAAGGCCTCGGGGCCGCGCACCTCGCCGATGATGATGCGGTCGGGGCGCATGCGCAGGGCGTTGCGCAGAAGGTCGCGCTGGGTCACCTCGCCCCGCCCCTCGATGCTGGGCGGCCGCGCCTCCAGGCTGATGACGTGGGGCTGCTGCAGCCGCAGCTCGATGGGGTCCTCGATGGTGATGATGCGCTCGCTGGCCGGAATGAAGGCCGAGAGGGCGTTCAGGAGCGTCGTCTTGCCGGTGCCGGTGCCACCGGAGACCAGGATGTTGATGCGGGCCTGGACGCAGGCGGCCAGGAAGCGCGCCAGCTCCGGACTGAGGGTGCCCGCCCGCACCAGGTCGTCCATGGTCATCTTGTCGGCCCGGAAGCGACGGATGGTCACCACCGGGCTGCGGGGCGCCAGTGGCGGGATGATAACGTTCACGCGGGAGCCGTCGGGCAGGCGGGCGTCCACCATGGGCGAGGCCTCGTCCACCCGCCGCCCCAGAGGGGTGAGGATGCGGCGCACCACCCGCATGATGTGTTCGTGGTCGCGGAAGCGCACATCGCTACGGAAGATGATCCCCTCCCGCTCGTAGTAGACCTCGTCGGGGGAGTTGACCATCACCTCGGAGATGCTGTTGTCGCGCATGAGCTGCTCGAGGGGGCCCAGGCCCAGCATCTCGTCTATCAGCCGCTGGACGACGGCCTCGCGGGCCGCCCCCACGATGTGGGGGTATTCACGGTCGAGCAGGGCGCCGGCCGCCTCCTGGACGGCCTTCTCGGCCTCGTCGGGCGGCATGCGGGCCAGCCGGGCGATGTCCAGCTCGTCCAGTAGCTGACGGTGCAGATCGAGGGCGATGTCCTCGTAGACCTGGCCCTGGGCAGGCGCGTCGCGGCGCGGCGGCCTGGGCGGGGTCGTCTCGGGGGTGCGCCGGGGGAGCTTCGCTTCCCACCAGGTCATGACGCCATCACCTGGCAGCGACCTTCGTGCCGCGAGCAGGCATCAGACGCGAGAGGAAGCTGCGCCGCATCTGGCTGCTCTGGCCGGCCAGGTAGTAGGCCAGCTGGCAGAGGGCGCGGGCGGCCCGCGAACGGGGGCGCTCCATCACCAGCGGCCGCCCGTCCTGGATGGACTTGGCCATGGCCTTGTCGAAGGGTATCTGCCAGCGGGGGACGGTGCCCAGGGCCCGCCGCACCTCCGCCTCCGTCACGCGGATGGCCGGGTTGGGGTAGTTGAGCACCAGTTGCACCCTCTCCTGGGGATAGGACCAGGAGCGCAGGATCTCCAGGGTCATGAGCACGTCCTTGACGCTGGGCACATCGGCGGTGGTGACCAGCAGGGCCACGGTGGACATCTCCAGCGCCTGGGAGAGGAGATCGTTGTAGCCGCCGGGGGTGTCCACCAGCACGAAGTCGTAGGCGCGGGCCAGGGCCGAGAGGGCGCCGGCCACGTGGTCGGGAGTGAGGGGATACCATTCGCCCTTCCAGCGGGGGGCTGGCAGGACGTCCACCCCCGAGGGGTGGCGGGCCATATACTGGCGCACCGTGTCCAGCCCCACCGGCCCCGAGTGGGCGCCCAGGTCAACGATGCTGTGTTCCACCGGCAGGTCGTAGAAGGTGGCCACGTCGCCGAAGCGGATGTCCAGGTCCACCACCGCCACTGGCACCTTGGTCTGCATGGCGAGGGCAGCGGCGACGTTGGTGACGATGGTCGTCTTACCCACGCCGCCCTTGGGCCCGAAGATGGTGATAATGGTGCCAAAGGGGACCACCGGCCGGTCGGCCATCTCCGGCGGCACGATGCGCGGCTGCTCCTCCAGCAGGCGCCGCACCGACTCGATGGCCGCCACCACCTTGTCCTGCTTCAGGGGGCGGACCAGGTAGTCGCGGGCGCCCAGCTGCATCGCCCGACGCACGATGTCGTGGTCGGAGAGATGAGAGTAGACGATGAGGCCCGATACGGGGAGCAGGCGCACCACCGCTTCCATGGTTTGCAGGGCACGTCCGGTGGGCTCGGCCAGGGACATGAGCACCACGTCGGGCTGCGTCTCCTGGCAGAGGGTGAAGGCCTCGGTGCCGTAGGCGGCGGTGCCCAGGACGGCGAAGCCGGCCAGAGCCAGCATCCGCCGCACCTCCTCTCGGCTCTGCGGGTCCGGGTCTATGATGATGAGCTGAGCGCTGCGGGCCATCGTCTCTCACCTCGCACTTCTGTTGCTCGTCATTGCTGGGACAGGGCCAGGATGGCCAGTATCTCGGGCGGGAGGGGCACCCCCGCCGGAATCACCCGCGGCCCGGTGGGGTTGGTGTCGGTGAAGGAACGCAGGGCCACCCGCAGGGAGCCCTTCTCGGCCGCCAGGGCGAGGGCCAGGGCCTGGTCGGGGCTGACGGCCAGGGTCATGGTCTTGGCCGAGGGCTCCGGGCTGGCGTTGCGCAGGTTCACTCGCTCCGCCGGCGAGAGGTCGGCGGAGCCGGGGGGCAGTTCCGTCACCTTCTGGGCCACGGCCAGCACCTGCACGTTCTGGACCACCACCACCGACACGGTGCGCCGGTCCTGCCCTTCGCCTATCTCGAAGACGCCGATGACGTCCACGAAGTCGCCCGGGAGGACGAGGCCGCCCACCGCCGTCTCCTCCGAGGCGGAGATGGCCACCGCCCGCTTGCCCGGCGGCACCTGCACCGCCAGGGGCGGGTTGCGACCGGCCTCGGCCCCCAGGGAGGTCTCCACAAGCCTGTCGGCGGTGATCTGTTGCCTGGCGGCGATGGGAAAGCGGACGACCTTCCCCACTACCTGGTCCACGGCGGTGAAGGAGGTGGGGCTCACCAGGTCCTGTGGCACCGGCCTCAGCTCCACCATCTCGGCGGTGACGCGGGTGCGGGCTGGAATGTCCTGCTTGGCCACCACCACCGGCGTGGTGGGCACCGACTCGCCGTCACCCCCGCCCTGGGCCTGGCTCAGGACGATGAAGATGAGCAGGGCACTGAGGAGGCCCAGCAGGGCCGCTATCGGCAGGGCCAGCCGCTGCCCCCCTCTGCCCAGGGCCTGCATCCCCAGCATCGGTCGTTACCTCCCTTCCCTCATTGCACCAGGCGGACTACTTTCAAGTCCGATCGGGAATCGTAGGTGCCGTAGCGCATCTGGTCGTCGGGCGTGGCCAGCACCTTCAGGAAACGCACGCGCACGTCGCACTCCGTGCCGCTGCTGCAGGTAAAGTCCTCTAAAAAGGCCAGCGCGAAGCCGATGACCGTCACCTGTCCCCGGCCCGGGTCGTCGTTGTCGGCGATGACCGGTATGAGCACCACCCGCTTGCTGGCCGAGCCAGTGGGCGACCAGGGGTTGCAGGCCTCGCTGCGGAAGCGCCACTGCCCGGCGGCCACCTGCACGAACACCTCGTCGAAGGTGTCGCAGGCGGCGCTGGTGTTGCTCAGGCGGTAGCTCATGCCGTCGCGGGTGGCGCCGATCATGTTGCCCGTCTCCACGTCGTAGGTGCGGAACAGCTCCAGGGTGACGCCGTTCCTGATGTTTTCCTCGTATTGGCTGGAGCCGCGCTTAATGATGATCAGGGCCCCGTAGTCGCCCTGCGAGCCGCTGCCGGCGCTGTATTTGACCGTCACTACGTCGCCGGGCTGGGCGGCGTCGCGGGCGGAACTGCGCAGCGCCCAGGGCATCACGTTGTCCGACTGCACAGGCGTCTGCACGGCGGCGGTGGCCTGTGCCCGAATGTCCACCCCCATCAGCCCCAGCACGCGCCCCAGGAAGAAGGGCGCCCCCGGATAGCCGATGCGGACCTCCAGGGAGGTGCCGTTGACCACCTGCACCGACTCCAGCACCCACCGCCTCTGGTCCACGCCGTTGCGCCGGGCGTAATCGGTGGCCACTGCGATGGCCTGGTCGGGATTCCCGGGGAGCTCCTGGCTGCCGGCCAGGGCAACGGCATCGGCGATGTCCTGGAGCTTCTCGCGGTTCCACATGAAGATGCCCACGTCCACCGCCAGGGCGCCGAAGCCCAGCAGGGCGACCAGGGCCGCAGCCACCAGGACCACCACCGACCCCCGCTGCCCCCTCAGCGTCATGGTCACCCTCCTCATCACTCCAGCCTCATCTCCATGCTCGATGAGCAGTTCAGGTCGGCGATGCCGGCGAGGACGGGCACGAAGAAGTTGTAGCGGCAGTCCAGGCGGACGCGCACCGACCTGCCGGGCGCCTTCCCGTCGGGGAACTCCACCACCGGCGTGCCCAGGGTGGCATTGATGACGGTGCCGATGCGGTCCAGCACCCGCTGGCGCACCTGCTGTTCGACATCGGCCTCGGCCCACTTGACGGAGCCCAGGCGGGCCCCTTCCCGCACGGCGTTGGCCACCTGGATGCGGGCGCTGAGGCCCAGGCCGAAGTCAATGATGCCGAACAGCAGGAGGGCGAGCAGGGGGAGGGCCAGGGCCAGCTCCACCAGGGCCTGGCCCCGCCCCCCCGCCCGGCCGCGCGCCATGACCGGCACACCTCCCTGCAGAGGGGGCACGCTCCCACCGAGGAACGTTGGCGCTACCTGCCGGTGCCGTCAGGATCCGCCAAGCGCGCCCCTGACATCGTCGAGCACACCACTTACGGCTAGTCCAAGGAACGTAAGAGCAGTAAGGGCAGCGATGGCGATGAGGGCCAGGATGAGGCCGTACTCGGTCAGGGCCTGGCCCTCCTCCCGGTCGGGGCCGAACACGGCTATCAGGTGCTGCACGATGAACCGGAGCATATCGCTACCTCCTTCTTCTTGCTTGCTGCTGCGGTCGCCGGGGCATGCTTGCGCCTACCTTGCTGCTCTCACCCCCTGGAGCGAATACTCCAGGGAAGAGACGCCCGCCCGGGGAATCCGTTACAGGTAGTTCCTGAGGGAATGACCGCTAGCGGGAACGACGCCGCGCCCGCCGGGGGACACCCACCGCCGTCAGGAACATGACGGCGTGGTCGCGGGCAGCCGGCGAGAAGAAGGAGACGACGTCATCGTCGTAGAAGGTGAGGCCGGTGGCGCCCCGGCCCAGGGCATAGGCGGCCAGGTAGACCTTCCCGCCCACCGTCCCCGCCTCCAGCTGGGCAGCCCGGTAGCCCCGGTTACCGAAGCGCTCCAGCACCGGCCCCAGAGGGGAAAGGAGGAAGAGGTCGGCGCAGGCATCGGCACCCAGGGGCTGCTCCAGGGCCAGGTAACCGCCATAGGTGCGGAAGTCGCCCTCGCGCAGGAGCTCCAGCGCCTCCGCCTCTTGCCGATACAGATAGGCTCCCGACGGCAGCCCCTCCACCGCGTGCACCAGCAGGAACAGGCGGTTCAGGCCCAGGCCACGGGCGGGCAGGAAGTCGGCAGGGATGCCGCGGCTGGCGGCACGGACGACGGTAGAAAGCTCGTCGAAGCCGATGCTGCGGGCCCGGTCGAAGCGACGGGTGGAGCCGCGACGCAGCACCACCGCCTCGACCGTCTCCGAAGCCGACCCTTCCCGGGGCTGCAGGGAAAAGAGGGGGCCGGACGGTGCCGGCAGGGGCAGGGGCGGCGGCTCGCCGCGCCAGCGAGCGGCCTCGGCGCCGCTCTCCAGCGACGACGCCCGGTGCATGGCGACGATGGCCGGGTATTCCACCTGGCGCGCCGAGACGGGCACCGTCTGCAACGCAAGGGGCGGCAGGGACTCCGGCGGCCCGCCCACCACCGGCGCCCCCTTCCCCAGCGCCACCAGGAAGAGGGACGCCTCGCGCCGGCCGTCCAGCCCCAGCAGGTGGTCAACGGGCGCCTCGGCGTAGCCCAGCACCACACGGGCGGGCAGGCGGTGGGCGGCAGCGATGGCCAGCAGGTTGGCCAGGATGGTGCCCGAGTCCCAGAAGCAGTGGCGGTAAGTGCGGGCACGGTATTTCCAGGCGTTGCGCCAGAAGGTGCTGGCGAAGACCAGGGCCGCCGGCGCCTCGGCCAGCGACGGCTCGCCGCCGCTGGCCGCCACCAGCACCGACCGGTAGTCGCCTTCGCGCAGGCGGCGCAGGGCGAAGTCGTGCGGGCCGAAGTGGTAGACGCCCGCCGGCAGGCCGGGCAGGTCGCCGCACACCAGGTAGAGGTCTATATGGTAGAGGGCACCAGTGCAGGCGGCCGCCCGGAAGTAGATGTCCCCCCCCGGATAGCGAATGCGCTTGGTGATGCCGGCCGAGAAGTAGAGGAGGCTGGCCAGGGTCGCCAGGTCGGGCGCCTCCTTCTCCGCCGGGTAGTCGGGGCAGGCGATGGCCTCCAGGCAGGGAACGTCGGTGGCAGTGAGGTCGCGGGGCAGGCGGATGGGCTCCAGGCCGCGATAGAGCTTGAAGGGCAAAGGCTCGTTGGCCCAGTCCAGCTGGTGCGTCTCCAGTCGCACGCTCCAGTAGGTGTGCTTGGTAGCGTTGTGGTATTCCCAGGCGGCGGCCGTATCGCGGTTGGTCATCGCACGGGCGTCAGGACTCTCGCAGCAGGGCAGCCAGGGACTCCGGGTCGCCGGTGGGCTGGCGGCAGGCGAAGTTCTGGCAGACGTAGACGGTGGGGCGGCCACCCAGGGCCTCCTTCCCCTCCAGCAGGGGGAAGCCGGGAGGCGCAGGCGCAGCCGGCCGCAGCCCCACCACCACCTTGTTGGGCAGGTATCCCCTGTAGACCACTTCCAGCAGGCGCCGCGTCTCGGCAGCGGCAGGGTCGCCCACCACGGCGATCTCCCTGGGGGTGGAGAGGTAGAAGTCCAGGGCGCAGAGCCAGTTGCCGGTGCCCAGAGGAGCGCGGGCCATGAGCTCCCGCACGCCACGCAGGGCGCGGGTGGCCACGTCAGCCAGGGCATGGTCGCCGGTGACGGTGGCCAGTAGCAGGAGGGCGCGGGCAGCCTCGGAGCTGCCGCAGGGGTAGGCGTTGTCCAGCAGGTCGCGGGGGCGGACCACCAGTCGCTCGTGGTCGGCCGCCGTGTCGAAGAAGGCCTCCTCCCGCCCGTCCCAGAAGAGGTCCACCATCTGGCGGGCCAGGCGCAGGGCCCCCTCCAGCCAGCGGGGGTCGAAGGTGGCCTCGTGCAGCGAGAGCAGCCCGGTGACCAGGCAGGCGTAGTCGTCCAGATAGGCGGGCACCTTGGCCACCCCGTCCTTCCAGGTGTGCATCAGCCGGCCCTGGCGCACCAGCTCCGCCAGCAGGAACCGCGCGCACTCCTCGGCCGCCCGACGCCAGTCGTCGCGGCCCAGGACGGCGGCGGCCTCGGCCAGGGCGCCCAGCGCCAGCCCGTTCCAGGCGACCAGCACCTTGTCGTCGCGCTCCGGCGGCACCCGCTGCCTGCGGAGCGACAGCAGCTTGCGGCACCCCTCGGCCAGCAGCCCCTCCAGGGCGGCCGGGTCGGTGTCCAGCTGACGGGCGGCCTCTTCCGGTGGGGTCGCCAGGTGCAGGACGTTCCTTCCCTCCCAGTTGCCCTCGGGAGCGATGCCGTAGACCAGGCAGAAGGCCCGCCCCAGGTCGGGTCCCAGGGCGTCCATCACCTCCTGCCATGTCCAGAGGTAATACTTGCCCTCGACGCCCTCGCTGTCGGCATCCTGGGCCGAGGCGAAAGCGCCCTCGGGCAGCCGCATCTCCGTCAGCAGATAGCCGATGGTGTCCTCGAGGGTCTGCCGGTAATCGGGGCGACCGGTCGCCTGATAGGCATGTAGATAGAGGCGCGCCAGCAGGGCGTTGTCGTAGAGCATCTTCTCGAAGTGGGGCACCAGCCAGTAGCGGTCGGTGGAGTAGCGATGGAACCCGCCGCCGAGGTGGTCGCGGATGCCGCCGCGGGCCATGGCCTGCAGCGTCGTCTCGACCATCGCCAGTGCCCGGGGGTCGCCGCTGCGGGCGTGGTAACGCAGGACGAACTCCCACACCAGGGGCTGGGGAAACTTGGGCGCCGGCCCGAAGCCCCCGAACTGGGGGTCGAACTGCGACTGGACGCCCTGATAGGCCTCCTGCAGGATGTCGGTCGTGAGCGGCTCCGGCGCCGAGCGCAGGGAGGCGAGGCGCTGCAGGTGAGCGGTGAGCTGCCGCGCCTGTCCCACCACCTGCTCCCGCTGACGACGGTAGGCATCGGCGATGGCCATGAGCACCCTGGGGAAGCCCGGCAGCCCGTGCCGGTCCTCGGGCGGGAAGTAGGTGCCGCCGAAGAAGGGCTCACCGTCCGGCGTGAGGAAGACGGTCAGGGGCCAGCCGCCGGAGCCGGTCATGGCCTGCACCGCCTGCATGTAGACGGCGTCCACGTCGGGACGCTCCTCGCGGTCCACCTTGATGCAGACGAAGTTCTCGTTCATCAGGCGGGCGATCTCGGGGTCTTCGAAGCACTCACGCTCCATGACGTGGCACCAGTGGCAGGAGGAGTAGCCGATGCTGAGGAGCACAGGCTTGTCCTCCTCGCGGGCGCGACGGAAGGCCTCCTCCCCCCAGGGATACCAGTCCACGGGGTTGTCGGCGTGCTGGCGCAGATAGGGGCTGGTCTCGTTGGCCAGGCGGTTGCTCATGAGGGCCTCACTGCTCCGCCTGGGCACCTTCCTGCGGCGCGAGGTTCAGGAACTCTTTCATCAGCTCGCGGAGCTGAGCACGGTGGTCGGGGTTGCCCATGTTGAGGCCGTAGTGGGCGATGACCCGTCCCGATACCTCCCGCCACTCGCTCCAGCAGTCGGGGCAGACGGAACTCTGGATCTGACGCCCCAGGGGGCCACCCGTCGGGGGCTCGGGCAGGGGCTGGGCGCTACGGCCGCAGCGAACGCAGACGATGGCAGAGGACATGGGGTCAGCAGGACTCCAGACCTTTGGCCGGCCGTCCTCGACCTTACCCCCAGCCGACCCCTGTGTCAAGCGAAGGCGATCTTCCGCTACTCCCGGCTGCCCAGGATGTCGTCCACCGCCAGCGAGAGCTCCGGAAAGGCGGCCGGCGACACCCGCTCCCCGCGCCCCAGCACCACCACCTCGCCGTAGCCCCCACCCCCGGGACGGCGGTAGACCTCCACCTGCCCCCGCTCCAGGTCCACCAGCCACACCTCCCCCACCCCGTGCCGCCCATACAGCGGCACCTTCACCTGCCGGTCGTAGTCGGCCGACGTCTCCGCCACCTCCACCAGCAGCAGCACGTCCCCGGCCGTGGGGTGGGCGCGACGGTAGTGGTCATCGCGCCAGCGCAGCAGCAGCACATCCGGCTGCGGCTGCGAGTGCTCCCCCAGCCGCAGGGGACCCTGGGTGCGTATCACCGCCCTGCCCCGCAGGTGCTGCCAGAACAGGCCGGTCAGGAAGTCCACGCAGCCCTGGTGCGAGGGGCCGATGGGCGCCATGTCCACGATCTCCCCGTCTATCAGCTCGACGCGGTCGTCCTCGCCGAGGATGCCCGCACGCCCCATCCGCTCGTAGTCCTCCACGCTGAAGCGGTGACGAACCACCGTCGCCATAGTCTTCTCCTCGCCGGACAGTTTAGCACGAGAGGAGGCGCCGGGGGCCTAGGGAGCGGTGGGCGCCAGACGGCGGGCCTTCTCGGACAGGGAGGCCAGGGTGCGGCGATAGGACTCGGCGAAGAGGCGCACCCCCTCCTCCTCCAGTCGCTCCGCCACCGCCTCCATGTCTATGCCCAGGGCAGCCAGGTCGGCCATGAGCCGTCGCGCCTCCTCCAGCCCCTGTGTCAGGGTGGGGGCGACGCGGCCGTGGTCGCGGAAGGCATCGAGGGTCACCTGGGGCAGCGTGTTCACCGTCTGGGGGCCGATGAGCCCTTCCACATACATCACGTCGGAGTAAGCGGGGTTCTTGGTGCTGGTGCTGGCCCAGAGGCAGCGCTGGACACGGGCACCCTTGGCTTGCAGCGCCCGGAAACGCTCGCTGGCGAATATCTCGCGAAAGCGGTCGTAGGCCAGCCTGGCGTTGGCGATGCCCGCCTTCCCCAGCAGCCGAAGCGCCGCCGGCGCCTCCTCGGGGCGGGCGGCTATCCGCTCCTCCAGTAGCCGGTCCACCAGGGTGTCCACCCGGCTGACGAAGAAGCTGGCCACCGAGGCGATGCCGTCCACCGGCAGTCCCTCGGCCGCCCGCCGCTCCAAGGCCCGCACATAGGCCCAGGCCACCTCCTCGTAGCGGCGCACGCTGAAGAGCAGCGTCACGTTGATGTTCATGCCCTCGTAGAGGCAGCGCTCGATGGCCGGCAGCCCCTCGCGGGTGCCGGGTATCTTGACCATCAGGTTGGGGCGGTCAACCGCCTGCCAGAGGCGCCGCACCGCCGCCACGGTGCCCTCGCTGTCGTGGGCCAGCTCCGGCGAGACCTCCAGGCTCACGTAGCCGTCGGCCCCGTCCGTTTCGCGATACACGGGCAGCAGCAGGTCGGCCGCCCGGCGCACATCCTCCACCACCAGCGCCTCGTAGATGTCGGCGGCCTCCAACCCCTGGGCGGCCAGGCGAGCGATGTCGGCGTCGTAGTCCTCCGTCTCGCTGATGGCCTTGTCGAAGATGGTCGGGTTGGAAGTAATGCCGACGACCCCGTCCTCGGCTATCAGTCGCGCCAGCTCCCCCGACAACAGGAGGCGACGGCCGAGGTTGTCGCACCAGACGCTCTGGCCATGGCGACGCAGCTCCAGCAGGGGGTTGCTCATGGCGCCTTGGCCTCCTGATGGCAGCGGCCGGCGGCCTCCTCCAGCGCCAGCACCTTCTCCAGACGACGGCGGTAGCGCTCCTCGCCGCTGAAGCGGGCCGAGACGAAGGCGCGCACCAGTTCGATGGCCAGGTCGGGGCCGACCACCCGCGAGCCCAGGCAGAGGACGTTCATGTCGTCGTGCTCCACCCCCTGGCGCGCCGAATAGGGGTCGTGGCAGACGGCGGCGCGGATGCCGCGCATCTTGTTGGCAGCGATGCTGGCGCCCACGCCGCTGCCGCAGATGACGATGCCGCGGTCGGCCTGGCCCCGCTGCAGGGCCTCGCCCACGGCGCGGGCGTAATCGGGGTAGTCCACCGGCTCGGCGCTGTCGGTGCCCAGGTCCAGCACTTGGTGCCCCTGCCGCGACAGGTAGTCCACCACCACCTCCTTCAGGGGAAGGCCGGCGTGGTCGGCGGCCACCGCTAGGCGCATGGGCGCAATCCTTTCAACTGCATGTGCGCTTTTGCCGAATGCCCCGTCCCGACCCTAGCTTATCGCCTGGGGACGACCTTGACAAGCGGCAGGCGCGGGGCCAGCGCCGCCGTCACCGTCATGGGCAGGGCCAGCAGCAGGCCCCAGGCCCAGCCGCCCAGGACATCGCTGGGCCAGTGGACGCCCAGCCAGACGTTGGGCGGCCCGGCCATGGCCAGCACCAGGGCCGACCAGAGGCCCAGGGGCCAGCGCCAGACCGGCGGCACCCTCCCCACCGTCGCCAGCCAGAGCAGGTAGGAGTAGAGGGCCGTCGGGCTCATTACGTGCCCGGCGGGGAAGCTGGGGCTACTGAACCCGTCGCGCAGCTCCGACCAGGGCGGGCCCGGCCGGGGCCTGTCCACCAGCTCCTTGATGGCCGACTGCAGCAGTGGCAGGACGACAATGCCCGCGGCCAGGGCGAGGGCCTCGGCGCGGCGCCCCACCAGCGCCAGCAGCAGGACCATGACCCCGCCCGTGGCCATCACCACCTGGGTGCCGGTCACGGCCCGCACCGCCTGCGAGAGCCCCTCGCCCGGGAAGGGGGAGGACTGGCCCCAGCGCAGGATGGCGGCGTCGCCGGGCAGGGGAGTATTGCGGGCGGCCAGCACCGTCAGTGCCAGGGTGGGCGCCAGCAGCAGCGCCCACAGCAGCCCGGCCCAGGTCAGGGACAGCATGAGCCCCCTCGGCGGGGCGTCCCTCCCGTCAGCCCAGGGGCAGACGGCCCAGGGCGCGGGTGACCAATCGCGCCAGGGCCTCCCGTCGCTCCGCCGACGGGGCGGCGGACTGGGCCTCGCGTCCCATCAGCGCGTCCATAAAGGCGCCCAGGATGAGGTAGATGGTGTGGCGGGCCAGCAGCGCTGGCTCGTGCCCGGGCAGCTCGCCGCGCACCTTGTAGCGCTCCAGCATGGTCACCAGCGCCCTCTCCCAGCGGTCCAGGAGCTTGCGGTATTGCTCGCTGGTCACGTCGTCGCCGGCCAGCCCCTCCATCAGGATCAGGCGCAGGAAGTCGCGGTTCTCGTCCATGAAGGCGATGGCGCCGGCCGCCATGCCCAGCAGCCCCTCCCGCAAGGGGACGTCGGGCTCCCACTCCTCCAGCTTCTGTAGGCGGGCGGCGAATCCCCTCTCCTCCACCAGCGCCTCCAGCAGCTCCCGCTTGGAGGCGAAGTGGTAGTAGATGGCGGCGTCGGTGATGCCGGCGTCGCGGGCGATGTCGCGGATGCTGGTGCGGGCAAAGCCCCGCTCCGAGAAGAGGCGCAGGGAGACGTCCAGGATGTGCTTGCGGGTCAGCGGGCCGCGCCGCGTCCGCCGCCGCGGCCCCTGCCCCAGGCGCCTAGGGTTCGTCGTCATCTTCGGCCCCCGAACTTCTGTCTAATGCGTCTGAGGCTAGTATGGGGGCGGCACAAGCTGAGGTCAATGGTGACTATAGGAGAGAATCGCAGTCGCGGCGGCCAAAAAATGGTCACCGTCCCATCTCGTGAAGGGGCCCGCAACGCGGGTCGAATTCCGCGCCCCAGCTCGTGCTCATCGCTCCAGATGGCGCCGGTCTCGACCGGCGGTGCTGGCCGGGAATCGCTCGCAGACCCGAGCTGGGCCGGCAGGGAGGGAGGCCGGCGCTCGCTAGTAGGGCATGACGAAGCGGGCGAAGGGGAGCTCCGTATCGGCCTCGGTCCAGACCGCCACCACCGGCGCCAGGAAGGGCACCAGGTGCCAGGGCGCCCCCTCGCTGGGCTTGGGGAAGCGGACTTCGGCCCGCCCCCGCAGGGCGCGGTGGAACTGGTAGTGGGGGTCTATCTGGGCCAGCGAGATATGGGGTGGCGGCTGCCCTTCCTGCACCGGCGGCAACAGGCGCAGGTTCAGGTAGGGGTCGAAGCGCACCACCTCGACGTCAATGGGCGCACCGGCACGCAGGGCGGCCACGCACACCGTCCGCCCGCCCACCTCCACCTGCGCCTCCACCTCTTCCTCCTCCTCGGCGATGGCGATGCGCCCCAGCAGGCAGGGGAAGCCCCACACCTCTCGCAGAGCCATCAGCGCCACCGGCGAGTCGGTCACGGCTTGCAGGCTGTAGGCGCGCACCAGGAAGCGGGCGCGGCAGCCGATGGTCTGCACCGCCAGGGAGAAGGGGCCTACGGGCGTCTCGGGGAAGCTGGCCACCACGATGTGGGCGTAGGGAGGGATGGGGCGGCCGAGGCTGGGCGGAAGCCAGCGCAGGGGCACCTCCTTCTCGGTCTCGTAGGTGACCTTCAGGAGGCGGGCGCCGGGCAGAGGCCAGGGCGGCGGCGGGTAGGGCGGCGCCGTCACCGGCACCGTGTGCGGTAGCTGCTCGGCGGCCAGCTGGCCGTAGTCGGGCATGGGCGCCCCCGTCTAGCGGCCGGCCTTGGCCCTGGCGTCGCTGGCCTGCGCCCGCGCCGCCTCCGGGTCGAACTTGGGCATCACGTGCTCGGCGAACAGTTGCAGGCTACGCAGCACCTTCTCCTGCGGGATCACCTCGCCGGCGTTGAGCAGGAAGACCATGCGGTCCACCCCGATCTCTTCCCAGAGCTTGATCTGCTTGATGACCGTCTCGGGGGTCCCGATGGCCATCCCCTCGCGGATGACGCCGGCGCCGTCGCCCCCGCCGGCGGCGGTGGGGGCGCTACGCTGCTCCTGCTCCCGGCGCAGGGCGAAGAGCAGTCCGGGCACCTTGTAGGCCGGAGTGGGGTAGATGGAGCTGACGCCGGTGAAGTGGGCGGCCAGCAACCCGAAGGTGTAGACCAGCTTGCTGCCCCAGAGCCGCGCCTCCTCCTCCGTCTCGTCCACGTAGAGGAAGGTGACGCCGTTCACCTGCTCGTTCACGAACTCGCCCACCGGCTCGCACTCGCGGATGATGCGGCGGTAGGCCTTGACCCGTTCCTCGTATTCGCTGGGCGTGCCGACGGACACACCCAGGCAGCCGATGCCCCGCTCGGCGGCCTGAATGGCCGTCTCGGGGCTGGTGACGGCCACCCACAGGGGCGGGTGGGGCTTCTGCAGGGGCTTGGGGATGATGCAGCGAGGGGGCACCGAGAAGAAGCGCCCCTGCCAGGAGAAGATCTCCTGCGTCCACATCTTGGGGATGGCGCGCAGGGCCTCGTCCCACATCTCCTTGGTCAGGTCGGGGTCGCAGTTGAAGCCCCCCAGCTCCGTCCAGGTGGCGGAGCGGCCGGTGCCGAACTCCAGCCGGCCGTTGGAGATGATGTCCAGGGCTGCTGCGCGCTCGGCGCAGCGCACGGGGTGATTGAAGGGCGGCAGCACCAGCATCACGCCGTGGCCGAGGCGGATGCGCTGGGTGCGCATGGCGGCGGCGGCCAGGAACACCTCCGGCGCCGAGCAGTGGGAATACTCCTCCAGGAAGTGGTGCTCCACCGCCCACGCCTGGTCGAAGCCCAGGCGGTCGGCCAGCTCCACCTGCTCCAGGGCGTTGAAGTAGACCTGGTGTTCGCTGCGCTCGTGCCAGGGCTTGGGGACGGAGAGCTCGAAAAAGATGCCAAACTTCATGCCCCCACCTCCGAAGTCGCCCGCATTCTAGCAGACCCTCACCCGCGCGTCAATCTCGGCCGATGGCCGCCCGCAGCTCTCGAAGCACCCGCTCCCGCACCTCCGCCCTGGTCTGCCGCGTCATGGGCAGCACGACCACATCGGGACGGGACTTGATGGCGTCGGCGAAGGGGTGGCGGGCCAGCATGATGCTGCCGAAGACCAGCCAGCCCCCGTCCAGCACGTCCAGCAGCGCCCGGCGGAACAGGGGCGAGAGCAGTTCCATCTTCCCGATCTCGTCCACCACCACCAGCCAGCCGCGGCGAGCGGCACCGAGCAGGGCGGGCACGCCCAGGTCGTCCACGGCAGCGAGTTCCACCCCGTAGCGGGCGACGCGCAGGGGGCTGCGGCTCTGGGTGCAGGCCAGCACCGCTGCCCGGCCGTCCAGGGTCACCAGCCGGAAACCCACCCGCCGCCCCGCCCTGCGCAGCTCCTCGGTGTAGAAGCCGCCCGCCGGCGCCCCCAGCTCGCGCACCGTCTCCAGCACGAGGGTGGTCTTGCCGCATCCGGGCGGGCCAGTCACCAGCAGCGCCGGCACGACGCCGCCTCCCTATCGCGACAGGGCGAAGAGGGCCGACTGCATGGCCACCACCGTCGCCCAGTGGAAGCCGATGGGCGCTGCCAGGCCCCCCGTGCGCAGGCGCAGGTAGCTGAGGAGCAGGGAGCCGATGGCCAGCCCCACCAGAGAGGCTACCTGGGCCAGGGCGGTCAGCACCGGCTCCCGAGCGATGTTCGTCTCCTGCACGGTGCGGTAGTTCACCACCAGGTGCCAGAGGGCGAAGGCGGCAGCCACGAAGCCCACCCCCCGCCAGAGGCCCCAGGCCCGCACCGCTAGCGCCTGCATCAGGCCGCGGAACATGGTCTCCTCGAACAGAGAGACGCCCAGGGGCTGGCGCACCAGCGCCCACAGGAGTAGGGAGCCCAGGGTGGCCCGCTCCGCCTCAGCGTAGCCGATCTCGCCGCCGGGCACACCCACCGGCGCGGCGAAGTAGGCCACCACCGGCAGGATGACCAGCCCGCCCACCGCCACCCCCAGCAGCAGGTGCCGGGGCCAGGCGGGGTCGGCCAGCCCCACCTCCCGCCACGAGAGGCCGCGACGGTGCGCCCAGGCCAGGGCGACGGCCATGAGGGCCAGGCTCGCGGCGATGAACGCCCACTCGCCGCTGGTGTCCCCGCTGACGGCCGAGACGGTGTTGCCGTAGGCCAGCAGCAGGACGGTGAAGGCGAGCAGGGGGACGGGGACGGACCGCCGCAGGGCGCCGAGGGAGAGGAGCGGGGCTCCTGCACCGCGTTGCAAGGGCCTCACCGTCACCAGTATTATAGGCGCGACATGGCCTCCGGCCTGCGTCCCATGCACAGTCCAGCATGACCGCAACAGGGGGTGTGACATGGCACCTCGGGCCCTGGAAGGACTGAGGGTCATCGAGTGCGGCCAGATGGTGGCCGCCTCCTACACGGCCAAGCTGATGGCCGACATGGGCGCCGATGTCATCAAGGTCGAGGAGCCACCGGGCGACCCGGCCCGCCGCCGCGGCCCCTTCCCGGGCGGCGAGCCCCACCCCGAGAAGAGCGGCCTTTTCCTCTATCTCAACTGCAACAAGCGCGGCATCACCCTCGACCTGACCAGGCCCAAGGGCCAGGAGCTGCTGGCGCGGCTGGTCGCCCAGGCCGACGTCCTGGTCCACAACTACCCGCCGCCGGAGATGGAGCGCCGCCATCTCGACTACGCCCGCCTGGCGGAGGCCAACCCCCGCCTGGTGATGACTTCCATCACCCCCTTCGGGCTGGACGGCCCCTACCGCGACTACAAGGCGCACGACATCACCGTCATGGCCGCCGGCGGCTGGGCCTGGATCAACGGCTGGCCTGGCCACCCCGAGGAGCCGCCCCTCAAGGCCTACGGCCCGCAGACCGAATACCAGGCGGGGGCCGCGGCGGCGGTGGCCACCATGGGCGCGCTGCTGGCCCGCGAGCGCGACGGGCGCGGCCAGCACGTGGAGGTCAACGCCCAGGCGGTGGTGGCCTCCTTCCTGGAGATGACCTACACCGCCTGGCCATACATGGGCGTGGTAGCGGTGCGCTGGGGCCAGCGCCCCATCCACCCCATAGACTTCTTCCAGTGCAAGGACGGCTGGATCTTCGTCCTCTGCGTCGAGGAGCACCAGTGGAAGGCCTTCGTGGAGCTGATGGGCAACCCCGAATGGGCCCAGTGGGACGTGTTCAGGGACCGCATCTCCCGCGCCCAGAACTACGATGCCCTGCGCCCCTTCCTGGAGGAGTGGATCAAGGACTGGACGGTGGAGGAGCTCTACCGGGCAGCCAACGAGCGGCGCATCCCCTTCGCTCCCGCCTCCACCATGGGCGACCTGCTCCGCTCCGAGCATCTGCGGGCGCGGGGCTTCTTCGTCACCGTCGAACACCCCCAGGCGGGCACCTACGAGTATCCCGGCGCCCCCTACAAGTTCGCCCTGACGCCCTGGGAGCTGCGCTCGCCCGCGCCCACCCTGGGGCAGCACAACGAAGAGGTCCTGGGCGGCCTGCTGGGCCTCTCGCGAGCGGAGATGGAGTCCCTGCGGGCCGAAGGAGTCATCTGAGGAGGGAGCCATGGCCGAGCACGGCAAGGGACCCCTGGCCGGCATCCGCGTGACCGACTTCAGCTGGGTCTGGGCGGGACCCTTCTGCACCCTGCAACTGGCCCACATGGGGGCGGAGGTCATACGCATAGAGACCACCAAGCGCATCTGCGTGACCCGCCTGCTGCCACCCTGGGCCGAGGGGCGGCCCGACCCCAACACCTCCGGCTACTTCAACCAATACAACCAGGGCAAGCGGGCCATCACCCTCGACCTGCACACGCCCGAGGGGCAGGCCATCGCCAAGCGGCTGGTGAGCATCAGCGACGTGGTGGTCGAGAACTTCGCGCCGGGGGTGCTGCAGCGCCTGGGACTGGGCTACGAGGAGCTGCGCAAGGTGAAGCCCGACATCGTCATGATCAGCATGTCGGGCTACGGGCAGACGGGCCCCCTGCACCACTACGTGGCCTACGGCCCCGCCCAGGTGCCCATGGCCGGCTTCTCCACCCTCACCGGCTACCGCCACTGGGAGCAGCCCATGCACGTGGGCCTCTCCTACGGCGACCCCAACGCCGGGCACCACGCCGCCTTCGCCATCCTGGTGGCCCTCTGGCACCGGCAGCGCACCGGCCAGGGCCAATACATTGACATGTCCCAGTGGGAGTCCACCATCGTCCTGCTGGGCGACGCCATCCTGCACCAGCAGATGATGGGCTATCAGCCGCCCCGCCAGGGCAACCGCGACCCGCGCATGGCGCCCCACGGCTTCTTCCGCTGCCGGCCGGCCGAGCCCGGCTCCCTGCCCGAGGGCCTCCTGCTGGAAGACCGCTGGGTGAGCATCGCCTGCGCCTCCGACGAGGAGTGGCGGGCCATGTGCCGGGTGATGGAGCGGCCCGAGCTGGCCGAAGACCCCCGCTTCGCCACGCTGGAGGCCCGCAAGCAGAACGAGGACGAGCTGGAGCGCATCGTCGAGGAGTGGACCCTGACCCAGGACCCCTTCGAGGCGGCCCGCAAGCTGCAGGCGGCGGGGGTGGCCGCCTTCCCGCCCCTCAGCAACAAGGAGCTGGCCGAAGACCCGGGCCTCAACGCCTGGGGCGCCTTCGCCGAGAAGGAGCACCCCATCGTCGGCGTGCGCAAGCACATCGGCATACCCTGGAAGCTGCCGGCCACCCCCTGCGAGGTATGGCGGGCGGCGCCGGTGCTGGGCCAGGACAACGACTACGTCTTCCGCCAGCTACTGGGCCTCTCGGAGGAGGAGGTCTCGGCGCTGAAGGAGAAGGGCGTCATCGCCTAGGGGGTGGGGAGGATGGCAGCGCCGCGGGTGCTCTCGGCGGAGGAGGTGCAGGAGGCGCTGGCGACCCTGCAGGGGTGGGAGCTACGAGAGGGGCGCCTGCGCAAGCAGTATACCTTCCGCACCTTCCTGCGGGCCATCGCCTTCGTCAACGCCGTGGCCTACCTGGCCGAGGCGGCCGGCCACCACCCCGACATCACCATCAACTATAACCGAGTGACCCTGCGCCTCATCACCCACAGCGAGGGGGCGCTGACCGACCGCGACTTCGCCCTGGCGCGGGAGATAGATGACAAGCTGGGCAGCAAGCTGATACTGACGCCCGAGGGCCAGGAAGGCCAGCAGCCCTAGAGACCGTCGCGCTGAAGAAGGGGCAGGTCCTGCCGCGGGTCATCTCGCCTGCCGCGCAGGCCCGTTGCGGGACGAGGCGATGGGCCCCAAAAGCGCTCTCCGGGCGACCTTTCGCTTGCGCCTGCCTCGGGCACTTTGGGCCTTGAGTGGGCTCTCGGCCCGCCGCGCCCTCCGCCGTGCGCTTGCTACTCCGCCGCCCGGAGAGCTCCTAAAACATGTCACAGGCGGCCACGGTTGTCAAGGGCGCCTACACGGTTTTTCGGGGATAAGGGGCGCGAAAAGGGCGCTCCGAGCGAGAAACAGGCCTGGCTCGCGCGCACGCTCGCGTTTCCGGCCCATGCGCTTCAGGGCAGGTGCTCGTGCTTCACCACGGCGATGAAGGGCAGGTTGCGGTAGCGCTGGCGGAAGTCCAGTCCGTAGCCGACCACGAACTCGTCCGGTATCTCGAACCCCACGTAGTGCAGGGGGACGTCTATCAGGCGGCGGGCGCGCTTGTCCAGCAGGGCGCACACCCGCAGGCTGGCCGGCCCCTTCTCTTCCAGGTGGTCCAGCACCCGGTTCAGGGTCATGCCTGTGTCCACGATGTCCTCCACCAGCAGCACATGCCGGCCGCGCACGTCCTCCTCCAGGTCTTTGACGATGCGCACCCCCTTCTCGTCGCCGGCGCCGTAGGAAGAGATGGCCAGGAAGTCTATGTCGGCGTGCAGGTGCAGCAGGCGCATCAGGTCGGCCATGAAGCAGATGACGCCCCGCAAAACGCCCACCAGCACCAGGGGCTGACCGGCGTAGTCGCGCTCGATCTCCGCCGCCAGCTCCGCCACCCGCTGCTGCAGGCGACCGGGGGATATGAGGACGCGGTCCACCTCGGGCATGTCATCGGGGCCGAGGGGCCCGTAGCCGTATTTGGCCAGCAGCCGGAACACGTCCCGCTTCTTGAGCAGCTTCACCCGCACCTCGGGATACATCTGGCGCAGCAGGCGCACCTTGCGGTTCTTCTCGGTGTTGAGGCCGCCGCGCAGGGTGGTCAGCTCCACGTAGAGGTTGAACTCGGGCAGGTAGAAGTCGGGGGTGAAGGCCTCGACGATCTGGCCGCCCTCCCAGCGCAGGGGGAAGGAACGGGGCTCGTATTGCCACTGGATGCCGTAGAAGTCGAGGATGCGGGCGAACTCGGCCTCGGCCGGGTGGGCGAAGGGGGAAGGCACCTGGGGCGATGGCGTCGCCACCGGGGCCGCCGCCCCGGCCCCTCCCGACCGCCTGCGCCCTCGCCGCCGCCCAGAGGAGGTCATCTGCTGGCGAAGCTCCCGTCTGTGGCCGACAACCTGTCGAACCCGCTTCCAATTGTAAGGCGTGCTGGCGTGTCGGGGCCAGCGTCGTTGCTCCCAGCGCCCGCTCGCTAGTATCATCGTGGCAGCCACATGCCCAGCGTCGAGGTCAACGGCGGCCGTATCTACTACGAGGTGCACGGTCGCGGGCCCTGGCTGGTGCTGGCCCACGGCGCCGGCGGCAACCACCTGAGCTGGTGGCAGCAGGTGCCCGCCTTCTCCCGTCGCTACCGCTGCCTGGTCTTCGACCACCGCGGCTTCGGCCTCTCCCGCCTGAACGACGAGGCCCCCGACCCGTCCCGCTTCGTGGACGACCTGGAGGCGCTGCTGGCCCACCTGGGGGCGGAGGAGGTGCGCCTGGTGGCCCAGTCCATGGGCGGCCTCACCTGCCTGGGCTATGCCCTGCGTCACCCCCGGCGGGTGCGGGCCCTGGTGATGGCCAACACCCTGGTGGGGATGCGACGGGTCGTCTGGGCCGCCGCCGACGAGGAGGTGCGGCGGCTCGCCCAGGGCCTGTGGGAGCAGCGGCGGATGCAGGTGCCCCGTCGCGCCCTCTCCCTGCGCTTCGCCCGCCGCCGGCGCCACCTGGCCTTCCTCTACCGACAGATCGCCGCCCTGAACGGGCCCCGCCCCGACGACCTGCCCCGCCGCTACCCCGTCCTCGACCCCACCGGCGAGGCCATCCGCACCCTGACGGTGCCGGTGCTCTTCATCGCCGGCGAGGAGGACGACCTCTTCCCGCCGCCGCTGGTGGCGGTGGCCGCCCGCCTGCTGCCCAACGCCCGCCTGCTGGTGGTGCCCGGGGCCGGCCACTCGGTCTACTTCGAGCAGCCGGAAGTCTTCAACCGCGCCGTGCTGGACTTCCTGGCCGAGGTGGAGTAGGGTGGGCGGCGTCGTGCGCGTGCTGCAGGTAGGCATCGGCGCCATCGGCTCCGAGGTGGTGCGCCTCCTGGCCGAAGACCCCCGCTACCGCATCGTCGGGGCGGTGGACGTGGACCCCCGGAAGGCGGGCCGCGACCTGGGGGAGGCAGCGGGCCTGGGGCGCGAACTGGGCGTGACCGTCTCCGCCGACCTGGCCCGCGCCCTGGCCGAGAGCGACGCCCAGGTGGCCGTCCACACGGCCGGCTCACGCCTGGAAGCCGAGGCCGACGCCCTCTTCCTCGCCCTGCGCCACGGCCTGCACGTGCTCTCCACCTGCGAGCAGCTTTCCTTTCCCTGGGCGCGCCATCCCGACCTGGCCGCCAGGCTCGAGGCCGAGGCGCGGGCACGGGGCCTGCGTGTGCTGGGCACCGGCGTCAACCCAGGCTTCGTCATGGACCTGCTGCCGTCCGTGCTGGCGGCCGCCTGCCAGCGGGTGGAGGCGGTGCGGGTGCGGCGGGTGGTGGACCTCTCCCAGCGCCGCCCCCAGCTACAGCGAAAGATGGGCGCCGGGCTCTCGCCGCCGGAGTTCGAGGCCCGGGCACGCGACGGCGACCTGGGCCACGTGGGGCTGCTGGAATCTGCCCTGATGCTGGCCGATGCCTTAGGCTGGGAGCTGGAGGAGGTGCGGGAGGAGACGACGCCGGTGCTGGCGCCCCGCCACCTCCGCGCCGGCCCCCTGCGGGTGGAGCCAGGGCAGGTGGCCGGGGCGCGCCAGGTGGTGACGGGGATGCGCGACGGGCGCGTCGTCCTGGAGCTGGAGCTGGTCATGGCGCTGGACGCCGCCGACCCCCACGACGCCATAGACATCGAAGGGGTGCCGCCCCTGCACGTCGTCCTGGCTGGCGGGGTGCACGGCGACCGCGCCACTGCCGCCCTGGTGCGCAACCTGCTGCCGGTGGTCGTCCACGGCCCGGCGCCGGTGGGCCTCATCACCATGCGCGACCTGCCCCTGGCACCCAGGCATCGGCAGGACGAGGAGGTAGCCAGCCCGTGAGCATCCTGGACGAATACGTCGCCCGCCACCCCCGCTCGGCCCAGCTCTACCAGCGAGCGCTGCAGTCGCTGCCCTCGGGCGTCACCCACGACATCCGCTACCTGACGCCCTTCCCCATCTACGTGGAGCACGCCCGGGGCGCCCGCAAGTGGGACGTGGACGGCCACGAGCTGGTGGACCTGGTCATGGGCCACGGCGCCCTCTTTCTGGGCCACGCCCACCCCGACATCACCCGGGCGGTGACGGAGCAGGCGGCCAGGGGCACCCACTACGGTGCCGCCCACCGCCTGGAGGTGGAATGGGCCGAGTGGGTGAAGCGCCTGGTGCCCAGCGCCGAGGTGGTGCGCTTCACCAACTCCGGCACCGAGGCCACCCTCATGGCCCTGCGCCTCGCCCGCTCCTACACCGGCCGGCGCAAGGTGCTCAAGTTCGACTACCACTTCCACGGCTGGCACGACGCCGTGGCCGGCGCCCGCTACTCCGACTCCGATGCCCTGCGCTCGGCCGGCGTCACCCCCGGTGCCCTCCAGGACACCATCAGCGTGCCCCAGGGCGACCTGGCCGCCGTGGCCGAGCACCTGGGGCGGGGCGACGTGGCCGCCGTCATCCTGGAGCCCACGGGCGCCTCCTGGGGCACCCTGCCCCTGGCGCCCTCCTTCCTGCACGACCTGCGGGAGCTGACGCTCCGCCACGGGACGGTGCTCATCTTCGACGAGGTCATCACCGGCTTCCGCGTCGCGGTGGGGGGAGCCCAGGGGCGCTACGGGGTAGTGCCGGACCTGACCTGCCTGGCCAAGATCGTGGCCGGCGGTCTGCCGGGGGGCTGCGTCGCTGGCCGCGCCGAGGTCATGTCCATGCTCGCCTTCCGCGGCGACGCCGCCTGGGACTCTCGCGAGCGCGTGTTCCACCCGGGCACCTTCAACGCCAACCCCCTCTCGGCAGCGGCGGGCACGACCATGCTCTCCCTCATCGCCGACGGCCGCTACCACCGTCACGCCGACGCCCTCACCGAGCGGCTGGTGCGGGAGATGAACGGCCTGCTGGCCCGCCTGGAGGTGCCCGGCTGCGTCTACGGCCTCGCCTCCTACTTCCACATCGTGCTGGGGGAGGACTGCCCCCGCCCCAGGGACGGCATCGAGTGGCCGGCGGACAGCGGCCGCCTGCCGCCGCGCATGCGCCCCGACCTAGCCACCAACCTGAAGCGGGCCATGCTCAACCACGGCGTGGACCTGATGGGCCTCAGCGGCGGCTTCCTGTCGGGCGTCCACAGCGAGCGCGACGTGGAGGCGGTGCTGGACGCCTTCGAGGGCTCCCTGCACGACCTGCGCCGCGACGGGCTCGTCTAGAAGAAGGGCCACCACTCCCGGCCCAGGGGCAGGGAGACCATCTCGATGGCCTGCCAGTTGCGCCCCAGGAGCTCCCCCTGCGTGTCCCGCACCTCGGCCCAGATGGTGTAGCGGCCGACGGGGGCATCGGCCGGCACCCGCCAGACGGTGGTGCCGGCGTCCAGGGGCGGCCGCTGGGCGAAGGCCACCGAGTCGGGCGGAATGTCGAGGGTGTAGGAGTCCAGGTCGGCCCGCCAGCCCTCGGGCCCCTCGGCCCAGACTCGCACCTGCGCCCCGGCGAAGGCGCGGTGCAGATCGTTCACCACCGCCACCTGGAAGACCAGCAGGCGCCCGGGGGTGCTCTTCTCCCGCTCCAGGGCCACGATGGGCAGCACCGGCTGGTAGCACTCCGCCAGGACCTGGTAGCCACGCTTGGGGCGCCGATAGTAGTCCACCACCGACCAGGTGACCAGGGGCGCCGGGTCCATGAACATGAACTGGAAGAGGCCCTTGATGCGCCCCTTGGCCCGCCGGTAGTGCTCGATGGCATACTTCAGCAGCCGCGCCTGGTATTCCTGGCTCTCGGCCACCAGCTCCTCCAGGCTCCCGCCCAGGCGGATGCCGGCCACGTGGAACGTCTCGTGATACTGGAAGCAGCGGTAGGCCCAGGCGTCCCAGTCGGGTGGCCAGAGGGCAGCCGGCGGGAGCATGCGCCGCAGGCTCTCCACATCGGGGAGGGCCTGGGCGCCGAACTCGCTGGGCAGGGGGGCGCCGGGCAGGCCGCTGAACTCGCGGTAGGAGCCGTAATACCAGCCCGGATACGGGTGCTGGCGAAAGTCCGAGGCCTCCTCCACCCGCCGCGTGGGGTCTTCGGCGGCGACGGCCGCCCGCAGGGCCCTCCCCAGGCGGCGGTTGTGGGGCAGGGGCTCGTTGTGGCAGCACCACAGCACGATGCAGGGGTGGTTGTAGAGGTGGCGCACCATCTCCCGCGCCTGGCGCACCGCCTCCCGCGTGAACTCGTCCGAGTCCTCGTAGCCCCACTGCAGGGCGAAGTCCTGCCAGACGGCGATGCCCGCCTCGTCCAGCGCCTGGTATAGCTCCTGGCGGTTCACGTGGGCGTGGACGCGCACGGCGTTAACGTTGGCCTCGCGCAGCAACTGCACGTCGCGGGCGATGGCCTCGGCGGTGTAGGTGCTCAGCCACTCGGCCGGGATGATGTTGGTGCCGCGGGGAAAGAAGCGCCTGCCGTTCAGGAGCCACGTCCACTCGTCCTCGATACGCATTTCGCGCAGGCCGAACCGCTCCGTCAGCGCGTCCAGCGTCCCCTCGGCCCCGGTCAAAGCCAGCTCGGCCAGGTAGAGCTCCGGGCTGCCGTGGTCCCACGTCCACCACAGGTCTGGCTCGGGCACCGTCAGGCTGAAGCACAGCTCGTTCTCCCCCGGCTGCAGCAGCGCCCGCAGCGACTGGCGCGCCGACCCGCCCCGGCCCGACCGGGGCCGCAGGTCGAGGACCGCCTCCACCTCCCGGCGCTGGTCGCTGTGCACGACGGCGGTGGCCAGCACCAGCGCCGACCCCTCCGAGACGCGCACCGGCGCCAACCGCAGCGACAGCACGTGGACCGGCGACGTGTAGAGCAGCTCCACCCGCCCCCAGATGCCGCCGGTGGGCTCGTCCTGCCCGTGCTCCAGGCTCCAGGAGCCGGGACGACAGTCGTGGTGCTGGAAGACGCCCTTGATCAGCCGCTTGCGGTTGGGCCAGACGGCCCGCGGCTCCTCCCGCGGCGAGTCCACCCGCAGCAGCAGTTCGTTCTCGCGACGCAGGAGGCCCGTCACTGCGAAGCGGAAGGGCTGGAAGTAGCCGGCGTGGTGCCCCAGATAGACGCCGTTCAGCCAGACGTCAGCGAAGTAGTCCACCCCCTGGAAGAGGAGGTGGACGGCCCGCCCCGGCTCCGGCTCGGCCACGAAGGAGCGGCGGAAGGCCACCGCGCCGGCGTATCCCTCCAGTCCGGCCAGGTGCCAGTTGGACGGGACGGGGATGGGGCGCCAGCCGACCTCGGCCCGCAGGGGGTCTTCGTCGGGGGAGAGGGGGCGACACTCCCAGGTGCCGGAGAGGTCAACGGCCCGGCGCAGGGCGGGGGCGTCCATCGTCGGCCAGATGATAGCAGGCGCCAGCCAGGGCAGGCAATCGAGCCCGGGGCGCCCCCGTGATATAATGTCCGCCGCACCGTGGGCCACAGCGAACGTCAGGTCATCCTGTATACCAACCTGGGCCATGCCCTCGTCCATGCCATCGAGACCGCCTACGGCGCCCTGCTCCTGGACATCGCCCTCGACCTGGGCAGCAGCGAGGCCTTCCTGGGGGGCGTGGCCACCGTCTTCGGCTGGGCCTTCGGCAGCACCGCCTTCCCCGCCGGCATCCTCACCGACCGCCTCGGTGCGCGGCGGGTGCTCTTTCTGACCTTCGCCGGGGCCACCGCCGCCGCCCTGCTGGTGTCCCTCTCCTTCTCGCCCTGGCTGCTGGCCTTGGCCATGGGGCTGCTGGGGCTGGCCATGGGCATGTATCACCCGGCGGCCACGGCCCTCATCGCCCACGGGGTGAGCCAGCGGGGGGTGGGCATGGGGCTGCACGGGGCGGCGGGCAACGTCGGCCTGGCCCTGGCGCCAGGCATCGCCGGCGGCATCGCGCTGGTGGCGGGCTGGCGCTGGGCGTATGTGCTCATGGCCGTCCTGGCCGGCGTGCTGGCCCTGTGGGCCACCCGCCTGCAGGGGGACTACCGCATCGCCCCGGTCAGCGCCGAGCCGCCCCCGACGGGTGCCAGGGTGCCGGTGGGGATGCGGGTGGCCGTGGCCCTGCTGCTGGTCTACGTCCTCTCCATCGTGGTGGGCATCGTCTACCGCGCCACCCTCACCTTCCTGCCCACCCACATCCAGCTGCAGGTCAGCCGCGACCTGGGCGACTGGCTCACCACCGCCGCCTACCTCACCGGCGCCGTGGGCCAGTATGCCGGCGGCCTGCTGACGCGACGGCTGCGGGTGGAGGTGCTGGCGGTGGGCGTCACGGCCGCCGCCCTCCTGCCCCTGGCCCTGATGGGCGTGCTGAGCGGTGTGCCCCTGCTGGCGGCGGCCTCGGTCTTCGTATTCTTCAGCTTCGCCCGGCAGCCCATTTACAATACCCTCATAGCGGACTACTCCCCCGTGCGCCTGGTGGGGAGCAGCTTCGGCCTCTACTTCCTGGCCGAGTTCGGCCTGGGCGGGACGGGGGGCATCATCGCCGGGGCCATCGTGGAGCGCTGGGACACCGCTGCCGCCTTCCTGGCCATGGCCGGCATCTGGTCGCTGGCGGTGGCAGCCAGCCTCGCCCTGCCTCTGGTGGGCCGCAGGGTGCGGGCGGGGCTGCGACCGGCCCCGGCCTGAAGATGCGAGACGGCACACACCGACGAGGAGGGAGCCATGCAGTTCGAGCAGATCATCTACGAGAAGCGCGACGACGGGGTGGCCGTCATCACCCTCAACCGCCCCGAGCGCCTCAACGCCTTTACCCGCCAGATGCTGGACGAGTGGTATGCCGCCCTGCAGGACGCCCACCTGGACCCCCAGGTGCGGGCCATCGTGGTGACGGGGGCGGGGAGGGCCTTCTGCTCCGGCGCCGACGTGGGCTCGGGGGCAGCCAGCGCCCTCATGGACCGCGACCGCAGCCTGGTGGAGAACCGCAACTTCCTGCGCGACTCCGTCCAGCGCATCCCGCGCCTGCTGGCCCAGATGGACAAGCCCTACATCGCCGCCGTCAACGGCGCCGCCGTGGGGGCGGGCATGGACATGGCCTCCCTGGCCGACATCCGCTTCGCCTCCACCACCGCCCGCTTCGGCATGACCTACGTGCGCATGGGCATCATCCCCGGCGACGGCGGCTGCTGGCTGCTGCCTCGCATCGTCGGCATGGCCAAGGCGCTGGAGCTCATCTGGACGGGGGACATCATTGACGCCGAGGAGGCCCTGCGCATCGGCTACGTCAGCAAGGTGCTGCCGCCCGACGAGCTGATGCCCTACACCCTCCAGTTCGCCCAGCGGCTGGCCAAAGGGCCGGCGGTGGCCATCCAGCTCTCCAAGCGCCTGGCCTACCGGGGGATGTTCACCGACCTGGACGAGGCGCTGGAGGCGGCCCAGGCGGCCATGATCCTGGCCCAGATGACCGAGGACGCCCGCGAGGGGCCGCGCGCCTTCCTGGAGAAGCGGGAGCCCCAGTTCAAGGGGCGCTAAGGCCTGGCTGCCACCCGCTGGGCCAGCGACTCGCTGGCGCGGCGCATCCGCTCCAGCACCGCCTGCCCCTCCTGTCCCTCCAGGGGGCGCGGCCGGGCGTAGTCCTCGATGAGCACCGGCAGGAACTCCACCCGCACCAGGTGGCGGTCGTAAAAGGTGTAGCGGCCGATGACGCCCACCCGCGTCTCGTAGCTCCACATCTGGTCGAAGATGAAGTTGCCGTGGGCGTAGACGATGAGCTTGCCCCGGTAGACCTCCACCGCCTGCACCCAGTGGGGGTGGTTGCCCAGCACCAGGTCGGCGCCCGCCTCCACCGCCAGGTGACCTATCTCGACCGGGTCGTCGGGGGCGATGCCCGGCGCGGGCTGGGGCACGTCCACATACTCCATCCCCCAGTGGAAGGCCACCACCAGCACGTCCACCTGCCGACGGGCGTTGGCGATGGCCTGGGCGATGGCCCCCCGGTCGAAGCTCTCGCCGACGCCGTTGAAGGCCAGGAAGCCGAAGCGCAGTCCCCGCACGTCCAGCACCGCCAGGCGGTGGCGGTCGGCCCAGGCGATGCCCGCCCGCGCCAGCCGCTCCTGCGTCTCGGCGATGCCGCCCTGACCGTAGTTGCCGATGTGGTTGTTCTCCAGGGTGGCCACGTCCACCCCCAGGGCCAGCAGCGCCTGCACGAAGCCGGGACGCCCGCAGAAGGTGAAGCCGCGGTCGTGGTAGGGGCAGTCCTCGATGAGGGGGGCCTCCAGGTTCACCACCGTCACATCGGCGGCGCGGGTGAGGGCGGCCACGTCCCGCACCGGATAGAGAAAGTCGTCGCCGCGACGGCGGATGACCACGTCCACCATACGCGCCGGTATCACGTCGCCGGTGGCCACCAGCACCCGCAGGCGGCCGGGGTCCAGACTGGCCAGGGGCAGGTCGCGGGGCGGGAAGACGTCGGCCAGCGAGGCGATGGGAGGGGGCGCCGGCGGCGCCGTGGGCGTGGGGCTGGGAGTCGGGGCGGCGGTGGTCGTGGGCCCCGGCGTAGTCCTGGAGTTGTCCGACACCAGCGGCCCCCCGTCGCCCGAGCGGCAGGCCACGGCCAGCGCCGCCGCCACCACCAGGGCCGCCCAGGGACCCAGCCTCACCGGTCGCTCTCCTCTCCCTTACGTTGTATATTATTAGAGTCCTCGACCCTGACGCGCACGGGAGGCCAGCCATGGAGTTCCGCTTCTCCCCCGAGGAGGAGGCCTTCAGACAGGAGGTGCGGGAGTTCCTGCGCCGTGAGTGGCGCGAGGAGGCGGCAGGCGGCGGCGCCGAAGGCCCCCTGGGCTACGGCGGAGGCGGCGGCCTGGAGGAGATAAGGCGCTTCCAGAAGAAGCTGGCCCAGCGGGGCTGGCTCACCCTGGCCTGGCCCAAGGAGCACGGGGGCATGGAGGCCAGCATCATGAAGCAGGTCATCTTCAACGAGGAGATGGCCTACCACCGCGCCCCCCAGCAACTGGGCGTCGGCCCCGACCGCGTCGGGCCCACCATCATCCTCTACGGGACCGAGGAGCAGAAGCGGGAGCACCTGCCCCGCATCGCCAACGCCGACGTCATCTGGTGCCAGGGCTTCAGCGAGCCCGGCGCCGGCTCCGACCTGGCCTCCCTCCAGACCACGGCCGTGGCGGACGGCGATTACTTCGTGGTCAACGGCCAGAAGATCTGGACCTCCCTGGCCCACGTGGCCGACTGGATGATCCTGCTGGCCCGCACCGACCCCGATGCGCCCAAGCACCGCGGCATCTCCTACTTCCTGGTGGACATGAAGACGCCGGGCATCACCGTCCGGCCCCTGGTGGACATGACGGGCCGCCACGCCTTCAACCAGGTCTTCTTCGACAACGTGCGGGTGCCCAGGAAGAACCTGGTAGGCGAGCTGAACCGGGGCTGGTATGTGGCCGCCGCCACCCTCGACTTCGAGCGCTCGGGCATCAACCGCGTGGTGGCCGGCATCCGCCTCTACGACGAACTGGTGGAATATGCCCGCGAGACGCAGCGCGACGGCCGCCCCCTCATGGCCATCCCGGCCGTGCGCCACCGGCTGGCCGAACTGAAGATCGAGTTCGAGGTGGGGCGGCTGCTGGCCTACCGGGTGGCCTGGATCCAGTCCCAGGGGCGCATCCCCAACCAGGAGGCGTCCATGAGCAAGCTCTTCGGCTCGGAGCTGCAGCAGCGGCTGGCCCGCGCCGGCATCGAGATGCTGGGGCTGGGCGGCCAGCTCCGGTCGGGCAGCAAGTGGGCGCCCATGGCCGGGCGCATCGCCGACTACTACCTGGCGGCCGTCTCCACCACCATCGCCGCCGGCACCTCCGAGGTGATGCGCAACATCATCGCCGTGCGCGGCCTGGGCCTGCCCAGGGGGTAGAGGTCCCGAGAGCGGCAGCGCGACAGGATGACCCGCCCCGCCCCCACACCGCCCGGCGACCCCATCGCCTACTACTTCCGCGAGGCGCTCCTCATCGGCGTCGGCGCCACCAGGCTCTACCTGGTGCGCCACGCCCAGGCCCTGAGCAACACCGGCGAGGCGCGGGAGTGGTCCGACCCGCCCCTCACGGAGGTGGGGCGGCTGCAGGCCCAGCGCCTGGCCGAGCGGCTGGCCCGCCAGGGGCTGGACGCCATCGTCTCCAGCCCCTCGCGGCGCGCCCTGGAGACGGCCCAGTTCATCGCCCAGGCCACCGGCCTCCCCGTGCAGGTGGAGGAAGACCTGCACGAGGTGGTCATGGGCAGCCCCGAGAACGACCCCCGCCAGCTGGAGGGGGAGGCGGCGCGGGCGCTGGCCCGCCGCCTGGCCCGCGAGATGCGCTGGGACGCCTTCCCCGGCTCCGAGGGCAGCCGGGCGGCACGGGCGCGGGTGCGGGCGGTCATGGACCGCATCGCCCGCCGGTTCCGGGGCCAGCGGGTGGCGGTGGTGACCCACTTCGGCTTCATCCAGACCTATCTGGCCATCGCCCTGGGGGTGCGCCGCGACTTCCTGTTCTACACCTTCAACGCCAGCATCACCTCGGTGCGGGTGAAGGGGCGACGGCGGGTCATCTGGCGGGTGAACGACATCGCCCACCTGGACGGGCTGCCGTCCGGCTTCGGCGGCATATCGTAGGCCTCTCCGGCAGACCAGGCCCCGCTTTGACATTCGCTCCCCTCGGCGCTAGGCTTGTGCCACCGCAGGCGAACGGGAGGCGAGGCCATGAAGGGTCCTCTCGCAGGCATACGAGTCCTCGACTTCACCATCGCCCAGCAGGGCCCCTATGCCACCGCCCTGCTCTCCGACCTGGGCGCCGAGGTCATCAAGGTCGAGCAGCCCGGCCAGGGCGAGGTGGGGCGCACCATCGCCCGCGACCCAGAGACCCGCTACAGCTACTATTTCCTGGCCATCAACCGCGGCAAGAAGGGGATCACGGTAGACCTGAAGTCGGCCAAGGGCCGCGAGCTCGTGCTGCGGTTGGCCCGCGACTGCGACGTGGTGGTGGAGAACTTCCGCCCCGGGGTGATGGAGCGCCTGGGACTGGGCTACGAGGCCTTTCGCGCCGTCAACCCCGGCATCATCTACGCCAGCGCCTCGGCCTTCGGCCGCCGCGGCCGCTGGGGCCGCAAGCCCGGCAACGACATCCTGGCCCAGGCCGCAGGTGGCCTCATGAGCGTCACCGGCCACGAAGGCACCCCGCCCACGCCCGTGGGGGTGGCCATCGCCGACCACATCGGCGGCCTCACCCTGGCACTGGGCATCCTGGCCGCCCTGCTGCACCGGCAGCGCACCGGCGAAGGGCAGCAGGTGGAGACCTCTCTCCTGGGGAGCCTGCTCGCTGCCCAGGGGTGGGAGCTGACCTACCAGATGCTGAGCGGGCGTCCCCTGGGCAGGGCAGGGCGGGGGCACCCCCTGGTGGGCCACATCTGGCACGTCTACCGCACCGCCGACGGCTACATGGCCATCGGCGGAGTGCACGTCCATCGCTGGCGCGACTTCTGCCAGGCGATAGGCTGGCCCGACCTGGCCGACGACCCCCGCTTCGCCCGCACCGGCGACCGCATGCGCAACATGCGCCAGCTGAACGCCCTCCTGGACGAGCACTTCGCCCGGTGCCCCACGGGCGAGTGGCTGGAGCGACTGGAGGCGGCCGACATCTTCTGCGCGCCCGTCTACGACTACGAACAGGTGCTGAGGGAGCCGCAGGTGTACGAGAACGGCTACCTGGTGCCGTTCCGCCATCCGCGCCTGGGCGAGATAAAGCTGGTGAACTGCCCCGTGCGCCTCTCGGCCACCCCCGCTGCCATCCAGGGGCCGGAGCCGGAGCTGGGGGAGCACACGGAGGCAGTGCTGGCCTCGTTCGGCTACAGCGCCGAGGAGATAGAGGCCCTGCGGCGGGAGGGCGTGGTCTAGGCGGACTCCTCGCCCATGGACGCCGCCTCGACCCGCCCCCGGTAGAGGAGGGGCACCGGGCTGGGCAGTGGCCCGTAGACCGCCCCCGCCTCGCGCAGGGCGGCGATCTCGTCGTCGGAGAGCCCCAACAGCTCCCGCAGCACCTGGTCGGTGTGCTCACCGATGGCGGGCGGCGGCCCCTGCACCCCGCCCGGCGTCCGCGACAGCTTCACGGGCGTGTTGGCCACCTTCAGCGAGAAGCCCTTGGGGTGGAGCACGTCCACCAGCATCTCCCGCGCCTGCACCTGGGGGTCAGCCGCCGCCTGAGCGATGTCGTTCAGGGGGCCGCAGGGGATGCCCAACGGCTCCAGCTCCGCCAGCCACTCGCGGGTGGTCTTCTTGCGGAAGGCCTCGCTGAGGATGGGCTCCAGCTCGGCGTGGTGCTGGGTGCGCAGCCCGGGCGTCTCGAAGCGGGGGTCGTCTATCAGCTCCGGCAGGCCCAGGGCGGCCAGCAGCAGCTCCCACTGGTTCTCCACCCCCCAGCTCAGGGCGATGACGATCCAGCCGTCCTTGGTGGGGAAGGCCTGGAAGGGGGTGGTGGCCGGGTGGCGCGTCCCCAGGGGGCCGGGCACCTGGCCGGTGGCGAAGTAGCGCACGAAGGCGTTCTCCAGGATGGCGATCTGGCAGTCCAGCATACTTATGTCGAGCATCTGCCCCCGCCCGCTGCGCTCCCGCTCCTGCAGGGCCGCCAGGATGCCGATGGCCGTGAACAGGCCGGCGGCGATGTCCCCCAGGGAGATGCCGGGGCGCACCGGCCTTCCCCCCGGCTCGCCGGTGATGCTCATGATGCCGCCCATGCCCTGCACGATGATGTCCAGGGCCGGCTTGTGGCGGTAGGGGCCCGTCTGCCCGAAGCCGGAGGTGGAGGCGTAGATGAGGCGGGGGTTGCGCTCGGACAGCACGTCGTAGCCCAGGCCCAGCCGCTCCATGGTGCCGGGGGTGAAGTTCTCCATCAGCACGTCGGCCTTCTCGGCCAGGCGCAACAGCAGCTCCCGCCCGGCCTCCGTCTTCAGGTCGAGGCAGATACTGCGCTTGCCGCGGTTGACGGAGAAGAAGTAGACGGACTCGTCCTCGATGTAGGGGCCGGTGGTGCGGGCCACGTCGCCGTAGGGCGGGCGCTCCACCTTGATGACGTCCGCCCCCAGGTCGCAGAGGATCATGCTGGCGTAGGGGCCTGCCAGGACCCAGGTCAGGTCCAGGACGCGGATGCCAGCTAGCGGGCCGGGCACGATGGGCGCACTCCTCCCCCAACGGCCAATGATAGCAGAGGGGGAGGAGTGGCGCTTCAGGGCAGCCGCGGAGGGCTAGTCCCCTTCTTCGCTGGTGGAGAGGGTCAGGCGGGGGCCTTCGTCCGTCTCCTCGGCGTCAATGGTGGCGTTGGCGAGCATGTCGGCCACCTCGGGCGACACCAGGAGCACCGGCACATCGCCGCTGTGGTAAACGTGGTCGTCGGAGCGGGCCTCGTCGAAGGCCAGCTCGAAGCCGCCGCCGCGCTGGACGAGGCGCAGGGTCTTCTCCGGCGTCTCGGCCAGCTCCAGCTTGATCTCCTTTAAGAGTTCGGCCGCCTTGTCGGTGACAATGAGGGCCATAGCGTTCGCCTCCTTTTCTCTGCCTGTGGCGGGCAGGACGTCCCGGCCTCTGTCCCCCTCTAGGGCGTGCGGCTAGAAGCCGCGCCGAGGGGCGGGACGGACCTTGTTGAAGCAGTCGCTGCAGTAGACGGGCCGGTCCTGCCGGGGCAGGAAGGGGACCTGCGTCTTGGCACCGCAGCGGGCGCAAACCGCGTCATACATGGGCCGGGCCGCGCCCCCACCCATCGCCTGGCGTCGGGCCTGGCGACAGCTGGGGCACCGCTTCGGGTCCTGGTAGCCGCGGCTGGCATGAAACTGCTGGTCGTCAGCAGAGAAGACGAACGTCTCTCCGCATTCGACACAGACCAGGGTCTTGTCTTGGTAAACCACCCGATGACCTCCCTTTGGCTCCTTGGTTCCCTTTTCGCCTGGTCACGCTCGGGTCATCGGGCGGCCGAGGGGGACCGGAGCAACCCGACTACCAGGGCGACCTGGCTGCCATCATGCTAGCACACCGGCGCCGAAAAAGGAAGCGCCGCCAGGCCTCCCGCCCGATTCTGTTATAATTTCGCAAGGGCTTCGCCCCGCCGCAGGTCGAGAGCAGCAGGAGGCAGCAGCGATGCCCACCGTCACCGTGAACGGCCTGGAGCTGCACTACCGCGAGGCGGGCAGCGGCACACCAGTGCTGCTGGTGCACGGCTTTACGGGCAACTCGCGCAACTGGGCGCTGTGCGTGCCGGTCCTGCGCCAGCGCTACCGCGTCGTCTCGCCCGACCTGCCCGGCCACGGCCTCTCGGCCCGCCCCGACGACCCCGCCGTCTACACGCTGGAGGCCATGGCCGCGGACGTGGCCGCCCTCATGGACACCCTGGGCCTGGAGCGCTGCCACCTGGTGGGCCACTCCATGGGCGGCATGGTGGCCCAGCTAGTGGCCCTGGCCCACCCCGGGCGGCTGCGCTCCCTGGTGCTGGTGGACACCTCGGCCGAGCCCCCCGAGGGGCTCCGCACCCGCGAGCGGGCGCGGCTGGTGGAGCTGGCCCGCGAGCAGGGGATGGAGGCGGTGTGGGAGGCGCAGCTGGCCATGAACCCCCAGGCCGACCAGCTCCGCGCCCAGCCCGAGTTCCTGCAGACCTGGCGCGAGCAGTTCCTGATGACCTCTCGCGAGGCCTACATCTACTGCGCCCAGGCCATGGCCCAGCGCCGGCCCCTGCTGGACGACCTGGAGCGCCTCTCCCTGCCCACCCTCATCGTCTGCGGAGAGAACGACGGGCCCTTCGTGGGGCCGTCGCAGCGGATGCACCAGCGCATACGGGGCAGCCAACTGGTCTTCATCCCCCGCTGCGGCCACACCCCTCAGGTAGAGCGTCCGGAGGAGTTCAACCGCGTCCTCCTGGACTTCCTGCAGCGGGTGGACGGGGCGGCGCCCAAGTAGGCCGCTAGTCGAAGTGCTCTTCCTTCACCCGCCAGCCCTTGGGCAGCAGGCGGGCCTTCACGTCCTGGATCATGCCCGTGTGCCCGCAGGCGTAGACGATGGTGTCGTCCGGCGACAGCCCGAAGCGCTCGATGTATTCCTCGACGATGGTGTTCACCCGCCCCGTCTGCCCCTGCCAGCCAGCGTTGCGCTCCTCCTGCGGCCGGCTGACGGTGGGCACGTAGGTCAGCAGGTCGGGACGGCGGCCGGCCAGCTCCCGCAGCTCGTCGTCGTAGCCGAACTCGTCGCGGTAGCTGGCGCCCTGCAGCACGTAGAAGCGGTGGCCGGTCAGGCCCCGGTGGAGGTAGTCCCGCAGGATGGAGACATAGGGCGCGATGCCGGTGACGGTGGCCACCATGAGCTGGTTGCGGTAGGCGGGGTCGAAGGTGAAGAGGCCCTTGGCCCGCGGTCGCATGGTCACCTCGTCGCCGGGCCCCAGGCGCCACAGGCGCGGCGTCAGCTTCCCCCGTGGCACCAGCTCGATGAACAGCTCCACCCGCGGCAGCTCGTGGGGCGCCGACACGATGGAGTAGGGGCGCTCGATACCGTCCCGACCGATGGTGATGTATTGGCCGGGACGGAAGCTGAAGGACTCGGGCACCTCCAGCCACAGCAGCATCAGGTCGTCGGTCAGGTCGCGCCGGCCGACGATGCGGGCGGTGAGCAGCGCCGGTGCCCGCTTCACCGGCGCCCGGCTGGCAGCGACCATCTCCTCTCTCGTCATGCGCCGTTCCCCTCCGACACATATTGTCCCACGTCCCGCCCCCCGACTGAAGGGACGTTCGCCCCGAACGATATGTGACGTCCGTCCCAGGCCCCGGCGCTCTATAATAGGGCCGTGCCGTCAGGCGGAGGAGGGCCATGTCCCAGAAATTCGATATAGAAGAGGTCAGACGCCGCTTTGTGGGGATGGAGACGCCTCCGGCCAGGGGCCGCTACCCGGTGGAGCACGACCCCATCCGCCGCCACTGCCAGATGGTGGAGGACACCAACCCCCTCTTCCTCGACCCCGAATACGCCCGCGGCACCCGCTGGGGCGGGGTCATCTGCCCGCCCTCGGGCTGGCTGGCCCTCTACTTCGCCAGCCTGGGGCCCTGGCCACCCGCCTTCGAGCCTCTGGTGCCGGTGGTGCCGGCGCCGGGCAAACGCATCATCAACATGTCCCAGGAGGTGGAGTGGTTCGACGTCATCCGCGTCGGCGACCACCTCTCGGTGCGCAGGCGCATCGTGGACGTCTTCCAGAAGCCCATCGGCATAGACCCCGAGGCGGTCTGGGTGGTGAGCGAACTGGTCATCAGCAACCAGCGCGACGAGGTCGTCTGCGTCATCCGCAACACCCACCTCTTCCACCGCACGCCGGAGGAGGTGGCGGCAGCGCAGCAGGAGGCGCAGCCGTGAAGCGCCCGCAGCGCTACTGGGAAGACGTGCAGGTGGGCGAGGAGCTGCCCGGCTTCTCGCTGGAGATCAACCTGCGCCGCGTCATCCAGCAGGTGAGCGGCACCCAGGACTGGTATCCCCTGCACTTCGACCCGCAGTTCGCCCGTCGCGCCGGGCACCCGGACGTCTTCATGAACACCGGCTTTCTGCAGGCGGCCCTGGTGCGGGTCATCACCGACTGGATGGGCGACGAGGGCTTCCTGAAGAAGCTCTACTTCGAGATGCGCCGCCAGCAGCGCCCGGGCGACACCATGATCTGCAGGGGGCGGGTGGTGGCCAAGACCGTCCAGGACGGCCTCCACCTGGTCGAGTGCGAGGTCTGGGCCGAGAACGAGCGCGAGGGCGTCACCACCCCCGGTCGCGCCTGGGTGGTGCTGCCCACGCGCGACGGGGCCTAGCCCTCGCCCAGCAGGCGGCGGATGGCGGGCAGGGCGGCCCGCGCCGCCCGCTCGCCCTCGCGCACCGCCCTGGCCATGCCGAAGGGCAGGAAGGCGCTGATGCGGCGCAGGCGGGGTCGCAGCACCAGGTCAGCCCGGGCCCGCCGCGGACGGTCCAGGGACAGCAGGCGGGCCATGAAGCCCACCTGCCCCAGCCTGGAGGCCGGGTCGCGGGCCAGCCGCCCCAGGCGCAGTCCCACCCGCGCCGAGAGGGGCCGCAGCGAGGGCGGCAGCAGGAAGAACTCCCCCACCGTCACCGCCACCAGCGGGCGCCCATCGCCGTAGAGGCGGCGGGCGAGGCCCACCGGCACCGTGTCGTGCAGGCCGCCGTCCACCAGCGGGCGTCCCTCTATCCACACCGGCGGCCAGATGACCGGCGAGCGGATGCTCGCCTCCACCGCCTTGCCCACGTTCCCCCGGCAGACCAGGTAGCGGCGCCCCCGCTCCAAGTCTATGACGGCGGCGGCAAAGGGGACGGCCAGCTCGGCGAAGTCCAGGTGGCCGTATGCCCGCCACAGTTCGCGCCCGAAGCCGGCGGCATCGGGGGCGATGCGCAGGCCGTCCAGGAACCAGCGCGTCAGCGACAGGGTGTCGGCGGAGAGGGCCAGCCGAACCATGGCGTCCACATCGCGCCTGGCGGCGAACATGGGCCCGATGAGGGCGCCGGCGCTGGCCCCAACGATGGCGGCGATGGGCACCTCCGCCTCCTGCAGGGCCTTCAGCACCCCCACGTGCGCCCAGCCGCGGACGCCCCCCGCTCCCAGCACCAGCACGACGCCGTCCATGGCTCAGCGCACCCGGGCCACCCCCAGCACGTGGGGTCGGGCCAGACACATGGGCGGGAAGGGTGGCAGCGGCATGGTGCGCTCCAGCCGCACCACCTCCAGGCCCGCCTCGGCCAGCAGGCGGGTCACGTCGCGGTTGGGGTGGCAGCCAGCGCCGAACCAGCGCCAGAGGGGGGTCACGGCGTCCTGCAGGCGGGCCAGCGGGCCGCCGGGGTAGCGGACGTGCTCGTAGAAGCGCAGTTCGCCGCCGGGGCGCAGGACGCGCCGCGCCTCGGCCAGGGCACGGGCAGGGTCGTCAACGCTGCAGAAGACCAGGGTGGCCACCACCACATCGAAGGAGCCGTCGGGGAAGGGCAGGCGCTCGGCCACGGCCTGCACCAGCGTCGGCCCTCCGCCCAGCTCCCGCGCCCGACGCCTGGCCCTGGCCAGCATGTAAGGGTCGGGCTCGGCCGCCACCACCTCCGCCTCGGGAGGGTAGTAGGGGAAGTTGGCGCCGGTGCCACAGCCTATCTCCAGCACCCGGTCCCGCGCGCCGCCGGCCACCTCCGTCCGCACCCGGCGCAGAAAGGTGGCCTCGGCCCGGACCATGAGGCGGTCGTAGATGGCGGCGAACCACTTGTGGCCGCGCCGGGACGCCATGCAGCCCTCACCAGTAGCCCAGGTCGCCATCTTAGCATAAGCTAGGTCACGAGCACAGGAGCGCCCCCGTGTCCACCGAGGCTACCGAGGCACTCCCCACCCGGCCTGCCCCTGCCCTGGACGAAAGGCACCTGGGGCTTTCCGTCGTCCGCCTGGCCTGGCCGGTGGTGGTCCAGCAGGTGGCCTACTCGGCGGTGCAACTGGTGGACACCTACCTGGTGGGACACCTGGGCGAGGACGCGCTGGCCGGCCTGCGCCTGGGCGGACAGGTCTACTGGCTCTGCCAGGCCGGGATGGGGGCGGTGGGGGCCGGGACCATCGCCGTGGTGGCGCGGGCGGTGGGCGCCCGCCAGATGGAGCGGGCCGACGCCACCGTGCGCACCTCCCTGACTCTGGCCGCCCTGTGGGGCCTGTCGCTGGCCGTGGGCCTCTGGCTCCTGGGCGACTGGTCGCTGGGGATGCTGGGGGCCGAGCCCGAGGCGCGGCGCCTGGGGGCCGACTACCTGCGGGCCAGCGCCATCGGCATGGTCTTCTGGTCGCTCCTCTTCGCCGTCAACTCCTCGCTGCAGGCTGCCGGCGACACCCGCACGCCCATGTTCATCAGCGTCCTCCTGAATGCCGTCAACGGGGCAGCGGCCTACCTGCTCATCAACGGCAGCGGCCCCTTCCCGCGCCTGGAGGTGGTGGGTGCCGGTGCCGGCTTCACGGTGGCGGCCATCGTGGGCGCGGCCCTGGGGCTGGCGGTGCTGCTCTCGGGGCGGAGGGTGCTGCGCTGGCGCCCGCTGCAGGGGCCGCCCCTGGACGGGCGCGAGGCCGGGCGCATCCTGCGGGTGGGCATACCGGCGGGGCTGGAGCAGGCCCAGTTCAACATCGCCTTCATGCTCTACACCCGTATCGTGGCCAGCATGGGCACCACGGCGGTGGCCGCCCACGGCGTCACCCTCGCCATCCAGGGGCTGGCCTTCAACGCTGGCTTCGGCATCAGCGTGGCCACCAGCGCCCTGGTGGGACAGGGGCTGGGGGCCAGGCGCCCCGACCTGGCCGAGCGGGCCACCTACGTCGCTAGCCGCTACTCCCTGCTGGCCACCACCGCCGTGGCGGTGGTGCTGGCCGCCTTCGGTGGTCACATCACCCGCGCCTTCGTGGCCGGCGAGGGCGCCGACGAGGTGGTGGAGCTGGGGCGCAAGCTGATGCTCATCTTCGCCTTCGCCATGCCGGGGATGGGGCTGAACCTGGCCCTGAGCGGCGCCCTGCGGGGCGCCGGCGACACCCGCTCGGTGCTGGTCATCGTCGCCTTCTGCAACTGGGTGGTGCGGCTGGTGCCCGCCTACCTGCTGGCCATCGTGGCCGGGTTGGGGGTGCCCGGCGCCTGGATGGCGGCGGTGCTGGACATCAACAGCCGCGTCCTCCTCCTCTGGCTGCGCTTTCGCCAGGGCCGCTGGAAGCACATCCGCGTCTGAAGCGCCTGCAGATGCGGCGCATGTGCTACCATAAACATGGCCGGAGGAGAGCATGTCGCGGGTCATCGTCTACACCCTGACCAACTGCCCCACCAGCGAGAAGGCCGTGGCCGCCCTCAAGGAACGGGGGGTGGACTTCGAGGAGCGGCGCGTGGACGAGAACCCCCAGTGGTGGGAGGAGGCCCTCCAGTATGCCGTCACCGTCCCCATCATCATCTGGGGCGAGGGGGACGTGGAGATCGGATGGGAGGGAGAGCACGGCTGAGAGATCACCTGAGGGCCGCGGGCCGGCCCCTGCGCTGAGGCTTTACAACACCCTCACCCGCCGCAAGGAGGAGTTCCGGCCCCTGGAGCCGGGACGGGTGCGCATGTATTCCTGCGGCCCCACCGTCTACCGCTACGCCCACATCGGCAACCTGCGCACCTACCTGATGGCCGACTGGCTGCGGCGCACCCTGGAGGCCCTGGGCTACCGGGTCGTCCACGTCAAGAACATCACCGACGTGGGGCACATGCGCCAGGAGCAACTGGAGCGGGGGGAGGACAAGGTCATCGCCGCCGCCCTGGCCGAGGGGAAGACCCCCCAGCAGATCGCCCAGTTCTACACCGAGGCCTTCCTGCGCGACGAGAGGCGCCTGAACGTCCTGCCCGCCCACCACTACCCCCGCGCCAGCGAACACGTGCCGGACATGGTGGCCCTGGTGGAGAGGCTGCTGGCGGCGGGATACGCCTACGAGAGCCAGGGCAACGTCTACTTCGACGTCTCCCGCTTCCCCGATTACGGTAAGCTGTCGGGCCAGGTCGCCCACGCCCTGGAGGAGGGGGTGAGGGTGGAGCCCGATCCCCTCAAGCGCGACCAGCGGGACTTCACCCTCTGGAAGGCGGCCGAGCCGGGGCGCCTGCTCAAGTGGCCCAGCCCCTGGGGCGAGGGCTTCCCGGGCTGGCACATCGAATGCTCGGCCATGTCCATCCGCTACCTGGGGCCGCGGTTGGACATCCACACCGGCGGCGTGGACAACATCTTCCCCCACCACGAGGACGAGATCGCCCAGAGCGAGGCGGCCTACGGCGCCCCCTTCGTCCGCTACTGGGTGCACGGCCAGCACCTGCTGGTGGACGGCCTGAAGATGGCCAAGTCCACCGGCAACGTCTACACCCTGGACGACTTGCTGCGGCGGGGCTTCGAGCCCCTGGCCTTCCGCTACCTGTGCGCCACCGTCCACTACCGCACGCGCATGAACTTCACCTGGGACTCGCTGCGGGCGGCCCAGCGGGGGCTCCTGCGCCTGCGCCGGCATGCCCAGGAGGCCGACGAGGAGGCCCGGCGCCTGCCCGGGGAGGCCCTGGCCTGGCGACGTCGCTTCTGGGAGGCCCTGGCCGACGACCTCTGCCTCCCTCGCGCCCTGGCCGCCGCCTGGGGCGTCGCCCGCTCCTCGCTGACAGCCCCCGTCAAGCGGCGGTTGCTGCTGGAGTTCGACCGGGTGCTGGGCCTGGACCTGGCCCGACCGCCCGAGACGCCCCCGCTGCCCGCCGAGGTGGAAGATCTGTGCCGCCAGCGCCATTCGCTCCGCGTCCGCAAGCGCTGGCCGGAGGCCGACGCCCTGCGAGAGCGCATCATCGCCGCCGGCTACGAGGTGCGCGACACCCGCGAGGGCACCGTCGCGCTGCCCCGCCCCCGCTGGCTGGCCGCCCCGGGCACCGTCTCCCGCAGCGGCGACGTGCCGTCCCTGCTGGGCGAACCGGCCACCCTGGAGTTCAGCGTCAGCGTCCTCGCTCGCGACAACCTGCCCGAGGTGGAGCGCTGTCTGCGTTCGCTCCTGCGCTGGCTGCCGGAGGCCGCCGAGGTGCTGGCGCTGGACAACGGCTCCAGCGACGGCACCGGCGACTGGCTGGACGACCTGGCGCGCAGGGAGCCGCGGCTGCGCGTCTTCCACGCCGACCACTTCCTGGGGGCGGCGGCGGGCCGCAACGTGACCGCCCGCCAGGCGCGGGGGCGTATCTTCGTCTGGCTGGACACCAGCGTCGAGGTGACTGGCGACATCTTCGCGCCCATCGCCCGCGCCCTGTCGCGACCGCAGGTGGGCATGGTGGGGCGCTGGGGGCTGCGCACGGCCGACCTGCACAGCTTCGAGGAGGTAGAGGAGGCGGGGCCGGTGGATGCCCTGGAGGGATACCTGTTCGCCCTGCGCCGCGACCTGCTGGCCCGCCTGTTCCCCCTGGACGAGAAGTTCCGCTTCTACCGCCACCTGGACCTGGACGTGAGCCTGGCCGTGCGCGCCCTGGGACACGACCTCCTCTGCGACCCGTCGCTGCCGGCGGTGCGGCATGCCCATGGCGAGTGGGAGCGCACGCCGCCGGAGGAGCGCGAGCGCCTGAGCAAGCGCAACTTCTACCGCTTCCTGAGCAAGTGGGGAGGGCGCCACGACCTGCTGGTGGGCGCCCGCTGACAGACGCCCTCGCCCGCAAGGGCGTGCGGGCCTACAATGAGGGGGCACGCCCGGCGACGATGAGGTCGAGAGAGCGATGGAACTGGGCGGCGTCGGCCTGGGAATAGCTTTCCTGGCAGGGCTCCTCTCCTGCCTGTCGCCCTGCCTGCTCCCCCTGGTGCCCGCCTACCTGGGCTACCTGGGCGGCGCGACCGCCTCTTCAGCCGCTCCGGCCCCGCGCCCGGGGCCCGGGGCGGCGGTGGCCGTCCAGGCCCGCCCCGCCCTGGCCGGCCCCGCCCTGGGCCACGCCCTGGGCTTTGTGCTGGGCTTCAGCGCCGTCTTCGTCCTGTTCGGCGTGTCGCTGGGGGTGCTGGGCTTCTTCCTGCGGGAGCACCTGCCCACCCTGCAGAAGGTGGCCGGGAGCCTGCTCATCCTGCTGGGGCTGCACCTGGCAGGGGTCATCACCATCCCCTGGCTGGAGCAGGAGCGGCGCCCCTCCCTGGAGCGGGGCACGGGCTACGCCCGCTCGGTGCTAGTGGGCGCGTCCTTCGCCGCTGGCTGGAGCCCCTGCATCGGCCCGACGCTGGGCGCCATCCTGGCCTTGGCCGTCTCGGGGGGGACGGTGCCGCAGGCGGCCGCCCTGCTGCTGGCGTATTCGGCGGGCATGGCCGTCCCCTTCCTGGCCATGGGCGTCGCCTTTGAGGCCCTGCGCCCCGTCTACGCCTGGCTGCGGCGCTGGTCATGGGCCGTCAACTACGTGAGCGGCACGGTGCTGGTGGTGGTGGGGGTGCTGGTCTTCACCAACAGCCTCATCGGCCTGAACCGCCTGTTCGACTGGGGCCCCCTGTCGGACCTGTCGGGCCGCTTCTGAGCCAATGACCCGCTACGACCTGAAGCGACGCCTCATCGCCCTGGCCGGCGTGGCGGTGGGGGTGGCAGCGGTGCTGGCCGTCCTGTCGGCCACGGGCAGCTTCGGCCGCGAGCGGGGCATCGAACCCGCCCGGTTGCTGGCGCCGCCCCCTGCCGGCGGCACGGTGGAGTTCCAGGTAGGGCCGCGCATCGGCCAGTATGCGCCCGACTTCGTCGCCTCGCGGCTGGCGGACGGCACCCCGGTGCGCCTGAGCAGCTTCCGCGGCCGCCCCGTCTACCTGAACTTCTGGGCCAGCTGGTGCGACCCCTGCCGCGACGAGCTGCCCGACATAGCCGACCTGATGCGCGCCCATCCCGACCTGGTGGTCATCGGCATCAACCGCGGCGACCGCTCCGAGACGGCCCGTCGCTTTCTGGAGAGCATAGACCTGGGCGACGGTCGGCGGGGGATGCGCTTCACCGAGGCGGTGGCCGACCCCCAGGACACCCTCTTCAACGCCTACCAGGGGCTGGGGATGCCCCTGAGCATCTTCCTGGACGCCAGTGGGCGGGTGGTGGCGGTGCACAACGGTCGCGCCAGCCGCGAGCAGATGGAGGAATACTACCGTCGGGCCGCCACCGGCACCCTGCCCTGACGGCGCCACCCCCGTGCTACACTGGCCCCAGGGCCACCGAGCGTCCGAGACGTAACGTGGTGGTGCGCGGCGTGGCCGTCATCGGCGCCGGTATGACCAGGTTCGGCGAGTTCCACGACCGCTCCCTCGAGGACCTGGGCGCGGAGGCAGTGCGCGACGCTCTGGCGGCGAAGATGGAGAAGCCGGCCCACGAGGACAGGCGGCGCTCCCGCCAGGCCATGGGCGCGGAGCTGGACGTGGACCGGGCGCAGCGGATGACCGCCCGCGCTCGCGAGGCCTGCAAGGCCGAGGAGGAGCGCGGCCCCACCTTCCAGGACGGAGCGGGCGAGCGGCGGAGAGCGCCGTCGTGACGTCGCGTTCCCGTCGGCCCATCGTCATCGCTGATTATGACCCTCGTTGGCCCCGGCATTTCGAAGCGCAACGCGACCTGATCGCGCGCGCCTGCGGTCGCGGGGCGTTCGTGGCCATCGAGCACATTGCCAGCACCGCCGTCCCCGGCCTCGCCGCGAAGCCCATCATTGACATTACGGCCGCTGTGCCCGCCATCGGCACGCGCCGGCTATCCGAGGTATAGAAAACTTCGAATGGCGACACTTGCCTGTCCAGGCGCGACTAAGGTATGCTAGAGGCCGCAATCGCTGCCGGGGAGGTCTGCCATGCTGGTCAAGAAGGACATCTACGAGATCGGCGAACTGCCGCCCGCGGGCCACATCCCCAAATACATGTATGCCCAGGTAATCCGTCGCGAGCGCTTCGGCGAGCCCACCAAGGGCTTCCAGGTGGAGAAGATCGAGGTGCCCCGCGACCTGAAGCCCGACGAGGTGCTGGTGCTGGTGATGGCCGCCGGCATCAACTACAACAACGTCTGGGCGTCCCTGGGCGTGCCGGTGGACGTCATCTCGGTGCAGCAGCGGGACGGCGACCCCTCCGACTTCCACATCGGCGGCTCCGACGCCTCGGGCATCGTCTGGGCGGTGGGCAGCGAGGTGCGCAATGTCAAGGAAGGCGACCACGTGGTCATCCACTGCGGCATGTGGGACAGCAACGACCCCTACATCAAGGCCGGTGGCGATCCCATCATGGCGCCCTCGGCCCGCATCTGGGGCTACGAGACCAACTGGGGCAGCTTCGCCCAGTTCTGCAAGGTCCAGGCCCACCAGTGCATGCCCAAGGCACCCCACCTCACCTGGGAAGAGGCTGCCGCCCCCACCCTGGTGGGCGCCACCGCCTACCGCATGCTCCTGGGCTGGCCCCCCCACACTGTGCAGGAGGGGGACGTGGTGCTGGTCTGGGGCGGCGCCGGTGGCCTCGGCACTATGGGCATCCAGATCACCAAGGTCTTCGGCGGCATCCCCATCGCCGTCGTCTCCAGCGAGGACAAGTTCGCCTACTGCATGAAGCTGGGCGCCAAGGGGTGCATCAACCGCAAGAAGTTCGACCACTGGGGCATGCTCCCTCACTGGACCGACCGCGAGGCCTACAACCGCTGGCTGGAGGGCGCCCGCGCCTTCGGCCGCGCCATCTGGGACGCCTTGGGCGACCGTCGCAACCCCCGCATCGTCTACGAGCACCCGGGGGAGGACACCATCCCCACCTCCATCTTCGTCTGCGACACGGGCGGCATGGTGGTCATCTGCGCCGGCACCACCGGCTACAACGCCGTGGTGGACCTGCGCTACCTGTGGATGCGGCAGAAGCGCTTCCAGGGCTCCCACTTCGCCAACGACGAGCAGGCCTACGCCTTCAACCAGCTGGTCATCGAGGGTAAGATAGACCCGTGCATGTCCTCGCGCCTGTTCAAGTTCGAGGAGATCGGGCTGGCCCACCAGCTCATGTATGAGAATCGCCACCCCGAGGGCAACATGGTGGCGCTGGTGAGCGCCCCCCGCCCGGGGCTGAAGGGCCTGCCCTGACCAGCGGAGGTGAGAGCGGGTGTTCTGTCCCAAGTGCAACGAAGAGCTGAGGGTAGGCAAGCGCAGCGGGGTCACCGTGGACTGGTGTCCCCGCTGTCGTGGCGTCTGGCTCGACCGCGGTGAACTGGAGAAGATCATCGAGCGCGAAGGGGAATACTACCAGCCCTACGAGGAGGCCTACGAGCGGGAATACGAGCGCGAGTATCGTCCCGCCGGTCGCCCGCCACCGCCCTACTACGGCAAACCGAAAAAGAAGAAGGGCTTCCTGCGCGAGCTGTTCGACTTCGAATTCGGCGATTGAGGGCGCTCCGGGCGCGGGGGCAGGGCCGGGCATCCGCCTCCACGTCGGCCCCCTCCCGCCCCCGCCACTGCAGCGACTCGCGCCTCACTGCGGCGGCCGCACCGGCCGCCGGTGCACAGGCGTTCAGCCCGGACGGAAAGGCGGACGCCCGTCGTCGGGCGGGGCCACCGTGGCCGCCTCCGCCCCCACCATCTCCGCCACCAGCGCCGACAGGCGGTTCAGGTCGTCCTTGGCGAACCCGTAGGAGTAGAAGGCCACCCTCCCCTGGCCGTCCACCAGGCACAGGGTAGGCGTGGCCGGCGGGTCGTAGGCCGAGCTGGCGGGGAAGCCGTCGCTGTCCAGCAGCACCGGCACCGTCAGGCCCATCTGCCGGGCGTAGGGGCCGATGCGCTCCGGCGGGTGCTGCGACACGGCCCAGACCCGCAGCCCGCGCTCGGCGTAGGTCGTGGCCAGGCGCTGGATGTAGGGGAGGGCCAGGTCGCAGGCGGCGCACCCCGTCTTGACGAAGGCCAGCAGCACCGGCCCCGCGGCCACCGCCTCGGCCAGCCGATAGGTGCGGCCGTCCAGGGCCGGCAGAGAGAAGTCGGGTGCCGGGTCGCCTTCCGACAGGGGCACGGCCAGCGCTCCCTCGCTCTCTGCTCTATAATACCGATGACGCGGCGGTGTAGGGCAATGACCTTCGCGGGTGGAGAGGAGGGCGTTCTCGCCCCCGAACTGAGCGGGGGCTTCTGGCTCCAGGGCGGCCCCCTGACCATGGCCGGGTTGCGGGGGCGCCCCGTCCTGGTGGACTTCTGGGACTACACCTGCATCAACTGCCTGCGCACGCTGCCCTATCTGGTGGAGTGGCACCGGCGCTACTCGCCCCATGGGCTGGTCATCGTCGGCGTGCACACGCCCGAGTTCTCCTTCGCCCGCCGCCCCGATGACGTGCGCCGCGCCATCGCCGAGTTCGGCATCGAATACCCGGTGGTGCTGGACGCCGACTACGCCATCTGGCGGGCCTACAACAACCGCTTCTGGCCGGCCAAATACCTGGTGGACGCCCAGGGGCGCCTGCGCTACTACCACTTCGGCGAGGGCGCCTACCAGGCCACCGAGCGGGCCATCCAGCACCTGTTGCTGGAGGTCCGCCCCGACCTGGCCCTGCCCCAACCGCTTCCGCCCCTGCGCGAGGAGGACCGACCGGGCGCCGTCTGCTACCGCGTCACGCCCGAGATCTACCTAGGCTTTCTGCGGGGCGCCGTCGGCAACCCCACGGGCCTGGTGCCCAAGCAGGCCGTCCGCTACCGCGACCCCGGCCTGCACGCCGAGGGCTTCTTCTATCTGGATGGGCCCTGGGTGGCCGACGAGGAGTGCGTCTACCGGCCCTGGGACGCTCTGGAGACATCCCGCGTCGCCCTGCGCTACACGGCCCGCGAGGTGAACCTGGTCCTGAACCCCCTGGCAGGGCAGCCGGCGAGGCTGGACATCTGGCAGGACGGCGCCCCCCTGTCGCCCGATTGCGCCGGGGCGGACGTGCGCTGGGACGACCAGGGGCAGTCACACCTGGTGGTGGACGTGCCGCGGATGTTCCGCCTGGTGGCCAACGGCGACATCGGCCACCACGAGCTGGCGCTCGCCACCACCACCCCGGGGCTGGCCCTGTATGCCTTCACCTTCGTCTCCTGCGCCATCCCCGGCTGGGAGATGCGGCTCCAGTAGCCGGTCATGAGCGAAGGGATGGCCGCCCACGTCCTGTCCATGCTGCAGCAGGCGGGGCTGACCCTGGCCGTGGCCGAGGCCTCCACCGGCGGGCTAGTGGGCCACCTGCTGACGGAGGTGCCGGGCAGCTCGGCCGTCTTCCTGGGCGGGGCCATCGCCTACCATAACCGTCTGAAGGAGCGCATCGGCGTGGAGCGAGCGGTGCTGGAGCGTCACGGGGCGGTGAGCGAGGAGGCGGCGGCCGCCCTGGCGCGGGCGGTGCGCGCCTGGGCCGAGGCCGACTTGGGGCTGGCTGTCACGGGCGTCGCCGGCCCGGGCGGCGCCACCCCGGGGAAGCCCGTGGGCCTCACCTACATCGCCCTGGCCGGCCCCGACTGCTGCCTGTGTCGTCGCTTCGTCTGGTCCGGCGACCGTTCCGCCAACAAACGGGAGGCGGCCCTGGCCGCCCTGGAGCTGGTCGCCCACTATCTGCACTATCACCACCGCCAGGAGGAGAAGAGCCCGCCATGAGCGTGGACAAAGACCTGTTCCGACGGGTTATGGGGCAGTTCGCCACCGGCGTCACCATCGTTACCACCCGCCTGGGGGAGCACCTGCACGGCAGCACCGCCAACGCCTTCACTTCCGTCTCGCTGGAGCCGTTGCTGGTGCTGGTCTGCCTGGACAAGAAGGGCGACACCCATGACCTGGTGCGACAGAGCGGCATCTACGCCGTCAACATCCTCAGCGAGGAGCAGGAGGAGCTGTCGCGGCTGTTCGCCCGCAAGGACCCGGAGCACCCCCATCGCCTGGACACCCTCCCCCACCGCTACGCCGCCACCGGCGCGCCCATCCTGGAGGGCTGCCTGGCCTATCTGGACTGCCGGGTGGTGGACGCCCTGGAAGCGGGCGACCACACCATCTTCGTGGGGCGGGTGGAAGAGGCGGCCGTCACCGGCGACGGCCGCCCCCTGCTCTTCTTCCGCGGTCGCTACTGCCGGCTGGCCGACGAGGCGCCCAGCCCGGCGGCGCGGGGCTAGACGCCCCGCTCCACGATCATGGCGATGCCCTGCCCGCCGCCGATGCACAGGGTGGCCAGGCCGCGCCGGGCCTGCCGCCGCCGCATCTCGTAGAGGAGGGTGACCAGGATGCGGGCGCCGCTGGCGCCGATGGGGTGCCCCAGGGCGATGGCGCCGCCGTTGACGTTCACCCGCTCCCAGTCCCAGCCCAGCTCGCGACCCACCGCCAGCGACTGGGCGGCGAAGGCCTCGTTGGCCTCGATGAGGTCAATGTCGCGCAGGTCGAGACCCGCCCGCGCCAGGACGCGGCGCACCGCCGGCACCGGCCCGATGCCCATGATGCGGGGCGGCACACCGGCGCTGGCGTAGGCGCGCACCGCCGCCAGCGGCTCCAACCCCAGCTCCTGCGCCTTGCGCCGGGAGGCCAGAACCACCGCCGCCGCGCCGTCGTTGATGCCCGAGGCGTTGCCGGCGGTGACGCTCCCCCCGTTCTCGAAGGCGGGCCGCAGGCGCGCCAGCCTGTCCAGGGTGGTATCGGGGCGGAAGTGCTCGTCCCGCTCCACCACCGTGGTGCCGGAGCGGGAGGGCACCTCCACCGGCACCACCTCTTCCCGGAAGCGCCCCTCCTCCCAGGCGCGGGCGGCCTTCATGTGGCTCTCGTAGGCGAAGCGGTCCTGGTCGTCGCGCGAGATCTCGAACTCGCGGGCGACGTTCTCGGCCGTGTTGCCCATGTGACACTGCTCCAGGGCGCACCAGAGGCCGTCCTTGATCATGTGGTCCAGCACCTCGCCGTGCCCCATGCGGTAGCCGAAGCGTGCCCTGGGCAGCAGGTAGGGGGCGGCGGACATGTTCTCCATCCCGCCGGCCACCACCAGGTCGGCGTCGCCCAGCATGATGGCCTGGGCGCCCAGGGCCACCGCCTTCAGCCCCGACCCGCAGACCTTGTTGACGGTGGTGGCCGGCACCGAGTCGGGTATGCCGGCGGCCAGGGACGCCTGCCGGGCCGGGTTCATGCCCAGGCCGGCCGAGAGGACGTTGCCCATGATGACCTCGTCCACCTGGTCGGGCCGCACGCCCGCCCGCTCCAGGGCGGCAGCGATGGCCGTGGCCGCCAGCCTGGGGGCCGGCACCTCCGTCAGGCTGCCGCCGAAGGTGCCGATGGGTGTGCGGGCCGCGCCGACGATGAATACCTCGTCCATCTTCTCCTCCCTCTACCGTTCTAGAGCCATCATACCGCCTCGGACGCCCGGGCGGGGCCTACGAGGCCCGCGCCAGGGAATAGAGAAAGAGGCCTGCAGCCACCAGCAGGCCCAGGCGCAGCCGTCGCGCTCGGGGCAGCGGCCCCACCCCCGCCATCGCCACCGCCGCTGCCAGCAGCGGCGTCAGGAACAGGCGCAGGGGGTGGTAGGGCGAGAGGCCCGCCGCCCCCAGCGCCGCGTGCAGGCCCACCGCCAGGGCGAAGGCCAGGGCCGCCAGCCCCATCAGCCGCAGCAGGGGGCGGTGGACGGCGGGGGGCGGTGGCGTGCGAGAGGCCCTGGGCCTGGCCATCTCCCTCAGCGCAGATACATGCCGCCGTTGATGTCGAAGGCGGCGCCGGTGATGTAGTCCCCTTCGGCCACCAGGAAGCGGCAGAGACGGGCCACCTCCTCCGGCCGACCGAAGCGGCCCATGGGGATGCGGGCCAGCAGGTTCTTCTGCACCTCCTCGGGCAGGCTGGTCACCATGTCCGTCTCGATGAAGCCGGGGCAGACGGCGTTGACGGTGATGTTGAACCGCGCCAGCTCCAGGGCGGCCGCCTTGGTGAAGCCGACGATGCCTGCCTTGGCAGCGGCGTAGTTGGCCTGGCCGATGTTGCCCATCTCCCCCACGATGGAAGACATGTTCAGGATGCGCCCGCCCCCGCGCTCGATCATGTGGGGCACGGCGTAGTAGGTGCAGTAGAAGACGCTGTCCAGGTCGGTGGCGATGACCTCCCGCCACTCCTCCAGGCTCATGCGCCGCAGGGTGCGGTCGCGGTTGACCCCGGCGTTGTTGACCAGGATGTCCAGCCCGCCGAAGTGCTCGACGGTGCACTGCACCAGGCGCTGCACCTCGTCGGGGTGGGCGACCCCCGCCTGCACCACGATGGCCTCGCAGCCCTGGTCCTGCAGTTCGTGCAGGAGCTGCTCGGCCTGCTCCTTGCTGCGGTAGTAGTTGATGGTGACCCTAGCGCCGTGCAGCGCCAGCTCCCTGGCGATGGCGCGGCCCAGGCCGCGCGAGCTACCGGTGACGATGGCCACCTTTTCCCTGAGACAGCCCATGACGCTCCTCCAGTCCCGATGTTTCGCCGCCAGTTTACGACCGAAGGAGCGTCTCATTCAAGATATAAATGATACCGACGCTTGCCAGAGGAAATGTCTATATCACCTGCGGCGGCCGGTATTCGCCGAAGACGCGGCGCATGACGCCGCAGATCTCGCCCAGGGTGGCGTAGGCCCGCACCGCCTCCATGATGGGCGGCATCAGGTTCTCCGAGTCGCGGCAGACCTCTTCCAGCCGTCGCAGGGCCGCCTGCACCGCCGCCTCGTCCCGCTCGCGCCGCACTCGCTGCAGCCGCTCGATCTGGGCCCGCTCCGCCTCGGGCCGGGGGCGGAAGATCATCTTGGGCTGCTCGCCGGGGGTCTGGTAGCGGTTGACGCCCACCACCACCCGTCGCCCCTCGTCCACCGCCCGCTGCTGGGCGTAGGCCGCCTCCTGGATCTCCCGCTGCATGTAGCCCGACTCGATGGCGGCGATGGCGCCGCCCATGTCCTCGATGCGGTGGATGTATTCCCAGGCCTGGCGCTCCAGTTCGCCCGTGAGCCACTCCACGTAGTAGGAGCCGCCCAGGGGGTCCACCGTGTCCGTCACGCCCGTCTCGTAGGCGATGATCTGCTGGGTGCGCACGGCGATGCGCTGCGCCTCTTCGGTGGGCAGGCAGAGGGCCTCGTCGTAGCACGAGAGGGCGAGGGACTGGACGCCCCCCAGCACCGTGGCCAGGGCCTGGATGGCCGCCCGCACTATGTTCAGCTCCGGTTGCTGGGCGGTGAGGGTGGCCCCGCCCGTCTGCACGTGAGTGCGGAACATCCAAGAGCGGGGGTCCTTGGCCCCGTAGCGCTCGCGCATGATGCGCGCCCACATGCGGCGCAGCGCCCGGTATTTGGCCACCTCCTCGAAGAAGTTGTTCTGGGTGTTGAAGATCCAGGAGATGCGGGGGCCGAAGTCGTCTATGTCCACCCCCCGCTCCAGCACGGCGTCTATGTAGGCCATGGCGTTGGCGAAGGTGAAGGCCATCTCCTGCACGGCCGTGGAACCGGCGTCGCGGATGTGGTAGCCGGAGATGCTGATGGAGTTGAACTTGGGCATCTCCCTGGCGCACCAGGCGATGAGGTCGGCGGCCAGCCGCAGCGATGGCCGCGGGGGGTAGATGTAGGTGCCCCGCGCCACGTATTCCTTGAGGATGTCGTTCTGGACCGTGCCCGAGACCTCCGCCAGGGGCACGCCCTGCTTCTCGGCCACGGCCGCATACATGGCCACCAGCACCGCCGCCGGTGCGTTGATGGTCATGGACGTGCTCACCCTGTCCAGGGGGATGCCGTCGAAGAGGGTCTCCATGTCGGCCAGGGTGTCTATGGCCACCCCCACCTTGCCCACCTCGCCCCGCGCCTGGGGGTCGTCGGAGTCGTAGCCCAACTGGGTGGGCAGGTCGAAGGCCACCGAGAGGCCGGGCTGGCCCTCCTGCAGCAGGAACTTGAAGCGCTTGTTGGTCTCCTCGGCCGTCTCGTAGCCGGCATACTGGCGGAAGGTCCACAGCCGCCCCCGGTAGCCGGTGGGGTGGATGCCACGGGTGTAGGGATATTCGCCCGGGAAGCCGATGTCGCGCATGTAGTCCACGTCGGCGATGTCCAGGGGGGTGTAGAGGCGGCGGGTCTCGGTGGAGCTGGTGCGGAACTCCACCTCGTCCCGCTCGCCGCCCCGCTTCAGCGCGTTGGCGAGGGTGCTCCCTTCCCAGCGCTCCTGCTCCTGCCGTATCCGCTCCAGCTCCCGCGGGTCGAACATGGCTATCCCTCCCTGCTGCCTGCCTCCGTCTTGGGCTCGGGGAAGGTGTGGGGCAGCCCCGCCTCCCGCTTGGGCACCATCACCGACCGGCGATAGCGCATGACCAGCTCGCCGTGCTGGTTGTAGGCGCGGGTCTCCACCGTCACCACGCCCCGGTCGGGCTGGCTGCGGGACTCCCTCTTCTCCAAGACAGTGCTCTCGGAGTAGATGGTGTCGCCGTGGAAGGTGGGGCGCAGGAACTCGACCTTCTCGAAGCCCAGGTTGGCCACCGCCTTGCCGGAGATGTCGCGCACGCTCTGGCCCAGGGCGATGTCCACCACCAGGTTGCCCACCACCACGTTGCGCCCGAACTGGGTCTTCCTGCCGTATTCGGCATCTATGTGCAGGGGGTGGTGGTTCATGGTCAGCATGCAGAAGAGGATGTCGTCGGCCTCGGTGATGGTGCGTCCGGGCCAGTGGCGGTAGGTGGCCCCCACCTCGAAGTCCTCGAAGAAGCGTCCGAAGTCGCCGTGCGCCGACATGTGCCCTTCACTCCTCCTGACGCGATGGTGTGATGCCCCGGAGCGTCGGGGGGCAGGCGCTGGCCAAGGCCAGCGCCGTCGCCGCAAAGAGGTCGGCTTCCCCGCGCCGCCCCATGCTCACTCTCCGAACAGCCTCAGCAGGTTGCGGGCGATGACCAGCCGCTGGATCTCGTTGGTGCCCTCGCCGATGATCATCAACGGCGTGTCGCGGTAGTAGCGCTCCACCCGCATGTCCTTGGTGTAGCCCACGCCGCCGTGGATGCGCAGCGCCTCCATGGCCACCTCCTGGGCCACCTCCGAGGCGAAGAGCTTGGCCATGCCGCCCCACAGGTCGGCCCGCTCGCCGGCGTCCTTCTTGGCCGCCGCCGCCCGTGTCAGCAGCCGCGCTGCCTCCACCTTGGTGGCCATGTCGGCCAGCTTGAGCTGGATGGCCTGATGCTCGGCGATGGGCCGCCCGAAGGTGACCCTCTGCTTGGCGTAGCGCATGGCGTCCTCCAGGGCGGCCGTGGCCACCCCCACCGCCCGCGCCGCCACGTTGATGCGCCCCACCTCGATGGTGCTCATGATGTGCAGCCAGCCCCTACCCTCCTCGCCGCTCACCAGGTTGGCCACGGGCACCCGCGCTCCCTCGAAGTAGAAGATGGTGGTGTCAATGCCCTTGTAGCCCAGCTTGTCTATCTTGCCGCCTACCGTCAGGCCGGGGGTCTCGTCCTTCTCCACGATGAAGGTGCTCATGCCGGCATAGGGCGGCTGCGCCTGGGGGTCGGTCTTGGTCAGCACAGCGAAGAGCTTGCCATGGATGCCGTTAGACACGAACATCTTGGTGCCGTTGAGCAGATAGTGGTCGCCGTCGCGGCGGGCCACCGTCTGCAGCGACTGCAGGTCGGAGCCAGCGTTGGGCTCGGTCATGCAGATGCCGCACACCTCGCCGCGGGCGATGCGCCCCAGGAAGCGCTCCTTCTGGTCGCCGGTGCCGTAGGTATTGATCATCCACGAGACCATGACGGCGCCGTTGAGGATGCCGCCCAGGCTCATCCAGCCCCGGCTCAGCTCCTCGACGATGGCGGCGTAGGTGACGAAGGAAAGGCCCAGGCCGCCGTGTTCCGGGGGCACGGCCACGCCGAAGAGCCCCATCTCCTTCATCTTCTGGACGAGGTCGTGGGGGTATTCGTCCCGGTGCTCCAGCTCCGAGGCGACGGGAACCACTTCCCGCTCGACGAAGCGTCGCACCTGGGAGACGATCATCTGCTCCTCTTCGCTGAGGGTGGCCATGGTCGGCAAAGGCATGGCTCTCCTTTGCGTCGGCGAGTTTATAGTCCGTCTATAACTGGCTCCAGTTTACGCCCAGACGGGCCGCCCGTTCAAGGCCGCGGCGAGCCGTGCGCGACCCGCGAGTCCTTCCGCGTCCTCGCCGGAAGCCCTGGGCACCGGGGCCGCCTCCGGCACGTCCGTTGCCCTTGCTCCCTCCGCGCCAGCGCGTATCATGGAGTCGCCAAAAAGTCGGCAGGAGGTGGAGGCCCATGCAGGGGACGATGATGGACTACCCGCTGACCATCAACCACATCCTCTGGCGACTGGAGCGCCTGTTCCCGAAGAAGGCGGTGGTCACCCAGCGGCTGGAGGAGGGGGAGCCCACCCGCTCCACCTACGGCGAACTGGCCAGCCGCGTCCGCCGCCTGGCCAGCGCCCTGGAGCGGGCGGGCATCGGCCCTGGCGACCGCGTGGCCACCTTCGCCTGGAACACCCAGACCCATCTGGAGTGCTACTTCGCCATACCCTGCATGGGCGCCGTCATGCACACCCTCAACATCCGCCTCTTCCCCGCCCAGCTCGAATACATCGTCAACCACGCCGAGGACAAGGCCGTCTTCCTCGACCGCAGCCTGGTCCCCCTCTTCGAGCCCCTCATCGGCAAGGTTCCGACGGTGCGACTGGTGGTGCTGATGAACGAGGGGCCGGAGCCCTCGGCCACCTTCCGCGAGGCCTTCCCGCAGGTGGTGGACTACGACGAGTTCCTGCGCAGCGGCGACGAGCACTACTCCTGGCCGCGCATTGACGAGCGCCAGGCGGCGGCCATGTGCTACACCTCGGGCACCACCGGCAACCCCAAGGGGGTGGTCTACACCCACCGCTCCACCGTGCTGCACTCGCTGGTGGCCACCCTGGCCGACAATATGGGCCTGCAGGAGCGGGACACGGTGATGTATGCCGTGCCCATGTTCCATGCTAACGCCTGGGGGATACCCTACGCCGCCGCCCTGGTGGGCGCCAGCCAGGTCTTCCCCAACCGCTACCTGGACGCCGAGCGCCTGGTGAACCTCATCGAGCGCGAGGGGGTCACCGTCTCGGCCGGGGTGCCCACCATCTGGATCCCCATCCTCGACCTGCTGGAGAAGACGGGGCGCAAGCTGCCCACGCTGAAGCGGGTCATCTGCGGCGGATCGGCGGCGCCGCCGGCCCTCATCGCCGGCCTCGACCGTCACGGCATCCAGCTCGTCCACGCCTGGGGCATGACCGAGACGTCGCCGCTGGGCTCCCTCAGCCGCGTCCGCTCCTGGCTGGAAGACCTGCCCGAGGAGCGGAAGCTGGCCATCAGGGCCAGCCAGGGGACCATCGTGCCCCTGGTGGAGTGCCGCATCGTGGACCTGGACACGGGGCAGGAGCTTCCCTGGGACGGCAAGAGCGTGGGCGAGCTGCAGGTGCGGGGGCCCTACATCACCGGCACCTACTACAACGACCCCACCGCCAGCGAGAAGTTCATGGACGGCTGGCTGCGCACCGGCGACGTGGCCACTATAGACCCCGATGGCTACATCCGCCTGGTGGACCGCACCAAGGACCTGGTCAAGTCGGGCGGCGAGTGGATCTCGTCGGTGGAGCTGGAGAACCACCTCATGGCCCACCCCAAGGTGCTGGAGGCGGCGGTCGTCGGCCTGCCCCACCCACGCTGGCAGGAGCGGCCGGTGGCGGCGGTGGTGCCCAGGCCCGAACACCGCGACAGCATCAGCCCCGAGGAGCTGCGGGAGTTCCTGGCCCAGCGGGTGGCCAAGTGGTGGCTGCCGGACGAGATCGTCTTCGTGCCCGAGGTGCCCAAGACCAGCGTGGGCAAGTTCGACAAGAAGGTCCTGCGCGAGCAGCTGGCCCACGTGGCCCAGCGCTGGGCCCAGTCCTGACCTGCCGTATCCCGTATTCACACCGGCCCATCGCCCACGCCTGGGCCAGCCTGGTCGCTGCAATCTACCGGAGCTGTTTGCGAAGGGGGAAGGGTGAGGAGCGGAGTCGTGGCAAAAAGGGTCGGTCGTAAAAGGGGTGGAACCAATGAACCGGGCGCGTCGGCCCCTGGCCCGCCTCACAGACTCACAGCGATAGCTGGAGCCTTCTGCACTCAGCATCCCAGGCCTCATGTCCGGGGCCGTCCCTAATCTACAGCCAGGGCTAGTGTTAGTCCTTTAGATGCTGGGTCAGCCCGATGACCTCTCCTGAGCAATCTGGAATCCGTCTAGCGTCAGGTTCTCCCTCAGGCGCTCGAACCAGCATCCTGCACTGCCGGGTGAGCCACACGTCCCCACGGCTAGTGGCAAGAGCCGGGCCCCCGCGAGCAGGCCCTGTATCGGGAGGGCTTGGAGCTGCTGGTGGAGGGCAGCAGGGAGGGCTTCGGCCTGACCGGCTGGACTTGCTGACAGCCCGGGCAGCTAAAGCGTCTGCGCTCCCACCTGAAGGGGGTGATGCTCGTAGGGATTGCTGGCGGCGGGTGGATGCTCTTGGGCACTGTGGGAGACGCCTTCTGCCGCCAGGAGCGGTGTCCCCAGTCGAAAGGGGGCACGCGATGGGGAGAGGGCCTGTAGTCTGTCACAAATGCCACTAGATGGTCCCACAGGCGGTATGGGGTACCCTACCCTTCTAGAAATTGACCCTCGTGCTACCGTTTCCCTCGTTCCTTAGCCACTAGCTGGCTGTCCAACACGGCGCTTGAGTCCTTTCTCGAACAGCCGCAGCCACCATTGACTAGCTTCCGCACAAGTGTTCAATATAATGGCTAGACATTCAGGGCAGGATTGAGGAATGTATGCCCACACACCTAACACACTAGGCCAATGGCATGAACTGAACCAACATTTGCGCACGGTCGCAGAAAGTGCGGCTTGCTTCGCGCAGGACTTTGCCGGCGCGGAGGTGGCCTACCTGGCTGGTCTCTGGCATGACCTGGGCAAGTTCGACCCCCGTTTCCAGTCCTACCTTCGGGCCCAAGCCGAAGGTAGAAGACACCCTCATGTGCGCCATGCATACTTGGGCGCCCTTTTGGCTTTCAGCGCTCTCTCCGGTCACAGATGGGAGGAGGTCGTCCTACCCATCGCCGGTCACCACGCTGGCCTGCCTTCGCGCGCTACCCTCGAGCAACAGATGGTTTATCTGCTGGGACAGCAAGATGAGCAGGCTAGGGTGCGACAACTGGCCCAGATCGCTCGAGAGCAAAACCTGCTCCCGGATCGCCCCCTGCGCTGGCCAAACTGTTCTTCCGACACAAGGCGAGAGCTGTTCGTCCGCATGGTCTTCTCAGCCGTCGTGGACGCGGACTATCTGGACACGGAAGCGCACTTTCAGCCCGCGTTACGGGATCTGCGCAGACAGTGGCCGTCGCTTCAAGACCTATGGGAGCGTCTACGCCAGGACCAGGAACGGCTGATGGCCGCCTCTACATCCTCCATGCTCAACAGCATACGGCGCGAGGTCTACGAGGCCTGCCTGACCGCGGCTGAGCTTCCGCCCGGCGTGTTCCGTTTGACCGTGCCGACGGGAGGAGGCAAGACTCGCAGCGCTCTAGCTTTTGCCCTTCGGCACGCTCTGGCCCACGGGCTTCGCCGGGTCGTGGTAGCTATCCCATACACAAGCATCATAGACCAGACCGCCGAAGTGTACCGCCAGGCCCTGGATGAGGAGGCTGTGCTGGAGCATCACAGCCAGGTGGAGCCTGCAGCCGACGAGGATGAGAACCAAGACCCCAACGTCGTTCGGTTTCGCCTCGCCAGCGAGAACTGGGACGCGCCCGTCGTCGTCACCACAACTGTCCAGCTCTTCGAATCGTTGTTGTCCAACCGGCCCAGTCGCGCACGCCGGCTACACAACCTAGCGAAGAGCATCATCGTCCTCGACGAGGTCCAGACCCTGCCTCCCGAGATCCTTCGCCCCACTGTTGACGTGCTCCGGGCCCTAGTGGAGGACTACGCCGCATCAGTGGTACTCTCTACCGCCACCCAGCCGGCGCTGGCGGAGAGCCCATACCTCGGCGAATGGGCGGGCGTGGAGGTGCGTGAGATAGTCCCCGACCCCGGTCGCTATTTCCAGACCCTTCGTCGCGTCGAGTACGAACGCCGCGATTCTCCCCTTAGCTGGAGAGATCTCGCGAGGGAGTTAGCGTCTCAGCACCAGGCCATGGTGGTGCTCAACACGCGCCGCGACGCCTTGGCGTTGATCGACGAACTTGATGAGTTGGGCGTGGGTGACGACTCGTTCCACCTTTCGACCCTCCTGTGCGGTGCTCACCGCCGAGCGGTTTTGACCGAGGTGCGCAGGCGCCTGGGCGCTGGCCAGCGGGTCCTCCTCATATCTACTCAGGTAGTAGAGGCAGGCGTAGACTTGGACTTCCCGCTGGTCTATCGAGCAGTCGGCCCTCTGGACCGGATAGTGCAGGCGGCTGGCCGGTGCAACCGTGAAGGTCGGCTGGAGGCAGGGCGGGTAGTGATATTCGAGCCAGCGGAAGGCGGTGTGCCAGGAGGCCCCTACAAAGCCGGAATGGAGGTAGCTCGGGTGCTCCTCTTCCGCCATCCGGCTGATGCTCTGAACGACCCAGCCATCTACCGGGAATACTTCGCCCGGCTGTTCGCAGACCTCGATCTGGACAAGCATAAAGTGCAAGAAGAGCGGGCGGCGCTCAACTACCCCGAGGTCGCTAAGCGCTATCGTCTCATCGCCGACGACACGGTGCCCGTTGCGGTCCCTTACGGGGATGCCGAGGCCAGGCTAGCGGCCTGGCTGCGGGAGCCAACGCGTTATACCTGGCAGCGGCTTCAGCCATACCTGGTGTCCATCTTCCGCCGTGATGTGGCGAGATTGCAACGGTCAGGCCTGCTCCAGGCAGAGACGGAAAGGCTTTTCCGCTGGCTCGGAAGCTACCATCCGAGGCTGGGCCTGCAAGAAGTGCTGGCTGATCCCAGCGACCTGATCGTGTGAGGAGGTGCGCTGTGATGACGAGTCGCCAGGCAACGGTCGAGGTGAAGGTCTGGGGCGAATATGCCCTGTTCACCAGACCCGACTTCTCAGTGGAACGAGTGAGCTACCTGGTGATGACTCCGAGCGCGGCCCGCGGAGTGCTGGAGGCGATCTTCTGGCAACCCGAATTCAGATACGAGGTGCAACGTATTGGCGTGCTGAAACTGGGCACTCAGGTAACTCTCCTCCGCAACGAGCTGTCCAGCCGACAGGGTGATAACCCCGTAATCGTCGAGCAGGTTCGTCAGCAACGCATGAGTCTAGTGCTGAAAGATGTCGCCTATCGCATCCAGGCCGATATGGTTCTGCGACCCTGGGTCACCGATCCCATCTACAAGTATTCAGACCAGTTTCGCCGCCGGGTCGAGAATGGTCGCTGTTTCCACCGGCCCTATCTAGGCACTCGAGAATTCGCCGCCAGCTTCGGCCCGCCGACGCCGGACGACATCCCAGACCCGGGTCTGAACCTGGACTTGGGCCTGATCCTCCTGGACATCGCTTATGTGCAGGACGCTACCCGCCCCGAGATGGCATTCATTCGTCATGGGCCGGATGGGCCGAGGACGGTTGAGGGCTATGCACACGCCCTCTTCTTCCCTGCGCACATTGAGGCCGGGTGGCTGACCGTGCCACGCGAGAGGTACGAGGAGCTACGGCGGTTGGAGGGGGAACATGTTTAGGGAACTGGTACAACTCGCTCAACGACTCCGAGATGAGGGAAAACTCCCACCGACGGCATACAAACCTAAGACTCCCAACTGGATCATTGACCTGACTGGTGACCCGCCAATGCTTACCGGGCCGTTTACGCGCAAAGACATCAAACCGGTCCCTGCACCTGACAGGCAGCGTTCGGGGAAGGTTAGTGACTCCAACCTGAAGCCCTTCTTGCTCATGGACAAGGCTCAGTATGCTCTGGGCATTCCTAAAGAAGGGCGCGAGGAAGAGGCGAGGCTCTGTCATCAGGCTTTTGTAGAGTTGGTGCGGATGGCTTACAACGAAACTCAAGATGAGTCTATCGGCAAGGTGCTGGCCTTTCTCCAATCACCACTCCCCGCGGAGTGTCGCTCGATACCGCCGGACGACCTGGTCACTTTTCGCGTGAACGCGGGTGGGCCCTTCCCGTTTGAGCTGCCATCTATGCAACGGTTCTGGCTCAGTCACCTTGGCCGCGAAATCGTCGCTGATGCCCCGGCTTTCTGCTCCGCCTGCGGCCAATTGACAATGCCAGTCCGGATACTGACAAGAGAACTCGTGGTTTTTGGACAGAAATGCCAGATCTCGTCCTTGAATCTGTCTGCCTTCACGCACCTGGGCAAAGAACAGTTGACAAATTCGCCCCTGTGCTTCGACTGTGCCAGCAGTGCGGTCGATGCCGCTGACTACCTTATCCGCAGCGAACAGCATCGGGCTGTGCTCGTTGAGGACAGAGAAGACCCCCGACGGAGTCAACTGGCGATCTTCTGGTTGGCGCGGCCAGTTATCCTGGCTGCCAGCGATCAGGAAGAAGTGGATATCGAGGCGATGGTGGCAGCCGTCCTCACTCAGGAACGCCAAGTGCCTAAGGTTACACCCGCCCTGGAAAATCTGCATAACCTGTTGCAGCTACCATGGAAGCCAGCGGAGTTCCATCTGGAAGTTCCGGACGCCTTCTACCTCGCGGTCATCTCTCCTAACAAGGCACGTCTGGTCATACGCGAGTGGATCTTCGTTTCATTGGCGCATCTGCGCGCTCGACTGCGCCGCTATTTGGATGCCCTGCGCCGTCCTTATGTCCCGCAGCGTCTACCAGCCATCACCGAAATGGTCTCTGTGCTGGGAGAGGGCGATCCCAACCTGAGCCGGGCGCTACTCCGCATCGCCTTTCTGGGCCAAAGGCCTCACCAGGAGCTGAAGGTGGCTGCCTCCAATCGCCTGAGGCTTCTAGTGCTAAAGGAGACAGACCAAGGAAAGGAGGAGGTAGAGCGCAACCGTCAGCGCAGGCGTCAACGACAGCGTGTTCGTCTTGATAGAGAACGAGAACAGGAAGTGCTGCTCTCGGTCCTGAACTTGGCTCTCTTCTACGGAAAGGAGGAGGACGAGATCGTGAGCTATCTAGCGAACAGCCCGGCCTATCTCTGTGGCCGCCTCTTGGCTGTCCTTGAGGCGGCCCAGCAGCGCGCCCACTGGGCAAAGGGAGGAGGAAGGCTGGACAGCACCATCGTCCAGCGGTTCTACGGCACAGCATCCACCGCCCCCGCTGCGGCATTCGCTACCCTCTTGCGTCTGGCCGCCGCCGCCCACCTGCCCGATGCAGGGGGCGAGTTGAACCGGTTGGTGGAGGAGATCGCATCGGAACTGAAGGAGGTGGGAGGTTTCCCCAGAACCCTGAGTGCTGACCAGCAGGCCGAGTTCCACCTGGGCTTCTTCTCGCAGCGGGCGGAGCTGCGAGCCAGGAGGCAGACCAGGCAGGATGAGCAAGAGGAGACCCAAGAAGAAACCGAGGAATAAGGAGGGATGATCATGCGATACTTGGACATCCAGAAGCGACACGACTTTGTGATCTTGTTCGACGTGCGCGACGGCAACCCCAACGGCGACCCGGACGCCGGCAACCTGCCACGCATAGACCCTGAGACCATGCACGGGCTAGTCACGGATGTATGCCTCAAGCGCAAGATCCGGGACTACGTCATGGTCACCAAGCGGCAAGAGCCGGGCTACGACATATTCATCCGCAGTGAGACCTTTTTGAATGCCCTCATAGAGCAAGCAGCCGTTGAAACCAGCCCAGAGCTCCGTGACAAGTTACAGCGCTACGACGCTCTGTCTGACCAGGAAAAGCGGGAGCTCAGCCGGCGGCCGCAAGATGAGGCGACCCGAGCACTGTGCAGGAAGTATTACGACATCCGCCTGTTTGGCGCTGTGCTGTCTACGGGCCGCATCAATGCCGGCCAGGTGCGAGGACCTGTCCAGCTCACCTTCGCTCGCAGTATTGACCCCATCCAGCCCCTGGCGTGGGCCATCACCCGCAAGGCGCGAACAACCGAGGAGCGGCTCGGAGGTGGCGAGACAGAGATGGGGCGGAAGCCGAACATACCATACGGTCTCTACCGTGCTCACGGATTCTTCAACGCGACGCTGGCTAGCCAGACAGGCGTCAGTGAGGACGACCTGCGCCTCTTCTGGGATGCCTTAGAGAACATGTTCGAACTCGACCGCTCGGCCCTCCGTGGCGAGATGTCCATGCGCGGCATCTACGTCTTCACCCATGAGAGCCCCTACGGCGATGCACATGCGCACAGCCTGTTCGAGCTGGTGCAGGTGCGCAAGCGCGACGGCGTAGACGTACCTCGCAGCTTTCACGACTACATCGTCGAGGTGCCCCCCGAGGGCGACCTGGCTGACTTCGGGTTCCCCCGGGTGCACCTGGCTCACCTTTATCCAAAGGCGGACCGCCGATGACATGGGAAGGGCCCATCCCCATCGGCGCCCTGGAGCACTACAGTTATTGCCCCAGGCAGTGCGCCCTCATAGTTCAGGAGCAGACCTGGGACGAGAACGAGTACACCCTGCGCGGCCAGTTCGTTCACGAACGAGTACACGACGAAAAGGTCTTTTACGAAATGGGCGCCCGAGTGGAGCGCGCTCTGCCCCTGTGGTCGGAACGGCTGGGCCTGATCGGGAAGGCGGACTTGGTGGTTTTCATCGGCGTTACACCTTATCCGGTCGAATACAAGTACGGCCGTCAGAGCGCGGGCCACCATGCCGAAATCCAGCTGTGTGCCCAGGCCCTCTGCCTGGAAGAGATGACCGGCCAAGCTGTGCCACGGGGAGCCATCTACCAGGCTACTGCTCGCCGCCGTCGCGAGATAGCCTTTACGCCCCAACTTCGCTCAGAGACTGAGCAGGTCATCCGCCAGGTGCGCGACCTCTTGACTGCGGGCAAATTGCCCCCACCTGTATGGGACAAGCGCTGTCGGCGTTGCTCCCTCGCCCCGTCCTGTATGCCGAGCGTAGTCAGCGCCATATCTCGCCTGAACCGCCTCTACCCCCGTTTATTTCAGCCGCTGCCCGAAAAGGACGAGGACTGAGATGCCCAAGAACACGGAAACGCCGGTCACAGTCGCATTGCACCAGATGCTTAATACGCTTTACGTCACGGCCCAGCGGGCCTACCTCCACGCCGACCATGCGACCCTCAAGGTCGAAGTGGACGGCAAAACTGCCCTGCAAGTCCCGCTGCATCACCTGGGAGCGGTCGTATGCTTCGGTAATGTCCTGGTCTCGCCAGGGGCTATCGAGCGCTGCCTAGAGGAGGGACGGAGCATAGCCTTCTTCACCCACAGCGGCAAGTTCCTGGGCAGGTTGGCAGGGCCCACCTCGGGAAACGTCTTATTGCGGCTGGCCCAATATCAGGCATACAACGACCGGGCTAGATCTGCCGAGATAGCGCGGGCCATCGTGGCGGGTAAGCTCCAGAACACACGCCAAGTTTTGCTGCGCGGTGCGAGACGCCTAGGCGGGCCAGCTGAAGCAGCCCTGCGCAGTGCGGCCGGAGCCCTCGCCCGATGTATCGAAAGCCTGCCACGTGCCCCTGATCTGGATGCAGTACGTGGCATCGAGGGTGAGGGGGCCAGCATCTACTTCGCAGTCCTCGGACAGCTAATCGTCGCCCGGGCCGGGGGCTTCTCTTTCGACGGCCGCAATCGCCGGCCACCCCGCGATCCGGTGAACGCCCTCATCTCCTTCCTTTACGCGCTGCTTTTAAATGACTGCGCGGGGGCGCTGGAAGGCGTGGGGCTGGACCCTCAACTAGGATTCCTGCATGCTGTGCGCCCCGGGCGCCCCTCGTTGGCCCTCGACCTCATGGAAGAGTTCCGGGCAGTAGTGGCTGACCGTCTGGCCCTAACCCTAATCAACCGAGGCCAATTGACCGAACGCCACTTCTCGGCCCATGCGGGCGGCGCTATACGGCTCAGCGACGAAGGGCGAAGGGTCGTCCTGCGCGCCTACCAGGAACGGAAGCGAGAGGAGACCTACCACCGGGTGCTGGATCGTAAGGTGCCTGTAGGCCTCCTGCCCCACGTGCAGGCCCGCTTACTCGCTCGACATCTGCGGGAGGACTTGCCTTGCTACCTCCCGTACCTAACGGAGTGAAGAGGGATGTGGGTTCTAGTGACTTACGACGTCAGCACTGATACGAAGGAAGGGCAGGCGAGACTGAGGAAGGTGGCCCTGATCTGCCAAGACTACGGGCAGCGGGTACAGAAATCAGTGTTCGAATGTTGGGTAGGGTCCACCCAGTACGAGCGTCTCAAGCGCCGCCTCTTGCGAGCCATTGACCCGGAAGAAGACAGTCTCCGCATCTATAGGCTAACCGAGCCGAGGGAGCGATACGTTGAGGAGTTCGGAGTGAGCCGCTTCATTGACTTTCGCGGGCCGCTGATCGTCTAGCCGACGACCCCCAGTGGCAGAGGAGCAGGAACAAGGTTGTTGGAACCAGGAAATGGGAAGGGGGTGAACCTGAGAGCGGTGGGGCTAAAGCGGGAGACGCTATCCGGCCCAGAAGGGTTGTCAGCCTCCGAATCGGGGGCCGAATAGGGGCGTTGCACCCGCCCTTCGGGGCGGGTGAGGATTGAAACAGGGTAGATGACATACAGGCGTTACGTCTTTCACGACGGGCGTTGCACCCGCCCTTCGGGGCGGGTGAGGATTGAAACTCTGGCGCCCTAGCGCCCCACGCAGCAACGTCCAGGTTGCACCCGCCCTTCGGGGCGGGTGAGGATTGAAACCTTAGCGCCACTGCCGATACGTCAGAGATAGTCATCGTTGCACCCGCCCTTCGGGGCGGGTGAGGATTGAAACCAGATACACGTGCCAGCCCACTACAGCTGGCTAGCGTTGCACCCGCCCTTCGGGGCGGGTGAGGATTGAAACGACACTGAAGCAGTGCGTGAAGGCGACGAGACTGGGGAGTTGCACCCGCCCTTCGGGGCGGGTGAGGATTGAAACTTGACGGGGATAGTGCGTGCTGCGAGTGCGGGGAGCGTTGCACCCGCCCTTCGGGGCGGGTGAGGATTGAAACGCTCAGGGGGTGATGGTTGGTATGGCTGCGGTGACCGTTGCACCCGCCCTTCGGGGCGGGTGAGGATTGAAACCTGGCGCTGCCGCGGCTGACACGGACCGCCTTCCGGGTTGCACCCGCCCTTCGGGGCGGGTGAGGATTGAAACCACGTAGTGCCAGTTTCGGCCGCCGCGCCCAGGCGTGGTTGCACCCGCCCTTCGGGGCGGGTGAGGATTGAAACTGGCGGCTCAGGACATGCGCTCCATAGACCGCCAGGTTGCACCCGCCCTTCGGGGCGGGTGAGGATTGAAACTCGTAGCGCAGGATATGCGCGCCATTGATAGGCAGGGTTGCACCCGCCCTTCGGGGCGGGTGAGGATTGAAACAGGCGCAGGAGGGCGAGCTTCAAGGAGTCGTTCAGGTTGCACCCGCCCTTCGGGGCGGGTGAGGATTGAAACAGCCTTGAACCTGGCACCTACTCCCTGATAGGGTTGTTGCACCCGCCCTTCGGGGCGGGTGAGGATTGAAACCCAGTTGGGCGCTTTAGGGCCACCATCTGTGGCGAAGAGGTTGCACCCGCCCTTCGGGGCGGGTGAGGATTGAAACGCCAAAGGGCGGCGCAACTGGACAGCCTATACGAGGTTGCACCCGCCCTTCGGGGCGGGTGAGGATTGAAACGCATGCAGCTATACGATA
>Ga0209478_1000064_pt1 | contig 246803 bp, 233 predicted proteins | sample DewCreD2012metaG_5_FD_184109 | JGI IMG/M metagenome (GOLD analysis project Ga0209478, IMG submission 184109) | Hot spring sediment bacterial and archeal communities from British Columbia, Canada, to study Microbial Dark Matter (Phase II) - Dewar... ...
CGCTATAACATGACCTACACCGTCAAGGAAAGCACCGAGATCCAGTATTCGGGGCTGACGCCGGAAGAGAACACTCTCTACGAACTCCGCTTCAAAGGCGACCTGAATGTGCTGGACTGGCGCAACAATCTGGGACTGATTTCGTGGATTGTGTTTCCGCCTGCGGTGCGCGGCGCGCCGGGGCAGTATGAGGTGTTGACGGGCAAGAATTTCGCCCCTGTCTATCAGGAGGTGGAGTCGACAGGGCGCGTGCGCTATCAGAACGCCCGGATTGGTGAGCAACTCCAGCAGGAGTACGATGTGCTTTACTACTGGGTAGGCGACCTCGCCATCATTCCGCCCAAGCCGCTCAAACCAGGCGACCGCTGGACAGGCACGATTGTGCTGGGCAACCCGCTTCGCTCTGGCGACATTTCGGAGGTGGCGGAGGATCAGGTGCCCGCAGCCGCGCGACTGGAGCGCTTTGAGTGGGAGCGCGGCTACAAATGCGCCAAGATTGTCTACGAGTTCACCGGCAATCTGCCAGGCGATGTGGATGTAGGCGGTATCAGGCTTGAAAAAGCCAAAATCAAGTTCCGCCGTGAGACCTACTTTGCCTACGACATCGGGCAGATTGTGCGCCAGCGCACCACCATCGAAATCGAGACGACCCAGCGCGAGCAGGCGGGAGCCAGTGGCGGCTTCATGGGAGGCGGCGCACCCCCAATGGGCGGACGCGGCGGCTTCGCAGGCGGCGATGAGGACGAAGGCGGCATGATAGGTGGACGCGGCGCACGCGGTCCCCGCGGCGGCGGACTGGGACTGCCCGGCGGCGCCCCCGGAGCACCCGGCGGACTCGGGGCAGGCGGACAGGCGCCCCAACGCACCATCAATCGCCTCACGATTAACGAGGACATGGTGCTGGACAAAATTCTCTGACCGATGACTTCGCCTGCAGGATTGAAAACACCGCCTGAGCGCACCGATGAGGAACCGAAGGCAACCTTTATGGAGCACCTGGAAGAGCTGCGCAAGCGCATCTTCCGGGCGCTCCTTTACATCATGCTGGGCTGGGTCGTCGGGTTCGCGATTGAGCCGTATGTGTACGACTTTCTGGCGCAGCCGCTTCTGAAAACCCAACCCAAAGGCACGCAGTTCGTGTTCACCCACGCCACCGAGCCATTTTTCCTCAAATTCAAACTCTCCCTGATTATCGGGCTGATTCTCACGATTCCGCTGGTGATGCGCGAGGTGTGGGGCTTTATTGCACCGGGTTTGACCCGCGCCGAGCGACGCGCCGTGTTGTTTATCGCACCTTTCAGCGCGTTTCTTTTCTTTTTGGGCGTGGCGCTGGGCTACTTCATTCTGCCCGCCGCCTTCACCTTGCCGTGTTATTTGTCGCGCCTTTCAGCGCGTTTCTTTTCTTTTTGGGCGTGGCGCTGGGCTACTTCATTCTGCCCGCCGCCTTCACCTTCTTCCTGAGTTATCTTCAGGATTACCCCAACGCCGTGCTGTATCAGAACCCCGCCCAGTATGTGCTGTTCGTGGTGAAGATGATGTTCGCCTTCGGGCTGGGGTTCCAGATGCCGATTGTGTTGATGTTCTTGGCACAGGTGGGCATCGCCACACCCGAAAATATGTGGCGTTCGTGGCGCTACGCCGTGCTGGTAATTGTGGCACTTGCGGCGCTCATCACGCCCTCAGGGGACGCCTTCTCGATGCTGGCAATCGGCATCCCGATGGTGTTTCTTTACTTTTTGAGCATCTTTCTGGTGGCGCGGATTGCTAAAAAGCGACGCCAGCGGTTCCAGCAGAACCCGTGAGTCAGTCCAGAATCTCGTAGCGTGTGTTGCGCCGCTTCGGAATAAAGCCTGCGCCTGTAATCACGCGCTCAATTTCGCGCGCACTCAGAATAAATTTGGACCCCTGTGCCGAAACCACATTCTCCTCGATCATCGTGGACCCCATGTCGTCCACGCCGTAGCGCAGGGCGATCTGCGCAATCTTGGGACCCTGCGTGAGAATGCTCGCCTGCAGGTGATCAAAGTTATCCAGCATCAGGCGGGAGACTGCCACTGTGCGCAGGTAATCTGCCGCCGTGGCTTTGGGGAGATGTGCCAGCTCCGTGCCTTCGGGCTGGAAGTTCCAGCAGATGAATGCTGTGAAGCCGCCTGTTTCATCCTGCAGCTCGCGCAGGCGTATCAGATGTTCCACGCGGTCTTCCAGCGTCTCCACATGCCCGTACATCATGCTGGCGGTGCTTTTCATGCCCAGCTCATGCACGGTGCGCATAAAATCCAGCCACTCCTGCGTGGTGTCTTTGAAGCGGGCAATCTGCTGGCGCACGCGGTCTACCAGAATTTCGCCCCCAGCGCCCGGCACCGAGTTCAGCCCCGCCTCGCGCAGGCGAATCAAACAGTCGCGCACGCTCAGGCGCGAAATGTGCGCGATATACAAAATCTCTGCAGGCGACAAGCCGTGAATAATCACCTGCGGATAGTGCTTTTTGATGAGGCGGAACAGGTTCTCGAAATAGTCTATCTTCAGCTTGGGGTTTAAACCGCCCTGAATGAGCGCCTCCGTGCCGCCCTGTTGCACCAGCTCGTCAATTTTCTGCAGAATCTCCTCATCCGAAAGCAAATAGCCCTCAGGGTTGCCCGGCGGGCGATAGAAGGCGCAAAACTTACAGCGCACCCAGCAGACATTGGTATAGTTGATGATGCGCCCAATCACATAGGTTACATAGGGCTGGGGGTTTTTGCGCATGCGCACCAGATGTGCCAGCGCGCCCAGTTCGGGGAGGTTGGGATGGTGAAAGAGCGCGAGTCCGTCCTCAAATGAGAGGCGTTCGCCAGCAAGCACTTTCTCGGCAATCGCTTCGAAGCGGGCACGCTCGGTTCGGATAGGCGTTTCCAACATCGTTGAGAGTGTCCTCCGTGAGGCGAATTGTACCTCATGGGGCGGTTTTGCGGGAAAGTAGCAGGAATACAGGGAGCAGGCACGAATCTACAGGGGCGACGCATGACGGACGAGCAACTGGCGTATCGCTGGACGGTTCATCTGGCACGGCAGATGCCGGAGCGCCTGCCTGTAGTGGTGCTGGTTTTATTGGGAGCGCCGCTGCTGGGCGGGATGCTCATGGGGCACTGGCTCTTCGGGCTGGTGGCGTTCTGGATGCTGTTTTCGGCGACGGCAGACTACCTGCTGCCCATTCGTTACGAGGCAGACGCGCAGGGGGTTCGCCAGCGCGGTCTGGCGCCGCGCGTGATGCGCTGGGAGCAGGTCAAGCGCGTCGTGTGGGGCGAGCAGGGCGTGCTGCTCAGCCCGCTGGCGCATCCCAGCCGTCTGGACGCCTATCGGGGTATCTTTCTATGGTATGGCGACCAGCGCGAGCAGATTGAGCAGCTGGTGCGCGCCTATTGTCGCGCCGCGGAGAGCCAGAGCAAATCCGCCCGAAAAAAGCGCAAACGCGGCGAGGTGAGCCGTTATGCGTGAATTCTGGAAGGAACCCTTGAGCGAGGAGCAGAAAGCGGAGCTGATTGACGCGCTGGCACAGCAGATAGTCAAGCGTGGGCTGGCAGCGCCGGCTGTCTTTATGCTGACCCTGCATCGCCCGCTGGCGTTTATTGGCTCGCAGGCAACTGTGGCATTTGCCCCCTTTCTGGCGCCCTTCTTCGGCTTCGATAAGATTGACCTCTATTCGCAACTGATGAGCGAGCGTGAAAACTGGGATCGGCTCATCGAGCGGATCGAAGAACTGGAAGAAGCACAGCGCCACGCTCGACACCGCTCAACACCTTAAGGAGAATAGCCGTCTATGGAAACCCTGTGGCTTAGTGGACTGGCACAGTATCAGCACGCGGCGGACAACTGGTTCGCCGCAATCTTGATTGCAGTGATTGCCACCACCGTACTGGTGAGTATCGCTATCGCCCGTTCGGGGGCGTCGCTATATATTCGGCGCATCCCCGGACTGGACGCCATCGATGAAGCGATTGGACGCTCCACCGAGATGGGACGCCCCGTCACGATGATTCCCGGAATGACCGCTTTCGGTGTCGTGGCGGTGCAGGCGCTCACCATCTTCAAATATATCACCAAACAGATAGCCCGCTTTGCGACTCCGATGCGCCTTCTGACAGGCGACGCAACGGTGTACGCGGTGGCTCAGGAAGCGATTCAAGACGCTTACAACGAGGCAGGGCGCCCCGACCTGTACGACCCCGACGCGATCCGGTTCCTTTCGGACCGCCAGTTCGCCTTTGCCTCGGGTGTGGCAGGGCTGATTCAGCGTGAGCGCGTCGCGGCGAACTTCATGTTCGGCGAATTCTTTGCCGAATCGCTTATCTTTGCCGAGACAGGCAATATCGTAGGCGCGATTCAGGTGGCGGGCACTATCAGCTTCACGCAGGTGCCCTTCTTCGTGGCGGCGTGCGATTACACCATTATCGGAGATGAGTTTTACGCCACCAGTGCCTACCTCAGCCGCGAGCCAGTGCTGCTGGGTAGCCTCGTGGGACAGGATATCGCCAAACTGCTGTTTGTGCTGATCGCCATCACAGGCGCCGTCCTCACCTCGATTTTCGGCGCGGACGCGCCTGTCGTGAAGCTGCTGGGGCAACCGGGCGGCTGGGACGCCTTTTTCGGAGGAGGTCAATAATGTGGCAAATTCAGAACCCAAACACACCCACAGGACAACTCATCCTCTGGATGATTGTGCTGGGCGCTTTCATTATGATTATGGGGTTAGTGCCCCTGTTGCATGCCTTACCTCCCCGCGGTCGGCGTGCGATTATCGTTATCATTACCTTTATCACTGGTCTCTTCTTTGCGATCGAGTTTTTCCTGCCTATTAATAAAGAACAAAAGAACTTTTTAACCGATGCCATTCAACCTGCCCAGCAAGCCGTGCAGGTCATCACCGCGCTGGCGCTGGCACTGGGAACCTACGGGTTAGTGCGCTTGCATCTGCGGAATGTGGTTCAACAGCGCGCTCAGTGGGGCTATAGTCTGGTGCTGTTGATTTCCTTTGTGATGATGGCAACTTTCAGTATTACCAACACGCTCTCGGAGCAGGGGCTGGTGGAGAAAACCCCTCTGCTTGAGCAAGGCTTCAAGCTTTTGTTTGACTATACGCTGGTACAGTTAGACGCGGCGATGTTCTCCCTGATTGCATTTTACATCTTTTCCGCCGCCTATCGTGCCTTTCGAATCCGCTCTGTAGAGGCGGGCATTTTGATGTTCACTGCGATTGTGGTGATGATTGGCGTGGTGCCGCTGGGAGCCACTATCAGCCCGTATTTGCCCGGCGTGGCGAACTGGATTCTCACCTCGTTGAACGCCCCTGTCCAGCGTGCGATTGAGTTCGGCGTCGGGATTGGTGGGCTGGCGATGGCAATCCGCCTGTGGCTGAGTCTGGAGCGTGGGGTTACATAAGGAGGAAACGACAATGCAGACTCGAGGACCAAGCATCTGGGAGCGCATGCTGAGCATCGACAGGCGCATTCTCTACCTGCTCCTGTTTGCGAATATCGTGCTGTTTTTGCTGTTGCCTATCCGAATGCGCGCTGCGGTTTCGCCGCCAGTGCAAAAGTTTTATGATGAGATAGAAAAACTCCAGCCGGGCGACCTGGTGATGATCTCCTCCAACTGGAGCGCCAGCACGCTCGCCGAGAATCAACCGCAGCTGGAGGCAGTTATTCGCCATCTGATGCGCAAGAAAGCCAAATTCACCCTGATCTCGGTGGAAGCCCAGTCGCGCGACATTTCGTACCGGCTGGCATCCCGCCTCACCCCGGAAGGAGGCTACGAATATGGACGCGATTGGGCGCACTTCGGCTTCGTGACCAACCTGATTGTATCCATCAAGGGTATGGTCAACAACCTGCCTGACACCATCAAAAAAGATGTGCGTGGGACGCCCGTAAGCGAACTGCCCCTGTTGAAGGGCATCACCTCGCTGCGCCAGTATAAGATGATTATCGATGTGACGCCCTCGGCCACCGTGCCTTTCTGGATTTCTTACGCCCCCAAAGAGACCAAAATTCTCTACTGCCCCACCTCGGTGATGGCGGCAGAAGCCTACACCTTCCTCGATTCGGGGCAGATTAAGGGCATGATTACAGGCGCAAAGGGCGCTCAAGAATACGAGCAGTTGCTCGGTATCGTCGGCTTGGGTACACGCTTCGTGAACGCGATCTCGTTCTCGCATGTGCTGATTATTCTGTTTATCTTCCTGGGGAACCTGGCGCTGTTTATGAATCGTCGCCAAATGAGGCAGGAGGGCTGATGCGATGGATCTGCAGCAATTCCTACCGTTGAGCTTAGACCGAATCAATGTGTGGATTGGGGTTCTCTGCACCCTTGCCATCTACTCGCTTCTGTACCGCGAGAACCCCCTTTATCGCTTCTTCGAGCATATGTATATCGGGCTGGCGGCGGGCTACTCGTTGGGACCGCTGGGTGTGGATATTCTCTACCGCTACTGGATTACACCCATCTGGGTACAGGGTCAGTGGGCGTGGGCGTTCCTCGTGCCCTTTGGCATGTACCTCTACTTCATCTACAGCGAGCGTTATGGGTGGGTCAGCCGTCTGGTGATTGGCGCGCTGGTGGGCACTTCTGCAGGGCTCTTCTTTCAGGAGTTCGCCTCGCGCTATGTGGTGCAGCTCCACAGCACGCTTTCCCGACCGCTCTGGATGTCCAGCGCGAATCCCGAGGCAGACCTGTTCGGCGTGATCACGAACTGGGTTTTCATCATCATTCTGGTCTCCGTGCTGGTTTACTTCACCTTCTCGTACCCTCAGAAGGGTGTGGTGAAGAATGTCGCCACCGCGGGGCGCTGGTTCCTGATGATTGGGCTGGGCGCGATTTTCGGCAATACGGTGATGGCGCGTATGGCGCTGCTGATCGGGCGCATCTACTACCTGCTGAGCGACTGGCTGATGATCCGAATCTGAAGGGGGCAAAGCGATGGCGCACGAGCTGTTTCGCAAGCGGTTAGCGAAGGTGCAGGAGGGGATGCTGGCGGAGGGGGCAGACGCTTTCCTTGCCAGCACGCCTGTGAATATGTTTTACTTGAGCGGCTTCTCGGAGCCGCCGCTGGAGCGCCTGATGTTCCTGCTGGTGCCGCGCGAGGGCGACCCCGTGTGGTTTGTGCCTGCGCTCAGTGCCGAGAGCGCAGAAGCCAACCCCGCAGGCTGGGCGGTGCGCTATGTGTGGCATGATTCAGAAGGACCCGCGAATGCGCTCCAGCGCCTGATTCAGGAGTACCCCCAGCTGGAGACGGGCGTGATTGCGGTGGACGACGAGATGCCCGCGATGTTTCTGCTGATTCTACAGGAGTTTCTGCCCGCCGCACTGTTTCGGCGTGGGGGCGAGCTGATGGCGCACGCCCGCGCTCAGAAAGACGCGACGGAGATTGCCCTGATGCGCGAGGCGGCGCGCCTGACCGACGAGTCGCTGGCGGCAGGGCTGGAGCTCTGCGCCGAGGGCTACAGCGAGTGGTCGCTGGCGCTTGCCATTCAGCGTGCCCTGTACGACGCCGGCTCCAAGCTCGCCTTCGGCATCCCGATTGTCGCTTCGGGCGAGAACAGCTCCAAACCCCACTACACCACGGGACACCGCCTGCTCCAGCATGGCGATGTGATTGTGATTGACTTCGGCGGCGTGTATGAGGGCTACTGCAACGACATCACGCGCGTGGTGAGCGTGGGCGCCGCGCCCGAAGAGGCGAAAAAACTCTACACGATTGTCTACGACGCCCACATGCGCGCCCGCGAGGCTGCCAAACCCGGCGTGCCCGCGCAGGAAGTGGACCGCGCCGCTCGCGCCGTTATCACCGAAGCAGGCTACGGCGACTACTTCGTCCACCGCACGGGGCACGGAATCGGGCTATCCGTCCACGAGCCGCCCTACCTCGTGGAGGGCAACACCAGCCCGCTGGAAGTCGGGCACTGCTTCACAATTGAGCCGGGCATCTACCTGCCAGGGCGCTTCGGCGTGCGAATCGAGAATGTCTACACCCTCACCGAGGATGGCGCGGTTTCGCTGAACGCCGAGCCGCCCACCCAGATTCGGGAGATTGGGTGAGCAAAGGCGCAGGATGGGTTTTTATGGTTCCTCCTCGGTTTCTGGCTCGGGCGAGGCAGGGTAGCGGAATGAGCCACTGATGCCCAGCTCAGCATCAAAGTTAGCGAATCGGCACTTGAGCGTCCAGCGGAACTCGTTCGTCTCTTTGTTATGGGTGAACTGGATAGGCTCCAGCACCATCGGGTGCTGACGCAGCCATTCAGGAAAGGCGGGGTGGAACAGAATCTCATTATCTTGATAAACTGAAACTGACTGGGTAACAGACTGCCAGAGCGCAATCGTCCGTTGCAGGGCAGGCGGCGTCCATGTGTCAAAGCGTATGACGCCGCCTGTTTTGAGGAGATGTTCGCGCCCTGCCAGCACGCCGTGATACAGGCGGTAAAAGTCAGACAAGCGCGCATAAGCAAGCGAGTCTTCGAGCCAGGACCAGCCGATGGCGTCTAACCAGCGCGCCTGCAACGGGGAAACCTCGCGACAGAACTCGATCCACGCCCTGCACGGCAGATTCTCATTGGGCACGGCGCTGTTTCTGTGCAAGCGCAACAGCGACGCCGCGGGGTACTCGATGGCGCGATCCAGAAACGCCAGCATGTTGGAGACTATCAGGACGCCCTGTTCCAGACGCATTTGCATAGCGGTGTGAAGGGGTATGAGAAACTTATGCTCAGGAGGCACCTGATACAACTCCTGAAGCGATGCCTCAGTGGGCACAGGCGCGTTCAAAAACCTCGGATTCGTCCACCGGGTAGGCGTCAGCTCCATAATCACTTCCGCCTGCGTTGCCTGTGCCCAGCGCATGAACAGATGGAGTTGGCTGGGGAAACGCCTAGACGGGTTCAGCTTAACCTTCTGCTTGCCCAGAGGCGATTCCAGCACGCTTTGCGTTTGCGCCCGTCGCTGCTGGTAAAGCGCTAACGCCTCCTTCCCCAGCGCTTCAAAGACTATCTCAGTCCCGTCTACCTCTGAACTGTTTTCGGGAACCAACTCGTAGAAAAAGAACCACCTGAAAGGCTCCGCGTGCCCTGAGGCATGCACGGGAACATACTGAGCCGAAAACGCCAGTTCCTGCAGCGACCAATGTATGCTGTAAACGCATACCCAACCCTCTGGGGAGTTGTAAATCTCCTTTACCTCGTCGTAACAGTCGCACAGCAGCCAGCGAACCAGCCTCGGATCCTCCACCAGAGCGCCCAAGGGGACTGCTTGAAGAACCTTGCCGTTCTCGAAAACCTCGTTGAATAGTGCAGACAACGACCTCTCGTTTGCCAGCAGGCGATAGTAGAGGTCCTGAAAGCGGTAATCTTTTTCGTCATAGAGCCACCGGTTCAGATCAACAAGTGCGCTTTTCATTTGCATCTCTGGACTCAGCTCGCTCGCAGGGTCTTTTCGCCGTCGTAAGTCTTCTATCAGGGCTGGCAGGTGAGGCTCTATGGCGCGCCAGAGCGCCTCGCTGAAGGAGTCCCGCCCCAGTGGCATCGCCTCCAACTCAGCTTTCCATCCTGCTTCAGGGTCGTCCTCGTAGGCTGCCTCGTTCTCACGCCACCACTGCTCTTGCCACTCATAGAGGCGCCTGCCTACCTCCCACATCTCCAGCAGCAATTCGGGAGACATGGCTTCCCATACCTGGCGTCTCTCTTGAGACGCCGCGTAGCTTCCCAGCAGGATGAGCGCAGCGCGCGTCTGGAGCGTCGGATTATCACGGGCGCTGATACGATACCATCGCTTAATCTTATCGGCAAGGATGGGATAGCATGACCGGGCATAACTCCACAGCGCCTCACTGACCTCAAAGACGCTGGCAGGCGCTTTTTCGAGGCTCGCGCGCGGCTTCCGTTCTGAATTCCGCTCCTGCCATTCTTCATAGCGCCAGCGCAAGGCGACCAGTTCTTGCCGCTGCTCGGGCGTGAGAGTGCGCACCAGCGCTCTCCCACCTTCATAACGGGTTTGAAACTCAATCTCTTTCTGGACGGACTGCAGGAGGTGCTTTTTGAACCGCTCACGCCAGCGCGCCTCGTGTTGCGTTACCTCAGGCATGCGTTCCATTACCCAGTGGTTTTTCCCCACAGGGCGGAAGCGCACATCCAGCCCAGAGCAGATGAGTTTTCTTGCCTGACTCCACGGGCGTGGCTTGAGGTGTATCAGCGCCACCTGCTGGCGCAGACTCGCCGCGCACTCCACTCTACGCCCCTCCACAGAAAACGCCTGAGCAATCTCAGGAAAGGTGTACCATCCCAGCGCGAAGCTCACCTGCGGCTCAGCCGTCTGGGCAAAACCCGCATGACATCCGAGCCACAAAAACCATGCTGCTATCCACCACCGCCAGCGCATTTTGGGACTCCTCTACACTTAATTTATTCCAGAGATACTGAATCTCCTGCTAATGTTTCTTTATTTTTCAGACTGTCTCTCAAGTCTCCTCTGTCGCAAGCTTCGTCATCAGCATGGGTGAGAGGACGCCCGACACCAGATGCCGTGTGAAGAATAAATCGTAGGACGCCTCTTCAAACGAGTGCAGTGAAATCAGGACGCCATCAGCGAAGTAGAGGCATAACGCCATCAGAACGCTCCATAGAGCAACCACCAAAACCTTCACAGAAGGCGGACGAGACAGGAACAGGGAGATAACCCACAGTATTCCTGCAGGTAAAATCACGATTAAGTCTATAAACAAAAAAGGGTTGAATATGAATGCAAGCTCGAAAGCAGCCAGTGGCAGTAAAACGATTCCTTGTATCTCGGTAGTTTGCGGAATGGAAGTCCACACATAGTAGACCCAACTTACGAGGCTCGCGATGGTGTACGCCGCCATCCAGTAGAGGGCGGTGATGACCAGCCACTGCACGAAGTGCTTTTTGGGCTTCATGCGCTGTCGCCTATCAAGATTATACCAGACCACAGCGCATAGACCGTGTTTCGGCACTCCACATAGGCGGTGGATGCGACAGTGCCTGAGCCATCGCTGGGGCGCTTACGGCGCCTTCTCCACAGGCATCTGGCGGGCAGTCCAGTCAATCCACGAGCCGGGGTAGATTTTCACATTCGGTAGTTTCAGCACATGCCTCAGGGTGAACCAGAGCTGGCTCGCCTCGCGCCCACTGGTGCAATACGCAACCACGGGCTGATCGCCTGAGACCTGCATCCCCTCCAGCATCGCCCGAAGCGCTTCGGGGGAGCGCCATGTCAGCACGGTATCGCCCTGCAGGTTGTTGCGCAGGAAGGCGTTGCGAGCATTGGGAATATGCCCCTGCTGATAGGCAGCGGGAGCACGAGCATCCAGGGGAGTTGCCTGCCCAGCTTGCAAGGCGTTCTGGAGCGCGGCGGCGTCCACCAGAAGCTGATTCTGCGGGTTGGGCTTGAAGGTGGCTTTGGGGAAGCGGGGGAAGCTCTGGGTTATCGGGCGTCCTTCGGCACGCCATTTTTCGATTCCCCCGTCCAGCACACCGACGCTCCGATGCCCCAGCCACTCCAGCACGAACGCCACATAGGTCGCATGCGCGAAAAAGTCGCCTTCACCAGACGAAGAGTAGACCACCACCGTATGCTCGTTGCCAATCCCCATCGCCTCCAGAATCTCGGCGATTCGCTCCGGGGGCAGCAGCTGGGCGGGGACGCCGCCCTGGGAAATGCGGAGCGTCTCGGTGTTGAGATAAAGCGCGTTCGGGATATGCCCTTGCAGATAGTCACGCAGGGAGGCACGCGCGTCGATAATTCGCAGGCGCGGGTCGTTCAAGTGTTGCGCCAGCCATTCTGTGGAAACCAGGGTCGGCTCCCTCAGCAGCGGCGTTTGTTGCGCCTGTGCCAGCCACGCCAGCGCCATCAACACCCAGAAAGCAAAAAGTCGTCTCATCGTTTCTCCTCCTGAAATGTTAGAGTCGGCGCTTTCCCTTCGGGATTCATCGTACCTCATACGACAGGGCTGGCTTCTACTTTGGGGGTGTAAGCCTCTTGCGCCTGTCGATACACCGCAAGAATACGGTCTACCACAGCGGGCACGGAGAGCGTTTCGCGCTTTTTCAGCCCTGCCTGACGCAGTTTTTCACGCTCTTCGGGATGGCGCGTGAGGTAAAGCACCGCCTCGATAAAGGCTTCGGCGGTGGGGTCTACAATCAGCCCGCTCGCGCCGTAGTCCACCGCTTCGGGCGCGCCGCCACCGTTCGCCACGATGCAGGGCAAGCCTGCCGCCTGTGCCTCGTCCAGCACCAGCCCCTGCGACTCGGTTACAGAGGGGAACACGAACAGGTCGCCCGCCAGCAGGTAAAGCGACACCTCATCGCGCGGCACGGGTCCTGTAAAATGCACAATTTGCTGAATCCCCAGCGATTCTGCCTGCGCTTTAAGCGACTCCAGCGCGGGACCCGGACCCACCAGCCAGAGTTGCGCCTTTGGGCACCCGCGGTGAATATGGGGCATCGCCTGAAGGAGCAGATGCACATTCTTTTCGGGCGCCATCCGCCCCACATAAAGCAGCATCCACACCTCGGTGGGGATGCCCAGTCGGGCACGCGCCTCCTCGCGGGTCAGGTCAGGAAAGGGTAGCACGGGGTTGCGGATGGGAGTAATCGGTTTGCGCACGCCGTAGCGCTTCAACACATCCGCGCCAATGTTAGAGGGGGTCATCACCGCGTCCACGCCCTCATAATACCGTTTCAGATGTGCCCGTAGCACGCGCCGCACCAGATTGCGGGGCACAAACGCGGGCACATAGTGCAGGTACTCCTCATACAGCGTGTGGTAGGTACTCACCAGCGGGATTTTCAGGCGGCGTGCCCAGCGCGCGCCCGCAATCCCTGTGAAAAACGGCGTATGCGTATGCACCACATCAAACCGTTGCTGCCGAAACTCACGCCACAGGCGCAACGACACAGGAACAGCTATCGGATAGTCAGGCTCAAAAGGGGTGTAGACCGACGGAAAGCGCCGCACGGTGGGAATGGGGTCCTGAAAGCCTTTGAATCGGGGGGCATAAATCCACACTTCGTGCCCGCGACGGGTGAGCTCCTCATAGAGAATGCGAATCGAGATGCTGACCCCATTCAGATAGGGCAGGTAGCTTTCGGAGAAGAGGGCGACTTTCACGGCTTATCGGGAGACTCCTCCTTGCTGGCGTTGCGGTTGCCCAGCGGGCGTCGGTTGGCTTGCTCTTCCAGAAACGCCACAATATCGGAGAGTCGGAACCGTCGCTGATTGCCCTCCGTGCGGAAGTGGCGGAGCCAGCCCCGATCGGTATAGCGGCGGATGGTGGCGGGACAGACCCCCAGCAAGCGGGCGGTTTCCTCTAAGGTCAGCACGGGGTCGGTGAGGCGGGCAATCAGCTCCTCACGGCTCTCACGGATGCGGGCAGGGTAATACTTGCGCGTGACGCTGTCATCCGTCCACTCCGCCAGATAGCGCAGGTAGCGGGGCAGTTTCGCCCAGATTTCATCAATTTCGGGTGGAACGATTTCGTTGGGGTCCACTTTGGGGCGTCGCTTGCGCTTGCGCAGGCGGGGTCCCTCGGAGGGGGGTTCTGCAGCGGTTTCTGGGGTGTCCATCTGCACCACCGCTTCAGGCAGCGGCTCCCCTTCGGGGCGCAACATGGGCAAAAACTCCAGAATGTGGGGCACGCGAATCGAAATCTGCGCGGGAGGCGGGGCAGGCGGCGTCTGGGGTGTGGGCGCAACAGGCTGGGTGGGAACGGGGGTTGCGCGAGAAGAGGCTGACTCCACTACGGGATCGGGGGCTTCTCCCTTCGGCGGCTCTTGAGAGGGCGCCTCAGGCTCTGCTGGGGACGCCTCCTGTTTCGGTTCCGTTGCTGACTGGCTCTCCGACTCAAACTGCGACTCCAGATACCGATACCATTGCTCCAGACTCATGTGCGCCATCGGTCTACCCCTCGCCTGTATGGGATACTATACCCCAATCGGTAGGGGCGATTCAACCCCTGCGCGGGTTCATGGTAGAATTGCAGAGACCGAAGGAGGCACAAACGATGAACGCAAACTTTCAGCGGTGGCTGGCTGAGAGCCTCAACGAGCTGAAGGCGCAGAATCTCTATAAGCAACCCCCGATTCTGGAGAGTCCGCAGGGCGGGCGTGTGAAGATTGGCGGGCGCTGGCTGATTAATCTGGCGTCTAACAACTATCTCGGTCTGGCGAACGACCCCCGGCTCAAGCAAGCGGCGATTGAAGCCGTCCAGCAGTGGGGGGCGGGCGCGGGCGCCGTGCGCTGGCTGGGCGGCACAAACCAGCTCTATGAGCAGCTGGAGCAGAAACTCGCCGAATTTAAGAAGACCGAAGCGGTGCTGGTGTTCCAGTCGGGTTTTAACGCGAACTCTGGCACTATCCCCTCCTGCTTTGGCGAGGGCGATGTGATTATCTCCGACGAGCTGAACCACGCCAGCATCATCGACGGCGTGCGCCTCAGCAACGCCAAATACAAAAAGAGTGAAGGCTATGTGTATGAGCATAAAAATATGAACCATCTTGAGGACATCCTCAAGCGATGCGGGCATTTCAAGAAGCGCCTGATTGTAACCGACGGCGTGTTCAGCATGGACGGCGATATTGCGCCCCTGCCAGAGATTGTCGCGCTGGCAGAGAAATATGACGCGGTGGTGATGGTGGACGATGCGCACGCTTCTGGCGTGCTGGGCGAGCATGGCAGCGGCACCACCAGCCACTTCGGGCTGTACGGGCGCGTGGATATTCAGCTCGGCACGCTCTCCAAAGCGATTGGCGTCGTGGGGGGCTACATTGCAGGTAGCCAGCTGCTCAAGGAGTGGCTGATCAATCGCGGGCGTCCCTATCTGTTCAGCACCGCGCTACCGCCTGCGGCGGTGGGCGCGATTCTGAAGGCAGTGGAGATTCTGATGACCGACCCCGAGCCGATGCGCAAACTGTGGGACAACGCCCGCTACTGGAAGGAGAACCTGCAGAAGCTGGGCTTCGACACGATGGGGTCGGAGACGCCGATTACGCCCGTGTTTTGTGGCGACGAGGCGATTGCCCAGCAGATGGAGGCGCGCCTGCGTGAAGAGGGCGTGTTCACACTGGGAATCGTGTATCCCACCGTGCCGCGGGGCAAGGCGCGCGTGCGCACCATGCCCAACGCGACACATACCCGCGAAGACCTCGACGAAGCGCTCGCCGCGTTTGAAAAAGTCGGCAAAGAGCTGGGTGTGATTGCGCGCTGGGTTTAAAACGCAAAAAGCCCCAGCCGCAATCGGTTGGGGCTATGCGTGATGCGAAAAGCCTGTGGCTTACAGCGAGTGTCCTGTGATACTGCAGCTGGGGTTCGTACTCATGTTGCCAATCGTGTAGGTTCCACCCGACGGACAGCTCGGCTGCTGCTGAATGAAGTTGGGCACGAGGTCGCTCCAGTCGGGTGTCGCAGTCGGACCCTGGTTGTTCGCCATTGCCCACTGCTCTTTCGCCGCCTGAATCTGGCGCAGGTTGGAACGGCACGCATTCGCGCGAGAGCGCTCGCGGGCGTTCATAAAGCTCGGCACGGCAATCGCCAGCAGGATGCCGATAATCAGCACCACAATCATAATCTCCACAAGCGTAAAGCCTCGCTCGCGGCGTCGGTGGCTCATCAGATTGCGCATCATCATTCCCTCCATCCTCCTATGGTCGGTATTTGGGGAGGAAAAGCGCACTGGCGGGCGGCGCTCAGCACGCCGTTTCCTCCGCTGAAAGGGTTATTCCATCCCCCATCCCCCACCTTACACTGCAAAATCTACGGGTTTTCGCGGGAAAGGGTAGAATTGCAGGAGAAACAGGCGGCTTCGCGAAAACCCGATCAGGAGGACAACGATGCGAACGCTAACCTTATTGACGATTGTGGCGTTGCTCTGGAGCGCACCGCTGGGCGCACAGGAAAAATCAGAGCCAAAAGAGAAACCCGTTCAGACAACGGTCGCTGCCATCCTCAAAGACCCCGATAACTTCCACAAGAAACTGGTTCAGGTGGAAGGCAAAGTTTCAGACATCAAGAAGCGCACCTCGCGCGCTGGCAATAAATACACCACTTTCAAGCTCGGCGAGAAGCAGACGCTGACCGTCTTCACCTACGGGCATCCCGATATTGAGGACGGTGACGAGGTGGTGGTGATTGGGCGCTTCTTCAAAGAGAGGCGGGTCGGCAACAACACCTTCAAGAACGAGATAGACGCCAGCACACGCGAGGGCGGCAAGATTATCAAGAAGGAGCGGTCGTGAGATGGCAAGCCGAACAAATGGGCAATCGGCACAGAAGGCAGTGCGCTGGGAGTATGCGCCTGCCCCTGAGGCGCGCCAGATTGTCAAACTCCAGCCGCGCTATGGGCTGTTCATCAACGGCGAGTTTGTGGAGCCTCTGAGCGGGCAGTATTTCCCGACACTGAACCCTGCGAACGAGGAGGTGCTGGCGGAGGTCGCCTACGCAGGGGCAGAGGATGTGGATCGCGCCGTGCGCGCCGCCCGCCGCGCCTACGAAGAGGTCTGGAGCAAACTGCCCGGCAAAGAGCGCGCCAAATACCTGTTCCGAATCGCCCGAATTCTTCAGGAGCGCTCCCGCGAGTTCGCCGTGCTGGAGAGTCTGGATGGGGGCAAGCCGATTCGTGAGTCGCGCGATGTGGACATCCCGCTCGCCTCGGCACACTTTTTCTATCACGCAGGCTGGGCGGATAAGCTGGAATACGCCTTCGCAGGGCGCAAGCCGCGCCCGCTGGGCGTCGCTGGGCAAATCATCCCGTGGAACTTCCCCCTGCTGATGCTCGCATGGAAAATCGCGCCCGCGTTAGCCTGCGGCAACACGGTCGTGCTGAAACCCGCCGAAACGACACCCCTCACCGCCCTGCTGATGTGCGAGGTGTTCCAGCAGGCGGAACTGCCCCCCGGCGTGGTGAACATCATCACAGGCGATGGGCAAACGGGCGCCCTGCTGGTGCAACACCCCGATGTGGATAAGATTGCCTTCACGGGCAGCACCGAAGTGGGTAAGAAAATCCAGAAGGCGGTCGCGGGCACGCGCAAAAAGCTCACCCTGGAGCTGGGCGGCAAGGCGGCGAACATCATCTTTGAGGATGCCGATATTGACCAGGCAATAGAGGGCATCATCAATGGCATCTACTTCAATCAGGGGCATGTGTGCTGTGCGGGCAGCCGCCTGCTGGTACAGGAGAGCATCTACCCGATCGTGATTCGCAAGCTCCAGCGCCGGATTCAACTGTTGCGCGTGGGCGACCCACTGGACAAGAACACCGATGTCGGCGCGATTAACTCGCTGATGCAACTGCGCAAGATTGAGCATTATGTGCGAATCGGGCTGGAAGAGGGCGCCCAGGTGTTCCAGTGCGAGTGCGAGCTGCCCAGCAAGGGCTACTGGTTCCGCCCGACGGTGCTGACAGGCGTGAGCATGGCGCACACGGTTGCCCGCGAGGAAATTTTTGGACCCGTGCTGGCGGTGCTGACCTTCCGCACGCCCGACGAGGCGGTGGAGATTGCCAACAACACGCGCTACGGGCTATCGGCAGGCGTCTGGACCAGCAAGGGCAGCCGCTACCTCGCGTTCGCCTCCAAACTGAAGGCGGGCGTTATCTGGTGCAACACCTACAACAAGTTTGACCCCGCCAGCCCGTTCGGCGGCTACAAAGAGAGCGGCTTCGGGCGCGAAGGCGGGGTTCACGGACTCCGCGCCTATGTTGCGCTGGAAGGCGAATAGACCAGGCGAGGAGCGAAACGATGCGATTAGTCGGAATTTTAGCCGCCGTAGCCATCCTCGGAGTGCTGTTGATGGTCTGGCTCTACGACGGCACGGGCGGGAGCGCGCCCTCTTCCGGTTCGGGCACACCGCCTGTGAGCCGCGTCGGCGAGGTCAAGCAAGCCGCCGAAAGCGTGGAATGCCGCAACAACCTGAGCCAGATACGGCAGGCGATTCAAATCCGCATGACCACCGAAGAAACTCCGCCACCTGACCTGAATGGGCTGGGCTTGCCCTCCACGATACTGGTTTGCCCGGTGTCCGGGCAACCTTACCAGTATGACCCCAGCACGGGGCAGGTGCGCTGCCCTACCCCCGGGCACATGAGCTACTGAAAAAATGAAGGAGGCACCTATGGACGCAAAAACCGCATATGAGCAGTTAGTGGCATGGTCTAAAGAGACCTCGCTTCTGGGTTCGGTGATGGGCGTTTTGGGCTGGGATCAGCGCGTCACGATGCCCCCCAAAGCGACCCCCTATCGCGCCGAGCAGTTCGCGTTGCTCTCGCGCCTGATTCACGAGCGCACGACCGACCCGCGCGTGGGCGAGTGGCTCCAGATTGTGGAGCAGAGCGATCTGGTGGCAGACCCTGAAAGCGATAGCGCGGTGAACATTCGCCAGTGGCGCCGACGCTATGACCGCATGACCAAACTGCCCACCGAGCTGGTGGCAGAATTCACGCGCGTTACAGCGATTGCCGAAAAGGCGTGGGAGCAGGCACGCGAAAAGTCGGATTTTGCGCACTTCAAGCCCCATCTGGAGAAGATTGTGGCGCTGGTGCGCGAGATAGCAGAGCGACTCGGTTACGAAAAAGAGCCTTACGACGCCCTGCTGGACGAGTATGAGCAGGGTATGACCGCCGAGGAGGTGGAGGCACTCTTTGCGCCCCTGCGCGAGCGCACGCCCCAACTGGTGGAGCGCATCCGCAACGCCCCCCGCCAGCCTGATACCAGCATCCTCCATCGCCACTACCCGCGCGACGCGCAGGAAAAGTTCTGCCGGCTGGTGGCGGAACGCATCGGCTTTGACTGGGAAGCCGGACGCTTAGACCCCACGGTTCACCCCTTCGCCACGCGCATCACGCCTGGCGATGTGCGAATCACCACGCGCTACTATGAAGACTTTCTCAGCCCCTCGCTGTTCGGCACGATTCACGAGCTGGGGCATGCACTCTATGAGATAGGACTGCCCGCGGAGCATTTCGGCACGCCGCTGGGCGGCGCGGCGTCGCTGGGCGTGCATGAGTCGCAGTCGCGCATGTGGGAAAACTTCGTGGGGCGCAGCCACGCCTTCTGGGAGCATTTCTACCCAATCGCCCAGCAGCACTTCGGCGCCCTGAGCGATGTGCCGCTGGACGCCTTCGTGTTCGCCATTAATGCCGTCCAGCCCTCCACCATCCGCGTGGAAGCCGATGAGGTCACTTACAACCTGCACATTCTGTTGCGCTTTGAGCTGGAGCTGGCGTTGTTGCGGGGCGAGCTGGAAGCGGTGGACCTGCCCGATGCGTGGAACGAGCGGTTCCGCGCCTACATGGGGTTCACCCCGCCGAACGATGCGGAAGGCGTGCTGCAGGATGTCCACTGGTCGGGTGGGATGATCGGCTACTTCCCCACCTACACGCTGGGCAACCTGTACGCGGCGATGTTCTTTGAGGCGGCGGAGCGCGATCTGGGCGACCTGCATGCGATGTTCCGCAAGGGCGAGTTCACGCCCCTGCTGGAGTGGCTCCGTGAGAACATCCATCAGCACGGCAAGCGCTACACAGCGAAGCAGCTGGTGGAGCGTGTTACGGGCAAAGCGCCCAGCGCGGAACCCCTGCTGAACTACTTCGAGCGCAAGTTCGGCGCGCTTTATGGAATATGAGACCCGCAGGGTGCGGAGAGCGTACCTCCGCACCCTGAGCGAAAGGTATAATTCCCTGCGAGGATGCTCTCTATGTGGCGTAACATACTGATTGCTCTTCTGCTGGTGTGGGCGGTCGTTCCCGTTTATGCACAGCGCACTCGCGTGCCCGACGCGCTCCGTAGAGATATTGAACAGGCGCGCGATAAGGTCTTCCCCGCGCTGGTGAACATTCTGGTGGTCTCACGCTACTTCGATAGCGGGCGTGCCCAGTACGGAATCAGCGGCGGCAGCGGCGTGATTGTGTCGCCCGACGGCGTGGTGCTGACCAACTACCATGTGGCGGAGGATGCGGTGCGCATCTTTTGCACGCTGGGCACAGGCGAACGGTTTGAAGCGCGCGTGCTGTGCAACGACCCTTTGACCGATTTAAGCGTGTTGAAAATCCGTCAGCCCGAAAACGCGCCCCCCCGCAAGTTCGCCTACGCCCCGCTGGGCGACTCGGACGCGCTCAAGACAGGCGACTATGTGCTGGCGATGGGCAACCCGCTGCTGCTCTCCTCGTCCGTGACGCTGGGGATTGTGTCCAACCCGAAACGGGTGTTCGTGAACCCTATCAGTTCCGAGATTGAAAGCGTGGAGTTCGAGCAGGGCGACCGCTCTGGCATGCTGACCCGCTGGATCCAGCACGACGCGCTGATTCTGCCCGGCAACTCTGGGGGACCGCTGGTCAACCTCAAAGGCGAAGTGGTGGGTATCAACCAGTTAGGGGGTTCGGGGCTGGGGTTTGCGATTCCCTCGCGGATTGCGAAGCGCGTGCTGGAGCAGGTGCTGACCACGGGCAAAGTGGAGCGCGGCTGGCTGGGCTTTCGCGCGATGCCGGTGGATAAACTCAAGCGCACAACAGGCGTGCTGGTGGCTGCCGTAACGCCCGATTCGGCTGCGGAACGGGCAGGGCTGAAAGCAGGCGATATTGTGCTATCCATCGACGGCAAACCGACGAATGCCCGCTTCGTGGAAGAGATTCCGCTCATCTATCAACTGATTGCCGACCTGCCGATTGGCAAAACCGTTACGGTAGAGATTGAACGCAACGGGACACGCCAGAAGCTCCCCATCACGGTGGAGCGGCTGGAGCCATTTTATGGGCAGGAAGACGAGTTCCGCTCGCTGGGATTCACAGCGCGAGAGATTACCCCCGCGATGGCGCGCGCCCAGAAACTCCCCCGCGACGCCGTGCAAATCACAGGAATCCGCCCCGGCTACCCGATGGACAGCGCAGAACCCAAAATCAACACGGGCGACGCCATCCTCAAGATTGGCGACAAGCCCACCCGCAACCTCAAGGAACTGGCGGAAGCGATAGAGGCTTACAAAGATAAAGAGCTCATCCCCATCACCATCCAGCGCCGGGAGGAGATTCTCATTAGCGCCGTGCGCAACAAGCCGCCCAGCGATCCCAGCCCCAGCGTGGAACTGCCGCGCGCGTGGCTGGGCGTGCGCACGCAGGTCATCACCCGCCAGGTTGCCGAGTCGCTGGGGCAGCCCGACCTGAAGGGATTCCGTATCACGGAGGTTCTTCCCTACACCGAAGCGAGCAAAGCGGGGCTACAGGTAGGCGACATTATTATTGCGCTGAACGGGGAGCCACTGGAAGCCTCCCGAGTGCAGGATGCCCGCGATCTGGAGCGTCGCGTGGAGCAGTTGACCATCGGTGAAAACGCCACATTCACGGTTCTGCGCAACGGCGAGCGCATGGAAATCGCCGTTAAGATGGAACCCAGCCCTGCTTCCGCCGAGTCGGTGAAGGTGGTGCGCCAGCGCGAGCTGGAGTTCGCCGTGCGCGACATCACCCCGATTGACCGCATGCGCAACCGCTGGAAGGAAGACCAGCAGGGCGTGCTGGTTACGGATGTCACAAACGGCGGCTGGGCGCAGCTGGGCGGGCTGCGCGTGAACGATGTGATTCTTGCCATCAACGAACAACCCATCCGCAATACGGAAGATTTCCAGCAGGTCATGCGGGACGCGCTCCAGAAGCAGCCCCCCGTGCTGGTGGTGTTCGTGCTTCGCGAGCGTGAGACCACCTTCGCCTTTCTGGAACCTGACTGGAAAGAGATTACCAACAGCAATTAGGAGGCAAAACCGATGAGAACATGGCTAATCGGGCTGACTGCCCTGATCATCACGGCTGGCGCCACGGCGCAAGAGTCTGCCGCGACGCCCCAGCAGAAGTTCCTTGAGAAGGTCGCGCCGAGCATCGTTTCCGTAGAGGTGGTGGTGCGCTACGAGGTCTCCTTCGGCGAGGAGAACGATACCGGCGAGCAAAAACAGACCCTCACGGGCACAGTGCTGACCGCCGATGGGGTGATTCTGGTGCCCTCTATCCCCTTCTCCACAGAGTGGCTGAAGCAGGTCTTCGGCGAGCGCGAAGGGTTCCAGATGAAACTGACCCCCCAGAGCTTCAAGGTTACTTTTGCCGGGGATACAAAACAGTACGACGCCGAGCTGCTGGCAACCGACTCCCAGCTGGGCGTGGGGTTTATTAAAGTGAAGGAGCTGGGCGAGCGCACGCTCACCCCTGTCCGATTCAAAGACACCACCCCGCGCGTGGGCGAGGAACTCTGGGCGCTCCGGCGCAAGGGAAAAACCTTTGACTATGCCCCCTATCTGGAGCGCGTGCCTGTCACGGGCGCCATCACCAAACCGCGCCGCGCCCTGATTCTTTCGGAAGCATCGACAGGGGTGGAGCCAGGCACACTGCTTTATACCCCCGATGGCGAAGCCGTCGGAGTTATTATCCTGCTCTACGACCAGAGTGCCCAGGAAGAAGAATCGGGCGGGCTTTTTGGTAGACGAAGCGCTTCCGCGTTCAGCGTCTACCTGCTCCCCTACGCCGAGTTCAAGCCCACGCTGGACAAAGCGCTGGAGCGCAAGCAGTAAGGAGGCGACGATGAAAGCACGCACGCTTTTGGGGCTTACCTGTCTCCTCTCTCTGGCGCTGGTTGCCCATGCCCAGTCGCCTGCGAGCCGAACCCGCACGCTGGTGCAGAAGGTTTCGCCGAGCATCGTCACCGTGCGGGCGGTGGTGAAGGTGGATGTCAAGGCAGAGGGCGAAAGCCACTCAGAAGAAGCCAAGTTCAGCCAGCGCGGGGCTGTCGTCTCCGAAGACGGAGTGGTCATGATTTCCAGCTCCATCCTGACCACCGAAAGTTTCGCGCAGCTGATGGATATAGACCTCGAGGACCTGGAGAAGGTGGACCTGAAACTCGCTCCCCAGAGCTTCAAGGTGATTTTTGAGCAGGAGAGCAAGGAATACGAGGCACAGCTGGTGGCGACCGACTCCCAGCTGGGGCTGGCGTTTCTCAAAATCAAGGACCTGCAGGGGCGCACGCTCAAGCCTGTGGAGTTCAAGGAGAACCCGCTGGAGCTCGGCTCGGAGCTTTTCTGCGTGACGCGCATGCCCAGGGGCTACGACTTCGTGCCCTATCTGATGAAGCTGATGGTTGTGGCGGAGGTTTCCAAGCCGCGCAGAGCGTACATTCTCGATGTGGCGACCTCAGAGCAGGGGCTGCCCGTATTTGACGCGGAAGGGTTCGCGGTAGGGGTCATCTCCACGATACGCCCCGCCACAAAGAGCGACGACGAGGAAGACCTGGGGTTCGGCACGGGCGCTTCAGAGTGCGTTCTGCCGATAGCGGCAGTGCGCCCCGTGATTCAGCAGGCAATCCAGCGGGCGCGCGCCCAGTAAGCCATGCGTCGGGGATGGGTACTGGACCTGGGAGTGATTTCCTACGCGGAGGCGTGGCAGATTCAGCAGGAACTCCACGCGAAGCGCCAGACACACGCCATCCCCGACACGCTTCTTTTGCTGGAGCATCCGCCCGTGATTACGCTGGGCAAAGGGTTCCGCGCCGAGAATCTGCTCTTCAGCCCCGAATTCTACGCTCAGCGCGGGATTGAGGTGTGCCGTACCGACCGTGGGGGCGATGTAACCTGCCACAATCCCGGTCAGCTGGTGGGCTACCCGATTTTTGATGTGGGGGCGCACGGGCGCGATTTGCACCGCTTCCTGCGCGATATCGAAGAAGCGCTCATTCGGAGCCTTGCCGAGTTTGGCGTGGATGCGGGGCGCAACCCACCTTACACGGGAGTCTGGGTCGGCGACGAGAAAGTTGCGGCGATTGGCATTCGCGTGGCGCGGTGGGTCAGCATGCACGGATTCGCGCTGAATGTGAACAACGACCTGAGCCTGTTTCAGCTCATTGTGCCCTGCGGGATTGCCGACAAGGGCGTTACTTCGCTCTCGCGCCTGCTGGGGCGTCCCGTGCCGATGGAGCAGGTGAAGCAGGTCGTGCAACGCCAGTTCGGCGCGGTGTTCGGGCTGGAGTGGGAGGTTCCTGAGGTGGAGGGCGCTCTGCACGGGTACACTTACCGGTGATGTGGGAGCTTGCGGCGACTGTGGTGGAGCATCGCGTGCGTGCGCCGAATCAGTATGAGTTGATTCTGCACGCGCCGCCGATTGCCGAGACCGCCAAACCCGGTCAGTTTGTGATGGTGCGCCCGATGGCGCTCTACGCGCCCCTGTGGCGACGCCCCTACAGTATCTGGCGTGCGAACCCCGATAAGGGAGTGTTCAGCATCTTCTACGCGGTGCAGGGTCCGTTTACGGAGCTGCTGTCGCTGAAACCTGTGGGCGCGACGCTTTCGGTGCTGGGTCCGCTGGGCAATCATTTCCAGCCTGTGGAGGGGGTAGTGCGGCATATTCTGGTGGCGGGCGGAGTGGGGGCGCCGCCGCTGAGTTTTCTGGCGACGCGGCTGGTGTCGGTGCTTCCGAAAGGGCAACGCCTGGTGATGCTGGCGGGCGCACGCCGCCGCGACCTGCTGGTGGGGCTGGACGAGTTCCGGGCGCTGGGCGCGGAAGTGCAGATTGCCACCGAAGACGGCTCGCAGGGCTACGCGGGGCTGGTTACCGATCTGCTGGAGGGGGCGCTGACCGAACCCGTACCCAGTGCGGTCTACGCCTGCGGACCGAACGCAATGCTTCAGGTGGTGAGCCGAATCTGTCTGGCGCGGGGCGTGCCGTGCCAGATTTCGCTCGATGCGCCGATGCCGTGCGGGGTGGGCGCATGTGGCGGATGCGCCGTGCCCATTGCCCTGCCCGATGGCGGGGTCTGGTATCGGCGGGCGTGCGTGGAGGGTCCCGTGTTTCGCGCGGAGGAGGTGCGCTGGGAATGACCGACCTGAGCGTCCAGCTGGGACGCCTGCGGCTGCCGAACCCCGTGATGACGGCAGCGGGGTGCGTCGGCTACGGGCTGGAGTACGCGCCGCTGGTGGACTGGGCGCAGGCAGGCGCGCTGGTGGTCAAAACGATTACGCTCACGCCCCGTGCAGGCAATCCACCCCCGCGCGTCGCCGAGACGCCCGCAGGCATGCTCCACGCGATTGGCTTGCAGAACGAGGGCGTGGAAACCTTCGTGCTGGAGATTCTGCCCCGCCTGCGCACGCTCGGCACACCCCTGATCGTCAGTATCGGCGGGGAAACGGTGGCGGAGTATCGCGCCGTCGCCGGGAAGCTCAGTCAGGCGGAGGGAATCACCGCCCTCGAGGTGAACCTCGCCTGCCCCGACACAGAAGAGGGGCACGCTGAGTTTGGGCTGAGCTCAGAGCGCACGACTCAGGTGATAGAGGCAGTCCGCAACGCGACCCCGCTCCCCCTGATTGCCAAACTCTCGCCGAATGGGGGCGACCCGGTGCCGATAGCGCGCGCGGCGGTTGCGGCAGGAGCCGAGAGCCTTTGCCTGATTAACAGCCCGTGGGGGATGGCGGTAGACGCCCACACCCAGCGTTTTCGGTTAGCGACGCCCATAGGGGGCTTGTCGGGACCCGCGATTAAGCCGATAGCCCTGTACCATGTGTGGCGTGTGCGTCAGGCGATGCCCGAAACGCCCCTGATTGGCGTAGGGGGTATCTGCAGCTGGGAGGACGCGGTGGAATTCATGCTGGTAGGCGCTTCGGCAGTGCAGGTGGGCACAGCGCACTATATGCACCCCCAAGCCCTGATGGAGATTCTTGCGGGGCTGCGTGCGTATGCCGAGTCGCGCCAGCTGGAGCGCATCGAGGCGCTGGTGGGCGCTCTGGCATAAGCCGTTTTTTATCGCGCCAGCGCCGCCAGCGGCGAACTTCTCATCTCCGACTCGCATGCCACGCGCAGGGCGCTGATCTGGCTCGGCTGCAGGTGGAGCGTCTGATACACCCATTCGGGCAACAGAAACAGAAACTCTTCCTCGGAGGTGTCGGGGTGGCGCAACCAGTGCGCCAGTGCGTTCCCCAGCACCACCAGCGCGGTCATGCGGGCGTCCATCAGCCCTTCGGGATGGTCGGCGTGATGTTCCCCGATTGCGTAAGCGAGTTTTTCGGGAAAGCCCCAGTGCAGGCACACCACCTCGCCGATTTCCGCGTGGTCGGTTCCGTAGACCTGACGCTCGGCGTCCAGCTCCGACATGCCCTGTGCCATCAGGTCTTCCACGCGCTCATAGGGTTCGCCCCCGTAGCGATCCAGCAACGGTTTGCCCACATCGTGCAGCAGCCCCAGCGTGTAGGCTTCATCGGGCGAGAGGTCGGGCGTTTGCGAGGCGATCAGGCGGCAGCAGAGCGCGGTGTCAATCGCGTGGCGCCACCACTTGCCCCGACGCAGGTTCTGCCGGTCGGTCTTGCCCACAAACAGGTCAAACACGCTCGCCGTCATCGCGATGTGGCGTACGGTTTTGAAACCCAGCAACACCACCGCATCTTTAATAGAGCCAATTTTGCGTTGCATGCCGTAATAGGCGGAGTTGACCGTGTTCAGCACACGCATCGACATACCCTGATCCAAGCCGATCAGGCGTTCCAGATCGCGCGCGCTCGCGTTCGGGTTGTTGGTCAGGTTGATAATCTGATGCACCACCTGCGGCAGCACCGCTAACTCTTTGACCTTCTGCAGAATCGTCTGGGTCTGCGTATTCATCCGGATAGCCTCCTTAGCCACTGTAGATGACGCGCACAATCTCCTCGATGCTGGTGCGTCCTAAAAGCACTTTGGCTAAAGCGTCTTCTTTGAGCAGGCGCAGTCCGTGTTCTTTCGCGACTTTCTGGATGGTGTAGGCGGCGGCGTGTTGCAAAATCAGGTCGCGGATGGGGTCGTTCACCACCAGCAGCTCATGCACGCCTGTGCGCCCTTTGTAGCCCGTGTTTTTGCACGCTTCGCAGCCACGGGCGCGATAAATTTCAATCTCGTGCAGGTTCGGGGGTGGCGTAAAGCCGTAGCGCAGGAACTCCTGCTCGGTGGGGCGGTAGGGTTCCTTGCAGCGCGGGCAGAGTGTGCGCACCAGCCGTTGCGCCAGCACCGCAATCAGCGACGAGGCAATCATAAACGGCTCCACGCCCATCTCAATCAGGCGCGGCGGCGCGCTGGAGGCGTCGTTGGTGTGGAGCGTGGACAGCACGAGGTGCCCCGTGAGCGCGGCTTCAATTGCAATCGTGGCGGTCTCGCGGTCGCGCATCTCGCCCACCATGATAATGTCGGGGTCCTGGCGGAGCATCGCACGGAGCGCGCTGGCGAAAGTTAAGCCTGCCTTCGGGTTCACCTGTACCTGATTGATGCCGGGCAGTTCGTACTCCACGGGGTCTTCCGCCGTGATGATGTTCACCAGCCCCGTGTTGAGGCGCGAGAGAATCGAGTAGAGCGTGGTGGATTTTCCAGAGCCTGTGGGTCCCGTCACGAGAATGATGCCATACGAGCGGCTGATGACCTTTTCCAGGGTTTCCAGTGTGTCGGGCAGGAAGCCAAGTTTATCCAGTCCCACGCGCACGCTTCCTTTGTCCAGCACGCGCATCACGATTTTCTCGCCGTGAACGCAGGGCAGGGTGGAGACACGGAAGTCATACTCGTGCCCGTCTATCGTGGCGCTGATGCGGTTATCCTGTGGCTGGCGCTTTTCGGCAATATCCATATCCGCCAGAATCTTGAAGCGCGAGGTGAGGGGCGCCTGCACCTTTTTGGGCAACACCAGCGAGTCGATCATCACGCCGTCGATGCGGTAGCGCACTTTCACACAGTCGCGAGCGGGTTCGATATGGATGTCGCTGGCGCCGTCGGCAATTGCCTGCGCGATAATCTGGTTCGCGAGTTTCACGACGGGCGCCTCATCTGCCAGATCGCGCAACGCTTCCGCCGAGAGCTCTTCCTCGCTTGTCGTGCTGATATCGATGTCGCTCCCCGCGAGGTCCTGCAACAGCTCGCGCACCGTCTCGTTGACGACCTGGTTCGCCTTGTCTTTATAAAGCTTGCGGATGGCGTTCTGCACATCCTCTTCGGTGGCGATGCAGGCTTCGATATCGAGTTTGGTGTAGTTTGCAATCTCGTCGATGGCGAAGATGTCCAGCGGGTCCACCATCGCGACGGTGAGCTTGCCGTTTTCGCGGCACACGGGCACGGCGCGGTGGCGTTTGGCTAACTCGACGGGGATCAGTTCGGCGAGTGCAGGGTCGGGGGGTGTGTCGTTGAGGTCTAAAAAGGGTGCATTCCAGAGCAGTCCCATCACGCGCACCCGATCCTTCTCGCTGATGTAGCCCAGCTGCACCAGCAGATGATCCAGCGAGAGGGGCACGCCCTCCTGCTGTTTCTGAAGCGCCTCATGGAGCTGCGCTTCGGTAATCAAGCCTTCCTGGACGAAAAGCTCGCCAACGCCAACCAATGCCTACCCTCCGTCAAGGGGGGTTATTCCATATTCGGCGGGCAAAATGAGGGTTATGCGAGGCGAAATCGCGTGCGCTCGGCAAATTCACGAATCGCGCCGAGCAGCTGGGGGCTGATGTTGGTCGGCACAGCGCACCCCGGCGCAAGGATAAAAGGCGCCTGCCCCAGCGAGTCAAACGCCTCGTGCGCCTGCTGGAACACCTGCTCGCGGCTCATCTGGGCAAGGTTCAATTCATCAATCCCACCCATAACCGCTTTGCTGAAGAGCCGCTTGCCTTCGGCGAGGCTCAGGGTACATCCCCGATCGCTCCAGCAGACGATGGAGCAGGGCGCATCGGCAAGCAAATCAGCGTACAGCTCGCCGTAGCCGTGCAGGTGTAGAATCACCAGCGGCGCGCTGGCAAGCGCCTCCAGCATCGCCCGATCCAGCGGCAGAAAGTAGCGAGCGTAGACCTCGCGCGGGGCGGTGTCGATGCTGATCCCGTTCACAGCATAGTAGATTCCGTCGCACACCTCCAGCACGGCGCGGGCGTAGTCCAGCAGGTTCGCCTGCAGGGTCTGCAAACCCGCCTGCACCGCTTCAGGCTCCTGTTCCAGATGCTCCAGCAGGCGCTTGTGGCTGATTTTGTTCGCGTAGTAGAAGGCGTTGAAAAGAGTCTCCACAATCGGCGTGCTTTCAGGGACGCGCTCCCGAAGCTGGCGCAGCACCTCCAGCTGCGCGCCGAAGTGCCCCGTGTCGGGGTCCAAACGCGGCAGACGCGCCCAGTCTTCGGGCGTGTGGACGCAGTGCATCCCGTCGGGGGTTTCGTAGGGGATGTCGTGCATCACTTTCAGGATGTCGGGTTCATAGCGGCGCCAGAACTCGTACTCGGCGCGCACCATCCCCTCCACATAAGTTTGCAGGAGCTCAGGGGAAGCGGGCGCCCGAAACTCAGCGTGTAAGGCGGGCGGAAACCACGACTCCGTGCGAAAGTGGTACCAGAAACTGTAGGGCAAACGGTCAGGGACCTGCCCTGCCACGACTGCCTGCACACGCTCACGCGCGGTCATGGTGGAATTGTACCCCGTTTCGTCCTATCCAGACACTTGCGTGTAAAGGGGGCAGCCTGTCGGGCTACCCCCCAGGGGTGTAGAGCGGCGTGTTTCTACGGCTTCTCAGAGGCTTCGCTTTTGCTCTCGGCGGCATCGGGCGTGCTGGGTTCGGCGGAGCGCACCGAGTCGTGCTGGGCTTGCATCCGCACGGCGCCCATGCGCTGGGCGATCTGCATGAGCTGTTGCGCCATCTCGCCGAGTTTGCCGTTGCCGTCGCCGAGCGCACTCAGACCGCTCAGCGCCCCATCGATCGCCATGCCCAGCCCCAGCCCTTTGGCGTACTGTTCGGTCATGCGGGCGAGGGTTTCGGGGTCGCCGAAGATATTCATGTTGCCGCGGCTCATGAACTCGCCAATTGCGCGTGCCAGTTCCACCTGCACATCGCGCTGGGCTTCGATGCGCAGTTTTTCGATTTCGAACTTGAGCGCGGCTTCGCTGTAGGTTTGGCGATACTCCAGCGCCTGGCGTTCCACTTCCACGCGGGCGCGCTCCACCTCCACCTGCTCGCGCGCGATGTTGACATCCACCATTTTGAGAGCGGTTTCACCGCGGGCGACCTGCTCGCGGGCTTTGGCTTCGGCTTCGGCGCGGGTGAGGATGGCTTCGGCTTCGAGCTGGGCAGCCTGTTTTTTAGCCTCCGCTTGTTTGACCTCGGCGAACGCCTGCACCTCCACTTCGGTCTGGCGCTTGATGCGCTCCTGTTCGATCTGCTGTTTCGCGGCGATGAGTTTGGCTTGTGCTTCGCGTTCCGCCGCCGCGAGCTGCTGCACGGTGATAATCTGCTGGTTGGCGCGCTCGCGTTCTGCCTGTGCCTCCAGCGCGGCTTTTTCGGCTTCGGCGCGCTGGCGCTCGGCTTCTGCGACGGCAATCTCTTTCTCACGCTCCGCCAGCTCAATCGCCTTCGCGCGCTCAATATCGGTCTTCTGAAGCTCCTGCTGTTTCAGCAACAGCAGTCGGTCGCGCTCTACGGCTGCCACCCGCACCGCCTGATCCTGTTGAATCTGGGCTTCCTGAATCTGGCGTTCCTGTTCGATGCGGTAGGTTTCGGCTTCACGCTTGCGTTCCGCCTGAATTTTGGCGATTTCGGCTTGCTGGGCGGCTTCCGCTTCGGCGCGCTGGCGCTCCAGCTCCAGAATCTCCTTCTGGGTCTGCACATTTTTGAGCGTGATTTCGCGTCGCGCTTCCTGTTCGATGCGGTTGCGCTCCACCAGCGCCGCCTGCGTAATCTCGGTGATTTTGCGCTTGCCCTGCGCGTCGAAAATGTTATTGTCCGACAGCAGCTCCTGCGAGGTCTGGTCTAAGCGCGAGATAGTGACCGATTCCAGCGTCAGTCCGTTCTGCTCCAGGTCGCTGCGCACGAGTTGTTGCACTGCGCTGGCGAAGGCGTCGCGCTGGGCGTGGATTTCCACGAGGTCTTTCGTGGCTGCCACGCTTCGGAGCGCCGAGACGAGCTTTTCAAACACCAGGGCGGACACCGACTGCGCGTTCACCGATTTATCGCCCAGCGAGCGTGCGGCGTTCAGCACCGACTCCGCGTCGGGCTGCACCTTGATGTAAAACTCGGCTTTCACATCCACGCGCAGGTTATCGCGGGTAATCAGGGCGTCGGGACCTTTGCGCTCCACCTCCAGTTTCATCGTCTCCAGCGAGACGGGAACCTTCTCGTGCAGGAACGGGATGTAGATTCGGCTTCCGTCGATGGCGACGCGCCGTCCCCCAAGACCGGTAATCACATAGGCGAGGTTCGCCGAGGGGCGCAGCAGCCAGTGGCGAATGAGCCACAGGATGCCCCCAATCAGGAACAGAGCAAGTCCCAGTCCGCCCACGATGGTGGCTTGTCCTGCCCCCAGCGAGCCGCTCATCTGCCCGTAAATGGCATACGCTATCAGCACCAGCCCAATCAGCATCATCAGCTGTATCATCGTTGGACCCCCTTAGTGAGTCTGTCCCCCAATCTGGGTTTGTTGATTCTCGCGAAGTTCCTGCTGCTGTGTGGGAGCAGGCTCTATCGCGAAAGGGTGCGCTTCTACAAAGAAGTCGCCACTGTCATGATTATACCCGACAACAATCAGCTGGGTTCCCGCCGGGATGGGCGGATGTCCGGGTTGCACACGGCAAGCGATTCGGTGAATATCGCCTGTTTTAGAGCGAATGTTTGCAACCCCCTCGGTTTCCGTGATGGTGAACACGGCGTAGCCCGAACAGCCAATCAAATCCTGTCGGGTGGGCGCGGGGGTTTCGTCGAAAATGCCCAGCTTGCGTGCGAGAAAGGAAGCGAATCGCCCTGTGAGAATCATCGCTCCCACCGCCGCAACCGTTGAAATCGGGAAGTAGAGGAGCGGGATTTTCAACAGTGGCTCCAGCAGGTGGTTGACCGTCAAGCCTGCAAAGCCCCACGCCATCATCAGCGCAGGTAAAAGGAGCGTCAGCGGGATGCCTGTGCCCACGCCGAACCAGTGCAGGATATCTTTCAGCACCGAGTCGTGGTGGTCTGAATCCGCGGCGTCGTGGGCGTCGTGGTCGGCGTCGCCTGCGTCATGGGCATTGTCTCCCCCTGCGTCGCCCCCCACATCAGTCAGTCCCGTCAGGGCGAACCCCGCGCCGAGCAGAAGCCCCACCCCAAACGGGAGCGCGAAAATCAGGTTCCACCACTCCAGCAGACTTGACCACGGCATCGGATTGCCACCTGAGTGTATTATACTCGGTTTTAACTACGGGAAAATACGGACGAGTGTTTGAAGAGCCGCGTGGCACTGCTGAGGGGTATAATTAGCACATAATGGACAGCGCGGATAGACGCCTGCCACCTGAATTGCGTGCAGTCGTCGAAAAGGCGGTTGGAACGGCGGAGATCGACATGGCGTTCGCCTCGGACCTCTCGCCCGAAGGGCGCTTCGGCGAGAGCTGGCTCGTGTTAACCGATACCGCACTGATTACCCTGCGTGTGAACCGCTCGTTGAGCGAACCCAGCACCAGCGCGCGGCTCCCGTGGCTCCGCAAGCACACCAACGGGCATGCCTCCGAATCGCTTCAGCCCGAGGTTGTGCAGGTTGTGCCCCTGAAAGATTTAGAGTCGGTACGCATTCGCCAGCTGGTGGGCGCGTCGGCGCTGGAGGTGCGCCTGACCGATGGGCGGATTATTGAGCTGATTCGCTACAGCAGCGCGCTGGCGAGCCTGTTCGGGCAGGTGAAGCTGCGGCTGGAGGCGATTCTGCGCGGAGAAGAGGCACCACCGATTGAGCGCAAGCAGGCGGTTTGCGAACGATGCGGACGCCCCATCCCCGAAGACTCCATCTCCTGCCCGGCATGCCGCTCGCAGGGGCAGGTGCTGGTGCGCCTGCTCAAAATGGTGCGCCCCTACTGGAAATATATGGCGCTTGGCTCGCTGCTGGCGATGTTGAGCGCAGGGGTAGAACTCGCGCCACCCTACCTCACCAAGATACTGATTGACGAAGTGCTGGTGCCGCGAGCGAACACCCATCTCTTTGTCTGGCTGCTCCTGGCGCTGATTGGCATTCGGTTGACGGGCACACTGATTAACATCGCGCGGGGACGCCTGAACGCATGGCTGGGCAGCCGAATCTCGTTTGAGCTTCGCTCTAAACTCTTTGAGCATCTGAACTGGCTCTCGCTCAGCTATTTTGACCGTCGCCAGACTGGCTCTATCATGAGCCGCGTCACGCGCGACACCGACGCGCTGTACGACTTTCTGGTGAACAGCGCGCCCACCATCACGCTGAACCTGCTGATGATTATCGGCATTGCGGCGGTGATGGTGTGGATGGACTGGAAGCTCAGCCTGCTGGTGTTGATCCCTGCGCCGTTTATCGTGTGGCTCTCGCGCTATGCGTGGCGTCGGGTGATACGGGTGTGGCGTCGGCACTGGCACCGCTGGTCGCGTCTGACGGCGCATCTGGGCGGCACGCTCTCGGGCATCCGCGAAGTGAAAGCCTTCACGCAGGAAGAGCGCGAAATGCAGAAGTTCAACCAGCGCAACTTCGAGATTGCCGAAACAGGCATGATTGCGGGCAAAATTAACGCCAGCGTATTCCCCCTCATCTCGTTTCTGGTGATGTCCAGCTCGTTTGTCATCTGGTATGTTGGGGGGCGCGGCGTGCTGGAAGGCACTTTTGAACTCGGCAAGCTGGTGGCGTTCCTCTCGTATATCGGGATGCTGTTCGGTCCGCTGAGCATCATCACCAACATTATGGACTGGGCGTCGCGCACCGTGACCGCCGCGGAGCGCGTGTTTGAGGTGCTGGACACCGAACCCGAAGTGCGCGACCTGCCCGAGGCGCAGCCCCTGACGGAAGTGCAGGGCGCCATTGTGTTTGAAAATGTCTCCTTCGGGTACGAGAAGCATCACCCGGTGCTACACGACATCAATCTGGAGATTCGCCCCGGTGAGATGATTGGGCTGGTGGGTCCGTCGGGATCGGGCAAGACGACGCTGATTAACCTCATCTGCCGATTTTATGACCCGACGCGCGGGCGAATCCTGCTGGACGGCAAAGACCTGCGCGAGATTCGCATGCAGGATTTGCGCAAGCATATTGGCGTCGTGTTGCAGGACACCTTCCTGTTCCCGGGCACGATTCGCGAGAACATTGCCTACGCCCGACCCGACGCGACGCTGGAGGAGATTATTATCGCCGCCAAAGCCGCGAATGCGCATGATTTTATTATGCGCTTCCCCGATGGCTACGACACCTGGGTGGGCGAGCGGGGGCACCGGCTCTCCGGCGGCGAGCGCCAGCGAATCGCGATTGCCCGTGCCATCCTGCGCAACCCGAAGATTCTGATTCTGGACGAGGCGACCGCTTCGGTGGACACCGAAACCGAGCGCCTGATTCAGGAAGCGCTGGAACGCCTTGTGCAGAACCGCACCACGATTGCGATTGCGCACCGGCTTTCTACTTTACGCAACGCTGACAGGATTGTGGTGCTGGAGCGCGGGCGGATTGCCGAGATTGGCACGCATGACGAGCTGATGGCGCGCGAGGGCGTCTACCACCGCCTCGTCACGATGCAGATGGAGCTCAGCAAGTCGCGGTTGTTTGTGGGGTAAATATCCTCTGCCTGAATGAAGGCAGTCTGTGGCCCCCTCTTGAGGTACAATCTCTACGGAGGAGCGAGCGATGACGACGAAAGCCACACTCTCGGTAGAAGGACAGAATTACACCTACTTCAGCCTGCCCGCCGCCGAAAAACAGGGTTTGGGCACCATTGACCGATTGCCCTTTTCCATCCGCGTTCTGTTAGAGAATATGTTGCGCGTCGCGGAGTCGCCGGAAGGCGCGCTGCTGCTGGGCGAAGACGCCGAAACCATTTTGCGCGCCCTTGCCAGCTGGCAACCCCAGCCCCCGCTTCAGGAAATCCCCCTGATGCCCACGCGCGTCATTTTACAAGATTTCACGGGCGTGCCCTGCGTGGTCGACCTCGTTGCCATGCGCGACGCGATGCAGGCACGCGGCAAAGACCCCAAGCGCATCAACCCCGTCGTGCCCTCTGATCTGGTGATTGACCACTCGGTGCAGGTGGACTATTTCGGCACCGAGTACGCCTTCTTCTACAATGTGGAGAAGGAGTTCGAGCGCAACCGCGAGCGCTACATGCTGCTGCGCTGGGCACAGCAGGCGTTTGACGGCTTCCGGGTTGTTCCCCCCGGCACCGGCATCGTGCATCAGGTGAATCTGGAGTATCTGGGGCGTGTGGTCTACACCAAAAATGTGAACGGCGAGGCGCTGGCGTTCCCCGACTCGCTGGTGGGCACCGATAGCCACACCACAATGATTAACGCGCTTGGCATTCTGGGCTGGGGCGTGGGCGGTATCGAGGCGGAAGCCGTGATGCTGGGACAGCCCTACTATATGCTCATCCCGCAGGTGGTGGGCGTCAAACTCACGGGACAACTGCCCGAAGGCGCCACCGCGACCGACCTTGTGCTGACCGTAACCCAGCTTTTGCGCAAGGTTGGCGTGGTGGATAAGTTCGTGGAATTCTTCGGTCCGGGCTTAAGCACGCTGACCGTGGAAGACCGCGCCACGATTGCGAACATGGCGCCCGAATATGGCGCCACGATGGGCTTCTTCCCGGTAGACGAGCGCACGCTGGACTACCTGCGCTTCACGGGACGCCACGAGAGCCTCGTGCGGCTGGTGGAAGCCTACTGCAAAGAAAACGCGCTGTTCCGTACCGACGAGACGCCCGACCCCGAATATTCCACCGTCGTGGAGCTGGATTTGAGTACGGTAGAGCCGAGCCTTGCGGGTCCCAAACGCCCGCACGACCGCGTGCCGCTTCGGGAGATGAAGCCGACCTTCCAGCGACTGCTCTACACGCCCATTCGAGAGGGCGGCTTCGGGCTGACCCTACCTCAAGATGGACGCTGGGACAACGAATCGCCTGCCGAAACGACCCCTGCCGAGCGTGGGCACGCAGGCGTGCCCGTGTTGATTGACGGCGAGGAGGTGTTCCTCAAGCACGGCGATGTGGTGATTGCCGCGATTACCTCCTGCACCAACACCTCCAACCCGATGGTGATGGTGGCGGCAGGGCTGCTGGCGAAAAAGGCGGTGGAGCGCGGGCTGACCGTCAAGCCGTGGGTGAAGACCAGCCTTGCGCCGGGCAGCCGTGTGGTAACGGACTATCTCGCGAACGCGGGGCTGCTGCCCTATCTGGAGGCGTTGCGCTTCCATGTGGTGGGCTACGGCTGCACGACCTGCATCGGCAACAGCGGTCCGCTCCCAGAGCCGATTGCGAAAGCCATCAAAGAGGGTGATTTGGTGGTGGCGGCGGTACTCTCGGGCAACCGCAACTTTGAGGCGCGCATCAACCCGCTGGTGAAGGCGAACTACCTCGCCTCGCCGCCGCTGGTGGTCGCCTACGCACTGGCAGGTACGGTGGAGATTGACCTGCTGAATGAGCCGCTGGGGCACGACCCGAACGGCGAGCCAGTTTACCTGCGCGACCTGTGGCCCAGCCCGCAGGAGGTGCGCGACACGATTGCCCGCGCTCTGCGCTCCGAGATGTTCAAGCACCGCTACGCGCAGGTCTTTGACGGCGACGAACACTGGCGTGCGTTGCCCATCCCCGAATCAGAAGTGTACGAGTGGGACCCGAACAGCACCTACATCCAGCGCCCGCCGTACTTTGACGACATGCCCGACACGCCACCCCCCATGCAGAATATCGTGGGCGCACGGGTGCTTGCCATCTTCGGCGACAGCATCACCACCGACCACATCTCGCCCGCTGGCAGTATCCCCGTGGACAGCCCAGCGGGGCAGTACCTGATCAGCAAGGGCGTGGACCCGCGTGATTTCAACACCTACGGCTCGCGGCGCGGCAACCACGAGGTGATGATTCGCGGCACTTTTGCCAACATCCGCATCAAGAACCTGCTTCTGCCGGGCGTGGAGGGCGGCTACACCATCCACTGGGACACGGGCGAGCGCACGACCATCTTTGAGGCGTGCCAGCGCTATAAGGCGTCGGGCACACCGCTGATTGTGCTGGCAGGCAAGGAGTACGGTTCGGGCAGCTCGCGCGACTGGGCAGCCAAAGGCACCGCCCTGCTCGGCGTGAAAGCCGTAATCGCCGAAAGCTTCGAGCGCATCCACCGCGGCAACCTCGTGGGCATGGGCGTGCTGCCGTTGCAGTTCATGCCGGGCGAGAATGTGCAAACACTGGGGCTGACAGGCGAGGAAATCTTCACCATTGAAGGGATTGACACCCTCAGCCCGCGTAAGGTGCTGACCGTGCGTGCCCGCAAGCCTGATGGCTCCGAGCGCACCTTCCAGGTGCTGGCGCGCGTGGACACGCCGATTGAGGTGGAATACTACCGCCACGGCGGCATCCTGCCGATGGTGTTGCGCAAGATGATGGCGTAAAGCAATGCCACGCACGCAGGCACTTGCTGCCTGCGTGCGCCAATTGACTAACGCCGCGTCCGCGCGCTGTCGCGAATCGCCTGCAAGTTGATAACCTCCGCCACCTCAAACTGCGGTGGGGTACTCCCTTGAATCGGCCTCAGGCGGATTATCGTGGGGAAGTACCCCATCCGCCCGTGCAGCTCTGCCAGTAAAATCGCTGTAATCACATTCATGCTGGGGAGGTTAATCAGGATTGGCAGAGTTTGCCACTCCTGTGAGCTTAGCCCCACCCTGTCTAACAGGCTTAACACCTGCGGCTCGAAGGGCTGTGCATTATCGAACTGCACGGGGATGTCTATGATTTTGTCTACCGCTTTCCCCGTGATTTGCTCTATCTGACTTTTTTGTTGTTCGGTGATGGGGTGGGCGAAGTTGATTAGAATCATCGGGCTGCCTCCTCAATTATTTTGGCACTTACTCTGTTGCAGGGATGCTCATGCCACCTTATGGCAAGGCTCTCTTTACCGCGTGGGGCACGGCGACCGCGCCCCTACCCATGCCTGTACGGACGCGGTTCCTGCATCCTGTTCCCTGAATCGCCTGTTCTTTGCAATAAAGCCGTCGCACTCGTCACTACCGCGTCATCAGACGCAACCGAGTTTACCAGATGTAATGCACCAGCGCCAGGGGGACACCCGTCTGACTTGCTCCTTATTCACCAAAGCACCCCAAATTCCTGCAGCAACACCCCCTCCCCCTTGATTTTCGCCCACAAAATAGGCTATAATATAGGGTGATGCAAACGCACTACCCGATTCGGTTCGATTCGGAACGCTGGAGCACAGGCTCCTGGTTCGGCACGCGCGGACGCTACCGTTACCGTCTACTCTGGCGCGTGTCGACTGGGGAGCCTGCACGGGTGTGTGCGTTTGGCTCCCCATTTTTAATTCGGGAGGTCGCTGATCGATGCCAGAGGTCTTAGTGCTGAATCAGAACTATGAGCCGTTGAACATCTGCACGATGCGCCGTGCCGTCAATATGGTGTTGACGGGCAAGGCGGAGGTGGTGCGCACCAACGGGCACTATGTGCGCACGGTCAACGGGGGCTTTGAGGCGCCGTCGGTTGTTCGGTTGCGCTATATGATTAAGCGCCCGCTGCCGCAGGTGCGCGTGAGCCGCCGCGCCATTCTGGCACGCGACAACTACACCTGCCAGTATTGCGGGCATGTGTCCAAGGATTTGACGATTGACCATGTGGTGCCGCGAAGCATGGGCGGCGGCGACACATGGGAGAACCTCGTGGCATGCTGCCGTAAGTGCAACCTGATTAAGGGCGACCGCACCCCCAATCAGGCGGGGATGAAGCTCTTGCGCAAGCCGCGGCGCCCGCACTTCGTGCCGTATCTGAGCCTGACCCAGTATGTGAAAGCGATCTCCCGCGAAGCGTGGCGCGACTTTCTGCCTGTGTATGACGACTTCGCGCCGAACGCCGAGCAGTAAACTGAGGGGAGGCGGCACTGCCCGCCTCCCTCAATGCCCGAACACAGGCACAAACTCTCCCCCGCTGTAGAGAAGCACCATCCCCTGTTGCTGAATCGCGAGCGGCACGATAAGCTTGTCGGGCATCACAATCACCTCATCGCCCGGAGGGGTACGCACGCCTTCGGGGGGCAGGAAAATATCCTGCGGGCTGGAAAGCGTCGCGACGCCCTCTTCGAAGTGAACCGCCACATCCGTACGCAACCGCATCGTGAAACGGCTCATCACATACATCGGCTGTGGCGCGCGCTCAGACAACAGCAACGCCACCGCCTCATGGAACCCCGCACGCCAGATATAGGCTCCGTGAAAGTGGTCAGGCAGGCTCAAAATCAGCAGCGTCGTGTCCGAAGGAGTGTGTCGAAGCGACATCAGCGACGCGCGTGCGACATATCCCGCCTCGCGCCACGCATCCACCTGACGCAACGCGCCCCCATAGTAGGCAACCAAAACCAGCGCCAGCCCGGCGCGTAGCCATGCGCCCCGACGCGCCCTTAGATAGAGCCATGCGCCAGCGCCCACCACCACAAACGCCGACGCCAGATAGGTATAGCGACTGTTGAGAAAGTAAAACGGCGACGGCTTGAAAATTATCACGGGCACAATCGCGAGTAACGCCAGCCCCATCAGCAAGCGCCAGTCTATCGGCGAAGCAGGTTTTTCCATGCGCTGAGAGCGCCAGCCATAAAGCGTTAGCAACATCCCCAGCCCCCACGCGCCCCAGATTAGCGTATCCCAGCGGTCGCGCCCCAAGCCATACAGAATCGCGGGCATGCCCATCTGAAATAGATAGGCGACCCCGTTCACCACCAGCAACCACGGGCGTGTGAGCGTCTCCCACGCTTCAGGATAAGCCCCCAATCCCTGAGTCGCCCATGTGCGCAGAGCGAGGTAGACCAGCCATATCCCCCAGAAAGGAAGCGTGAGCCGCCCCGCCGACGGCACTCCCAGATAGCGCAGCCACAGCCACACGATTATCGGAAAGGTCAACAGCGACTCTTTGCAAAACAGCCCGCCCGCAAAGCACAGCACCGCACCCCAGTAGAGGAGCGCCTTGCCCCGCTTTTGAAACTGCTCCAGCAGAATCAGCGCGCCCAGTGCGCCTGCTGTGGCGACCATATCGGCGCGCGCCGCGAACCACGCCACCGCCTCCACATTCGCAGGCAAAATGGTGAACAGCAAGGCGCTCCAGTACGCCGCAGGCTCCGCCTGAAACGGAGTCCACCTCCAGCGAATCAACAAGCGGTAGGTCAGTCGCCACACGAGAATCCCGCACAGGGTATGCCATAACAGGTTAATGAAGTGCGACAGTAGGGGGTAGACCCCCCACAGCACATAATCCAGATAATAATGGAGCGAGATGAGCGGTCGGAAAAACATAGAGGGCGGCTGCGAGGCAAAGCCGAACACACCCCCCTGCTGGAGTTTCAGAAAAATAAAGTGGTCATCGGCAGTGAAGGGCGCCTTCAGACGCAAACTGTACACCGCCAGTCCCATCACTGCGATGCCGAGATAGTGAACCCAGCGCATCGTGCCCTATCTTCAGGAAGGGGCGGTGGGTGCTACCGCACAACCCGCCGCCCGTCATAAACAGGGCTAACCCGCCTGTGCCTGCGAATATAATCCGCCACCACATCGAGCCGCTTGCGCCCCGTATCGACAAACGGGATACCCATCTCTGTCAGCACGCGCCCCGCAAAGTAAGAGTTGGTCGTGCCTTTATAGATTTTGTCATCCTGAATGGGTTCGCCGTTGAGCGTGGCTTCCACAAGGCGCCCGTTCTCCACGCGGTAGCGAATTCCGCTCACGGCGGGGCGATGGCGTTCCAGAATCGCTTTCAAGTCGCGCCCACGGATTTCAAAGCGCACAATCGTATTCCCGAAGGGGAGCATGCGCGCCAGGTCATAGTAGCTAATCGCGCCCTTTGAGAGCTCGATGCGCACGCCGTACATGTTTTGCAGATCGAACTCGGAGCCGAAGGTTTCGCGAATGGCGTCGCTCACGAGGTTGTAATGGGCGTAGTCATCGCCGCGTTGCACAAAATCATCGGTCGCCACGCCCACGATACGCCCGTAGCGCTTCGCGATGCGTTTCCAGTAGCTGTCCAGCACCTTGCGCGTGCTGGGGTCTTCAGGTATATCGGCGGTGATGGGGAGGAGCTGCCCCTTGTAGGCGAGCATTTCCCAGCGGTTCGTGTCGGGATTGCGCCAGAAGATGAGGTCTAACCGTCCCAGTTCGCCGCCCCACTGGAACGCCTGCACAATCAGCGTACCGCCCAGGTTTGGCGCGTCTTTTTTGCCCCACTCGATGAAGGTGGGTTCCGTCAGGCGCGTGTGGGAGTGCCCGCCGACAATCACATCAATTCCGGGCACTTCACGGGCGAGGCGCTGGTCGTCTTCGTACCCCAGATGGGAGATGAGAATCACGAGGTCCGCCTGCGCACGCAGCTGGGGTACGAGCTGGCGTGCTGTCTCAAAGGGGTCTAAAATATCCACCCCTTCACGGGCGCCGCGGTAGTTCTGGGTGTCGCGCACGATCAAGCCAAACAGCGCGATTTTTAGCCCGAACCGCTCCACAATCACATACGGCTGACACAGGGGCTGCCCGTTGGCGCGCAGGCGCGCGTTTGCCAGCACATTCGTGAAGCGGCTCATCGTTAGCAGTTTCTGAATCTGGGGCAGGCTGTTGCTGAACTCGTGATTGCCCAGCGTGGCGAAGTCGTAGCCCACGGCGTTCATGCAGGCGACATCCGCCTCGCCCTGAAACTCCAGCGAGAAAGGGGTGCCGTCCATGTAGTCGCCTGCGTCTATCACCAGCGTTTGCCCATGAAGCGCCTCGCGCAGGTTGTTGATAAGCGTGGCGCGGCGGGCAATCCCGCCGATGTTCTCTTTGAAGGGCATCTGCGCCGCGGGCGATTCGGGCGCGATTCCCTGAGGGTAGCTGAAGGGGAGCAAGTGTCCATGTGTATCGTTGGTGTGCAGAATCGTCAGTCGGAGCCAGCGCCCGCTGGAGTCTAAGGCGAAGCTCAGGTGCAGGCTCAGCCCCAGCAGGCTCACCGAGAAGAGCCACTTTCTCATGCCTTACTCTCCGCTTTTTGGGCTTGCGCTTTGAGTCGTGCTTCGCGCCGACGCGCCTTCAGGCGTTTCATGCGTCGGTGTCGTCGCTGTCGCAGCTCGCGTTCGCGCATTCGCATCGGTTGTGAACCTCCTTCGTTGAGTTTGGGTTAATTAGCATACCCGAATCGGCTTCGGGCTGGAAGGTGTAATAGTAGATTCGGCGCCCGTCGGGCTTGGTCTCCTCGCGCCTGTGCATGCGCCACTTGCGGCTTACGGGGCGACCTTCTGCCATGCCAGTGCGCCTCCACCGAGGATGCCCGCATCTTCAATCCGTTCCGCAGGCACGATTCGGCAGCCTTCGAGCAGGGTGGGGATGGCATAGGCGCGTACCGTGCGGTGAATCGCCTCAAAGAGTGGCTTGCCTGCCTTGGCAATCTGCCCGCCAATCGCCACGACTTCGGGGTTGAAGATATGGATGTAGTTCGCAATCGCGACGCCGAGGTAGGCGCCAATCTGCTCCCAGATGTGCGCGGCGAGGGGGTCGCCCTGCGCGTAGGCTTCGCTCACGAGCGCGGGCGTGATGTTTGCAGGGTCGCCATGCGCCAGCTGGTGCAACAGGCTATTGGGGTGGCGCCGCATCAGTTCGCGGGCGAGTTCCACAATCGCGTCGCGTCGTGCAAAGGCTTCCACACAGCCCTGCGCGCCGCAGCCACAGCGCGGTCCGTTGAAGGCGATAATCACATGTCCCAGCTCGCCCGCGCCGCCGCTGAAACCCACCAGCAGTACGCCGCCTTTCCAGTCGGCGTTGCCCTGAATCTGCTCGCGCGTCAGCACCACGCCGCCGCCAATCCCGGTGCCCAGCGTAATCATCACGAGTCCCCGTGCTGTGCCGCGCCCAGAGCCGTAATAATATTCGCCCAGCGCCGCCAGATTCGCGTCGTTGCCCATCACCACGGAGATGTTCAGGCGCGATTCCACAGCGGCTGCCAGCGGGATGTCGCGCCATGCCTCAAAAACGCCGTCCGCACGGGTGTAGCCGAAGTTGGGCGCCCAGCGCACGACCCCCTGCGCGGAATCGATGTGTCCTGGTACTGCCATCCCAATCGCGCCGATGGCATCGCGCGATACGCCTGAACCCTCTATCGCCTGCTCAAGAGTCAGCAGAATCTGCTCCAGCGTTACCTCGAAGCCCTCCTGCGCACGGGATGGGTTTTGCACTGGGGGCGCGAGCAGTTCGCCCGCCTGCGTCAACACGCCCGCACGCACATTCGTGCCGCCTAAATCCACACCCATAACTGCCTGAACCGCCATGCTCCCCAGAGTATACCCGTCGGGTATAATCCCCTGCGGTGAAAAAACATGGCGCTCACGACTGTGCGCGGCTACTATCGCAATGGGCGAGTTGAGATGTGCTCGTATACTCCATACACATCCTGAGCGTTTATCTATACGCCTGTGCTGCTTGATCCGTGGCTTGGACCTGCGTTTCGTCGCCCGCTGGCATTTTAGGCAGCATGTCAAAGACATGGTATACTCACATGTAAGTTAGCATGCTGTTTAACATGCTGGTGGTGGGAACATGCTGAGAGACGAGCTGATTGCGCTGCTGGAGCGATTACGCCGCACAGGCTGCGATTTACGAGAGATAGAGGTCAAGCGAGCAGAGCGACAACTGCCAGAAAAGCTATGGAAAACGCTTTCCGCATTCGCCAACGCAACGGGTGGTATCTTGCTGCTCGGTGTAGATGAGTCTGCGGGTTTCGAGGTCGTCGGCGTTAGCAATCCCGCCAAAATCCAGGCAGATCTAGCGTCTCTGTGTGATCAGATGGAGCCGCCCCTGCGACCTGTGATTAGCGTCTACGATATAGAAGGTAGGCAAGTAGTGGTTGCCGAAGTGCCTCAAGTGTCTGCTGATCAGAAGCCTTGTTATTATCGCCCTGCTGGAATAGTAGAGGGGAGCTACATCCGTGTTGCAGATGGTGACAGGCGCCTGACAGACTACGAGGTGCAGTTATTTTTGTCGTGGAGGCAACGACCGCGCTTTGATCGGCAGCCTGTTCATGGCAAGTCGCTTAGTGACTTGAACAAAGAGCGGATTCAAGAGTTTCTTAAGCATGTACGCACATACAAACCGTATGCCCTGTACCAGAACTGGTCAGACGAGCAACTGCTCAGAACCTTTGGAATCGTCGTAGAACAAGGAGGTGTTCTTACACCCACCCTCGCAGGTTATCTTTGCTTTGCCGACTTTCCCCAAGATGAGTTTCCCGGGCTGCACTTAACGGTGGTTCGTTATCCCTCTATCCACGCTGGGCAGGTAGGACATCGTGGTGAGCGGCTCCTGGAGAATGTGAAAGTAGAAGGCTCGATTGTGGATCTGGTGATGGGTGGAATGAAAGTTATCCTGCGCAATCTACAAAATCGTGTCATTGTCAGCGGGCTGTTTGCGGAAACGATACCCGAATACCCACAAGAGTTCTTACGGGAAGTGCTTGTAAACGCGGTAGCCCATCGTGATTACTCCGCGCAAGCGCAGGGAACGCCTGTGCAGGTGAGATTGTTCCCTGACAGAATCGAGGTGGAAAATCCAGGGGGGTTGTTTGGACCCGTCACGGTAGATCGTCTGGGTGAGCCGGGGTTAACGGCAGCACGCAACGAGACCCTGATGCGTATTCTGGAAGATTTGCCTGCTGAAGAGGGACGAACTTTGTGTGAGAATCGCGGCACGGGAATTGTCTCGATGTTAGAGGCACTGCGGCAGGCTGGTCTCCAGCCTCCGCGTTTTGACGATCTGCGGACAACCTTCAAAGTGACGGCGACAAATGCCACCCTGCTGGACGAGCCAACTGTGAACTGGCTGAATTCTCTCCGAATGATACCACTCTCCGATGAGCAGCGGCTCATACTTGCCTATACCTATAAAACAGGGCAGGTAACTCATGCAGATGTACGCCGACTGCACCCTTCACTGGATGCGCCCAGAATCACCCGCATCCTCGCCGATCTGGTAGCCAAGGGGCTTTTAGAGCAGCTCGGAGTGCGCCGCTGGACAGTGTATACGCTCGGAGACCGAGCGATACCTCGAAGGATGCCTGCTAAGCTGAAAAGACAGACAATCCGAGAGAATCTTCTGCAAACACTGGCAAGCGGTGGCGAGCTAAGCGCCATAGAGCTGGCAGAGCAACTGGGTATCAAGGCTGCGACTGTGCGTTACCATCTGCGCCGCTTGCGTCAGGAAGGGCTGGTTGAACCAACAACTGACAAGATAAAAAGCCCCGAAGTGCGTTATCGTCTTACCTCGCCGCACGATAGGTAGACCCAGGCACAGGCGCCCCATGCCATGCGCCTCAATACACTCGATTTTCCACACGGCTGGGGCGCTATCCGCACTGAGGAACTGTCGGGTATAATCCCGCGTGGAGGGAAGGCGATGAAGCCCGCAACGATGGAAGAACGCACAGGACTACCGAAGCTCGAACTCTTGCGACTGATGATGCTCTCACGGGAGGGCGATCGGCGCGAGGGCATCCTTATGCGTCAGGGTAAAGGCTGGTTTCAGGTGCCCGGCATGGGACACGAGGCGCTCGCGGCGGTTATGTACCACCTGCGTCCCGATGACTACATTTTCCCCACCTATCGTGATCGTGCGCTGATGCTGGCGCGCGGCATGACCACCCGCGAAATCGCGCTGGACTTTCTGGCGCGCGCAGGTTCCAGCTCGGAAGGGCGCAACATGCCCGCCCACTACTCCTCCCGTGCGCTGAATGTGTTTTCGGTGGCAACGCCCACGGGCGCCCAGTGTCTGCCCGCTGCAGGCGCCGCGTGGGGCATCAAGATGGCAGGCGACGACCGCGTGGTGCTGTGCAATATCGGCGACGCCGCCACACGACAGGGCGAATTCTATGAAGCGGTCTGCTTCGCCATTCAGGAGAAGCTGCCGATTATCTTTATGGTGGAAGACAATCAGTACGGCATCAGCACGCCCACACGCAATATGTTGCCCATGCGGCTCGGCGTGTTTGACGAGCGCTGGGTGATGTTTGTGAATGGGCGCGACGCGCTGGAGGTGTACGAAAAAAGCGGCGAAGCCATCCGCAGGGCGCGTGCCGGCGAGGGTCCCACCATCCTCTGGTGCGAGATTGACCGACTCAGCTCCCACACCAGCGCGGATGACCACCGCATCTATCGCCCTGCCGAAGAGATCGAAGCCATGCAACAGCGCGACCCCATTAAGCTGCTGGCGGAACACCTGATCAGCACCGGCGAACTCACGCGCGAGCAGTGGGAGCGCATGCAGGAAGAGATTGTACAGGAAGTGGACGCCATTTATCAGGAAGTGGAGCGCGTGCCCCTTCCAGACCCCGCCCATGTGCTGGACCATCTCTACGGCGAGCCGCCCGCGCAGTATCTGCCCATCCCCTTCGAGCCAGAGCCAGAACCCACCACGATGGTGGCTGCCATTAACCGCACCTTCCACGCGATGCTGGAGACCTTCCCCGAAGTGGTGATGTTCGGAGAAGATATCGAAGACCCCAAAGGGGGCGTGTTTGGCTTCACGAAAGGTCTCAGCACGCGCTTCCCCGGCAGGGTGGTGAACTCGCCGCTCGCGGAAGCCACGATTGTGGGCACAGCGGTAGGGTTAGCCGCGATGGGCTACCGCCCCGTGTTCGAGATTCAGTTCATCGACTTCATCACACCAGGTTTCCACCAGCTGGTGTCGCAGATTGCGACGCTCCGCTGGCGGAGCAAGGGCGAATGGAAGTGCCCGCTGATTATCTACTCGCCGTATGGCGCATATCTGCCCGCAGGCGGCATGTGGCATAGCCAGAGCAACGACGGCTGGTGGGCGCACACGCCCGGCTTGCGCGTCGCCATCCCCAGCACGCCCGAGGATGTGGCGGGCTTGTTCTGGAGCGCGGTGCAGGACGAAGACCCGTCGCTGATTTTGATTCCGAAACATATCTTCCGTGTGCGCCGCCCTGTGGAACGCTACGAACCTGTGCCGTTTGGCAAGGCGGTCGTGCGCCGCGAGGGCAAAGATGTCACCGTCGTCGCGTGGGGCAACACGCTGGAGCTGGCAGAGCAGGCTGCCGAGGCGCTCGCGCCGCAGGGCATCTCACTGGAGATTATCGACCCCCGCACACTCGTGCCCTTCGACTGGCAAACCGTAGAAGAATCGCTCGCCAAGACGGGGCGCCTTGTGGTGATTCACGAGGATAACCGCACCTGCGGCTTCGGGCAGGCGATTATCACCGAGATGACCAGTGTGCCAGAGCGGTTCAACCTGCTGCTCTCGCCGCCGCAACTGGTCGCGCGGTACGATGTGCATATCCCGTTCTGCCCCGAACTGGAGTATGCCGTGCTACCCGACCTGCCGCGCGTGCTGAAAGCCATCCAGACCGTGCTGGAGTAATCCTCAACGCAGGACGGGTATCATTTAAGACCTGATTAAGCCACACACAAGGGAGGACTATCGGCATGAGAGAGAAAGTAGCCTGCTTGGCTGGGCAGGGCAATCTTGCCCGGCTGGGTTTACTGGCATTTCTGTGGTTATGGAGTAGCACAGGCGTCTTCGCGGCGGAGGCTGTGCAACTCCCACCCTTTGGTTCACAAGAGTATCTGATTCTGGCGATTGTGCTGGGCATGGCGTTCGTGGCGCTCGGCTACGGGTTCTACCTGATGCGCTGGACCCTGGCGCAGGACCCCGGCACTCCCAAGATGCAGGAAGTCGCGAAGGCGATTCAGGACGGGGCGAACGCCTACCTGAAACGCCAGATCAGCACGATGATCTGGTTCGTGCTGGCAATCACCGTCGGGCTGTTTGTGTTGTATCGCCCCGTGTATGAGCGTCTTTACCCCGGCGAGGGGCTGACGCTCGCGGTCGGAATCGCCGTCGCGTTTTTCCTGGGCGTGTTCGCCTCCTACGGCGCAGGCTATGTGGGGATGTATATGGCGGTTCGGGGCAACCTGCGCACGGCGGCGAAAGCCCTGACGACTTTCAAGGGCGCGCTGGAGACCGCCTTCCGCGCGGGCGCGGTGAGCGGGATGTTCACCGTCGGGCTGGGCTTGCTCGGCGCGACGATTATCTTCCTGCTGTTCCGTGACAAAGCGATGTTCGTGCTGGTGGGCTTCGGATTCGGCGGCTCACTCGCGGCGCTGTTTATGCGTGTGGGCGGTGGTATCTACACCAAAGGCGCCGATGTGGGCGCCGACCTCGTGGGCAAGGTGGAGGCTGGCATCCCCGAAGACGACCCGCGCAACCCCGCCACGATTGCCGACAATGTGGGCGATAATGTCGGCGACTGCGCCGGGATGGCTGCCGATGTGTTCGAGTCTTACGAAGTGACCCTCGTCGCCGCGATTATTCTCGGCGTGGCTGCCAGCGTTGTGCTGACCCCCGAAAGCGCGATGAAACTGGTGATGTTCGCCCTGCTGGTGCGCGGCGTGGGCATTCTGGCGTCCATTATCGGCGTGCAGTCGGTCAAGGGCGAAGACCGCGCCGACCTCAACCCGATGAAGCCGATTAACCGCGGCTTCTGGGTCTCGGCGATTCTGGCGGCGCTGGGCAATCTGGGCGTTGCATACTTCTTCATGCAGGATGTGACGCTGAAGCCTGATCTGGGCGGCACAGTTGTGGACTGGTGGCGCTTCTGGGTGGCGACCTCGTTCGGGATTGTGGTGGCGGTGCTGATTGAGCGCATCACCGAATACTTCACCTCCACCGAGAAGAAGCCTGTCAAAGAAATCTCCGCCGCCGCCTCTACAGGTCCCGCCACGCTGATTATTCAGGGCTTCGCCTACGGGCTGGAGTCGAGCGTGTGGGCGGTCTTCTCGATTGCGCTGGCGCTGCTCGCGCCGCTGTTTATCTTCCCGCCCGGCGAGTTCGGCGGTCCGATGCTCTCGTTCTACGGGATCGCGCTCACGGGGCTGGGACTGCTCGCCACCACGGGCTACATTCTGGCGATGGACACCTTCGGTCCCATCTCCGACAATGCGAACGGGATTTTTGAGATGTCGGGCGCGCTTAAGGAGCAGGGCAACAAGCCTGCCGCAGGCGGCTTGACGGGCGACCGAATCGTGCATCGCCTCGACTCGGTGGGCAACACCACCAAGGCGCTTACCAAAGGCTTCGCAATTGCCACAGCGGTCGTGGCGGCGGTGGCGTTGTTCCACTCGTTTGTGGAAGATTCGCGCCTCGTGGAGCTGATTAACATCGCCACACAGAATGACGTCGCGCTCAAAGATGCCTTTGGCGGTCTGCCCGTGGATGTGCCGATTGTGTTTATTGGGCTGCTGATTGGCGGTGCGGCGCCGTTTCTGTTCAGCGCGTTCTCCATTTTGGCAGTGGGGCGCTCGGCGTTTGAGATGATCCACGAGGTGCGTCGCCAGTTCCGCGAGAAGCCCGGCATCATGGCGGGCACGGAGACTCCCGACTATGGGCGCTGTGTGGCGATTGTGACCGCGGCGGCGCAAAAAGAGCTGCTGGGTCCGGGCATTCTGGCGATTGCGCTGCCCGTAGCCGTGGGCTTTGGCTTGAGCATCGGTGCTTCCGCCATCACGATTGGTGGGCGCGAGTATGTGTTCGCAGGGGCGCAGGCGCTGGGCGGCTACCTCGCGGGCGCGATTCTGTCAGCGCAACTGCTGGCGGTGCTGCTGGCGAACTCCGGCGGCGCATGGGATAACGCCAAAAAGCGCATCGAGGACGGCTTCCTCGGTGGCAAGGGCACCGACGCCCACAAAGCAGGCGTGATTGGCGATACCGTCGGCGACCCGTTCAAAGACACCGCCGGTCCCGCGCTGAACCCGCTGATTAAGGTGATGAACCTCGTGGCGATTCTGATTGCGCCGATTGTGATTCAGCCGTTGCCCGACAGTGTGCGGATTGCCGTCACCGCGGTTGCTGTTGCGGCGCTGGCGTTCTCGGTCTACTGGAGCAAGCGCGGCTCGATCGCCGAGACGATTGAACACGAGCTGGGCTACCACACCACCGAGGAACCCGAAGAGGCAGGCGAAGCCGCGCCCGTCGGCGGCAAAGGCTCGGAGTGATCATCTCTCGCGAGGGGGAAAGCCCAATCCCCCCTCGCGACGCCTCGCCGATTCAAGAAACCTAACGCAACCACACGGGCGGCGCAAGGGGTCGCCGTTCACGAGGCACGCCCTGCAAGTGTTTTGGCAGTAAGACCGCCGTCGGTGATAAATCCCCGTGCTTTTCGGCGGAACCAAAATAGGGCGTTGCGCCCCCATCGTCCACGCGATTCTCGCTGACCGAGTAGAGCAAAAACCCCCTTTGCGGATCGGCTTTATACACGAACGGCTTGCCTGTGAAGGGGTCTATGACCATCTCGCCCAGTTGTAGCGCTTCCAGCGAGGCAGGATACTTGCCTGTGCGCTGTTTATAAAGCCGAATCGCGGCGACGCACCCCACCAGACGCAGGGTCGCCAGCTCGCTAAGCTCTATCTCGCTTGGGCGGCTAAACACGGGAAGCAGGATGGCGTTCAGAGGATGGCGAATCTGCTTCTCTATGGCGTCCGTATCTATCGGGCGTTCTCGATAGGGGCGTTTGAGGTCTTCAATTGCTTGCTCCATCACGCGCTTATATTCGGGAAGCGCAGCCTTGATCAGCGCCCGCGTGAACAGAGTCCCCCCATCTGTTTCTGAAAAAGAGGAGGAAAGTTGCGACAACCGCATGTGTCCCTCTGCCAGGTCGCGATAGATAGAGAGGTGCCAGTGCATTTCGGTTTCCATACAGCGCCAGATTGGAACGCGCCGCTTCTCATACTCTTTTGCGAGGTTCAGCAGGGCTTCCAGCGCGGCACGCTCCTGAATGCGAGGCAGCTCCTCTCGGATGGGGCGCAGGGCAATCGCATTAATCGCCGCCCCCACCAGAAAGTGGATGAGTGTTCCGCCCTCACGCATCTGATCTGCAAGGCGGTTCAGGCGTTGCGCTCGAGCGACTGCCTCGCGGTAGCGTCGCTGGCGCAACTCCTGCTTCATCAGATACGCCTCGGCGCGGGCAAGCCGTCGAAACTGCCCCAGCTCAGGGAAAGGGTAGTCGGGCGTATACAGCATAATCACCTTGCTGGGCTGCTGGGTCAGCGGAGCGTAGCGTTTCAGATAGGGCGTTATCTGCTGGAGATAGTAGTCGCGGTCTTCTTTTGAGACAGGTTCACCTCTTGAAATCACGTTTTCAATCTGTTTGAAGCGCGTGTCGGTTTCAAAACGCGCGTGCATCTCTTCACCAATCGCCCGATACACTTTATAGGCGTTCTGGGACGGATACTGGCGCGGCGGCACCTCAATCTTCGGGGGTGTCAGCAACCACACCAGCCCCCCAGCACATAGCAGGAACACCAAACCGAACAGCACCCCACACCCAATCAGCCACTTGCGCATAGACTGTGGGTTCGCTCTTACGGCTCCTGTTCCTGCGTGGCGCGTTTCAGCGAGCGCACATAATCGCCAATCACCGTGCGCCAGTGGGGCGAGTCGGCATACTCGTGCAGGTAATACACAATCTGGCTGCCCACCACCGCGCCGTCGGCGAACTGCGCCACCTGACGCACATGCTCTGGCTTGGAGATGCCGAAGCCCACGGCGATAGGCTTGTCGGTCTCCTGACGAATGCGCGCCACCAGCTCAGGCAGGTCGGGCGGCAGGGTATCGCGAGCGCCCGTGACCCCTGTACGCGAGACGCAGTAGATGAACCCCTCTCCCCGCTCCGCAACAAGGCGAATGCGTGCCTGCGTGCTGGTAGGCGTCAGCAGAAAGATAGGCTGGAGGTGGTTCGCCCGTGCGTGTGTCAGCCACTCGTCCGCCGCGTCGGGAGGCAGGTCGGTCATCAGACAGGCGTCAAAGCCAACGGTACGCGCATCCTGCGCGAATCGCGCGAATCCATAACGCTGGACGGGGTTCGTGTAGGTGAACGCAATCAGGGGCAGATGAACCCGCTCGCGCGCCTGGGCGACCCGCTCCAGCACCCGCGCCATCGTCACGCCCCGCTGAATCGCCCGCCACATCGCCGCCTGTATCACGGGACCATCCGCCAGGGGGTCGCTGAAAGGGAAGCCGATTTCTACCATGTCGGCGCCTGCGTCTTCCAGCATCTGCAAGATTTCGGGCAGGCGTTCCAGAGAGGGGTCTCCTGCGGTGATGTAAACAATCAGCGCGGCTTCGCCCCGCGCCTTCAGCTCCGCAAATCGCGCTTCTAACGGCATCGCTCTATTATAGCATACCCGTCGGGCAGGTACAATCTTAAGCATGCCTAAGGCGAAGATTATCGTGACCCTGAAGCCCGGCTTGCTGGATGCGCAGGGGCGCGTGCTACAGGAAGCGTTGCACCAGCTGGGGTTTGAGCAGGTGCAGGGCGTGCGAGTCGGCAAATATCTGGAGGTGGAGCTTCAGCCTGACGGCGACCCAAAGGAGCAGATTGAGGCGATGTGCCGCCAGCTGCTGGCAAACCCCGTGATTGAGCAGTATCACTACGAGGTGGTGGACGAGTGAAAGCGGGCGTGATTGTGTTCCCTGGCTCCAACTGCGATCGGGACGCCTACCATGCTCTGCGCGATGTGCTGGGCTATGAGGTGGACTACCTGTGGCATGCCGACCGCCGACCGCTGGACGATTACGGGCTGATTATTGTGCCCGGCGGCTTCTCGTATGGCGATTACTTGCGTCCGGGCGCGATTGCCCGTTTCGCGCCGATAATGGACTCGGTACGCGCCTATGCGGAGCGTGGCGGACTGGTGCTGGGCATCTGCAACGGGTTCCAGATTCTCTGCGAGGCGGGGCTGTTGCCCGGCGCGCTGACCCGCAACACGGGGCTGAAGTTCCGCTGTCGGCATGTGTATGTGCGGGTGGAGAACGCGCAGACGCCGTTCACGCGCCACTATCGGGAGGGCGAGGTGCTGAAGTTGCCGATTGCGCACGGCGATGGGCGCTATGTGTGCGACGAGGCGACCTTAGCCCAGCTCCAGCGCAACCGCCAGATTATCTTTCGGTATTGCAGTCCCGACGGCGCAATAGACCCCGCGTGGAACCCCAACGGTTCGGTAGATGCGATTGCGGGCGTGGCGAACGAGCGCTTCAATGTGCTGGGGATGATGCCGCACCCAGAGCGGGCGTGTGAGCTGTTGCTGGGCAGCGAAGACGGCAGGCGGCTGTTGCAGGTGGCGGGTTAGCGGCTTTGAGGGTTGCACGCCTGAAGCGCAATCGCCAGCGCCGCGTAGTCGTCATACGGCTCCGGGGGGACACGCAAGCCTTTGGGGAGCCAGCGTCGCCAGCCGCGAGGGGGGTGATGCCGAAAGTAGAGCTCTCGCGCCTGCAGGGTTGTGTTGCGCTCCTCTACCGCCTCCCACGCGAGATTCGGGAACCGCTCGCGCAGGGCAGCCATCAGGCGGCGTGAGCCAGTGCCCTTACCAACTAACACGCGCACGGGCTGATACGCTTGTAGGAGTCCTGCAAGGCGCTCCGTCAGTTCCTCAATCGGCAGAATCGCGCGATACTGAATCTGATAGCCCTCTGGTGTTAAGTCCACCACCACGACCCCTGCTTTCTGATTGCCCGGGTCTATTGCCAGCACGCGCATGAGGTCAGGGGGTGGGGTTCAGTTTGGCGAGCATTTCGTGGCGCTCGCGCGCCTTGCGCTCGATGTTGCGCCAGATGCCGCGCAGTCCCATCGCCTGCTTCATCGCGTCCAAGGTTTCGTCGGCAATCTGGCGGACTTTGAGCGTGCCCGTGTAGATAATCTCTTCCACATAGCCGCGCTCTTTTTCGAACTGGGCGCGGCGCTCGCGGATGGGGTCCAGAAAAGCGTTCAGAGCGCGCGCCAGCTTCTCTTTGACCTCCACATCGCCCACGCGCCCCTCCCGATAGCGCTGCTTGAGGTCTTCCACCTCTTCCTTGTTGGGGTTGAAGATGTCATGATAGATGAACACGGGATTGCCTTCCACCGTGCCCGGGATGTGCGCGTGGATGCGCTTGGGGTCGGTATACATGGAGCGCACCTTCTTTTCGACGGTTTTGGGATCATCCGAGAGGAAGATGGCGTTACCGAGGCTCTTGCTCATCTTGGCTTTGCCGTCGATTCCCACCAGTGTGGGCACCTCGCTGAGCATCACTTCGGGGATGGGAAACACCTCGCCGTAGAGATGGTTGAAGCGGCGGGCAATCTCGCGGGTGATTTCCACATGCGCTTCGTTGTCTTTGCCGACGGGCACGAGGTGGGCGCGGGGCATCAGAATATCGGCTGCCTGCAACACAGGGTAGCCAATCAAACCGAAGGGGATAGATTCTTCGTCAATATTGGCGGCGCGTGCCATATCTTTGATACTGGGCAAGCGCGTCAGGCGCGGCAAGGTCACAAGCATCTCGAAGAACAGGTTCATTTCGTACACCGCATGCACCGCCGACTGCAGATAGATGGTGGACTTGTTCGGGTCAATCCCCACCGCGAGGTAGTCCAGCACCATCTCGCGGATGTTGGTGCGCATCTCCTCGATATCCTGTCGTGTGGGGCGCGTGGTGAGCATGTGCAGGTCGGCAATCAGGAAATAGCAGTCGTACTCGTCCTGCAACGCCACGCGATTTTTCAGGGAGCCGACATAGTGCCCCAGATGGAGTTTGCCCGTGGGGCGATCGCCCGTGAGAACCCGTTTCCGCTCGCTCATCGAGGGGAATTATACCTGCCCCAGGGCGGGTCGAGGTATACTCCATGATACGATTGAGGGTGAGAAAATGATGACTCCAACACTGGAGCGCTTGATGGAACAAATCAAAAACCTCAGCCCCGACGAGATGCGGGAACTGATGGAATACCTCCAGCGCCGGATTCGGGCAGGGCGCCCTCGCCGTCGGTGGGCGGAAATCGCAGGTAAAGCGCCGTACCCCCTCACAGGCGAAGACGCGCAGCAGTGGGTATCACGCACGAGGCAAGAGTCCACGCTAACACGAGAACAACGGCTGGGAGACGCGCAGTGCGAGTAGAAGAGCTTTTGTCGAAGGTCGCACGCCTTTTTCTGGATACGGCACCAGTCATTTACTACTCGGAAAAACACCCTGTTTATTACACAACGGTTTCGCCCATTTTCCAATCAATAGATGCGGAGCATATTACCGCCGTAACTTCCGTTATTACGCTTTCGGAATGTTTGGTTCACCCTTGCCTCCGCGGGCTGATCGAGCTGCAAAATGACTACTTCGACTTAATCGTTCACGGCGCGAATGTGGAGTTTGTCCTTCAGGACGAGCAGGTAGGGCTTCTTGCGGCGCAGTTGCGTGCCCGTTACCGAATAACACTTCCAGACGCGCTCCAGATCGCGACGGCATTGCAGAGTCGCTGCGACGCCTTCCTAACCAATGATACCGAACTAAAAAGAGTGCAGGAACTGCAGATTGTCGTGGTACAGGAGTTGAGTCTGTAGGACAGGAAACACCCCTTGACAAACCCCTGTATCGAATAGGGTATAATTGCCATGCCCCGCGCGGGTGGTGGAATTGGTAGACACGCATGGTTGAGGGCCATGTGGGGCATCCCGTGTGGGTTCGAGTCCCACCCCGCGCACCAGCGTGGGCGGTTAGCTCAGTGGCAGAGCGCCTCGTTCACACCGAGGAGGTCGTTGGTTCAAGTCCAACACCGCCCACCATTTTTTTATGGCGTGCCGAGCCAGTCCTCCACGAACTGAATCATGTGCCCATACCAGCCCCAATACATCAGAATCAGCGCAATCCCCGTGCCCAGCAGCCCAATCAACACCGCCATTCGCAACAGTCCCATGCGCGTCTGGCGGAACGAATCCTGACTGCGCTGGTGATAGTAATCCGCCAGCCGCTGGAGCATCTCCACCACCTGCCCCGACTGAATGCCTGTGGTGACCAGCGCGACCTCTTCAGGCGGGAACATGCCAGAGCGCGCGAGGGCGGAGTCGAGCGGTTCGGCGCGTTCACCGCGGGCGAGGTTCACTGCCGCGAGGCTACTGGCGATTGCCGCGTTGGGCACGGTGCGCACCGCCAGCTCCCATACCGAGGCGGGCGCAAGCCCCAACGCCGAGAGGCGCGACAGGTGATACAGAAACATCTGGAGCGACTGCGCCCGAACCCAATCGGCGTACCCCCACACCAGCGGCGCCCTCAGCTGGAAGCGCGCGCGAAACCACTCCATCCGATTAACCAGTCCCCACACGCCCCACGCTACAATCAGCCCGACCAGCAGGGGCAGTCCAATCTGCAAAAACGCCTGCCACCAGCCCTGAAAGACGACCCCTAACCCCGCTGCAGGATTGCCCACCTCCGACCCCGTGAACTGGCGCAGGGCGTAAATCAGCCCCAGTCCAAAGGGCGCGACAATCGGCAGGCTCAACACGGTGATAAGAAAGCATCCCTTTGCGGGCACGCCCCACATGCGAAAAGAGCGCCAGTTTTCGTAATACTCCACAAGTTGCCCAATCGCGTCGGGCAGGTAGCCCCCTGTCTCTCCTGCCTGAATTGCACCCACCACAAACGCAGGGAACAGGCGGGGATATGCCAGCATCGCCTGCGAGATGGGAACGCCCTGCGCCGCCTTTTCGGCAATCTCAGCGCACGCCTGATCCAGCGGCTTGTGGTTCACGCGCCCTGACACCAGCCGAAACGCCTCCGCCGCACTGTAGCCCGCTTTCAGCAGCGCCTGCAACTGCACCATCAGGAACCCCATCGTGTGAGGCGAGACTTCCGAACTCTCCCATTCGGGCATGTTAGCAGGTTGTGCGGGCGCGGTCGCCGCCGTTGAGTCGGGGACGCGCACGACCTGCTGCACCATCAGCCCGCGCTGGCTCAGAAGGCGCTGCACCTCGCGGGCATCCTGCGCCTGAACCGTGCCCGTGCTGGTCTGCCCGCGCGAATCAACCGCCTGATAACGAAAGGTGGGCATCGTAGCGCCTGACCTCCTGACGCTGAATTTCGGGGTTTTGCAAAAGCGCTTGAAGCGGCGTGCCGTCGGGTAGCACGAGGTCGGGGGTCATTTCAGCGAGGGGGATTAACACGAAGGCGCGCTCGCGCATGCGAGGGTGCGGAATCGTGAGCTCGGGCGACTCCATGCAGAGGTTATCGTACAGAATGATATCGATATCAAGCGTGCGGGGCAGCCAGCGTTGCGGGGCAGGTTCGCGCCCCAGCGCCCGCTCGATTGCTTTCACCGCCTGCAGCAGCGCCAGCGGTTCCAGCGCGGTTTCCCCCCAGAGACCGATGTTCAGATAGGGACGCGGATCAGGCGTTTCTCCCACAGGTGTGGTTTCGTAGACCGACGAAATCTGCACGGGGATAACCCCATACTGCGGCAGAAGCCGTACCCCCGTCCCCAGATTCTGCAACCGATCCCCCAGATTAGACCCCAGACTCAGGTAGACCTTTGCCACGCCACAGGGAGTATACCCTTAACCGCGCGGGTGGGTTTTGCGGTACACCTCACGCAGGCGTTCCAGACTGACCTGGGTGTAAATCTGCGTGGTGGCGATGTCGCTGTGTCCGAGCAGTTCCTGCACCGCGCGCAGGTCGGCGCCCCCGTTCAGCAGATGCACGGCGAACGAGTGGCGCAGGGTGTGGGGCGAGATGTTTTTGGTGATGCCTGCGGCGAGGGCGTAGGCTTTGATTTTGCTCCAGAAAGCGATACGGCTCAGGGGCGCGCCGTGGTCGTTCAAAAAGAGCGCATCGCAGGGGCGTTTGGGGTTCACCAGCTTAGGACGGGCGTCGCTCAGATAGCGCTGAATCCAGTAGACGGTCGTTTCGGGCAGGGGCAAGAGCCTCTCGCGCCCGCGCTTGCCCTGCACATGCACCAGCGCGTCCGCCAGATTCAAATCACCAGTTCGCAGCCCCAGCAGCTCGGAGACGCGCATGCCCGTAGTATACATCGTTTCGAGCATCGTGCGGTCGCGCAGTCCGTGGGGGGTATCCAGCGGCGGCTGAAGCAGCAGGCGTCGCACCTCGTTCACGGTGAGCGTTTCGGGCAGGGCGCGATGGGGGCGTGGGGTTTCCAGTGCGTCGGGCGGTTCTTCCGTCAGGATGCCGCGGCGATACAGATAGTTCAGAAACGCGCGGGCGGCGCTGAGCTTGCGGGCGATGCTCGACTCGCTGAGCGCACGGCGACGCAGGTAATAGATAAACCCCTCCCACAGACTGGCGTCCCACAGGTGCGGCTCGGCGCGTCCCGAACGCTGGAGATACTGGGCAAACTGGCGCAGGTCGACGGCGTAGGCGTTCACCGTGTGGGGCGAGGCGCGCCGCTCGCTCCGCAGAAACTCCAGAAACGAATCGATGTAGGCTTCCATCAGCCCGCTTCGCCTTCCACTTCGCCCACTTTGAGCTCCAGCTCGCTGCGGAGCTCCACGCGCTCAATCTTGCCGTCGCGAATCCAGACGATGCGGTCGGAAATATCCAGCATCTTCAGGTCGTGGGTTGCCGAGATAATCGTGACCCCGCGCTCTTTGTTGAGTTTTTTCAGCAGTTCAATAATCTCCTTGCCCGTTTTGAGGTCCAGGTTGCCTGTGGGTTCGTCGGCGAGGATGATGGAGGGGTTATTGGCGAGAGCGCGCGCGATGGCGACGCGCTGCTGCTGCCCGCCCGAAAGCTCGGTTGGCTTGTGGTGCAGGCGCCCGCCCAAGCCCACCAGCGTGAGCAGCTCAATCCCGCGCTCGCGTGCCTCGTCCGCCGTAACGCCCGCGAACACCATCGGCAGAGTCACATTCTCCAGCGCGGTCATCACAGGAATGAGGTTAAAAGTCTGGAAAATGTAGCCGATGCGGTGGCAGCGCAGGAACGCCAGCTCCTGCGGGTCTAACTGTGCCATGTCCACATCGTCGATAAACACGGAGCCGCTGGTGGGTTTGTCCAGCCCGCCAATCATGTTGAACAGCGTGCTTTTGCCAGAGCCAGAGGGTCCCATGATGGAGAGGTACTCGCCCCGATAGATGTCGAGGGTAACCCCATCCAGTGCGCGCACGGTGAGTTTGCCCATCTGGTACTCTTTGACCACATCGCGTACGCGCACGACGAACTCGCTACCCTGATTTGTTTGCGTCGTTGCCATCGTTCAGACCTCCACACGCAGGGCGGCGGCGGGCGGCATCTTCGCGGCGCGGATGGCGGGCAAAATGGTGGCGACGACGGTCAGAAGCACCCCTATCGCCATCGCCTGCAACAGCAGCCAGCCCAACGCGCCCAGCGATACTGCCGAGAACACCGCACTTCCCTGTCGGAATAGATTGATCAGAAACACCAGCCCCCAGCCCACAAAGAAGCCGATAAACGAGGCGACCACTCCCAGCAAGCCCGACTCCAGAAAGAAGAGCTTCACAATAAACGAATCCAGCGCGCCGAGACACTTCATCGTGCCAATCTCCTTATAGCGCTCCGTCACCGCCATCAGCATCGAGTTGGAAATGCCAACGGTGGACATCAGCAGGCTCATCACCACCAGCCAGGTCTGGCGGGTAGCGGCTTCTATTGTGGCGGGGTCATTCGGGTCTAACGGGGGCGCATAGAGGGCGGCGGCGCGCACCGCCGTGAAAAACGCGATTCCCAGCATAATGCCTGCGGCGGTAATCAGCGCCCGTAAGAACCGTACCCGAATGTTCAGCAACGCAATCCGAAACGCCACCGACAGCGGCAGCTGTACCTGCTTGCGGATTGCGCCCTTGCCCGTTGCATGCTGTACCGTACTCATTGTCGTTTCTTCAGATAGGCGATAAAGCCCCGTTGCGAAAGCGTATTTAAAAACGCGAAGAGCGAAAACTCCGCCTCGCGTCGCTCTAATTTATACCGATGCACCAGCCGCTGGACGATGGACTCCACATTGTGCTGTCCATCGCAGAGCAGCCACACCGTTGTGCCCGTCTCATCCAGCTCGATTTTATGTTCGCGCGGGAGCTTGAAAATCCTGCTAAGCAGGCGTGCGATTCCGCGCGGCTGGAAGGGCACAATCAGCAGGCAGGTTCCGTCCTCGCGCTGTTCGTAGGCGACGGCAGGATTGCGAACGGGGTAGAGCTTCAGCACGGCGCGTCGGTCTATGGTCGGTTTGGGCTTGCGGAAGAGGCGCATCAGGGGCATCGTGTGCGAGCGTACACCTCCTCCAGCAGGGTGTTGCGACGCGGGGTTTGATACTGAATGTGAAACACCGCGTTGCGTTCGGGCTGGAACCATGCGATGGCTTCCACGCGCCATGCGGGGCGGTGAAGCGTTGCCAGCCCGCGAATCGCTTCGGCGACGGTCGCCCCGAAGGGCAGGGACGCGCGCATGCGCAGGGCGCCGTCGCTTTGCGGATGGCACTCCATACGGCGCAGGGAACCCCACCGCAGCCAGAGCGACGCCCACTCTTCGAGCGAATAGCCCTTCATGAGTTGCTCGGCGCGGGCGATGCGCTCAATCAGCAGGTGTTCGCGCCGCGCCCGAAAGAAGAGGCGTGTGTGCCCCGAAAGCACCTGCGCCTTTGCCAGCCGAAACCGTTCGGGCACCGCCGTGCATAGCCCGTAGAGGCTCCACACCACCCAGCCGTCGGGGTCAGGCTTCACCGAAAGCGTGTCAAAGATTGGGCGCGCCAGCTGATGGAGCGCCTCATGGCGCGAGGCGGTGCGCATCTGAATCAGCGCAATCGTGTGGCAATCGGGGTAGCGGCGAATCTGTCCCAGCGCGCGCTCGTCCGACTGCCAGCGAAACTCCAGCGTGTGTTCGTCAAGGGGCTTAATCGTGCCACTGTAGGGCTGGCGCGCGCGGCGTTTAGCGCGTTCAATGCGTTTCAGGAACTGGCTCAACACGTAGTGCAGGTCGGTGCGACGGCGCGAGCGCACCCACTTGATGTCAATCTCCGTGCTACCTGGCGAGCCAATCTGGATGTAGCCGTCGTTCCAGTCGCCTGTGTAGCCTTTGAGGAACCACTCGTGGGGCACCCGAATCTGGATGCCCTGCCAGCCGATGAGTACGGGCAGGGGCGTCGAGTGTGTGGCGTGCCCGCTTGCCCGCATCGTGGCGTTCACTTATTAAGCTGTTCGGCTTCGTCGTCGGTGCGGGTTGCGCGGCGGAACTCGGTGAGCGCCTCACCAATCGAACGGGCTAACGCTGGCAATCGGGACGCGCCAAACAGCACCAGCACAATCACCAGCAGAATCAGCCACTCCTGTGTGCCCATGTATCCCAAAATCGGCATCGTTCTCGTAGCCTCCAGCGTGTATTATACCCCATCCCTCATCCTGACAAGGGAAGCTGCTCTGTCGCAAGGAGAGGGGCGTGAGCGTTCCGAGACCCCTACTTTCAAGTCTTAGGGAGAGGCTTTTTGACAGGCGTGTCGTCTTTGAACCTGTGCCCTGACGGCTGAAGCCGTTCCTATAAGACGAAGCCGACCTGCGTCGGCTCAGCCCCCCAACCCCCCGTAAACGGGGGCTATAGCCAGCGGAGGCTGGCTTTGTTTATTAGGAACGGCTTTAGCTGCTCTATTGCAAGGATGCTTGTTCCGCTTGCTGACCCAGCGAGTTGTGCCGCGTGGGGCGCGGCGACCGCGCCCCTACGCATACGAGTAGGGACGCGGTTCCCGCGTCCTGTTCCTTGAATCTCCTGATCTTTGCAACAGAGCAGCTTTAGCCGTCGCTCTTTCGGGGGCATCGTGGGTTCCAGAAGGTATCTTTGCAACAGAGCAGGTTCAGCCATCTGGCGTAAACACCGTGCGATTCCGTTGCTCGCTTTCCAGGGGGCTTTTTAACATTCTCTTAAACAACCCTTAACCATCCATTAACGCCCTCTGCCATACACTTATGCAACCGCCCTGGGGAGTTCCATGCGGGGCGGATTCCGAAGCTCAGTGCAACAGGAGTGTGGGTGTGTATTGCGCCGGGCTTCGATAAAACCAGAAGGAGGCTGTGGATGAGTCGCACAAGGAGGTTCCTCTCGGTTACTCTGTTGACGGGTTGTCTTTTCGTCGGGTTTTCAGAAGATACTTTTGTCAGTGAGAGCGTCGTAGTAAAAAGCCGTCGGGCTGGCTTTAACTCGCAGCAAGACCCCCAGCGTTTGCAGGAGCTCCTGCAGCGCATCGAGGAGCTGCAACGCCAGCTCGAAGCACTCCAGCGCGAGATGGAAGAGGTGCGCCTCTACATCGAGGAGCAGGCACAGGAGACCATCCCCGTGATTCAGACGAACCTCGCAGAAGCGCTTCGCGCGCGTCCGGGCAACTACATCCAGTTCCAGTGGTTTGACTCGCAGGAAAATCGCCCTAACGAAGGGTTTCAGCTGCGCCGTTTTCGCATAAGCCAGACGAATGTGATAGACCCCCGCACCCAGATGCGTCTGGCGTTTGATGTGTCCACAGGGGCGCAGCGCATCTCGGCGGAGTTGCGTGATGCGCAGTTGATCTGGGATATCGAGCCTTCGGTGGAGCGCGTCGGGGTTCAGCTGCTGGTGGGTCAGCAGCCGTTGCCTCTGGGCTACGAGCTGGAGCGCTCTTCGAGCGAGCGTGAGCTGCCAGAGCGCGCCCTTTACAACCGCACCATGTTTGCGGGCGAGCGCGGGCGTGGTGCCTTCCTGCGCTACGGGCTGGGCAACAACGCCTTCGTCCACTTCGGTCTGTGGAACAGCCTCACCTTCCTGGATCCCCAGCAGACGGGCGCCAACACTTTCGGCAATTTGGGTAGCACGCTCGCATGGCACGCTGGAGTCCGCTACTACACCCTCAACTACGAGTACGGGGTGTCGGGCTTCTTCGGCAAGCGACCAGGCTTCACTTTCAACGACCCCACGAACAACAACCAACCCGTTCAGGTACCCAGTGTCAATCGCGAGTTTGTCTTCGTGGACGCCGCCATCCTCGATTTCCTCGTGGAGGGGTTCACGCTCCGCGGCGAGCTGATGGTGGGCAAAGACCGCGTGCCGACCACGCGCACGGTCAGCGGGGTCACCATCCCGCGGTACACCCGCTCCACCAACATTCTGGGCTACCAGATTCAGGGCACTTACCGCCTGAACTACCGCAACTTTTTGACCGTGCGCTACGATGTGTTTGACCCCGACACAGGGCGTAGCGGCGACAGCACCCGCACATGGGGCTTTGCGTACAGCTACTTCATCAACCCCGGCGTGCGACTGACCGCCTCGTATGAAACCCCCGACGAAGAGGGGAGCGAGGTCCGCAACAATCAGTGGACCATTCGCCTTCAGTACCGCTATTGATGGAGGGAGTGAACGATGAAACGCAACAAAGTCTTGGGTTTGGGAATGCTGATCGTGCTGGGAGGCGTCGCGACTGCCTACACGCTGACCCAGCAGAGCATCACCATCAAAGGCTCCGACACGATGCTGATTTTGAATCAGCGCTGGGCGGAGGCGTACGGACGAGTGAACCCGCGTGTGAGCGTCTCGGTAACGGGCGGCGGCTCGAGCATCGGAATTAACGCGCTGATTAACGGCGTAACCGACATCTGCGCCTCCTCGCGCCCGATGCGCAAGTCGGAAATTGACCGCGCCCGCAGCCGCGGCGTGGTGGTCAACGAGATTCCTGTCGCGCTCGACGGGCTGGCAATCTGCGTGAATGCGTCCAACCCGGTGGACTCGCTGACCGTGGATCAGGTGCGTCGCATCTACATTGGTCAGATTACGAACTGGAGTCAGGTGGGCGGACCCGATATGCCGATTGTGGTGTTCAGCCGCGACAGCAACTCCGGAACCTACGGGTTCTTCCAGCAGAATGTGTTGAGGAACCAGAACTGGGGGCGCGGTGTGCGCTTCATGCCCTCCACCAGCGAGGAGGCGCGTGAGGTGGCGCGCACTCCCGGCGGCATCGGCTACGGCGGCGTGGCGTACTTCAAGAACCGCCCCGGCATCAAGATTCTCAAAATCGCCGCGAAAGCGGGTGAGCCCGCCTACGCGCCGACCGAGGAGAATGTACGCAGCCGCAAATACCCCATCTGGCGATACCTCTACTTCTACACCAACGGCAAGCCACGCGGTGAGGTCGCCAGGTTCATCGACTGGGTGCGCTCTAAAGAGGGTCAGGCGCTGGTGGAGGAGGTTGGCTACTACAGCCTGAACCCGTAAGGCAAGCGCTGGGGGGCACAAAAGCCCCCCACCCCGACTGATTACGATGTGGCGCATTCGGTTGTTTGATAGCCTCGTGCAGGCGGCAACATGGGTGGCGGGCGGGCTGCTGCTGCTGACCATCGTTGCCGTGTTTTACTACCTGTTCGCCGAGTCGCAGTACGCTTTCCAGCGCAAGTTTCCCTTCGGCTTCCGAATCGCACTCCAGCCGCCCGACAGTGAGTATCGTAACGAGGTCTCGATGGACCCGACCGCCAGCCTGCTGGCGACCCATCGCGAAGGCACGGACGCGCTGGACGATGCCGAAGACGCCACCCGCCTGCCTTCGCACGAAGAGTTGAGCCAGATGCAGGCGCTGGTCACGGCGACCGCGCAGACAGACGACCCACGCCAGCTGCGCCCTGACGCGCTCTTTCGGGATTGCATGCGCGCCCCCAAACGCGCCGAGCAGGGCGAACGGTTCCTGTTGCTGGCATTCGCACTGCCCCACTACACGGGCAACCGAATGGTGCTGGCGTGGGAACCCGATGTGTCGTTTGACCCCGCCTACTGCCCCTATGAGCTGCGCCTGCGGCTTGTCCGTGCGCCCGAAGGGGTGCAGGTGAAACCCCTCGAGATAGACCTGCGCCGCCAGCCGAAAGGGTCTCTGGAACTGCCTGTCTGGAAGGCGCGCACTCAAGAAGAGTGGCTGCAGGGCTATCTGTTCGAGCTGGAGGCGCGCCCCACCACCACGACCACGCTGGCGACAATCCAGCAGTTTCTCATGCCCGACTGGGCGCCCACGATTCTGTATGCGCGGTTCGGCATGCTGCCCCTGCTGCTGGCGACGCTCTTGATTACGCTGCTTGCGATCGGGCTGGCGATGCCGCTGGGGATTGCGGCGGCGGTGTATTTGAGCGAGCAGGCGTCGCCGCGCATCCGCGAATGGTTCAAGCCGATTCTGGAGATTCTGGCATCCATCCCGACGGTGGTGCTGGGCTATTTTGGCGTCATGCTGATTGCGCCCGCGTTGCAACAGATGTTCGGCGAGGCGCTCCAGCTGAGCTCGGGGCGTGGCTTGCTGGCGACTGCGCTGATGATGGCGGTGTTTATCCTGCCGACGGTGATTTCACTCTCCGAAGACGCTCTGCGTGCCGTGCCCAACAGTTTGCGTGAGGGCGCAGAAGCACTGGGGCTGACGCTGGCGGAGCGTGTGCGGCTGGTGTTGCTCCCTACCGCGAAGAGCGGCTTAATCGCGGCAGGATTGCTCGCGATTGCTCGCGTGATGGGCGAGACGATGATTGTCTGGATTCTCAGCGACGGCACGCCCACGATGCCCGATTTCAGCTCGCCCGCCGCCGCGCTGGGCACGCTGGTCAAGCCGACACGCGGCATTCCCGACACCATCGCTATCGAGATGGGGAATGTGGAGTTCGAAAGCCCCCACTATGGGCATCTGTTCCTGCTGGGGCTGACCCTTTTCGTGCTGACGCTGGGAATCAACCTGCTGGGGTTTGCTTACCGCAAGCGTGCGCAGGTGGTGCTATGATGAACGCGGTGCAGTCGGGTAGTGTGCGAACGGGGGAGTGGGAGTCGCTGGCGGCGCGGCAGGACGCGCGTCGCGCCCGAAAAAACGCCCTGCTCACCAGCGCCTTTGGGGCAGTAGGGCTGGCAACGGTGCTGCTGGTGCTGGGGCTGGTCGCGGCGATTGCGTATCACGGCGCGCCCACCCTCAGCTGGGAGTTTCTTACCCAGCCGCCGCGCGAAGGCATGTCGGCAGGCGGCGTCGGTCCGATGATTCTTGGCTCCATTTTGCTGATGGTGGGCGCGTTTCTGATGGCGACTCCGCTGGGCGTGTTCGGTGGGGTGTGTCTTGCCGAGTATGGCGAGCGCAGCCGCCTGATGCGCCTGATGCACGCCAGCGTGGCGGCGCTGGCAGGCACGCCCCCAATCGTGTACGGGCTGTTCGGGCTGGCGATTTTCGTGCTGAAGTTCAAACTGGGGGTGAGCCTGCTTGCGGGCTGGCTCACGCTCACCCTGTTCTGTGTGCCCTCTATTGTGTTGACCACCGAGGCGGCGCTCAAAACCGTGCCTGCGGCGCTGATCGATGGTGGGCTGGCGCTGGGCTTATCGCGCTGGCAGACGCTCTGGCGGATTGCGCTCCCCTATGCACTGCCTGGCATTCTCACGGGGATTATCCTCTCGCTGGGGCGTGCAGTGGGCGAAGCCACGCCCGTGCTGTTCACCGCCAGCATCTACTACACCACTGCTGAAACGACGCTCGGCTGGGAGACTTTGCGCCAGCCCGTCGCGAACCTGCCTTACTACCTCGCCGAGGGCTACCGCCAGCCCGGCGTTGTGCCAGAGCGACTCATCTGGGGCGCATGCCTGACTTTGATTCTGCTGACGCTTCTGCTGAACGCAGGAGCGATTCTGATTCGTTCCCGAACGCGGAGGCGATACCTATGGTAGCGGCGATGACACTTCCCAAACAGAAAGTAGCGATGGAAACAGTAGAGCTCTCTGTATCCTACAACGGCAAGCCCGCGCTGAAGCGCGTGAGTCTGGCGTTCCCCGCGAACGCCGTAACCGCGCTGATTGGTCCCAGCGGATGCGGCAAGAGTACGCTCCTGCGCTGTCTGAACCGGATGAACGACCGCATTCCAGGTGTAGAAATCACGGGCAAAGTGATGCTGAACGGCGAAGATATTTACGCGCGTCGTGTGAACCTGACCCGCCTGCGCCGTGAGGTGGGCATGGTGTTCCAGAAGCCGAACCCGTTCCCGATGAGCATTTTTGAAAATGTCGCTCTGGGACCGCGCCTGCATTACGGTCTTCGGGGGCGCGCCCTGCAGGAGGTCGTGGAGGACGCGCTCCGCAAGGCTGCCCTCTGGGATGAGGTCAAAGACGAACTCCACAAGAGCGGGCTGGCGCTTTCAGGGGGGCAACAGCAGCGGCTTTGCATCGCCCGCATGCTGGCAGTGCAGCCCCGAATCCTGCTGATGGACGAGCCATGCAGCGCCCTCGACCCCATCAGCACCCAGAAAATCGAGGAGCTTATCGTGGAGCTGGGCAAGCAATACACCGTGATTGTGGTGACGCACAATCTTCAGCAGGCGGCGCGAATCAGCCACTACACGGGCTTTCTCATGTACGGCGAACTCGTCGAGTGGGGTGAAACGAGACAGGTGTTTGAAAACCCCACCCGCCCGGAAACCGAAGACTACATCCGCGGGCGGTTTGGGTAAGGGCGTAGCGTACTTGCTGATTTCAGCCTTCTGCGCTGCACCTTTTGGGCGCAGGGGGCTTCTTGCGTAATAGTGAAGTGCAGTTCACTCCCCCTTCCGCTGGCTTTCCAGCAGGTGGGCTGTGAACAGGTACTGGTGCGCCCAGCCGGTCCACTCGCCGAAACGCTCATGGAACCAGTCCACAATCTGGCGATAGGTGCGCTCCGTGAGGCTCTTGCCGCGTAGTTCGGGCAACACCCATTTTTGCATCGCCTGCCACATGTGGGTGTCGACGGGCACGGCGAGGTTGTGATTCAGCCCGAACAACAGCACGCAGTCGGCGACTTTTGCCCCCACGCCGGGCAGAGTCATCAGCGCTTGCTTGGCGTCCCAGTAAGGCAGCTCGGCGAGGCTTTCCAGCCAGTTTGGCTCGCGTGCTTGCAAGGCACGGGCGACCTCAATCAGCGTGCGTGCGCGATAACCGAACCCCAGCGCCCTCAAATCGGCTTCCTCCGCCTGCGCCAGCCGCTCCACCGTGGGAAACGCATGCCACTGGCGCCCGCCCCACTCCGCAATCGGCGTGCCGTAGCGCTCACAGAGGCGTTCAATCATCCCTGTGATGCGCGGCAGGTTGTTCGCGGGCGTGCAGAGAAACGAGAAAAGGCACTCCGTCGCGCTTGTCCAGCGCATCAGCCGCAAGCCGGGCAGGGCACGCACCCACTGCTCCCAGCGCGAGTCGCGACGAATCAACTGCACCTGCACGCTTTTCAGGTCCACCTCCATCCGGAAGAGGTGGGTAAAAAGAGGAATCGGCTCACCGCCGACGGCGCTCAGGCTCCAGCGATTGCCTTCGGGGTTCACAATCAGCAGGGCGTCGTTCGCCATCCCTGCCCAGAGTCCCTGAATTTCGTACCAGCGAAACACCTGCCCCGTGCGCACGCACAAAGGCAGGTTCACCTCTCCTGCAGGAACCGACAAGCGCACTGTTTTCATCGGTTGCGAGATTGTACCCCAACAGGAATCGGTTTTGCCATCGCGAACCCTGAGAGTGTGCGCGAACTCCTGCTCGAACTCTGGCGCTATCGGGAACTGCTCTGGACGCTCGTGATTCGCGAGCTGCGCGTGCGCTACAAGAACTCCTTTCTGGGGTTCTTCTGGTCGCTGTTGAACCCGCTGGTAACCGTGCTGGTGATGACGGTGGTGTTCAAATATGTGATGGGCATGCGCATCGATAACTACTCCGCCTACATTCTGGCGGCGTACCTGCCGTGGACCTTCTTTCAGTTCGCACTGCTGGATTCCAGTCAGACGATACTCGTGTATATGCCCGTGATTAAGAAAATCTACTTCCCCCGTGCGGTGCTGCCGCTGGCGACGACCTTCGCGAACCTGATTCACTTTCTGCTGGCGATGGGGGTGCTGTTTGTCTATCTCTATCTGTATGTGGGCACGCCTTTGCAATGGGGGCTGTTGCTGCTGCCCGTGGTGGTGCTGGCGCAGATGCTGTGGGTGGTGGGGCTGTCGTTGATTATTGCGTGCTGGAACGCTTTTTACGAGGATGTGAAGTATCTGGTGAGCGTGGGGTTGCAGTTGCTGTTTTTTCTGACGCCGATTATCTATTTTTCGGAGCAGTTGCGGGCAACGACGCTGATTCCTGAAGCCTATCGGGAGCCGATTTTCTGGGCGTATCATTTGCTGAACCCGATGGCGACGCTGGCGATGGCGTATCGCAAACTGATCCTGCCGCCCATCACGCTGATTTACGAGAACCCTGCGATGGGGGAGGCGATGCGCTTCACCGATATGCCCCTGCCCTACTGGCTGCTGGGCGTTAATCTGGTGCTGGGGCTGGCAGTGGCGTGTATCGGGTTAGCCTATTTTCACAAAAAGGAATGGGAGTTTGTGGAGCGACCATGAGCGCGCATCTGGAGGATTGGCTGAGACTGCTGGGGCTGGAGTTTTCGGCGACCAAGCTGGGCAACCTGTTGCAGGCGTTTGGTTCGCCGACGGCGGTGTTGCAGGCGCCTGCGGAGGCGCTACGCCGTGTGCCGGGCGTTCGGGAAGCCGACATTGTGGCGATCGAGCGCGCCGCGAACGCTTCCATAGCGATTCCAGAGCCGTTGCAAAAGGGAACCGTGCGCCTGATAACCCAGCACGATTCGGAGTATCCCAACCCCCTGCGCCAGATTCCCGACCCGCCGCCCGCGCTGTTTGTGTGGGGCACGATTCAGGAGCGCGACCGCTTCGGGATTGCGGTGGTGGGCACACGCCATCCGTCGGCATATGGGCGGATGGTAGCGGAGCGGTTCACACGCGACCTGTGCGAGGCGGGGCTGACGATTATCAGCGGTGGCGCACTCGGCATCGATACCATCGCACACCGCACCGCGCTGGAATGCGGTGGGCGCACGATTGCAATCCTCGGCAGCGGGCTGGGCAAGCCGTATCCTGCTGAAAACCTGCGCCTGTTCGCGCAGATTGCCGAAGCAGGTGGGGCGGTGGTCTCAGAGTTCGGCTACTTCAGTCCCCCTGATGCGTGGCGGTTTCCTGTGCGCAATCGGCTGATTGCGGGCTGGGCGCTGGGCACACTGGTGATTGAAGCGGGCGAGCAGAGCGGCGCGCTGATTACGGCACGACTGGCAGGCGAATACGGGCGCGAGGTGTTCGCCGTGCCAGGCAATATCGATAACCCCCGAAGTAAGGGCTGTCATGACCTCATCAAAAACGGCGCAATCCTGGTGGACTCGGCGCAGGATGTGCTGGACACCCTGCGCATTCAGCGCGAGCCACGCCCCCGTGAACTGCAGCTGCCGATGCTGACTCCCGCGCAGGAGAAGTTGCTCGCCCTGCTGACGCTGGAACCCCAGCATCTGGACGCAATCGCCCGCGCGGCGCAGGTGCCTGTGCATATCGCCCAAATAGAGCTGACCACGCTGGAGATGATGGGCTTGGCGCGACGCATGCCGGGCGGCACTTTCGTGAGGGTTTTGTGATGGCGGAAATCACCCAGACGACACGCAAACGAAGCGAGTGGTGGGTTGCCCTGCTGGGCGGGCTGATTCTGGGGTTCCTGTTTGCCTACAACATGCAGCCCCATACGGTGTGGTCGCTCCAGTGGCTTCGGCTGGAGCGTGATCCGAACGCCCCCCTGCGCGACTGGAACGAATACCTGCTGGTGAACTCGGCGATGCTGTTGTGGGTTCCCGTGCTGGCGCTGGCGTTTCTGGGCAAGGGAGAGCTGAGCCAGTACGGCTTGGCGCGGGGCGACGGCGCACGCGGCGCCCTCTACGCCCTGCTGATGTACCTGCCGATGGCAGGGCTGGTCTACTTCGCCTCGCTGCGCCCCGATTTTCAGGCGTACTACCCCTTAGACAAGCGCATCCTGACCGATTACGCCTACGCGGTCTACTTTGAGCTGGTGTACGGCTACTACCTGTTCTGCTGGGAGTTTTTCTTTCGAGGGTTTTTGACCTTCGGGCTGTATCGCTGGCTGGGCTGGTGGGGCGTGGGGTTGCAGGCAGCAGCGTTCGCAATAATGCACTGGGGCAAGCCTGTGCCAGAAATCGTTGGCGCGTTTGTGGCGGGATGGGTTCTGGCGTGGCTGGCGTTGCGGGTGCGCTCGTTCCTGCCCTGCTTCTGGCTCCACTGGGCGGTCTCGATGACGCTGGATTTGATTTTGATCCTGCGCCATCATCAGGGAAGCTAACCCAAAACCTTCTCTAACACCGCAATCACCTTCTCCGGGCGCACGCTGAGCATGCACTGGTGGACGGGCAGTAAGCACTCGGCGTTGCGGAATCGGTTTTCGTAGCACTTGGGGCAGGGGTTTTCGGGCAAAATGCGATAGAGGTGGGGCACAGGGGGCGTCCACACCCACCAGGGGCTGGCGCCGAAGAGCGCAATCGTGGGGGTACCCACTGAGTAGGCGATATGCATGATACCGTTATCCACCGAAATGCAGGCTCTGGCGCGCTGGATAGCGCCCGCCACCTGCGGCAGGCTGAACTGCCCGCGTAAATCTATCAGTGCGGTATGCTCCAGCAGGTAGCTCTCTGTGTCGCCTGTGAAGTAAACTGCACTCTGGCGCTGGGGCTTATCACCCAGCAACCCCACCGAGACTCCCTGCGCCGTACACCAGTCAATCACCTGCTTCCAGTAGTCGCGGTGCCAGAGTTTGGCAGAGCGGCGCCCGCCAGTGGCAATTAACACATCGGGAATGGGGTGCCCGGGGTCGACGGTTGGCACTTCCGTGCGGAAAAAGTCGGTCTCCACGAACGCCAGTCGGCACCAGATTTCGCCGATGTAGGTGCTGGTCAGCACATCGCGATAGCGTTCCAGCAGGTCGGGCGCGGACCAGAACTCGGTGTGGAGCTGATGCACCTTACCCTCGGCGCGGGGCACTTCGTCGCGCAAATCGGGGCTGAAACAGCGCCCCACCACATAGCGCGGCTGGAGCATATGCGCCACAAACGCGAGCGTGGGGTGAAAGTCGCAGTTAATCACAAGGTCATAGTCGCCTGCGACGGCGCGGCGCTCCTCAATGAAGCGCTGGACGCCCGCCAAGCCGTCGGGATTGCCAAACACAGAGACCCGCGCGTCAATATAGGGCAACGCCTCCTCCAGCTCGCGCGTGCGCTCGCCACTGAAATAGTCCAGCACGCAATCAGGGTACTTCTCCTTCAGCCCACGAAGTAACGGCGTGATAATCACAAAGTCGCCCAGCGCATCATAAAACAGAACCGCGATATGGGGACGCTCACGCAGTGGCTGATCGTTGAACCAGGTCATCGTTTCGGTACCCTTCCTGCGCTTAATTATACTCAGGGGATAGGGTATACTTGGGGCAGGAGGTTTTTTGCGATGAGAATCTTCGGATTAGCAGTAGCGGTGTTTGCCGCCAGCTTCGTATTGAGTGCTTTTGTGTTAACGAAAGCCGATGCTTCGACGGAAACGCGGGTTGTTTCGGCGATTCGCCAGACTCCGCAAGCATGCCCTGTGTGTGGTGAGACCGTGAGCAACACGGTTCGCGCGCCCCGTTACATGTACGCTGGCACGCTGTATTACTTCTGCTGTGCCGAGTGTCGCGAGAAGTTCCGCGCCGCGCCTGCAACCTACGCCCGCGCCACGGGTAAAAAAGCAGGCTGCTGCGGCGAGACGAGCGAGAAGGCGGGCGGTTGCTGCGGCGACAAGAGCGCAAAGGCTGCAGGCAGTTGCTGTAGCGACAAGGGCGCTCAGCCTGCCGCGACGCAAGCCAGCAAACCTGCTGACAAACTCATCTGCCCCGTTTCGGGCGAGGAGCTGGATGTCGCGACCGCGGTCGCGTTCGAGTATAACGGCAAGACCTACTACACCTGCTGCAACAGTTGCAAGAGCAAGTTCCTTGCAGACCCCGAGACCTACGCGAAGAAAGCCGAATCGATCTCCGCTCTGCAGGGGAAGCCTGCTACGAAATAGCGTATACGCTTTACAGGGGTTGGGTTAGAGCGAACCCAACCCCTTGACACACGCCCTGCCCAGTAGGGTATAATACCATCCCGCGGGGGGATGCCCGAGCGGCCAAAGGGGCCAGACTGTAAATCTGGTGGCTGACGCCTTCGCAGGTTCGAATCCTGCTCCCCCCACCATGCTGCCCTCGTAGCTCAGGGGTAGAGCGCGTCTTTGGTAAAGACGAGGTCACGGGTTCGAATCCCGTCGAGGGCTCCATCTTTAGGTAAAATAAAAAACACGAAAACGAAGGAGCACGACAATGGCACGACAGAAGTTTGAGCGCACGAAGCCGCATGTGAATATCGGTACGATTGGGCATGTAGACCACGGCAAAACGACGCTGACCGCGGCGATTACCCGCGTGCTGAGCAAGAACGGGCTTGCCGAATACCAGCCGTATGAGCGGATTGATAGCGCGCCCGAAGAGCGCGCCCGCGGCGTGACCATCAACATCTATCACGCTGAGTATCAGACGGAGAACCGCCACTATGCGCATGTGGACTGTCCGGGGCACGCGGACTACATCAAGAACATGATTACGGGCGCGGCGCAGATGGACGGGGCGATTCTGGTGGTGGCGGCGACGGATGGTCCGATGCCGCAGACGCGGGAACACATTTTGCTGGCGCGTCAGGTGAATGTGCCGGCGATTGTGGTGTTTATGAACAAGGTGGATGCGGTGGACGATCCGGAGTTGCTGGACTTGGTGGAGTTGGAGGTTCGGGAGTTGTTGAGCAAGTATGGGTTCCCCGGCGACGAGGTGCCTGTGATCCGCGGGAGCGCGTTGCAGGTGGTGGAGGCGCCGGAGGATGAGGACTGGACTCGGAACACGAGCAATCGCTGGATTAAGGCGATCTGGGATTTGCTGGATGCGGTGGATACCTACATTCCGTTGCCGGCGCGTGAGTTGGACAAGCCGTTTTTGATGGCGGTGGAGGATGTGTTCACGATTACGGGTCGTGGCACGGTGGCGACGGGTCGTGTGGAGCGTGGTGTGTTGAAGACGGGCGAAGAGGTGGAGATAGTGGGATTTCGGGATGAGCCGCGCAAGACGGTGGTGACGAGTATCGAGATGTTTCGGAAGGTGTTGGACGAGGCGGTGGCAGGCGATAATGTGGGTCTGCTGTTGCGTGGTGTGGATCGGGACGATGTGGAGCGGGGGATGGTGATAGCGAAGCCTGGGAGCATCAAGCCGCATCGTCGTTTCAAGGCGGAGGTGTATGTGTTGCGGAAGGAGGAGGGCGGTCGGCACACGCCGTTTGTGAGCGGGTATCGTCCTCAGTTTTACTTTCGGACGACGGATGTGACGGGCGAGATTCAGTTGCCTTCGGGTGTGGAGATGGTGATGCCTGGGGATAATGTGAATATGGAGGTGACTTTGGTGGCGCCTGTCGCGATAGAGAAGGGGTTGCGTTTTGCGATTCGCGAAGGCGGTCGCACGGTGGGCGCCGGCGTCGTCACCGAGGTGTTAGACTAAAGCGCGGGGCGGGAACTCCGCCCCGCCAGAGGAGGTATATTAAATGGCTACCGTAAGCAAACGCGTGATCATCGTGCTGGCTTGCACCGAGTGTAAGAGCCGAAACTACACGACCACCAAACATCGTGAGCGCCAGCGCGACCGACTGGAGTTGCGAAAATACTGCCCGCGATGTCGCAAGCATGTGCTTCATCGCGAGGCGAAGTAGCACCGAAGCAGGGGCGTAGCTCAGCTGGCAGAGCGTCGGTCTCCAAAACCGAAGGTCGTCGGTTCGAATCCGGCCGCCCCTGCCAGTTTTTATAACGGCACCGAAACGAGAATCTGGTTTTCTGCCCCACCCCGCTGAATCGGCTGGCGTAGCCTGCGCTCTGCAAAGTAGCACAGTCCCTCGTTGCGCGACTCGCAGTGGTAAAGCGTCCCGTGAATCTCCAGAACGGCTTCGGGCTGAGTGAGCGTTCCCGCAATCTCCAGCGTGGGCTGGTCTAAGAGAAGGCTCACTTCGGTCTTGCCGTTGAGCGTGGCGCCCTCTGCTTTGAGGAAAACCTGCGAGCGGGCGTGGGGGTTGAGCTTGTGCCCTTCAGGCAAGCGAAACTCAATCCGCAGGGTGAAGGAGTCGTCTCTCACTTTGGCAACGGGGCGTGTTTCAACAAGCGCGGTTTGCCCCTGCATCGGCGGGCGGATGCGCTCTAACCCTTTGAGCGTGAGCGTGGACACCTGGCGCGTCTTGATATCCACCACGCGGATGAGGTGGTTATTGGTGTCGGCGACATAGAGTTTGCCGTTCGCATAGGAGATTCCGCCCGGCTCATCGAAGCGTGCCTGTGTGCCGTCGGTCGCGCCCGCCTCGCCAGTGCCAACGAAGGTCTCGATGCGGCGGGTTTTGGGGTCTAACCGCTTGATTTTGTTGTTATAGGTATCGGCAACATAGAGCATACCCTCCACATAGACCACGCCGAGCGGGTGCTGGAGTCGCGCGGCGCGTCCTGTGCCGTCGCGGTCGCCAAATTCAAACAGGTCGCCTCCCACCAGCGTTTCCAGCTGCCCGTTAGGGTTCACATCCGCCATCCGGATGCAGGAAACCTCGCTGTCGGCGAAATAGAGTTTCGTGCCGTCGGTGGTGATGCCTGAAGGCTGAGCCAGCGCGCTGGCGGGCAGAGGACCGTCGATGCATGCCTCACGCCCGGTGCCTGCGTGTGGCTCTGCTTGAAGCGTTTGCAAATCCAAGCGCCACAGCTGGTGGGAGCCTGCCATCGCGATATAAAGCGTATCGCCAAGCAGCACCACATCCCATGGGGAGTTCAGCGCGACTTCTTTGCCCTTGCCAGGGCGTGGCGGGTAGACGCGACTCTGCTCGCCCGTGCCCGCGAGCGTTTCCACCTGCTCGCGTCGTAAGTCCGCCTTGCGAATGGCGTGATTGTCCGTGTCGGCGATGTAGAGCGTCTCGGTTTTGGGGTCATATGCCATGCCCTGTGGATTGCGGAACCGGGCTTTGTCGAACGCGCCGTCGGCGAAACCTGCCTCGCCAGAGCCAATCACCTTCTGAATCGTGTTGTCTTTGAGCGACACCACCAGAATGCGGTGATGATTAGAATCCGCAATAAACAGTCGCTGGCTCGTTTCGTCTGCCAGCACCTTGCCGGGGAAGTGGAGTACGGTTCGCGGTGTGCGCTCGCGTTCCAGCTTGAAGCGTAACGGAGTACGGTCCAGCTGTCCACGCGCTTCGAAGGTCTGAATAACCTGCTGAATCGCCTTATCAAAAATCTCGTAAATGCCCTCGCCCGAATGATAGCCCACAATTTTGCCCTGCGGGTCAATTAGCACGAGGGTGGGCCAGGCGCGCACGGCGTACTGGCTCCAGATGACCATCTGGTTATCGTTCACCACGGGGTGTTCAATCTCGTAGCGCAGGATCGCCTGACGGACGTTTTCGGTTTCTTGCTCTGTGAAAAACTTGGCGGAGTGGACGCCGATCACCACCAGTTCGTTAGCATACTTGCGCTCCAGCCGCTTCAGGTCGGGCAAAATGTGCATACAGTTGATACAGCAGTAGGTCCAGAAATCGAGTAGCACAACTTTGCCACGCAGTTCGCGCAGGCTGAGCGGGCGCTCCGTGTTGAGCCATTCCAGTCCATCGGGGAAATCGGGCGCGGTGAGTTGACCTTCCATCGTTTGACCCTCCGGAGGCAGGGGCGGCGTGGGGCGGAAGAACCACCACAGGCTGAGCATCAAAACGCCCAGAAACACAAGACCCCCGCCAAGAACAAAGGTTTTCATAGCAGGCAGGATTATACCCCTCTGCTACTCGGCGAGGCGCCATGTGGTGCCCTGCGGGCTATCTTCCAGCACAATCCCCATCGCTTTGAGGTCGTCGCGGATGCGGTCGGCGAGATCGTAGAGTTTTCGGGCGCGCAGTTCGGCTCGCCACGCAATCACCGCCCCCATCAGTTGCTCAAAACGCTCGCTCTGCATCGGTGTTGTGGCTTGCAGGGGCACGCCCAGCACGGTCTCCATCATCCAGCGGAGAGCGTTCAGGAGTCCCTGCAGCTCGGCGGCAGTTTCGGGGCGCTGTGCCAGCTCGGGGGTGTTGAGGCGGTGATTAATCTCGCGCACCACTTCGAATACCACCGCAATCGCCTGCGCGGTGTTAAAGTCGTTATCCATCGCTTCGGTGAACTGCTCGCGGTAGGGTTGCGCTACCGAGTCGTCGGGCGCAGGGGGCTGGGGGAGCGCCCGCAGGAACGCCTCCGCACGCTGGGCAGCCGTGCGAATCCGCTCCAGACCCGCTTTCGCCTCGTCCAGACGCTCATAAGAGAACTCCAGCGGCGTGCGATAATGCACCGTCAGCAGGAAGAAGCGAATCACGGCAGGCTCATATTGCTGGCGCAGCTCGCGAATGGGCACCACCACGCCTGTGGACTTGGACATCTTCTCCTGGCGCAGGCGCACGGGTCCCCAGTGGAGCCAGTAGCGTGCAAAGGGCTGCTGGCAGTTCAGGTACGCCTCCGATTGGGCAATCTCGTTTTCGTGGTGGGGGAAGATGAGATCCATCCCGCCCGCGTGGATATCGAACGCAGGCTGGAGGTACTTGAGGCTGAGTGCGGAGCATTCGATATGCCAGCCGGGGCGTCCGGGTCCCCATGGGCTGTCCCATGCAGGCTCGCCGGGCTTGGCAGATTTCCAGAGCGCGAAATCTTCGGGGTGGCGCTTGCGTTCGTCCACTTCAATCCGCGCCCCTGCTTTCAGCTCTTCCACCGTGCGTCCTGACAGCTTGCCGTATTCGGGGAACTTGCTCACCTCAAAGTAGACATCGCCATCCACCACATAGGCGTAGCCGTCGTCCACCAGTTTTTTGACCATCGCGATAATGTCCTGCATATTCTCCGTGACCTTCACGAAGTGGGGGAGTTTCACGCCGAGCGCCAGCGCGTCCTCAATATACATCTGGCTATACTTTTCGGCGACCTGTTGCGTGGAGATTCCCTCTTCCTGCGCGCGGCGGATGATTTTGTCATCAATATCGGTAAAATTCTGCACGAAGTGGACTTCATAGCCGTGTTGTTCCAGCCATCGGCGCACGACATCCATCACGACCACGCCGCGCATATGCCCCACATGGGCAGGCGCTTGGGGGGTGAGACCGCAGGCATACATCGCCACTTTGCCCGGCTCGCGGGGCACAAACGGCTCTTCTTTTCGGGTGAGCGTATTATACAGGCGCAGTTCTCCCATATGGGGGATTATACCCCGTAGAATCCCCCGTTTTGGCGAATCCCCGTATTCCTTTTGATATGCACTGAGAAGGGGTATGGCAAAACTTCTTCAGGCGCGGGGGAAACCCCAAGGCGGATGGCAGATCGGTGGTTGCGAGGCTTCTCTCATCAGCACCGTCCAGCGCCACCGCCACACCCCCCTGCGGCGCAGTGTTCCGCAGGGGGCTTTTTCCGAAAAGTTTGGGGGTGAGTGAGCAAGAGCGAGAGGCGGGTGGGGAGGAACCCGCCTCTCCAGGGGTAGGGGAGGTGCGACCAAGTTTAGCAGGAGGTTCTCTGGTCAACCTGTACCCTGTCGCTGTTGGTAATTATCGGCAGCCCTGCCCGTAATCTTTAGAGGGGTTTATCGGGGTATAATTTTTCCACCATGAGCCGTTTCGCCAAGTTTGCCTGGCTCGTGCTGGGCTATAATGTGCTGGTGATTCTGTGGGGTGCCTATGTGCGTGCCACCGGCTCAGGAGCAGGCTGTGGAAGCCACTGGCCGCTCTGCAACGGCGAGATTATTCCCCGTTCCCCTACTGTGGAAACGCTGATAGAGTATAGCCACCGTTTGACCAGCGGGCTGGCGGCGCTGCTGGTGCTGGCGATGCTTATCTGGGCATTTCGGGCGTTCCCACGCAAGCACATTGTTCGGTTCGGCGCGTTGATGAGCATGGTGTTTATGGTGCTTGAGGCGCTGGTAGGCGCAGGGCTGGTGCTGTTCGAGCAGGTTGCCGATAATGTGACGATGGCGCGGGCGGTGTGGATGGCGGCGCATTTGCTGAACACCTTCATTCTGCTGGGCTGGATCACGCTGACCGCATGGTGGGCTTCGGGGGGGAGCCGCTTTGCGCTGCGGGGTCAGGGGAGCGCAGGCTGGGGCGTGTTCGGTGCGCTGTTTTTGATGACCTTGATTGGCATGAGCGGCGCGGTCACGGCGCTCGGCGACACACTGCTCCATCTCGGCGCCATCGAGAAAAACCCACTTGTGGGCGAAACCCTGCTCGCGTTGCGAATTTATCACCCCACGCTGGCGATAGGAATTGCCGTCTATATGATTCTGGTGCTGACCAATCTTGCCCTGGCGCGTCCTTCGCCCACCATCCTCCGGCTGGCGCTGGGCTTCAATGGGCTGTATCTGGCGCAGCTGGGGCTGGGCGCGCTGAATGTGTGGCTCAAGGCGCCTGTGTGGATGCAGCTGGTTCACCTGCTCATCACCGACATCCTCTGGATTATGCTGGTGGTGCTGTCAGCTTCTCTTCTGGCGAACCAGCCGCAGGCGCGGGCAATCGTGCAGGAACCCAAAGCCTCCATCACCCCCTGACTTTTCAGGCAAACTGTGCCGATAATCGGCTCATGTGAGATGGCGGTTCTGGCGATGGTTTTGCGAGGGCGAGGTAGAGCCTGATTCGCCTGCCACCGAAGCGCTCGCGGCAACGCTGGAATGCTTCGGACGCTATGCGTTTGACTTGCCCGACCAGCGCGCCCGCGAGATTCAAAGCCGTTTCCAGAAGCTGGCGCAACAGGCGCGGGATGGGCAGGTGCAGGGGATCCCAGAGCGCGTATGCGAACACCGCAGGGCGGAACAGGCGTTCGTGGCGCAGAGCCTGAACGACCTGCGCGAGCTCACATGGCAGCTCATCAGCGGGATGGCGCGCATCCTGCAGGAGGACGGCGAGGGCGACCGTGCCGTGCGTCAGCAGATTCAGAAAATTGCCGAATCGCCCCCGACAGAGGTGCAGGTTCTCAAGCAGGCGCTTACTGCCCTCACCCAGATGCTGGAAGAACGCGAACGCCGCCATAAGCAGACCCTCCAGCAGATGCAGAGCCAGATGGGGCAGCTCCTGCAGGAACTGGAGCAGGCGCGGAAAGAAAGCCATATAGACCCCCTCACAGGACTCTACAACCGCCGCGCATTGGAACACCACCTGCAGAGTACGGTGGAGCTGAATCGGCTTTTTGGCTACAGCGCGGCGCTCATCCTGATTGATATTGACGACTTCAAGCGGCTCAACGACACATGGGGGCACACCACAGGCGACGAGGTGCTGAAGGCTGTTGCGGAGGTGCTGGTGCGGGTGTGCAAGCGCAAGGGCGACTTTGTGGCGCGTTATGGGGGCGAAGAGTTCGCGATTGTGTTGCGTGAGACCACACTCAAAGAGGCGAAAGCCATCACACAAAAGATTCTGGACGCGGTGCGTCGCGAGGTATTCCAGCTGCCCGATGGCAACCTGCTCACGATTACGGTCTCCGCAGGCGTGAGCGTGCTGCAGGAGATGGAAGAGGCGCGGGCGTGGCTGGAGCGCACTGACCAGCTCCTCTATGCCGCCAAGCGCGCGGGCAAAAACCAGCTGCAGGCAGCGTGAAGCCCCCTCCCCTTCGCGAGAGAGGGGGCACGGTTCAACACCCGCTACCGAAGTTGAACAGCACGATCAGCAGGTCAGCGTCATCTACATTCGCGTCGCAGTTCACATCGGCGGGGTTTGTGCCTGTCGCGCCGAAGGCGAACAGTACCATCAAGAGGTCGGCATCATCCACGCAACCGCTGCCGTCCACATCGCCGTTTGTGGGAATGCAGGCGGGCGTGAACCAGAAGCCCCCCGTGAGGCTGTAAGTGCCCCCTGTGAGGGCGTTGCTGGCGTCGGGCTGACCGACTGTGCCGCCGAGGTTGAAAGTGCCTCCTGTGGCGAAGGTGACCCCGCCGCCGTCGATGGTCCACCAGCTAAGGTCGTAGCCGCCGCCCGACTGGGCGCAGGCGACACCCATCAGTGTCGCAAGAACCACACACACTATCAGCGTTCTCATTGTTGTTCACCTCCATCGTTTCGTTGTGCCCCCTCTCTCCTGCTCGGAGAGAAGAGGGGGTAGGGGATAAGCGCCTCACGGCTTGCTCGTTCCGCTCGGCGTGGAATCGGGTTCAGGGCGATAGAGAATCCCGCGCTCCGTTGGTTGCCCGTACAGCTCAGGATGCAGGTACTTGCCCTTGATTTCGTCCTCCTTCTCCTGCTCGGTCTGGTAGCCGTACTGCTGTACCCAGCGGTCGTTGCGGATGGCTTTCACTTCCCAGCTGACCTTTCTGCCCGGTACGCCGCCCGCGATTTTGAAGCGATTATTCTGGATTTCCACGGCGACATGCAGGTTCGGCATCGGCGCACCAACAGGGGTCAGGTGGTAGGTGGCGTCGCGGTTGATGGCTTCAAAGTAATCGGGCAGTTGCACCCACGCTTCGCCGCGTGCATCCAGCACCACCATACCCCGATAGAGGGTGTAGGGTTCGGGACCTTCGGCGCAGAAGTGGTTCAGGTAGTGGGTTTCGGGGCTGAGGGGGTGGTCAATCTGGAACGACTTGATGGCGGCGGCGACGCTGCCCGTGGTAAAGAAGGCGTGTCCTGCGCCGCCAGCGGGTTCCTGGGCGACCACGCCGTAGGAGTCGGAGGTGGAGCCGGCGGTGCGTCCCCACACGCCCCAGGGGGCGCCGGTGGTGGCGGTTGCAAAGCCATACACGCCCGTGCCAGTGGTTCCAGCAGCGGTTGAGTAGATACCGTAAGCGCTGCTGCCCACCACAGTCACCCAGATGCCATTCGCGGTAGTGCCAGTGTTGGCGTTGCTGATGTTGACCAGTTGCGTGTTGCGGTTGCCTTGCACATCCACCAGATATGTGGGATTAATTGTGCCAACACCCACATTCCCACTGCCTGTGATGGTGAGCGTGCGCTGGGTGGCAAGCGTGGTGCCCGCGCCCAGTGAGAGCAGGTTCGCGCCACCCTGCGCGGCAATCGTGGCGTGCCCTGCACCGCCGCCACCTGTCGCGACTCCCATCTTCAGGCGATAGGTTGCGTTGCCGATGCGCAGGTCGCCTTCACTGGTCTCGGTGTTCCACGCGCCACCTGCGATGTCCAGCCTTGCGGCAGGGCTGGTCGTGCCGATGCCGACATTGCCACCCGCCTGAAAATACATTCGGACGGCACTCGCGGCATTCTCCCATAGCTGCAGGTTGGCGCCTCCGCCGATGGTACCGAAGTACCACTGGTTGGCAGAAGATGGAAATCCTATTCGCAGAGTCCCCGTAGAACTATTGACCAGCATTCCACCGCTGACTTCCAGAGGATAGGTGGGAGTGGTCGTCCCGATACCGATATTGGAGCCGCTCTGGAAAATTACGGAGTCGCCCAGCGTGTTCGCGGCGGTGAACAACGCGACGCGGTTCGCTGTGCCCGACCCGCTCAGAAAGCTCGGCGCGCCCGTGATACGCGCCCACGGCACCGAACCACCCTGCAAAACGCCGCTCCAGCGCACATCGCCCGACACATCCAGCGCGTGTGCAGGCGTTGAAGTGCCAATCCCGACGCGACCCACGCCCAGATCCACTGTCATTACAGAAGCGCCGCCCGCTAAGAAGTTGAACTTGTCGGTGCTGTCCTGATACTGCAAACCCCAGTTCGGGAACGCAGGCGAATGGGTAATCACCATGCGGTCGGCGTTGGACGTGCCCGACTGGAACATGTTCAGCTGGGTTGCCGTGTTCGCATAGGGGGTCGCGCGAATCAGCACGCGCGGGGTGAGCCAAGTGGTTGAACTGCCACTAACAATCCCAATCTCAAGGTAGCGATCCGCGCCTGTCCAGATGGACGCAGGCGGGTTTAGCTGCACGGTAAACAGCCCGTTGGACACATTCACGGTCAGCGTGCCCGAATCCCAGAGCACGGTAGTGTCTGTGGCGGTGGCGAAGATGCGGAATCGCATCGATTGCGAGGGGTTATTCAGGGGCGCGCCGCCCTGGCGCAGATAGCCCTGATAAGTGAACGCTTGCGTTACGCCCTGAGCGAACGCGCCTGCAAGCGCCGAAAGCGCAACCAGTGCGCTCATCACCGAGATTGTAAGCCATCGTTTCATCGCATACACCTCCTTACGGGAATATATCCTGCCTCTATTATCCACAGGGGGTCTTACGAGAGTCTTAAAAAATCGGGGGGTTTCTGGGACTTAAGTCCTAAATTTGGGGTTTTTTAAGGGCAAATTCCCTTAAAAAGTCGCCATTTCGTCGGCGAGGGCGCGGCACTGCTGGAGGGCGATCTGGCGTCCCATCGCCTGGTTCAGCTGGATGGCTTCTTCGAGGGCACTTTTTGCGCGGGGCAGGTCGCCCAGCGCTTTGTAGGCGTGGGCAAGGTAATAAAGGGTGTTCGCCTGCCAGGGGCGCGCCTCGCGCTCTTGCCAGAACACAAGGCACGCTTCCAGCGCCTGCGCCGCTTCAGGGTCTGGCTGGAGCATGGCGCGAATGCCGTAGTAGTGCGTTTTGCTGAAGTGCAGGCGGTAAGCGTCTTCTTGCTGGCGGCGGGCGTCAAGCGCGTTTTCGGCGTAGCGCAAAGCGGTGGGCAGGTCGCCCTGTGCAATAGCGGCGAGCGCGGCGAGGTCCCATGCGCCTCCCAGCTCGTGGGGGCGGTCATAAGGCAGATGGCGGGCGACCAGCTCCAGCGCCGCCTGCAGCGCCTGTTCTGGCTCGCCGCGACGCAGGCGCCAGTGCCCTTCCAGCCACAGGAGCGTATCGGCGAACCGACCCACCTGCAAGTCTAACTGGCGCAGCTCATGCAAAAGCGCCTCAGCGCTCTCCAGTTCGCCCTGCTGAATGGCAATAAAGAGCTGGGTTACCAGCGCGGAACCCACGCGAATAGGGTCATCCAGCTGGCGGGCGAGCTGCACTTCCTCAAGGCAGACCAGTCGCGCCTTCTCGTAATCGCCTCTCAGGGTCAGCTCTTCGCTGTACGCACTCAGGGGCGATTGACGCACCAGCAAATCGGGCTGCTGAAACGCCTCTCGCACGGCTCGCTCGCGCCAATCAGGCGGCTGACGCTCCCAGGGGATGTAGCCCGCCAGGTAGTGAATCTGGATGTGGAGCTCAAAATCCTCATGGCAGGGGTACATCGACCACAGGCGCTCCCAATAATGGTGAACCGTTGCCCAGTCGCGCTCGGTAAGTGCGTGCTGTACCACCCAGTAGAGCGCCCAGCCAAGCGTTTCCGGGCTTTCGGGAAGCGTTTCAGCCAGCGCGAGCATTTCGTGCGCCAGCGCACGGCTGGTTTCAAAGCTCTCGCGTTTGAAGTAGACGCCCGTCAGCAAACGGAGTAGGCGACATCGCATAAGGGACGTGCCGTTGGGCAACTGAATCGCCTGTGTCAGGAACACCTCCACCCAGGGCAGGACACAGCGCGCAAGAAAATACCGATCCAGCGACACAATCACTTCGAAAAGCGTTTCGGTCTACCCCTGTTCCAGCAGGAGCTGGAGCGCGTCCTGCAGGCATTCGCGGTGCGCGTCCCAGAAAGCGAGCCACTGAGGGAGCTGTTCGGTGCGGCTCTGGGCGCGGCGGGCGTCTGCCTGGGCGCACACCCACGCCGCAATCTGGCTTCTGCAGGCGCGCTGCTCATCGGGCGTCATCTGCTCCAGAGCGTGCTCGCGCACAACTTCCAGCATCCGAAACAGAACCGCGCCGTTGGCGGCGACACGCTGAATCAGACCTGCCCCCAACAAACTCTCCAGCGATTCGAGAAGAGAGTCGGCTGGCGCTTCGGTGTAAAAAATCTCCCGAAGCGTGTCTGCCGACCACGCGGCGGGCACTACCGCCATCTGGCGCAGGAGCTTCTGGGCATCGGCGGGCAGCGAGGCACAGGTAATCTCCAGCACCGTGCGCATTTCACGGTGGCGGGCAGGGATGTCCACACGATGGGTTTTAAGCCAGCTCAGGCGATGAGACACCTGCTCCAGCATCTGGCGGGGACTCAACACATTCACGCGCGAGGCTGCCAGCTCCAGCGCGAGCGGAATGCCGTCCAGACTTTGACAGAGCGCGGTGATGAGGTTCCGATTCTGCTCGGTCAGGCGGAAGTCCTGCGCCACCTGCTGTGCCCGATGCACAAACAGCTGCAGGGCGGGGCATTCGGGCGCGTCAGAGCAGGCGAGCGGCTCCAGATGGAAACGAATCTCGGCGTCAATTGTGAGCGGCACGCGCGAGGTAATCAACATCTGACAATAAGGAACCGATTCCAGAAGGCGCGCAATTATCGCTGATGCTTCGGGCAGGAGTTGCTCCATATTATCCAGCACCAGCACCACACGCTCAAGCTGGCGCAGGCAGTGAATCGCTTGCTCCAGGGGGTCATACGCAACAGATACGCCCAGCGCCGCGAGAATCGCTTCGCCCATCTGTTCGGGATTCAGGATGCCCGCCAGCGGAACCCACAGCACCGTGCGTTCAGGCGATCCTGCCAGCTGCTGTGCGACGGCTATTGCGAGGCGCGTTTTGCCAACCCCTCCCAGCCCCAGAATGCTGACACAGCGCGTTTCGGGGCGCTGGAGCAAGTTAAGCAGCGACTGGAGCTCGGTTTGCCTGCCAAACAGCGGTGTAGTTGGCTGTGGGAGCTCGGGCGCTCCGGTCTCCACGCGCGGGGTTGTGGGCAGGGCTGGCGCTGTGAGGTCGGGCTTATCGGAGCGGGCGCGTTTGGACCTGCGTGCCAGCACGGCGCGCCGACTCCCCAGCTGCTGGCACTGGAGCAACAGCCGCTGGACAGCCATGGGGGCGCGACGCCGCTGTTCGCGCTGATATTGCTCGATCCAAGCACTGCAGACCTGATACGCTGGTTCGGGGCGCCCTTCGTCCAGATACAAACCAACGAGGGTGCAGAGCGGTTCTGCATCGGTGGGGTGCAGCGCCACCAGCCGATGGAGCCACTCGATTGCCTGCACACGGTTGCCCTGCTGAAGGTCTATCTCTGTGAGGCGTTTTAGCGCTTCGCTATACTGCAGCTGAAACTGAACGCCCGCGTCCACGATCCACAGGTCGTAGTAGCCTGCCAGAAACTCGCCTGTGTAAAGACGCACTGCCTGAAGATAGTACTGATACTGGGCACTGGGGTCGCTGGCTTGTTGCGCGAGGGCAATCGCGTCGGCGAAGTCCAGCACATCGGCGTCAAACGCGGCGCGGTTCAGCCCCACACTCTGGGGTTCGGCAATCAGCAGGGGTGGCGCAGGTTCAGGAGCCTCAAAGGCGTATCGGATGGCGTTCAGCGCAACGCTCAGGTTGTTGCGGGCGCGCCCTGGTTCCATATCCTGCCAGAACAGTTCCGCCAGCGCCTCACGCGGAAAGCGATGCGGGGGGTGTGTAATCAAGTATCCCAGTAGCGAGACGGTTTTTGCCGTGCGCAACCGGTTCACGCGCCGAGTGCCACAGCGCGCTTCGAACCCCCCAAACAGCTGAAAATACCAGCGCGACTCCAGAGCCATCGTGATACAACTCTAATTATACTCGGAATGGGCATGTGTTTGCTGGAGGGGTTATATGGCAATACCTGTTTTTTGCGAATCGCGTTTTTCAGGCAAGTAAATAAGACAATGGAGTCGGTTCACCGCCTGCGAACTCTTTTCGAGTATCCTCATGGGGGATGCGTTCGGCACACTCGCTTATGGACGAACCATCGCGCCTGTGGCGGGCTGTGGCTCTCGGCAGCCTCATCCTTTCGCTGGGCGTTGCGGGCATCGCGTGGGGGCTGGGCTTCCCCCATGGCGCACTGGGGGTTCTGATTGGTGCCGCCATGCTGGGCTGGATTATGGGATACTATGGCTTTCTGGTCTGGCTGCTGCGGGGCAAAGGCGTCCAGCGACTCCTGCCTCTGTTCAACCTCGCGAAATACCCCCTGATGATGGCGGTGGTCTATGGAGTGGTGCAGGGTGGAACCCCGATGGTGATTGGATTTGTGGTCGGTGTGGTCATTCCTCTGGCGGTGATGACCGCGCTGGCAATCTGGTCGGCGTTCACGATGCGTTGAGGGCAGGGTATACTTCTCGGCGAGGGGAACAACGATGAAAACTCGCATACTCGGAATAGCAGGTCTTACCGCAGTGCTACTGGGCGCATCGGTTGTGGCGCAGCGACTGACCGCCGAGCAGGTTCTGGACAAAGCCGAAGCCGCTGCAGGCGGCGCGAAAATCCGCACACTCAAAAGTATCCATGTCAAAGGGACTTTCCAGGCGCCTGCTCAGAAACTGAGCGGCACGATAGAAATCTACTTCAAAGCGCCAAACAAAGTGCTGGTTCGTCAGACGATCCCCGGCGTGCTGGAGCAGACCAGCGGCTTTGACGGCAAGGTGGGCTGGGAAAAGAGCAACATGACGGGTCTGCGCGAGATTAAGGGCAAGGAACTGGAGCAGCTCAAATCGGCGGCGAATTTCACCAGTGTGGGCAACTGGCGCAAGCAGTATCGCAATCCCAGGCTGCGCGGGGTGCAGAAGCTTGGCAACCACGAGGTCTATGTGATTGACCTCACCACAACACATGGCACGAAAGCGACCCTGTATATCGATACGCGCGAATTTCTTGTTCGCCGCGACGATAGCGAAGTGGTGACCCCGCAGGGTAGTATCGTCGCCACCAGCCTGCTGGAAGACTACCGCCGTGTGGACGGAATAATGTACCCGTTTCGCGTGCGTCAACAGGTGTCGGGAATGGAGAGCGTCATTTATCTCCAGCAAGTGCGCCACAATGTTCCGATAAACGACTCGCTTTTCCGCAAGCCGAAACAGTAAACATGTTGGTCGTTGAGAATCTGGTGAAGTCGTTCAAGGGGCTGCGCGCGGTGGATGGGGTCAGTTTTCGCGTGGAGCCGGGTGAAATCGTGGGGCTGCTGGGTCCCAACGGCGCGGGCAAGACCACCACTTTGCGCTGTATTGCGGGCATCCTCAAACCCGATTCGGGGCGCATCCAGATAGGGGAGTACGACCTGGCGCAAGCCGAGCGTGAAGCGAAAAGCCTGCTGGCGTTCATTCCCGAAATGCCCAACCCCTATGAGCTGCTTACCGTGCGAGAGCATATGCGCCTGGTGGCGATGTGCTATCAGACCGTGCCGCTTTATGAGGCGCGCGCTGATGCCCTGCTGGAACGCTACGAACTGAAAGACAAGGCGGACGCGCTGGCAGGCACGCTCTCTAAAGGCATGAAACAGAAGCTGGCGGTGGTCTGCGCCCTCGTGCATGACGCGAAGGTGTTTCTCTGCGATGAGCCGTTGATGGGGATTGACCCGCGCGGGCAGTATACGCTCAAAAACGACCTGATGCGCCTGCGCGACGAAGGCTGCGCCATCCTCGTCAGCACGCACCAGCTGGACACCGCCGAGCGCCTGTGCGACCGCGTGATTATTATGCATCGGGGCAAGCTGCTGACCGAAGGCACCCTCTCGGAGTTGCAGGAACGCGCCCAGATGGAGGGCAGCACCCTCGAGGAGGTGTTCCTGCGCCTGACAGAAGAGGCGGAAGCGCCTGTTTCGGAAACGCCCGTACAAACCTGAGGGGGAAAACCCCATGGCAAACTATCCTGCAGAGTGGAGCCATCACGAGCGTGCCAAGCGGCGCGCGACCACCATCTCGCTGGCGTATAATGTGCTGTTCACGGCGGGCAAGCTGGTGGCGGCGTTGCTCACAGGTTCGATGAGCCTGCTCTCGGAGGCGCTCCATTCGGCGACCGATATTGTCGCCTCCACACTGGCATATGTGGGCGTGCGGGTGGCGTCCGCCCCGCCCGACGAACGCCACCCTTATGGGCACGGCAAGGTGGAGACCCTCACAGGCTTCGGAGAAGCTATTCTGTTGTTCCTGATGGTGCTGTACCTGATAGGGGAAGGCGTTCACCGGCTGTTCGTGGGCAGTGAGCTGGAGAGCCTGGAGGTCGGGATCGGGGTGATGGCGCTCTCCGCAATCACCAGTTTCTTTGTGGGGCGTTATGTGTTGCGCGTGGGCAAGCGCACAGGCTCGCTCGCACTGCTTTCCAACGGGCAGCACCTGATGGTGGACTTCTGGACCAGTCTGGGCGTTCTCGTCGCGCTGGGCATTATCGAGCTGACGGGCTGGACGGCGATTGACCCCCTGCTGGCGATTGGGATTGCGCTGTGGCTCATGCGGGGCGCGTGGCGCTTAGCCACCCATGCGTTCCATGACCTGATAGACCAGAGCCTGCCTCCTGACGAGATTGCTCTGATTGATGCGCTGGTGCGGAGCGAACCCGATGTCATCAGTTATCACCGCCTGCGCACGCGCCGTTCGGGCGCAATGCGTTATATAGACCTCCATATCGTGGTGCCCAGCGACTGGAGTTTACAGCAGGCGCATGCCGTTGCCGACCGACTGGAAAAGCGAATCGCGCAGGCGCTGGCGCCCGCGCAGGTGGTGATTCATGTGGACCCCTACGACCCCACCCGTGCCTCGCATCAGCCTTCCGATGCCAAAGAGCGCGTGAAGGCGATGTAGTCTTCTAAAGTCTCTATCGCGCGTCCCGTTTCAATCACGCGGAGCGCCATGTGAACCCCCTCGCGGATGTCGCTGGCACGTCCTGCAATCCAGAGGGCGACGCCCGCGTTAGGTAGCAGCGCCTGCATCCGCTGCTCGTCGTCACCGGCGAGCGCGGCGCGGAGAATTTGCGCGTTCTCTTCGGGGGTTTCACCGGGCGCAATCGCTGTCATCGGAAGCGGCGTTAAACCTAAATCCTGCGGGCTGAACTCGAACGACTCCAGCGTGCCGTCGCTTCTAAGATGGGTCAGCACCGTGACGCCGATAGGGGAGACCTCATCCAGCCCGTCCATCCCATGCACCACGCAGGCGCGTTCGGCGCCCAGTCGCGCCAGCGCCTCCGCGAGCATCGTGAGCCACTCCCAGTGGAACACGCCTACCATCTGGCGCTTCGCGCCTGCGGGATTGGTCAGCGGTCCCAGCAGATTGAACACAGTGCGCACCCCCAGCTCGCGACGCACGGGGGCGACATGCTTCATCGCAGGGTGATGCAACGGCGCAAAAAGAAACCCCACGCCAACGGTTTCGATACATCTGGCGACCTGCTCTGGAGTGAGCTGAATGTTCGCGCCGAGCGCTTCCAGCACATCGGCGCTCCCACAGCGGCTGCTGACGGCGCGGTTGCCGTGCTTCGCCACGGGCACGCCTGCACCTGCCACCACAAACGCCGTCGCAGTGGAGAGGTTCCATGTCTTAATGCGGTCGCCCCCCGTGCCGCAGGTATCCAGCAGGTCGGGGCGGTTGACCGAAACCTTCACGGAGTGTTCGCGCATCGCGCGTGCGAAGCCGACAATTTCGTCCAGCGTTTCGCCGCGCGTGCGCATCGTCATCAGCACGCCCGCCACCTGCACAGGGGTGAGCTGCCCTTCCATCAGCGCGTGCATCAGGGCGTAAGCTTGCGCCTCGTTCAAATCCTCGCCTTCCAAAACCATGCGCACCAGAGAGGGTATCTCCATATGCCATAATAGTACCCCATATGCCGGGACTCCGCGCCTCGCCCCGCAATTTTGCGGGTTTTCGTCCTGAATTCTCCCTGAATTGCCTGTTTTCCTCTTGACAATTGCGCCCAGAGTGTGCTATAATATAGTCGCACGGTTCGCCCCGTGCAATATCTCCGGGAAACCCGGAAAGGAGGATGCTGTATGAAACGATTGGCAACACTGGCTTTGGGTGCCTTATTGACCGTCAACGCTTTCGCGTTGTTTGGTGAAACTGAGCCGAACGACACACGCGCGACCGCAGATATGGTTCTCTACGGCAATAGTGCCCCATGGGCGGATGTGGGCGTGATTAGCCTCACGGCAAACGACTCCGACTTCTTCAAAATCCGCCTGAATGCAGGGGACTACCTGACGGCGATTACTTTCCCTATCAGCACGCTTTACAATGTTCCGGACACTGTGATGGCGCTGTTTGACGCCACTGGCACAACGGCGATTGTGTGGAACGACGATGCTGGTAGCGGTTTCGGCTCTGCCATCCGCTGGCAGGCGACCGCTACGGGCGACTACTACATTGCGATTACGGGGTATCACGGCGGGGTGCAGTCCAGCCTGTCCTACTATGAGGGCGCCACTCACGGCGAGGCTGGCGACTACATCCTGACCGTGAGCGTGGTGCCTGAGCCTGCCAGCATGGTTGCGCTGGGCACTGGCTTGGTCAGCCTGCTGGCGCTGCGCCGACGCAAGAAGAACTGAGCCAATCAGAGCGGCTTGGCGAAAAAGCCCCTCCTGCTGGAGGGGCTTTTTGATTCTTGAAGGAAACACGGGGGCTGGCGCGAACCCCATACCCATGCCTCTGCGGATTGCCGAGAACAGTCTGGTCCTGTTTCAGGGTGATAGTATTACCGACGGCGGGCGCAAGCGCGAAGTCGCCACCGATCTGGGCTGGGGCTACCCCTTGCTGATTGCTTCCTGGATTGCGGCGATGTATCCCGAACGCCAGATTCGGTTTTTGAATCGGGGCATCAGCGGGAACCGTGTGCGCGACCTGCTGGCACGCTGGGAAGCCGATTGCATCGCTCTCAAACCCGACTGGGTTTCCATCCTGATTGGCATCAACGACACATGGCGCCGCTACGACAGCAACGACCCCACCAGCGTGCAGGAATTTGAGCGTGATTATCGCGCCCTCCTGCGCCTGACGCGCGAGCGCACCGAAGCGCAGATTATTCTGATGGAACCGTTTGTGTTGCACACGCCGCCTGACCGCGAGACATGGCGCGAGGACCTGGACCCGAAGATTCAGGTGGTGCGCCAGCTGGCGCGCGAGTTCAAAGCCACGCTGGTGCCGCTGGATCGGCGGTTTCGCGAAGTCGCCATGCGGCGTGATCCCGCCTTCTGGGCAGCCGATGGCGTCCATCCCACTATGGCAGGGCACATGCTGATTGCGCAGGAGTGGCTCAAGGCAGTTGGGGTTCGGTTCGGCTGATTCGCGCTCGGTATACTTTAACCCATGCGCGTGTTGAAGTTGTGGCGCCAGCGTCAGCGCCGCTGGCAGAGCGACGACCCTGCGGAACTCCGCGCCGAGCTGGAGCGCAAAGAGCGCGAGCTTCAAGAGGCGCGTCGCGCCCTGCGCCAGCTGGAGCATAAACTCGCCGACCGCGAAGCAGAGATTGAGGCGCTCCGTAAAATCAGCGAAGCCACCGGCAGCGCTTTCGCCTCCGAAGCCATGCTCCAGTCTATCGCCGAAATCGCGATGCGCATCACCGAAACCGAAATCTGCCACATCTTTCTGTTTGATGAAACCCGCGAGGAACTGGTGCTGCGCGCTGCCACAGGCGACGATGCCCGATTCATCAACGAGATTCGGCTCAAACCGGGCGAGGGCATCACAGGCTGGGTCGCCAAAGAGCGCCGTCCCGTCGCTGTCGCACGCGCTGCCTACAAAGACCCCCGCTTCAAACTCTACCCCGCCCTGAACGAGCAACAGTACGAGAGCATGCTCGCTGTACCGCTGGTGGTCAATAACGAGGTGATTGGGGTCATCAGCGTGCGCACGCGCAAGCCCAAAGAGTATCAGCAAGACCAGATTCGCCTGCTGTCGGGGATTGCGAGTCATCTGGCGGGCGCGCTCAATCAGCTGAGCCGTATCGAACAGCTGGAGCGCACCGCCACCCAGGTCGCCACGCTTTCGGAAATCAGCCGCACGCTCACGGGCAACCTCTATCTGGAAGAGGTATTGCAGCTACTGGTGCATATCACCGCCCAGACACTGGGCTATAAGATTGTTACGGTCATGCTGTTGGACGAGGAGAAGGGCGAACTGGTGCTGAAAGCCACTCAGGCAGAAAGCGAAGAGTATCGCAAGAAACCCCCGCTACGGGTTGGAGAGAGTATTGCAGGGCGCGCCGTGGCGGAGAACCGCGTGATTGTCGTGCCTGATGTACGCGCCCACCCGAACTACCGATTCCCCGATATTGCGGCGCGCGAGGGGTTGCACTCGATGGTCTCCGTGCCCCTGCGCGTGCGCGAGCAGGTGATTGGCGTGCTGAACTGCTACACGGATCGCCCGCATCTGTTCACCGATGAGGAGTTGCGCACGCTGGAGGCGGTCGCCAGTCAAGCCGCGCTCGCGATTGACCACGCCAAACTCATGGTGCGCAGTGCCATTCTGCAGGAGATGCACCATCGCGTCAAAAACAACCTCCAGCAGATTGCGAGCCTGATGCGCCTGCAGATGCACTACTCGCGCTACAAAACGGTGGAAGAGGTGATTCAGGACAGCCTCAGCCGCATTCTGGCAATTGCACAGGTGCATGAGTTGCTCTCGCGTGAAGACCTGGACATGGTGAGCCTGCGCAAGATTGCCTCCAGCATTCTGCATAACACGAAGCAGGCGCTTGTGCCTCCGGGGAAACAGATTCACTCGCGCGTGGAGGGGGAAGATGTGCTCCTGCCGTTGCAACAGGCGACTGCCGTGGCACTGATTTTGAACGAGCTGATTCAGAACGCAATCGAGCATGGGTTCAAAGATCGCACGGAAGGAGAAATCAGCGTGCGGGTGGAGTTCACGAACGGGCATGTGTTGCTGGAAGTCGCCAACGATGGCGAACCGCTCCCGCCCGATTTTGACGCGGCACGCTCCAACACGCTCGGCGTGAAGATTATTGACAATCTGGTGCGCGGCACGCTTCGCGGGCGCTTTGAAATCAGCAGCGCCGACTCGCGCACGGTGGCGCGGGTGGTGTTCCCGCGCCCTTAGTCTTCAGCGAGATCAATCCCGCGCTCGCGTGCAATCTGGCGGGCTTTCTCGTAGCCTGCGTGGGCATGGCGCATGACGCCCGTGCCGGGGTCGTTGGTCAGCACACGCTCCAGTCGCCATGCCGCTTCGTCGGAGCCGTCGGCGACGCAGACCTGCCCCGCGTGGAGCGAGTAGCCCATTCCGACGCCCCCACCGTGATGGAAACTGACCCACGCCGCGCCAGAGACCGCGTTCAAAGCGAAGTTCAGCAACGGCCAGTCGGCAATCGCGTCGGAGCCGTCCAGCATGGCTTCCGTCTCGCGGTAGGGGCTGGCGACGCTCCCTGCGTCCAGATGGTCGCGCCCAATTACAATTGGCGCCTGCAGTTCGCCCTTGCGCACCATCTCGTTGAACAGAAGCCCTGCTTTATCGCGCTCGCCGTAGCCGAGCCAGCAGATTCGGGCAGGCAAGCCCTGAAACTTGAACCGCTTGACACCCTCGGTGAGCCAGCGGTGTAGCCCCTCGTCTTCGGGGAAGAGCTTGAGCAGGGCGGCGTCGGTTTTGTAAATGTCGGACGGCTCGCCCGACAGCGCCACCCAGCGGAACGGACCGCGCCCCTCGCAGAACTGGTCGCGAATAAACGCGGGCACGAAGCCGGGGTAGCTGAAGGCATCGGCAAAGCCGCCCTCTTTCGCGAAGGCGCGCAGGTTGTTGCCGTAGTCAAACGCAATCGCGCCCGCTTTTTGCATAGCAACGATTGCTTCGCAGTGGATCGCCATCGATTCAATCGCGCGCTGGCGGACTTCTTCGGGGCGCGTGCGCCGTGCCTCTTCCACCTCGCGGAGCGACATTCTGCGCGGCACATAGCCGTACAGGGGGTCATGGGCGCTGGTCTGGTCCGTCACTAAGTCGGGAATGAAGCCGCGTCGCACCATTTCGGGCAGTACTTCGCTCGCGTTGCCCAGCAGCCCAATTGAGAGCGCCTGCCCCTTGCGCTTCGCCTCTTCCGCCATCTGAATCGCCTGTTCGAGGCTATCCGTCCAGGTGTCCAGATAGTTCGTCTCGATGCGGCGCTGGATGCGGTGGGGGTCTACCTCAACGGCGATAATCACGCCCCCGTTGAGCGTAACCGCAAGCGGCTGCGCGCCGCCCATACCGCCCAAGCCCGCCGTTACGGTAATCGTGCCTTTCAGCGAGCCGTTGAAGTGTTTTTTGGCAGCCGAGAGGAAGGTCTCGTAAGTGCCCTGCAGGATGCCTTGCGTGCCGATGTAGATCCAGCTGCCTGCGGTCATCTGCCCGAACATAATCAGCCCGGCGCGTTCCAGCTCATCGAACACTTCCCATGTCGCCCATTTGGGCACGAGGTTGGAGTTGGCGAGAATCACGCGCGGAGCGCGCTCATGGGTGCGGAATACGCCAACTGCCCGACCCGACTGCACCAGCAGGGTCTCGTCGTTTTCGAGGCGATCCAGCACGCGAAGGATGCGTTCAAAATCTTCCCAGCTGCGGGCGGCTTTGCCGCGTCCGCCGTAGACAATCAGCTCTTCGGGCTTTTCGGCGACTTCGGGGTCTAAGTTGTTCATCAGCATGCGCTTGGCGGCTTCCTGAATCCAGCCTTTGGCGGTGCGCTGGGCGCCGCGTGGAGCGCGAACGGTGCGTGCTAAGGTTGCCATCGTCGGAAACCTCCTGCGGGGATTATACCATGTCCCTGTGGTATAATCAGAGCGTGCCGCAAATCCGTTCGGTAGAGGAACTCATTCAGATTATTCGCCAGCATCCTGAGTGGCGCGAGGCGCTTTTGAGCGCGCTGCTGCCTCAGGACCTTTTGCTCCTGCCGCAGGAGTTCCGCGCCTTTCGCGCCGAGATGCGCGAGCGGATGGAAGCCTATGAGAAGCGCATAGAAGCGCACGAGCGGCGCATGGAAGCCATCGAAGAACAGATTGCCCGCCAGCGTGCGGAGTTTGAACAGCAGATGCAGCAGATGCGCCTCGAGTTTCAGCAGCAACTCCAGCAACTGCGTTTAGAGTTCCAGCAACAGATGCAGGCAATGCGTGCTGAGTTCACCGCGCGCTTTGAGCAGATTGAACTGGAGATGCACCAGATGCGCACCGAGTTCACCGCACGCTTTGAGCAGATTGAACTGGAGATGCACCAGACGCGCACCGAGTTCACCGCACGCTTTGAGCGCGTAGAGCAGGATATAGAGACGCTCAAAAAAGATATGAAAGAGGTCAAAGACGACCTCGCCAGTGTGAAGGGGATTGTGCTGGAAATAGATTGGGAACGGCGCGCTAAGTCGTTCTTTGGCAGATTGTTGCGTCATGTGAGAGTCTACGCGCCAGGCGAGTTCTATGACAGGGAGATTGAGAAGCGGGTGGCGCTCGAAAGCTCCAAGCGCGACCAGCTGCTGGAACTGGACTATGTGATACAGGGCGTAAGGCGCTCCGACGGGAAAGAGATTGTTCTGGCGGTGGAGGTCTCGTGGGGCGTGGGCGTCAAAGATATCTCTCGAGCGCGCGAGCGCGCCGCCATTCTGCGTGAGTGTGGATACCTTGCTGTGCCTGTCGCCATCGGCAGAGCGGCAACACCGAAAGCCAGGACGCTGGCAGGACGCGAAGGGGTCGTTCTGATAACCGACTCGAAGGTTCAAGGAGAGGAGCTTCTGAAACAGGCGTAAAGGGGTCCTGATATGGCAGAAACCCTTCTTCTGGGCGATAGTACGCCCCTGTTGATACGCGAGGCGGAGGTGCAGGCGCATCTGCCGATGGCGCGCGCGATTGAAGTGGTTGAGGCGGCGTTTCGCGATTGGGCGCACGGGCGCGCGACGAACCAGCCCCGCCAGCGCGTGCATACCGCCCAGGGAACCCTGCACCTGATGGGCGCGGCGTGGCGGCAGTATATCGGCTACAAAAGCTATTTTTCCTTCCCTGGTGGGACGCGCTTTGTGGTCGTGCTGGCATCGGCGCAGACGGGCGAGATTTTAGCCCTCATAGAGGCGGACTGGCTCGGCAGAATCCGCACGGGCGCGGCGACGGGCGTGGCGACTCGCTGGCTCGCGCGCCCCGACGCCCAGACGGTGGCTTTGATTGGCGCGGGCGGGCAGGCGCTGACCCAGCTGCAGGCGGTGTGCGCCGTGCGCTCGATCACGCGCGTGCGCGTCTATAGCCGTACTCCAGAGCGTGCGAAAGCCTTCTGCGAGGCGAACGCGCCCCTGTTAGGCGTGCCCCTCGAACCCGCCGAAAGCGTGGAGGGGGCGCTGGATAGCGCCGATATCGTAATTACCGTGACCACCGCCCGCGAGCCGATTGTGTCGGGCGCGATGCTCAAGCCCGGCATGCACCTGAACGCCGTGGGCGCGAACTCGCTGGCGCGCCGCGAGCTGGACACCCACGCCGTCGCGCGATGCGACCGCATCTTCGTGGACGATGTGCAACAGGCGCGAATCGAAGCGGCGGAGCTGGTCATCCCGATAGAGGTGCGACGCCTCACATGGGAGCGCGTGCTGCCGCTGTCTTACCTCGTGGGCGGGCTGGCTTTAGGGCGCCAGGCACCCGAAGAGATTACGCTCTTCAAATCGCTGGGGATTGCGCTGGAAGATGTGGCGGTCGCCAGCGCGGTCTACGAATCGCTCACCACTTCCGAGAACTGAGATGGAGCCGATTCGTCTGCAGAAGTGGCTGGCGCGGTGTGGGCTGGGTTCACGACGGGCGTGTGAGCAACTCATCGAGCAGGGGCGCGTGCTGGTCAACGGGCAAACAGCCACGCTCGGCATGAAGGTAGACCCCGAACGGGACACCATTCTGGTGGACGGCAAGCCCGTGCGTGAGCCGCCCAAAACGGTGTATTTGATGTTGCACAAGCCGCGCGGATTTGTCACGACCCGCTCTGACCCCCACGCGAAGCGCACCATCATGGAGCTGATTGCTGATGTGCCTGTGCCTGTGTTCCCCGTGGGCAGGCTGGACGCCGACTCGGAAGGGCTGTTGCTTCTGACCAACGACGGCGCACTGGCGAATCGCCTGCTCCACCCACGCTATAAGATGCCCAAGACCTATCGCGTGTGGGTGAAAGGGATGCCCAGCGAAGCGGCGCTGAAAGCTCTGCGCGAGGGCGTCATGCTGGAAGAGGGGCGCACGGCTCCTGCAAAAGTGCGCCTGTTAAAAGCCGCGCCCCACGAGAGCCTGCTGGAAATTACCCTGCGTGAAGGGCGCAAGCGCCAGATTCGGCGCATGTGTCAGGCGGTGGGGCATCCTGTGCGTAAACTGGTGCGGATTGCGTTCGGTCCGTTGCGCCTGCCCCGCGACCTGCCTCCGGGCAAATGGCGCTGGCTCACGCAAGAGGAGATCGAGGCGCTCAAAAGCGTGCTAAGAGAGCAAAACTGAGAAGCTCCCTCTCCCGTACCAGGCAGGAGAGGGAGCAAAAGAGGGAAGGCGCTAACACCCACTACCGAAGTTGGACAGCACTATCAGCAAGTCGGCGTCGTCCACGATGCCGTCTTTATTGATGTCCTCGTGGCGGGTGTAGCCAGTGCCTGGGGTGCCGAAGGCGAACAACACGGCAAGCAAGTCCGAGTCGTCAATACAGCCGTCGCCGTTGGTATCGCCCGTGCGCCAGGTGTCTAACAGGAATGTTTCTTCGTGTCCAGTTGCTGCGTTGAAGCCCCAACCCACGATGTATCGTCCGTCGGGGCTAAGCGCAGAGGCTACCTTGAGATACGAGTTGCTGGTGAGCAGACTGGCGTAGGTCTGGTTCAGGTCTTCCATCTCCCCAGCCTGCGTCCAGCGGAAGGCACGCCACTGGCCGCTGGCGTTGCGTGCCCTACCCACCACCACAGAGCCGTCTGCCGAAACGGCTTCAGCCCAGCTTTCGTCGCCGCCGAGCGTACCGAGTTCCTGCATTCCGGTTGTCGCTGTCCAGCGGAAGGCACGCCACTGACCGCTGGCGTTGCGTGCCCTGCCCACCACCACAGAGCCGTCTGCCGAAACGGCTTCAGCCCAGCTTTCATCGCCGCCGAGCGTACCGAGTTCCTGCATTCCGGTTGTCGCTGTCCAGCGGAAGGCACGCCACAGATCGCTGGCGTTGCGTGCGGCACCGACGACTACGGAGCCATCCTCAGAAACTCCAAAAGCCCAGCTGATGCCACCTCCAGGAAGTCTGCCAAGGTCCTGCAGAACTCCCGCTGTGGTCCAACGAAAGGCGATGTAATGGCGGATATACGCGGCGCCAACAATAACGGAGCCATCCGCTGAAGTGGCTTCAGCATAGCTTTCGGTACTGCCGAGCGCAAGGATGCTTCGCATTCCCCCCGCCTGTGTCCAGCGGAAGGCATGCCGCCGACCATTGGGGGCAAGGGCTTCGCCAACAACCACGGAACCGTCTGCCGAAACATCGCTAGCCCAGCTCTCGCCACCTCCGAAATCGCCCATGTATCGCATCCCCCTTGCCGCGGTCCAGCGAAAGGCATGCAACCGATTACTGGAGCTGAGTATCCCACCAACGACCACTGTGCCATCTGCCGAAACGCTACTTGCCCAGCTGGCAACGCCATCGAGCGTGCCAAGCCAGGTGATGGACTGCGACCAGCTTGTGGCTGTGATGAGCAGCAGAGCCGATGCCCTCAGAAACGCTCTGAAAAAAGTGCGCATTCCCCGCATCTTCATCGTTCCTCCTCCTGTGCTGAATGCGATAATCTCCGAAAAGAACTGGCACTCATATGACTGCAAAAATGCGGGCAGGGTTCCCAACAGTAAAAGCTTGGCAGGAGCGCCCTGTGATGTGCCCCTGCCAGGAGTACTTCTTAGCCCACCCTGCTGGTTCAGGCAGAGAAGTCCGTAAGCAATCTAACATCCACTGTCGAAGTGGAACAGCACTATCAGCAAGTCGGCGTCGTCCACGATGCCATCTTTATTGATGTCCTCGTGGCGGGTGTAGCCAGTGCCTGGGGTGCCGAACGCAAAGAGCACCTTTAGCAGGTCGGTGTCGTCAATACAGCCGTCGCCGTTGGTATCGCCCGTGCGCCAGGTGTCCAGCAAAAATGGCATGTACCGCTGCGCCGTCGCGTTGTAGCCCTCCCCCACGATGTAGCGCCCATCGGGGCTGAGAGCGTTGGCTATAATCAGCAGCGAGCCATCTGTAAGCAGACTACCGTAGCTGAGACTCAAATTATCCGCTCCCATCCCTTGCGTCCAGCGAAAGGCAATATATCGGTTGAGGGGCTCATTTCGATCGTAGACATAGCCGACGACCACTGTACCGTCTGCTGAAACATCCTGCCCCCAGCTCCATGTGAGTCCGGGTGTACCGAGATCTTGCACTCCTTCTTCCGGCGTCCAGCGAAATGCACGCCAGTCCCCACTGGCATTGCGCGCCTGACCGACGACCACTGTGCCGTTCGCCGAAGCACTATAACATATGCTCTCCCTGCCGCCGAACGCATTAGGGATTTCCTGCAGCCCCGTCTCTTGCGTCCAGCGGAAGGCGCGGCGGTGTCCGTTGGTGTTGTGGGCATAGCCAACGATAACCGTGCCATCGGCAGAGACCCCAAACGCCGCGCTTTCGTTACCGCCGAGGGTGCCAAGGTCTTGCATGCCCTGCGTTGGCGTCCAGCGGAAGGCGCGGAGGTATCCGTCGGCGTTGTGGGCATAGCCAACGATAACCGTGCTATCGGCAGAGATCCCAAACGCCGCGCTTTCGTTACCGCCGAGGGTGCCAAGGTCTTGCATGCCCTGCGTTGGCGTCCAGCGGAAGGCGCGGAGTGCGTTGGCGTCCAGCGGAAGGCGCGGAGGTATCCGTCGGCGTTGTGGGCCCAACCGACGACCACCGTGCCATCCAGTGAAATATTATACGCTGCGCTCTGCGTCCCTCCAAGGGTGCCGAGGTCTTGTATGCCTTCCGCTCGTGTCCAGCGAAAAGCACGACGATTCCCACTGATGGTGGGATCGTACGAGAAGCCAATGATAACCGTGCCGTCTGCGGAAACATCAGTAGCCGTGCCGCGTTGGTAGCCAGGAAGCACGCCCAGCCAGATTAGAGTCTGCGACCAGCTTGTGGCTGTGATGAGCAGCAGAGCCGATGCCCTCAGAAACACTCTGAAAAAAGTGCGTATTCCCCGCATCTTCATCGTTCCTCCTCCTGTGCTGAATGCGATAATCTCCGAAAAGAACTGGCACTCATATGACTGCAAAAATGCGGGCAGGGTTCCAGGATTGGAAGCTTGAGAAGGGCGCAGGTAGAAGCGATAAAGCATAGCAGGAGCTTGCCCCCACGGGCAGAAAACTGTTCCCCATGACCCGACGCGCCCTCTGGCTTGGCTGGCTTTTAGTGTGGAGTGCGCTCGCCGCCCAGCCCAGCACACTCGCCGACTCGCTCAACAAACTCCTCACTGCCGACTGGCTCCGCTTCGGCTACTGCGGGATTGTGGTGCGCGACCTGCAAACGGGCGAAACGCTCTATCAGCGCGATGCCGAGCGGGTGCTGATTCCCGCATCCAACAACAAACTGCTTGTTACGGCGGGCGCGCTGGCACTGCTGGGAGCCGATTATCGCCTGCGCACGGAGGTCTGGCGCCACGGCACGGTGGACGCCGATGGCGTGCTGAAAGGCGATTTGATTCTGGTGGGCAAGGGCGACGCGAGTCTGATCTACAGCGACCTGCAAAAACTGGCGCAACAGGTGCGCGAGGCAGGCATTCGGCGCGTGGAGGGGCGCCTGCTGTACGACGACACCTGGCTGGACGCCGAGCGCTACGGCTTCGGCTGGAATATTGACGATGAGCCGTTCGGCTATCAGGCGCAGATGAGTGCGCTCTGCGCCGAGCGCAACGCTGTCCGACTGTACGCCCGCCCCGCCGAAAAAGGGGGTGAACCCCCACAAGTGCGGCTGGACCCCCCCACGGACTATGTGCAGGTTATCAATCTCGCGCGTACCGTGCCTAAAGGTACGCCGAATACCGCTTTGAGCGCCACCCGACTCCGCGCCCGCAATCAGATTATCCTCACGGGCACAATCGCTGAAGACGCTCAGGAGGTGCTGGTGGGACGCTATGCAGTGGAGAACCCCTCACGCTACGCGGCGTGGCTGTTTCGGCAGGCGCTTCAGGAAGCGGGGGTCAGCGTCCCAGCGGAACTGGCGCCCACGGTGCTGGCGCTACACCCCAACGCGACACGGATTGCCACCCATCTCTCACCACCCATGAGCGAAATCGTTGCCCTCATCAACAAGCCCAGCGATAACCTGCTCACCGAGATGGTGCTTAAGGTCATCGGCAAGGAGCGAGCAGGCGAGGGCACGACCGCGGCGGGCATTCGCGTGCTGATGGAGTTTTTGCGCTCCGCCGGGCTGGAGATGGGCGCGGTGCAGATGGTGGACGGCTCCGGGCTGTCGCGTATGAACGCTATCAGCCCCGAAAATCTGGTGCGCCTGCTGGTCTACATGGCGCGCTCCCCGTATGCCGAAGCCTATCGCCGTTCGCTCCCCATCTACGGCGAAGACGGCACGCTCCGCAACCGCCTGCGCAATACCCCCGTGCAGGGCAAAGGCTTCGCCAAGACAGGCAGTCTCTATCGGGTCAGCAGCCTGTCGGGGTATCTCGTCTGTCGTTCGGGGCGCACGGTGGCGTTTTCCATCGTGATGAACTTCTATACGGTGTCGGCAAGCGAGGCGCGCGCCCTGCAGGACGCGATTGTGCAAGCGCTCTGGGAAAGCCTGTAGGAGGCGCATGGTACACTTTACGCGGAGGGAATAAGAATGCGCTGGCTGCTGATTCTGGCATTGTGGGTCTGGGCACTCGGCTGGGCGGAGGCACAGGAGCCGACCATTCAGCCCGGAGACAAGATTCGAATCACCGTAGAGGGCGACGAGTCGCTCTCGCGCGTCTACGAGGTGGACTCGCGGGGCGAGATTCTCATGCCCCTGATTGGCACGCTCAAGGCGAGCGGGAAGACCCCAAGCGCGCTGGCAGAGGAGATTCGCCAGCGGCTGATTGAGGGGCGATTTTATCGCGACCCGAAGGTGCAGGTGGAGATTGTGCAGCCTGCGCGCCCTGTGGTAACGGTGGCGGGGGCGGTGCGCCGCGCGGGGGAGCTGGAACTCAAGCCCGGCTGGCGCGTGAACGACGCGCTGGAGGCAGCCAGCCCCACCAATGTCGCTGACCTGACCGCCGTGCGGCTCGAGCGCGCCGACGGCACGAAACTCACGCTCAACATCCTGCGCTATCGCCAGTCGGGCGAGGAGAGCGAGAACCCCCTCCTGCAGGCAGGCGACCGAATCTTCGTGCCCCTTATGCCCTCCGACCGCAACATTATCGTGCTGGGCGCCGTGAATCGCCCCGGCACCTACGACTTTGCGGAGGCGAAAACCCTTTTGCAAGCCATCAGCCTGGCGGGAGGCACCCAAACCGAAGCCGACCTCACGCAGGTTTCCATCAAACGCGCGGGGCTGGCGGAGCCGATTATCGTGAACCTGCGCACGCTCGCGGGCGATGTGGAGCTGCAGGCGGGCGACCAGATTCTGGTACCCTTCCGCCGGGTGAGGCAGTTTATCGTGGTGCGGGGCGGCGTGCGCCAGCCCGGCATCATCAACTACACCGAAGGCATGACGCTCACCCAGGCGCTGGACGCCGCCGGGGGACCCACCGACAGGGCGATACTGGAGAAAATCGTGATTTCGCGCCCTGTTGCAGGCGGGCGCACGCAAAGGATTACCGTCAACCTGCTGGAGGTGGCGCAGGGTTCGCGCCCCGACGAGCCGCTTCAGGGCGGCGACACGGTGGAAGTGCCCGTCATCCGCGAGCGGCGTTCTTCCCCCGAAGAACCCCTGCGCGTTGTGTGGCTCCTGCTGAGTATTATCTATCTGGTGACGCGGCGGTAGCTCTCTGGGAAGTAGCCCCCTCGTGAATCCCGACGGGTGAACCCGTTCCTATAAAACAAAGCCAGCCTCCGCTGGCTCTCCTGCCCCCGTCCACGCGCAGGATACGCGTGCTACTGCAGCCGACGGAGGTCGGCTTCGTCTCATAGGAACGGCTTTAGCCGTCTGGCGTCCGCGCGGTACAGTTCTGTTGCTTGCTCGCTTTCCTATACAGCCTCTAACAACCCGCCCCAAAGTTCAACAGCACTATGAGCAGGTCTGCGTCATCCACCACGCCGTCGCGGTTCAGGTCGGCGGGCTGGCTGCCTGTGCTACCGAACGCAAACAGCACCATCAGCAGGTCGGAATCCTCCACACAGCCGTCGCCGTTCACATCGCCTGTGGGAGTCAGGGGCAGGGCAATTCGCCAGATGCCGCGCCCGTAGGTGGCTGCCATCAGGTAGCCCGTGCCCGGAATCACACGCACGGTGTTGACCTGCACATTCGGCAAGCCGTAGGGTTGTGTCGCGTTGCGCCATGTGGCGCCGCCATCCAGTGTGAAGAAGACCCCGATATCGGTGCCGACATAAATCACCGTGTCGGGCGCGGTGGGGTCCAGAGCAATAGAGTTGAAATGCACATCGGGCAAGCCTGTGCTACCCGAACCGCTGATGTTGACCCACTGCACGGGGTTCGCCAGCGTGTTATCGCAGCGGAACACATGGGGCGTGCCCGTACCCCCCACCACGACATAGACTTTGTAGGGATTGGTGGGATGCACTGCAATCTCCGTGATGGCGCGATTGGGCAGGGAAGGAGCTCCCGTGTGAATGGCACGCCATGTGGTGCCGCCGTTCGTGGTCATCCACACCTGTCCATCGCTCCCGCCTGTGTAAATCACATTCGGGTTACTGGGCGCGCCCGCAATCGTCAACAACACGCGCCCTGTCAGCGCCTGATTGCCCAGCCGCGCCGTCCATGTGCCTGTCGTGGCGTCCCAACGGTACAGGTAGTTCGTGCCCGCCAGAAGCCAGTTGGGGTTCGCAGGGTGGAGCGTGAGCGGTGCAATAAACGCCACGGAGTCGTTGCCATAGTTCGGCGAGATATTCGTGCCTGACGCCCAGCTGTTGGTCGTGCGCACGATGCCGAGATACTGCCACGAGGCGTACTGAATACTGGGGTTGTTCGGATGGATGGCGCAGAAGCCGCCGTCACCACCCACCACGCCGCGCCAGCTGTTCAGATCGCCGTTCGCGAAGGCGGTGCTGTTATCCTGCGCGCCACCCAGCATCACTGCCGGGTTCGTCGGATGGAACGCCGCCGCGTAGAACTGCGTGATGCCCAGATTCGCGTTCAGCGAAGTAAAGTTCACCGTGCCCGTGCTGGGGTTATACACCATCCGATAGACGCCCCCATCGTTGCCCACCAGCGCTTCGTTGGGGTTACGGGGATTAACCGCAAAACTGTGCTGATCCACATGCACCAGCGCGTTATTCGTCAGGCTGAGACCGATACTGCGCCATGTGCCTGCGCCCGTGCGCTGTACCAGGTCTACCAGCCCCAGGTACACCACATCCTGATTCTGATGATCGCGCGCGACATGCAGGTGGGCGTCGTACCACGCCTGATAGAAGCCCCCATCCACGCTGGGGTTGAGCGCCGTCCATGTGTTGCCTGCGTCGTTGCTGACCCAGACCTGCGAGTCATCGCCTGAGAGCAGGTAGACGCGCTCTGGCACGGTGGGCGAGGTCGCCACACGCAGGGAAGATTTGTTGCCTGATGGGAAGGGGGGTGTCAGCACGGTCCATGTCTGCCCGCGATTGGTGGAGCGCAGCAGGCGTCCCGGGTTCCCGTGCCCCACCGCATAATAATAGCGCACGCCTGTGCTGGGGTTGCGTGCGCTGATTGCCATATCGCTCCAGATAGCGCTGACGGGGTTCACGCGTGTCCATGTTTGCCCGCCGTCGGTGCTACGCCAGATGTCGCCCGCGATGCCCTGATAGGGTCCCCAGCCTGTGCAGGCAACAATAAGGTTCGGGTTTTCGGGGTCAATCAGGATATCGGAGACGCACTTGTTGCCGAACTGCTGGGCGCCGAGGCTGACCCATGTTTGTCCCCCATCAGTGGACTTCATAATCCCCATCGAGAAGGGGCGCATCCAGCCCTGAAAGTCGCCCGTGCCAACATAAATAATGTTCGGGTCCGTCGGGTGGATGGCAATACATGCCACCTGCAAAAACTGCCAGCTGTCGCCCAGCGGCTGCCATGTGGTGCCGTAGTCGGTGCTTTTCCACACTCCCCCCTGCGGCGCACCGATATAGTAGACGCCTTCGTTCACAGGGTCGTAGGCGACAGCGTTCACGCGCCCACTAATCGGCTGAGTGCCGAAGTAGGTGCGATAGGGGGGCATGAAGTTGCGCGGACCGACAAACTCCCAGCGTGCGCCTGAAGCAGGGAAAAAGACGCCGCTCATCTGGTCGCGGTGTTCCGCCGCACGCAGATACGCGCTCCAGTCTACCGAATCGTAGGGATAGGCACGAATCTCCAGATAGTGGAGCAACGCTTCCAGATATTCGGGACCTTCTTCCAGCCTGTGCTTCACGGTCTCAGGGAGTTGCTTGCCCTGCGCTTCCAGTTTCTGGAGGTGCTGCCGGGCGCGGGCTTTTTCCTGTTCAATCCAGCGTTTCAGCTGTCGTACCGAGTGAATGGGCGGCGGCGTGCGCCCCGTGTCGGCAACCGCTATCGTGGTGGGAAGCAAAAGGACAGCAAGGCTGGTCAAGATGCCCCAGTAACGAATCGTTCCCTGCATAGTAAGATTATACACGATGGCGGCGCAGGGTGCAACGGGTATAATCAACTCCGATGGTCTACGACTATGTGCCGATTGCGCTGTTGATGGGGATTGCGCTGGTGATTGCGGCGGTGATGGTGGGCGGCTCGTGGCTGCTGGGACCGCGGCGCCCAACCCCCGCGAAGCAATCACCCTACGAGTGTGGGATGACGCCTGTCGGTTCCGCGCGCGAACGGTTCCCCATCCATTTTTACCTCACCGCGATGCTCTTTATCATCTTCGATGTAGAGGTGGCGTTTTTGTACCCGTTCTTTGTGGTACTGCGTGAGCTGCCACCAGAGACCCGCGCGTTCGCGCTGGGCGTGGTCGGCGTGTTCACCTTCCTGCTGGTGATTGGCTTCGTGTACGAGTGGAAGAAGGGCGCGCTGGAGTGGGAAGACCCTGTGGAGCATCGCCGCCTCAAGCCTGAACCCCAGCCCGCGCCCGCAGGAGAACAGCCATGAGCCGAATGGAAATCGAAAAAATTCAGGCGCAATACCCCGACGCGATCGAAGAGATTTACGAGTTTCGGGGCGACACATGGATTTACATCCGTCCCGAACGCCTGCTGGAGGTGTGCCGCCTGCTCCGCGATGACCCTGACCTGAGCTACCTCTACATCTCCGATGTGATGGGCATCGACTGGCTCCCGAAATGGCAGGCAGGCGAGCGCCCCAAACGCTTTGAGGTGGTGTATAACCTCTACTCGCCCGTGACCTTCCAGCGAATCTTCCTGAAGGTGCGCGTGAATGAAGGCGAAAGCGTGCCTTCCGTAACTCCCATCTGGGAGGGCGCGAACTACCCCGAACGCGAGGTGTACGATATGTTCGGCATCCCCTTTGAGGGGCATCCGAACCTGAAGCGCATCCTGATGCCCGACGACTGGGTGGGACATCCCTTGCGCAAGGACTTCCCGCTGGGCGGCGAAGAAATCCCCTTCGCCCAGAACACGATGGGACCCGCAATAGAAGACCTGACCCACCCGCACGCGGGCGAATCGTTCGAAGGCTTGACAGGTACCGAACCTGTCAGCGGACGCTGAAAAATCAGCACTCTCACACGCGGTTTGTGTCATAATACACAGTCGGTAGCAGTGGCGCTGCCATCCAGCCCATCGGGGGGCAATCTCATCCCAACATCAGAAAAATAAGGAGGTCTATGATGAAGCGAGTCTATTTGTTTGACGAAGGTAGCGCCGACATGCGCGATTTACTGGGCGGTAAAGGCGCCAATCTGGCGGAAATGACCAATATCGGGCTTCCTGTGCCCCCAGGCTTCACAATAACAACCGATGTCTGCCGCGACTATCTGAAGCGGATGCGCCTGCCCGACGGACTGATGGACGAGGTGCGCCAGAAGATGGAGGTGGTGGAGGCGCGCGTGGGCAAGCGGTTCGGCGATCCTGCCAACCCCTTGCTCGTCTCGGTGCGCTCCGGCGCGAAATTCTCGATGCCGGGCATGATGGACACCATCCTGAACCTCGGCTTGAACGACCAGACCGCCGAGGGGATGATTCGGCTGACCCAGAACCCGCGCTTCGTGTACGACGCCTACCGCCGCTTCATTATGATGTTCAGCGATGTGGTGATGGACATCCCCAAAAAGCACTTCGAGGAGCGGTTTGAGGCGCTCAAGCGCGAGCTGGGCGTGAAAGAAGACACCCAGGTGCCTGCCGAAGCGCTCAAGTCGCTGGTGGAGACTTTCAAGGGTATCGTGTGCGAACACGGCAAAGAGTTCCCCCAGGACCCGTGGCAGCAGCTGGAGATGGCGATTGAGGCGGTGTTCCGCAGCTGGAACAACGAGCGTGCCATCATCTATCGCGAGCGGGAGAAGATTCCGCACGATCTGGGCACGGCGTGCAATGTGCAGGCGATGGTGTTCGGCAACATGGGCGACGATTCGGGCACGGGCGTGGCGTTCACGCGCGACCCCTCTACCGGCGAGCGCAAAATCTACGGCGAGTTTCTGCCGAACGCGCAGGGCGAGGATGTGGTCGCAGGCGTGCGCACACCGCTCCACCTCGATGCGCTCAAGGACATGATGCCCGATGTCTACCAGCAATTTATTGAGATTGCCGACCGCCTGGAGCGCCACTACCGCGACATGATGGACCTCGAGTTCACCATCGAGCGAGGTCGGCTCTGGATGTTGCAGTGTCGCGTGGGCAAGCGCACAGGGCGCGCGGCGGTAAAAATCGCCGTGGACATGGCGCAGGAAGGGCTGATCGGGCGCGACGAGGCGGTTCTGCGAGTCAACCCCAGCCAGCTGGATCAGTTGCTGCACCCCTATCTGGACGAACAGGCACTGGCAACAGGCGAGTATCCGCTGCTGGCGCAGGGGCTGGGCGCTTCCCCAGGCGCCGCGAGCGGGATTGCCGTGTTCGATTCGCGCCGCGCGATGGAACTGGGCAAAACCCAGCCCGTGATTCTGGTGCGCCCCGAAACGAACCCCGACGATGTGGGCGGCATGCTGGCATCCAGGGGGATTCTCACCGCGCGTGGGGGAATGACCAGCCACGCCGCCGTCGTGGCGCGCGGCTTCGGAATCCCATGCGTGGCGGGCTGCGAAGCCATCAGCGTGGACGAAACCCAACACCTGTTCACTGTGCAAACCGAAAGCGGGCTGGTTACGGTCAAAGAGGGCGACTGGATTACGATAGACGGCTCTTCGGGCAAGGTCTATCAGGGCGCAGTGCCCACGGTGGAGCCGACCCTGGGCGGCGAGCTGGAGACCCTGTTGAGCTGGGCAGACCAGTTCCGTCGACTGCGCGTGCGCGCCAACGCCGACAACCCCCACGACGCCCAGAAAGCACTGGAGTTCGGCGCAGAGGGGATTGGACTGGCGCGTACCGAGCATATGTTCTTCGGCGAACAGCGCCTGCCGATTGTGCAGGAGATGATTATGGCAAAGACCCCCGAAGCGCGCCGCGATGCTCTCGCACGCCTGCTCCCGTTCCAGCGACAGGACTTCTTCGAAATCTTTGAGGTGATGCGCGGCTTGCCCGTCACGATTCGGCTGATTGACCCACCTTTGCACGAGTTCCTGCCCGACCGCGATGAGCTGATTCGGGAGGTGACGCGACTGGAGCTCACCGCGCCCGACTCGCCCGAACTGGCGGAGAAACGACGCCTGCTCCAGCGCGTGGAAGAGCTGCACGAAGCGAACCCGATGCTGGGATTCCGCGGCGTGCGCCTCTCCATTCTCTACCCCGAAATCGTGGAGATGCAGGTGACGGCGATTCTGGAGGCAGCCGCCGAAGCCCAGCGCCGCGGCTATGACCCCCATGTGGAGATTATGATCCCGCTGGTGGGGCATGTAAACGAGCTGAAGGTGGTGCGCGAGCATCTGGATCAGGTGGCAAAAGCGGTGATGGCACGCGAGGGCGTGCGCGTGGACTACAAGTTCGGCACGATGATTGAGATTCCCCGCGCGGCGCTCACCGCCGACGAGATTGCCCAGTACGCGCAATTCTTCTCGTTCGGCACGAACGACCTCACCCAGACCACCTTCGGCTTCAGCCGCGACGACGCCGAGGGCAAGTTCCTCGCTTACTATGTGGAACACAAAATCCTGCCCGAAAACCCGTTCGTGACGCTGGATCGCGATGGCGTGGGCAAGCTGATTCGGATGGCGTTTGACCTGGGACGCGCCACACGCCCCGACCTCAAGGTTGGCATCTGCGGCGAGCATGGAGGCGACCCCGCTTCGATTGAGTTCTGCCACGATGTCGGGCTGGACTATGTGAGCTGCTCGCCGTTCCGTGTGCCGATTGCCCGTCTCTCGGCAGCGCAGGCGGCGTTGCGCCAGCGCGTCAAGGTCGCGGTGGATAAGTAAACAAAGCCCCCCGAAAATCGGGGGGCTTTTATGTCTTACCGCTCAAACGCGGCATCAAACGCGATTCGCGACGGCTCGAAGTCCAGACTACGCACAAAGGCGCACGCCTCGCGCGCCCCATGCTCGCGATCCATGCCGCTGTCCTCCCATTCCACCGAGAGCGGACCGCGATAGCCAATCTCGTTCAGGGCGCGGATAATCTCCTCAAAATCGATCGAGCCGCGCCCCGGCGAGCGGAAGTCCCAGTAGCGGCGCGAATCGCCGAAGTTCAGGTGTCCGCCAAACACGCCCGACAGGCGGGGGGTGTCTGCCCACCACACATCCTTGACATGCATGTGGAAGATTCGGTCGCGGAACCGCCGAATGAACGCCACATAGTCCACGCCCTGATAACCGAGGTGGCTGGGGTCATAGTTGAAACCGAAGCGTGGGTGGTGGTTAATCGCTTCCAGCGCGCGCTCGGCGGTTACGATATCGAACGCAATCTCGGTGGGGTGAACCTCCAGCGCGAAGTAGACATCTTCCTGCTCGAACACATCCAGAATCGGTTTCCAGCGCGTAGCGAAGTCCTCGAACCCTTTTTGCACGAGGTCGGGCGGGTTCGGCGGGAACGAGTAGAGATATTGCCAGATGGAGCTGCCCGTGAAGCCGTTCACCACCACGCGGGTGAGTTGGCTCTTGACTTCGGGCGGCGCACAGTTGAAAAGTTTGCGCGCGGCGCGGGCAGTGTTTTTCATCTCCTCGGCGGCGCGCTGGCGCACCCCTTCGGGGTTGCCATCGCCCCACACGCGCGGCGGCAGAATCGCCCTGTGCCGCTCATCAATCGGGTCGCAGACCGCCTGACCTACCAGATGGTTGCTAATCGCGAAGCACTTGAGGTTATAGCGTCCTAAAATCTCCCAGCGCGATTCGCAATAGCGCTCGTCGGTCAGCGCCTTTTCCACATCGAAATGGTCGCCCCAGCAAGCCAGCTCCAGCCCGTCATAGCCGAACTCGCTGGCTTTTTGCGCCATCGTCTCCAGCGGCAAATCTGCCCATTGCCCGGTGAAAAGCGTTACTGGTCGTGCCATCGTTGCAACCTCCTGAAATTGCCAGTTTTGACATCGAGGGACAAGTTCCTGTCAGCATGAGCCGCTTCCATCAGGAACTTTTCTGCAGCTTGAGTTGTTAAAAAGATTAGCGTGAAAGCCGCGCTCACGGGATTCGCTTCCTGAGTCAAAAAGGAGTGAGTTTGAGGCGCCCCGGGTACATTTGCCCCTTTCGCGCATGATATGGGATAGGAGGATAACTCAATGAAACGGAGTCTCTGGAGTTTCGGGTTAATTGCGAGCGCGCTCTTTCTGACTCTCAGCGCGCCTGTGTCTGCGCAAAATGACCAGTGTTGCAGCTACCAGGTACGCCACAACTTCAAGCTGTGTCTCAACCAGTGTACTTTTCAGTCCGTGAAGTGGTTCTGGAACACGCAAGCGTCTGCCTGGCATCCCTTGACCACCAACACGAACAGCGGTTCCCAAACCTATCCTATTCCCAGCTCCGATGTCAAATGTGTAAGCGCGTTTGCTGCCCAGGAATGCGCCTTTGCCAGTGCATGCGCCCGTTTTCAGGTGGACTGGATTCCCGGCACACAGTGCATTCAAGGATTCCATGAAGCATTTGGGCGGTCATGCGCGCGTTGTCGTGGGTATGGCGCCCAGGCGATCAGCGCTTCCGGCATCGTGATTCGCTGCGGCACACCAAACGCCACGGGAACCATCACATGGCAGCCTGTCTTGAAGGACGAGGTGAGAGGTCAGTGTGAACGAATGCGCGATCCGGTCATTCTCCGTCTGCGCAACCCGCTAACAGGCGAGGAACGCGACGATGTGCTGTTTGACCTGCGCACTCAGGGGGCGTTCACATGGGAGACCCAGGATTTAGACGGCGACGGTTGGGGCGATACCGCGAGGTTGAACTACTGCTGCCTCCCTGATATCATCATGGACGGCGGGATTACTGCGCGGGTCGGCGGTGATTCGTTGACCGGGCAAGGCGGCGAACTGCGCCTCAGCGTCCGGAGCGGCATCGTCACAGAGTCGTTCAAGAGCGGCATCTTTGATGGCGTCCAGCTGCCGAATGTGGGTGAACGGATGCCGTCCAGTATTGAGGTTCCCCATGAGTTTGACCTGTCGTTCCGTGTACCGAGGGGTTGGGAGCTGGAATCAGTTCAGATTGGCGGTAGCGGGGAGTCTGGCGACACGCCGCCACCTCCGGGCGATGTGAACGGCGATGGCTGTGTGGATGATTCCGACCTGCTTGCCGTGCTGTTCGCGTTCGGTGGTCAGGGCGGCGCGGAGGATCTCAACGGCGACGGAGTCGTTGACGACGCCGACCTGCTGGTCGTGCTGTTCAACTTCGGTACGGGGTGCTAACCTCCTTCTGTCGGGGGCACGGCAACTGCCGTGCCCCCTTGCTGCGAAGTTTCTACGGATTACCGCCGCCCCCAAAATACTGCTCGAACCAGCGTCGCCCCATTTCCATCATCTCGCGCTGCTGGTCGGGGCTGAGCGACTGCCAGTATTCAAACGACAGGCGCATTCCCTCAAATAGCATCTGATTGCGAATCTCGGGGTCGGCGTTCATCCAGGCATAGAATCCCTGTTGAATCGCCTGGCGTCGCTCTTCGGGACTCATCTTCGCCAGCAGGTCCATCAGTTGCTGCTGGAGTTGTTGATACTGCTCGGCGCGGCTGCCACGCAGATTCTGCCCTGTGGGCGCAGGGCGTGGGTTCAGCACCACATAGATGGGTTTGGCGCTGAAAGGCGGCTGCATCTGTTCCAGCGTTTGTTCGAAGCCGGGCGGGGCAGGGTAGTTCGCCACAAACGAGTTGAGTGTGTTGTTGCGCGGGTCCACCACCATCAGCCCCGTGAGCTGGATGTTCAGCAGGGCGCGGGTGGCAGACAGCACCTGATCGTCGGGCACTTCCTGCCCCAGCACTTTGCCTGTAAACACCTTACGCCACACGACTCCTGAAACCTGCGCGGTAATCTCGTCCAGCGCGCGCTCCAGAGTCTCCGCTGTCGCGGGTTTGACACGCGCGGTCAGCGCAGGGTCCACCACAATTCGCACGGAAAACTTCTGGGCAATCTCTGTAATCGCTTGACTGATTGGCACACGCCCATCCTCAGGCGTCTTCTTATCGCCCCTGGAACCCTCTGTGGGCTGCCCCACCACGAACGCAAAACTCAAACTGCAAAGCGCCAGCACCATGTTGCGCATTTTTTTGCCTCCTCCGAATCATCAGCGACAGGAAACCAGCTCCTGCCGTCGAACACTATTGTACCACACTGCCTTGACGGACATGCTATAATTGTATGGCAGTGGACGGTAGACCAATCGGGAGTGGAAAACGATGGCGATGACACGCAAAACGATGGGGGAATACCTCCTCGAAAAAGGCTTAATCACGCGCGAACAACTGGAAGACGCGCTAAAAATCCAGCAAGCCACAGGGAAGCCCCTTGAACAGATTCTGATAGACCAAACGATAGTGAGCGAACGGGATGCCTACGAGGCGAAAGCCTACGAGATGGGCATGCCGTTTGTAGACCTGGACCGCGTTACGCCGGAGCCGTCAGCGGTGAATGTAGTCAAAGAGCATATCGCCAAGCGCTACAATGTGATGCCCGTCAAGAAGGAAGGCAACATTCTATATTTGGCGATGGCGGACCCGAACAATGTGATGGCGATTGATGATGTGCGTGTGAACTCGCGCTGTGTGGTGCGTCCTGTGCTGGCAGCGCCGGGCGCCATTCAGGACGCCATCGCCAAAGCTTATGGCGGCTCGGCGGTAGCGGCAACGGACGGCGCGCCTGCAGGCGGTGGCGAAGGCGGCGCAATCGCGCCACGCCCCACCGACCTCCGCGCCAGCGTCATGACCGATGTCGCCGCTTATAGCGCACGCGGAGACACGGAAGAGGACGAAAAAGCGGTGCTTCGCGAAGCGGAAGAGGGTCCCATCGTCCGCGTTGCGAACACCATCATTCAGCAGGCAATCGCAGAGCGCGCCAGCGATATCCATGTGGAACCCCAGGCGCGCAATGTGCGAATCCGATACCGCATCGACGGCGTCCTGCACGAGGCGCTCACTTTGCCCAAATATGTTCAGGCGCCGCTCATCTCCCGCTATAAAATCATGGCGGAGATGAACATCGCCGAAAAGCGCCTCCCACAGGACGGGCGTATCCCCATCCGCTATCAGGGCAAAGAGTACGACCTGCGCGTCTCGTCTATCCCCACACCGCACGGCGAGAAAATCGTCATGCGTATTCTCGATAAGACGAGCGTGCTGATCGGTCTCAACAAACTGGGCTTCACCCCTGAAACGCAGGCGCGCCTCGAAGAGCTGGTCATGCAGCCGCAGGGTATGGTACTGTCCACCGGTCCCACTGGCTCCGGGAAAACCACCACCCAGTATTCAATACTTCACAAGCTGAACTCCGTCGAAAAGAACATCCTGACGATTGAAGACCCGATTGAGTACCAGTTGCCAGGCATTGCCCAGGTTCAGGTGAACCGCAAGGCGGGCTTGACCTTTGCGACCGCCCTGCGCGCGTTCTTGCGTCAGGACCCGGACATCATCATGGTCGGAGAGATGCGTGACCTGGAGACGGCGGAGATTGCTATCGAGGCAGCGCTGACGGGACACCTGGTCCTCTCAACGCTCCACACCAACGACGCGCCGTCCGCCGTGATTCGTATGGTGGACATGGGCGTGGAGCCATACCTGATTGCGGCAACCGTAACGGGCGTGCTGGCACAGCGCCTTGCGCGTCGCGTCTGCCAGCATTGCAAGGAGCCGCGCGAAATCCCGGCGTCCGACCTGCGTGCCTTCGGATTCCAGGTGGAAGACCCCGACCAGATTGTAACCATCTGGGAAGGCGTGGGGTGCGACCACTGCCGCGGGCGCGGGTATGCAGGGCGTGTCGGAATCTACGAGCTGATGGTGGTGAACGCCGAAATCGCGGAGATGATTGTACGCCGGGCGCCGCTGTCCGACATCAAGGAGGCAGCCAAAGCGAACGGCATGAAAGAACTCCGCGAAGACGGTCTTATCAAAGTGCTGGAAGGCATCACCACACCCGATGAGGTACGGCGCGTGGTCTTCACCGCAGGATTCTATTGATACCCTGGAGGAGGTCTCACAAACGATGAGCATGAACAATTTTGGTTCTGGAGCTGCCCCTGCAAATGGTGGGGCGACGCCTGTCGGCAGTGGGGCGATGCCCACCGCGCAACCCACCGCTGCCGGGCAGGCACGCAGTCTCGAAGATATCCATATCGACGAGCTGCTCTATATCGTGGTGGAAAAAGGCGCCTCGGACCTGCACCTGTGCCCCTTTGTGGAGCCGGTCATCCGGGTGGACGGGCAGCTGCTGCGGCTCAACTTCGAAAAAGCCACCCCGCAGCACACCCAGCGCCTCATGTACGATATCCTTACCGACGAACAAATCCAGCGATTCGAAACCACTTTCGAGCTGGACTTTTCCTACAGCCTGCATAAGGTCGCGCGCTTCCGCGTGAATGTCTATAAAGATAAGGGCGCGGTCGCGGCGGCGTTCCGTCTGATCCCGGCGCGCGTGCCCACCATTCGCGAGTTGAACCTGCCCCCGGTACTGGAGGAACTGACCCGACGCCCGCGCGGATTGATTCTGGTGACGGGTCCCACGGGGTCAGGTAAATCCACCACGCTCGCCGCGATGATTAACCAGATTAACTCCGAGCGGAGCGTGCATATCATCACGATTGAGGACCCGATTGAGTACCTGCACACCCATAAGTTCAGCATTATCAACCAGCGCGAGCTGGGGCAGGACACCAAATCGTTCGCGGCGGCGCTCCGCTCCGCACTGCGCGAAGACCCCGATGTGATTCTGGTCGGCGAGATGCGCGACCTGGAGACCATCCAGCTTGCCATCACCGCTGCCGAAACGGGGCACCTGGTGTTTGCGACTTTGCACACCAACAACGCCGCCGAATCGATTGACCGTATCGTCGATGTGTTCCCGCCCGGGCAACAGGAGCAGATTCGAATCCAGCTGGCGAACAACCTGCAAGCCATCATCAGTCAGCAGTTGCTGCCGCGGGCGGGGCAACCGGGGCGCGTGCCTGCCGTCGAAGTGATGATTGCGACCCCAGCCATCCGAAACCTGATCCGCGAGAACAAGACCCACCAGATTCACACCATGATTCAGACCAGCGGTCAGCTGGGCATGCAGACGATGGATCAGGCGCTGCGCGACCTCTACATCAAAGGCTGGGTCACTTACGAAGAGGCGATGTCGCGCGCGATTAATCCGGATGAGCTGCGCAAGATGATTGCGCCGACGGGCATGCCGGGCGGACAGCCCGCACCCACGCGCGGACGCTAATCGGAGGAGGCGAGAACGATGCCGTACTTCAACTATACCATTCGAGACGCGACAGGGCAGACCCGAACGGGCAAGGTAGAGGCGCCGAACGCGGAGGAGTTGCGCAAGCGCCTGCAGGAAGAAGGCTTGCAGGTGATTGAAATCAGCGAGGACCGCAAGGCGCCGCGCGTGCCGGCAGGCGGCTATGGGCGCGTAAAACTCAGCGACCTTGCCATCTTCGCCCGCCAGTTCTCCACCATGCTGGACGCGGGCGTGTCGCTGGTGCGATGCCTCGATGTGCTACAACAGCAGACGAACAACGCCCGCCTGCGCAAAATCCTGATAGACCTTTCCACGCGCGTCGAGTCGGGTGAGAGCCTCTCCCGCGCGATGGCACGCCACCCCAAAGCGTTCAGCCAGCTGATTATCGGTCTGATCCGCGCTGGGGAGGTCGGCGGCGTGCTGGAAGAGTCGCTCCAGCGTATCGCGGCGTTCCTTGAGAAGGATGTGGAGCTGCGACGCAAAATCCGCTCCGCCTTGACCTATCCCGTAATCGTGTTGCTCGCCGCGATCGGAATCGTGATTTTCCTGGTCTCGTGGCTGGTCCCCCAGTTCGCGAACCTCTTCAAGGAGCTGGGCATCAAAGAAATGCCTGCCCCCACCCAGTTCCTGATTGACCTCAGCGCGTTCCTCACCCAGAAATGGTACATCATGATTATCGCGGTAGTGGTGGTGTTTATTGCGTACCGGCTCTTTGTCAGCACGCGCGTGGGGCGGCGCGTGGCGGATCGGGTCAAGCTGCGCGTGCCCGTGTTCGGACCGCTCCACCATAAAATCGTGATGGCGCGTTTCAGCCGCACGATGGGCACGCTGCTGGCTTCGGGCGTGCCGATTCTGCAGGCGATGGAGACGGTCGCCGGCGTCGTGGGGAATTCGGTCGTGTCCGATGCGGTGCTGGAATCGCGCGCCCGCATCCGCGAAGGGGAAAAGATTGCGGACCCCCTCCAGAAGAGCAAAATGTTCCCGCCGATGGTGGTGCATATGGTCAGCGTCGGTGAGGAATCGGGTTCGCTGGACCACATGCTCAACAAGATTGCGGACTTCTACGAGAACGAGGTCGAGATGACGATTGCCAGTCTCACCGCCGCGATTGAGCCTGTGATGATTGTGCTGCTGGGCTTCATCGTCGGGTTTATCGTCATCTCGATGTTCCTGCCGATGATTGAGGTCATCTCGAACCTGAGCCAGAACCAGGGCACCTGATGTTCCCTGCGTGGAGCGTGGTGTTCGGCGTCGCCTTCGGGGCGGCGGTAGGCAGCTTTCTGAATGTGCTGATCTACCGGCTGCCCCGAAGGCTTTCTATTGTGTTTCCGCCCTCGCACTGTCCTGCGTGTAAACATCGGCTGGGCGTGCTGGATTTAATCCCCCTGCTGAGCTATGTGTTGCAGCGGGGGCGGTGTCGGTACTGCCGGGCGCGGATTGCGGCGCGCTATTTTTTTGTGGAGTTATGGAACGCGGCGCTCTGGGGCTGGCTCTGGTGGGAGTGGCTGGTGGTGGGCGAGCTGCCGCTACGGTTTCTGTTTTACGCGCTTGCCGGCTCGGCGTTGATTGCGCTCTTTTTTACCGATCTGGAGCATTATCTGATCCCTGACGAGTTGAATGTGGCGCTGTTGCTGCTGGGGCTACTGCATGCAGGCTTGCTCGCAGGGCAGCCGACGCCGTGGGATTGGGCAGAATGGGGGCGGCTGAATCTGTCCAACGCGCTGCTGGCGGCGGAGGTGGGGGCGTTTCTGTTTTGTGCGATTGCTCTGATTGGGCGGCTCGTGTTCCGCCGGGATGCGATGGGGCATGGCGACATCAAGCTGGCGCGGGCGATGGGCGCGCTGTTGCTGCTGCCGGGCATGGCGGTGGCGTTTGGGCTGGCGATTGCGTCAGGCGCCGTCATCGGGGGCGCATGGGCGCTGATCCAACGCCGACGCCAGCCGCTTCCCAGCACTTCCACCCAGCCTGAACCGCCGCCGCTACCGCCAGAGCCAATCCCGAACCTGCTGATTGCCTGCGTGCTGTACCTGCTCTGGGTGGATGTGCTGCTGACCTTCCTCCCCTATCGCGTTCAGGATGCCCTCTATCGCAGGCTGGGGCAGGTCTACGAAGAGCCTGAGCTGGAAAGCTGGGTGGAGGAGGCACACGAGCAACCGGGCATGCTCCCCTTCGGTCCCTTTCTGGGGCTGGGTACGATGGCGACGCTTCTGTGGGGTGAGGGGTTTGCGGCAGGAGTGCGGGCGTATCTGGACTGGGTGGGATTTTAGCCTGCTTTGGGGTACTATATAGCCTATGCGAGCCGTCCGAATTCATCAGTTTGGCACAGCGGAGAACCTGATTTACGAGGACGATGTGCCGGAACCGACCCCCCAGCACGGCGAAGTGAAGGTGCGCGTGCATGCCTGTGCGCTGAACCATCTGGACATCTGGGTGCGCAACGGAATCCCCGCCTATCAGACGCCCCTGCCCCACATTCTGGGGAGCGATATTGCGGGCGAAGTGGCGGAGGTGGGACCGGGCGTGACGGATTGGCGCCCCGGCGACCTGGTGGTGATCTACCCCGTGATTAGCTGCGGTCAGTGTCGGTTTTGTCGCACAGGGCGCGAGAATTTGTGTGTGCAGGTTCAGGTGATTGGGGCGCATCGGGCAGGAGGCTATGCGGAATATATTGTTGTGCCCGCCCGCAATCTGCTCCCCAAACCCACCATTCTCAGCTATGAAGAGGCGAGCGCCGTGCCGCTGGTGTTCCTTACGGCGTGGCATATGCTCATGACGCTGGGGCGTCTGCAGCCAGGTGAGTGGGTGCTGATTATGGGCGGCAGCAGCGGCGTCGGGAGTGCAGGCATTCAGATTGCCAAACTGCGCGGCGCGCTGGTGATTGCCACCGCAGGCAACGAGACCAAAATGCAAAAATGTCTGGAACTGGGCGCCGATGCCGTTGTTAACCACAACGATCCCGAATGGTGGAAAAAAGTCAAGGAGCTGACCGAAGGCGAAGGAATTGATGTCGTGTTCGAGCATATCGGGCAGGCGGTGTTCGATTCGTGCGTGCGCCTGCTCAATAAGGGCGGGCGTCTGGTGACCTGCGGTGCGACCACGGGGCAGACCGCGCAGTTCGATATTCGCTATGTGTTCAGCCGCGAGATTGAGATTCACGGCGCCTACATTGGCACGCGCGCGGAGCTGGCACAATTACTGCCCCATGTGGAGCGGGGACGCCTCAAACCCGTGGTGGATAGCGTGTTCCCCCTCGCCGAAGCGCGCAAAGCGCACGAAAAGCTGGAAAGCCGTGACTTCTTCGGCAAGATTGTGCTGAAAATCTGAATCTCAGGCAGGGTTGTCGAAAATGCGCAACCCTGCTTTGTTCCAGTCCTCCAGGAAGCGCTGAAGCCCGATATCGGTCAGCGGATGGTGGAACAGCTGCTCCAGCACTTTAAACGGCATCGTGGCGATATGGGCGCCCATCCGCATCGCCTCCACCACATGCATCGGATGGCGGATGCTGGCAACCAGCACTTCGCTTTCAAAGCCGTAGGCGTCCACCATCTGCACGACCTCTTCAATCGTGCGCATGCCTTCGCTGGCGATGTCATCCACGCGCCCCACAAACACGCTGATGTAGGTCGCTCCCGCTTTGGCAGCGAGCAGCGCCTGCGCCGGGGAAAACACAAGGGTCATATTGACGCGAATACCTTCCTGACGCAGCTGGCGTGTCGCCTGAATGCCCGCAGGCGTCATGGGGACCTTCACCACGATATTGGGCGCCCAAGAGGCAATCTCACGCGCCTCCTTGAGAATATCGGGAACCGTGGTGCCCACCACTTCCGCACTGATGGAGCCGTGCGGCAAAATCTCGCACATCGCAAGAACGGTTTCTTTGAAACCACGCCCCGCTTTCGCAATCAGGGAAGGGTTGGTGGTAACGCCATCGATAATGCCCCACTCGGCGGCTTGACGCACTTCTTCGACCTGCCCTGTGTCCACGAAGAGTTTCATGATAGCGGCTCCAGAAAGGGGTTTGGCTGCCGGGGGTGGATTCGAACCACCACTACCAGATCCAGAGTCTGGCGTCCTGCCGTTAGACGACCCGGCACCGGGCGTAATTATACCCGACGGTGTCTCTTTTATGCAACCCCTGCAGGTGGCACCGAGCCCCAACAAAGGAGCTACCAGGAAACTTCCCAACCTCCCCCAGTCAGGTACAATTCTGCGCAATGAGCCGATTGTCTACCAGCCTCGCTCCGTGCCTTGACTGCTCACAGGACTGCCCTATCAAGGGCGACCTTCAGAGCTTCTATCACGCGGCAAGGGAAGTCAGCGAAGTTAGACCCTACCTGAGCAGTCTGGTGAGCCAATTATTCGCATGTCTTCGGCAGATGGTAGGTGACAGACAGATAAAGGATGCTGAGTCGCTCGGTGTGGCGCTCGGGGCGGTCTTCGACTTGTGTCTTAGTCTACTTTACGCCGAACGGGTGGCGAATACTGGATGGCTGTACTGCCCAAGTAGCCCTGCGACGAGCTTCTACCCCTACCTCAGAAGTTGTCCCAGATGCGGTAAATATAATGATACAAAAGATTCTCCTTCGCATAAACCATCATCAGATACAATAGGCAGGTATACAACTGCATGTCTGGGAGCGATTCTTTCCGAAACATGCAGGGTTTCTCGCAATGGGTTCAGGGTGCAATTTCTTAGCTCCTCACAGGGGGATGTAGACATGATCATTTTCAACAACGAGACACTCGTTCTTTGCGAAGTCAAGGCATCGCCCTTGTATTTGCTCCCTGTCTGTGTTCTACATAAAAAGCCTCTGGAGGATGAAAACGGTCCCGTGCCGACCCATAAAATAACAGATGTTCCTGACCTCGATAACACATCGCTGTATCTGCACCTTGTTGGAGAACTCCGCATCCCTCTGCGTCGAGTCCGCGACGGCGGTTCACGACGCTTCGCATTGAGAAGTGGTAGGAAAAACCGCGAGTTATGTGAAATTCTGAAGGCTGTGATAGACGCTTGGGCGAAGATGTACGAAGGTTATACCAGCCGCTGGAGTCAGAACGAGCAACTACGCTGGTTTACTTGTGGCTGTGGAGGTGGTGTAGACGATTCAAAAAACGCGCCCGGACTTGACCGAACAGATGATATAAAAAAGGGCATCTATCAGATGCTCAAAATCGCCGAGAAGTATCGAAGAGGCTGCAAGGAGAAGCGCGTGCGTGTTGCGTTGCTGTCGAATATCCATCCTGTGGTGCATTATGAAGAGTACCTGAAAGGCTTTGAAGATGCTCTCTGGACACACGAAGCGGATGTTCAAGAGCAACGCGGTAGAATCGTATCCATCGACAGTGATAACCTATTACCCTTCTATGATATGTTGCTCACGCTCACAAGGTCCTGGTTTCGTGGGGAACGATTGGAGCGAGCTTTTTCACTGCAAACACTTTACCATGCGCTTGGAGGGAGCTGATGACGGACTCGCGCTGGACCTTGATTTTTAAGCTCAGGAATAACATCGCGTTGGAAGATGATGTGGCGTTAGCACAACGCGAGTTGTGCGCTCTGACAGGGGCGCCTGTGGAACCTGTAGACGAAGAGATGCTTCACGCGCTTTGCAAGCAGGGCTGGCTGCTTCCCAAAGATGTAGCAATTCATCGGGGCGGGGGGGTGGTGGGATTCCGTTGCACCGTCGAGGCCCCCGATTTAGAGCGTCTTTTCTGGCGTCTATCGTTTTGTGAGCAGGTGCTGGCAATTGCGCCCGATGAGGATACCTCGGCGTTTCAGGCGTTACCTGCGCGCCTGAGGCGGATACGAGTGGCGAATGGGCGTGCATGGGCAGTGTTTCTCCCCTTCAACACCATTGCTGAGTGGTCCGATGTTGTGGCGCGTCGCGCGAAATCGTCCAGAGATGCCATCGCCCTGCTGGACTTTCTAACCGATGCCCTCATTGCACCGGCTCCAGCAGAGTTGAGTCAGAATGTGCGCCCAATCGTCTGTGCGAAACAAACAACAGGACACCTGTTTCACGGACTGCATGTCTACAAGGCGAAATTCTTCCCCCGAATGGCGCGAGCATTTGTCAACCTGTGCGGCGGCACGACCGTACTTGACCCCTTTGTGGGCAGTGGGACGGCGCTGGTGGAATCTGCCGTCATGGGCGTTCCTGCGATAGGAGTGGATATTGACCCTCTCTCTGTGGCAATTGCGCAAGCGAAGATCCAGCTGCTTCACGATGACGGGACGCTGGCTGATGCGGTTCAGGGGGTCCTGGCACGACTGGACGCTTCGGCGAAAGGGCAGGTGAGCCTGTTTGAGATTGCCGAGGCACCTGCGGCGTACAGTATCACGCCCCACTTTTTGCGCCATCGCGTCCCCGAACCTGAGCTGCGCGAAGTCGAGACCGATGTTGCGCAAATACTCCACGCCCTGCGTCATCTGCCTGCGTGTAGTCCTCTCCATATTGCTCTGAGCGATGCCCTCTCGCGCAAGTTCAAGTTCCGATTTCTGGGACTGGGCTATGGGCGATTTTCGCTCTCGATTCAGCCGCGGCGAGTACGAACGATGTTTGTTGACAACCTGAACTATCTTTCGCGTTCGCTGGGGGTTTGGCAATGGCTACGGGCGCAGACGGGGGTGCGTCCAGCACCAGTGCGCGTGCTACACGGCGATGCGCGTCGGCTGCCTTTGGCAAATGAGAGCGTGGACTGCGTCGTGACAAGTCCTCCTTATATGCCTGCCTCATCGGGGCGCGAAAACTATCTTAAAAGCAAAGCCTACGCGATGACGGCGTTAGGGCTGATCAAGCCTGATGAGGTAGACGCCCTCGAAGCCAAGCAAATAGGCTCCGTACAGCGTGTTGGCGAATCGGAAGACCTGCCTGAAGACGCCCGCGCTGTTGTCGAGTGGATGCACAACGACCCGACTCGTTGCGTCAAGGCGTCGGCAACTGCCAGTTATTTTGCCGATTTACGCGCGTCGCTACGGGAAATTCGTCGCGTGCTGGTGCCGGGAGGCAGATGTGCCTATGTCGTGGCACGACGGCATGTATTTTACCGCTATCAATCGCGCGAGGTCGTGCGTGTTGTCGAAAGTGCCGATATTACAGCCCAGTTAGCCGTGCAAGCGGGTCTACGGGTGCTTGAGCTGGTTCATGTAGAGCTGCAAAAACAGAACACAGTTGCTCGCCCCCGCTCTCTGGATGCTTACTACGAGACCATCCTGCTGCTGGAAAAAGGGAATGCCGATTAAAGCCAGCGTGTGAGCATGGGTAGCGCCTGCCCTGATTCGCTTCCCTCTCCCCGATAGGGTATATTCAATTGCCATGTCCGACATTCTGATGACGCCTGAGGGCTATGAGCGCCTGAAAAAAGAGCTGGAGGAGCTGAAGACCGTCAAGCGCCGGGAGATTGCCGAGCGCATTCGTCAAGCGCGTGCGCTGGGCGACCTCAGCGAGAACTTCGACTATCAGGACGCGAAACGCCAGCAGGCGATGCTGGAAGGGCGGATTAAAGACCTGGAAACTGTGCTGGGACGCGCGCGCGTCGTGTCGCGCCCCGATAACGCCGGCGAGGTGGTGCATCTCGGCAGCACCGTCACGCTCCGCGATGAGGAAGGCAACACGCGCACAATTACGCTCGTCGGCTCGTTTGAAGCCGACCCCCTGCAAGACCGTATCTCCATCGTATCGCCGTTAGGAGAGGCACTGATCGGCAAGGTGGTGGGCGATACCATCACGGTGCAGACACCAAAGGGAACCATCCAGTATCGGATTGAGCGCATCGAATAGCAGGAATCCCGCACTTCCCTGCGAATCTCCAGAGACAGGAGGCACATTATGGCACGCGTTACTTTGCTGGTTGGGCTAACGAACGGGATGGAAGTGGATTGCCCGATTAATTCGCGCGAGGAAGCGGAGCAGGTGATCGAATCGCTGCGCCAGGCGACGGAGCTGACCCGCCTGCCCGGAATCTGCTTTGTGCGCCACTCTGGCTCGACGGAGCTGGGTGCGCGGGGGGTAGTGGCGGTGCATCCCGATCAGGTGGTGTATACCCAGATTCTGGGCGTGGACGACTAATCCAGAATCGTCTGCTCGCGGTTCGGTCCAACGGAAATCAGTTTGATAGGGGTCTGCACATAGTCCTCGATGAAATCGAGGTACGCCTGTGCGTTGCGAGGCAAGTCCGCGCGTCGGCGACAGGCGCTGAGGTCGGCGTCCCAGCCGGGCAGCTCGGTGTAGATAGGTTCGCACTCCGCGAGCGCGAAGCCATCGGCGAGGAACTGTTCGCGCAGCTCGCCCCGATAGCGGTAGGCGGTGCAGACTTTGAGCGTGGGCAGTCCTGAAAGCACATCCAGTAGCGTGACCGCCAGCGCCGTAAAACCGTTCAACCGTGCGGAATAGCGGAGCGCGACAAGATCGAGCCACCCCACCCGGCGCGCACGCCCTGTGGTTGTGCCGTATTCCCGACCCCGATTGCGAATATAATCCCCGATCTCGTTGTTCAGTTCGGTGGGGAAGGGACCTTCGCCCACGCGGGTGGTGTAGGCTTTGGCGACGCCCCAGATTTCGGTGAGCTGATTGGGCGCAATTCCTGTGCCCAGACACGCGCCCGCCGAGACGGGGTGTGAGGAGGTTACATACGGGTAGGTTCCGTAATCCAGGTCCAGCAGCGTGCCCTGCGCGCCCTCCAACAGAATGGGTTCGCCGCGGGCAACGGCGTCCATCAGCATCGCGGGCACATCGGCGACTATAGGGCGCAGCCATTCGGCGTGCGCCAGAAATTCGTCGCGGAGCGCGGCTTCGTCTATCGGGGGCGCGTTATAAACGCGGGTCAGCACGCGATTGCGCACTTCCAGCACCCGGTGAAGCAGCATCGCGAACCGTTCGGGGTCTAACAGGTCGGCGACGCGCAGCCCGATTCGCGCCGCTTTATCGGCGTAGGTGGGACCGATGCCGCGGCGGGTGGTGCCGATTCGTCCCTCAAGGCGCGCCTCGTTCAGCTCGTCCAGCTGGCGGTGATAGGGCAGGGTCAGGTGCGCCCCCAACCCCACGCGCAGGCGCGAGAACTCTACCCCTTGCTCCGCCAGTGCCTCCATTTCCGCCTTGAGGGCGCGTAAATCCACCACCACGCCGTCGGCAATCACCGCCGTTACATGGGGATGCAGAATCCCGGAGGGGATGAGGTGAAATTTGTAGGTTTTGCCGTTGGTGCAAACAGTATGCCCTGCGTTGCTTCCCCCCGCATAGCGCACGACATAGCGCGAGTTTTGTGAAAGCAAGTCAACGACTTTGCCTTTGGCTTCGTCGCCCCATTGAGCGCCCACAACAACCCGCACCGCCACGCGCGACCCTCCCCGTGAAAATAGGCTTTGTGCAGGTGTGTACCTGCACGGTGCAATCGCTCAGTGTTGCTCGGTGAGCCAGCGCGGGATGCGCTCTTCCACTGCCTGCACCTGCTTGATGCCCCGCTGGTAGGCGCGTTCCGCCCGATATTCGGGTTGCGCCTGGCGCTCCTGAAAACGACGATAAATGGCGAAAGCGGTGACGGCAGCCGTGACGACCGCCGCCCCGATCAACCAGCCATAGTAGCACCGCGACTGTCCGCTGTTAGAGTTCATAGCGACTCTCTCCATCTTCGCCCGTCTCGCGGGAACGAAAGATGCGCTTCACAAAGGTAATCAACTCCTGCGGGTTGAAGGGCTTGGTGAGATACATATCCACGCCCTCCTGCCACCCACGAAACACATCCTGATCCTGCGCTTTGGCGGTGAGCATAATCACCGGCAGTTCGGCGGTTTCGGGGTTGCGACGCAGGGTGCGCAACACTTCGAACCCGTCCATGTAGGGCATCATCACATCCAGCACCACCAGGTCGGGCTTCTCGGAGGCGACTTTCTCAAGAGCCTCTTTGCCATCATGTGCGGTGACCACATGATAGCCCTGCCGCTCCAGATTGACCTGAATCAGGCGCACGATGTGTCGTTCGTCGTCTACAACCAGTATCTTCTTCATGCGTTCTCCTCCGCGCTTAATTAGTGTACCCTATCGGGGCGCGGGGTTCCGCTGCCCCGAATTATCGGCTTGCGGACGCAATTTTTTCAGGGCGTCTGCCCGTTGGTGTGCTGGAGCGCCTCCTCGAGGGTGTGCCATGCTAAGGTGGCGCACTTGGTACGCTGGGGGATGAAGCGCACGCCTGCAAGGTAAGCGAGTTCGCCAAAGCGCGATTCATCAGGTTCCACATCACCGCGAAACATCGCCAGCACCTGCTGGAGGAACTCTTCGGCTTCCGCAACCGATTTGCCTTTGACGGCTTCCACCAGCATCGACGCCGACGCCTGACTGATGGCGCACCCGTGCCCGTCGAAAGCGATGTCTTCGATCACCCCATCGCGCACGCGCAACTCCAGCGTGATTTCATCGCCACAGAGGGGATTCATCCCCTCCTGCACAATTTTGGGCGGTTCCAGATGACCACGCCCCCGCGGGTTGCGGTAGTGGTCCAGTATCACTTCCTGATAGAATCTATCCAGCATAGCCGAAAACCTGCCTTACATAGTGGAGTCCTTCAACGAGCCTGTCGATATGTTCGGTATCGTTATAGACCGCGAGGCTGGCGCGTGCGGTGGATTTTTGTCCTAAACGGTCGCCCAGCGGATGGGCGCAGTGCATGCCCGAACGAATCGCAATATCGCGCGAGTCCAGAATCGTCGCAATGTCGTGGGGGTGGATATCTTCCAGCGTGAAGGCGAAAATGCCCGCACGGTCAGGCTGGGGACCGTAGAGTTTCAGCCCCGGCACCTCCTGCAGGCGCTCAAGAGCATATTGGGTGAGTTCGTGTTCGTAAGCCTCAATCTGTTCACGCCCCAGCGAGTCGATGAAATCCAGCGCGGCGTGCAGTCCGACAGCTTCGGCAATCGGTGGCGTGCCCGCCTCAAACCGCATCGGGATTTCCGCCCAATCGATTCGATCCCAGTTCACCGAGCGAATCATGCCACCGCCTGTCATGAAGGGGGGCAGGTTCTCCAGCACTTCGCGCCGCCCGTACAGCACGCCAATCCCTGTCGGACCGTAGGCTTTGTGCCCTGAGAAGGCGAAGAAGTCGCACCCGATGGCTTGCACATCCACAGGCATATGCGCCACGCTCTGCGCCCCGTCCACCAGACACAGCGCGCCCGCCTCATGCGCCAGACGACAGATTTCCGCCACAGGGTTCACCGTGCCCAGCACATTGGACACATGGGTCACGGCGACCATGCGCGTGCGTTCGCTCAACAGGCTTTTGAGGGTTTCCAGTTCCAGCCGCCCCTCGTCGGTGATGCTCCATACGACCACCTTTGCGCCCGTTTCCTGCGCCACGCGGAGCCACGGAATCAGGTTCGCATGGTGTTCCATCTCGGTGAGAATAATCTCGTCGCCCGGTTTGAGCTGGCTTCTGCCCCATGCGTAGGCAACGAGATTAATGCTTTCAGTGGTGCCGCGTGTGAAAATGATTTCTGCCATTTCGCGGGCGTTAAGGAACTGCGCCACGCGAGCGCGCGCACCCTCATAGAGTTCGGACGCCTTCGCGCCCACCCCATACGCCCCGCGATGCACATTGGCGTTATAGTGCGCCCAGAAATGGCTCACCGCCTCAATCACGCTGTAGGGTTTGTGGGTGGTGGCGGCGTTATCGAGATAAATCAGGCTCCGCATTTCGGGGTGCGGCTGGAAGAACGGGAACTGCTTGCGTATCTCGCTGGCGTCTAAAACCCGTTGCGTCGTTGCCATCGGTTGCCTCCTGCAGGACATTTTGCCTGACTAAGTTAATTGTACCCAAACGAAGCCCTCTTCCACCTTCACAGGGTAGGTCTGGATGGGGCGGACAGCAGGCAGTCCGCGCGCCTGACCGGTGTGTGGGTCAAAGCGCGCGCCGTGGTGGGGGCACACCAGCAGGTCGCGCTCAATACGCCCGGGTACCCCGTCCGCTTCGGAGAGGGGTAGCTTCTGGTGCGAACAGACATCGCGCACGGCAAAGTAGCCTTTCTGGGTTCGCCCAATCAGAATGCGCTGGTTTTCCAGTTCTACCACGCGAAATTCGTTCGGCTGGAGGGTGTCGGGTATCGCCTTGTGCCACATGCCTGCGCAAAGTATACCTGAATCGGGTATACTCATGCTATGCACGATCTGCGCACCATGAACGAAACGCTTCAGGAGGCTCGCCGACGCTTGGATGCGATCGGGGAGCATCTTTGACCTCGCCCGCCTCAAAGCCGAGTTAGAGCGCCTGCAGCGCGAATCGGAAAGCCCCGAATTCTGGGCGGAGCCGGCACGCGCGCAGGCGACAATGCAGCAAATCGCACGCCTGCGCAATCAGATTGAACCTGTTGAGCGCCTGCAGGCTCAGGCGCAGGAATACAGTGAGTGGCTGAGCCTGCTCCAGATGGAGTATGACGAGGCGATGGCGGGCGAAATCGCCGCACGCATCGCCCAGCTCCAGCACGAGGTGGAACAGCTGGAGCTGCTGACCCTGCTCAACGGCGAATACGACCGCAATAACGCGATTCTGGAGATCAACTCCGGCGCGGGCGGCACCGAAGCGTGCGACTGGGCAGAAATGCTCCTGCGCATGTACCTGCGCTGGGCGCAACGGCACGGCTATCGCACCGAAATCGTGGACGAAAGCCCCGGCACCGTAACGGGCTACTCCAGCGTGGGCGTGCTGATTGAGGGGGAATACGCTTACGGCAAACTCAAATCCGAACACGGGGTGCATCGGCTCGTGCGCATCTCGCCTTTCGACGCTAACAAGCGACGCCACACCTCTTTCGTGCTGGTGGAAGTGATGCCCCAGGTGGAGCAGACCGAATATGTGCTGAAGCCCGAAGAGCTCAAAATTGAGACCTTCCGCGCGGGCGGGCACGGCGGACAGCATGTGAACAAAACCGAATCGGCAGTCCGCATCACACACCTGCCCACAGGCATCACCGCCAGCTGCCAGAATGAGCGCTCGCAGCACCAGAACAAAGAGGTCGCGATGCGCGTGCTGGCGTCGCGCGTTGCCGAATATTACCGACGCCTCGAGGAGCAAAAGATGCGCGCCCTCAAGGGCGAAGTCGCCCCTGCAGAATGGGGGCATCAAATCCGATCTTATGTCTTACAGCCCTACACGCTCGTCAAAGACCACCGCACCGACTACGAGACGGGGAATGTGCAGGCGGTTCTCGATGGTGAGATAGATGGCTTTATTGAAGCGTATTTAAGGTGGAGCGCATCGAAGCGGACACCCGTCGAAACGCAAGGATAGTGAGATACGATGCGAAGGGTCTGGATTGGAGTGCTGGGCTTACTCTGGGTGAGCCTCTGGGGTCAGATAACGGTTCCTGAGGCGGTGGACATGGGCGATGTGGGCGAGCGGGCGAACCCGATTGCCCAAACACTTGTGGACGCCCTGCGCACTGCCACAGGCGCCGACATGGCGATGCTGGGCGCCGCCTTTTTTGATGAAACCTACAAGCTGCCGCAGGGTGCAGTCGCCCCACAGGAGCTGCTGAAGGCGCTGGTCTACCCCGACGACGAGGTGGTGGTGCTGGAACTGCGCGGCGAGCAGATTCTGCAGGCGCTGGAGCGCTCGCTGGAACTCTACCCGCAGAAAAACAACGCTTTTCTGCAGCTCGCAGGGGCAGAAGTGCGCTTTGACCCCAAAGCGCCTGTAGGCAAGCGGGTGGTGTCGGTCTCGATTATGGGGGGCAAGCTGGAGCCGAGCCGTACCTACCGTGTGGCGACCACCGCGCCGCTGGCACGGGGCGCGCTCGGCTATTTCCGTATCTGGAGCAAAGACCAGATTGTGAACGCTACCGGGCGCTCGATCGCCGAAACCCTCAAAGAGCCGCTGAGTCGCACCCGTTATCTGGTCACGACACCCGCCTGGGTTGCCCAATAGCCTGCAGTGAACGGCGCGCTTGCCCAGTACCTGACGATGTTTTTCGCCCTGTTGGGGCTGGGCGCCGTGATTCGCCGTGTGGGCTGGATTGCTGATGCCCATATTCACTGGCTGGTGCCGTGGATTGTGCGGGTGCCGCTTTCTGCACTGGTGTTCAGCGCATTAGCGAAATCTTCCGTGTCCCCGAGCTTGCTGGGCGTTTGGGGTGTGGGACTTGTCAGCACGCTGGGGGCGCTGGGGCTGGCGTGGCTGCTGGGGCATCTGCTCCGCCTGCGCCCCAGCACACGCGCGATTCTGATGGTGGGCGGCACGCTGGGCAATACGGGGTTTCTGGGCACGCCCCTGATCGCGGCGCTCTATGAGGGCGACCCCCAGCGCATCGCCAGTGCGGTGACCTTCGATATGGGCGTCACGGCGTTGCTGGTGCATACGCTGGGGTTGAGTTTGCTGGCGGCGGCAGGCGCAAAGGGCGAGCGCACAAGCCTCACCGAAGGGCTGAAACGGGTGGCTTCGATGCCTGTGTTCTGGGCGACTTTGCTGGGCTATCTCACAGCGCTTCTCTCGATACCTATCCCCCAACCTGTTCTGTTTACGCTGGAGACTCTGGGTCAGATTACTGTACCGCTGGCGCTGATTGCGATTGGCGCGATGATCCGCTGGCGGGCGCTGGGCAACCGCTGGCGCGCCCTGTTGCTGATTGTGGCGTACAAATGCGTGGCGGCGCCGCTTTTCACGCTGGGCTGGCTGCTGCTGAGCGGGCTGCCTGAAGGGCTGGCGCGTTCCGTGTTGCTCCAGAGCGCGATGCCGACCGTGATGGTCAGCGCGGTCTATGCTGCGTATTACCAGACCGACGCGGAGTTGGCGGCGTCGCTGGTGGTGGTGTCGGTGCCTGTGGCGCTGGCGCTGTTGCCGTTGTGGACTTCCGTGCCCCTGTAGCAGTGGCTGGCCAGCCCTCTTAAAAGAGGATGATGTTCCCGACCGAAAAATCGTAGCGATATCGCAGAATTTTCAACGGCTCAACAATAACCTCCAAGGTCGCATCAGCAGCACCAGGAGGAAGAGGGAGCGTGAAACGAGACCCTGCAACGCTCGAAACACCGCGGGCGGTTTTGTAGCCAATCAGAATCGGCGTGATATAGAAGGGGTTCCATTTACCTTCTGCAGTTTTTCCACCAGCTTGGGACGATACCGCACAGGTCGGTTTTTGATGAGTCGCTCACGGGGTGTTGCAGGTTTGAAGAAGACCAGCACATACGAATGCACATTCATTGCCTGATACGGCTTCGCACCGAACGGGCGGAACCCGCCAGAACGATAATAGCGCCACACATAGAGGTCGAACAACTCAAACCCGCGTTCCTGCATCAGCCCAATTACATCGGCATGCAGGGGCAAAATCAGGCGCGATCGCGCGATACGGTAATCTGCCACGAAGATGGCGACATAACGGTTTGGCTTGAGGATACGCTTTACCTCTTCAAAGGCGTGCCCAAGTTCCATAAGGAAGGTGTCGTAGTCCTCAATGGTGCTGAGGTCATTCGGCAGGCTGGAATAGCGAATCATGTCAGCGTAGGGAATATCCGTAACAACCGCATCGGCGGTTTCGGAAGCAAGCGGCAGGGCACGCGCGTCCCCCAGAATCAGGAGCTGATCCGCAATTCGGGGTGGCTCCGCAAAGAGGGAACCGACCAGCGCCTTGAGCTTCTTCTGGGCGACCGCCAACGCCTGCGGATTGATGTCGATGTTGATTGAGCGCCGCCCCCGCAAGGCACACTCCACCGCAACGGTACCGCCCCCTGCGAAGGGGTCTACCACCAACTCGTTCGGTTCGCTGAGGCGCTCGACGAAGGCGCCCATCACCTGCGGCAGGATTTTGGTAGGATACTCGGCAAGATTGTGTGGAAAGGGCACGCTTGCTTCCCGCCCCAGATCAATAACCGACTTGTAGCCGACTTTGGTGGATTCCGTCGCCTGCGTGTCAAACATAGGCAGTTGAAGTATACCCCGCGAGCAGGTGCTTCTGTGGACTTCCGTGCCCCTGTAGCAGGATTCGTGCAGGAAGATGTAAAATAGAATCGCGGAGGTTATCCCTATGAACGAGCCGATTCGGATGAGCCGACGCGAGTTTATCAAAGCGTCCGCAGGTGTGGTAATTGGTGGACTGGCGACAGGGCTGCCTGTGCATGCATATGCCCACGCGCAGGGTTCGGACCGCTTGCGGGTGGGGTTGATTGGCTGCGGCGGGCGCGGCACGGGCGCGGCGCGCGACGCCGTGTTCGCCGCCAAAGGTGTGGAAATCTACGCGATGGGCGACATCTTCCCCGACCGCCTCGAAGCCAGCAAAAAGCTCCTGGAGCCGCTGGGCAACGAGATGTTCAATGTCTCCAACGACCGTTGCTTCACAGGGGTGGACGCTTACAAGGGGGTTATCGCCAGCGGGGTGGACATCGTGATTCTGGCGACTCCGCCTGCGTTCCGTCCAATCCACTTCAAAGCCGCGGTGGAGGCTGGCAAGCATGTATTTATGGAGAAGCCCGTGGCGGTGTGCCCGACGGGCGTGCGCCTGATGCTCGAGATGGGCGAGGTGGCGTCCCAGAAAGGGCTTTCGGTGGTCGCGGGCACACAGCGTCGCCACGACTTTGCCTATCGCGAGACCATCAAACGCCTGCAGGAGGGCGCCATCGGCAAGATTGTGGCGGGCTACTGCTACTGGAATCAGGGCGGGCTGTGGCATGTCGACCGCCAGCCCGACTGGACGGATACCGAGTGGCAACTGCGCAACTGGCTCTATTTCACATGGCTCTCGGGCGACCATATCGTGGAACAGCACATCCATAACATCGATGTGATTAACTGGGTGCTTCAGGCGCATCCCGTCAAGGCGATGGGCGTTGGCGGGCGTCAGGTGCGCACCGACCCCGTGTATGGACACATCTACGACCACTTCGCCATCGAGTTTGAGTACCCCGGTGGCGTGCGCGTGCTGAGCATGTGCCGCCAGATTGACGGCTGCGCCAACCGGATTGGCGAATGGGTTGTGGGCACAAAAGGCACTGCCGACCCCAGCGGCGCGATTTTCGGCGAGACCGAATGGCGCTACAGCGGCACACGCACGAACCCCTACCTGCAGGAGCATGTGCATCTGATTCAGAGCATTCGGGACGGCAAGCCGATTAACGAGACCCGCGCCGTGACTGAAAGCACGCTGAGCGCGATTATGGGGCGCATGGCGGCGTACACGGGGAAAGAGGTAACCTGGGAGCAGGCGCTCAACTCCAAAGAGAACTACCTAGAGCGCGCCGAGCGGTTCGCCTTTGGTCCGATGGCGGTAGACCCCGTGCCCCAGCCGGGCAAGACGCCGCTGGTCTAAACCCGTATCGGCTCGGTCTCGGTGCGTTTCACATGCGTGAGTACCGTCTCCAGCAGCTGGTCGGGCGTGATGCCGTCAGCCTCGGCTTCGAAGTTGAGTAGCACGCGGTGGCGCAGGGCAGGTTTGAGCGCACGCTCCACATCCTCCCGCGCCACATTGTAGCGCCCGTCCAGCAGCCCGTACACCTTGCTGGCTAAAATCAGCGTCTGGGCGCCGCGCGGGCTGGAGCCGTAGCGCACATACTTGTTCACCTCAGGCGGCGCGTACTCCGAACCGGGATGCGTCGCCACAATCAGTTTCAGCGCAAAGTCCTGCACGGGGCGTGCAATCGGCACTTCGCGCACGAGGCGTTGCATTTTCAGCAGGGTCTCTTTGTCCGCGACGCTTTCTGCCTGGGGGGTCTCGGCGCCCGTTGTGCGGTTCACAATCTCGCGCAGCTCGTCCAGCGTCGGGTAGCCCACCAGAATCTTGAAGAAGAAGCGGTCTAATTGCGCTTCGGGCAGAGGATAGGTTCCTTCCTGCTCAATCGGGTTCTGGGTTGCCAGCACCCAGAAGGGCGGTTCCAGCGGGTAGCGTTTGCCCGCGACGGTGACTGCCTGCTCCTGCATCGCCTCCAGCAGCGCCGACTGGGTTTTGGGCGTGGCGCGGTTAATCTCGTCCGCCAGCACGATATTGGCGAATACGGGTCCGGGGCGGAACACGAAGGTGCGGGCGCCCGTCTCGCTCTCCGCCAGAATGTTCGTGCCTGTAATATCGGCGGGCATCAGGTCGGGTGTGAACTGGATTCGCGAAAACTGCAGGTTGAAGGTCTGGGCTAAGGTGCGCACGAGCAGGGTTTTGCCGAGCCCGGGCACGCCTTCCAGCAGGGCGTGTCCGCCCGCGCACACCGCCACCAGCACATTCTCCACAACCTCTTCCTGACCGACGACGACTCGCGCGACCTGCGCCCGAATCGTCTCAAAAGTGTTGCGAAACCATTCCGCCAGCTGCTTGCCGTCTTCCATTGCCCGTTCCCCTTCTCCGGTTCGGCTCAGGCGGGTTTTGCCCTGCTAATTACCGCCCTTCTGGAGCGATTCGAAGTAGCGTTTGACGCGCTTGCGCTCGGCAGGCGGGATGTTCTGCTGGCTCAGCGCCTGCTCGGCTTTCTTCTGATAGGTTGGCAGTGCCTGATTCAGCGGGATGGAGCTGCCCCCCGGCACGGGCGGCGCCTCGAAGTCCTGATACTCCGCAGGTCCGGGCAGCAACGGCTGCTGACCCGAAACGGCGGTGTCTTTCATGGGGATTTTCAGCTCAGGCTGCTTGTCGCCCTGATTGAACAGCTCCGGTTGCCCAAAGAACTCGCCCTTATCCCAGGCGGGTCCCTGACGGATGCCACCGCCTCCGAAGCTTGGCATCAGCCCGCCCGGGCCGAAGCACATCCCCAGCCCGAAACACGCGCCGTTGCACTGATTGAGCTTTTTCATCTGCTTGACCTGCTCCAGAATCTGCTGGGCGAGCTGGTGGATTTGCTCGTCCGTTTTATACTTCTTCGCCAGCTCTTCAAGGCGCTTTTCCAGTTCCTGCAGGCGTTTCTCAATCTCTTCGGGGCTGAGCTGGGGCTTTTCGGCGTTATTGGGGTTTTGCTGCTGTTGCATGTTTTTGCGCATCTCTTCGGCGAGTTTGCGCAGGTGTTCCATCGCCTCTTTGAAGGCGGGATCGTTGAAGAGTTTACGCAGGAACTCCTGTGCCTCTTGCGAGAGCCTGAGGGCGCGAATCTGCTGCTGGAGACGCTCCATCTGTTTGCGGAGCGCTTCTATCTGCTCCTTGCTGAGGGGGTTGCCGTTCGCGTCTTTGCCCGACTGGAGCTGTTTCTGGAGTTGCTCCAGCTGTTTCTGGAGGTCGTTCAGCTGGCTCTGCAGGTTCTGGGCGTTTGCAGGGTTCTGCATGGCGCGCATAGTTGCCTGCAGCTGGCGCATCTGGTTCATGAGGCTGGCACGCTGTTCCGCCGAGAGGGGGTTACCCTGCAGGTCTTTGCCGCTTTCCAGCTGTTGCTGGATTTGCTGGAGCTGCGCTTGCAGGTCTTTGAAGGCGTTGTTGAGCTCCTGCTGTTTCTTTTGCGCCAGTTTTTCGAGTTGTTCGCCCGCGGTGAGCGCCTTCTGGGCAGATTCGCTCATTTTCTGGGTGTTTTTCTGCTCCAGTTTGCGGGCGTCTTCGAGGAGCTGGTTGTAGCGCAGGAGCGCTTCCTGCTTACTCATTTTCGCTTCGCGGGCGCGTTTGTTATACAGCTCGGCGTTCTGCGCGATGCGTTTGGCAATCTCGTCGGCGTCGGGCTTTTTGGCTTCCTCCACAATCGGCTTGACCACTTCTTCAATCTGTTTTGCCGATTTGACAATCTCTTTTTGCTCCTCGCGCCGTTCGGGGAGTGCGAGCGCCAGAATCTGGGGCAGAAAGTGCATCAGCAGCGCGAGCGCGACGGCTCCCAGAAACAGCCCCTGCCAGCGGGTGAAGCGCGGCTTGAAAATCTGCGCGGGGTGCGTGCTTTGCAGGGCGCGCTGGGCGTCCTCAATCAGCGGCTGGTCAAACAGATGGCTCGCCTCGGAATGCTCCAGGGCGGTCTGCAGGCGGTCCTTGAGGCCTGCGCGGCGGTCAATCAGCTGGGCGATTGCCGAGTCGGGCAGGCGAATCAGCATCGCATACACAACGCCCAGCAATACCCCTGCCAGCACAATCAGAGGCAGCCAGTGAGTGGGCACAAACAGCACAGCGCGCCAGTCGAGAAGGCTCAGTAGCGCCGAGGTGAGCGCACCTGCCGTCCCCCCGATCGCCCCCAGCTTCCACGCCAGCAACATGCGCACGCGCCACCGATAGGGACGCAAGCGTCCAGACCATTCATACGCCGTTATCGCCATGGCAAAACCCCCAGAGTGATGAGAGTAGTATACCCTTAAGTGGATTCCACGAAGGGCAAGCCTTTGGGGAACTCTCTAATGGGGAGGAATTGCACCCTTAACAGGTTGAGGTTAAGCCTGATAGCAGGCTTGCCTCCGAAGGGCCAGTGCATCTCTACACGACAGATTCTTCCAATGATTGCCTCTAAGCTGAGACCGACCTCTTGAAGTAGTCCTTGTGTCAGGGAAATTTTCTGGCGAACACTCTCCCATGAGCGTGCCATGAGTTCTAACCTCCAGAGTTTTCTATGAGGGGGACCTGATAGCTTCGCAGTCGGCGCACAGCCTCGAGAGCAATCTCCGGGTTAATCTCGTATCCAATCCCGTTCCTGCGCAAGTCCACACATGCGAGCAGAGTGGTTCCAGAGCCAAAAAAGGGGTCCAAGAGGCTGTCTCGGAAAGCGAGCAAGCAACAGAATTGCACCGCGCTGACGCCAGACGGCTGAGGTTCCGTTCCCATGAGACGAAGCCGACCTGCGTCGGCTCAGCCCCCCAATCCCCGTAAACAGGGGGCTATAGCCAGCGGAGGCTGGCTTTGTTTGATAGGAACGGGTTCACCCGTCTGGATTCAAACGCGAAATTCCGAGACAGTCTCCTAAATTAATGGTTCCCAAAAAAATGGGGGTATAATACCGTTACCAACCGAAAAGGAGCGTGCGGTATGATGAACAGGATAGGATGGCTTACAGCAGTGATGGGTGCGACCTTACTAAGCGCATACGCGCAGGCTGAACTCGCGCCTCAGATTCGGGTACGACCGGTTCATGGCTTACCGGTGCCTGCAGTGCCAGTCTCCCTGTTGCCTGCCCCATTCGGCGGTTCTGCTCCGAACGGGGGCGATTTCTTCCCTGCCGCGCCGACAACCCTCGTCGACAACACGACCTACGCAGGCTATTACTTCCCAGTATCCAACATCACCTTTGACGACGCGAACATCCCCAACAGCCTCGACACGGATGGAGACAACACCTACTTTATCACTCAGGTAGATGTCTCGTTCTATGTGCCCGCTACGGCACAGCAGCCGGTGGTTATCTCGCTCTATCTGGCGCCCTCAGACGCTTCTGGCGGTGTTGACACAGGCGTAATGCTGGCAGTAGAGGACATCTCGCTGGGTAATCTCGACCCAGGAACTTATGTCGTCAGCCTGACTTTCCCACGCTGCGCCCCCCACTCTGTGTCGACTTTCGAGTTCACAGGTACCGACGGCAACCAGTACGATCGCTTCTGGATAGGCGTCAAGTTCCCGCAGTATTGCGCTCCCCTGTATGAGGGCGGCGGACCTGGCTGGTGGCTTGCTTCAGGACCCGGCTATGAGGGCGACACCTTCTACTGGGAAGGCGACACGAGATGCAACGGCTCTTACGGAGCGGGTTACTACTGGTTCAATGGTAATCCGCGCGCCTCGTTCTACATGAAGGTGAGGGGCGCAGCGACTGAAGCGGACGCTATCGTGACCTCCGCCGATGTGGACGGCAACGGCTGCGTGGATGACGCCGACCTGCTGGCAGTGCTGTTCGCCTTCGGCAACACTGGCTCTGGACTGGCGGAAGACACCAACTGCGACGGGATTGTAGATGACGCTGACCTGCTGACCGTTCTATTCCAGTTCGGGCAGGGGTGCTGAGACGCAACCCTGCCCCTTGTGGGCGTTTCCAAACTCACGCTGGCGGAGGAATCTGATTCAGTGGGAAAAGTTGCCCCCGAAAGCGGGCTTTGTCCAGTGAGACCTGCCTCTCGCAACGAAACGCTGGCGCTCATAGGCGCTCATCAGTCGCCCCGAGGGCAGCAGGAGATTCGCCCATCCCCTCAAAACAAGCATGTGAGACATGCAACCGTGGAAAAGACTCCCGTTCGGTTATCGGGAGCAGCCCGATGGCAGTATTGCCGTGCGGGGGATTGGAGCGCCGCTCCTATGGCGTGATTCCTCTTCGGAGGCGGGCGCGTTCTCCGCAGTGTTCACCCTGCATCGCGCGACCACCAGTCAGTGGAAGACTGCAGGGCTGACCCTCTGGCGCAACGAGCGTAATCACTGGCGCCTGAACCTCGTGGAAGCGCCCGACGATGCCGACCGACGCCACTTCGTGGAACTGCAACAGATGTATGGCGGGCAGTGGCTCTCGCAGGAAGGCGTCGTGCCCGACGAAAGCCTCGCCTACACGCGCGAAGGCTGGCAGTGGAACTACGAAACCCCCTACCGCCTCCGAATCGAGTGGGACAACCAGAAGATTGTGGGCGAAGTGTGGGAAGGCGACACGCTCTGCTGGCGAGGGGGGTGGCGGTTCCGAGAGGGCATCTACTGGGGCGAGATGGGCATCGTGGTGAACGGCTTTCAGGCAACAATTCGCGATGCCCGCATCGAGCGCATGAAGCCCTTCACGCCCTCTGGGGTGATACTTAAACCGCCGCCTGTGCGCGCCCGTGTTAAGCCTGCCCGCCAGCGTGCCACAGGCTTTTTCCGCGTGGAACAGGTGGAGGGCGTCTGGTGGTTCATAGACCCCAGCGGCAACCTGTTTCTCGCGCTGGGCACTGACCACGCCAGCTACTTCGTCCACTGGTGCGAAGCGCTGGGCTACGCGCCCTATCACCGCAATATGGAGCGCCGGCACGGCTCCGAAGCGCGCTGGGCGGAAGAGACCCTGCAACGGCTCAAAGCATGGGGCTTCACCGCGCTGGGAGTCAACCATTCCGTCTACCTGCGCCACAAAGGACTGCCCCACCCCGAGCAGATTCTGGGCATGGGGCAGGGCTTCGCGTATCATGACGACCTGGTGAAACCCGTCCACTGGACGGGTTTCCCGAATGTGTTTTCGCCCGAATGGGAGTCGTGGTGCGATTGGATTGCCTACGAGCGCTGTCGCCCCAACCGCGACGATCCGTGGCTGCTGGGCTACATGCTGGATAACGAGCTGGAATGGTTCGGCAAAGATTACCTGCCGTGGGGGCTGGCGGTGGAGGCGTTGCGTCGTCCTGCGGGGCACACGGCGCGAGTCGCGCTTGCTGACCTGCTCCGCCAGCGCTACAAGGGAGATATCGCGGCTTTCAATCGCGCTTGGGAGGCGAACCTGCGCGACTTTCGGGAGATTGCGGAGAGCGATACCCCACCTGCTATCCGCACCCCACGCGCCCAGCAGGACGGAATCGCCTTCGTGCGGCTGGCGGCGCGACGCTATTTTGAAACTGCCACCCGCGCCATCCGCAAACACGACCCGAACCATTTGATTCTGGGCTGCCGCTTCGCAGGCGATGCCCCGCCTCTCTGGGATATCGCAGGCGAATACTGCGATGTGATCAGCGTCAATACCTACCCGCGCATAGACCTCCGTCAGGGGCGCGTGCTGGACTGGGAGGAGCGCCTGCGCCAGTGGCACAAAGAAAGCAAACGCCCGCTGATGATAACCGAGTGGAGCTTCCCTGCGCTGGACAGCGGGCTACCTTGCAAGCATGGCGCAGGCATGCGGGTAGATACCCAATCCCAGCGTGCCCGATGCTTCCGAATCTTTCAGGAGACCGCCCTGTCGCTGCCCTTCGTGGTCGGCTCCAACTTCTTTATGTGGGTGGATGAGCCTGCGCAGGGCGTCAGCCGCACCTTCCCTGAAGATAGCAACTATGGGCTGGTCAACGAGCAGGGTGTACCCTACAGGGAACTGGTTGCCACCGCAACAGAGGTTCACCGCCGTGCGTATGAGATTCACGCGGCTTCCCGACGCTTCTGGGAGCGCAGTCCCCAGCCGACGGAGACGCGCCCTGTGCTAACGGCGAAAGCCCAGATAGGCGCCGACTCGATGCGCCTGCCGTTTGTTGTGCGCAATCGCGGCGAGCAGGCGTTCACAGGCTGGGTGTGTGTGGATTTGCCGCCGAACAACCCTGCCTCGCGCTGGAAGGGCGCTTTCGCCTGTCGCACGCGCGAGGGCAAGCCCGTGCGATTCACAGTGGAGCCGTTGTATCGCGAGCGTGCGTGGGTCTATCTGCAGAACCTCAGACCGGGCGAACAGCGGGAGTATACGCTGAGTTTTGCGGCGGAGCGTCCACGCACGGCGCGCCCCCAGCAGTACTATCGGCTGGCGCCCGACGCGCAGATAGGCTCCCAACACCTGCCCCTGCAGTTGCGTTTCAGTGCCGAGCGTGCGCCGATTGGCGAACTGCGCTGGCAGGGCGAGCCGTATGGACGCTACACGGTGGTGCTCTGGCAGGTGCGCAGCGAGAACCGCTGGCTCGCGCCCAACCAGCACGCACTCGGTTTTGTTCAGGTTGAAGATATCGAGTATGGGCGCGGCTGGCTCTTTCACCAGCCCGAACCCGATGCGCCGGATATTCCCTTCGCCGTTGAGTGGGAATTTATGCTGGTGAACGGCTTGATGCTCGTGCGCTATTTCACGCTCCAGAACCGGGGTAAGCAGCCGATGGAGGTGAGAGGCATCTACCACTACCCTCTGAGCCTGCTGGGCGGCAGCGACGCTGACGACGAGGCAGGCGGCGTGCCGAACTACTACCTGAACGCAGGCGTGTGGGAAGACCGCGCCGCGAACCGCTTTTACGGAGCCATCCCACTGAACCCGCTGGCGTGGCGTTGCTCCTTCTTCAAAGACGAGCAGGGGCGCCAGCACCCTGACCTGTGGGTTCCCCTCGCGATGACGATTCCCGCAGGCGAGTCGCGTGCCCTGCCGGGGGGCTGGGTCGCGCTGGTGTGGGGCAGGGGGCGTTTTGGGGAGACCGAATGGCGCATGCGCTCCCAGCAGGTGCAGGCATATGGCGGTCTGGAGGTCGCAGTGGCGTTGCCGTAGGGCATGAATCGCAGTGCCCCGTTGCCGCCTCTAATCAACCAGAAGCGTGTAAGGAGCGAGAGCATGCGAAAGGTGCTGACATGGGTTTTGTGGATACTGGCAGTATTGAGCCTGTGGGCGGCGGTCAGCAAGCGTTACACTTCCGCCCCGCAGGCATGCGAACAGCCGAGCCAGTGTACGACCCAATACTACTGGGACTCGCCCCTGTTGCGATAGGCGTCAAGAGCCAGGTCTGGGCAGGTTCTTCTCCTGCCACTCTTTAAGCAGCACGGGCGCGCGATCCACCAGAAACACATTCTCCACGAAAAACATATAGAGCTGGTCTTTCTCCAGTTTGGAAGTGTCCACGCGCGCGGCGTCCAGCACCTCCTTACTGCGTTTGACCATGTAGTCCATCTGTTCGTCGGTGAAGTGGGGCTTGAGTTCAGTGGCAATAGTGGTAATCACTTGATTGCGGAGCTGGCGTCGTTTTTGCGCGGCGTCCTGCTCCAGTCGGCGGATGGTTTCCTGAAACTCTTTGGGCAGGCTTTTGCCGCGCGAGACTTCCTCACGCACGCGCATAATCTCATCTTTGCGGTTGCGCAGTTCGGTGGCTTCCTGACGGATGAGGTCTTCCAGTTGTTTGTAGGCGCGTTCGTGTGCCTTGAGCAGGCGGTCAATTTGCTCGCGGGTGAGGTTGAGAGGGCGGATGTTGTTGAACCATGTGATGTCGGCGAGCGCGAGGAGCAGTTGATCCACTTCCGAGGGCGCGGGGGGCGTTTGTTGCGCGCGCAGGGTCAGCCCGCCCACGCCCACCAGACAGAGCATCAGTAGCCCGTACACAACCTGCAAGCGTCGCATGCGGGGGAGTATACCCAAGCCTACTCCTCCTGCCCCTCGTATTTCTCCTTGAGCGCCTGCACCACGGCAGGGTCGGCGAGGGTGGTAGTGTCGCCCAGCGCACGCCCTTCGGCAATATCGCGGAGCAGACGGCGCATGATTTTGCCACTGCGCGTCTTGGGCAGGTCTGCCGTGAAGAAGATTTGATCGGGTCGGGCAATCGCGCCGATTTTCTGCACCACATGCTGCTTGAGGGCGTCTTTGAGGCTCTCATTGGCAGTATAGCCCTCTTTGATAATCACAAACGCGGCGATGCCCTGTCCCTTGATCTCGTGGTGGACGCCAATCACCGCGGCTTCAGCGACAGCAGGGTGATCCACCAGCGCGCTTTCCACTTCCATCGTGCTGAGGCGGTGCCCTGATACATTAATCACATCGTCCACGCGCCCCAGCAGCCAGAAGTAGCCGTCGCTGTCGCGTCGTGCGCCGTCGCCTGTGAAGTAGATGCCCTCGTACTTGCTCCAGTAGGTCTGCTTGAAGCGTTCGGGGTCGCCCCACAGCCCGCGCGTCATGGCGGGCCATGGCTTGGTAATCACGAGGTAGCCGCCGCGATCGATGCCGACAGGATTGCCCGCATCGTCCAGAATCTCGGGGAAGATTCCAGGAAACGGGCGCGTCGCGGAGCCGGGCTTGGTGGCGACGATGCCGGGCAAGGGCGTAATCATAATCGCGCCCGTCTCGGTCTGCCACCATGTGTCCACAATCGGGCAGCGCCCGCCGCCGATATGCTCGTGATACCACATCCACGCTTCGGGGTTAATCGGCTCGCCCACAGTACCGAGCAACCGCAGGCTGGAGAGGTCATGCTTTTTAGGGTACTGCTCGCCCCACTTCATGAAGGCGCGAATGGCGGTCGGCGCGGTGTAGAGAATGTTGACGCGATACTTCTCCACAATCGCCCAGAAGCGGTCGCGGTCGGGATAGTCGGGCGCGCCTTCGTAAATCACGCAGGTCGCCCCGTTGGCAAGCGGTCCGTACACAATATAACTGTGTCCCGTAACCCAGCCCACATCGGCGGTACACCAGTAGACATCCTCGTCCTTGAGGTCAAACACCCATTTCGTGGTGACGGTTACGCCCGTCATATAGCCGCCTGTGGTGTGCATGATACCTTTCGGCTTGCCGGTGGAGCCGGAGGTGTAGAGCAGGTAGAGGAGGTCTTCACTGTCCATCGGTTCGGGTTCGCAGACGAGCGGCGCGTTTGCCATCAGTTCGTGCCACCAGAGGTCGCGTCCGGGGGTCATCGGTGCGTTATAGTCCGTGCCCAGCCGCTGATAGACCACCACCTTCTCGATGGAGGGCGCGTTTTTGAGCGCCTCGTCGGCGTTGCGCTTGAGGGGCACGATACTGCCGCGGCGGTAGCCTCCATCGGCAGTAATCAGCACTTTCGCCTGCGCGTCGTTGATGCGGTCGGCGAGCGCCTCCGCGCTGAAACCGCCGAACACCACCGAGTGGGGCGCCCCAATCCGCGCGCACGCCAGCATCGCAATCACCACTTCGGGGATCAGGGGCATATAGATGCATACGCGGTCGCCCTTGCGCACGCCCAGCGACTTCAGCACATTCGCGAACTTTTGCACTTCGCGGTGCAGGTCGCTGTAGGTCAGCACGCGCTCCCCGCCCGGCTCGCCCTCCCAGATGAGCGCGGCTTTGTTGCGCCGCCATGTTTTCACATGCCGATCCACACAGTTGTAGCAGGCGTTCAGCTTGCCCCCAATGAACCACTTCGCATAGGGCGGGTTCCACTCCAGCACCGTGTGCCACTTCTCAAACCAGTCCAGCATTTCGGCGCATCGCGCCCAGAAGGCGAGGTAGTCCTGCGCCGCCTCCTCGTAGATTTTCGGGTCGTTTACATTCGCTTGCTTTTTGAATTCCTCCGAAGGCGGAAAGACACGGGTCTCCTGCAACAGCGCATCAATTGCCGTTGGTCGCATCGTTTTCATCCCTCCAGTAAGAATATTGATTCGCTTTGCAGGCAAGCATTCCTGCTGGGAAGCAGGAGTCGCGAGCCAGTTGCAGGAATCAGGGTGCTATGGACGCGATTGTGGTCGGCGCGGGAATTGCGGGCTTGACCTGCGCTCATGCGCTGGCGCAGGCAGGCAAAGAGGTGCTGGTGTTGGAAGCACGCTCGCGCGTGGGGGGACGGATTTACAGCCACATGCTCGCGCCGGGCGTGGTGATTGACCTGGGAGCGCAGTGGCTGGGTCCCACGCAAGAGCGCGCCTATCGGCTGGCGCAGACGGTGGGCGCGGCACTATTTCCCACCTACACGGAGGGCGAGAGCCTTGTGGACTTCGGCGGTCAGCAGAAACGCTACACCGGGATTGTGCCGAACCTGGGGTTGTGGAACCTGCTCGATTTCGGGCGCGGGGTGAGCCTGCTGGATAAAATGGCGCAGCAGGTACCGCTGGAGGCGCCGTGGCGCGCCCCGAATGCCGAAGCGTGGGACTCGATGACCTTTGCGACATGGATTCAGCAGACGCTCCGCACGCGGGTGGGGCGCTGGGGCATGCGGCTCTTTGCGGAGGCGGTGTTCGCGGCGGAGCCGGGCGATTTCTCGCTGTTGCACGCGCTGTTTTATCTGCATTCGGGGGGCGGCTTTGAGCGGCTCACGGCGACTCGCGGCGGTGCGCAGCAGGATCGGTTCGTGCATGGGGCACAGGCGCTTGCGGAAGGCTTGGCGCAACGGCTTGGTGCAGAGCGCCTCAAACTCAACAGCCCCGTGCGCGCCATTCGTCAGGAGCGCGACCGCGTGCGCGTCTACTGCCAGCCCCACCCCGACGCGCCGACCAGCGTTTACGAGGCGAAGGTGGCGATTGTCGCCATCCCGCCCGCCTTAGCCGCGCGAATCGAGTACGACCCGCCTCTGCCGCCTGCCCGCGACCAGCTCACCCAGCGTCTGCCGCAGGGTTCTGTGATTAAGTGCTTTGCCGTGTACGACCGTCCCTTCTGGCGCGAGCAGGGGCTGAACGGTTTCGTAACCAGCGATGTGGAGCCGGTGCATCTGGTGTTTGATAACTCGCCGCCCGACGGCTCGGTGGGCATCCTGCTGGGGTTTATTGAGGGGCGCTCGGCGCGACAGCTGAGCGGGGTTGACCCCGAAAGGCGGCGCGAGGTGGTGCTGCAGGTGCTTGCCCGCTACTTTGGGGAAAAGGCGCGCCAGCCCGAACACTATTTAGACCACGACTGGAGCGCCGAGGTGTGGACGCGCGGCTGCTATGGCGCGCATTTTCCGCCCGGCGCATGGAGCCAGTACGGGCACGCCCTGCGCGCGCCCGTCGGGCGCATCCTCTGGGCAGGCACAGAGACCGCCACGCGCTGGATGGGCTACATCGACGGCGCGATTGAATCGGGCGAACGCGCCGCACAGGAGGCAATTGAGATATTATCGGTTCACCCTGACCATAATTGAGCGCTTACAACCCAAAAACTGGTATTTTTACTATTCCGCAAAGCGCCTCTCTCGATGTATAATAGCGCCGTCAGACTGAAAGGAGCCAGTTCGGGGCGAATTTGCCCCTGAACTCGGATGAATTAGCCCTTCAGGCTGTCCGGTTTCTAGCTCCTTTGGAGTCATGGCTTAACGGGTGCCCAAGAGCGGGCATTCACAAAATCATACTTTCGCAGGAGGTCTATGCTGATGAAACGAGCGATGCTTTTGCTGGGCGCCTTGAGTGCAATTGCCCTTAGCGCATACGCGAATACCGTCGACTTCGACAACGACCCAGGAAGCGGCTACCAGTACTATTTCCCAGGCGGTGCCAACAAGCAGGTACTGGACGATGTTGGACGCGCTACCGATCTGGCTATCAAACAGATCAACATCGCGTTCTTCAACGCGAACACGTCTGCTGTTGACGCCACCGTGTATGTTTATGCGGCAGACCCCGTCTCGGGCGGCGTAGGCACCTTGCTTGGAACATTCACTGTTACGGGGATTCCTAATGGGCTGACGCCGCTCCAGATAGCGACTGGTCCTGGCTTCGCCGCGGGCTACCAGAATTTGTGGATTGGTCTGTCGACCAATGCAGCACAAGCGGGTATGGTTATTTCACCCAATCCCTATCCCAACCCTGGTTCCAGCGCAAATGTGTTTGCGTGGGACGACGACGGGAACGGGGTGATTGACAACAACGACTACTGGAACTTCGGCGGCAACCCTGTTGCGAACTTCGCGATAGAGACCTATGTGCCTGAGCCAGCGAGCATGGTTGCGCTGAGCGCGGGTCTGGCGGGGCTGGTGGGGCTGCGCCGCCGCAAGGCTCGCACCGCGTAACTTCACGAAATCAGCCGCAGGCGCGTCCGGCGGTGTGAAGCGACAACGCGCTGGGTCTAACGCCCAGCGCGTTTCGCTATTTTACGCTTGCCGCTACGCATAGCGGCTACGGCTCATACAGCGCGTCCAGCCGCGCGCGGTAGCGCTCAATAATCCGCGCCCGGCGCATCTTGAGCGTAATCGTCACATCGCCCGCCTCAAAGGTGAACGCTTCGGGCAGCAGAATAAAGCGCTTGACCTGCTCGTAGGGCGCGAACCCCTGAAGCGCTTCCTGCACCTGCTTCTCCATCCAGGCGTAGACTTCGGGATGGTTCACCAGCTCCTCGCGGCTGGCGTAGGCGATGCCTTTCTGCTTCGCCCAGTTCTCCAGCGCATAAAAGTCGGGCACTATCAGTGCGGAGACGAACTTCTTCTTATCGCCATACACCACCGCCTGCTCAATATAGGGGTTGCGCACCAGCGCGGTCTCAATCGCGACGGGCGCGATGTTTTTGCCCCCCGCCAGCACAAAGATGTCTTTTTTGCGGTCGGTGATTTGCAGGTACTGCCCGTCCACGATGGTGCCCACATCACCCGTGTGGAGCCAGCCGTCGGGGTCAATCGCCTCGGCGGTGGCTTCGGGCTTGCGCCAGTAGCCCTTCATGATGTTGGGTCCGCGCGCCAGAATCTCGCCGTCTTCTGCGATGCGCACCTCCACGCCGGGGAAGGGGCGTCCCACCGTGCCGATGCGATTGTGCCCTGGCGCGTTGGAAGCAATCACAGGCGAGGCTTCGGTCAGCCCGTAGCCCTGATAGAGCTCCACGCCATGCTCCCAGTAGAATTCGGCGACTTGAGGGTCTAACGCCGCGCCGCCGCTGATCGCCCAGATGAGCCGCCCGCCAAACGCACGCTGGAGTCCCTTCTTGCGGGCGAATTTGCCCAGCAGGCGCAACAGGGGCTTGCTCTGGGTCACCTCCAGCACGCGCTCGCGCACTTTCTCGTAGAAGCGGGGCACGCCGTTAATCGCGTGGGGGCGAATCGCCTGCAAATCCTCGCGCAGGGTGTCGATGCTCTCCGCGAACGCCAGCTCCACGCCCAGCGCCATGCTCGCCAGATAGTCGCATGTGCGGGCATAGATATGGCTGAGCGGCAGGAAGTTCAGCATCACATAGTTGCGGTCAGGGGGTGGGAAGACCCGCATCGCGGCGTAGACGCTGGCGAGCAGGTTGCCATGCGAGAGCATCACGCCCTTGCTTTCGCCCGTCGTGCCGGATGTGTAGATAATGGTTGCGAGGCTATCCCAGTTCAGGCTTTCGGCGGTCTCGTCCACGAGACGGGGCTTCTCACGGAGAAGTCGCCTTCCTTCCTCCTGCAATTCTCCCAGCGCGACCCAGCCCGAAAGCGGCTCAAAGCTGAAGAAATGCTTCAGCGCGGGCAGCCGCTCGCGTACCTGCTCCACTTTTTGCGCCTGCGTGGCGTTGGAAACGAAGATGGCGACCGATTCGGAATCGCGCAACTGCTCTTCCACCTGCGTGGGCGTGAGCGGAAAGTGAAGCGTGACCGAAATCGCGCCCGCGTGCAGAATCGCCAGATCGGTTATCACCCAGTTGTAGGAGTTCTCCGCCAGAATCGCCACCCTGTCGCCCGGCTGGATTCCCCGCGCAATCAAACCCGCCGCCAGCGACTGCACTGCCTGATGCACCTGCCGCCACGCAACAGGCTGATAGACCCCCTCGCGCTTGACATGGTACAGGGTCGAATCGCCTAACTGTTCTACTTGCGCCCGAAACAGTTGGGGGATTGTCTTTGCCTCGTGTTCGCACCACGCGCTCTTCCAGCTCAGCACCAGAGGCTCGCCCTTGAGATAGTTCGCCGCCATCGCCTTCACCTCTCTACCGACTGTTTAGTATACCGCGTAATTCATTTACAGCGCGAAGCAATCGTTTCCTGCCGACACGAGCTAGGGGCTGAGAATCTATCAAACTCCGCTGGCTCCCGTAGCAGGGGCATCCTGCCCAACATCAAAGCGCAGAGATGCGCTTGCTACTTTAGCCGACGAAGGTCGGCTTTGTCTCATAGGAACGGCTTCAGCCGCAGGACAGAGGATACCCTCCAGAAGGGTATACTAATGTATCCATGCGAACGCAGTCTCATTCGGTGAAACAGGTTTCAAAACGCAAGCGACGCCGCTGGTGGAAACGGTTCCTTGCGTACCTGACCCTGCTGTTTCTGTTAATGATGCTGGGGGGAATCACCTTTGTGGTGGTGCTGTATTATCAGGTCGTGCAGATGATGCCCTCCGTGAGTGTGATTGAGAACTACCAGCCGCGCGATGCCAGCTTCATTCTCTCGGCGGACGGGGTGCAACTGGCGCGGATTGCGGAGGAGTACCGCGAACCTGTGCCGCTGGAGCAGATTCCCAAACATCTGATTAACGCCACGATTGCCAAAGAGGACCGCCGATTCTGGCAGCATCGTGGGGTGGACTGGAGGGGGGTGTTGCGGGCGCTGTGGGTTAATCTTACGGAGGGCGACATTCGTCAGGGGGGAAGTACCATTACCCAGCAGCTGGCGCGCAATGCGTTTCTCACCCAGCAGCGCACCTTCTCGCGCAAGATTCAGGAGATTATTCTGGCGCAGGAGATGGAGCGTCGCCTGAGCAAGGAGCGCATTCTGGAGCTCTATCTCAATCAGGTTTATTATGGCAACGGCGCCTATGGGGTCAAAGCCGCCGCGAAGGTTTATTTTAACAAGCCCTTAGACAAACTGACTCTGGCGGAGTGCGCTTTGCTCGCCGCGCTCCCGCAGCGCCCTTCAGCCTATGAGCCGTTCGGGAACCCGGATGAGGCGATTGAACAGCGCAATCTGGTGCTGGCGCTGATGGCACGGGAGGGCTACATCACGCCCGAACAGCGCGACGCCGCCAGAGCCGAACCCCTGCGCCTGACGCGCAACCGTCCCCGCACGCGCTTTCTCGCCCCCTACGCCGTGATGGACGCTATGCGCGAGCTGGAACGGCTCTACGGCAAGGAGCTGATTCTGCAAGGGGGGTTGCAGGTCCAGACCACGATTCACATGGGCATGCAACAGGCGGCGGAGCGCGCCCTGCAAAATGGGATCAAAGCTTTTTCGGCTCAGGGCGTGACGCAGGGCGCGATTTTGCTGATAGACCTGCGCACGGGCTACATCCGCGCGATGGTGGGAGGGGTGGACTTCCGCCGCTCACAGTTCAACACCATCACGCAGGGGCGGCGCCAGCCCGGCTCGGCGTTCAAGCCAATTGTGTACGCCACGGCGTTTGAGCTGGGCAAGCTGACCCCCAATAGCGTCTTACAGGATAGCCCGCTCAGCCTGCCCAGCGGTGTGCGTGGTAAATACTGGCGTCCCCAAAACGCCGACGGCAAGTTTCGGGGCGCCGTGACGGTAACGCGCGCGCTGGCATACTCCATTAACATCCCTGCGGTACGGGCGGCGCAGCTGGTCGGTGCGAAAACCCTCGCCGAGTTCGCCCACGAGCGATTCGGCATCGAGTCGCCTCTGGAACCGGTGTTGCCACTTGCGCTGGGCGCGTCGGCAGTGCGCCCTATTGAGCTGGCGAAAGCCTACACCGTGTTCGCCACCAGGGGCAATCGCATCGAACCCATCCTGATCAGGCGCGTGGCGGACCGTAATCAGGCGGTGCTGCTGGAGCAGCAGGCACAGGTAGTGCCTCAGGTATTGTCCGAGCAAAGCGCGGAGTGGATAGACCAGATTCTTCGGGAGGCGGTGGTGCGCGGCACAGGGAAAGCGGCGGCGCGAATCCCGAACGCGCGCGGTAAAACAGGCACCACCAGTGACCATCGCGACGCATGGTTCGTGGGCTACACCGATCACTATCTCGCTGTGGTGTGGGTCGCCAGCGAGCATTATAACCCGCAGACTCACCGGTGGGAGTACCGCCCGATGAAGCGCGTGTTCGGCGGCACGGTGTGCGCCCGCATCTGGGCAAACCTGATGGAACAGGTACTGGCAATCGACGCGAAACTGCAGGTTCCGAACCGCACGACGCCGCCTGCCGAATCGGAGCCAGAGACGCCTGTCAGCAACGAACCTGCTGTAAGCCCGCCCCCAGATGGAAGCGTACCGCCTGACACGCCGGTAAGTTCTGACGGAACGACCACCCTGCCCAGCGACGAGACCCCTGCCGATGCGCCCGTAACTTCCCAGCCGTATTCAGGTGAGCCAGCCGACCTGGGGGCTACCCCAAGCCTGCGCGAGACTCCCAGTACCCCCAGCGTTTCAGGAGGAGCGCCCAGAACGCAAGCCCCCCCTCCGCCTCCCAGGGCGCCCGCGCCCCCCGAAACCATCAGTGTGGCGGTTTGCGTCGACACGGGGCAGCTCGCAACCGACTACTGCCCTGAGGTCATCACACGCCAGTTCCCGGCAGGCGCCCAGCCGAAGCAGAAGTGCCGTAAACACGGGGTGCGTGTGCGATGATTCGGCGTCCAAAACGCTACCTGGGGGTTCAGGCGGAGGCGCAGCGCATTGCTCGCCCCCGCGAATACATCATGCTGGGGATGGTGGGCGTCGTGTTGCTGATTCTGGGGGTGCGCTTGTGGTACCTGCAGATTCTGCACGGCGCGGAGCTGGCGACCCGTGCGGAGCTGGTGCGCACGCGGCTCATCCGAATCCCGCCTCCGCGTGGGCTGATTGTAGACCGCAACAACACCCCGATTGCCGTGAACAAGGCGCAGCTGGTGGTCAGCGTGATGCCCTACCTGCTGCGTCAGAATCCAGAGCGCATCCCGCTTGTGGCGCAACGGCTCGGCATGGCGCCCGAAGACCTTCAGGAGATGGTCTCCAACCCGCGCATTAACCCCTATGTGCCGCTGGTGGTGCAAAAGGGCGTTTCGCACGAGCAGGCGGTCAACCTGCTGGAAAGCCAGTATAACCTCCCCGAAGTGGAAGTCACCATGCAGGCGATGCGCCGCTACCCCTACGGGAAACTCTACGCCCATATCGTGGGCTATGTCGGGCAGATCTCCGAAGACGAACTCAAGGAATACACCGAGAAGACCCGCCACGAGGAGCCGACCGACTGGCTCACCGCACGCCTTTACGACGGAACCGACTTCGTGGGCAAAAACGGACTGGAGAAAGAGTACGAACTTTACCTGCACGGCAAACCGGGCGGTCAGCAGGTGGAGGTTACGCCCCTGGGCAAGATTCATCGGGTACTTCAGGAGTTTGAACCCAAGCCGGGGGCGCGGCTGATTATCAGCATCGACACGCGCCTCCAGCAGAAGGCTTTTGAACTGTTGCAGGGGCACAAGGGCGCACTGGTGGCGTTAGACCCCCGCACGGGCGAGGTACTAACGATGGTCAGCCAGCCTGCGTTTGACCCGAACCTGTTCGTGCCCCGAATCCCGCGCGAGGTATGGCGCCCCCTTCTCAATAACCCCGATGCGCCCCTCAACAACCGCGCCATCCAGTCCAGCTATGCGCCCGGCTCCATCTTCAAGCCGTTGCTGGCGCTCGAAGGGCTGGAGCAGGGGCTTATCTCCACGCGCACTGCCATTACCTGTCAGGGGGGCTATCGGCTGGGCACGCGCACTTTCCGCTGCTGGAGACATCACGGCTATGTGGACTTCTATAAGTCCATCGCCATGTCGTGCGATGTGTTTTACTACCTGCTGGGGCAGAAACTGGGTCCCGAAAAGATTGCAGAAACGGCGCGCGCCTTTGGACTGGGGCAACCCACAGGAATTGACCTGCCCCATGAGCGCAAGGGCTTGGTTCCCGACCCCGACTGGAAACGGCGCGTGCTGAAAGAACCCTGGTACGGCGGCGAGACGCTCAACTACAGCATCGGGCAGGGCTATCTGCATGTAACCCCCCTCCAGATGGCGGTCGCCACGATGGGGATTGCGAATCGCGGCGTGATGTATCGCCCCCACCTGGTGAAACAGATTGTGTCGGAAGCGGGGCAGGTGATTCGGACTTTTGAGCCTGAGGTGATTCATCGGGTGCAGGCGAACCCGGCGCACTGGGAAGCGGTGATAGAGGGCATGGTGCGGGTGGTAGAGCAGGGTACGGCGGGCGCGGCGCGCGTGCCCGGCGTGCGTGTCGCGGGCAAAACAGGCTCCGCCGAGTTTCGCAAGGGAGGCAAGACGCACGCATGGTTTGTGGCGTTTGCGCCTGCCGACCAGCCGCGCGTGGTGGTATGCGTGATGGCAGAAGAGTCGGGGGGCGGTGGCGCGGTGGCGGCGCCAATCGCAGGCGAATGGCTCCGCACCTTTTTTGAACTGGGTTATTAGCCCTGCCCACCCCGGCGCTTTTTGATTTCCAGCAGGCGGCTGGTGGTCTCCTGCGGTGTGGTGGCGGGCGGCGGTTTCGGGGCGGGCGCACTGGGAGCAACAGGGGACGCTGGCTCTGGACGAGTCGGGGAAGACATGGGCGCTGTGGAACTGGACGCCGTTTCCTGACGCACACGCCCCTTGACGCTCAGCAGGCGCGCGGATGCCTGCGCCTGCGGGGCGGGGCGCACGCCACGACCTACTTGCGTCACCCGACGCGGCAACGCCCGTATCCAGCCCCATATCGCTTCCACAGGAATCATCACACGCCGAAGGGTGATGTCTGTTAGCAGAAGCACCAGCGCCAGCCACAGGAAACTCTGCCACAAATCACGCACCGAGCGCCCCTGCCGCGTGGGCAAGCGGAACACTTCTGTCGGCTGGGGGTTCACCTTGCCACCCGTCAGCTCCGCGATACGGTTCAGCAGCGGCGTGTTCGTGCGGGTGAAGCGATATTCTGAAGGGTATGGCACCGCAAACCCTGTCGTGAAGGTGCGCACGGTTCCGTCGGGCTGTTTCTCTACGGTTGTGAGCAGGTAGTCGCCTATCTCGCGCAGGGGGAAACGCCCTTGATAGCGACCGGGCGCTTCCTGATTCAGAGTCAGCGTGAGGTTCTCCCCTGAAGGCGTGCTGACGCGCAGCTCGGGCTGGAGAAAGTTGATGGGTTCACCTTCGGGGGTAAACGCCTGCATCTCCACCACCGCCTGCCCGCCTTCCTGGCGCACGGTGAGCTGGTAGTCCTGGCGACTTCCTTTGCGCAAGATAGAGCGCGTGAGCTGGGTCCAGAACGGGGCGAACTCGTTCCAGCCGACCCAGCGCTGTGCCCAGCGCGGTTTCGCATCAGAAGTGAACGCCAGCGAGGTTCCCAGCCCATACTGCCACACCGCCAGCAGGGGATCATCCTTGTGGGTGCGCATCAGCGTGCGCGCCAGCGGGCGGTCGGAGGTCAGATCATACGCCAGCAGGGGCGGAGTGCGGTTCCAGTCAATCCCCTGAAGCATTTCGTCGCTCGCCGCGATTTTGGGGATGAACGCGCCCTCTTCAATCGCGGAGCGGGTCATCAGGCTCACATCGGCGGTGAAGAGGCGGGGTAGGTCGCGAGCGCGCTCGGTGAGGTAAAAGTTCCCGCCCGATACCTTCGCGAGCTGCTTGAGAAACTCCACATCCCTGCCGCGCCCCAGCGAGACCACCGACATCGTGATGCCCATTTTGCGCATCGTCGCGCCCAGCTCAAAACATCCCTCCTGCTCGTCGCAGTCGTCGCCGTCCGCCAGCAGAATCACATGGCGCACATGGGTGGTTTCGGTGGTCAGCGCCTTCAGGGCAAACTCCAGCGAGGGGCGCACATAAATCCCGCCGCCCCCTGCCTCCATCCGCATGACCTGTGCAATGGTGCGCTCCTTGTTGTCCGCAGGCTGAATCGGGGCGAGCCAGTCCACCCCCGTGCCACTCACAATCACGCCGAACCGATCGTTGGGGCGAAGCAGTTTCAGCGATTCCACTGCCGCCTTCGCCGCCAGCTGGATTTTCGGGATACCATCTTCTGGCACTTCCATGCTACCCGAAATGTCCACGATAATCACCACGGTGGCAGGCGGGAAAACCCTGCGCTGGCGTACATCTAAGTCCACTGGCAGAATCTCGGCGATAGGGGTCTCATAATAGCCTCCTGGCAGGAACGAGTTTTCGCCCCCAATCATCGCGAAGCCGATTCCTGTATCGCGTACCGCCGCCTGAATCATGAGCATCTGCTGGGGGGTGAGCGCGGTGGCGGGGAAATCGTGGAGAATAATCGCGTCGTAGCCCTGCAGTTCGTCGGGGCGTGCGGGGAAGGTGGTCTCGGTGGCGCGCACCACCTCCAGATTGTTGGCTTTCAGGGCGCGTTCCAGGGCGCGGGTGGGGTCGGGGGCGCCCCCTTCAGCCAGCAACACCTTCGGCTTGCCCTGCACCTTGACGAACGCGCGCCCCTGATTGTTGCGTGGGTCGGCATCGGGGCTGACCTCCAGCAGCACCCGATAGCGATGGAAGCCCTCTTTCTCCGTGCGAATGGGCGCCACCACCACATTCTTGCCCGGCGAGAGCGCCACCCGCATGCTCTTGATAGGCTTGCCGTCGTGGTCAATATGGAGCGTGCCTTCCGCGTGGGTGCGCGCCTCAATCACAATCCGCATCTGGAACGGCTCGCCAATCTTGACCGTGCTGGGCGTCTGCACCTCCAGCACCAGCGCCTCTTTGTCTGAAACCGCCGAGGGGAGCGGCACCACATCCACTTCAATATTTTCTGTGCTGGCGACCATCGCGGTGTCTATGGCGTTACCTTCGGTTTCGTTGCCGTCGGTGAGCAACACGATACGGCGGTGTTTGCCATCGGGAAATAAGGCGCTGGCTAAGCGCATCGCCGCGGCGAGGTTCGTGCCCCGCGCGTCGGGCTTGGAATAGATAGGGGGCAACTCTTTGAGGGGGCTGGGAGTGGTGTCCACCAGCGCGTCGCGCCCGAACGCCACAATCGCCGCCTGATCGTCGGGACCGAGGTGGCGCAACGCCTGTCGGATGAACTCGCGACTCGCCTTGCGCCCCTGATCCGACACACTATCGGACATATCCAGCGCGAACACCACGCAGGTGCCCCGATTGGGCTGTATCGCCTGCGGTCCTGCCAGCGCCAGCACCAGCAGCGCCACCATCAGCATGCGCAACGCCAGCACGAGCCGCTTGCGGGCACGGCTCATGCCAAGAATGCGCCGCCCACTCCACCAGACCCCAAACAGCAGTGGAGGCAGAAGCCATAAATAGCCTGGCTCCAGAAACTGCATGCGGGAATTGTACCTGAGAGTGCAACAAGCCCTGACGCAAAAGCCAGCCTGCCCCAACGGGGTGCAGGCTGGCTCCGCCAGGCACGATTTCGCGGTTACAGGTTCCCGCGCATGGCTTGCTCGCGCTCAATCGCCTCAAAGAGCGCCTTGAAGTTGCCCTTGCCGAAGCCGCGCGAACCCTTGCGCTGGATAATCTCAAAGAACAGCGTCGGGCGATCCTGAACCGTCTTGGTGAAGGTCTGCAGCAGGTAGCCTTCCTCGTCGCGGTCTACCAGAATGCCCAGCTCCGCAATCGCGCGCAGGTCCTCCTCTATGGTGCCCACACGGCGCGGCACTTCCTCATAGTAGGTCTGGGGCACATAGATGAACTGCATCCCGCGCGCCCGCAGGTGACGCATCGTGGAGATGATATCATCGGTCAGCAGCGCGATATGCTGTACGCCGGGACCAGAGTTATACTCCAGATACTCCTCAATCTGCGATTTGCGTCGCCCTTCGGCTGGCTCGTTGATGGGCAGCTTAATCTTGCCGTGCCCGTCCTGCACCACCTTCGACATCAGCGCCGAGTATTCGGTGCTGATGTCATCGTCCGAGAAGTGAACCAGCAGCTCAAAGCCCATGATGGAGCGATAGAAGTCCACCCAGTAGTTCATCTTGCCCAGCTCCACATTGCCGACGATGTGGTCAATTTCGTAGACCCCAATCGGCTCGCCGGGGATGAACATCTCCTTGAAGCCGGGCATGAACACCCCGCGATAGCGGTCGCGGTTGATGAAAGTATGCACCACATCGCCATAGGTGTGGATCGAGGCGATATGCACTTCGCCGTCGTCGTCTTTGAGGACGGTTGGCTCCTGGGCGCCGCGTGCGCCGCGCCGCACCGCCTCGCTATAAGCGCGCGCCACATCGTCCACCTCAAACGCGATATCGCAAACGCCGTCCCCGTGCTTCACCAGCCAGTCTATCTTGGGGTGGTCTGCTTTATAAGGGGCGGTCAGCACAAAGCGGATGTCGTTCTGCTGGAGTACATAACTGGCTTCGTGGCGCACGCCCGTCTCCAGCCCAGCGTATGCCACCACATTGAAGCCGAACATCGTGCGGTAAAAGTAGGCTGCCTGCTTCGCATTACTCACGAAGAACCGCACATGGTCAATCCGTCGAATCGGCATAATATCCATGCATGTCACCTCCATCGTTGCAGTGCCTCGGCGTCGTTGCCGATGGGGCAATTATACCTGCTACAGACGCTCTTCAAAATCTTTGAGCTCCCAGCGCAAGCCGCCCGTGTAATCGTCCCATTCTATAGAGAAGACGACATCCAGACTGGTCTGAGGGTCTATCGCGTATTCGGCGCCGTTCCACATCACTGCAGGGACATACATGGCTCGTTCTGGAGGCTTCAGCTCCAGAAACAGGTGTTTATTGTTCCGACAGGTGCGGCGGCTTATCACGGTCAGATCACGGCAGAGCAAGACGGGCACCTCGTTGCCCTGCCCGAACGGCTCCAGATGCGCGAGGTCGCGGTAGAGCCTCCAGTCAACTTCCTCAGGCGACACTTCGGCGTCCACTTCCAGCGCGGGGATTAAATCTTCATCGGTCAGCAGGCTATCGGCGTACTCCCAGATGAGCTGGCGCAGGGCGTCCAGCTGGTCAATCCGCGCGGAAAAGCCCCCTGCGATGGCATGCCCGCCGCACTTGGTGCAAAGGGGCTTCATTTTCTGGAGCAGGGGCACCAGATCCATCGCGGGGATGCTACGGATGGAGCCGCGGGCGCGTCCCAGCTCTTCTTCAAGGCTAATCGCAAAGGTGGGGCGTCCGAAGCGTTCGCGCAGCTTGCCCGCCACCAGCCCCACGATGCCATGATGCCAGTTCGGCGACGCCACCACCAGAGCGCGATGTCGGAGCTGTTCTTCTTCCTGCACCATTCGGATGGCTTCTTCCATCGCTTCCTGCTCCAGCTGCTGACGCTGGGCATTCTGCCTGTTCAGCTCGCTGGCTAACTGTTCTGCCAGTGCGTCGTCTTCGGTGAGCAGCAGCTCCAGCGCGGCAATCGCGTCGTCCAGACGCCCCGCGGCGTTGAGGCGCGGTCCCAGCCGAAAGCCAATATCTGTGGCGGTGGGGCGGCGGTTGGCGATTCCTGCCACCTGTTTCAGCGCAATCAGCCCTTTGCGTCGTGTGGTGTAGAGCGCGTCCAGCCCCTCGCGCACCAGAATACGGTTCTCGCCCGTGAGCGGCGCCACATCCGCCACCGTGCCCAGCGCTACCAGGTCCAGCATCCGCTCACGAAACCGACGCAGAGGGATGTTGCGCTCTCGCAATAGCGCCTCCGCCAGCCGAAAGGAGACCCCCACCCCACTCAGGTCAGCGTAAGGATATTGCGAATCGAAGCGTTTGGGATTTACCACCGCGACAGCGTTCGGCAAGCGCAGGTCGGGTTCGTGGTGGTCAGTGATAACCACCTCAATGCCGTGCGCATTCAGGGCGTTCACCACATCGTGGGCGCGTGTCCCGCAGTCGCAGGTCAGCACGAGCTTTGCGCCGAACGCCTGCGCCTCCTCAATCGCTACGGGGTGCAGGTCGTAGCCCTCTCGGTCGCGGTGCGGCAGTTTGACCTTCACTGGCACGCCCAATCGGGAAAGCGTCGTGTGCCACAGCGCTGCGGAAGAGACGCCATCCACATCGTAGTCGCCGTAAATCAACACGCGCTCGCGCTGCTCAATCGCCCGTGCCAGCCGCGCCACCGCAGGCGAAGCGTCGGGCAACAAGCGGGGGTCGGCAAGATCGTCCAGCGAGGGCTTCAGGAACTTATAGGCGGTTTCGGGGTCTTCATAGCCCCGCGCCACGAGAATCCGCGCCACAATTGGGTGAAGGCTCAGCTCGCGCGTCAGCAGCTCTACTTTTGAGTCGTCCGTTTGTCGGATTTTCCAGCGGTAGCGCGCCATCGTTGCGGTTATTATACCAATTCACCCGCTGGCGCAGGCGGCTTGCTCATAAACAGCCCAGGTGCGCTCGGCGGTGGTCTCCCAGCGGAAGCGTTGCGCTTGCTGGAGGGCGCGTTCCCGAATCTGCGCACGCACCGCCTCATTTTCCATGAGGGTCTGAATGGCGTATGCCCACATGCCGTACTCGGTTGGGGGCAGCAGAATGCCTCCCGAACCGACCACTTCGGGGAGCGCGCCGCCGTTGGACGCAATCACGGGCACGCCGCACGCCATCGCCTCCAGCGGCGGCAAGCCGAACCCCTCATAAAACGAGGGATAGAGCAACATCTCGCTGGCGTTATAAAGCCAGACCAGATGCTCATCGGGCACATACCCTGTGAAGTGAACCCACGACTCGGCTTCCAGTTCCGCACAGAGCGCCTTCACCGACGCCTCCGCCCAGCCGGGCTTGCCCGTCAGCACCAGCTTTAGGGGGTTGCCGCTCTGCTCCCGATAGTAAGCCACTGCACGGATTGCCAGCCCCCAGTTCTTACGGGGTTGTAGCACACCCACGGCGAGCGCAAAGGGCGGCTCGATGCCATACTGCTGGCGCACCCACGCCTGCGCTTCGTCTTTCGGGATGGGATAAAACCCTTCGGGAACGCCGTTCGGGGTCGCCACCACCTTGTCGGGCGGCAGATGCAGATAGCGAATCATATCCTCACGCGAGGTTTCCGAAACGGTCAGCACCCGCGCCGCACGCCGACACGAGGGAGGCACGGTCAAGCGCAACAGCCAGCGGTCTTTCCAGCCGAACCATTCCGGCGCAATCAGAAACGAGATGTCATGCACCGTGGTGATGGCGGGAATGCGAAACAGGGGCGAGACCGTATACTGCATATGCGCCACATGGCAACCGTAGCGTTGCGCCGCGCGTGGAAAATGCCACAGGCTCCACCATCGCTCCGAGCGCGCGGGGATTACAACCGACTCCCACACGGGCGAGGGGGGCAACGCCTCTGGGGGCAGGGGACGCGCGCTGAACAGCACCAGCCGATGCGCGCTCCCCTCTAACTGGCGAATCAGTGCCTTCAGCAGCCCGCGCCAGTAGGTGCGGTCGCCTGTGTAGGCGCCCGTGAGCAAGCGCGCGTCTATGGCGACTCGCATCCCCCACCTCGCAGAGGGTGTTTGAGAATCTGGTTCCACCGGCGGGGGTAGAGCGCGGGCGTCGGCGCATGCTTTTGCAGACACACAATCAGGCGCGTAATCATCCCCTGCTCCGTCTGAAACGGAACTGTTTGCACCTGCATCGCGCCGCCCAGCAGGCGCACGGCATACGCGGCTTCACACACCTCCTCAAGTTCCTGCTGGCTTTTGAGCGCCAGCGCGCGGGCTTCGGGCGCAACTTTGACGAAAGGGAGCATCAGCTCGGCAAGAATAGGCATCTTCGCCACCGCGCGCGCCACCACCCAGTCGTACACCTCGCGTGCTTCAGGCTGATGGGCGTACTCTTCCGCTCGCGCCTGCACCACCTGCGCCTCAAGCCCCAGCGACTCGCAAACCGCACGCAGAAACTGTACCGTCTTGCCATGCGAATCGAGCAGGGTCAGCCGAATATCGGGGCGCACGATTTTGAGGGGAATGCCGGGCAGTCCTGCGCCCGTGCCAAGGTCCAGCACACGCGCGCCTGCTGGCGGCTGGGCGACTTTCAAAAGGCATAGCGAATCGAGCAGGTGGCGCCCGACCGCCTGTTCCGGCGGCACGCGCGTGAGGTTGAACCGCTGGTTCGCCTCATAGAGCTGTGTGAGGTACGCCCGCAAGCGTTGCTCCTGCTCTGAGTCAAGGCGGACGCCCCACTCGGTGAGCTGCGTCAGTAAAGTCCAGTCGCCAATCGGGATCATCTCGCGAGCGCAATTGTACCGCAGGGTATCTCCTGCTAAAGCAAACCTCTCATGTTGCCGATAATCCCTTGCGAGGGTAGAGCATGACGACACTCCATCTGATAGAGCGAGAGGTCAAGCAACTCATTCATCAGATACCGCCCTTGCCAGGCGCGGTGATACGACTGATCGAGCTGGTAGATAGCGAGAACGCCACCGCAGAGCAGGTGGAGTCGCTGATTGTCGCCGACCCCGTGCTGACCGCGAAGGTGCTGCACCTCGCGAACTCGGCATACTACGGGCTGTCGCGTTCCATCAGCACCATCAAGCAGGCGTTGCTGGTGCTGGGGTTTCACGCCGTCAAGAATCTGGCGCTGGGGATTGCCGCGATAACCGTCCTCAAAAACGGGCGCACGCCCACACCCCACGAGCTGGAACTCTGGGAGCATTCGTTTCTCTGCGCGGGGATTGCCCGCGAGCTGATGCTTCGCCTCAAGCGCGGCGCTCGCAAAGCCGAAGAGGCGTTTATGGGAGGGCTACTCCACGAAATCGGGATTGTGGTGCTGATGACCCGATTCCCCAGAGACTACCAGAAGGTGCTGGAGTATGCCCGCAAGCCTCAAAGCGAAGCCCTTTCGCTGATAGAGGCGGAGCGCCAGCTGCTGGGAACCGACCACGCGCAGGTGGGCGGCTTGCTGGCAGAACGCTGGGAACTCCCCAACGAGCTGGTGGAGGTGATTGCCTCGCACCATGCGCCCGCTCTGCCCGACAACGAACATGCGCCTGTGCTTGCCAGCGTGATGATGGGCGACTTCTGGAGCCACCAGCAGCATGGAGAAACCGAATTTGGCTTCATGATTACCCCGCCCCCCGTCGAGGCGAGCCAGCAGTTTGCTTTGCCCGAGTCGGAGCGCGCGGCGCTCGTCCAGCGCATCGCCGAACAGGCTCGTGCCATGCGGCAGATTGTCGTCGGATAGCCCCGAAAATTGCCAGTTTTTGGAAAACACTCTTAAGGGAACCGAACCGACTGCCTATAATGCGCTATGGACGCGCGGAGGGAGGAAATATGGAGGTCTACCGACTGTTTGAGCCAGCACCGCCTGTGGAGTCAGGGACGAACACCCATCAGCGCCATGTGCTGATTGTCGACGACGACGATCTGGTGCGTGAAACCCTGCGCTTTGTGCTGGAGGAGGGGGGCTATCAGGTCTGGTCGGTCTCGCACGCGCTGGACGCCCTGGCGGTTCTGGAACGCCAGCCGATAGACATTGTGCTGAGCGATATTTTTATGCCCGGCATGAATGGGTTTGACCTGCTGAAACAGATTCGCCAGCGTGCGCCCGATGTGCCCGTGATATTGATTACCGGCTATGGCAATGTGGAGATGGCAAAGCAGGCGGTCAAAGAGGGCGCGAGCGATTTCATCACCAAGCCGTACAACATTTCGGAAATCCCGATTCTGATAGAGCGGAACCTCGCGCGTCATTCGATTCAGCACTCGCAGACGCACCACCTGGAGAAGGAGGTGCAGTCTGCCTATCGCGCCACGATGGAGGCGTTGCTGGCGGCGCTGGACACGCGCGACACCGAGACCGAAGGGCACTCCGAGCGCGTTGCGGCTTACACGATGGCAATCGCCCACCGCCTCAAGATAGACGAAAGCGAACTCCCCCATATTGAACGCGGCGCACTGCTGCACGACATCGGCAAAATCGGCGTGCCCGACGCGATTCTCTACAAGCCCGGTCCGCTCACCCCCGAAGAGTGGGAGATTATGAAAAAGCACCCTGAGATTGGCTATCGGATGTGCATGAAAATAGAGATGTTGCGCCCTGCCGCCCCGATCGTGTTGCATCATCATGAGCGCTGGGACGGCAAGGGCTACCCCTATGGGCTTGCGGGGGAGGAAATCCCCCTTGGTGCGCGGATTTTCGCAATCGCCGATACACTGGACGCGATGACCTCCGATCGCCCCTATCGCAAGGCGCTCAGCTTCGCTCAGGCGCGTGAAGAGATTGCGCGCCATGCGGGCACGCAGTTTGATCCCGACCTTGTGAAGGTGTTCCTGGAAATCCCCGAAGACGAGCTCCGGATGATTCGCCAGGCGAGTTTATCGCAGCAAGCCGAGCGCGCCGCCTAAGCCGAGCGGTGCCCCTGCAAGGCGAAGAGCCGTCGGAGCGCCTGCATCAGCTTGCGCTGCTCTTCCACAAGGCGTTGACAATCGCCACATCGCTTCAAATGCTCTTCCAGTGCCTCGGCGAGCGCAGAATCCAGATCTCCAAACACATACGCTTCGATATGTTCTCTGGCTCGCCTGCAATTCATTGGCTATCCACCTTCCGTGATGATAGATTTGATAATCGGGTGGGCACGCAGTCGCGCCACGGCACGGCTAATGCGCTTTCGGACGGTTTCCTCGTTCAGCCCGATCTCATGGGCAATCTCGCGGTAGCTCATGCCCGCGCCATAGCGCAACTCCAGCATCTGCTGGTCTGCTTCCGACAGTGTCTGCATCGCTTCCTGCAAAATAAAATAGAGCAACAAATCGTCTTCGGGCAGACAGTAGGTATCCGTTTCGTTTTCGGCGTCCAGCCCAACGGAACAGACCTCCTGCTCCCGCTTGCGTTCCCGAAGCCAGGTGAAAACGGTGTTGCGCACCACCGACTTCAGCCACGGCTCCATCTTGTCTAAATCGCGGATGGAGTCCAGCTTGTTGTAGACGCGCAACAGACACTCCTGGGTCAAATCGGCTACATCGTCGTCGCCTGTGCGGACATACCAGCGCACGATCCGCTCAATTCGCTCACGCAGAGCCAGCAAAAACTGATGCTCTGCCTGTTCCGTATAGTAAGCCCTTTCCGCATATTGCATGGTAGCCACCTTCCTTCCTTTCGCGGAGCGCCCTCTCGCGCTCTGTCCTTAAAGACTCAAAAAACGGCAAAAACCGGACAGCCCTGCAGGCAAAAAAGGGGCAATTTTGCCGTTTTTTGTCCCCGGATTGGGGGAGGAGGTGGCAGAAAGGTAAGGCGGGGGTGGAGAGTACCTGTCCTTCCTTTCAGATCCAAGCCCTCCTCACTGATGGAATTATACATCGATTTTTGACTCACGAGTCGGGTAGCAGTGGGAAAAACAGGGAAATTCAGGGGGAAAATGGGGGCGTTGTGGGTTCACGCCCCCTGGTTTGTATTACAGCTCGTAGTTGCGGGCAATCAGTTCAAACTCCAGCCGTTTGCCGTTGCGTTCTACGGTCAGTTTGAGGGGGCGGTACGGCTTGGTGTAGGAGAGCCGATCCACCAGCTGTTTTTCGGTCCAGTTCGCGGGCGATTGTCCGTCGATCAGCACAATCTTGTCGCCCTTTTTGACCCCCTGCAGGTCGGCGTCGGAGAGGGGCATCACCCAGCGCACGAAGAGGTCTTTGCCCTGCTTACGCCACCAGATGCCGTAGCCGGCGTTATCGGCAGTGCGTTCCTGCTCGGTGTTCGGCTGCCACACCATGAGCTGCCGGTAGTAGTTGAAGGTGATTTTATAGTGGCGCATTACCGGAATCCCCAGCAAGCCGTGCTTGGTCTTGGACGCGATAATCGAGTCGGAACGCGCCCCCTCCGCCAGCTTCTGAAAAGCGTAGACCGATTCAAAGAGAAGCGGACCCAGCGTCATCTTGTGCAGACGATAGACGCGCATATCGCCCGTCATAAAGCTATATTCGTCATCCTCATGAATCTCGCCGAGCCGCTTGGTCCACTCTTCCAGCGTCATCCACACGCCGTCGGCTTTGTCGGGCTTATAACTGGGCGGGAGCAGGTTCACCGATGCGCCGGTGTCCACAATCATCCGAATCTGGTTCTTATTGCCGACGCCCATCGTGACGAGAATATGGTCGCCGAACATTTCGTAAGGGATTACAGTGCCCTGAGGCAGCTCGGCATCGGGTGGCTCCAGCGTAATGGTGCGCTCCGCGAAGTTGACCGTCATCTGGAACGCCGAGAGGGTCTCGCGCCCCAGTAGCCCAATCACCTTTTTGCCATCCAGCGTATCGTCGCCGAGTGGGGTGTATTGCAGCTCCCCCACGCCGATTGTGAGGTCGCGCACCTCGGCGTTGCCAATCTGCAGGCTCTTCACCCGCGCCCGATAGGAGGGAAACGCGCCGTAGACCATCACGCCGTAATAGTCGCTGTTGGGGATTTTCTCCAGCCCCGCTTCTTTAGCAATCTGGGCGTCTATCCATGTGCTGGCGGCGCCTGTGTCCAGAATAATCCAGTACGGTCCCTTGCCGTTGAGTTTGACCTCCACATAGAGCGAGAAGCCCTTCATGCGGAAGGGCACTTTGGTCGGGAGCGTCTCGCGCACAATCGGCGGCGCTTCGGAGGGCGGACGCTCAAAGAGGCTGTCGGCAATCTCGCTTTGCGCGTCGAGCGCGGTCAGGAAGTAAGTACCCACATGCCGATTGCCAATGTAGTAGCGCGTCTCCAGCGGCATCCGCACCATGCCCGCAGGCGTGGGCATCTCCCGATAGTTGTGGAAAATTTCAGCCGCCTGATTCACCTCATCCGTTTCGTAGTCTATCAGCTCATACTGGATGCCGAGAATCTGGTTTTTCTCGTCCAGGTAGCAGTAGGCTTTGCCTGTGGGCTTGGTGGGCAGTTTCTTCTGCTCTTCCGAGAGGGGGAACTGAAACTCGATGCGGAAAGCGGAGCGCCCGTCGGGCATTTTGGCGTCTTCGCCCCCAACAAGGGTTGCCTGTTCCAGCCAGTGGGGAACGACCACAAAGTCGCCGTGCGCCGAGTCGCGTTGCGCCCAGATTTCTTCCTGCGCCAGTCCAGTCACGAGGTAACCGTCTTTGCGCCAGCCGCCGTTACCGTCAAAGGTGATGACGAAACGCTCCTCGCCGCGCATGATCTCCACACGCTGTTTGTTGCCTTTGCGGTACTCCACCCGTTTCGATTCGCTTTTGCCTCCATGTTCGCGGGTGATGTCGTGCTGGGCTTTGAAGCCGTTCAGGAACAGCTTCCGATAGGCTTCGCCACCGTGATTCTGAATCGCAGCCTCAAAGCGTTCTCGCGCCACCGAAGGGTCTGCCCACAGCAGGGCAGTCAATGCGAACCATCCCCACAAACAGAAACCGTTACGCATGGCGAACCTCCTGGCAGTGGCTATAATATACCTCATGGTACAATACCTCAGAATGATTATTTTGGGCATAGACCCCGGCACTGCCACGATGGGCTATGGCGTGCTGGAGAAGGTTGGCAATCGCTATCGGGCGCTGGATTACGGCGTGCTGGAGACCCCCAAATCGCTGGGGCTGCCTGAACGCTTGCTGCGCCTGCACCAGGGACTATCCGAGCTGATAGCGCACTACCAACCCGATGTGGCGGTTATGGAACAGCTGCTGTTCAGCACCAATCGGCGCACGGCGATGCAGGTGGCGCGGGCGGCGGGCGTTGCTCTGCTGGCGATTGCGCAGGCGGGCGTGCCCTGGTACGAATACACACCCCTTCAGGTGAAGCAAGCCGTAACGGGCTACGGCGGTGCGGACAAAGCGCAGGTTCAGCGCATGGTGCAGAAGCTGCTGGGGCTGGACACTATCCCCCACCCGGATGACGCCGCCGACGCGCTTGCGCTCTGCATCTGCCACGCCCAGCACGAGTCGCTCCTGCGCCTGTCGGGAGGCACGCGATGAACTGGGCGTTTGTGGCAATCTGCATGGTGGTGATTGCGGTGCTGGCGTGGCGGATTGCGGTGCGCGTTCGCCTGCTCAACCAGCGAATTGAGGAGGTGCGCGACGAGATGGAGCGCAACCCGCTGGACCCCTTTTCCGCCTGGATGGAGTTGTGGCGGCTGATAGATCGGCGATAGACCCTCACGCGGTATAATCTCGCCACGAAGGAGGGAACCTATGCACACTTTCTCAGTCTCTGCAGAATGGACAGGTGATAGCAACAGCGTTGGCTCGCTCCAGTCGCCCGGTGGACTGCACTGCCACTTTGCCGTGCCCACCGACTTTGGCGGTCCAGGGGGGTGTCCCAGCCCCGAAGAGATGTTGCTGGCGGCGCTGGCATCGTGCTATGTGATTACAATTGCCTACATGGCGGAACTCAAAAAGCTTCCGCTTCAGAAGCAGACGATTCAGGTTCAGGGCGTGGTGGAGCGCGATCCGCAAACGCGACGCCTGCGCTTCACCCGATTTGAGATTAACCTCCATTTCACCGTCGCGCCCGACGCCACCGACGCTCAGATAGAGAGCATCCTCAAACTGGCGAAAGACGCCAAGACCTTCTGTCTCGTGTCGAACTCCCTCAGCGAGCAAATCCAGTTCGAAGTGCATACCGATTGGAGCCGTGCGTAAAAAAAAACCCCGGGCGTTGCCGCCCGGGGTGGCAGGCACGGCAGGGACGAATCCCCTTCTTAGGAGGTAAGCGACTCAACTTACCCTTATCTGCGGCACGGCAGATATCGGATACACAGCTTATTATACGCTACGAAAGCGCCGTTTTCTATAGGACTTAAGTCCTGATTTTGCCCCTTCTGAGGCAAACTTAGTTCCCACAGCGTGGTGGGATTTGTTTGACTATAGCATACATCATAAAGCCCACCACGCGGTAGGGACTTAAGTCCCAATTTTGGGGAGGTAATAGGGGTTCTCAGGCGGCGGTGTGACGGATTTTCTCCTGAATCACCGCCAGATTGTGCTGTGCCTGGGGGTGTTTGGGGTCTAACTGGAGGGTTTGCTGGTAAGCGATTCGGGCGGCATCATAGATTCCCATGCGGGCGTAGCAGTTGCCGAGGGTGAACCATGCCTGGGGGTTGTAGGGGTCTAACTCCAGCGCGACGCTGTAGGCGTCGGCGGCTTCGGCGTAAGCGCCCAGTTGATAGAGTGCGTCGCCCGCGTTCAACAGGGCGTTCGGGTTGGTGGGTTCCATCTGAATCGCGAGCGCGAAGTGGTGGAGTGCCTCCTCATAACGCTGGAGTTGCCACAGGGCGCGTCCCCAGTTGATATGGATGCCGCTGGAGAGGGGCTTGCGCTGTCGGGCGCGCCACTCGAACGCCTCAATCAGCGCCTCAGGATTGTTTGCCTGCTCACACGCATAGACCCAGCGATGCCAGAGGCTCTCGTCTTCGGGGAGCAGCTCGCAGAGGCGCTTGAGGGCAGGGAGTGCGCGGGCATAATGCCCCTGATTCCACCAGAGTTCGGCAAGCGCGCGGTTGGCGAGTTCCGCATGGGCGTGGCTCTGTGTCAGTTGCTCGAAAAACTGGCTGGCTTCTTCCAGCCTGCCCTTGTTGCGGAGCCAGTCGGCGTAGAGCAGCAAAAAAGTCGGGTTGTGGCTATGATGCTGGGCGAGGTAGCGCAGGTAAGGCTCCGCCTCGTCGTGGCGTCCAAGTGCCATCAGCGTGTCGGCGAGCAGATGGCGCCACTTGTAGGTGACTATCGTGAGGTCGCCGACGAAGTTGCCACTGGCTTTGAGGGTTTCTCCATCGTCCGCAAGCAAGCCGAGCCGCTGGGCGCTCGCGGGAACCTGCAACAATGCCTCGCGTGCTTGCTCATCCTGGTGGAGTGCCCGATACGCCTGCGCCATTTCAAAATAGACCGCAGGATGATCCACGCCCTTCTGGAGCGCTTGCTGGGCAGCGGTAATTGCCTCTTCCGGGCGTCCCGTGTGGCGCAACGCCGCAATCCAGAGCGACCATGCGTGGGGCATATGGTCCTGGCGTGGGTCGGTTTCTTTGCAGACGCGCTCCAGCAACGGGAGCGCCCGCGCATAATCGCCGTCCGTATAGTAGGTGTTGGCTAAGTTGAAAATCTGGAACAGGTCGTCCGGGTTCTGGGCGAGGGTAGCCTCCAGAATCTGGATATTGCGTTGCGCCTTGTTTTTACGCGCAATCACGCTCTTCTCGTAGCCGAGGTGGATAATCTGGGCGTTGGTCAGAATTGCGATTCGTCCCCCGTGCTGGGCGAGGCTGGGGGTAATCTGCTCGTGAATGGCGCCTTCCCAGCGGGCATAAGGCAGTCGTCGGAACAGGCGCACCGCCCTGTGGAGAAACACCTGGTCGGGTTGCTCGAAGTCGGTGAGGTTAACAATTTCAATCTGATAGCCTGCAAACTGGGGGTGGCGTGCGGCTTCCAGCAGTGCCTGTCGGGTCTGCGGACCGTTCAGGCGTTCATCGGCGTCCAGCACCAGCACCCAGTCGCCTGTGGCGTGTTGCAGGGCGAAGTTGCGCGCCCAGGCGAAGTCGTTGCGCCATTCGGTGTGAATCACCTTCGCGCCAAACTGTTCCGCAATCTGGGGTGTGGCGTCTTGCGAACCCGTGTCCACCAGCACAATTTCGTCCACGACGCCCTGCACGCTCTTGAGGCACTCTTCGAGCATGTCGGCGTCGTCGCGGGCAATCATGCAGAGGCTGATTCGCGTGCCCACCGGCTCGTCGGGGATGGGAAACTCATATTGCTGCAGCCACTCTTCGAGCGAGCGGGCGAACGCCAGCACCTGCGCTCTGGGGTCGCCTTTGCGGGTTGAGACAATCTTCAGGGTGGGGTCGCTGGCGATGCAGAGGAAATAGTTGCGCAGGGGAAGCACCACCTCGCGGAGCCAGTCGGGGTCGCGATAGCCTGTCTTAAGGAGCTCCAGCACAATCGGGTAGGCGTCCAGTTCCTGCGTGTGGTAGAGCAGGATCCATGTCTGGCAAGCCCGAAGTTCGGGCGTGGGGTTGGGGTTTTGCTGGAGCGCCTCGTTGAGCTGTTTTTGCGCTTCTTCCCAGCGGTCCTGCTGGATCAGCTGGCGCAGGCTGTGGATGGCGGACTCGTGCATAGACTGGCTCCCCCCTTTCGCGGGTTGGGTTAGCGCTTAGCGGCGCGTGCGCGCTTGGGTGTGTCGTGGTGCCCGTTATTCGTCTCGGTTTTTTGGGGTGTGCCGAATCGCTCCTGCAGCTTGCGTTTCGCGCCTGCAATTGTGTACATCTCGTCTTTGAGCAGGCGTTTGATTTCCTTCAGCACCTCGATGTCTTCAGGGCGGTAGCGGCGCTGTCCGCCCGCTGTGCGCACGGGCTGCAGGAACTCGGAGAACTCCCGCTCCCAGTAGCGGATGGTGTGGGTCTCCACGCCTGTGAGATAGCTGGCGACGCTGATAGGCACAGGTCGCTGCTGTACCGGTACTTTCGTCTTTTTACTCCGTCGTGCCATCGTATCCCTCCATCAGAATGGTGTGCCGTGCCCATAAGAAACACGGTTCGAGGGAGATTATCGGCTTATTGACGGATTTCTTTATGGGCTGGTTCGATTCTCTGCAGAGGGATTGGGTGAATTTTCCAGAATGGCGCGCACACGGGCTAAATCGGTTTCGGTGTCTACTGCAATCGGGGCGTGTTCGAAATAGACCATGCGGATGCGGTATCCGTGTTCCAGCACGCGCAGTTGCTCTAACGATTCGGTGCGTTCCAGGGGCGTGGGCGCCCATTCAGCGAACTGGAGCAGCAGCTCACGACGGAACACATAGAGTCCGATATGTTTCCAGACGGGCAGTTCGGTGCTTTCGCGGGGGTAGGGGATGCGGGAGCGCGAGAAGTAGAGCGCGTTTCCCTGCTGGTCCAGCACCACTTTCACGACGCTGGGCTGGTCGTATTCGTGGGGCTGGGCTTCGGTGTAGAGGCTACTCATCATCACGGTGGGGTCTTTTAGCAGGGGGGCAACGGCGCGGTCAATCGCTTCGGGGCGCAGCAGGGGTTCGTCGCCCTGAATGTTCACATAAATCTCGCCCTGGGTGAGGCGTGCGACTTCGGCGAGGCGGTCGGTGCCTGTGCGGTGGGCGTGGCTGGTGAGGATTGCCTGCGCCCCGAACGCCTGCGCGGCTTGAATAATCTCCGGGTCGGGCGTGGCGATGTAGAGCTCGTGCAGGGAGCGCGCCTGCGAAGCACGCTCCCAGACCCATTGCACCATCGGCTTGCCCGCTATCGGCAGCAAGGGCTTGCCTGGCAGGCGCGTGGCTGCCATCCGCGCGGGGATGACCCCAATCACTTTGCTCATGAGTCCAGCCTCCAGGTAATCAACCCCGACAGCACCTTCGGATAGAAGTAGGTGGACTTGTGGGGCATTTTGCCGCCTGCGGCGGCAATCGCCTGCAGGGTTGTTAGCGGGGGCGGGTTCAGCAGAAAGGCGCAGGCGGCTTGCCCGTCGCGCACCGCGCTGAGCGCTTCGCTAAAAGAACGAGTATAGCGCGCCTCAGGGTCCACTAATCCCATCGTGGGCATCACCCGATGGTGGAGCTGCCACGCATCGAAGCGCACCAGCGCATCGGGCAGGTCGTCCACAGGGGCATAGTGTTTCGGGGTGATGCGCCATGCGCCGTCCTGCCACACGAAGCCAATCGCGCCCTGAAGCGAGGCTACCTCGGTCGGCTCAAACGGAGCCACCTCAAACGCCTCCGCGAGGCGCGCACGCCAGTCTTCGGGGCTACCGGGAGGCAAAACATTCAGCAGCCGATGCGTGGGCAGAATCACCAGCCCGGGGTCGTCTATTGGCACGAGCAGGATGGGCAGGAACCGCTCAGGCGAGTTGGGGCGCCCGTACTGCAGCCCGAAGCGGAGGGCGGTCTCGTAGCGGTGATGCCCATCGGCAATCCAGATGCGCATCGGCTCGAAGGCGCGCTCGATACGGCTTACAGCGACGGGGTCGGTCAGGCGCTCCAGCAGGTGGAAATGCCCTTCGGGCAGGTTCGTCCCTTCCAGCTGGGCAAGCGGCTCCCAGAGCGTGCCCTGAACCGCCTCCTGAAACTCAGAGGTCGGCTCGAACAGCCCGAAGATGGCTTCCAGATGGGTGCGGGTGGCTTCCAGCAATCGGAAGCGGTCTTCCTTGACGCCGGGGAAGGTATGCTCGTGAGGGAGTACCGTGCCCGATTCGTAGGGTTCCGTGTGAAGCAGCACAAAGTAGCCCGTTCGGGTGCGTTCCTGCTGGGTCAGGGGGTCTATGAATTTCTGGGTGTAGCGGTAGAGGGCGGGTTCGGTGTCGGTGCGCAGAATGCCCTCGTCAAGCCAGTGCTTCAGAATCTGGTTCGCGCGCTGATAGCGCGACTCGCCGTCTTCAGGCAGGGTCAACTGAACGATATTGTAAGGCGACTGGTTTACCAACTCTGCCCGCTGTTCGGGGCTAATTACATCATAGGGCGGAGCGACCACTTCCGGGATCACTCTTGCATAGCGTGTTGCACGAAAGGCTCGTATCGTTGCCATACAGAACTCCTCTTTATCTGTATTAGCTCCCCATCGTCTTCGGCGCGGGAGCGGATGGGCTAATTGTACCCGAATTGTTGCGAGTTCCTGCAGGCGATTTTCAACTATCCCACACTGGCGGAGTGCTACAAGGTTGCCGCGCTGAACGGGAGCAACAAACTACGCCTGCTCCAGCACGAGGAGCCTTTCCAGCAAGCGGCGTGAGGCAACAGGTACAATTCTGTTGCCATGAATGTCCGCCAGTTCGTGGAAAGGCGTCGGGCGCGCTGGGAGCGGTTCGCCCAGATGGTGGAAGCCGTGCGCTGGTCGGGCGCTAAACAGCTGAACGCCGACGAGCTGAACGAGCTGGGGCGCCTCTACCGACAGGTCGCTGCCGACTTAGCCTACGCCCGCCAGCAGGGAGCTGATGCCAGTGTACAGGACTATCTCAACAGCCTGCTGGCACAGGCGCACGGGGTGCTGTATCGCACAAAGCGCGGGCAGTGGACAGAAGGGCTTCGTAATCTTTACTACGGCTTCCCTGATGCGGCACGACGCCACTGGAAAGTGATTCTGCTGGCGATTGCCATCACGCTCGTCGCCAGCCTGACCGCCTTCCTGCTGGTGCTGACAGACCCCGAATGGGGCAAACGGCTGGTGGACGGGCAGTTTCGTCAGGTGCTGGAGCAGTGGAAAACAGGGAAACAATACACGCCGGGCGATGTGAGCCACGCGCCGGGCATGTCGATGTTTTACTTTCTGAACAACTCGCGGGTGGCGCTGCTCTCGTTCGGGCTGGGCATTTTCGCGGGCATCCCGACGGTTTATTTGCTCTGGACGAACGGGGTGATTCTGGGCGTTTTCGGGGCGGAGCTGGCGCGGGTGGGCAAGCTCGGCTTCTTCCTGGTCTCCATCTATCCGCACGGCGTGCCGGAGCTGGGCGCGATTTTCTTCTGCGCGGGCGCAGGGCTGCTGCTGGGGCGCGCGGTGATTATGCCGGGCGACTATTCGCGCATCGAGGCGATTCGGCGCGTGGGGCACGATGTGTTCTATCTGGTGGCTGGCTCGGTGGTGCTGATTCTGATTGCGGGGCTGGTGGAGGCGTTCTTCTCGTTTTATGCGTTTCCGGGCTGGCTGAAGTTCCTGTGGGGCACGGCGTCGCTGGCGATTTTGCTAACCTACATCTGGCGGGTGCGCCGTCGGTGAGGTATACTCGGCGTGTGCGCTGGGTGCTGGAGTGCGACACGCTGGGCAAGCGGTTCGGTGTGCGCTGGGTGTTTCGGGGTCTCAGCCTGCGAGCCGAAACGGGGAATGTGGTGGTGGTGCAGGGGGGCAACGGCTCAGGCAAAAGCACGCTGTTGCGGATTGTGGCAGGTTTGACCGCGCCGACCGAGGGGCGGGTGATTTTACGCTACGGGGCGCAGGCGGTCGCGACGCGGATGGACTATCTGGGCTGGTGCGCTACCGATGGCGCGCTCTATCGGGAGCTGACTGCTTATGAGCATCTTGCCTGGTGGGCGACGGTGCGCGGCGGGACGCCCTCGCGCGAGGCTTTGCTGGAGTGGCTGGCGCGGTTTGAGCTGGCAGAGCGCGCCCACGAGCGCGTGCGGGCGTTTTCCACGGGCATGCGCCAGCGCCTGCGGCTCGCGTTAGCCACATGGGGGCAACCGCCCCTGCTGCTGCTGGATGAACCCGACGCAGGGATGGACTCTTCGGGACTGGCTTTGCTGGAGCGAGTTCTTTATGAGCAACGAACCTTCGGATTGGCTCTGTTCGCCACCAATCGCGCCGAACACGCACGCTGGGGCGACCTCGTTCTGGAGATGGGGGCGTGAAACGCTCGCCATCTGGCGCAAGGACATGCTGCAGGAGTGGCGCCTGCGGCATGGGCTGATGACTTCGCTGCTGATGGGGGTGGTTACCGTGGCGGCGCTCAGCTTTGCCAGTCTGGGGGTGAGTCTCTCGGTACGGCTGCAGGCAGGGGTGTTGTGGCTGGCGGTGCTGTTCGGGATGTTTCCGGCGCTGGCACGCGGCTTCATCAGCGAGGAGGAGCTGGGCACTGCCGATTTGTTGCGACTGGGGGCGCGTCCTTCATGTGTTTTCTGGGGCAAGTGGCTGTTTCACCTGACGCTGTATATCGTGTTGAGCGCGGTGCTGGTGCCGCTTTATATGCTGATGATTGCGCCGCTGGCGGGCGCGTGGTGGGCGTGGCTGGTGCTGTGGGGGCTGGGCGGAGTCGGGCTGGTAACAGTGTTGACCCTGTGTGGTGCGCTGGTGGCGGGCACGGCGTCGCGTGGGGCGCTGCTGGCGGTCGTAACTTTCCCCCTGCTGCTGCCGATGGTGCTGATGCTGATTGCCGCGACGGAGCAGATTCTGCAGGCGCGCCCCATGTGGCAGAGCCTTCAGGGGATTCTGGGCTACGGCTTGACGCTGAGCGCCGGCGCGGCGTGGATTTTTGAGAAGATTTGGCGTGAATAGGTCGGCTTCCGTCCTTGGAAGCCGACCTCTGTCCCCCTGGAGAGAAGGGTACTCCGCTTACTTGACACGCTCCTGCAACCCCACATTGATTTCCAGCTCGCCCAGCTCGGTGAGGAGCGGAATCACCAGTGCAGGAATCTCAAGGGTGCTGATTTTCACATTGGTGCCCCGGATCAGGCTGGGCGGCGAGAGGTTGCACTGAATCCCGCGTGCCGCCAGCTCGGTCAGCGCGGCGCCCGAAATCATGTTGCCTAACTCGGCAATCGCGCTCGCCGCCAGCTCGTCAAAAGTGCGAATCGTCGTGCCCAGCATTTTGGAGGCAATCTTATCGGCGGTGAAGATAGACATCCCGTAAATGAGTTGCCCTTCCAGTTTGCCCGTCACGCCCAGCACGATATTGCACTGCTGGGAGGTGAAAATCCCCTTACGGGCGCTCAACTGCCCTTTCTGCGGCGTGATACCCAGCATCATCTGGAACACATTAATCGCCGCAATCACGAACGGGTTGATGTATTCGGCTTTCATGGCGTCTCCCTCCTCAGGCGACTTTGTTAATTGCCTCGACGATACGGTCAGGCTGGAAGGGCTTGACGATGAAGTCCTTAGCGCCCGCCTGAATGGCTTCCAGCACGATCTGTTTTTGCCCCATCGCGGTACACATCACCACCTTGGCGTTGGGGTCTTTGGCGCGGATGGCTTTGAGCGCTTCCAGACCGTCCATTTCGGGCATGGTGATGTCCATAAACACGAGGTCGGGCTTGAGCTTTTCGTACAACTCCACAGCCTCGCGTCCGTTGGAGGCTTCCCCGACGACCTCGAAGCCATTCTGCGTGAGAATATTTTTGAGCGTTACGCGCATAAACAGCGCGTCGTCCGTCACTAAGATGCGTTTCGCCATCGTTGCACCTCCTGTTCTGGCTTGCGGTAGTAGAAGGCAAACGGGTTTTCGTACCCGATTTGCTGGTAATGGAAGATGCGCTCGGTGTTGCCGAGGAACAGATAGCCCCCTGGCGTGAGCGCACGGTAGAACTCCCGGAAGATGCGCTCCTTCGCCTCTTCCGAGAAATAGATAATCACATTGCGGCACGCAATCAGGTCAAACCCCTGCGGATAGGGGTCTGAAAGCAGGTTATGCTTCTGGAACCGCAGGTAGCGCTTGAGAATGGGGTCTGCCTCGTAAAGCGTGCGTCCGTTCTCTTCGAACACCCGGAAGTAGCGCTGGAGATAGAGCGGGGGCACATTGCGCACATCGCTGGGCGCGAAGACTCCCCGCTGGGCGCGCTCCAGCACATCCGTATCGATGTCGGTGCCGAGAATCTGATGCCCGCGGTTGGGCGCCAGCTCGTGCAACAGAATTGCGATACTGTACGCTTCTGCGCCGTAAGAGCAACCCGCGCTCCACACCTTCAGGCTATGTCGCCGCTGGAGCAGGTGCGGCAACACCTCTTTGTGCAGGATTTCGAACTGCTCCGGGTTGCGAAACATTTCCGACACATTGATGGCGAGCCTGTCGATAAACGCTCGCATACGCGATTCGTCCTGAGACAGGTAGCGCAGGTAGTCGGTGAAGCGAGAGAACCCTGCGCGCTCCGCCATCGTCCAGATGCGCCGATAGGTCTGGTCAAACTTATATTGCTCCAGGTCCAAGCCGGTGCGCTGTTTCAGTTCGCGCTTGAACTGTTCAAAGTCGCGCAACAGTTCGGGTGTTTTCGGGATATTTACGCCGCCTGGGTTTTGCATAATGCCTGAACCTCCTCATAGAGTGCTTGCGCCATCTGGTCTAAGGGCACCACGCGGTCGGCGCAGCCTGCCTGAATCACCGCACGGGGCATACCGAACACCACACAGGTCGATTCGTCTTCTGCCAGCACGCGCGCCCCTTTCGCATGGAGCGTGCGGGCGCCCATCGCGCCATCGGAGCCCATCCCCGTCAGGATGGCAATAACCACCTTGCCCGTGAAGTGCTGGGCAACAGAGAGCAGGGTCACATCCACGGAGGGGCGCACGCCATGCACGGGCGGGTCCTGAGAAAGCTGGAGCGTGCGGTCTTGAGCCAGTTTCAGATGGCGTCCGCCCGGTGCTAAATATGCCACGCCCGGTTGCAGGCGGTCGCCTGCGTTCGCCTCGCGCACGCTCATGGGCGACTGGCGGTCCAGCCGCTCCGCCAGACTGCGCGTGAAGCCTTCGGGCATATGTTGCACAATCAGCATCGGCGCGTGAAAATCGGGCGGGAGCTGGCTCATCAGGGTGGTCAGCGCGCGCGGACCGCCTGTGGAGCAGCCCACCACCACCAGCACATTCTGGAACTGGGAAGGCGCCTTCGGTGGCGCGGGTGGCACAGGCGCTGGCGTTGTGGGCACAGGGCGCGAAGCGAAAGGCTGAGTGAGCGCGCGCAAGCGGAACCGTGGCACACGCGCCGCCGCCTTCACCTTCTCCAGAATCTGCGAGGAAACCTTATACAAATCCAGCGAGATGGAACCTGACGGTTTCGTGACGAAATCCACCGCGCCCAGCTCCAGACTGCGCAGGGTCACCTCGGCGCCCTCTTTTGTGAGGCTGCTGACCATCACCACCGCCGTGGGCTGTTCTTTCATCAGGCGCTCCAGCATGGTGATGCCGTCCATCATGGGCATCTCCACATCGAGGGTGATCACATCAGGCTGAAGCTGGCGCGCCATCTCCAGCCCTTCCTGACCGTTGCGGGCGCTGCCCACCACCTCAATCTCCGGGTCTTCGGCGAGGATGTCGGTTATCATCCGCCGCATAAACAGCGAGTCGTCCACCACCAGCACACGAATCTTGCTCATGTTTGCTCTCCGCTACACCGCGATTGGCATTCGTCCCAGCGCACGGCTCAGCGAGTGAACCTGTGGGGGCTGCCCCACCACACGAATCACCAGCTCGGCTGTAGTCAGGTCAAACTCAAAAGAGCGTCCCCTATGTCCGCCGGTGTCGCTGAACGCGATGCTGATACGCAGCTCTTTCAGGAGCCGTGAAAGTGTTTCCACATTTCGTTCCCCAATTCGTAGCGTGGATTCGCGGTTTTGAAACACTTCCGCGCCGCCAATCAGAATCGCTCTGAGTCGTGAGGCGGTGGCGGGCGTCAATCCCAGTTCTTTCAGGAGGGCGGGAACCGCCGAGACGGCGTACTTGCCGGGCATCCGGAGCGCGTCATCGTCGTGGGGTTCGGGGAGCATCACATGCGCCAGAGCGCCTGCGCCTGCGTGTGGGTCGTACAGCAGCGTTCCCACACATGACCCCAGCCCGATACAGCCCAGCACGCCCGCGCCGCGCGCCACCTTAATCTCGCCCATGCCCGCGAGAAGCACCTCCGTCTTACCCGCCACCGCCATTGGTTGACCTCCTGCCTAAATTCCCAGCGTCTGGAACAGTTTCTCAAGGCTGCCCACTTCAGGCAGATACAGGAAGAATCCCTGAAACTCGCGCTCCGGCACGCGAAAAGTGGTCTGGATTGCCAGCAGCTCGCGTTGACCGTAAAGGGCTTCCACCATCAGGGAGCTCATCAGCGCCGCTGCCATGTCGGCGGCGAAAACGGGCGGCTCCATATGAAGTGTGAACCCCGTCATTTGCGAGAGTCCATTCAGGAAGCTGCCCAGCATGATGTTGGAAACTTCCCGAATCACCGACTCGTACAGCTCGTTCAGCTCCGAGAGGTCGCTGGGCGCACTGCCTGCCAGAATTTGCCAGAGCGTAACGGCACTCTCCCAGGGGAAAATAAACGCGCCTTCGCCAGTCCAGTCGCCCTCTACACGCGCCACCGTGCCCACCACAAGACATTCGGGGCTGTGGCACACCCTGGAGAAGCGCCCCGTGCCCAGCTCGTACACTTCGGGCACCTCCAGCGCGAACAGCACGCCCGTCATATCCGAGAGCGCAGTTACAGCGCTCCCCAGCCCGATGTTGCCCAGCTCACGAAGGGCATCCTGTCGAAGCGCGTTCAGCTCGGTTATCATCGGCACTCACCGCCTTACTGGCGTTTTGCCACAACCGCTGGCAACAGTCGTCAGCAGGATTACGGGGATTGAACCCGCTTGAGGTACACTTTGCTCTGCATGGAGTGGGATTCCCACAGTCTTGAGGTTCTGGATCTGGCGTGGGTGCGTCAGGAGTGGGCGCGTCGCGCCGATACGCCGATGGGTCAGGAGCGCGCGCTTCAGCGCCCCCTGAGCCGTGATGTGGCGACGGTGCGCCTGCGTTTGCAGGAGACCGATGCCGCCGCCCGACTATTGCTTCGTGAGCCGCCGCCCCCGATGAAGGTGCGCGAGGTGCGCCCCGCGCTCACCAAAGCGCTCAAAGGGGGTACGCTCGCGCCCACCGAGCTGCTGAGCCTGGCGGAACTGCTCGCCTGCGCACGCCTTTACAAGGCCCATCTCCTGGCTCGCGCGGCGCATTACCCCCAGCTTGCCCACTACGCCCATCAACTGCATCCCCTCCAGCCGCTGGAACGCCAGATTCACGACTGCATCGACCCCAACGGCGAGGTGCGCGACAGTGCCAGCGAAAACCTCGCCCGTATCCGCAACGACCAGCGACGCCTGCAAAAGCGCATCACCGAACGGCTTCAGCAACTCATTCACGCATGGCGCGACTGGCTGCAGGAGCCGACCTACACCCTCCGTGCAGGACGCTACTGCCTGCCCGTTCGGATTGAGCATAAGGGCAAAGCGCCCGGTATTGTCCACGACACCAGCATGAGCGGCGCCACGGTGTTCGTGGAGCCGTTTGAACTGGTGGAGCTGGGCAATCGCCTGCGCGAGCTGCAAGCCGCCGAACGGGAGGAGATTGAAGCCATCCTCTACGCCCTCTCCCGCGCTGTCGAATCTCACGGCTCGGAACTGGAAAAGACCACCGAAGCGTTGAGCGAACTGGACGCGATTCTGGCGGCAGGACGGCTCGCGCTCGACTGGCAGGCGAGCCTGCCCGAAGTGAACACCGACGGCTACTGGAAACTACGCAAGGCGCGACACCCGATGATTCCCAGAGAGCGCGTCGTGCCGATTGATTTCGAAATCGGGCGCGACTGGCTCTGCGTGCTGATTACCGGACCCAACACAGGCGGGAAGACCGTAACGCTCAAGACCCTCGGCTTGCTGACGCTTATGACCCTGCTCGGCTTGCACCCCCCTGCCGACGAGGGCACGCAGATTGCTATCCCCTACGGTGTGTTCGCCGATATTGGCGACGAGCAGAGTCTCCAGCAGTCGCTTTCCACTTTTTCGGGGCATATCCGGCACATCGTGCGCTTTCTGAACGAGGCGGGGCGCCACAGCCTCGTGCTACTGGACGAAATCGGCGCGGGCACCGACCCCACGGAAGGCTCCGCGCTGGCGCGGGCGATTTTGACCAGTCTCGTGGAGCGCGGGGCGCGCGTGGTCGCCACCACCCACTACGGCGACCTGAAAGCGCTGGCGTATGAGCATCCCCAGTTCCAGAACGCCGCGATGGAGTTTGACGCCGACACGCTCCAGCCCACCTACCGCCTGCATATGGGCATTCCGGGCGCCAGCCACGCAATAGAGATCGCGGAGCGGCTCGGCATGCCGCGCACGATTATTCAGCGCGCGCTGGAGGCGCTGGGCGTGCGCGAAGTGGACCTGATGCGCATGATTCAGGAGCTGGAGCGCCAGCGTCGGCTGGCGGAAGAGGCGGAAGCCGAATGGCGCGCCCGCAACCAGCAGCTCGCCCAGCTCCAGAAACAGCTGGAGCAGGAGCGTCAGGCGCTGGAAGAGGCGCGTCGCACCGCCTACCAGCGCGCCCAGCAGGAGCTGGAGCAGGTGATTCGGGCGCTCCAGCAGGAAGCGAACGCCATCTTTCAGCAACTGCGTCAGGCAGGGCGCGAGAGCAAGCAAACTGCCCAGCTGCGCGAACAGCTTCAGCACCTCTTTCAGCAGGCGACACAGGCAACCCAGCCGCCTGCCCGAACCGCGCCTGCGGAAGCCCCCTCTCAGGAGTGGCAGGTCGGCATGCCCGTGCGGATTCGAAGCCTCAATCAGCGCGGCACGCTGGCTGCTCTGCCCGAAGGGGGCAAAGCGCAGGTCTATCTGGGTAAACTGCGCACTGAGTTCCCCCTCAGCGATATTGAGCCGCTACAGGAAGCGCCCAAGCCTGTTGTAATCACTGTCAAAACACCGCGCCCCCCTGCGCCCGTGCCGCTGGAGTTAGACCTGCACGGCATGCGCGTGGAAGAGGCGCAACCCATCCTGGAAAAGTATATAGACGACGCAATTCTCGCTGGCTACGACAGCGTGCGGATTATGCACGGGCGCGGCACGGGCGCGCTCCGCAAGATGGTGCATGCCTACCTGAGCCAGCATCCGCAGGTGCGCTCCTTCCATTTTGCCAGCCCCAACGAGGGTGGAGAGGGAGTTACGGTTGTGAGATTCAGGTAGACAGGGGACTACAGCAAAATCAGACGCACAACGAGGTATCATTCGACAGGAGGCATCCAGATATGGAATCTGCCGCAAAAGTGGACGAGCTGTATGAACAATACATCCGTAGGCTGACCCCTCAACAGAAGCGTCAGCTGATGGAAAAACTGGCGCACGACTTAGCCCTTCAAGGCGAGCCTGCAGGAGAGACTGGCTGCAGTCTGCTTCATCTCGTCGGGCTGGGCGCCGAAATCTGGCAAACGATGGACGCCCAGCAGTATGTGAATGCGCTACGTGATGAATGGCACCATCCACAATGACCTCAGTAGCGAAGGTTCTGAGTGGAGTAAACCGCCTGTTTATTGACACTGCTCCGCTCATATACCTGATTGAGCAGCACCCCCTCTATTCCCCGATTGTGCAGGAAATAGTGCGTCGCGTTGATGAGGGTATTCTCATGGCGTACAGCTCAGTCATCACCCTGACTGAGGTTCTCACTCATCCGGTGCGCCTTGGACGGACGGAGCTTGTAGAGAAGTATCGCCGTATCCTGTTGGAGGCTCGCAACTTTACGCTTTCTCCTATCGATGCCGCAACAGCCGAGTTGGCGGCGACACTGCGCGCTCAACATAACTTACGCACGCCCGATGCGCTTCAGGTCGCAGCTGCCTCTATTTTGGAGTGCGACGCTATCTTGACGAACGACACAACGCTGAAGCGGATTAGTCAACCGCGAGTGATACTTGTAGACGAGTTGATTTGAAGTGGAGGCGTTCATGAAGTCCTGTCAAGGGGCTGAATTTCTGGACAGCCGCTAAATCGCCATCATCGCTGCCAGTTCCAGCTTGCGGACATCCACCGTTTTCGTGGTGGTCTGGATGTATTCAATTGGCACGGCGACCAGCCGCCCGCCCTCCATCCCGACCATTTCGTTCGTGTGCCCTTTGAGCAGGCGTTCCACAGCGTAAGCGCCCAGCTGGGTCGCCAGCACCCTGTCAAAGGCAGTCGGTGAGCCGCCACGCTGCATGTGCCCCAGCACCAGCGCCCGCACATGGTAGGGCGTATGCTCCTGCAGGAACTTTTTCACATCTTCGGCGCGGCACGCCCCTTCCGCCACCACAATAATGCTGGAATGCTTGCCCCGCTCGTAGCTGCGATGGAGCATGTCCAACAGCGCGGCTAAGTCGTAAGGCACTTCGGGGATCAGAATCGCCTCCGCGCCGCCTGCCAGCCCCACCTCCAGCGCAATAAACCCCTTATGGCGCCCCATCACCTCAATCACGAACACGCGCTCGTGCGAGTACGCTGTATCCCGAACCCTGTCTATCGCTTCCAGCGCGGTGTTGATGGCGGTGTCGAATCCAATCGCGTAGTCGGTGCCGGGGATGTCGTTGTCTATCGTGCCGGGTACGCCCATAATGCGCACATTGCTGATACGGCTCAGTTCCACGCCGCCGCGCATGGAGCCGTCGCCCCCGATAATTACCAGCCCCTCGATGCCATAGCGGCTCAGTATCTCCGCGCCTTTGCGCACGCCTTCGGGGGTTTTGAATTCTTCACTGCGGGCTGTGCGCAAAATCGTGCCCCCGCGATTGATGATGCCTCCCACGGAGAGGCTGGTCATCGGCTCGATTTCCTCGCGAAGCAGCCCCGCAAAGCCGCGACGGATGCCGTACACCTCCAGCCCGTGATAGAGCGCGCTCCGCACGACGGCGCGAATGCAGGCGTTCATGCCGGGCGCGTCGCCGCCGCTGGTCATTACTGCAATCCGCTGGATGGGTTTCATGCCGACCCTCCGAAGTTGGGTTTGCGCTTCTCTAAAAAGGCGCGGATTCCTTCCTGCCCTTCGGGACTGACCCGCAGCTCGGCGATACGGGCAATCGTCAGGGAGCGCAACTCGTCAGGGGGCAGCACCTGCGTCGCGTGCAGGAGCATCTTCGCCGCCGCCATCGCGTTCGGACCGTTTGCAAGGCACTCCCGTATCACGCTGTCCACCGCCTCGTCGAGCGCGTCGGGCGCCACCACGCGATGCACCAGCCCGATTCGGAGCGCGGTCTCGGCGTCAAACCGCTCGCCTGTAATAAAGAGATGGCGCGCGTGCCCGTAGCCGATTTTGCGCACCACATACGGCGCTATCACCGATGGAATTAGCCCCAGTTTCACCTCGCTGAAGGCAAAACGCGCCTCCGTGCTGGCGATGGCGACATCACACACCGCCACCAAGCCTGCCCCGCCGCCCATCGCCGCGCCATGCACACGCCCAATCACGGGCTTGGGGCAGTGGTCGATCGTTTCAAACATGCGCGCCAGCGCACGGGCGTCTTCTAAGTTCTCCTGAAAACTGTAGTTCACCATCTTACCCATCCAGTTCAAATCCGCCCCTGCGCAGAATGATTTCCCCTCGCCCCGCACCACGATGACCCGCACCGAGTCGTCCTCGCGGAACGCCTCAAAGGTCTGCGTGAGCGCCTGAATCAGCGATTCGTTGAAGGCGTTATGCACCTCCGGGCGGTTCAACACCACCTGGGCAATCCCCTCCGAAACCTCAACGCGCAGCGGTGTTTCCATGTTTATAAGCATACCCGCTTGCGGTGAGGGTTTTCAGGGGCGCTTCAGGAAAGCGAGTAAGCAACGGGATCGCATTGCGTTTGCGCCAGACGGCTTCAGCTGCTCTGTTGCAAGGATGGGGCGTGAGCGTTCCGAGACTCCCTCCTTCAGGTCTTAGGGGGAGGCTTTTTGACAGGCGTGCCGTCTTGGAACCTGTGCCCTGACGGCTGAAGCCGTTCCTATGAGACGAAGCCGACCTGCGTCGGCTCAGCCCCCCAACCCTCGTAAACAGGGGGCTATAGTCAGCGGAGGCTGACTTCGTTTCATACGAATGGGTTCACCCGTCTGAATTCAAACGCGAAATTCCTGGACAGCCTCTTAGGGAAAGTAGACGAAACCCCGAGGCGGAATTAGCGGACTGCCAGTGTAATACAATATATGTTCCTCAGGATGCTCGATTTGCTCTGCTGGAGGCGGTGGAATCAGAAACTCAAAAACCTCGCGACGACGCGTGGTTAGTTCCTGCACTACCACATAGAGCCGGTAGACCGGTTGCCGCCAGCAGTCCTGTAGAAGAGCCACTTCCATACCGTTTGCAGGGCGATCTGGCGAGCGGTTATACAGCGTCATCACCCCCATCCCGACGACTTTCCAGGTTTTAGGCGCTACTTGTAAATCGGGTTTGACAATAAACTGCCAGTATAGGGTCGGCTCTTCGGACGCCTTGTGATTTTGCCTGTACCACTTCTGGAGTACTCCTTTCCAGCGTATGGAACGCAAGGTCAAGCGCACGCCACCTTGCTCTCGGGTAATGGGTAGACGCTCGGGCGCAGGGTAGGCTACTGGCTCCTTAACACACTGCACGGGGTATTCCAGCCCGGGAGGCTGTTCGTAACTGGGGCGCAGCTGGAGCGTTACCTTCTGCCCGTCGGTAGGCAGGTTATAAAGCTCCTCACAGTAAAAACTGGAGAGACTCAAAGGCTGGCTCGTTACAGGATACTCACACCCGTGCGAGTCGCGCACCCACCCTTGGGGAGGGTAGTCTCCGAATGCGCACTCCGCCCAGAGGATATACCGCGGTTGAAACGAAAGCGGGGTTTCATGCATATCGCGGTGGATAAAGGGGAAAGTCTTGTCGAACCGCCAGCGCACGAAGCGGCTCTGCTTGGCGTAATCCAGTCTGAGAATGCGCACATAACTGCCGTCGGGGAAGGTGTACCGATAGATTCTGTTCTGGCTGGCGAAATGCATCATCCATGCGATAACTGCCAGCGCCGCGACCCCCAGCGCCAACCAGAGCATCCACCATCGTAAGGGACGCATAGGAAAATTATACCTCCTCATCCCGTTCCCATCTGAGGTATAATGCCTGCGGAGGTGCCTTATGCGAAGGAGATGGCTCCTGTTTGGGGTGTTGATGGCGACCGCGCTGGGAGTAGCTTCGCTGATGCGCGCGGTTGCGGACAACTTTGACCCCGCTGAGAAACACTGCGCCCAGAACCTGAAGCGACTCGGACAGGCGCTTGCGATGTACCTGAACGATTACGACGATCACTTCCCGCTGGCGTATCAACGCTTCTCGCCCAGTGAGCCGTGGCAGTGGGATACCCCTGTGGCGGTTCCCCGCAACTGGCAGGACGGCAGCCCCTCTGGCGGCTGGACATGGGTGAACGCACTCTCCTTCTACACGAGCAACGCGGGACAGGTTTATAAGTCGTTCTACTGCCCCGCCACCCTGCCCGCGAAACTGCCGAATGTAGATTACAGCCAGCGTGTTCGCTCGCCCATGCCCGTCAGCTACACCTATAATGGCTATCTGCACAGCTATCGGCTGGCGCTGGTGGCAGACCCCAGCACGCTGCCCACTATCTGGGAGGGGCTGGGACGCGAACACTGGCTGGGTTTCGCGCCTGTGAACCCGCTGCTGCGATGCGACCGCGCCAGTGGGAAATGCGAATTCGTGCCCTGCACAGACCCCGCAACCACCTACCCCCTCGGCGAAGTGCGCCTGCCGCGCCAGTCGGTTTGGATTCATCGCAGCGGCGTGCATTTTGTGATGCTCGACGGCAAGCTGGTCACCCGCCGACTGGGCGCACGGATTGCTCCCAGCAACACGAACCCACAGATAGACCCGTTTGACGGCTACAACGCGCAGGGTGTGCCCAGCCTCGCCCGCACGAACGCCTGCGGACACCTGCCGCTCTTCACGCCACAGTAAGGAGGGAGCGCTATGAGAATGCTGACAATCACTGCTCTGGCATTCAGCTTCACCGCGCTGGCGACGGCGCAGATGCGCGAAGTGTGGCGCTATGTATATATGCCCCCACAAAGCGAACTGTACGCCCACCTCAATCGCGCCGTGCGCCTTGCCGATGGCAGTTTGCTTCTGGTGGGCTGGGTGGAAACGCCCACGAACGGACACGACGCGCTGGCGATTCGCGTGAACCCCGACGGCACTGAAGCATGGGTCTACCAGCGGGACGGCGCGAGCCTCGACGACGCCTTTGTGGACGCCGTAGAGGCGGGGGGCGACCTGTGGCTGCTGGCGCAGTTCACCGACGCTGAGGGCTACCGCTATGCCGAGGTTCATCGCCTCAATCAGAGCGGGCAGCCTGTTCAAATCTATGCGCTTAGCCGAGCCTCCAACGCCCACCTGCGTCCCATACGGCTGACTTTTGGCGAAAGCTGGCAACCTGCGGTTGTTGCAGAACTCGTGCAGAACAGCGAGAGCCTGCTGGCGCTCTACGAAGCCGATAGCTTTGGCTATGTGTTTCTGCCAGTCGGCATGCGCCCATGGGGCGTCGCTGACCCGAACCCCCACTTTATTCTCATGCTGGGCACAAGGGCATCTGCAAGCCACTCGGTGGATGCGTTCAGCTATTTCTACGATGTAGCCTTCCTGCGCTACTCAGGACCAGCGCGCGGCGTGGATATACCAATGCTCGCCACCAGCAACGGCATGGAACACTATTGGGTGGGCATCCAGTCCGAAGGGGGCATCACAGGCGAGGATGTCGTGGTGCTTGCCTATAACGCGCCTGCCGCCATGCGCTGGGGCTATCGGTATTCCTACCAGCTCCACGACGACTACGCCGAGGACATGGTTCTGGACCGCCGTGAAAACCTGCACCTGCTGGTCAAGACGGTGCTGTGGCGCGGCGAGCCGTTCGAACGGCACACCCTGCGTCTGGCAACTTTCTCGCCTCAGGGCGCCCTGCTTACAGATACAGAACTCGTGCCCGACGGAGCGCCTATCCTCTCTGGGCTGCTACGCCTGAACGACGCAGGGGAGCGCTATGTGGGCGTGTCTGCGCCCTCCTTCTTCGCGCGACTCAACCCCAGCGGGCAGCCGCTGTGGCGGCAATCAGTGCCGATGACTCTCGAGGCGCTCTTCCCCGAAACGGACGGCAGCGTCCTCACGGCGGGCATCCTGCGAATTGAGGAGCGGAACGAATGGGGCTACTGGCGAACCTACGAGCGCCTCGGCGCCATCAAGTATGCCCCGAACGGCGACCTGAACGGCGACGGCTGCGTGGACGACGCTGACCTGATCGCCGTGCTGTTCGCCTTCGGGCAGTCGGGTTCAGGACTACAGGCGGATGTGAACACCGACGGGGTTGTGGATGATGCCGACCTGCTGACCGTGCTGTTCCACTTCGGCAGCGGGTGCTGAAAATCCCTGATTTCGCTATGCTGCCCCCTCCGCCGCTCTCCTGCGGCGGAGGGGGAGTTTGTTTGCTACTTACTCGCCAATCAAAAAATTGCACTCGGAGCTCAGAAATTTTCACCTTTTGACAGCCAAGAGCTTGACTTTTTTGAATCCGATGGGGTATACTGGGGACGTTATGCAAAAGCGCTATCCACAACCGACGCGGTGCCCTGTGTGTAGCGGGACGCTCTCTGTGAGAACGCTGGAATGCACCGAGTGCGGCACCAGCCTGACGGGGCATTTTACCGCCTGCCGATTTTGTCAACTGGAGCCAGAGCATCTCCAGTTTCTGGAGGTGTTTCTGCGCCATCGGGGGATGCTGTCGGGTGTGGAGCGGGAGCTGGGTATCAGCTACCCCACGGCGCGCAATAAGCTGGACGCGCTCCTGCTGGCGCTGGGCATTATGCCCGCCACCATCCAGCAAGAGAACGGCAGAATCTCTGCCCAGCAGCAGGAGATTCTGGATATGCTGGAGCAGGGGCTGATTACCGCCGAAGAGGCGGCGCGCAAACTGCGCAACCTGCGCTGAACGGAGGCGACACGATGAAAAACGAAACACTGAAGCGAATTCTGCATCTGATGGAGCAGGGCGTGATCACCGCGGAAGAGGCGGCGGACCTTATTGACGCGCTCTACGATACGGGCGGCTACACCTCTGAGGAAAAACCCGCTCAGGAGCCACCTGAAAACGGGCAAACCGAAACGGCGCGGAGCCTGTTCGACAAAATCGCCCGCGCGGTAGAAGAGGCTGCTCAGAGCGCGACCGAAGCCGTGCGCAAAATCGACTGGCGCGCGATTGGCGACACCATTCGCCACCAGACCCAGCGCGGACTCGAAGAGATGCGCAAAGCGCTCGCCGAGCTGGAGCGCACCGACTGGTCCTTGGGGAAATGGGGGAAACATGACGCCGAAACACATCAGGAGATGAGCCTGCCTCTGACCGCAGGGCAGACTCTGACCATCACGCTCCCTGCAGGGGATACCCGTATCACGGGCGGTTTCGATGGGGGACGGGTCGAAGCCGTTATTCACCTGCGGGGAGCCGACCCCGACGCGCTTCAGGAGGCACTGCGCGCCTACAGCCTGCTGGTGGAACAGACGCCGGAAGGCGTCCGCCTGAGCGTGCCCGACCTGGGACAGCACATCGGGCAGCAGGTAGACCTCACCCTGCGCGTGCCCCGTGAAATCAATCTTAGCGTTCAACAGCAACATGGCGACATCACCGTCGAGAAGATTGACGGCACTGTTCAGCTCAGGACACGACGAGGGGATATTACTGTTCGCCACGCTACAGGAGCCATCGAGGCAGAAACCCTGCACGGCGATTTGACACTGGCCGATGTGCAGGCGCCACGCGCCCAGCTGCGCGCCCTGCACGGCGACCTCCACCTCAGCCACGCACGCATCGAGCAGCTGCAGGTGAACCTCACCCACGGCGACATTCTGATAGAGGACGCCGCCATTGCCGCCCTCAAGGCAGAAACGGTGAAGGGCGATATGGAAATAGACCTCACTGAGCCGATACGGGACACGGTTCACCTCAACGCCGTCAGCGGCGACATCACGCTCCGCGTGCCCGATGATAACGATTGCACCGTCACCATGCGCACCGTCGCAGGCGACATTGAGTGTGATCTAGAGTGTCGCTCTTTAGAGCGCAACTCCCGAAGCCTTCAGGGAGTTTGCGGTGAGGGCAAAGGTTCCCTGATTATGGAGACGGTTCACGGCGACCTCTGTGTGGAGCTCCGCTCTCATCCAACCGATTGACCAGCAACTCTCACAGTGAGACCTCGCTCACCCCCTGCGACCCCGTGCGCAGGGGGATTTTTTACTCTTCCAGCGTCGCGCCGACGGCTCTGGGATTACGCCGAAACTCGCGGGGGCTGACCCCAAACCGCTGACGGAACACACTGGAGAAGTGGCTCAGACTGAGGTAGCCCACCTCCAGCGCAATCTCCGAAATCGTGAGATCAGAGTTGAGCAGCAGCTGCGCCGCTTTACGCATGCGCAGTTCGGTGAGATACTCGGAGGGGGAGCATCCCAGCGCAACACGGAACAGCCGCTGGCAGTGGCGCTGGCTCAGCGGCATCTGCTCAAAAGCCTTGCGCAACACATGGGGGTCGCTCAGGTGCGCCTGCAAATACATCAGCGCCTCGCGCAAGCGCGCGTCATCGTGGGCGGGAACCACCTCTGGCTCCCGAAAACAGAGATAGGCGATCAGCTCGCGCACCTTCGCCTCGTAAAACAGGCGCAAACTGCCCACAGGTGGGGGAGTGAGCATCGATTCCACCACCCCCGTCAAAAGCGGGTGGCTCGTCATCAGGTAAAAATTCTCAGGAAGCGCCTGCTCGCCGCGCACAAAGGGCTGAAGCGCCTCCAGCACGCGCGATTCTTCAGGCTTCAACAAGGCACGCAGGTAGTCAGGCGCCACCCGCACCACCAGATGGTGATGCAGATAGCGCACATCGGAGCGAAGCGTGCGAGGACATGTCAAATGTTCGGGGTCGGGTGGACGCAGACTCAGCACGAACTCCACCCAGCCGTGTTCGCGGGCGAACTCCTGCGCTCGGAGCGGGTCATCGGAGTAGAAACGCCGCTCGAACACCAGAAACGCCTCCGTCTCGCACAGCAGGCGCGCACCGGGAGGCAAACCCTGAATGGGTAAGGATTCCGCGATCGCCATTGCCCTCATGATACCCTATCGGAGAAATTGCCCCAATTTGCCGCCCAATTCACCCGAAATTGCTTCTGAACCCCTTGACAAACCCTGAAAAATATGCTATAATATGATAGCCAGCGCGGTTCGCCCCGCGCTGAGAAAACCTCAGAAAGGAGGATGTGATGATGCGCATAACGAAACTGATTGGCTCGCTTGTAGCCGTCGCCTTGGCGGCGAGCGCGCTTGCGTCTGGCTGGCAAGTGAATATTACAACCAGCACCGGTGTCCTTAACCCCGGCTCTGTGGTTTCTACTGTTCCGGCAACAGTAATTACCAACCCGCTGCCCCAGATTACTTTCAACACAGCAGCAGGGGCGCCTAACCCAATCCTTGTTGGGAACGGCACCTCGTTCACCAACGGCACCTTCACTGGCATTTACACCATTACCGACCCCACCAACACGAAGGGCATGCTGACAGGGTTCAACTTTGTCGTCAGCGGTTTTGTGTGGGAGTTCGGGCAAATCATCTGGTTCAAGAAGGTCGTGGACATGAACACCAGCGAGGTGCTGTACACGGGTTCGGGCGTGTTCAGCGGGAGCTCCTGGGGCGGTACCGATGGCGCGTTCACCGTTAACATCCCGGTAACGCTGTCCAGCCCGTCCAATAGCCTGATGGTGTTCGAAGTGTTCATCCTGCACATTGATGGCGCACAGGCACCCGGCACTTCCACTGCCTCGCTGCAGCTGGTGGAGCAGGACTGGGTTCCTGAGCCTGCCAGCCTGCTGGCGCTCGCGGTGGGTCTGGGTGGACTGGCGCTCCGCCGACGCAAACGCTAACCGCCTTACTTTTCCGGGCTTCTCAAGGGCTGGGGCACTCCCAGCCCTTTTCTATTCGACAAGCGCCCAGGCAGCCATCGCCCGTGCGTAGAAGCTGCCGCACTCCGGCTCGTTGAAGGGGTTGCGCCGCCTACCATCGTGTCGCGCACGCACGGCACGCACCACGCGCTCGGCTTCGGCATGTAACCCATAATCTCGCAGAAGCCGCGCCAGCAGATACTCCAGCCCCGTCCAGCACTCAAATGCGTAGGGCAGTGGTACCTCAGGGCGCCCGTAGGGATAGGAGCAGATAATTACCCCTGCCTCGTCGCCCAGCGCGTAGGTACGCATGTGATTGTAGTGCGCATGAAACCCCTGACGCCAGTTGTAGCGCATGATGGATCGCAGTGCGCTTATGATATGCTCGCGCTTGAGCAGGTCGCCCAACCCGGCGCGGTTCGCTTTGTATTGCCCCGCCAGCTGGTCTATCTGGCAGCCGTTCCCAATCTGATACGGCAATGGGTCGGGGGGCACATGTTTGCAGGTCATCGGGTGGGGCGTTTGCTGGGGGCGGCGTATTTGCTGGATGTAGTATTCCCCGTTGAACAGGTGGGTATCTATCCAGTCGCTACCCTGCTCAAACAGGTTTCGGCAGCGCCGCTGAAACCCGATATCGCCCAGAACCCGCGCCATCTCTTCACACGCCCGCAACGCTGCAAGATACCACACGCCACATAACGGGTTCGGTCCGAAAAACTCCACATCGTGGGTATTGTGCTGGGCGCCTTCCATCACGCCGTCCTGATCGGCGTCCCAGCCGCCCTCCACCCATGCGAAAGCGAGCATCTGCTGGGCTTTGGGGTAGACGCGCTTCAGCCACGCCTTATCGCGCGTGCGCCGATAGTGCTGATAGATTCGCACCAGCGTGCCCATCTGACCGTCGGCGGCGGCGTGCGAGTAGCGATTCGCGCCCAGCGGCAAATCCAGCCGAAATCGGTGCGCTCCCTCCTCTGTGATACCGTACTCCAGATGGCTCTCCAGCATCGAGCCGTGAATCTGGGGGAACAGGCTGACCGTAGCTTGCTCATAGTTCCACACATGCGTGCAGGAACCGTGGCAGCAGCCTGTAGTGGCGTTGCATCCCTCAAAACCCAGAAAATGCACGCGCCCTGAGTCGCTGATGGCAAACAGCGTGGGCGAGCGCAACACCGTGAGCGTGTTCAGCGCGGACTCTTTGAACGCCAGTGGGAGTTTCCGACGGCACACCTGAGATACCCAGCGATGTGTTTCCTCCCAGAGCGATTCGAGGCGGGGAATCACCTTTTCGGCGACCTCCACCGCGTCGCGAAAGCGCTGGGCGTAAGCATTCTGCACGAGGGGGCTTTTGCCAGCGCTTTCCTCAAACCAGCCCAGCTCGCGCAAATCACGATACGGAAAGTGCCATGTGAGCAAAAACCGGGCTGTATGGGGCTGGTGTGGGTGCAGGGTAAAGCGTGTGCTTACGGAGCTATCCCAGCCACGCTCGTCGGAGGGCGGGCAGGGAGCCTCAGGCGCGGCGTCAGGCAAAACGCCCTCCCGAAGCAGGTGATCAATAATCCCCAGAACCTTGCCGCCCCAGCTATGCTGAAACGCCCAGCGTCGCGCCACATGCGCTGCCGAATCGTCGCAGAGCAGGCAGAGCGTGCCCACGCGCGGGTCAGGCGGAGGGTCTGCCTTGCGAAACAGAACACCTTTCCAACCGTGCGCTGTGATGACTTCGCTGAGGTTGCTCCTCAGGTCTGTTTTTACGCCGTCGCTTCCGATGAAGTTGGTCAGCACGAAAGTGAGCGCGGCTTCCGCTGGCTCGCTGCCCAGCCATTCCACCTGCACCTGCAACAGCCCCATCGGCAGGCTGGAATCATCCAGCGATTCGGGGATGAGGGGGTTGAACCCGGTCAGGCTCACCCGCAGGGGGAGAAGAGGGTCTTCCAGCCGCGCGCGCCCGAAGGGGTACGCCGCCTCAAAGCCTGTTGCCCGCATGCGCGGAATGCCTGCCAGCGCCTGCGGCGCGCCCGAATCGGCGTCCAGCTGGGTGTGCAAAATCCCTTCCAGCACGCGCAGATAGGCGTCGCCTTCAGTGGTGCGCACCCACAGCAGCAGATGCGCCAGCGGTGGGCGCCAGCCCCGATGAGGGCGGCTCATCAGCTGCCAGTCGGTCAGCGCGCCCATTCCCGACAGCGCGAAACTGCCCGTGCCTATCCCGCCAATGGGCATCACAATCTGGCGCAACCGCTCTTTCGGGTAGCGTACCAGCGGCACAAAGTCCAGCGTGCTCCTTGCCTCCATGCTACTTCCTATCGGGCACCCACTTCACATGTCCGTCAGCATAGACCACCACACGCCCGCCCGGCGCTTCGAAATAGCCGACAAGTGTTGCAGCAGGGTTCTCAATCTGGGAAAGCGGCGTGGTGTCCAGCAGGTACACGAAAGACACTCCTGTTTCAGGGTTCTGGAAGATGGACGCGTCGCGTGTGTACGGCGTCAGCAAAGAAGCGAAGTCCTGATCAGCGGGAGGAAAAATCTCATCGTAGTCCTGAACATACATCAGGAGCGCAAGCCCGATCTGTTTCGCCTGACTCATCAGTTGCTCCCGCAATTGCTCGTCGGGGATGCTGGTAGAGACCTTCACCAGCGGAACCACGAACGCACCTTCGCGACGGATATAAAAGAGCGCCTCTTTTTTAGGCGTGAAGGAGGCATGCAGAAGATTCTCGCCCAGCAGGTAGCGGTAGTGCCGCTCGCCCGCTTTGCTCACCAGCCATGTCAGGCGCGGCTTTCGTAACACTTCAGGCGGTTTGGCAGGGATGGGTTCCTGTACAATAGAGAGCGTATCTGCCTCCGTGGGTAATATGGTACGCCTCCACAGGGTGTCATAGCGATTCACCATGCGCTTGGGGAGTTGCGGGATTTCAGTGATGGTTTTCTGGTGCAGGTCTACCGCTAAATTGCGCACGATCTCCCCCGCTTCGTCTTCGCCAGGGGAAACCTGAATCGTGTGGGTACAGTACGCAATCGGCTGCTCTGGCTCCCAGCCTGATAGCCGGAAGGCGGCATGCGGAGGGGGCACAAGCAGGGGCGCCACCTGCCCATTACGCGCCACCACCAGCGGCGGTGTTTGCACGCCCCCAGAGACCAGCCAGTAGGGCAGTTTCGGGTGGGCGTCCACTTCCCTGAAGTCGCCATGGGCAATTGCGCGCCAGTTGCGTGTTGCGGCATTCAGATAGTACACTCGCGAAACCCACCCCTCCTCTTCACGAGACTGTATCAGAATCAGCGCTTCGGGCGTGGTGGCGCTCCACGCTATCGTTCGCAAAATTTCGAAGTCGATGCGGTCGCCCTGCACGCGCCAGGTTTGATGCCACATGCGCGTGCGACGCAGCTCTTTCTGGTCCCAGAGCCAGAGTGCGCTCTCCATGACCGCCTGACGCGACTGTGCGTCGAACCTTTTCATGTTCAGCGAAGCGCAGAGCAAGTAGCGCCCGTCTGGATGCCATGCGTATGCGGTGATGGTGCCGTCTGCGACCAGTTGAGGGGTCAGTAAGGAGAGCGCGCCCGATTCCATCGGCACCAGCTCGCGCACCCTTTGTCTGGGGGACGAGTATCCCTGCCACATCCCGATGGCGATAGCGAGGAGCGCAACGATTAAAAGCACCAGAATCGCTTCACGGCGCACAGGCTTCACCTCCTCTTAGCGGCTGCCTTCCACCACCACATCCGCCAGCGGGCGCCCCTCCAGAAAGCGGAGCATGTTCTGAATCACGCCCTGCGCGATGCGCTGTTGCGCTTCCTGCGTTACGCCCGCGCCATGGGGGGTGAGAATCACATTCGGCAGTTTCAGCAGGGGATGGTCAGGCGGCGGCGGTTCGGGGTGGAACACATCGATGGCGGCGCCGCCCAGATGCCCCTGAAGCGCTTCCACCAGCGCGTCGGTGTCCACCAGCTCGGCGCGCGCGGTGTTAATCAAAAACGCGCCGTGTTTCATCCGCTGGAGGCGCTCTTTGTTGAACATCCCGCGGGTTTCGGGGGTCAGGGGCATATGGAGCGTGATGACATCGCATTCGGGCAAGAGGGCATCCAGCTCCAGATAGGTTGCCCCCAGCGCCTCTTCTTGCTCTGGCGGGAGCGGGTTCACATCGTAATAAAATGTGGTGACGCCGAAGGGAAGCAACCGCGCTGCCACCTCGCGCCCGATGCGTCCCATGCCGATAATCCCCACGGTTTTACCTTGCAAATCGCGAGCGTGCGCAATCCAGTAGGGGAGCGACCATTCGCCTCGCGCCAGCATGTTGTGGGCGGGGATGAGACCGCGCATCATCGCCAGCGCGACCATCACCACATGCTCGGCGACGCTGACCGTGTTCGCGCCCGTAACGGCGGCGACGGTGATGCCCAGCTCCCGCGCGGCGTCCAGGTCAATGTGATCCACGCCCACGCCCGCTACCTGAATGAAGCGCAGGCGCGGCGCTTTTTCCAGCATCGCGCGGGTAATCGGGGTGAACGCGGTGGAAATCAGCGCTTCGCAGTCCGCAAGGTGGGGTTCCAGCTCGTCGGCGCTGGTGGCTAACTCTACGGTGTGTCCGGGAAATAGCGCCCGCACCATCGCTATCTGCGCCTGAACCTGCTCCGAAGGGGGTAAGACCGCCACAACTTTCATCGTTGACCTCCTGCCTATCGCTTCGTGCTGCGGTGCGAAATCCCTGCTGATTGCTCCACACGGTTCGGAGGGCGCACACGGCAGGCGGTGTCGAGAAGGCGTGCCTTATGGGCTACTTAACTCTCGTAAAGCCTTTGTGCCAGACGGTTGAAGCTGTTCTGTTGCAAGGATAGGGGCGTGAGCGCTCCGAGACCCCTTCCTTCAGGTCTTAGGGAGAGGCTTTTTGACGGGCGTGTCGTCCTGGAACCTGTGCCCTGACGGCTAAAGCCGTTCCTACTAAACAAAGCCAGCCTCCGCTGGCTTTCTCAGCCGACGCAGGTCGGCTTCGTTTCATAGGAACGGCTTTAGCCGTCGCTCTTTTGGGGCATCGTGGGTTCCAGAAGGTATCTTTGCGACAGAGCAGGTTCACCCGTCTAAACTCACACGCGAATTGCAGAGATTCTCACGCTTCACCCACTGCTTCCAGAACCGCCAGCGTGCGTTTCAGAGCCGTTTCCAGCAGCGTACCGGAAGGTTCCACCCTAACCTTGACTCGCTCCTTGTCCCAATCGGGCGAGCCTTTTTGTTTCCAGACGCCGTAGAGGCGCACGCAGGTGCCGTTGTTCAGCCTCAAATCAATTCGCCCGTACACCACCGCGAGATGATAGAGCAGACGGCGGACGCACTCCCACTCTGCCTCGTATTCCGTCGCTTGCAAAGGGGGATAGGATATCAGGCAGGGGATCAGATTCCGCAGTCCGCAGCTCCGCTGAATCAGCTCATTGTCGCTGCTGAGCAGGACCACCTTGCGCCCTGCATGCTTGGCAAAGCGCTCGCAGGAATCCAGAATACGCCCATCCCAATCCTCCAGGCGTCGCCGCACTTTGGAGCCTACGGACTGAAAGTTGCCTGCGCGTTGCATCGCGCTCCATTCTGCCAGCGCCAGCAGGCGCAAGCGGTCTTGCAGACGGTTTTGATTACTGAACATGTCCTCAATCCCAACGCCCGGAAACGCGCTGCTGAAAGCCTTCAGGAACTTGCCCCCTATTTTGCCCTCACGCAAATCCAGCTCCTGTCGCACGATTTCCGATAGAACCAGGTTCGGCTCTGGATGCCCTCGGTGACGAGGCTTGAGATACAGCGAGTAAACGCGATTGCGAACGGCGTTATTGTCAAAGGCGAAATAGTAAATATCGCCGCCGCGGGCAGGGTTAGAACGACGCGCATCAGTTAGCAATTGGTTAATCTCCTCCCAATTGTTGGGGCGAATCACTCCCGACGCCACGAAGCAGTCCCGCAGGCGCGTGTAGAGGGGGATTTCTGAGGCAATCTCCTGAGAATAGGTCTCTTCCTTGCGGATTCGGGGGACTTTCGAGCCGTACTCCGAGTCCGAAATTACCTGCTCAATTATTGCCTGCGCCTGCGAGAGATCCAGCGTGAACAGCCTGGCGTCCTGAAGCAGGGGCGCCCGAACCTCCACGCGGTCGCCCAGCCGATTCAGCAGCGCCATCAGATGGCGTTCGGCAATCCGAATCATTGGAAAGTCTCCAGCAGGTCGTACAGGCGGTGCTGGTGGCGAGGGATGAGGGGGTAGGGAACATCGGTATACCGCTGGTCATAGAGATGGGTATAGTACAACTTTTCCAGCCCAATATTCCCCCAGCGTCCAAGCGCCATTCCGAGTGCGGACATATACTTCCTGCCCGCCGTGATGTCCAGCACTATACGGTCGCCGCTGTTTTTGAGCTGCGCCATCACCTGCTTCAGGGTCTCCCAGAACCCCTTGAGGTCGTCTTCGTCGATGCTACGAGTCTCCATCTTGGGGTCTGGCACGCCGAACTGGGCTAAGAGGGCGCGTGCGTACTTCTCTACGATTCGGATGCTTTTCTGCACTTCGGGCTTGTCTTCCGAAGCCAGCAGAATCAGGTGCGTGGGCACAATTCCCTGCTCGCACGCGCCCCACAGGGTGTTGATGACCGCCATCGGACTCCAGCCCACAACCGACACCCACACGCGGCGCACAGGAGTTTGGGCGTGCATCGCCTATCCCTCCACGATTCCGCGAGTGAGTTCGGCTGCCTCCGCTTCAGCTTGTTCGGTTTCCTGATAGAGCTGTTCCAGCGTCAGCGTGCGGGCGCGTGCCAGCCGATTCTCCCGACGCATAAACTGGGTCATGGCATAGTTCATGAACTCGTCCATCTCCAGTCCGAACGGCATCTCAGGCTCGTATGCCTGAAAGACCTCCTGCACCACGCCCACAGCGTAAGGCAGCAGCTCGTTCATCTTGTTCTGAATCGCTTCCCACACGGGGTCGCCGTGTTCGGCAATCAGGCGCGAGAGGAAGTAGACGCCAAAAGCGATATGGCGCGACTCGTCCTGCATCATCTTACCGATGCCCTGCACCAGCCCCGGCATCACCTGCTGGCGCTTATACGCCTGGAAAAAGCCGTAGTAGCCCGTTTCCGCCAGCACGCCCTCCACAATCATATTGTAGACCACGCTGGCTTCTGCCTGCGCGACGGGGGAGCGGTCGTAGGTGAGCCGATGCATCGCCTGCGGCAACGCCTCGTAAAAAATGGCGCGATAGGACGGTGTGTGGTAGCGCGAGAGGTCTTCCCCGCGCACCTCCGCCACCTCGGTCAGGAAGCGGTTCATAAACTCCACATGCTTGGCTTCTTCAAACAGGAACGAGGTGAGGTACATCTCCTCCTCAAGGCGCCCCTCTTCGGCAATCACCTGAATGAGCGGAAGCAAGTCCAGCGTTACGCTCTCCTCGCCTGCCTGAAAGAGCGAGATGAGGCGCAAAGTCGCGTCTTTCTGCGGTTCGGTGAAGGTTTGCCAGTGTTCGCGGTCCTGAGACAGGTCAATCGCGGCGGGGTCCCATACCCCCAATTTTTTGGCTTTCTGGAACATTTTGAGCATGGGGTGATTGTGGTTTAGCCCCCGTGCGCTGGTTGTGAGAAACTCGCTGTGCGTTTTCATTGTCTCAGACCTCCTCGTCGGAGGCTTAATACGACTGTTCGGTCAAAATTCCTGCCGGGTGTTCATTTTTTGCAAGCAGGCTTCGGCGAGGGCGACTGCCTCGCGTCCATCCGTGCCGTCGTAGGGCAGTGGTTCCCCGAACAGCACACCGCGTGCAAACAGCCGCAGCTCCCACTGATAGGGTTCGGGGGTATTAATCTCTTCAGGGGTCAGGGTCTGCTCCTCGCCAGAGTGGGTTTTGTAGCGCACGGTTCCCCCGAAGCCTGTATGCTCAATCGTGCCCTGCTCGCCGATAATGGACACGCGATAGGTGCCAAGCGGGTCTATCATGCCAGCTTCTATCTGGGCAACGGCGCCTGTTTCGCTGACAAACAGCGCGTGCCAGTGTTGAATGAAGCTCGGCTCGGCGAAGGGCTGGATTCCCTGCGCGGCGACTACTCGCACGGTGCCCAGCAGCCAGCGCAGGTAGTCGAGCTCATGCACATTCATTTCCATCAGCAGTCCGCCGCTCTGGCGCACATCGGCGCGCCAGCCTTTGGCGAACAGTTCGCGTTCGTTGCCCGTGCGCCGGATGGCGACCGCCAGCGGCTTGCCAATTACGCCCGCATCCAGCCACTGCTTCGCCTGATAGAACAGGGGGAACAGGCGTAGCACATGTCCGACCATCACGCGCCGCTGAGTTCGCTCCGCCGCCTGCAGAATCGCGTCGCAGTCGGCAACCGAGAGCGCCATCGGCTTCTCCAGAAACACATGCTTGCCCGCCTGTAGCGCCTGCTCACATAACTCCCGATGCGTGTAGGGCGGAGTCGCCACGATGACCGCCTGAACGCCTTCATCTTCCAGAAGAGCGGAAAGCGTCGGATAGGCGGGGATTTCCAGCTCCTGCGCCGCCGATTGGGTCAACTCCGGGTTTGCATCGTACACGCCTGTGAGCGTAATTTCCGAAACCCCTTTTGCCTGATAGGCGAGATAGCGTCCTATCCCGCCTGCGCCGATCAAGCCCACTCGAAGTGTTGCTTCCATCGGCAAGGATTATACCTGTGTGGGCAAGCAGCGTGAGAGGGCATTTTAGAGGGAAAATCACCTGAAATTGCCCTGAATTGTCTACCACCCCCTTGACAAACGCCCCGAAATTTGCTATAATATCGATACCCTGAAAAGGAGGTGCGATATGATGCGACATGCGACAGTAGTTGGGTTGGCACTTACGGCGCTGTTGATGACGGGCAGGCTCTCTGCTCAGGGTCCCTTCGTTTACTTTGCAGGGAACCCCGCGAACTCGTGGTATACAGTAGGCGGTACATGCGCCAGCCCCACCCTTACTGCTGACTACCTCTATTTTATTTCGGGTGATGTTGCCAGTGCAGGGCTGCCTGCGCGCTGGACCGCCTTTCCCTTCCGTATCCACAATACGATTACCTTTGACTCGATCAGTTACGCACCCAGCCTGTCCACAGGACTGCCTGAGATCCGTGTCTGGATTACAGGCGCGACCACCGATTCTGCCGGATATCCTATTCCGGACTTGAATAATGTTCTGTTCCACACAAGTCTTGGGTATTATCCGGGCGACCCGCCGAACGATCCCTCCGACACCCTCATTCTGACCTATTATGGCGGCACGACCACCTTTCTCTACCTGCGCACCAGCCCGCTGAACCAGAGCGTAACGCTACCACCCGGTCTCTACTTTGCAATTATCGTGGGCGATGAGGACTACAGCACAGCAGGGCTGGACTCTTATGTAGCGCTGGCGATGGGCGCCCCGGGCGGTCCGAATCTCTACTACTCGCCGCGCGGTCTGGGCAGCGCAGGGAGCAACCCCATTCAGCCTGCCAGTTGGCAGCGCTTCCGCTACAACACTTCCGTGGCGCCTTTCACCTGCGAGCGCATCCTGAACACCGACCTGCCTTTCCGCGCGGACGATCCTTTTGCCAACTCACCTCCTTGGAACACGCAGCCCGACTGGAACCGCTACCATGCCCCTGCCCTCTATAATGGCGTGCTGGGCTTCCGGAATTCAGCGGCGGCTTCGGGCAAGGTGGTCGGCACAGCCCAGTGCGCGGATGCGCCTTCTCCCACACCGCCCACCAATGTGGAGGTGATTTTCTACCGCCCGGGCACGAAGCAGCGCGTCGCGCGCTTCAGCATGCCCACAGCGGCTGGGCCCGACTTCCCCATCGACACGCCCGAAGTGGAGGCAGGCACTTACGACATCGTGGTGCGTCCCATCTATTCGCCCAGCATCCTCACGCTTAACTGCCCGACTAACTTCTGCGTTACGGGCGTGAGCTTCAGCACGGAGACCCACTGGCTGGGCGTGCGCATCCCGAATGTGAATGTGTCGGGCACGGTGGACCTGGGCACGGTCGTTCTGCCGAACGGCGACACGAACGCCGACCTGCGTGTGGATGACGCTGATCTGCTGACCGTCCTGTTCGCGTTCGGCACGAATGATACCGCCGCCGACCTGAACGGCGATGGCACAGTGGACGACGCCGACCTGCTGATTGTGCTCTTCAACTTCGGCGTTCAGGGCGAAGACGGCGACGAAGAGTAACACCTTTCTCAGGGAGCTGGCGGCGTTGCGCCCCAGCTCCTTTTTACAAGAAGTTGCAGGAATTTGGGGGTTTTATAGCGTAATTCTCCTCAGGAGGTGCTAAACCGATGCGTAAGCGTGGCTTTACGCTGATTGAGCTTCTGGTCGTGATTGCGATTATCGCCATTCTGGCGGCAATCCTTTTCCCCGTGTTTGCGCAGGCGCGTGAAAGTGCCCGTCAGATTACCTGTGCCAGTCGTTATCACCAGGTGGCACGCGGAGTCGCGATGTATACCAGCGATTACGACACAACCCAGCCTCTAACCCAGTGGTTTGCCTCGTTTGCGGGACAGGAGAACTGCAACGATCGCATCCTGGCGCAGCTGCTCTGGCCCTATGTGAAGAACTGGCTCATGTTCCGTTGTCCTTCCGACCCGCATGCCACCGATTCAGGGCTGGATGCCTGTGCGGCAGACGGCGAGACCCCGCCGACCCAGCAGTGCATTCGGGAGTACCGTTGGGCACTCAAAACGGACCTGGGCTACAACTATGTGTATCTCTCGCCCATCATGGAGCAAGCGAATACAGGGCGCTGGTATAACGCTCCTGCCACCGATGCCCGGATTCGCAACCATGCTTCCACAGTGCTGTTTGTGGATAGCCTCTGGTGGCGCGACCCTGTCTCGCGTCAGCCGCTCTGCGGCGGGAACTGGATTGTGATGCCGCCATGCCGTTACTGGCGCAACGCTTCGGGTGGGGTCGTGGATAGCTTCACGATCGTCCGTCAGCAGTGCGACAGTGGGGCTGCCAGTCGGTGGTATGACTATGCTGGTCTCAGCTGCGGCATGGGCGCGCGCCCCGCGTGCTGGCGTCTGCAGACCGCAACGGGCTGGTACACCTGGATGGAATTTGGTGGTGCATGGCCCTGGCACCGACGCGAGCGCATGATGGTCGCGTTCGTCGACGGGCATGTCAAACCCTACACACCGGCTCAGCTCACCCAGGGGTGCGACGCGCGTCCCCAGTGCGGTGGCTTCATCCTGGATCCCCAGCAGTACCTGTGGGATCTGGATGACTACTACTAAGCGAGGTGAGCAGGATGCAAATTCCAAAACCCGTTGCGATTGCGCTGATTGCGCTCATCGCTGTGATTGCCATCGCAGTGGCATGGTACTTCTCTTCAGGAGGCGGTGCCGCAAGTGAGCCTGCCGCCCATGCCTACCCGAAAGCCCAGACCGACCAGCCCGGCGTGGAAGCGTTCGGGGTTCAGCCCCCGGACAATCGAGCGGCTCCTGCCTCCTCTTTGCCTCTGGAAACAGGCGGCAAGCGCTAATCTGTTAGCCCCCTCTCAAGGAGTCTGGGAGGGGGCTTCCCGAATCTGCTCCCAGGTGTAGCCCACGCGCAACACGGTCGGCTCGTCAAACGGCTTGCCGATAATCTGCAACCCCACCGGCAACCCTTCCGCCAGACCGCACGGAACCGACAAGCCGGGCAACCCTGCCAGATTCACAGGGATGGTCAGCACATCCATCAGTTTCATCGCCACGGGGTCATCCACCAGCTCGCCGAGTTTGAAGGGGGGCGTCGGCGCGGTGGGACACACCAGCACATCCACTTCCTGAAACACGCGCTCAAACTCCTGACGCAGCAGCGTGCGCCCTTTCTGCGCCTTGAGGTAGTAGGCGTCGTAGTAGCCCGAAGAGAGCGCATAGGTGCCGATGATAATCCGCTGGATGACCTCCTTGCCGAACCCCTGGGCGCGGGTGGCTTCCATCATGCCGATATGCCCTTTCTCCGCGCCCACACGCAACCCGTAGCGCACGCCGTCATAGCGCGCCAGATTCGAAGAACACTCCGCTGGCGCGAGAATGTAATACATCGCCAGCCCTTGCTCCGCCATGGGAATGGAGACCTCGCGCACTTCCGCCCCTGCCTCCTCAAGGGCGGCGATTGCCTCTTGCACGCGCTGGGCAACCTCCGGATGAACACCCTCAAAAAACTCTTTCGGCACGCCCAGCCGCAGCCCCTTCACATCGGGGCGCAACGCCTCACGATAGTCGGGTACAGGCACATCGACGCTGGTGGCGTCCATGGGGTCTTTGCCGGCAATCACCTGAAGCACCAGCGCACAGTCTTCCACCGTTTTCGTGATGGGTCCAATCTGGTCCAGCGAGGAGGCATAGGCGATCAGCCCGTAGCGGCTGACGCGCCCGTAGGTGGGTTTCAGCCCCACCACGCCGCAGTACGCCGCTGGCTGGCGGATGGAGCCGCCCGTATCGGAACCCAGCGCCGCGACCGCCATATCGCTGGCGACCGCCGCCGCCGAACCGCCCGAAGACCCCCCTGGCACGCGCTCCAGATCGCGCGGGTTGCGCGTGGGATGAAATGCCGAATACTCCGTAGAACCGCCCATGGCGAACTCGTCCATGTTCGCCTTGCCCACAATCACCGCGCCTGCCTGCTTCAGGCGGGCGACCACCGTGGCGTCGTAGGGTGGCACATAGTTTTCCAGAATCCGCGAGGCGCAGGTGGTGCGCACACCGCGCGTGCTGATGTTGTCTTTAATCGCCATCGGGATGCCCAGCAGGGGGTTCCATTCGCCTTCTGCCAGCCGGGCGTCGGCTTCCTTCGCCATCTGGCGCGCCAGTTCGGGTGTGAGCGTGATAAACGCGCCAATCTGGGGTTCGGTGCGCTCAATGTGGCTCACCACCGCTTCGGTCAGCTCCGTCGCCGAGATTTCGCGCCGACGAAGTTTTTCGCTCAAAACGCTCAGGCTCAGGGTATGTAGCGCCATCTATTCCTCCACAATGCGGGGTACGATGAACAGCCCGTCGCGGGCTTCGGGCGCATTTGCCAGCGCCTCTTCGCGGGGCAACGGCGTGCCCACAATATCCTCCCGAAAGGCGTTATACACGGGGATGGAATGCGAGGTCGGCTCCACATCGTCCAGCGGGAGCGCCTGCAGTTTCTCAAAGTGCGCCATCAGCGCATTAATCGGTGCCATGAGTGCTTCTAACTGGGCATCATCCAGCTCCAGCCGCGCCAGCTTCGCAAGATGACGCATCTGCTCCAGGGTCAACGCCATAGCACCCGAAATTATACCGCTTTGCGCGAGCCGCTGAAAACCTCAAAAAAGAGGGGTTTTCGGCGTCGCAGACGGCAGGAATCGATGCCCTGGCGGCGTATTAAGAAAATATGGAGGTCAAACTCATGCGAAGAGGCTTTACCCTGATTGAGCTTCTGGTGGTGATTGCGATTATCGCAATTCTGGCAGCGATTCTGTTCCCTGTGTTCGCCCAGGCACGGGAGAAGGCACGCCAGACCACCTGTGTTTCCAATACAAAACAGCTCTTGCTCTCCGCTCTGATGTACCAGCAGGACTGGGATGAGAAGTTTCACCGTCTTCTGGTAGGCAGCCGCAACTTTAACAACGACCCCAACGGACCCGACCAGGCGTTCGGCGCCGAGGATGCGCTGATGCCCTATGTGAAAAACCGCGGCATTTTCAGCTGCCCCAGCGATAATGTACGGCGCGACGACTGCACGGGACCCAACGGTATCTGGTTCCCCATCAGCTATTCGTGGACGCACTATCAGCCCGACCCCACCTGGGAGAACATCGCCACTTTTGGGGTCAGCGCCTACTACTCCTGGGCAGATTCGCGCCCAATGGCGGTGATTGGACGCCCTGCCGAGACCATCGTGATGTATGAACTCTGGACCACCGTGAGCTACGGGCGCTACATGAGCTACTGGCGCTGGGACAACCGCAATATTGCCGACCCCAGCTGGCCCGACGCGCCGAACACCTTCGCATTCAACTGGTGCGGTCAGGGCGACGCGCGCATGACGATTGGCGCTCACTCCAAACTCACCACCTTCGGCTTCGCCGACGGACACGCCAAACCGATGGATCGCAAGTCCATCATGGCATGGCCGTGGGATCAGACCGCCGTCCAGCAGAAGCGGCGTAATCTGATTCACTGGAGCGAGGAGTTCAAGAACTGAGGAGGCGCGCTATGAACGAGCAGACGAAGAAGACACTGATTATCATCTTCGCGATTGTCGCCATTTTGCTTGCAGGCTATTCGGCGTATCGCAGCTTTCGTCAGGAAGAGGGCAAAGTGATTCAGACCATCGATATGATTCCGGGTGGTAAGGCGGGCGAGATGCAACGCCAGCAGCAGGGCGGTGGTCAGGAGATGCCGCCGACGCCGACGCGGTAGCGGAGCAGGGGGCGCTATGCCCATGGCGCCCCCGATGCCGTTCTGGCTGTCTGGCACAAACGCCCTCTGATAGCGTGGCTTACTCGTTTTCGCGCGAAAAAACACCCCAGAACCCCTCTTATCGAGTAGGAATTCTGCGGGCAACAAGGTACATAATTCTTACCCTTTTGCAGGAGGTACTGCAATGCGACAGCGTGGATTCACTTTGATTGAGCTTCTGGTCGTGATTGCGATTATCGCGATTCTGGCGGCGATTCTGTTCCCTGTGTTCGCGCGTGCGCGAGAGAGCGCACGAAAGACCCAGTGTCTCAGCAACTTGAAGCAGTTGGGCACCGCCATCACCATGTATGCCAACGACTACGATGAGACCTTCCCCGAGTTAGCAAGCGGCGGGTGCTGGGGGCGCGCTTCGATTGCGAACTCCTTGTGGACACGCCAGATTTACCCCTATGTCAAGAACAAGGGCGTTTATAACTGTCCTTCAGCGGCTCAGTCGCGTGCGGGGTTCCGGTTTAACGCCAGTGTACCTGTGCCCGAAGAGCAGGAGGTGAACCCGCCCCCTTGCGGCAACTGGCATACCGATCGTCGACTCCAGTCCATCGGGATGAACAAATTCTTCGCCCCCTACTGGCAGTGTCGGGAAGGAGTTGATCCCGGTTGTCAAGCGGTGTGGGATCCATGTGCTTCAAACCCCAACAATTGTGATGGAACCTGTTCCGCGCAATACATTCGATACGCCCGCATCCGCGAGGCTGCCAGCATGGTAGTGTTGACAGACGGCGTGACCAGCTGTAACGGTGGCGGCGGCTACTGGATCAATGTTTCCACGCCTGTCAACGGGTTCTTCGGCATTTCGGGGCGCCACGAAGGGCATGTGGTTACCTTTGCTGATGGGCACAGCAAGTGGTTCCCCGTGCGTCAGGATGCCCAGATTGCACAGGCAGCGGGCGATCCGAATGTGCGCGTTTCTGCTACCCAACACCGCGGCATGGTGCTGGAGCGGGTTCAGACGGGGGCGCAGAACTTCACCTGCGTGAACTTCAATCCTGCAGGCGTCCACTGGAACCCGATGGTCTACTACCCCGGCGACAACCCGACCATCGACCAGCAGTGCCGCTCGACGATGTGATTCCTCACCCAGGGGAGCCAGAAAGGCTCCCCCCCACCTCAGGAGGCTTGAGATGAAGAAAGAGGTTCCTACCTGGCTTGTGGTGGTTGCGATTATCGTTGTGGTAGCGCTGGTAGCCGCATGGCTCTGGCAGGGCACTTCCAAAAGCAACGATGTGGTTGTGCCTAAAACCTTTGGCGACGAGTCGAATCCGTGGGGTAATCAGGGAGCGCCAGCGCGTCCCCAAGGGCAGGGCGCCAGCGGTCCATAGCCCCTTATCCCACAGGCATCCACACGCGCATCGGGCACGGCTGGCGGTTGTGCCATGCATAGTACGGGATAGCACGGAAAGTTGCCCGCTGGCGCCGCGCCAGAGGGCGATAGAGCCGATTGCCCCAGGCGGAGTCGTCGTCTAACACCACGGCTCCGCCTTCAATTACGCCTATCCCGTTCAACAGATTTGGCTCCCAGCGATAGCGGAGCGGACTGGTGGTGTCCACCGCCATCCGTTCCAGCGGCGCGGACTGGTCTATCTCCTCCAGACAGTAGACCAGCGGACCGCGCTGAATCGCGACCTGCCAGCGGTCTGCCTCCACACGCGGGTGCGCCTCCATGAAGAGAGGCGTCATGGGCAACTCCAGCGCCAGGCGGTCTTCTGGTTGCCACAGGCGGCGCACCACTGCGTAGCCTTTCTGAATCTCCAGCGGGAGCGGCTTCCCGTTCAGCGTCAGGCGTGGCTGGGCGCACCAGTCGGGGATACGCAGATGCAATCCAAACTCCAGAGGCGCGCCCTCCACCACCTGAACCTCTATCGTGCCGTCCCATGGGTAGTTCGTGCGTACCTGTAGCACTGCCTCACGCCCTGCGAGCGAGAGCTTCGCGCGGCTCTCCACATAGAGGTTCACCCACAGGTCGCTTTCTGTCTGGGCATAGAGATAGCCTCCCAGCGAGGCAATCAGGCGAGCGATATTCGGCGGACAGCAGGCGCAGGCGTACCAGGGTCGGCGGTGGTGTGTGCCGTCGCTCTCCAGCGGGTTCACATAGTAGAAGTTTTTGCCGTCCAGCGCGATTCCCGCGAGCGCGCCATTATAGAGCGCCCGTTCCAGAGCGTCGAAAAAGCGGGCTTCTTCCAGCAGCAAGCCCATCCGGTGCGCCCAGAAAATCAGCGCGATTGAGGCACAGGTCTCCTGATAGGCAGTGCGGTTGGGCAGCTCGTAATCTCTGGTAAAGCCCTCGTGGCGCGCCTCGTTGCCGATGCCGCCAGTGATATAGGTGCGCCGCGAAATCGTGTTCTCCCACACGCGCAAAAGCATTTGAAGCACGCGCTCGTCGCCTGTTTCGTCAACGAGGTCGGTCGCCCCCGCGAACAGATACGCCGCGCGCACCGCATGCCCCACAATCTCCCGATGCTCGGTCAGTGGAACATTATCCTGCCAGATGGTGCCGTCGTATTGCTCCAGCGGGATGTTATGCTCCTGCGCGAAAATCTTTTTGCCCCGATTCAGCAGGAAAAAGCGCGCCAGGTCGCGATAGCGCTTCTCGCCGGTGGCGCGATAGAGTCGGAACAGCGCCAGCTCGATTTCGGGGTGTCCGCAATAGCCCAGCCGCTTGCCGGGCGCGTCGCCGAAGACCGAATCGATGTAATCGGCGTAGCGTGTGGCGACTTTGAGCAGGCGGTCGCTGCCGGTGGCTTCATAATGCGCGACGGCAGCCTCTATCAGGTGCCCGGCGCAGTAAAGTTCGTGGTCGTCGCGGAGGTTCGTCCAGCGGCGTTCGGGCGCCACCACCTGAAAATAGCTGTTCAGGTAGCCTTCGGGCGTCTGCGCACGCTCCAGAATCCCAATCACCTCGTCCAGTTTCTCGCGAATGGGGTCGTCGGGGTAGAGTTGTAGCACATACGCCGCCGCCTCCATCGCTTTGTAGAGGTCGGAGTCCATGTAGACAGGTCCCTGATAGCCCTCGCGCTTGCGCTCTGCCGCAAGGCGCAGGTTGGGAATGTTGCCTGCCCGCTCCAGCTCCGAAAACAGGTGGGGCACGGTGATGCTCCGATTGGTCTGCTGACGTGGCTCCCAGAACTGGTCGCGAATTTCCACCTGACTCATCGGCACCGCTCGCATAGGGGGTATTGTACCTTTTTTGTAGGAGTTGTACGCACCAGCGCGAACTACAATCCTATGCGACGGCAAGAGCAGCAACCGACGGCGGAGCGCAAGCGGCTGATTCTGCACGCGGACGATCTGGGACTGAGCCACTCTAAAAACCGCGCCACGCTCAAAGCGATGGAGGCGGGCGTCGTCAGCAGCGCCAGCATTATGATGCCCTGCGGCTGGGTGATGGAGGTGGTAGAGTGGGCGAAAAGACACCCCAACGCCGATCTGGGGCTTCACCTGACCCTCACCAGCGAGTGGAGTACCCTGCGCTGGCGTCCTGTAGCGCCGGTGGATAAAGTCAAAGGGCTGATAGACCCCACCGGCTATATGTGGCGCTCGGTGGAAGAGGTCGTGCGCCACGCCAGCCCGCAAGAGGTGGAGACCGAACTCCGCGCCCAGATTGAAATGGCGCTCAAACTGGGGCTGAAACCGACTCATCTGGATTCGCACATGGGCACGCTCTACGCCTCGCCCCAGTTTTTTGAAGTGTTTCTCAAAGTCGCGATGGACTACAAGATTCCACCGATGGTGTTCAGCCCCACGCCTGAGATTATGCTGATGGCAGCCGCGCGCGGGCTGGACTACAAGCAGGCGTACCAGCGCATCCAGCAGGCAGGATTGCCCACGATCGATTCGCTGAACCCCCAGTACGAGATTGGCGAGCCATACGAGAAGCACCGCGCCCGCCTGCATCAGTATATCCGCCAGCTCAAGCCAGGGGTGCATGAGCTGATTGTGCATCTGGGCGAGGATGACCCCGAAGGGCATGCCACCACGCCCCACTGGCAATATCGCGTGGATGAGTTCCGAATCCTGATGGAGCCTGCTTTCAAAGAGGTATTGCAACAGAGCGGCGTGGAGCTTTACACCTATCGTGAGCTGGCAAAAGAGCGCGGGAAATAGGGTACACTAAAGGTATGAGGCGTTTGCTGACACTCCTCGCCTGCGCATTGGGAGCAGGGCTGTGGGCGCAAACAACACGCTCGGCGGATGAGTGGCTCACGGCGATGTTTAATGCCTACAGCCAACCCCTACCCGCCCAGCAAAAAGCCACGGTTTCGGTGGTGATGACAACCTCCCGCAACCCGCAGGGCGAGGTGATTCAGCGCTTTGTCTACACCTACACCCTCGAAGCGCCCGCAAAGCTGAATCTGACCGTGCAGAACACACTTATGAACACCACAACCCGCGTGCAATCCGATGGGCAACGCCTCACCGTGCAGGCGCCGAACCGTCAGCCGCAGGAAGTGCTGATTGCCAATTCGGGGCTGGCGCTTCTGGAGCAGCTCGTGGCGCAGGATGTGGTACCCACCTACGATATGGTCTTCGTGTTCGGGGGCAAAACGAAGCAGGAGGAGTTTCGTAAGCAGGTGAGCCAGCTCAAAATCGTTAGTGAAGACGAGAAGCAGGTTGTGATTACGGGCAAAATTCGCAACGAGCGCAACCGCGACGATGACCTGCGGCTCGTGCTGGACAAAGCCACCGCCCGCCTGCGCGTCTTCCAGGTCACCACGCAGGTCAAAATTGAGGGTACCGATGGTGCCTTTACCCTGCTGATGGAGTTCGAACCCCAGAAAATGGAGCCGAGGGAACCCATTGCCCCCACCAAGCCATAACTGGCTTCCCTATTTCGAGCAATTCTTTCGGGCTTTTCCCAAATTGCCCGCTTCCCCTTGACAAACTCAATTCCCATCAGGTATAATTATGCCACTCTACCACTACACAAGGGTCGTTGGCGACCTGAGGGCGAGCAGGGCTTTTGTGCCTGGTCTTGCCTGCAGGGCGTGAAGACCCGACGGAGGTGAAACCTATGACCGATCAACGAAGCGCCTATATTGAGGGTATCCTTAAGGCGTTTAAGGCAGGTGAGATTGATATGGCAGAAGCGATCAGAGCAATTCGGAAGCGCAAGCCGAATCAGGCTAAGGTGGAAGGGGCGAAGGAGTTCGCCAAGCTCGTAATGGAGGGCAAAATCGAGGAAGCGTTCGCGAAGTACCGTTTCGGTCTGAAGGATGTGCGTCAGCGCCGAAAGAAGGCACGCGCCGCTTCCTGATTTTTTATGCCAGAAACGGCTCTCCTTCGGGAGAGCCGTTTTGCTTTTAATCCACCCAATCGGCAATAAAGATATTCGTTTCGCCGCGCGTTCTGGCGTTGCGGTTGGATGCCCACACCAGCTTTTTCCCATCGCGTGAGAACATGGGAAAGCCGTCAAACTCCCCGGTGTAGGTTACTCGCTCCAGTCCGGTGCCGTCGAGGTTGATCAGAAACAGGTCAAACTCGCGTCCGCGTGGGTCGTGGTGGTTGGAAGAGAAGATAATCTGTCGGTTGCCGGGGCGCATGAAGGGAGCGAAGTTTGCGCCGCCCAGTTTGCTGACCTGCCAGCGTCGCTTGCCGTCGGCGGTCATCACCCACAGCTCCAGTTTGCTGGGGCGCACGAGGCGCAGCTTCAGCAGCCGCTGGAACTCTTCAATCTCCTCGCGCGTTTTCGGGTGATAAGCGCGATAGACGATATACTTGCCATCCCATGAGTAAAACGGTCCGCCGTTATAGCCCAGCTCGTCGGTCAGACGGGTGAACTTGCGCGTGCGGAGGTTATACTCACACAGGTCAATATTCCCCCAGCGCGTGGTGGTGAACAGGATTCGGTCGCCCTTTGGGTGGAACGAGCCTTCGGCATTATAGGCGTCGTCGTCGGTGATGGCTTCACGCTGGGAGCCGTCGGCGTTGGCGACATAGAGGCGATAGGGCAGGAGCGGCCACACATAGCCCTGCGAGCGGTCAGGAGGCGGGGGCGGCTCCTCGCTGTACCAGTCGGTGGAGCTGTAGAGGATGCGCTTGCCATCGGGCGACCAGAATCCGCAGGTACAACGCCCCTTGCCCGTGGAGACCAGGCGCACATCGGAGCCGTCGATGTTCATCGTAAAAATCTGGTCGGCTTTGTAGGGCGGGCGTGTGCTTTGAAAAATCAACTTTTTGCCATCGAACGAGAAGTAGGCTTCCGCGTTCTCGCCGCCGAAGGTCAGCTGGCGGATGTTGCGCAGATGGCGCTCGCGCGGGTCTTGCAACGACTCTGTCGGTTTCAACGCACTCTCCTGATAGGGGGGCAGATAGCACATAACAGGATTCTACCCGACAGGGTGGAATCAGATACTGGTGACCACAGCGATTGTTCTGGCAGGCGGCGAGGTAGACCCCGAATGGAGCGAGCGGGCGGGCGTCAGCCAGCGGGCGCTGGTCTCTGTGGCAGGGGTGCCAATGTATCAGCGTGTGGTGGACGCCCTGCGGCAGGTGCCCGAAATCGCCGAGATTATCGTGGTGGGTGCGGTGCCTGAAGGCGAGGGCTACCGCGTGGTCGCGCCGCAGGAGAGCCTGCTGGCGAATGTGCGGCGCGGGTTGGAAGAGAGCCATCACGAGTCGGTGCTGTTCGCTACCGCCGACACCCCCTTTTTGACGCCCGAAAGCGTGCGCTTTTTTCTGGAAGCAAGCCTTCAGAGCGGCGCAGTGTTGACCTACGCCGTTGTGCCCGCTGCCGTGTGTCGCGAGAAGTTTCCCCACCTCCCGCGCACAACGGTTCGCCTGCGCGAAGGCGAAGTTACAGGGGGCAACCTCTTCTGGGCACAGCGCTCCGTTGCGCTCAGGGAGTTGCCGCGACTGGAGGCGCTCCATCGGGCACGCAAGCACCCCCTGAAACTGGCATGGCAGCTGGGGCTGGGACTACTCGTGCGCTTTGTGCTGGCGCAAAAGCTCTCTCCCCGCTGGCTGGGGATTGAAGAGATCGAACGCCGTGCCGCTCGCATTCTGAGCGTGCCCGTCAAAGCGATTCTCACCCCCTACGCCGAAGTGGGCACCGATATTGATCGGCTCGAACACTGGATGCAGGTGAAGTAGCCTTTTCCCCTTGCATTCTCTCCTGCCTATCGGGTATACTTTGGGGCGTGAGCCGGTAGCTCAGCGGTAGAGCAGTGGCCTTTTAAGCCATTGGTCGTGGGTTCGATTCCCACCCGGCTCACCATGATGCCCTTGCCGGGTCGTCTAAGGGCAGGACGCCAGACTTTGGATCTGGTAGTGGTGGTTCGAATCCACCCCCGGCAGCCAGCAATTAGCCTTTGCGTGGGTTTTCTGGTTTCCCCCATCCGCCTCCGCCAGGCGTGCGGATGCTGAGCGTGGCGCCTGCGGGTACACGCACAACCCCTTTGAGAATCTCCGCGTCCATCTCGCCTTCGATCATCAACAGGTTCACCCCTTTCGCGCCCGGTTTGCCGCCATGCAAGCCGTAGGGGGCGCGGCGGCGGCGCTCGGTCAGCAGCGTGAGGGTGGTCTCGGTGAGAAAAGTGAAGGTCTTGATAATTCCATCCCCGCCGCGATGTTTGCCTGCGCCTCCTGTGCGCTCGGCATAGCGATATTCCAGCACGCGCACGGGGTACGCGCTCTCTAACGCCTCCACAGGCGTGTTGCGCGTGTTGGTCATATGCACCTGAATGCCGCTGGCGCCATCGGCATGCGGACACGCTCCAGCGCCGCCAGCGATCGTTTCGTAATACACAAATGCGCGCTGGCGGAACGGGTCGTAGCCGCCGAACAGCAGGTTGTTCATCGTGCCCTGCGAGGCGGCGGGGATTCGGTCGGGCAACGCCTGTGCCAGTGCGCCCAGCACTGTGTCCACAATCCGCTGCGAGGTCTCTACATTGCCCCCTGCCACCGCCGCAGGATAGCGTGCGTTCACAATCGTGCCTTCAGGCGCGTACACTTCCACAGGCAGCCAGCAGCCTGCGTTGGTGGGCACTTCCATCGGAATCAGGCATCGCACCACATAGTAGCACGCCGATTGCGTCACGGGCAGGGGGGCGTTCAAAGAGCCTGCGGTTTGTGGCGCACTGCCGGTGAAGTCAAACCGTATTGTGCCAGCGCTGGAGGCGGGCACAATCACCCGCACGCAAATCGGCAGGTTCTGCTGACCGCGCCCGTCGTCGTCCAGATAATCTGTGAAACTGTATTCGCCAGGGGGGATCTCGCGAAGCACGGCGCGGGTGATGGTTTCGCTATAGCGCATCAGCTGCTCCCAGCGGTTGCGCCACACCTCCACGCCATCCTGCTCCATCAGCTGGCGCAGGCGCAGGATGCCGATACGGTTCGCCCCGATTTGCGCCATCAGGTCGCCCATGCGCTCGTCGGGCGTGCGCACATTCTGCAGTATCAGCGCACAGAGCGATTCGTCCAGCTGCCCTTCACGCACAATCTTCACAGGCGGAATGCGCAAGCCTTCTTCAAAAATTTCGCTCGCCATCGGCATCGAGCCGGGGGTTGCGCCGCCCGTATCGGCATGGTGCGCGCGGTTCGCCACGAAGCCCACGCATTCGCCCGCCACGAACACGGGCGCAATCAGCGTCCAGTCGGGCAGGTGCGTGCCCGCCTGGTAGGGGTCGTTGGTCAGCACCATATCGCCCTCGCGCCACTCGATTCGGGGCAGTAGCCACTCCATCAGTGCCGGCATCGCGCCCAGATGCACGGGGATATGCGCCGCCTGCGCAATCAGCCGCCCGCGTTCATCAAACAGGGCGCACGAATAGTCGCGCCGCTCCTTGATGTTGGGCGAGCAAGCAGCGTACTCCAGCACCATCCCCATCTCCTCGGGGATGGCGCTCAGCCGCTCATGATAGAGCCAGATTCGCGCCAGATCAAACCGCGCCTTGTCCCCTTCCATGCGCTATCAGGATACCCCATAGGGCAAGGTATACTTCTGGTGATAAGCGTCGATGGAAAACCAGCCTTTGGTGAGCGTGATTGTGCCAGTCTACAACGAGGAAGCCACCCTGCGCGAGCTGCTGGAGCGGCTGAGGCGAGCGCCCTTCCGCAAGGAGATTATCGTGGTGGACGACGCCTCCACCGACAAAACACCCGACATTCTGGCAGAACAACCCGACATTATCGCGATTCGACACGAGCGCAATCAGGGCAAAGGCGCCGCGATTCGCACGGGTATTCAGTACGCCACGGGAGAGGTCATCATTATTCAGGACGCCGACCTTGAGTATGACCCCAACGAGATTCCGAAGGTGGTGGCGCCGATTCTGCGTGGTGAGGCGACGGTGGTCTATGGCACGCGCTTTCGCCGCGGCATGCCCAGAGGCATGCCCCTGCCCAACAAGATTGCGAATATTATCCTGGCATGGGCAGTGCGCCTGCTGTACCGCTACCCGCTCACCGATGAGGCGACCTGCTATAAGGCGTTCCGCACCGACTTTTTGCGCTCCATTCCGCTCCAGTGCCAGCGGTTTGAGTTTTGCCCTGAAGTAACCGCCAAAACCTTGAAGCGCGGCGTGCCGATTCTGGAGGTGGAGCTGGAGGGTTACCGCCCGCGCCTCAAGCGCGAGGGCAAAAAAATCCGCTGGACCGACGGCGTGGAAGCCCTCTGGACGCTGATTAAGTATCGGTTTCGGGGGTAGACGCCCTGGAGGACCCTTTGCGCTTCAACAAAGCCCGCGCTTTTTGGGCATTTTCCCGGAGCGCGCGACGGCTTTGCGGGAATGCCAGGAGCAGGATCAGACTGACCCCGTATAGCCATTCGCTAACCACCGGCGCCGCAACAACGCTACAAGCCGCCGCAAACCACACGAGCGCAAGAGTATAGTCTGGCTTGCCCACATAACGCCGGAAATTGAAGTGCCGGAAGAAAGCCATCGTCGCTGTTGAGGCAGCGCTCGCCACTCCGTAGGCATAGACCCCCCAGAATTCGGGCGCAAAATTCAGCAGCAGGAACGCCGTCAAGCCGAACATCAGGCTTCCTGCCAGAGAGTAGTAAAATACGAGCATGTTCTTCCCGGTGGCGAACAGGACGGCGCCCTCAAGGGCGGTGAGTGCCGATACGAACGAGCTCACACTCAAAAAGGCAAATAAGCCACTAATGAGGGTCGCATCCCATTTCGCCCCCAGCAGGGCAGGGGCTACATACGGCAGCAGGAACGCCGCAGTCCCGTAGAGCGCGCCCAACCCGAGCATCTGCAACGGAACCCCCTGTTCTACTGCTCGTACCAGCCGTGCCTTATCGTTCTGGATGCGGGAGAAGGCGGGAAATACGGCGCGCCCCACCGCCCCAACGACAAAATATAAAGATGCCACCAGTTTTTCCGCCATCCCGATGTATCCTACTGCGGCTGCCCCCAGCGTGGGAAATACAATCAGGGGCGGTACCAGCTTTTGAAGCGCCTTCGCCCAATCAGAAAGCGCAAATGTGACTCCATAGGCAAGCATGGGGCGCAACGCGACGCGATCCCAGTACCAGCGCGGGCGATACCGCGCCGCCCAGAAGAAACCCAACGCCGTCAGGTACTCACTGACCACATAACCAATTACCAGCGCCCACGCCCCCCAACCGAGCAAGACCAGCGCAATCGCAAGTGCATAGTAGGCTCCCTGAGATACCGTCTCAATCAGGGCGCTTTTCTGATATTCGAACCGATTCTCTAAAACGGCAAGGGGCACCTCGCGGGTCATGGAAGCGGGTAGCGTCAGTGCCAGAGTAAGCAGCATCAGGGGCACTTCGTGGCGGCTCACGAGATACCATATACCCCCAGCCACCCCGAGAACCCCCACAAGCACAAGGCTATAAAGTAACTCAAAACAAAACGCCAGATGGAGCTGAGAAGGCTGACTGGTGGATTGACTCTGGATCAGGTACGGACGCACCCCTATCAGCCCGACCATCATCGCGTAGGTCTGAATGCCCAAAGCGGTAGCAAACAGCCCCTGAACTTCCGGTCCCAGAATACGCGCGATAAACAGGGTGCCGACTGTTGCCAGCACCGTGGAGACAATACGGCGGAGCGAGAGGTACACCACACTCCGGGAAACCTGTTTCTTCAGGGAAGACTCCCGCTGGGTTTCCACAACGGTGAATTATACTCGGCATGAAAAGTGTGGCACTGTATCTCCCGAACGCATCCAGTCAACCCAGAAGCAGCTTCGCATACTGATCCCCTGCGCAATCGACGGTGAACTGCTGGAGCCATTCATCGGATGCCTTCTTGCCCCCGTCGCGAAGCACCCTGAGAATCGCCTGAGCCAGGGCGTCCACATCATCTACGGGAACCAGCTCGCCATACTTGCCACCGTCCAGAATCTCTTCGGGTCCGCTGGGGCAGTTCGTACTCACCACGGGGCAACCGCATGCCATCGCTTCAATCAGTGCATTTGGTAACCCCTCGCGACGCGAAGAAAGCACAAACACACTGGCACGACGCATATACTTGAAGGGGTTCGGCTCAAAGCCGGGCATCCAGACCCATTCGCGCAAGCCAAGCTGGTCGATCAAGTGTTCCAGAATGGGACGCTCTTCGCCTTCCCCCAAAATGACCAGATATGCCTCCGTAGCCTCCCGTACCCGGGCAAACGCCCGGATTAAAACATCAAAGCCCTTATCTTTTATCAACCGCCCCACTGCCAGTACGATAGGCAATCTCGCCCCAGCAAACCACGGATGGTCTACAGGCTCAAGGCTCTTGAGGGGGAGCTGGGTATCAATCACAGGATTGTAAATCACCTTTACTTGAGAATGCAGGTGGGGCGCTATCTGGAGCACATCGTGCCGAACGCCGCGGGAGGGAACCACGATGGCATCCGCGAGCGGATAGAGATAGCGAATAATCTCGTAGTCCAGTCTCTCTTTGCGGGTCGCTAACTGCTTGAGAACCACCGTGGGCGTGGTCGCTTCGCGTAGCACCAGGCGGGCGCGACTGCGCGCCAGCCGATGTGCCATCACTGCCCAGCCATTAATTCGGGTGACGGTTGAGAGAACGGCGTCCGGCTTCCTTCGGCGCAGATACTGGGCAAAGCGCATGCCTCCCACTAAAACGCGGCTGGCGTGCAGGTCAACCACCTGCACCTCAGGGTTTAGCTCCTTGAGGAGGGTATGGACGGGGAAGATCAGGGCTATCGAAACCGAACACCCCCGTTTTACGAGGTGATTCGCGAGTGTGACCATTATGCGCTCTGCCCCGCCCCCCACAAGGCTGTTTAGAAAAAAGACTATCTCCCCACCAGCCATCGTAGAAGATTATACCTCGCATATGTCCCCCCGCTGTATGGTATAATCCCCTATGAACGAGGGTTGCGATGCGAATCTTTCTCACAGGCTGTGCAGGGTTTATCGGCGCGAAGACCGCCGAGTTGTTACTCAAAGAGGGGCATGAAGTGATTGGGGTGGACAACCTCAACGACGCCTATGACCCAACCCTGAAACGGTGGCGTCTTCAGCAATTGCTTCCCTATCCGAACTTCCACTTTGAACCGCTGGATATCAGCGAGTGGGAGCCAACCCGCGCGGTGTTTACAGCCCATATGCCTTACGATGCAGTGATCAACCTTGCGGCGCGGGCGGGCGTGCGCCAGAGCGTGGAGAACCCGTGGGTCTATGTCGCCACCAACACCACTGGCGCGTTAAACCTGCTGGAACTGTGCCGTCAGCATGGCGTACAAAAATATGTGCTGGCGTCCACTTCCAGCCTCTATGGCAACAACGAGCGCCCCTTCCGCGAGGACCAGCCCACCGACCGCCCCCTCTCGCCCTATGCTGCTTCCAAAAAGGGTGCGGAGGCGCTGTGCTACACTTACCACCACCTCTACGGGCTGGATATTACCGTGCTACGCTACTTCACGGTGTACGGTCCTGCAGGCAGACCCGATATGAGCATTTTCCGCTTCATTCGCTGGATTGCGGAAGAAGAACCGATTCAGCTCTTCGGCGATGGCTTGCAGGAGCGCGATTTTACCTATGTGGACGATATCGCACGGGGCACCGTTGCCGCGCTCAAACCGCTGGGATATGAGATTATCAATCTGGGGGGCGACCGCCCCGTATCGTTGCAGTGGATTATCCAGAAACTCGAGGAGTATCTCGGCAAACCCGCACGCTGGAACCAGCAACCGATGCACCCTGCCGATGTCAAAGCCACATGGGCAGACATCACCAAAGCCCGCACGCTACTCGGCTGGGAGCCCCAGATCAGCGTGGAAGAAGGTCTCAAACGCTCTGTAGAATGGTATCTGGAAAACCGCAGCTGGGCGAAGGAGATTGTGCTGCCATGAAAGCGCCTGAAACCGTTGCGATTGTGGGACTGGGCTATGTGGGGCTGCCGCTGGCAGTCGGTTTCGCGAAACATCTGCGCACGATTGGCTACGATGTGAGCCACGAGCGTGTCGCGGAGTTGCAGCAGGGGTACGACCGCAACGGCGAAACCCCCGAACATGAGCTGCGCCAGCCGAACCTGATTTTCACCAGCGACCCCAGCCTGCTCCGTGAGGCGGATGTGATTATCATCACCGTGCCCACCCCGGTAGACAAAGCCAAACGCCCCGATTTGCGCCCTCTGCTGAGCGCCAGCCGCACCGTGGGGCAACACATGAAGCGAGGCGCCATCGTGGTGTACGAATCCACCGTCTACCCCGGCTGCACCGAAGAGGACTGCGTGCCCGTGCTGGAAGAAGTGTCGGGCATGAAATGCGGCGTGGACTTCAAGGTGGGCTATTCGCCTGAGCGCATTAATCCCGGCGACTCCGAACACACGCTGGAGACGATTGTCAAAGTCGTCGCCGGGCAGGATGAAGCCACCACGGAGCTGCTGGCGAACCTTTATGGGTTGGTGGTGAAGGCGGGGATTCACAAAGCGCCGAATATCCGCACTGCGGAAGCCGCCAAAGTGATTGAGAACACCCAGCGCGACCTGAATATTGCCCTGATGAACGAGCTGGCGCTGTTGTTCCATCGGCTGGGGCTGAACACACGCGATGTGCTCTCCGCCGCGCGGACCAAGTGGAACTTCCTGCCCTTTGAGCCGGGGCTGGTGGGCGGGCACTGTATTCCCGTAGACCCCTACTATCTCACCCACAAGGCGCAGGAGATTGGGTTCCATCCTGAAGTGATTCTGGCAGGACGCCGTGTGAACGACCAGATGGGCATCTATGTCGCTTCGGAAACGGTGAAGTTGCTGATCCACGCGGGGCGTAGTGTGCAGGGCGCAAAGGTGCTGGTGCTGGGAGTGGCGTTCAAAGAGAATGTGCCCGATGTGCGGGATACGCGCGTCAAAGAGTTGATTGAGGAGCTGCAAAGTTTCGGGTGTGATGTGGAAGCCCACGACCCGCTGGTGCTGGTCAGCGACCGCGCCCGTTTCAAGGCACGCTTTGTGGAGAACCCCTTTGAGACGCGCGACGGGATCTATGAGGCGGTCGTGCTAACAGTGCCCCACAGGGTTTTTCGGGAGCGCCCCCTGGAGGATTACTTGCGACTCTTGCGTCCCAGCGGGCAGGGCGTGTTTGTCGATGTGAAAGGCGTCTATCTGGACGCCTTCCGCAACCTCCAGCCCCCACCGCCTGTGCTTTACTGGAACTTGTAGAGCATGGTGCTCGCTTCAGAGGGGCAACTGCGTACCAAACGCGAGGTGGGATTAGCCGCTCTCAGCGCGGTTGTTTGCCTCGCACGGGATACCGCTCCAGAATCGCTTCTAACTGGCGCATCACCGGGGGCAAGTAGGACTGGTCTATCGCGCTCCAGAAACGCTGCTGTTCGCTACCCACAACACCCAGTCCGCTAACGCGAACGCCCGACGCGAAGGCGTCCCCCCTTGCTTGCGCGCATACCGATACAACCGTTGACGCTGACGCGCCGCACACGCCTCCGAAATCCGAAACACTCTCACCCGCACAGGCACCCGCACCGCGTGCCCCCGCAACACCGCGCGTTCGCCCCACGCCCCCACCTGAGACAGCCACGCCTCCAAGTCCAGCGGCTCACCTTCGGGCGTGAACCCCTGCCCCCGCCCTTGAGCCGACGCACAAAATATTGCCCCCGCGCCTGCTTGGCTGCCAACTCCTCCAAGCAAAAATACCCCAAGTCCGCCAACTCCAAGCTACCTGCCGGCAGGTCGTCTATCCCATAGGGCGTGTGGCGGTCGTGCGGACGCCCGTGCTGGAGGGTCGGTTCGTCTCACTGTCCTGTGCTGGAGTGCCAACGGACTTGCACCTTGAGCGCGGCGGCGCTGCCCGCGGGGACGCCCAGTCCCTGCCACACCGACGCTAACGCTTCGGGGAGCGTGATCACCGTGCTATCTTTGATGGAGACCCCCTCAAAGCGTTCTAACAAGGGCGCCCTGTCGGGCATACTGCAGGCGAGGCTCTGGGCGACGCCCCGTTGGAGGAGGGCTTCCATCCGTTGGGCGGCTTGGGGGGTGCAGTGTTGGGCGAGGGCTTGCGGGCAGACGAAGACACCGTGTTGTGCCGCGCTTGGGAGCCAATTGGCGTAGGTGGGGAGGGGAGTGTCTATGACTGCGGTGAGGAGGCTTTTGGCAAACGCACTCCCTGTGAGTTTGCGTCGGCGTTTGGTGAAGCCTATTTGTTGCGCGAGTGTATCGGCTTCGGTGTCCAAGAGTTGGCGCAGGGTATTCTCCATCTGTTCCGTGAGCGAAAGTCCTTGTGGTCTCATGCTAAGATTGTAGCCTAAAAGGGCTTAAATTGATGCCAATGGGGAACCTTCAGGAACGGGTATAATCCCCACCGATGTTCATTGATGAGGCGGTTATCGAGGTCGAGGCGGGGGCAGGTGGGGATGGGTGCGTTTCCTTTCGGCGCGAGAAGCATGTGCCCCGTGGCGGACCCGACGGCGGCGATGGGGGCAAAGGCGGCGATGTGATTCTGGTTGCCGACCCCCACCTGAACACGCTGCTGGATTATCACTACAAAACCCGCTATAAAGCCGAGCGAGGCGGTGCAGGGTCGGGGAGCAATCGCAAGGGGCGCAACGGGAAGTCCATTACGCTCCGTGTGCCCGTCGGAACCCTCGTGTACGACGCCGACACAGGGGAACTGCTCGCGGATTTAGCACGCCCCAATCAGCGATTCGTGGTGGCGCGCGGGGGGCGCGGCGGGCGCGGGAACGCCCACTTCGCCAACGCCGTGCGCCAGACCCCCCGATTCGCCGAAAAGGGACTGCCCGGCGAAAAGCGACGCATCCGGCTGGAACTCAAGCTGCTCGCTGATGTCGGAATCGTGGGCATGCCCAACGCGGGCAAAAGCACGCTCATCAGTCGTATCTCCGCCGCACGCCCCAAAATCGCCGATTATCCCTTCACGACACTCGTGCCGAATCTGGGGGTCGTGCGCTATCAGGACTTCAGTTTCGTGGTTGCCGACATTCCGGGCTTGATTGAAGGCGCGCACGCTGGGGCAGGGCTGGGGCATCAGTTTTTGCGCCATGTGGAGCGCGCCCGCTTGCTGCTTTACCTGCTGGACGCCTCGCCGTTCGCGGAGCATGAACCCCTCCACGCCTTCGAAATCCTGCAAAACGAGTTGCGGCTTTACAAGCCAGAACTGCTCGAAAAGCCTGCGCTCGTCGCTCTGAACAAGATAGACACCCTCCAGGATCGGGAAGCGCTAACGCCCCTTCGGGAAGCGCTCGAGGCGCAGGGCTACGAGGTGTTCCTGATTTCTGCCTATACGGGCGAAGGTCTTGAGGCGTTGGTGGCGCGGATGGCGCAAAAAGTGGCGGACCTGCCCCCGCCGGAGCCACTGCGTGAGGAGATACCCGAAGTCGCACCACGCCGCTACGAACCCGTGCGCGTCTACAAGCAAGACGACCACTATGTGGTGGAAGGCTCGCTGGTGCGCGAAATTGTGCTGACGACGGATTTGAACAACGAGGAGGCGCTCCAGCGCATGCAGCGCCGCCTTCAGGGACTGGGCGTGTTTCGCAAACTCAAAGAGCTGGGCGCTCAGGAAGGCGACACCGTGCGCATCGGCGAGATTGAACTGGAGTATATCCCTGATTAAACCCCGTCAGGTACAATTCCATCACCCATGAGCTACATCAGCCTGTACCGCAAGTACCGCGCCCAGGATTTTGACGAGCTGCTGGGTCAGGAGCATGTGACCGTGACCCTGCGGAACGCGATTGCGCAGGGCAAGTGGTCGCATGCCTACCTTTTCTGCGGTCCGCGCGGGACGGGCAAGACCTCCACGGCGCGCCTGCTCGCCAAAGCGCTCAACTGCGAACGGGGTCCTACCCCGAACCCATGTAATCAGTGCCGATTTTGCACCGCCATTCAGGCAGGCACGCTGGTGGATGTGGTGGAGATGGACGCCGCTTCCGAGACCAGTATTGAGGATGTGCGCACCTCGATTATTGAAAACGCAAAATACCCCCCGATGGAGGCGCGCTATAAAATCTATATTATTGACGAGGTGCATGACCTCTCGGCGAAAGCGTTTGATGCGTTACTCAAGACGATTGAAGAGCCGCCGCCCCATGTGGTGTTCGTGCTGGCGACCACCGAGTTCCATCGCGTGCCGCCCACGATTCGCTCACGATGCCAGCGGTTCGATTTCCATCGTGGTTCGATTGCCGATATTGCCCGCCGTCTGGAGCAGGTGGTGCGTGCGGAGGGGCTGGAAGCGGAGCCTGCCGCGCTGAATTTGATAGCGCGCTTTGCCGATGGCTCGTGGCGCGACGCGCTCACCGCGCTGGAGCAGGTGATTGCCTTCAGTGAAGAGGGCAAGATTCAGGTGGAGACGGTCTACCACGCGCTGGGGGTGCTGGAAGACGAAACCCTGTTCCAGCTGACCGACGCGCTGATTGAAGGCGACGCCGCGAAGGTGCTGGAGCTGTTGGACGCGCAGCTGTTGCTGGGGCGTGAGCCGCGCGTGTTCGCCGAATCGCTGATTCAGCACTGGCGTGCGCTCATTCAGGCGGGCGTTCACGGGCAGGATCAGGCGGGCTATTATGATCCCACCCTGTGGAGCGCAATGATTGAGCAGGCGCGTCGCGCGGGGATTCCCCGACTGCTCGGCTGGTGGGAGAAGATGGCAGGCGCCCTCACCGAGATGCGCACCTCAGGCTCTCCCCGCGCTATTCTGGAGCTGACCCTCTTGATGTTCGCCATCCCCACTCAGGCGCCCGCCTCGAGCGCCACGCCTCTTCAGGTCTCAGAGCCGCGCCCGGAGACATCTTCCACACCTCGCCCCGCTACTCCCGCGCCGTTGGAGGCGCCCTCCGGTCAGCCGCCCAGCACGCCAGCGCCCGCCCCCGCAGTTGCCACGCCTGCCCCAGGCGACGACCCCAACACGCGCTGGCAGCACGCCAAAGCGGCAATCACCCAGAATAGCCCCAACCTGGAGCGCTACCTCGCTGGCTCCACCGTGCGGGTGGAAAATGGAGTGATTTACCTCACCCTGCGCACCCGATTGGGCTACAACTTCTTCACGAAAAACCCCAAAAATCATCAGGCGATTATCCGTAGAGTGCAGGATGCCGTGGGTCTTAACGCCCATGTGGAGATTGAACTGGATGAGTCTGCCGCCCCCGCTCCAGCGGTAGAGCCTCCCCCGACGGCTGCCCCCCCTGATCTGGTAGGGGAAGAGCTTGTGGAAGCGCTCAAGTCCACCCTCGGTGCCTACCCTGTGGACGACGAGTGAAATTCTCCGCAAAATTGCAGGAATTCCCCACAGTGTGTGGTATCCTCTTTCAAGGGAGAACGCAACCAATGACACACAAGCGATTGGGTTTAATGGCGTCTCGCCTCTGCCTGTGGGGGGGCGTGTTGCTTCTGGGCTGGAAGCTGCTGCCCCAGAGTGTGCATATCTACAGTTTGTGGGCGCAGACGCGCGAAGAGGTGCGCTGGTTGGAAGCGGAGCGGGCGGCGCTCCGGCAGGAGCAGCAGACACTGCGGGCGCAACTCCAGCGCCTCTCCACCCCGCTGGGCAAAGAGGCGCTGGCTCGCGAGCGCGGCTGGCTCATGCCCGGTGAGAAACCCCTGCAGATTCACCTGAACGAGTAAGCCCCGCCTAATCCTGAAGCGCGCCCGACAGATACTGGTCGTAGGCGGTCAGGTCCAGCAAGCCGTGCCCGCAGAGGTTGAACAGAATGACCTTTTTCTCACCGCGCTCCCTGCATTCCAGCGCGAGGTCAATCACCGCCTTGATGGCGTGCGTTGGCTCTGGAGCGGGCACAATCCCCATCGTGCGGGCGAACAGCACTCCTGCCTCGAAGACCTGCGTCTGGTGGTAGGCGCGTGCCTCAATTAGCCCCAGCTCCAGCGCGTGGGAGACCAGCGGCGCCATCCCGTGATAGCGCAAGCCTCCTGCATGAATGCGCGGCGGCATAAACTCATGCCCCAGCGTGTGCATCTTCAGCAGAGGAGTCTTGCCCGCCGTGTCGCCAAAATCATAACGGTACTCGCCTTTGGTCAGGGAAGGGCACGACGCTGGCTCCACCGCAATAATGCGGTAAGGCTTCCCTTCAGTAATCTTTTTGCGCAGAAACGGGAACACCAGCCCCGCGAAGTTGCTGCCGCCGCCCGTGCAACCGACCAGGATGTCGGGTTCCTCGCCTGCCATCTCCATTTGCTTGATGGCTTCCTGTCCAATCACCGTCTGATGGAGCAGCACATGGTTCAGCACGCTACCCAGCGCGTAGCGGGTGTCTTCGTGGGTGAGCGTGTCTTCCAGCGCCTCGCTGATGGCAATCCCCAGGCTGCCGGGGCAGTCGGGGTCCTGCGCCAGAATCTGGCGTCCGTATTCGGTTTGCTCGCTGGGGCTGGGATAGACGGTTGCGCCCCATGTGTTCATCAGGATTTTGCGGAAAGGCTTCTGCTCATAGCTGACCCGCACCATATAGACGGTACACTCCAGCCCGAACAGCTGGCACGCCATCGCCAGCGCGCTGCCCCATTGTCCTGCGCCTGTCTCCGTTGCCAGCCGCCGAATCCCCTGTTGCTTGTTGTAATATGCCTGCGGCACAGCGGTGTTGGGTTTGTGGCTCCCTGCAGGGCTGACCCCCTCAAACTTGAAATAGATGTGGGCAGGGGTATCCAGCGCCTGCTCCAGCCGTCGCGCCCGAAACAGTGGCGTGGGGCGCCAGAGCGCGTAAATCTGGCGCACAGGTTCGGGAATCTCTATCCAGCGTTCGGTGCTGACCTCTTGCATCACCAGCGCTTCAGGAAAAATGCGCATCAGGGGCGTCGGGTCGTCAAACGGCTGACCTGTCGCAGGGTTCAACGGTGGTGGGGGTGGGGTGGGCAGATCGGCAACCAGATTGTACCAGTGCGTCGGGATCTCCTCTTGTGTCAGATGATAGACCCATCGTTCCGTCATCGCTGACCTCCAACCCCCAAATTATACTGCACGCTACACGCCCCGAATCGGTGTATAATAAGGCTGTTGCCGAAACGGAGGGAAAAATGATGCGAACGCTGTTCTGGAGTCTCGGACTGGCTTGCAGTATGAGCCTTGTGTTTCCCCAGACGCTTCTGGAAACGGGCTTTGAACCCCCCGAATTTTCGCTGGGGAACCTGACGGGTCAAAGCGGCTGGCAGGCGTTTCACTTTTCTACGCCCAACACCGCCCTTGTTTCTGACGCCCTTGCCTTTTCGGGTGCGCAATCGGTGCGCGTGGTTCCCGTATCGGGCGCGTCCAGCAGCTGGTGGTGGAAACCGATTGGCTATAACACAGGCGGCAGTGGCTACATCACGGTCATCTGGGATATGTATCTCGGCGCGGGCACAATTCAGGCAGCCTATGGCATAGACTGCTACGACCCCGACGGCTTCCGTATCGCGGCGATGCGCGTGAACAACCTGAACCGTGTGCAGCTGGTGCAGGATAATGGCTTCACCACCACCATCATCGACACAGGGACGATTTACCCGCGCAACACATGGGCGCGTTTTAAGCTGGAGCTGAACTACAACACGGGGCGGTTTCGGCTCATTATGAACAATCGGGAGCTGGGGAGCGCGAACCTCAATTCGGCGGCAGACACCATCTTTGCGGACGCCGACATCTGGGTAAACAATATCACAGGTAATGCCAACGACTTCGGACACTATGATAACTTCCGCGTGGTGGCTTCCAGCGCGCCCCTGCCCGGCGCTGACCTCAACGGCGACGGCTGTGTGGACGATGCCGACCTGCTGATTGTGCTGTTCGCCTTCGGCTCTACCGACCCGATTGCCGATGTAAACGGCGACGGGGTTGTGGACGACGCCGACCTGCTGGAGGTGCTGTTCAGCTTCGGACAGGGGTGTTAGGCAGGTGTTGTGGAAACGGCGCGTTCCCAGCCAGAACCCGCCGACTGTAGAGGAGTGCCTCAGCCGAGCGGAAAAGGCGGCTGCCCGGATCCCGTCGGTCTACTGGCGCGTCAGCACGCATACGCGCCTCGCGGAACTCTGGGCGCGCCTGCAGAATTTGCAGAACGCCCGCGCCCACCTGCAGCAGGCTCTTGAATCATACCTGAGCGAACCCCCTTCCGAGCGTGAGGTGCGTCAGGTCTTTCGAATAGCCGAGAGCGCGAAGTCTTTCGAAGAGGCATCGCGTTGTGAACAAATTCTTGCGCTCGCTTTTGAGACGATAGAGGCTGACCCAGAAGACTATCTTACTATCAAACTCTGCACGACATCGTTTCTGGAGTGGAATTTGCTGGGGGAGGCACTCCGCGCCGCTCGAATGCTTTCGGAGGAATGGGCGAAGGATAGGGCGGAACTGTTTTGTGCCGTCGCGGAAGCGCATTTCCAGCACGGGGAAGCCGAGCAGGCGGAAGCCCTTCTTCAGGAGGCGGTCAGGTATCTGGGCGTTTCCCCTTGGCACGACGACAAGATTCGAGTCGCGCTCGCACGAGCCTGGGCAAAAGGAGGACGCTGGGAGCAAGCGGCTCTCTGGGCTGGCTTGATTGAGGAGCCTGACCATTGTGCCGAAGCATGGTGTGCGCTGGCGCAGGCGTATCACCAGCAAGGGAACTCGGAAGGCGCCCAGCAGGCGCTGGCAAACGCCCAAACCCATGCGCTGGAGGTAGAAAGCGTATGGCTCCGCGCCCAGACGCTGGCGCAGGTGGCGCGCGAGTACGCGCTGGCTGGGGCGACCGAACAGGCAGAGACGCTCTTTCGCGATGCGCTCGCCATCTGCGAGACAGAACCCGATTCCGAAGCACAGGACATGGCACTGGACAGGATTGCCGAATACGCCCTGGAAGCGCGCCTGCTGCAGATATCCTATCAGGCATGCCTCAGAACCCAGAACCCTGTTTATCGCACCTTCAACCTCATCGATGTGCTTTTCTGCCTCGCGCCTGCTTACGATGCGGAAATGTACGCTGAGGCGTTGCGCTCGGCGAAACGAATTGGCAGCGCCTCAGGACGGGCGGAAGCGCTCGCCAAGATAGGACGCCAGCTGGCGTGGGCAGGGCAGTTTCGGCAGGCATGGGACATCATACGCTTTCTCCCTCACGCGTTCTGGCGCGGCGCGGGGCTGCTGGGCTACGCACACGCCTGCGCCCACCACCAGCGCTGGGATTTAGCGATGCGAGCGCTACAGGAGATTGAACGCATGCGCATCCCAAACTTCATCGCGAACGCTTATCTCAACTTTGCTGAAGCGAGACTGGGAGGAGATGTCGGCGACTCCGCACCACCTGAACAAGACAGATGAGGCATCCCCTACCCAACCTGCCTACCTTATCCCTGAGGGTGTTCGAAAAATCCGCTTTTGTACCGGACGGCTAAAGCTGCTCTGTTGCAAGGATGCTCATATCGCTTTCCTGGCGCTGGGGGTTTCGCCACGCAGGGCGCGGCGACCGCGCCCCTACGCTTGTCGGTAGGGACGCGGTTCCCGCGTCCTGTTTCCCAAAACCCGTGTTCTTTGCGACAAGAGCAGGTTCACCCATCTTATTCGGCAGCGATTTTTCGAACACCCTCCCTTACCCCTTGACAAACGCCTCTGATTTGGGGTATAATTGCTCCACTCTACTAAGTCAGGTGAATGACTCAAAAACAAGGTAGGTGAGAGACGATGAACAACACACTGCGTCAATTGGGTCTTGCGTTAGGTATTGTGAGCCTCACGGCGCTCCTGGCGTCCTGTGCGCCGCCTCCCCAGAATCAGTCCACCTCAACGGGTTCGGGGGAAACCAAATCCACCGAGAGCAGCACGGCGTCCAGTAGCACTTCCAGCACTTCGAGCGCTCCCTCTTCGGGCGGCGTGCCAGCTCCTGGTAACGATGACCCCGAAGCCAAAAAGGGCATGATTCTGTTCGTCCAGCAGGGTTGCAACGCATGCCACATGAACCCTGCCAGCGGGAAGGACTATCCCGACCTGCGCGGTTTGTATGGCTCCAAAGTGAAGTTAGCCGATGGCTCTGAGGTGGTTGCCGACGAAGCGTACCTCAAGGAGTCCATCGTAGACCCCAATAAGAAGGTTGTGGCGGGCTACACTCCGAGTATGGCGTCGTACAGCTATCTCAAGGAAGAGCAGATCAATCAGCTGATTGCCTACATCAAGTCGCTCAAGGACCAGCAGCCTGTCTATACCAAAGAAGCGAAGTAGGCATTCAGCAGGACGGGGCATTCCACCCCGCCCTGCTTCAATAGGCGCCCAGCTCGCGCAAGCGTTCGTCGCTGATGCCGAAGTGGTGGGCAATCTCGTGAATCACCGTGCGTCGCACGCGCTCTTTCAGGTCTGCTTTGCTCCGTGCGATGCGTTGGAGCGGCTCCTGAAAGATGGTAATCTTATCGGGCGGCACGAACCCATAAGAGGCGCTCCGCTGGGTGAGCGGCACGCCTTCATAAAGCCCTAATAGCAGATGTCCCGCACGCACGCCTGCCCGACGGAGCTGCGTGCCTGTAGGGCGCCACGCGACCACCACCTCCACATTGTCCATATACTGGGCGATCTCGTCGGGGAGGCTATCCAGCGCCTCCGCCACCAGCGCTTCAAACTCCTGCGGGGTCAGCTCGAGTGCCATCGTGAAGAATCTTACCCCACTCAGCCTGCAAGCAGGCGACAAAAGCATGGATGCCCCAGCCTATCAGCAGGCAGTCGGTGAGCGTCTTGCCCACCTGCGGGAGAACCCAGTAATGCTCAAACGGGTGCAGGAACGCCATCGGCAGCAGTGTGAGCGCGTGCCAGCCCAGCGCATAGCCGAATCTCCCGCGCCAGCGATAGAATGCTACCAAAACCCCTGCATACAGCAACAGCCCTACCAGCCTGTCCCACGGGTCTTTGAGAAGCCAGACGGTCGGCTCCAGCCCTACAGTGCGCCAGTAGCCCCACTGGCTCACGGGGGGAAAGAGGTCGGAAAAATAGGTCAACATGGGACCTGAGAGGCTGCTGCGCAGTTGCTGCTGCTGATAGCGTGTAGGCTCTGTGGTAACGAAGCTCAAGCGCAACATTACAATCAACAGGGCGCACGCCAGCGCCGTCCCTGCGACTGTGAATGCGTTCTCTTTCCACAGAGTGCGTCGTGCGATGGCGGTTGCTGTTATAAACGGCGCCAGCATGATTGGCTGCTCGTAGGAGCCGAGCGCCAGCAGGTAGAGCAGCCCGCCCAGCCCCAGCCAGCGCCATGAGCCTTCTTCGCCCGCTCGCAAAAAGCAGACTGCTGCCCAGACACCGAACGCCGCGCCCAGCAGCGCCGTGCGCGAGGGAACCCACTCAATCAGGCGCACATAATCGGCGTCAAGCAGGCGGTCAAACCCCCAGAAAAGCGCGCCTACAGCAAGCGCTATCCAGAGCCACCGCGTGTCGAATTGCTCCCAGAGGTCAGGGTCCAGCCTCACGCCGGAACGCCACGCCCAGAGCGATATCCCTACCAGTACAATCAGCACCCACCCCCATGTGGAGTAGGGCGTCAGCAGGCGGGTCAGCCCCGTATACTGGGCGCTGAGAACCACCGCCACGCCCCAGCCCCACGCAGGCGCGACATTTAGCAGGCGCGGGGTCAGCACCGCCACGCCCAGCGCAATCGTCAACAGCAGCAGCCAGTTTGTGAAGCAGAACCCCCACGCCGCCTCGCCATAAAGCGCGTAATCCAGCGTCAGCGAAGCCGAGCTGATGGGGCGGTAAAAGCCGTTTTCCAGCAGCCAGTCGCCCCGAAACCAGCGCCCCACCCCAGCCAAGCCGCCCGATGCCTGAATCGCGTCCAGCATCGCGGCGGTGTCGCTGTCAAGACGCAACGGCGGCGCATTAAACACGCGGGGCAGCGCCCAGAGGTGTATCAGCAACACCGCCGATACACCCCACCACACAACGCTACTTCTGCTGCTTGAAGAAGTTCGCGTTTTTCTCAATGTAATGGCGCCATTCGGGGGGCACTTCAGTGTCGGGATAGATGGCGTTCACAGGGCACTCCGGTTCGCATAGCCCGCAATCGATACACTCATCCGGGTTGATATAGAACTGGTCTTCGCCTTCATAGATGCAGTCCACGGGGCAGACTGCGACGCACGACTTGTCCTTCACACCGATGCATGGTTCCGTGATGACATAGGGCATGGGTAGAGCCTCCTGTAGGGGAATTATACCTGCCCGATGTGGCGGAGCGCGTCCTCAATACGGTTGAAGATGGGGATACCGCGGGGCAGATTGGCAAGAATCTCGCGCCCGTAGCTGCGGTTCTGGATTCGGGGGTCCAGAATGCACACGACACCCTTATCGGTAGACTTGCGTATCAGTCGCCCGAAGCCCTGACGCATCTGCTGTTTGACCATCGGCAGGCTCCAGTCGCGGAAACCGTCTTTGCCCTGCAGTTCCAGCAGCGCCTGTCGCGCCTGTTGGGAGGGGGTAGTCGGCACTTCAAACGGCAGGCGCACGATGATCAGATTGGTGAGCGTTTCGCCAGGGGCGTCAAACCCCGTCCAGAAGGAGCGCAAGCCGAACAGCACCGAGTGGGTGTTCTCCCGAAACTGTTGCGAGAGGTGCGCGTTGGAGCCGTCGCCCTGCACATAGATGGGAATGCCGTCCAGACGGGGCATGCGCCGATACACTTCCATCATCTCTGCGCGGGAGGCGAACAGCACCAGCGCACGCCCCCGCGAGGCGTGGAGCAGGCGCGTTAGTTCCTGCGCCACACAGTCGTAGTAGCCTGTTTGGATGCCCTGTCGCGTGTTGGCAGGCGGCGTTGGAATCGTGCCCAGCGGCGGTAAGTAAATCGCGCACTGGCGCGGATAGTCAAACACAGGGGGTAGCTGGAGCGTGCGCGGATTGTCCAGCCCGACCTGTTGCAGATAGAAGTCAAAAGCGTTATCAATCGTGAGCGTGGCGCTCATAAGCAGGGTCGGCTGATTGCTGAACAGGCGCTCACGGAGCCACGCGCTCACCTCCAGCGGCTGGTAGCAAAGACGCCAGCCCTCTGGTGCAGGCTCCACCCAGCTGACCCCCTCGGGTGGGTGGATGAGCCGATTCAACTGCCCAAACAAGCTTTTTGCCCAGAGGTTGAACTGCAACAGCACTTCCTGCACCGCCGCTTTCTGTGGCTCGGTGAACTGCGATTTGTGGTCTTCCCACGCCTGTCGCAGATCGCGTTGCAGCTGAAGCAGCAGCGTCTGGATCGCCATCACCAGCGACTCGGCTTGCTGGTAATATTCCCTGCTGACGCTGATGGCGTGGGTCTGTTCCATCTCAGGGGGTGCGACGGCAATAATCGCCCCATTCGGCGGGATCGTGCCGAAGTCCGCCCGCTTCATAGGCGCCTGCACCAGTCGGGAGAAGTCCTGAACCGCGAGCTGTACCTGATTCAGGAAGCCCTGGGGTGGGTTCGCGCTCTCCAGGGCGGAGGTGAACTCGTTGCTCACGATGCTCACTGTGCGGATAATCTCCTGCGCGGTCTTAAGGCAGAGCTCGCTCGCCAGCGCGTTCTGGGCGGCGTCTATCAGGTCGTGCGCCTCGTCTATCACCAGAAAATCGTACTCGCCCAGCAGCGAGGCTTTGCCATCGGAAACCTCTTTCAGCAGGGCATCGGTCAGCACCACGGCGTGGTTGGTAATCACAATTTGCGCCTTTGTGGCTCGGTTGCGGCTCTTGTAGTAAAAGCACTGGTCATAGTGTGTGCAGGCGCGGGCGCGGCAGTAGGGGGGTACCGTTAGGTTAGCGAACAGATCGCGCATCATTTGCTGGGGGATTGCCTTGCGGGTCAGGAAGGCGTTCAGCTCGCTTTCGGTGCCCACCTGCGCGACGGATGCCCACTCTAGCAAGAATCTCTGCAATTCGGGAGTGGTTCTGCCCAGCTCGTGTCCGTGAATGCGCGAAAGGCACGCATACCGGGAGCGCCCCATCGCCAGCGTGGTGGAAAGCTGCACCTCCGGAAACAGGCTCAGGGCGAACGGCAGGTCTTTGAGCCAGTATTGCTCCGCCAGCACATTTGTGTGGGTGCTGATAACGATGCGTTTGTCGCTTCGGGCGCAGGCGAGAATGGCGGGCAGCAGCACCGCCAGGCTTTTGCCCACTCCTGTCGGCGCTTCCACCACACCCGGTGTTCCCGCCTCGATGCACTCGGCGACGAACTGCGCCATCTGGCGTTGCACAGGGCGCGGCTCGTAGCCTGCCTGCGCCTCCAAACGCCGAAAGGCTTCCCCCAAGCTCAAACTCGTTGCTGACATCAGATGCTTTTAGTATACCTCTTTAACCCTCCTCGCCAGAAGTCGCGGGCAAGCCGACGCCTGCCACCACATTCCCCACCGATTGCGCCAGCCAGTAGACGCCCAGCGCCCAGCCGAACACAGGAATCCATACGACCGACAGCACCAACGCGACGCCCAGCATTATTGCCCAGCCGGGCGCCAGTTCCGCCTTGCCGAACGCCAGCGCGGTGCGCTCGCCCAGATGCCACAGCGTCGCCCCGAATCCCACCAGCGCGGTTAGCGCATATGCCAGCAATAGTAGCCCCATCAGCAACTCTATCGGCTGCTTGTTCGCCACCTGTTTCACGACCTGAATCAGCACGGCAATCAACAGCGTTAGCAGCGCCGTGGCGATAATTCCCCGCCAGAAGACGCTGGCGCCCCGCTGACGCAGATTCTGCACATAGCCTCGCGTGAGCTCACCCCAGAGCGTCACGCTCAGCACGCCCACGCCAACCAGAGCCAGATACAGGAGCAAAATTCCCGCTAAGCCTTCCATTTCAACACCTCCCGAAGCGTGTGCCAGAATGGCTGGAGCTTTTCTGCGGCTTGCTGGGCGCTCTCGGAGAGGGTCGAGTAGGGCGTCCATCCCACGAAGTGATTGAGTTCAGGCGGAGAAACCCCCGCAAGCCAGAGCCACGCGGCGATACCTGCAAGGCACGCCGAAAGTGCCAGCACCAAGCGCCACTCGTGATGGGGCGTCGGCATCGGCTGGAGCGTGCCCCCAGGGGCAGGGATGCGGGGCAGCCCACGAATCGCTTCCGACACCGCCTGCCAGCCTGCAACTCTGCGCTGGCACTCATGACACACTGTCAGATGCGCTTCTATTGCCTGCTGGCTCTCCGCGTCCAGCCAGCCCTCGGTGTAAGCGTGCAAGACCTCTTCATGGGGGCAGGTGTTCATCCCAGTTCCTCCTCGATCCAGCGGCGCAGGCTTTCGCGCCCGCGATAGAGCCATGTTTTGACCGTGCCTTCGGGCACATGGAGCGCCTCGGCGATCGCGCTGAGGGGCATCTGCTCGTAGTAGTAGAGCAGGAGCGCGACGCGCTGGGTTCTGGGCAGGCGCATCAGCAGGCGCTGGAGCGTGCGCTGGCGCTCCCGCTCGTAGAGGTATTCCTCTACAGTGGGCGGGCTGGGCATCGCTTTGGAGGCGCGTTCCAGTTGCGCCTGCTCCTGCTGGCGGTCGCGTCGCGCGTTCAGGCAGAGCCGCGCCGCAAGGCACAGCAGCCATGTGGAAAACGGCTTTGTGGCGTCGTACAGGGCAAGGCGCGTATAGGCACGCAGGAACGCCTCCTGAGTCAGGTCTTCCGCCCATGTGGGATCGCCCAGAATTCGGAACGCCAGCGAGAAGACCCGATCCCGATAACGCTCCACCAGCGTATCGAAGGCGGTGGTGTCGCCCTGCAGACACCGTTGCACCAGCTGCGCGTCGCTCATTTCGGGATCTTCCTCACGGCTTGAATCAGCCATCGGTTCGCCTGCGGGGCTTCGCCCATCAGCGCGCCGAGGTCTGCCAGTCCAATCATCTTGATTCGATTCGGCTCCAGCGTGCCGTTGCCTTTCTCTTTGGTGTCGTCGGTCACGGTGAAGGCGCTCCACAGCACGCGCTTTGCTTCTGGCGCCTTCTCGCCCCCGACGCTCAGGGTGGCTTGCCAGCGCTCGCCGCCCTCTTCTTCCACAAAGACGCCGAGCGTGGTGGGCGCTTTGACCTGAATCACGATTTCCAGTCCCTGTGTCGCGTTCAGCGCGCCTTTTTCCAGCGGGCGCAGGACACCAAAAATGGGAATCAAACTCTCATACTGGACGCTCATCCCGCCCGCTTCGGGCTGGATGGTGACCCCCTGCGTGGCAATCCATGCGACGAAATCGCGCCCGAACTCGTCGATGGCGCTGGGACTGCGCTTGACAAGGGGTGCTTGAGCGAGGAACTCAAACTGGTCCATCCAGAACACGCGCGTGCCCGAATAGTCGCCGAACAGGATTTTGGCTTCCGGCGCGGTGAAAAAGAGCGCGCCGACATCCAGCAGCCCAATCGCCTGCGCTTTGTCCATGTCGAGTCGGTTGTTTTCGGGCTTCACATCCTCGGCAAGGGTGAAGTCCGAGAGAGTCAGGGTTACCTGTTGCCAGCGGTTGCCGTTGACCCAGAACGGCGCGTTCCAGCGCTCGCCGCCTTCTTCCTGAATCACCATTGCGAGCAGGGTTGGGCGGTCGGTCTTGACCCAGAAGCGGAACGCTTGCGCCCAGTCTTCGGGTTCCAGCCGAATGATGCCGTTCAGTTTGCCCTGCAGCGCGACATAGGTATACTGGAGCGCCTGCGTGCCCTCTTTCACATCCAGCGGGTTGCGGGTCAGTTCGATTCTGCCGTCAAAGCCGGGGAAGACCATCCAGCCGTGGTCTGCCTTCTCAAAGTCTATCACCGAGCGCGGCGTCTCCTGCGCACTCATGTTGAGCCCAGCAAGCGCCCCGATGAGCCATACCACACTCCAGCGCCGTCTCATCGCACACCTCCATTACAGTCTACACGGAGAAAGAGGTTTGGGTTTCGGGGGTTTTGAGCAATTCGGAACGAATTTCTGTCACGAGTGTACTGGCAAGAGCCTATTATGAAGCGATCGTGCGTCGGGTACAGGTGCAACTGTTGCGGAGCAAGCAGTATAGCGACCCGTATTACTGGTCGGCGTTTGTGTTGATTGGAGATTATCGGTAAATGAAAACCCCTCCCCGCCTTTGGGCGAGGAGGGGCAGAAAACCTTCAAAGGAGGGCTGTCTAACACCCCTGCCCGAAGTTGAACAACACCGTCAGCAGGTCGGCGTCGTCTACCACGCCGTCGCCGTTCACATCTTCAGGCAAGCCAGAGCCTGTCTGCCCGAAGGCGAACAACACGGCAAGCAGGTCGGCGTCGTCCACACAGCCGTCGCCGTTCACATCGCCCGGTATGCCCACAAAGGTCTCAATATCGTCCAGATAGACAATATAAGGACCCACCTGATTGGGGTCTACCGGGGTGAACGCCAGATGCTCCAGCGTGCCGGTGGTGGTATCCAGCATGCCGTTGGCGCTGCTGCCCGCGAAACCACGCAGCGGCTCGTTGGGAATATCAAACACCACGCGCACCCACTGGTCTTTCTGGTCAATCCGCTTGCCGCCTGGCGGACCAGAGGGGTTCGTTGCGCCAACCCACTCGATACCAACTGCTGGAGCGCCCCCGTTGCCTGCACAGCCTGCAGTGCTTCCCGTTTCGCGGACGCCGAGCGCCAGGTAGAAGTCGGGCGTGCCAGAGGGCACATAAACCCACACCGCCAGTTTGTGGGAGAAGTTAATCTCAGGGTTGGGCACGAAAGCCGCGTTGAAGGTGGTCAGGCGGAGCCAGGCGTTCGGATTGCCGTTCCACTGCCACGCCACTTTGAGCGACTGGGTTCCGCCGTGCGCCTGCTCGTCGCTGATGACGGAGCAGTTATAAACCCCGTTCGGAATGTCGCAGAGTCCCGTGAATGCCAGAAACCCGGAGGTAGACCCGGAGAAGCTGGGCTGACGGAACAGCACTGCGCCGTTCAGTCCAAGCGTGTACCCCTCGAAGTCGGTGATCAAGCACTGCGCCATTGCGCTCACCGTAAGCCACACTGCCGATAGTGCGATTAAAGAGCGTCTCATCGTTGTGCCTCCTTTCAGGGCGTTTGCCCTGCACCCATTATACCCCACTTTTATAAAGTATTCATCGCACATTCCACCAGACGAGGTAGAGGGTGAGCGCGGCGTCGGCGCGGCTGATGGGGTCGTCGGGGCGGAAGCGGATGCCGTCGGGCGTGGCGGCGTCCAGCCCGTCCCACAAGAGCGCATTGACCCGCCGTTGCGCCAGCCGCGCGATATAAGGCAGGTCGGGGTCGTTCGCGGCGACATCGGCGTAGGGCGATGGGGCGTCCTGAAGGGGCGCCCAGGACTGGGGGTCTATCAGCGACAGGGTGCGCACAAGCCACCGCGCCCAGTCGCGCCGCCGAATCGGCTGCTCTGGCTCAAAACGGCGGTTCTCCGTGCGTTCCACCACCCCCTGCAGGAACAGATTCTGCATCGGGATGGCATATTTATGCCCGAACAGCACATCGGTGAACGCCAGCCCCTGAAACCGCTCTTCGGGCAGGTCGGGACGGAACTCGCGGAGCAGTTTCCACAGCACGCGCACCGCCTCGCCCCGTGTGAGGGGCGCCTGCGGTTCGAAACGCTCGTCGGGGAAATAGCCACGCGCCGCTATGAACTGAACCGCCTCGAAATGTTCCGTAGCGGGCGTTACATCGGGGAACCAGTAGAGGTAGACCCCGAAGCGGAGCAGGGCACGCTGAATCTGCGCCACATCGAGCTGGCGGAGCGGGATGCCCGTCTGCAGACTCAGCACCGCCGCCGCACCCGCCGCCTGACCCATATTCATGCGCACAGGTTCCATCCGTAGCGTGCCCAGAGTCACATGCGTTGAAGAGACCGCTGTCGAGACCAGCAGCCCCTCCACGCCCTTCGGCACCATCACGCCGTAAGGAACCTGATACCAGGGCGTATACTGGAACAGCCAGAACTCGCCCTCGCCCATGTGGGGCAGTTCCATCGTCTCCTGCCCTTCAGGCACGACCACCTTGCGCACGGCATGCGAGTCCATCGGGTAGTCGCCAATCGCAATCGCGTCGGGGCGGATGCGCTCGCGTGCCAGAATGATGTCCATCTCCTTGAGCGTTACTTCGCCCACGATTCGGCGTGCCTTGCGCACATACAGAATCGGCGGCAGGTTGTCGGTATCCCGAAATTCATCTTCTGCCAGACCCAGATTGGGCTGCCCCAGCTCAGTTTGAATGTAATAGAGATAGCCCAGCACATGGTTTTTGTAAATCTGATAGATGCGCTGGCGCTCCTCCCAGCTGGCGGTCGGGTAGCGGTAGTTCACTTCCTGCAAAGTCGTGCCATGCGGGTGCTGGTTCACCTCAAACTTATTGTTCGGGATTCGCCCGTAGAGGTATGCCCACGAGCGCTCCCACGGCGGTGAGAGTAAATACTCGCGCCGATTGTAGCCGGGCGGCGGGTTTTTCACTTGCGGGGTGGGATAGTTTTGCACAATCATCAGGATGGCGTAGCCGGGCAGGCGGCGGTCGCCTTCGCCCGTGCTACCAGGCAGGAAGCGGTCGTTGAGGCGGTCGTAGTAAATCACGCCCGCGTGGGGTTCTTCTGGGGTGCGGGGTTCGCGCCCCAGCCGATAGGGGACGCCCGCCCACGCCGCAATATCGCCCTCGGCGGTGGCGTCAATTACAATATCGGCGATAAACCGCCCTCTGCGCGTGCCGTCCAGCGTTACAAACTCCACCCCACGAATGCGGTTGCCCTCTTTGAACACGCGCGTGGGGCGCACGCCGAAGTAGAGGTCAATATTCGGCTCGGCGTAAATCATCTCCTTGAGGAGCATGTTCGCGACCCACGGCTCGAAGTTCAGCCCGTTGCGGTAGACATAGTTGCTGGTGTCGGCGCCCTGCGCTTTGTAGTAGGCTTCCACACGCTGGCGGAACTCCTCATACAGGCCATTAATACGGCTGGGCAGGCGCACATCGGTCACGGCGACGCCGTTCGTAATCATGCCGCCCACGCGATTGGTGGGTTCCATCAGCGCGACTTTAACTCCCATTCGCGCGGCAGTTATCGCGGCGCCCACGCCCGAAGCGGTCGCGCCCACAATCAGAATCGGATAGCGCGCTTCTGGGGGCAGCAGGCGATAGGGGCGCTCCACACGCTCCACGCGCTCCGAGACGCGCCCATCCGCGTAAACTGCCTCCACACCCAGCGTGTAGGGACGCCCCGGCGTTAGCCCCGTGAAGTCGTAAAAACGCGCCTCGGCAGGCAGCTCGGCAACACGCTCCCCATCCCGATAGACAACATAGCCCGAAGGAGTCTCAGTGCGTGGCGGCAACCAGTAGAGTGTGATGCGCTCCACACTGCGCGGAATCGCCTCCACGGAACGAGGCGGCGACTGGGCAAACAGGGGGATTGCAAGCATAAGGGAAAACCCGATTAACCCAATTTTGTGAAGCAGTCCCGCCATAAGACGGAGTATACCCGTTCCACGCCCCCCTCGTAATACCAACTGGGCGGTCAGAGTTCGTGAATTGCCCCCCTGCGCAAGGTTCTCAAAAGGGTGGTTTTTTGAGGGGTACCGTTTTATGCGCTCCTGAAGCCTGTTAGGGAACGCCTCCGCCCTGACGGCTGAAGCCGTTCCTATAAAACGAAGCCGACCTTCGTCGGCTAAAATAGCCAGCGCAGGCTGGCTTTGTCTACTGGGAACGGCTTCAGCCGTCGGGTTCTCAAAGCAGCATCGTCTGGGATTCCCGAAGTTTGAAGCGCAGATTGGTATAACGCCCTTTCAGGTGAGAGAGGGGAGCACGGAGCCAGCTTCATGGGAATATCCGTATTTCTGACAGGCAAAGTTTGTCCGCTTTTTGCCCCATTTTGAGTCATATAGGGGTGGAGAGTACCTTCCTTCCTTTCAAAGAAAAATCCCCCTGCCAGTGTGCAGGGGGATTTTTTAATTGGGGTTGTTGGGGTCGGTTCAGAAGCGGAAGCTCAGCATCGCGGTGAAACCGTTGTGCTGATCGCCCGTGCCGCTCTGACCGACATAGCCGACGGTGAGCGCGACGGGGGTTGTGCCCGCGTTGAAGTTGTAGCCGACCTCGATGGAATACACGAACCCCGTGGAGCTCTCGGTTCCCGCGCCCGGATTGGCGAGGTTGCGGAATTCCTTCGCGAAGCCGATTCCCACGCCCGCGCGGTAGAAGAACTGCTCGTTGAGGTATCCCGTGTAGGTCAGCTGGACGGGGATATTAGAGAGGTCATCCGAGCCGTAGTAGCCGACCGAGACACCCAGGTCGTAGTAGTAGCCCGTGTCGGTCGGCTCGCTGGTCTGGAAAGTGTAGCCGAGGCTCACGGAGAACCATGTGTCGCTGGTGGCGTCGCGCACAGCCGACTTGCTGGGGTAGAAGATCCCGGCGGAGAAGGTGTAGCCTTGCGTGCCGTTGTCTTGCGCGTTCACAGGCGCGGCGATTGCCAGGGTTCCCGCCAGCGCCAGCGCGCTGATCCACAGCATTCCCTTGTGCATCATCAAAACCCTCCTTGTGTGAGTGTTGTGCTGGGGATTATACCCTATGTTAGGTTTCGTCAAGGGGTTTTACCGTTCCTGCTTTTTGGTGGCGCGTTCGAGCGCTTCCACGCGCTTGACCAGCTCGGGCAGGCGGTAAAGGTGCGCCAGTATTTGAAGCCATTCCCGATGGGGGATGGCAGGCGTGCCCCAGTAGACGCCCCCTGCGGGCAAGCTCTTGGAAACCCCACCCTGAGCGCCCACCACCACATTATCGCCAATCTCCACATGGTCTTTCACGCCCACCTGACCTGCCAGCACCACATAGTTGCCCAATCGGGTACTGCCCGCAATCCCCACCTGCGAGACCAGCAGACAGTGTTCACCGACCTGCACATTGTGCCCAATCTGCACCAGGTTGTCAATCTTGGTGCCTTTGCCGATACGGGTTTCGCCGGTGGTGGCGCGGTCTATGGTGGTGTTCGCGCCCACCTCCACATCGTCTTCCAGCACCACACGCCCAATCTGCGGAATCTTGTGGTGGGCGCCCTCCTGCTGAAAGTAGCCGTAGCCGTCTGCCCCAATCACCACCCCCGGATGCAGAATGACCCGACAGCCCAGCACACAGCGCGCCATCACCGACACATGGGGATATAGAATGCAGTCGTCGCCAATCTCCACATCGTCACCAATATAGCAAAAGGGGTAGATTTTGACCCGATGCCCCAGCCTGACACGGTTGCCCAGCACCACATAAGGGGCAATCGCCACCTCGTCGCCCCACTCGCATCCCTCTCCCATCACCACCGTTGGGTGAACCCCCACGGGCGGATGGATCGTGGGGTCATAGAGCGCAAGGATTTGTGCCCACGCCCAGCGCGGGTTGGGGTGGAGCAGGAATGCTTTCTGGCTCTCGGCTGGCAGAGCGAACTGCGGGCGTGTGAGAATCGCACTCGCGGGCGACTCCAGCGCCAGGCGCAGGTGGCGTTCATCCTCGGCGAAGGTCAAGCCGCCAGGGGGAACGGAGTCTATCCCGCCAACGGCACGGATTTCGCGCTCGGCGTCGCCCTTGACGACTCCCTGAATGCGTTCCGCCAGTTCAATTAAACGATAGGCTGGCATAACGCTATCATGATAGCATATTCAGGGGGTTCAGGGCGATGCGCTGAGCTGATCCCCCAGTTGCCAGCCCATCAGGGTGCCAAGAAAGGTCAGGTTGCCCCCAAACAGCAGCACGCCCAGCGTATCGTAGGGGTAAAGAAGCGCAAACAGCAGGGTGGCTACGCCGACCGCACCGAAGGCGCGTGTGGCGGAGGGACTTAGCCCTCCCTGGGTGAGCGCGAGCAGCGCATAGAGCAACAGCGTGAGCGGGAAGCAGAGAATCCCCAATCCCACCAGCACACTGCCTGCGGAAAGCCGCCCTCCCTGACGATGCCAGGGAAGCGCATCCCGCAACGCGACCGTCCACTCACTGAGGCGCATCAGAAAGCCCATCAGGAAGCCTGCCAACAGGAGATAAATAATCAGGTTCGCGCTCCATCGAGCAAAAGGCGCACTCCCAAACCAGCCCAGCGGCGTGCCGGGCGCGCCCCAAGCCAGCCCCAGCAGAAAAAGTACCGTACCCCATCCCAGCGACTGCGCCGCATAAATGCGCCACTCTGGCGGCAGCTTGAGAACGGGCAGCGAGGGGGCAGTGGGCGCGGGCGCCGAGCGGTTCGGAGCGCGCTGAGCCATCCGCTCGAACTTCTGGCGCAGGTTGGCGTTGTTCGGGTCTAACTGAAGCGCGTAGGTGTAGGCGTTCAGCGCGGCGTCGTAATGTCCCTGCACGCGGTAGACATCGCCCATAATCTCGTAGCCTTTGGCGTTGCGGGGTTGGAGTTTGGTCGCCTGACGCGCCCAGTGGAGCGCGTCGCGCAGGCGCCCCTGCAGGAAGGCTTGTTCGGCTTGCAGAATCGCCCGGCGCGCCTCGTCCAGCGCAGTTTGCGAGGCGCTTCGGGACGGGGGCGGTGAAGCGGAGGCAGGGCGCGCGGTCTGCGAGGCGCTGAAACCCGCACGCCCCTGCTCCTGCATGCGCAACCGCAAGAGTGCATCATAGTGCCGACGCCGCTCGGGGTCCGAAAGCACCTGATACGCCTCCTGAATGCGCAGAAACCGTTCCTTCGCGTCGGGCGAGGGGTTCACATCGGGGTGATAGCGCCGTACCAGCTCGCGATAGCGCTTGCGAATCTCTTCTGCGCTCGCCCCAAACGGCAACCCCAGCGTTTCGTAGTGATTTCTCACGGCGCGTTCGCCCCTCCCAGCAGAGCCGAGAAGTACCCCGCGTAGAATTGTATCACAATAATCGCCACATAAATCGCAACGCCCAGAAACACGACCACTCCCAGCACATAGCCCGCCTGATGGGAGCGCAGTTTCCCTTCCTCTTCATAATACTCCGCGACTTTGTCCATCATGAAGCCGATCTCGCCTGTGTTTTCGCCGGTGGCGACCATATCCAGCACCATCTGGGGTAGCACGCCTGATTCGCGCAGGCTCTCCGCGATTCCGCGCCCTGCTTCCAGCTTAGAGGCAGTGGGTTTGAGGCGCTCGGTGAGGTAGTCGTTGCCGCAGGCATCGGCGGCGTAGCGAATCGCCTGCGAAAGCGGAATGCCCGCCCCGTAGAGCGCACTCAATGCGCGCGCGAACCGCGCCAACGCCAGCTGCCGATAGGTGAACCCAATCCACGGGAGCGAGACCAGTAATGCGCCCCACGCCACCCGCAGGCTGTGGCTCTGCATCGCCAGACGATAGACCGCCCACACCCCAAACACGAACCCCAGAATCTTCAGATAGCGCATGAGGATGTCACCAATCACCTGTCCCACCGGCTGACCGCCCTGCCCACCCAGAATCGTGATCAGCGCAGGCACCATGCCGGGGATTAAGATAGCAAAAAACAGCACCAGCTTGGGGTAGAAAGTGACTCGGCTAATCAGGCGTCGGAGTTCCAGCTCATTCTCGAGGTAATCGCTGATCTGGCGGAGGGTACGCTCCAGCGCGCCTGCGGTTTCGCCGACCCGAATGAGCGCGCGTACAATTGGGGAAAAGAGCGCAGGGTAGCGGTCAAAGGCGTCGCTGATGCGTTCGCCTGCCAGCACCGCGTTTTTGATTTCCAGCACGGTACGGCGCAGGCGAGGATGCACGCGCTGATTGCCTAAGGTGTCCAGCGCCTGATAGAGGGGCACGCCTGCAGAGAGCATCGTCGCGAGCTGGCGGAAAAACACCGCCTGCGCCTTGAGGGGGATACCCCCAAACAGCGGTTGCCACGCTTTTTGATGCGCGGCGCTCAGGGGAGTGGCTGGCTCAGGTTCGGCGTAAAGTTCTAACAGCCAGTAGCCCTGCTTGCGCAGGGTATCGGAGGCTTCCAGCCGCGAGTTCGCCTGTACGGTGCCACGCACCTCGCGCCCGTCCTGAGTCTGCGCCACATACCGGAAGGTCGGCATGCTTACTACCCCTCAGAGCGCCGATTCGCCCCGCTCGCCTGTGCGGATGCGCACCGCTTCTTCCACTTCGGCAATAAAAATCTTGCCGTCGCCAATCTCTCCCGTGTGCGCCGCCTCCAGAATCGCGGATACGACCTCTTCCACCTGACTGTCGGGCACGACCACTTCGATTTTAATCTTGGGCAACAGGTTGACGGTGTAGGTGCTGCCGCGATACTTTTCGGTATGCCCCTGCTGGCGCCCGAAGCCGCGCACATCGGTCACGGTCATCCCGTAAACGCCGATATCGTTCAGCGCCTCTTTGACCGCTTCAAACCGCACGGGGCGGATGATGGCTTCCACACGCTTCATGCCGATTATAGTGTACCCGTTGCCCGTGTGATAGGGTATAATAGGGCTGATGGGGGCTGTCCCCCAGAGGCGAGATTATGTTCGGAAGCATCGGTTTCAGCGAGCTGCTGGTGCTGTTTGTGCTGGCGTTGCTTATCTTCGGGCCCCGCAAACTCCCGGAGATTGCCCGCTCTATCGGGCAAGCCATGCGCGAATTCAAAAAGGCAGGCGAGGAAGTCACCCGCTCGCTGGAAGAACCCGTCGAGGAAGTTCGTGAAAAACTCTACCAGTTCGAAGAGGAGCCGCCATGGAAATCCTGAAACAAGTGCTGACATGGATAGACATCGCCATAATGATTGTGTTTATCTTTCTGGTCGCGATTCAGACCTCGCGCTCGGAAGGCGTTTTCAGCCCTGGCGGAGGCGACAGCATGTACGCCCGCGCGAAACCGGGCTTTGAAGACCAGATTTCCCGATTGACGCTGATTCTGGCAATCGCTTTCTTTGTGCTGACCGCGGTCGTAACTTATATGCCCTGAGTTCAACGCTGGCGCGAGAAGTACTCTATCGGGCTGATGCCCCCAAACGCGCTGATGATATGCGCGGTCAGGTTCTGGCTTGCAATCGCGAGGTTGCCCACGACCTTGAGCAGGGTCTGTGCGTTGAGTTCGTCCTCAAATAGCGTATGGCGCAGGTAAAGCCCCTCTTCTTCCACGCGGGGCGTGCCGATGTGCAGATGCTGGGAGTTGCTTAACAGCAGCCGCATCAGTTCGGGCGTGAGCCGTGTGTAAAAGCTTACAGGCGCCGTGAACAGGTAGAGCCACTCGTCGGCATACTGGCGCGCTTCGATCATCAGAATCGCCTCGTGGAGGCTCACCACCAGCACCTTCTGCTCCTTGTCGAGGGTTGCCTTACAGGGCAGGGCTGTGAGCCATTCCTTTATTTTTTGCAGGCGCGCAAGCATAGTGCAATTCTACCTCCATCGCGTATAATTTTGACGGGATGATTGCGCCGCGGTGGTGGTTTGACCTGCGCCAGTATCGCAAGCGGCTGGAGCATTATTCCGATGAAGAGCTGGTGGATGTCTACTTTCACATTCACCCCGTGCGCTATCGGGAGCATTATTTGTGCGTGCTGGCGGAGTTGCGTCGTCGCGGGATTCGCCCCGAAATTGCGGAGCGTCCCCTGCCGGGGGTGCGCTGGTGGCTGCCGCAGTGGCTTTCGGCGTGTGGATGGCTGCGCCGTTCGCGCCTGCGCTACGGGGTGGCGTTCGCGCTGGGCGGTTTCGGGATTGCATGGCTGAGCACGCTACTCGCGCTCCTGCCGCTGATGGCACTGATTGCGCTCACGGGGGTCTTCGGCAGGGCGCTGGCGCTGTTTTATCTGCTCTACGCGGGGTTCGCCTTCGGAGTGGGCGTGCTGGCGGCATGGCACGCGGGCGTGCGGGGGTTGGCGTTCCCGCTGGCGATACTGGGCAGCGGGAATGCGCTGCTAATTTTTGTGCGCTCCCGATTGTTTGAACAGCTCTGGCAGGCTTTGCTCGAGCCGCTTTAGGGGTACACTCGAAGCATGGCGTATCTGGCGATAGACCTGGGCGCAGAAAGCGGGCGTGCGGTGCTGGGCTGGTGGGACGGCGCATGCTTGCAATTGCGCGAAATTCACCGCTTCCCCAATCGCCCGGTCTCAATCGGTGGCACGCTCTACTGGGATGTGTTTTTCTTGTTCGCCGAGATACAGCAGAGCCTCCAGAAAGCGCAGGCGGAATCTCCCGAACCAGTGGAGTCGGTCGGTGTGGACACATGGGGCGTGGATTTCGCCCTGCTCGATTCGCAGGGACGCCTGCTCAGCGCGCCCGTGCATTACCGCGACCGACGCACCGAGGGCATGATGGAGCGCGTGCTGGCACAAATCCCGCGCGAAACCCTATACGAGCGCACAGGGATTCAGTTCATGCCCATCAACACGCTCTACCAGCTCTACTCGATGGTGGTGCAGAACGACCCGCTGCTGGACTATGCCGCTCGCCTGCTGATGATGCCCGACCTGTTCCACTACTGGCTGACGGGCGTGCCTGTTAATGAGTTCACAATTGCCACCACCAGCCAGTGTTATGACCCGCGCGCGAGCGACTGGGCGTACCCCATTCTGGAGGAATTAGGCATCCCCACGCGCCTGTTCCAACCCGTGCAGATGCCGGGTACGCGGCTGGGCACGGTGCAGGGAAGCGCGATTCAGGTGGTGCTGCCAGCCAGCCATGATACCGCTTCGGCGGTGGTGGGCACGCCGTTGCAGAGTCGGCATGCTGCCTACATCAGTTCGGGCACATGGTCGCTGGTGGGGGTGGAGGTGGACGCACCCCAGATTTCGGCGCAGAGCCTCGCCTTCAACTTCACCAACGAAGGCGGCGCCGGGGGGCGGTTTCGCCTGCTCAAAAATGTGATGGGGCTATGGCTCCTGCAGGAGTGTCGGCGCACATGGCAGGCGCAGGGCGTCGGCAACTGGGATTACGCCGAACTGACCGCAATGGCGCAGACGGCGCCCGCGTTTGAATCGCTGATTGACCCCGATGACTGGCGGTTCCTCGCGCCGGGCGACATGCCCCAACGCATTCAGGCGTACTGCGCCGAACAGGGACAGCGCGTGCCCGATACGCCTGCGCGAATCGTGCGCACCATTCTGGAGAGCCTCGCGCTCAAGTATCGCATGGTGCTGGAGCAGATAGAGACCCTCACAGGCTGGCGCATCGAGACGATTCATATTGTCGGAGGCGGCGCCCAGAACGCGCTCCTTTGCCAGATGACTGCTGACGCCACCGCCCGCCCCGTGCTGGCAGGTCCAATAGAAGCCACCGCGATAGGGAACCTGATGATGCAGGCGCTCGGACTGGGGCACATCGAGTCGCTGGAAGCGATCCGCGAGCGCGTGGCGCTTTCGTTCCCACCGGTGGTCTATACGCCGCAGGAAACAGAAAAATGGGAGACAGCCTATGCTGACTTTCAACGCCATCTGGGCAGAAAGCGCCCTGTACGGCGCATGTAGTCGGCATATTCGGGGTAGCATCGGAGCAGGCGTCGCTCCTCTTCACGCGCTTTGAGGTTAAAGAAGACCACCAGCGCCAGCGCGGCTCCCAGTGCCCCGCTTTTCATGGTGAAAATCGCCAGCCCCAGCGTCAGCAACATCAGCCCCAGATACATCGGGTGGCGGATGGAAGCATAGACCCCCGTCTGGAGTAGCCCCAGCCGTGGGTTCGGTTCGGGCAGGGGGGTCAGTTTCCGCCCGTGCGCCCACACGGAGGGCGCAAGCAAAATTACCGCCCCTGCTAACATCGGCACGCCCAGCCAGCGCCAGAAACCCCACTCTCCTGAAGGCGACCCATACAGCGCCGCGCCATACACGACAAACAACACCGCCTGCACGACAACCCAGAGCAGAATGGCTCACCTCTTGCCGTGTTCAATCTTTTTCCAGTAGGTCTCAAAGTTGAAGTTGGGGCTATGGGCGGGCACATGGCAATTCATGCAGATGGCTTCGCCCAGCTTGCCCATTTTGTTGTTTTCGGGGTCTTCAATGTGCTTGCGTCCTGGTCCGTG